>Ga0172380_10000016_pt1 | contig 376861 bp, 291 predicted proteins | sample Leawe162metaG_FD_119747 | JGI IMG/M metagenome (GOLD analysis project Ga0172380, IMG submission 119747) | Leachate microbial communities from a municipal landfill in Southern Ontario, Canada - Leachate well 162 metaG | ecosystem: Engineered > Solid waste > Landfill > Unclassified | place... | reverse complement strand
GCCGCCAGCGGAAGCCCGCCGGGAGGCGGGCTGAGTCTGGACGGCCGGTCAGGCCGGGTGAGAAAAAGCGCCTCTTTGGCTCCACCTTTCTGGCGCCAGCAGAAAGGTGGAAAACAAGGCGCCTCAGCCCCTACCGGAACGACCGGTGAAGCCAGGGGATCCCCCGGTCAAGCCGGGGGATGACGGGCGCGTGGCCCATTTCTGGCGCAAGCAGAAAGGTGGAAAACAACAGTTCCCGAGAGAGTCCAGAATGGCGAAGAGCCCCCCGGTGCGGGCAGAGAAAAGCCCGCCACCGGACCATCCAGTGGCGGGCCACCCGCTTGTCCCACGCGCTGAGTTGCGGGTTGTCTTGTTCGGTCACGCCTCCCCGGGGCGTCGTTGGGCGGCCGCGGCGGCCGCACATTCACGTTCTGTCTGCTTCAACTTCTGTTTCGCTTCAGCTTCCCTTCAGCTGGGATTGATCTCGATCTGAACCTTGCGCGGCTGCGCCTGCTCGGCCTTGGCCAGGACGATGCGCAGCACGCCCTTGTCCATGTGGGCGCTGACCTTGGACAGGTCGATCTCGTCGGAGACCCGGTAGCGCCGCTCGAAGGAGCCGATCAGGCGACTGGAGTGCACCAGACGGTCCTTCTCGCCCAGGGCTTCGCGGTTGCGCGCCCCCTTGACCACCAGCTCCTCGCCCTCCACCAGCAGCTCCACATCCTCGCGATCCATGCCGGGCAGGTCGAGGACCAGTTCCCAGGCGCTTTCCCGTTCGATCACTTCGCCCCGGATCAGGTGTCCGATGGTCGGCGCGCAGGTCGCGGGGGCGGCCAGGCTGCGGGTCAGTTCCCGATGCAGGGCGGCGGGGAGGAAAGTGTTGAACATCATGGCAAGTCTCCTTCAGTATTCCAGTTTGTTTGGTTGTGCGTCCGCTGTCCCAAGCCTTGTGCCGGGGACAGCAGAAGACTAGGCAACTGGAATGCCAGTTTTGGTTCTTGTTGATGGTCAGCGAGTTCGCTTTTATCCTCAGCAACAGAGCAGCATCAAGGGACAATCGACCCTGACAAAGCATGGCATGTTGGCAGAGAGCGCGACAGGATGTCGCCAGTTTGGCAGTTGTTGGCAGGAATTGGCGGAATCTGCGGGAGCGAGGCTGGGAACAAAGGGTTCAGCGGCGCGCGGCGGCGAGCAATTCCCGCAACCGCCGGGGATCCAGCCGGCCGGCGCGGCGCACGCCGGACCAGGCGTGCAGCGAGAATGAACCGGGGCCGTGGAAGAGGGCGACCCGCAGGTCGGGCACGGTGGCCGCGGCCACGCCGCCGGCCAAGACCAGTTCCAGTTCCAGTTGGCCCGCCCGTTCGAGCAGCGCCTTCAAGGCCGTCAGATTGGCCGTGGCCGGCGTGCCGTCGCCCCAGACCCCGCCGGAGCTTAAGACCCGGCGCACGCCCAGTTCCGCCAGCTCCCCCAGGGCTTCCAGCGGATTCGCCAGGGCGTCGAAGGCCCGGTGCAGGCTCAGCTCCAGGCCCAGCCCGCGGGCTTGGGCGCAGAGGCGGCGCAGGGCGGGGAGATGCAGGCGGTCCCGGCGCAGCACGCCGCAGACCACGCCGTCGGCGCCGGCCCGGGCGCAGGCCACCAGGGCACGTTCCAATGCGCGCAACTCTCCGAAGGAATACTCGAAGTCGCCGCCGCGGGGGCGCAGCATGGCCAGGAGGCCGGGGTCGGGGCCCCAGGCGCGGCGCGCCACCTGCAGGCTGTGGGGGGAGGGGGTCAGGCCGGCCAGATCCATCCGGGCGCAGAGTTCCACGCGGGACACGCCGGCACGCGCGCAGAGGCGGACTTCGCGGGCCAGCCGCAGGGGAGAATCCGCGCCCAGGCAGATCTCCACGGGCAGGGCCCGCGCCATGGGCTCAGGGTTCATCGGTGCAGGTTCCGCGGGGCGGAGGACTAATTGAGTTCCGCCAATTCGCTCAGGATGTAGGGATCCGGATTGACCGGGCGGCCGTTGCGGTGCACTTCATAGTGCAAGTGCGCCGCCGTGCTGCGCCCGGTGTTGCCCACATCGCCGATGTGGTCGCCGCGGGCGATGCGGTCGCCTTCTTCCACGCGCAGGCGGGACAAGTGGCAGAAGAGGGTCTGTAGGCCGCCACCGTGGTCCAGCTTGACCAGGATGCCGTAATTGCCGTCGCGGCCGGCCTCCACCACCACGCCGTCGGCCGGAGCCAGGACGGGGGTGCCCACATTGGCCTGGAAGTCAACCCCCTCGTGCATGCGCCACTCGTTGGTGAAGGGATCCAGCCGGTAGCCGTAGTTGCTGGTGCGCTCCCCGCTGGCCACGGGCACGATGGACGGCATGCGCCGCATCTCGTCCATCTGGGCGGCCACCAGATCGCGGGCGCGGCTCAGGCTGGCGCGCAACAGCTCGGTCTCCCGCTGCAGCTGCTCCAGTTCGCCGATGGCCTGGGAGCCGATGCCCGGCAGGGAGGCCTCGTACAAGGCGCCGCCGACGCCCATGCGCCGGACCTCCTTGGGGATGGGATCGAGCTTGGCGATCTGGCGGATTTCGCGGTCCAGTTCGTGGAGAGAGTCCACCGACTGGCGCAGGGTGCTCACATCCTCGAGAGCGACTTCAAGACTCCGATGCAGACGGTCGTTTTCACGCAGAAGCCGTTCCGCATTCAAATCGTGCTGGAATCGGATGCCCAGCAGGATCAGGGCCGCGACCACGCTCAAATTCAAGAGCCGCTTGCGCCAGAAAGGCACCGGTCGCACCAGGCCCGGTCCGGGAGTCTCATGCTCCGGGAGTGATTCACGGGAGGGGGTTTCTTCCAAGTGAATCCTCGGGTTGTCGAACTGACGGGTTCCAACGTAACAAAATTTCACACTGAGACAAGCCAGTGCAGCTGTACTCATCAGACTGTTTTGTTCACTGAATAACAGGCTCAGACTCCAATGGGTGGAGGCTCAATTGTCTGAGCAGATGCGTTGCATCTTGGGCGGGTCCATTCTAACTTCAAGGTTTGCAAAAAATCGTTCAGCTGACGACGAAGGAGCTTTCCATCACCATGGAACAGCACAACAACAAACTGCGCTGGATCATCTTTGCGGCCCTGTTGGCGCTGGCCGCCTGGAAGTTGTTCCCCACCCTGCGCCTGGCGAGCATGGGGGAGGAGGCCTTCAAGGCCCTCACCCCGGATGCCCAGGTGGAACTGCGCAAACAGTCCATCAAGCGTGGACTGGACCTGCAGGGCGGCATGCACATGGTCCTGGAAGTGGACCTGGTGGAGCTGATGCGCGGCCTGGCCCGCACCCCGGACGCCCGCTTCAACGAGCGGCTGGATCGGGTGGCCGGCAAGCTGACGCCGTTGACCGACTTCTGGGAGCTGTTCCAGAACGAGTTCTCCGACATCCAGCTCAGCGAGTACTTCGGCGACCGCAAGCAGAGCAACGACGAACTGCTGGCGATGCTGAAGCAGCAGGCCGCCGACGCCGTGGACAACTCCCTGGTCATCCTGCGCAACCGCGTGGACGGCTCGGGCCTCCAGGAGCCCTCCATCACCAAGCAGGGCCAGCGCCGCATCGTGGTGGAGCTGGCCGGCGTGAGTGATCCAGAAGCGGCCCGCCGGATGATCGGCAAGACGGCCCTGCTGGAGTTCAAGATGGTGGAGGAGGTGACCCGCACCAATCAGGTGCTGGAAGCCATCAACGCCGCCGTCAAGGGCGAGCCCCTGCCCGCCGTGGTGGATTCCGCCGCGATGGACAGTACGGCCCTGGCCAGTGCCAAGCCCGACAGCGCGGCCCAGGCCGCGGCGCCGGCCAAGACGGACAGCGCGGCCTTCGACCCGCTGGCCGCCCGCACCGACACCGCCCGCGTGGCCAGCGCGGACACGAACAAGGCCGTGACCTCGTTCTTCGAACTGCTGACGGTCTTCCCCGGCCGCAACAGCCTGCTGGTATCCGAGGAAAACCGCTCCCGCGTGCAGGCCGTGTTGGATCGCCCCGACATTCAGGCGCTGATTCCCCCCGACAAGATCTTCCTGCTGGGCAAGACCGAGGACACGGGCGGCAAGAAGTACTCCGAGCTGTTCCTGGTGCACCGCGAGGCGGAACTGACGGGCAAGGCCCTGGAATCCGCCGCCGTGAACATCAACCAGGGGGGCAGCGGCGGCAGCGCCGGCGCCTCCATCGTCGAGCTGGCCATGACCCGCGAGGGTGCCCGCCGCTTTGCGCGCATCACGGGGGACAACGTCAACCGCCGGCTGGCCATCGTGTTGGACAACAAGGTCTTCATGGCCCCCAACATCCGCAACAAGATCCCCAACGGCCGGGCGATCATCGAAGGGCTGGAGAGCATCGAAGAGGCCAAAGAGCTGGCCAACCTGCTCAAGCACGGCGCGCTGCCCTCCACCGTGAAGCCGGTGGAAGAGCGGACCGTCGGCCCCTCCCTGGGCGCCGAGAGCCTGAAGCAGGGCACCATGTCCGCCCTGCTGGCCTTCGCGTTCACCGTGCTGTTCATGATGGTCTACTACAAGCTGTCGGGTGTCTACGCCGTGCTGGCGCTGATGGCCAACATGGTCTTCATCGCGGCGGCCATGGCGGGCTTCCATGCCACGTTGACCCTGCCGGGCATCGCCGGTCTGGTGCTGACCATCGGCATGTCGGTGGACGCCAACATCCTGGTGCTGGAGCGCATCCGCGAGGAACTGAAAAAGGGCCGGACCGTGCGGGCCGCCGTGGACGCGGGCTACACCAACGCCATGTCCGCCATCATCGACTCCAACCTGACCACCCTGATCGCCGGCGTGGTGCTGTACCAGTTCGGCTCGGGTCCCATCCGCGGCTTCGCGCTGACCCTGATGATCGGCCTTGTGGCCAACCTGTACACGGCCATCATCCTGACGCGCCTGCTGTACGATCGCTTCACCAACTACGACCGCGCCACGCGGCTCAGCATCTGAGGATCCACGGCCATGATGGAGTTCTTCCAAACCCCGAACATCAACTTCGTCGACCAGCGCCGGATCTGGATCGTCTTCTCGTCGGTCCTGTTCGTCGCCAGCGTGCTGATGACGACCTTCAAGGGCTTCAACAAGAACATCGACTTCACGGGTGGCACGGAGATCCAGTACCGGTTCAACACGCAGGTGACCGAAGGCCAGCTGCGCAGCGCGCTGGAGTCCGCGGGCATCGCGGCGGAAGTCACCACCCTCAAGTCCGCCAACGCCGCCAATCCGGACTGGCAGCTGAAGATCCAGGGCGAGCCCGAAGGCGTGAAGGAGAAGGTGCAGAGCACCATCCGCGCCGCGTTCCCGGCCGCCGGTGATTCGATCCTGGCCGCCCACACCATCGGCGCCCGCGTGGGCAAGGAGCTCAAGTGGGGGGCCATCTGGTCCACCATCTGGGTGGCCATCCTGCTCATCATCTACGTGACCGTGCGCTTCGAGTTCATCTACTCCATCGGCGCCATCATCGCCACGCTGCACGACGTCTTCGTGGTGCTGCTGGTCTTCTCGGTCTTCGGCCTGGAGTTCAACCTCGCGGTGCTGGCCGCCATCCTGACGCTGGTGGGCTACTCCATCAACGACACCATCGTGGTCTACGACCGCATCCGCGAACAGGTGAAGAAGCAGCGCGGCGTGCCCTACAAGCATGTGGTGAACGACGCCATCAACCAGACCCTGAGCCGCACCATCCTGACGGGTACGACCACCATCGCCTCGGTGATCATCCTGATCATCTTCGGCGGCGCCACGCTGCAGACCATGGCCATCGCCCTGCTGGTGGGCCTCTTGACCGGTACCTATTCCTCGATCTTCATCGCGGCGCCCATCATCATCGAATGGCACGAGAAGCGCACGGCCAAATTGGCGCTGAGCAAGTAGCCATGCGGACCCGGACGGTGAAGCTGCTTCCCGTCCGACCCGGGCGAATCGCATCCAGACAGGCTCCGGCTTCGTGCCGGGGCCTTTTCATGTGGGGGTCCTCATGCCTGTCACGGTCCTGATCGGAGCCCAGTGGGGCGACGAGGGCAAGGGCAAGATCATCGACGCCCTGGCGCCCGACCTGCAGATGGTGGTCCGCTACCAGGGCGGCCCCAACGCCGGTCACACGGTGATCGTGGGCGGCAAGCGCACGGTGCTGCATCAGGTGCCCACGGGCATCCTGCACCCGGGCATCGCCTGCCTGATCAGCCCGGGCGTGCTGCTGGATCCCTGGGAACTGCTGGACGAACTGGCCATGCTGCAGGCGAGCGGCGTGGAGCTGGAGCGGCTCAAGGTCTCCCCTGCCTGCCACCTGATCATGCCCTGGCACCGGCTGCTGGACCGGGCGCGGGAAGCGGCGCTGGACCGCCAGGCTGGGCCTGGCGCGGCCATCGGCACGACGGGTCGCGGCATGGGGCCCTGCGCCATGGACAAAGCCGGCCGGCGGGGTGTGCGGCTGGGCGACCTGCTGGATCCCGCCCGCCGCGCCGCCTGCGAAGCCGGGCTGGCGGCGGCCAACGCCGAACTGGAATCCCTGGGAGCCGAGCCCTTGGCCCGGGCCGAGTTGCACGTCGCCCTCGAACGGGCGACCGCCGGGTTGGCGCCCTACCTGGGCGACACCCGGCCCCTGCTGCACGGCGTGTTGCAGCGGGGCGGGCGAGTCCTGATGGAAGGCGCCCAGGGCATGATGCTGGACCTGGAGTGGGGCACCTATCCCTACGTCACCTCCACGCACCCCTCGGCGGGCGGCGCCTGCACGGGCGGCGGCGTGCCGCTGCGGGAAGTGGACCAGGTGATCGGGATCTGCAAGGCCTACTGCACGCGGGTGGGCAACGGACCTTTCCCGACGGAGTTCGAGCCGGGCGCGTTCGCCGACGGCTTCCGCACGGCGGCGGGCGAATTCGGCGCCACCACGGGCCGTCCGCGCCGCTGCGGCTGGTTCGACGCGGTGGCCATGCGCTATGCCTGCCAGCTTAACGGCTTCACCGATCTGGTGCTGACCAAGCTGGACGTGTTGGACGGACAGCCGGAAGTCAAGGCTGCCGTGGCCTACGAGCTGGACGGTCGCCGCCTGGACGGGATGCCCGAGGATCTGCGCCTGCTGGAGCGGGGGCCGTGCCCGGTCTGGCGTACCTTCCCCGGCTGGCAGGGCAGCGCGGACGCGCGCCGCTGGGACGAACTGCCGCAAGCCGTGCTGGACTATCTGGCCTGGCTGGAAGAGGATCTGGGCACACGGATCAGCTGGGTCTCCAACGGGCCGGAGCGCAGCCAGCTCCTGCGCCGGGACGCGTAACACCTAACAGACCGAGGGTCGCATGGTCGGGATCTACACCGGGTTCATCGTGTTCGTGGTGCTGATGCTGGTGCTGGACCTGGGGGTCTTCCACCGCAAGGCCCACGTGGTCTCCATCAAGGAGGCCCTGGGCTGGTCGGCCTTCTGGATCAGCCTGGCCCTCAGCTTCACGGTCTTCATCTACTTCGCCTACGAGAACCACTGGCAGGGTCTGGGCCTGATCGCGGACCCCGTCGATGGCCTGCTCAACACCGGCTCGCTGGCCAGCCTGAAGTACCTCACCGGCTACCTGATCGAAGAGTCCCTCAGCATGGACAACCTCTTCGTGATCGCCATGATCCTGGGCTTCTTCGCCGTGCCGCCCGTGCAACAGCACCGCGTGCTCTTCTGGGGCATTCTGGGCGCCCTGGTCCTGCGCGGCCTGATGATCGCCCTGGGCGCCACCCTGGTGGCCCAGTTTCATTGGGTCCTCTACCTCTTCGGCGCCTTTCTTGTATTCACCGGAATCAAGATGCTGGTGGCCAAGGAAGAGGAGACCGACTTGGAGGGGAACCTGCTGGTGCGGACCACTCGCCGGCTCTTCGCGGTGACCACGCGCTTCTATTCCCACCACTTCGTCGTCCGGGCCGGCTGGCCCGAAGCGGCGGAACCAGACGGCGGGGGCGTGGATCCGGTGGTGAGCGTGGCGGCCAAGGGCGCCCTGGTGCTCACCCCGCTGGCCCTGGCCCTGCTCGTGGTGGAGACGGCGGACGTGGTGTTCGCCGTGGACTCCATCCCGGCCATTTTCGCCATCACGGCCGATCCTTTCCTGGTCTTCACCAGCAATATCTTCGCCATCCTGGGCCTGCGGAGCCTGTTCTTCGCGCTGGCGGGCATGCTGCGCACCTTCCGCTACCTGAAGACCAGCTTGTCGCTGGTGCTGATCCTGGTAGGCGTGAAGATGTTGCTGGCCCATTGGCTGCGCCTGCTGCTGGGCAGCCACTTCAACCTGTACCTGCTGGGTGCCGTCCTGCTGATCCTGGCCGGCGGCGTGGTGGCCTCCCTGCTGGCGCGCGAGAACCCGGAGCCCACCGCCCGGGCCTGAACTCTGTCCGTGCCGGTGGACAAATCAGCGAGATGGTGTCAGGCATCATGCCAGAGCAACTCTCCAAGTCCCTGCGCTCGCCGCGGATGGCCGGCAGCTGGTATCCCGGCCAGCCCGACGAGTTGGAGCGCCTGCTGACCTCCTACCGCGAGGAATTGCCGGCTATGCAGGGCCGCCTGGACGCCGCGACCCGCTGGGCCGGACTGGTCTGTCCCCACGCTGGCTACCGCTACTCGGGACGCTGCGCGGCCCGGGCCTACGCGGCGCTGGGTGACTGGCGGCCGGGCCGGGTGGTGGTGGTGGCGCCTTCGCACCACGAGTGGTTTCCGGGCCCCTCGTTCTGGAGCCCGCAGCCGGACCACCCGGCGGCCGGAGCCTGGCGCACGCCGCTGGGCCGGCTGGAGGTGGACGTGGAGTTCGGCGCGCGGCTGGGTCGCCGCCTGCCCGGGCTGGGTTTCGGCCAGGCCGGCCACCGCGACGAACACAGCCTGGAGTTGCAGCTGCCCTTCCTGCAGCACGCCCTGGGGTCCTTCCGCCTGGCGCCCCTGGTGATGGGCGACCAGCGCCCGGAGGCCGTGCGCGAGCTGGCCGCGGCCCTGGCGGATTGCCTGGACGAGCTGCCGACCTTGCTGGTGGCCTCCACGGATCTCAGCCACTTCCACGAGGTCGGGGAGGCCGCGGAGCTGGACGGTCTGTTCCTGAAGAAGCTGGAACAGGGGGACGAGGAACAACTGCTGAGCGCGCTGCACAGCGGCGCCTGCGAAGCCTGCGGCGGCGGACCCGTGGCCGTCGTGCTGGGCGCGCTGCGCCGGGCGCTGGGCGGCGTGCAGGTCGAGCTGCTGGACTATCGCAGCAGCGCGGACACGACGGGCGAGACGGACTCCGTGGTGGGCTACGGCGCCGCCCTGATTCGGGAGAACCCCCATGCTTGAGACGCGGCCCGCAGGTCGCCTGCGCATCGGACTTCTGGGAGCGGGCTCCGCCAGCCGCGGCGTGCTGCCCTCCCTGCTGGGAACGGGACAAGTGGACCTGGCCTGGGTGGCGGATCCCCTGCACGCCGGCGAGCGCATGGCCGGCCAGGTCGTGCTGCCCGACATCGCCACGCCCCTGGGCGTGGACCTGCTGCTGTTGGCCGTGCCGGAGAGCGCGCTGCCCGAGCTGGTGGACAACCTGGCCGCCCGGCTGCGCCAGGAGAACGGCCGCTGCCGGGCCGTGCTGCAGTTCAGCGCCTCGTCGCCCCTGGCCCTGCTGGAGCCCCTGCGCGCGGCCGGCGTCTGGGCCGGCCTGTTGCATCCCATGCAGACCTTTCCCCAGGACGCCCCGCCGCCGGAGAACATCTCCTTCTGGGCGCTGGGCGGAGACGAGGAGCTGCGCGGCTATCTAGGCGGGCTGATGGCCCACCTGACGGACGACTGGATCTGGCTGGAGCCCGGCCAGCAGATTCCCTACCACCTCTGCGGCGTGCTGGCCTCCAACTTCCTGCCACCCCTGCTCTCGCTCTGCGAGAGCCTCTGGCCGGGGGAGCCGGGCCAGGCCCGCCGGGCCCTGCTGCCCATCATGCACCAGACCCTGGCCAACTTGCTGCGCTACCCGCCCCACCGCGCCGTGAGCGGACCTGCGGCGCGCGGCGACCTGGGCACCGTCAACCGCCACCTCGCCTGGCTGGAAGAGGAGCGGCCGGACCTGATTCCGCTTTACTCCCGCTTGACGGAGGAAATCCTCACCTTGCGGCGGACGGCGGGAGAGCGCGACCAGGCGATCGCCCCCGCCGCGGCGCCCGAGCAGGAGAAGAGCCTCTGAGGTCTGGATCCGCTCCTTTTCATCAATCAGGAGACACCCCATGTCCCGACGTGTGTTGTGGGCGGATGACGAGATCGACCTGCTGCGGCCGCACATCCTCATTCTGGAGAAGCAGGGTTATGAAGTGGTGGGCGTCTGCAGCGGCATGGACGCCCTGGAGCGCGTGCGCGCCGAGAGCTGGGATCTCGTCCTGCTGGACGAGATGATGCCCGGCATGACCGGCCTGGATGCGCTGGTGGAGATCAAGAAACACGATCCCGGCCTGCCCTGCGTGATGGTCACCAAGAGCGAGTCCGAGTCGCTGATGGACCAGGCCATCGGCCGGCAGATCGACGACTACCTCACCAAGCCCGTCAACCCCAGCCAGATCATCGCCGTCTGCAAGCGGATCATGGAGCGCACCCAGCTGACGGGCCGCAAGCTCAGTGAGAGCTACATGCAGGGCCTGGCCCAGATGTCGCGCACCTTGTCCATGGGCGCGGGTTGGGCCGAGTTCCAGGACATGCACCAGCAGCTCTGCGCCTGGGAGCTGGAGCTGGACGAGCGGCCGGACCTGGGTTTCGACCAGACCCTGGCGGCCCAGCGCAAGGAGTGCAACCGCGAGTTCGCGCGGCTGGTGGAGCGCGAGTACCGCGAGTGGATCCACCAGCCCGGCGGCCCGATGATGAGCCCGGCGGTGGTCAAGAACGTGGTGATGCCGCTCCTGCGCGAACAGCGGCCCGTGCTGTTCTGCGTCATCGACTGCATGCGCATGGACCACTGGATGGTGCTGGAAAAAACCCTGCGCGAGAAGTTCCGCGTCCGGCGCGAGGTGCAGTTCGCCATCCTGCCCACCGCCACGCCCTACGCGCGCAACGCCATTTTCGCCGGCATGTACCCGCTGGACATCGCCAAGGCGCACCCCGAGATGTGGGAGCGCAACATGGACGATGAGGGCAACACCAACCGCCATGAGCGCCAGTTTCTGGACCACCAGCTCAAACTCAACGGCCTGGAGTTCAAACCCGCCCACAAGTACATCAAGGTCATCGACCTGGCAGAGGCCAATGACACGCTGAAGAAGGTCGAGAACCTCTTCAACCACCAATTCGTCAGCATGGTCTGGAACTTCGTGGACATCCTGGCCCACAGCCGCAACCAGAACGACATCGTGCGCGAGATGGTCCCCGACGAGGCGGCCTACCGCAGCGTGGTCTCCGCCTGGTTCCGGCACAGTGCGTTGAACCAGATCCTCGAGGCCTTCCGCGAGAAGGGCTACACCATCGTGATCACCAGCGACCACGGCAGCGTGCGCGTGCAGCGCGGGGCGCGGATCTTCAGCGACCGCGAGGCCACCCGCGGCCTGCGCTGGAAGCTGGGGCGCAACATGCGGCTGGAGGAGGATCGCACGGGCATCTTCCTGGACAAGCCCGAGACCTGGCGCCTGCCCCACGGCAAGCCCAGCGAGACCATGGCCTTCGCGGTGGAGGACTACATGTTCCTCTACGGCAACAACTACAACCACTACCTGGGCCAGTTCAAGGACAGCTTCCAGCACGGCGGCCTCTCCATGGAAGAGGTGATCCTGCCCGTCGCGGTGCTGGAGCCCCGCTGAGATGGAACTGCGCCCGCCCGCGACGGGGCAATTGGGGGAGGCCCAGCCCTTGGCCGACCTGGAGGCCACGCGCGCCGCGGGCCGGCAGCTGGCCGCCGGCCTGCGGGGGGGGGAGCTGATCCTGCTGGAAGGCCCGCTGGGCGCGGGCAAGACCAGCCTGGCCCAGGGTCTGGCCGCCGGGCTGGGCGTGGCGGGCGCGGTCACCAGCCCGACTTTCGCGCTCTGCAACCGGCTGGCCGGACGGCTGGAGCTGCACCACTACGATCTCTACCGGCTGGAGTCCCTGCTGCGCCTGCAGCAGATCGGTTTCGAGGACAGCCTGGAGAGCGGCGCCGTCGTGCTGGTGGAGTGGCCCGCGCTGGCGCTGCCCCTGCTGCGCGGCCCCTGTCTGCTGGTCCGGCTGGAGCACGCGGACGCCGGCCGCCGCCTGCGCTGGGGACGGCTGGAGGCGGCGCAGCTCGCGGCGCAGAGGTTCCGCCATCCCGACGAGGGCTTCCAGGACTGAGCCCCGCCCTGGACGACACGCAAAACGGGCGGCTTCCCCGGGGAGGCCGCCCGTTTCTTGCTGGCTGACCGGCGCGGCTACACGGCGCGCGCCAACTTGTGACCGGCATCGAAGTCCAGCTGGCCCAAGTGCTGGATGCGCGACTGGGTCTCGTGGACGATGGCCTGCACCTGGCGGGACATCTCGGAGACGGCGGCCTCCTGCTCCTGGGTGGCCACGGCGATGGTGGACTGGCTCTGCCCCACTGCGGTGGTCATCTGCACGATGTGGGTGATCAGCTCCTCCACGCGCTGGGTGTCCGCTGAAATGGTCTGGGCCTCCCGGGTGATCCGCTTGGTGGTTTCCCCCGTGACCCGCGCCAACTCCTTCACCTCGTTGGCCACCACGGCGAAACCGCGCCCCATGTCCCCCGCCCGCGCCGCCTCGATGGTGGCGTTGAGGGCCAGCAGCCGGGTCTGGGCGGCAATGGCGGAGATGGCCGCGGCCAGCTCGCCGATGGAGGTCCCCGAACTTTTGAGCGTGCCCATGGCCGCGCTGGCCTCCGTGGCCACCCGGGCGCTCTGCTCGGATTGGCCGGTGGCGAGGGTGGCGCTGCGTGCGATCTCCGAGACGGAACTGTGCATCTCCTCCACGGCGGCGCCCAATTGCTCGGCCGCCTCCGAGATCCGGTTCATCTCCTCGGCGTTCTTCAGCAGCCGCTCGATGCGCCGCTGGCGGAAGAGGTGGCAGTTTTCCGGGCGGTTGAGGTCGTTGTGGATGGCCACGGCCATCTCTTTGCAGTTGCCGTAGCCGCAGGCGCCGCAGTCCAGCTCGTCCTCGCGGGTCGTCTTCTCCATCCGTTGGAACAGGGCGGCGTTTTCCGCCACCGTGGGCCGCCGGATGGTGTTGGTCCGGCTGCGGTCCACATAGTGCCGCTCGTAAAGGCCGGGCTGCCAGTACTGCTCCACCAGCCCCACCACCCGGTCATGGACCGTGCTCTCGTCGCCCACGATCTCCTTCACGTGACGCAGGCGCATTGCCTCCGCCCGGCGAGCCACTAGATGCTCCAGCTCGTCCTGGTTGGCTTCGACGTTGGGCGTGCCGGGTCCGCCGTTGCAGCCCAGCTCGCAGTTCAGGCAGTCCACGAGCAGGGGCGCCTGGCCGCGGCTGATGGAGGATCCCAGGCCCTTCAAGTAGTGGTAGACCGTGTGGGGACCTTCGATCTTGCGCGTCAGGTTGCCGATTTCTGGCAGCCAGCGCTCGGCGGTCTTGAGCAGCCCGCCCGGCGTGGAGAACAGCACGGCGCGCTCCGCCGGCGGGTTGTCGTAGTCCAGTTCCTGGAAGGCGTCCAGGCTCTGGCGCCGGCGCTCCAACTCGGCGATCAGGCTCTTGAAGGTGACGTTGTAGTCGCCCTGGCCGGTCTCGTCGAACTCTCGGCGCTTGGCCGCGCAGGGACTCATGACGGCCACCCGATGCCGGGCGTACTCGGGGTAGAACTGCCGCACCATGCGGATGGTGTGGAGCATGGGGCTGTCCGCCGGCGCCAAGTGGGGCAGCAGCTCCGGATGATAGATCTCGATGAAGCTCACCAGCGCCGGACAGGGCTGGGCGATCACGGCTTTGGGGTGGTTCTTCTGCACGTGGTCCAGATAGGACTTCACCGTGAGTTCCGCGCCGAAACTGACGTCGAAGTTGGCCTTCACGCCCATGGATTTCAGCCAGCCGTTGAACTTCAGGTAGCGATCCGGGAAGACGGCGGCCACGGCGGGAGCCACCACGGACACGATGGGCACGCCGGCCGCAAGGTCCCGCAGAAAGACCGCGGTGTCGTCCACCAGCTTGCGGGCCTCGTGGGAGCAGGCCTTGATGCAGGCTCCGCAGCCGATACACAGATCGGCGTTGATCGTGACGTGGTCGCCCGAGGCGTCGTTGCAGTGCTTGACCGGGCAAGCCAGGATGCAAGCGTGGCAATTCACACAGCGGGGGGGATCCACTTCCACCACGGGGGCGAGCGAAGGGACCTGTGCAAGCGCCATGAATCCTCCAGAGATTGGCTGGGGCGCAAGACCTGCCGCGTGCCGGTTCCGACAGGCGGCGAAGTCCCGCGTCGCCCCAGGCCAGTTAGCGTGCAGAACCCGGCCGACAGTGGGGCTGTCCACCGGGTTCACCTTGTCAACTTCTTGACACTTGAACTATCGGCCGTGGAGGAGGCAGAATTAACGCGTTCTGAACCGCACGTCATTTTCCCATGCAGCCAAAAAGAAAGCCCCCGCCGCAGCGGGGGCTTTCCAGTCATGGGTTGCAGGTCGGCTTACTTCAGCAGGACCATCTTGTGGGTCTGGCTGCCGAACTCGCTCTGCAGGGTGTAGAGGTACACGCCGCTGGCCAGGTTGGAGCCGTCGATGACCACCTGGTTCTCACCGCGGGCGGCGACGCCCAGGTCCAGGCTCTGCACCAGCTGGCCCGCCAGACTGTAGACCAGCAGCCGCGCCGCACCACTCTCGGGCAGGGTGAAGCGAATGGTCGTGCTGGGGTTGAAGGGGTTGGGCGTGTTCTGCGCCAGGGAGAAGCCGGCCGGCGTCTCGTCGGCGCCCACGTCGCAACGCTCCCAGACCTTGGTGGCCGGGTTGGACAGGGCCGGCGCGCCGGCGTCGTCCAGGTAGCTCGCCACGATCACGTCCGTGCCTTCCAGCGTGCTGGTGTAGGCGAAGAAAGCCTGGCCGTTCATGTCCGTCACCTGGGTGCCGCTGGTGGCGCCCACGTTGGGACCGGACACCACGTCGACGCTCACCTGGCGGCCCACGATGGGCTGGTTGTTGTCGTCATGAATCAGCACGGTCAGGCTGTGGACCTCGCCCAGGCAGTTCACGGCGAAGGTCGGGGTCAGCAGGGCGTCCACGGGCAGGGGATCGCCGCAGCTGCCCAGGTTGCGGGCATACTCCACCGCGTTCGTCTCGAACTGGTTGAAGTAGGTGTAGTAGCCGTAGCAGTTGCCGCCCGGGATGTAGCACTCGGTGGGCTGGGTCAGGGCCACCACGGCGCCGGAACCCAGGGCCCACTCCGCCGCCGTCACCTGGCCCGCACTGCCCGTGGTGATCACGTTGGCGTTGCCGGGCAGGTTCAGCAGGTCGTCATGGCTGGCGTAGTTGCCCGTGAAACTGGGGAAGGGCATGCCCGTGGCCATGTAGTGGGGCGCGACGAAGAAGTTCTCCGCGTCGTAGCGCGTGACGGTGCTGACGCCGCCGGGCATCTGGATGCTGCCGCCCCAGGTGCCGGTCAGGTACAGCATGATGCCGCCGCCCTGGACGTAGCTGTTGAACAGGGGCACGGCGGCGTTGACGTTGCCCTGGTAGGGCTCGCCGTAGTAGCCGGTGGTGCCGGCGGTGATGGCGACCAGGCAGTAGTCGGACAGATCGACGGTGTTGATCATGTCGCTGGTGATGACCGTCACCACGGTGCCCGCGTTGGTGAAGAAGGGCACGATGTCCCCGCCCCAGGGCAGGAAGTCACGGATCAGCAGGACGGGCTCGCCGGTGCGCGGGCCGAAGGTGCCCAGCGCGGCCGGCAGCTGAGCGTCGCGGTCAGGCGTGGCCGTGTTGGCCAGGGCAGTCTGGCCCAGCGTGAGCAGCAGACCAGCCAGCAGCAAGTTCTTCATGGTTCCTCCGGTTGTGTAGTTGTTGGTCGTTGTGGACTGTTCCGGCAACCACGGCTGGCACTCCCCGGCACCACGCGGCACAAAGCCCGTCCCGGCCCGCGGGGTCGCCCCGGCGTGGCTGGGAATGGAAGGCGGATGTTGTGCTGGTCGAACACCGAACCGTTTTGCTGAGCGGAGAAATGCAAAGCCAGTGCCAGAAAGGGCAGAACTTCGGCCAACCCCTGAACCATGTTGATCATCAACACATACCCCGACGTAGACAATTGGTCTTCCGAGTCGTAGCGCCTTCGCGCTCCAGTTATCTGGATGTTCCCTGTTGCGAATCCGTCAGGAGATGCCCAATTCAAGACAGGTTGAATGGGGGCTCAGCCGCGCCGCCGGCACCAAAAAGGAAGCCCCCGCCGAGGCGGGGGCTTCCAGGAAAACCGATCGGGGTGACTTACTTCAGCAGCAGCATCTTGTGCGACTGGGTGAAGCCGTTCACTTCCAGCTGGTAGACGTACATGCCCGACGCGACCTTCAGGCCCGCCTCGTTCGTGGCGTCCCAGCTCACCGTGTGACGGCCGGCGTTCAGCTGCTGATTCATCAGCGTGGCCACCTGCTGTCCCATGATGTTGAAGACCTTCAAGGTCGTCATGCCGCCTTCGGGCAGGGCGAACTCGATCCGGGTGACGGGATTGAAGGGGTTCGGGTAGGCCTCGCCCAGGCTGTAGGCCGAGGGCAGGACCGCCGCGTTGTTCAACTCCGCCACGTCCATCTCATTGCCGCTGTTCACAACGGCACCCGAGGAGAGCATCATCTGGGGACGGCCGTCCTGCAGGGCGCTCAGGTGCACGGTGGCCACCTTGGCGCTGCCGGAGAAGGCCACCACCTCGCGGCCCTTCATGGCGCCGGCGATGATGAGTTCCTCACCCGTGTTCTGGGTCAGATAGTCCGCCGCGGAATAGGGTCCCAGAACCGGAACCAGATCCAGGGAGACGATCTGCAGGCCCGGCAGGGAGAGCCGCACGTCCAGGGCCCGCACGTCCACCGCGTCATTCAGCTGGATGTCCACGCTGAATTCCTGGCCGGCGGAGACGAAGTCCGGAGCGTTCAGGATCTCGAAGGCCACGCCCGCGTTGCTGCGGCCGGTGGACCGGTAGACCAGCGGCACGCCCGCGGTGCCCTGGTTGGCGTTCACCAGGTTCAGGTCGGGGATGTACACCCAGTCCGGGGTGGTCACCTGCTCGAAGTCGCACAGTGCGTTCCAGGTCAGGTCACCGGGCTCCGTGTTGTAGGCGTTCTTCACCGCCGTCAGGTCCGTGGCGTCAACCTGGTTGTCCGGGCGCGTGGCGCCCAACTCGTTCGTGTACCCCGCGCAATCTCCAGCCAACAGCTCCAGACGCTGCTGACCCAGTCCCTGAGTGATCCGCTGCGTGTAGATCGGATCGATGTCGCCGAGGTGGTCGCCATGCTGCACCTGCACGTTGCGGGTGCCATCCAGCCAGCCGTCCACGTGAACCGTGAAATCGTACTCGCCGTTGGGCACGTTGCGCAGGTGGTAATGCCCCGCCTGGTCCAGGGTCACCTGGCAACCGGGCGTGACCGCATCTTCGTCATTGGTGCTCTCGAAGGTGGCGTTCCAGGCTTCCAGGCCCTGGACCGCGCCGCTGGGGCTCACGCTGATGGTGGCCACCATGCCCGTGAAGTCGTTGACGCCTTCCAGTTCCACGTTGCCCTGCAGCTCGCCCAGCGGATAGCTGAGGGCGGCGGCGGCGGGCAGCATGACCAGGACCGGCATGGCGTTGCCATTGCCGTCATAGTAGGTGGTCCAGCGACCGTTGGGCGGATCCTGGTCGAAGTAGAGCTCGGTGCTCACGGCGTTGATGATGCCCGTGTGCTTGGCCGTCAGGTTCAGCGTGCACAGGTAGTTCGTTCCGCCGTCCAGGTTCGCGTCGGGGGCGCCCACCGCGCCGTAGACGAAGTTCAGGTGATGACGTCCGCCGGCCACGTTGCCTTCGTCGTTGCTGTTCTCAACCACGCGGGCCGCGCTGAAGACCGTCGTGTTCAGCGTGAAGGGGGCAGCGGGGGTCGTGACATCCCAGTAGGTCGTGTCGCAGCTCATGAAGACCGTGGCGATCTCCGCCGTGGCCACGCCGGAGTCGACGTAGACATCGAAGGCGACGTTCTGGCCCTGAACCACCGAAAGCTGGTTGGGCATGAGCTTGTAGCCGAAGGTCGTGGTGCCGGCGTCGCTCTCCAGGAAGAGGTCGCCCGGCGCCTGGAAGACCAGGTCGGCATCGGCGGGAGCCACGCCCGCAGCGCTGCTGCTCACCACCAGATAGACGTAGAGGGTCGCGGCATCCGTGACCGCCGCAGCCAGGCTGGAGGCGGCGCCCGCACCCACGCTGTTGCCGGTCATCAGGTGCGGCTGGAAGTTGAAGCCATCTTCCTGGCTCAGACCCGTGATGATGTTGTCGCCCGTGTTGCCGGCCACCGTGCCGTCCGTGGAGTTGCCCACCCACAGGTTGTTGGTGAGGTCCACCAGACCGAGGACGCCCGTGCCGAAGGTGCCGTTGAAGGTGGCGTCGGCGCGCATGTTCTCGTTGCCCACGTAGAGGAGCACGTTCTGGTTGGTCTCGCCGAAGTCCCAGGCGAAGTCCCAGGCGATGCGGTACGCTTCGCCCCAGCCCACGCTGCCGCCCAGATCCGGGGGATCCGTGACGAAGGCATCCTGGGCGTTGGTGCAGGTCAGGGCCGCGCTGGTGCCGTCCGTCAGGTCCTCACCGGCGGTCACGACGGCGTTGACGTCCTCGCTCACATAGGTCGCGATGCGCGAGACGCCGCCCGAAGTGATGATGCCGTAGAGGAACAGGTTGTCGCCAGCCGCCACGCGGGTGTTGATCGCCGAGCGCAGGGTCTCGGTCCAACCCCACATGTCCACGTCCACCAAGTTCTCCAACTGCTGATCGGGATTCTCGGTCAAGGCCGAGGCGTAGATCAGCTCGCCATTGGCGATGCTGCCGTCGGTGGCGGTCCCGGTGGCGATCAGGGTGGCGATGGAGGTCTGGTCGAAGTCCGCAACGCCGTCGGTGTCCGCGTCCAGGTAGAACGCGATGCTCGCGTCGTTGTCCGGATCGGTGTCACCGGCGATGGTCAGACCCCAGTTGATGTTGAAGAAGCGGTTGACGTCCGGCCGCAGGTCGAAGATGGCCGTCGTGCCGTCCGGATACGGGTCCTGGAGGACCAGAATGGGCGTGTGGCTCACGACGTAGCGGTTTGCGGAGACGTCCACGTCCTGGTGCAGGCCGTCGTTGGAAACCACATAGAGGAAATAGCTCCCGGCGGGCACGAAACTCAGGTCGCTGATGTAGATGTCCCAGTTGAAGGTGAAGTCCACATCTTCTTCCAGAGTGTCGGAGGGGGCGATGAGCGTGCCACCGGCCAGACCCGTGACCAGGTAGTTGCCGGCCGTGCCGCTCAGCGTCAGGTCGCCTTCATCCAAGCCCGACTGGGTGCTGAAATACAGCTTGATGTCGGCGTTGTGATCGAAGTCGATGGTGTTCATGTCCCAGGTGATGTTGTCCACACCCGAGCCGTCCTGAGTCGCATCATCCAGCGCCAGCAGGCCACCCGAATCCAGGTAGTCGTTGTTGGCGGAGAGGAAGTCGAAGCTCGCGTCGGCGGCGTTCGGATCATCCTGGTTCAGGTTGTTGGTGGGATAGTGGAAGGCGCGGATCGGGCCGGCCCGGCCGATGGAGCGGGAGCCGGTCTCACCACTGGTGGCATAGAGGTAGTACTCCGTGCCGGAGACGTCCCAGTCGCTCAGCCCGCTGGTCAACGGCGTGGCCGTGGTGGGCGAGGTGGAGACGTCGATCCAGAGCGGGACTTCCACGTTGGTGGAATCACGGAAGGCCCGGAAGGCGCCTTCTTCGTCGTTGACACTGGTCAGCATGGAGTCGACACTCCACCAGAGCTGCATGTCAGATGCCGCCGTGGTGGTGTGCGTCGTCAAAGCATAGACCACGCCCAGATCCCAGCCGCCGTCGCCATCCGCCAGGTCCGTGGAGTCCGGGCCACCGGCGGTGGGGGTGCTGAAGGTCAGGGACGGACCCGCAACCGCCGCGATGGTGGTTCCCCACACCGCGTTGGTCATGCTGGTCATGGTGTTGGTGGTGGCCGCGATGGCCGTCGCCGCGATGGCGTCGGTCACCGTGTCCACGCAGCGCGCGGCCAGCACCGTGAAGGTGATGTTGCCAAGCGCAGGAATGGCGCCCACGTTCAACGTGGCCACCAAGGTCTGAGCGTTGACAGGGGTGGCAAAGGTGACGTTGCCACCACCACCCGAGACCGTGGCCACGCAGTTGCCGGGCACCCACTCCCAGCTCGTGCTTGGCAGGATCAGGCTCAGCGTGCCGCCGATTTGCAGGTCGCCGCCGCCGGCATCGCTGGTGATGACGAGGTCACTCGCCCCAGTAACAGCTGTCAGATCCGTGTACCCGTACGGACCACCCATGTCCAAGTAGACGGTGGAAGTGACTCCCACCGGCGTGGTGATGGTGGCCTGTGCCCCGGCTTTCTGCGCAAACAACAAGGCCAGAAAAACCAGGAAGGACACAGCTGCAAGCGTTCTGGGAATTTTAGCAGACGTTCCCATGTTTCCTCCGCAGCAAATTCGATTCTACACTGTCCGTTGGCCTTGCAGGGAGAGTGCAAGGACGCCAGAGCATCCATACGTATAACAGAAAGCAAAAGAGTCACGTTCGGGCCGGGGGCGCGCCGCTTGGTCGCGCAGCCTACTCCAGCGTCTCTGACTATCGGCACTTCCGGAAAACATTCGAGCCGCGCGAAGCTCTTTTTCCCGGCTGAGCTTCGGCAAGGATCAGGCCAGCCCGAGAAGGGCAGAAAATCCCCGCGGAATGCGAATTGTCTTTTAGGTTCTCTCGGGGAAGTGAGATGGGAGATGGTGCGGGTCGCCAGGGGAGGGGCAGAATTTGCAATCCGGAACTTCAGAACTTCTGCTTATCGCAACCACAGTTCCGTGCGTCGGTTGGCGGCCCGGGCAGCCTCGCCGGCCTCTGGCCGCAAGGGTTCACGCATGCCCAGCCCCCGGGTGCTGATTTGCATTTCCGGTACGCCGTGGGCCACCAGCCAGTCCTTGACCGCTTGGGCCCGGCGCCAGGAAAGGTCCAGGTTGTAGCGCTCGCTTCCCACGTCATCGGTATGGCCGCGTAGCTCGACTTGGGTGCCGGGCTGGGCCTGCAGCCAGGCCAGCACCTGCTCGAGCACGGGCAGGCCGTCCGGGCGCAGTTCCGCGCGGTTGAAGGCGAAGCGCACCATGGGCAAGGCCAGATGGGCGCCGGCCTCCAGGGGCTGGAGGCGCACCAGCAGGGTGTCGGCGGAGGCGCGCCAGCTTTCCGGCCCCGGGTCGCCGCGGGCGGCCGCGCCCGCCAGGACGGGTTGGCAGGCGAAGAGGTGGTCGGGGGCGTCCGCGAACAACAGGTGCCGCCCGCCCACCAGCGCGCAGGTGAACAGGCCGTCGGCGTCGCAGAGCAGCTCGCCCGGGGTGGAATTCCCGGGCTCCAGCGATTCCAGCTTCACGCGCGCGGCCAGGGGCCGACCGCTGGTGGCGTCCACCACCCGGCCGGTGAGCTGGAAGACGGGATCCGGCGGACAGCAGGCCGGGACTTGACTCTCATAGAGATCCAGGTCCGGCCGGCCGTCCCGGCGCGAAGAGAACAGCGCCGTCCGGGCGTCCGCGCTCAGGCAAAGGCCCAGGTCCGGCTGGCTGGTGCTGAAGGGCGGACCCAGATTGCGCGGCGGGCTCCAACTGCCGTTCGGGGCCAGCCGGCTGTGGAACAGATCCAGCCCGCCGAAGCCGATCCGGCCGTCGCTGCTGAAGTAGAGATCGTAGCCGTCGGCGTGCAGGAAAGGTCCAGCTTCGTGTCCGGCCGTGTTGAGCGCGGCGGCGTTTTGCGGATCCCCAAACTGGCCATCGGCTTCCCGGCGCGCCAGCCAGAGATCCTGCCCGCCCAGCCCGCCCGGGCGGTCGGAGGCGAAGAGCAGCCAGCTGCCGTCCGGGGCCAGGGCCGGCTGGCTCTCCCAGCCTGGACTGTTCAGCCGGCTCAGCGGTCGGGGCGCGCTCCAACCGGTCTCCGTCCATTCCGAGAGGAAGAGGTCGCAATCGCCTCCGCCGGGTCGGCCGCAGGCGCTGAAAACGAAGAGCCGGCCAGCGGCGCTGAAGGAACCCGATCCTTCGGAGCCCACGGTGTTGATGGGCGGATCCACCAGGCGGGCCGTGCCCCAGTCCGGGCCGGCGCGCTCGCTCTGCCAGAAATCCTCCCGGAAGACGCCGCCGCGCCCCTGGGGATCCAAGCCGCCGGGCCGGTTGCTGGTGAACCAGAGCTGGCGGCCGTCCAGGCTGAGCAGCGGCATGAAGTCGTCCGCCGGGCTGTTAACCTTGTCCCCCAGGCGGCGCGGAGCCGGGTGGCGGGCACCCGCCAGTTGCAATCTCAGGCGCTCGCCGTCGGCACTCAGGCGCTGCTCCACGTCCAGGCGAAGGCTGTCGGCCAGTTCGGCGGTCAGGGCCAGGCGCAGTTCCCGGGCGGCCTCCTCCCAGCGCTCCAGCTTTTCCAGGGCCAGGGTGGCGTGCAGGCGGGCCGGCAGGTGGCGGGGGTCCAGGGCCAGTGCGGCCTGAAAGGCGACCAGGGCGGATTGGGGCCGCTCCAGTTCCAGCAGGGCCCGCCCCGTGAGGAATTCCCCTTCGGCGCAACGGCAGGTCCGGGCGTAGCGGGTCAGGGCCTCGAGGGCCTCCCGGGCCTGGCCGGAGTTGAGGCAGGCCAACCCGCGCTGCAGGTCGGGATCCGCTGCCCGGGCCGCGCCGGGTGTCCAGCCGGCCAGCCACAGGCCGCCCCAAAGCCAGGCCAGCTTCAGAAAATCCTGCCAGACAGCTCTCAAAACCCTACCTTTGCGGCTGGATGATTCCGGTCAGGGACCGATAAGTCCTGCAACCGGACACGTTGGAGAAGGAGACGGAGATGCGACCCAATCCCATCGACACCATCCTGGAGTATTTCAGCGAACTCGACTGGGATCATCGGTTCTATCCGGACGATTCCTCCGTGGACGCCTCGTACACGGGCGAGAACGGCTCCTGGCAGTGCCGGGCGGTCTGGGATCAGCAGGCGGAGATCTTCTGCTTCTATTCCTTCCTGCCCACCAGCATTCCGGCGGAGCGGCGCTGGGCCATGATGGAGCTGATCACCCGGCTCAACCTGGGTCAGCGCTACGGCGACTTCGAACTGGACCTCTCCACGGGCAGCCTGGCCCTGCGCACCTATCTGCTGTGCCGCGAACACGGGCTGGACTCCAAGTCCATCAACGACGCCGTCAGCGGCAATCTGGCACTGCTGGACGACCATCTGCACATCCTGATGAAGCTCATCTACTCCGACTCGTCGCCGATGGAGCTGTGGGAGGAGGCCGTGCAGGAGGAGAACGCGCGCTTCGGCCTCGAGGACGACGAGGAAGAGGACGAGGAGCGGGACTGATCGCAGGTCCAGCTCAGCGGAAATGAAAAGGCCGGCTTGCGCCGGCCTTTTTTGTGGTGAATCCTGGGGTCCGGGCGCTGACCGGCATCCTTCCTAGCACCCGCCCTGCTTGAACACCTCGTCCAGCCGCTGTTTCGCCCAGTCGTTGGTGAACAACGGCTTGATTGGCGGCGTCGATTTGAACTTCTGGCGTTCCAGCGGCTTTTTGGCCGCCTTGGCCGGCTCGCTGCCGGTCAGCGGGGAAAGCGCTCCCGCACAGGCGGCGAGCCGTCGTCCCTCATGGTCCCGGAGCACGCCCGCGCCATACCAGCCCAGGTGTTGTCCACCCGATGAATACACATTCAAATCGCCGGAATAGCCCGCTTCGATGTACCCGACCGCGTCGCCGGACCAGAGGTAGATCGTCTGATCGTCCGCGATGTAGGCCACGGCTGCGCCGTCCGCGGCGAACAGCGTGGTCTCGCTCGCGCTGGTGGACAGCACGTGCAGCAGCACGGCAAAAAGGCCAACGCCAATCAACTTGCCAGACTGCTGCATACCGGCCTCCCTTCTGTCAATCTTGGCAGGGTGTCGCTACTCCCTGAGCAGGTCGTCGATGAAGTCCGCTGGAACTCCGGCCGGGTGATCGTTGTAGCGCAGTCGTCCATTTTTGTCGAAGATCAGGCTGCGCGGGATGCTGTTTACCTGGTACTGGTAGGCAAAAGTCAGTGTGTCCGGCCGGTCTTCAAAGTAGACGGGAAAGTCGTATTCCGGGTTGGCTGCCAGCCAGTCCTCGACGACCGTCAGATTGTCGCCACGCCAACCTGTGTTCACCACCAGCAAATCGAAGCCCGCCAGGTGGAACCGATGCTCTTCCCACACCGCTTGGATGTCGGGCATGGAGCGGATGCAGGGCGAACACCACACGCCCCACAACTCCACGTAGGTCACTCTCCCCCGCATCGCGGCCATGCTCACCCGGGACATGGGCGTCACAGCAGCATCACCCGGATCATCCCCCGACGACGAGTCGGTGCAGGACAGAAACCCCAGCCCTATCAAGGGCAGCAGCACCAGGAGGAGCCGCTTGCCAAGGATGGCCGTTCCCCTCCTGAAGTGACGATCGCCGAGTCCTGACCTCGACTGCCTGGGCCGCGCGACGGCTGTCGATCCCAGATCCCAGTGACACCGAGTCATTGACCCCTCCGACTCTTCCTCTGGTTACTCCTTCAGCAGGCCGTCGATGAAGCCCGCGGGGATTCCGCCCGGATGGTCGTTGTAGCGCAGCTTGCCCTTCTTGTCGTAGATCAGGCTGCGGGGAATGCTGTTGACCTGGTTGGCCACCGCGAACTGCTGGGCCTCAGCGCGGTCGTCGAAGAAGACGGGGAAGGTGTACTTGGGATTGGCGGCCAGCCAGCCCTTGACCTTGTCCAGGTTGTCGCCGCGCCAGCCCGTGTTCACCACCATCATATTGAAGTCCTTGTTGGACTTGTACTTGTCCCAGGTCTCCTGGACGTGGGGCATGGATTTGATGCAGGGCGGGCACCAGACGCCCCACAGCTCCACGAAGGTGACTTTGCCCTTCAGCCCGGCCTGGTCGAAGCCCTTGAGGGGCGTGACCTTGACAGCCGCGGCGCTGGCGGCAGGCTTGGCTGCCTTGTCGGCGGGAGCGGCGCCCCCGCAATTCACCGTCGCCAGCACCAGCAGGGCCAGCACCGGGAGGATGAGCCACTTCTTCAGCATGGTTTCCGCCTTCCTTAGATGTTCTTGTCGATGAGTTCGAGGATCTTCGCCTTGGCCTGCAGGCCGATGAACTTGTCCACCGCCTTGCCGTCCTTGAAGAAATGCACCTGGGGCACGGACATCACGCCGCAGCTGCGGGCGGCATCCGGCGCCTCCTGGATGTCCACCGTCACGATGCGCACGTCGCCGCGCTCGGCCTGGACTTCCGCCAGCAGGGGGTGCAGCTTCTTGCACGGGCCGCACCAGGTCGCACTGAAATCCACCAGCACCAGCCCGCCAGCGGCCACCGTCTCCTGAAAATTCGCGTCCGTCACCTTGGTCAGCTCAGCCATCGTCGTCTCCTGCTGTCTCAATTGGAAGCGCTCCAACGGTCCGCGGCAATCAATGGTTCCCACTATGAAACAAAAACTTCGCTGCAAATCCAGTGCTGGAGCGGCTCCGCCGCACCTGAGCCGGCAGCTTGGACACAATCTTGGACACATTTCCCAATGCACCCGGCCCGACTCACGCGCCGGAGCGGGGCACCAACTTAGTCTTCTCCCGGCTTCTCGCCAACGGGAGAAAACTCAAACAAGCGGATGGGCTCCCGGGCAGGCACGAACTCCACGCCATCGACTTCCAGCGGCCCAATCCCAAATCGCTGGGCATTCTCGGTGACCTTTCCACAGGTGCGCTCAGCAATGAAGTTGACGGCCCGCATATCGCCCGCCTCAGCCATGTTGCACACGTTCGCCAGGATGGCGCGCCGCCGAGTGACGCCAGGCGCCTTCAGCTCGTCCAGCAACTCGTTCAAGATGTCGGCAATGGCGTTTCCCTTGGGCGGGCGGCCGGAGGGATTGCCGCTGGTGCCAGAAATCCACTTTGACACTGTTTTTCCTCCTGTTTTTCAGGAGTTGGAGTAGAAATGAGTTGGGAACACAGAACCGTAGATCCTCTCATCATTCTTCCCAATGTCCCGATTCTCATTTTTCAAGATTGTTTTTGAGCACGTGCGCATTTAGCTTGCGCGCGAATGCTGTAAACTCTATCATGCTGCATCCCCTCCAAATCAAGACTAGGGTCATATAATGAAAACGACTCACCTAATCCTCGTTCTCTTACCCTGTGTAGCTGTCGCAATTAATGAACCTGTTGTCAACATTTCGTCTTCTACAAATGGCGATGTAATAGATGTTGAACTTAACTGGAGTCCATCTGTTGGAGTTGATAGGTATCAGATTTTCCATACTCAATTATTGACGAATTCTTTCAATAGCTTAGGTTTTACCACAGATACCACATTCCATCACCAATTAAATACTAATTGGAATTGGCAATCGCAACCAGATGTGTTTGGATTTTACAATGTTAAAGCGATAGGAAGTCCCGCGCAGGTTCCAGGATACATAGAATCATGGGGTGGAGAATTCACCCCTGAATTGAGTGATCTGCACGAGGTAATTTCTGTTTGTGCGGGCTATGAATTTTCGCTAGCTCTACACGGAAACGGATCAATTACAGCTTGGGGAAGAAATAGCGTTGGCCAATGCAATGTACCGTTACAAAATTCAGACTTCATTGACATCGCCTGCAGTCGTTTTCTTAGTTATGGGCTAAAATCCAACGGATCCATTTCACGCTGGGGCTATCACGAACTGATGCCATCAGTTCCGGAACCAAACTCAAACTTCATCGCCATAGCGTCCAGTGAGTATCACGCACTAGGATTGAAATTAAATGGGTCGATCATTACTTGGGGTTATGATGATTTTACTCAATTTAGTGTTCCTCTGCCAAATACAGATTTCATTTCAATAGCCACCAATTATTTGGGTGGTATCGGGCTTAAATCAAACGGATCCATTATTACATGGGGGAATGGAGCTCAATATCCACCGTCTCCAAACCAAGACTTTATAGCAATCGCTGCAGGAGATTTTCATTATCTGGGTCTCAAGTCAGACGGAACGGTTATCGCATGGGGATCTAATGATTATGGACAATGTGATGTTCCAACAATTAACAACAATTTTGTCAGCATATCTGCCGGATTGAATCTTAGCTTCGGAATTAGGGCTGACGGATCAATTGAGGAGTGGGGATATGATCAATATTATCAAACTGGAATTCCTGATCTAAATGCAAATTTCGTCGCCATTTCAGCTGGAGGCGAATCAAATTTTATTGCCTTGAAATCTGATGGTACTATTTTAACATGGGGCCGTGAGTATTATTATGTTCCGAAACCAAATTTGGATTACATTGACATAGACTGCGGATCTGGATTTAATATTGCATTAAGGTCAGACAGCTCAATAGTTGCTTGGGGTGAGAATAATTCCATGAATCAATACAGTCCGCCGTCACCCAATCTGGATTTTTCTGAACTTTCTGCCGGATACTTCCATTGCATTGGGCTGAAATCGAATGGCAAAATTGTAGCTTGGGGATATAACGACTATGGACAATGTGATGTACCTCTAATTGATTCAAACTTCGTGGCTATTTCAGGTGGAGGAAACCATACTCTGGCATTGAGACGCGATGGATCCATTGCTGCATTTGGATCAAACAATTATGGTCAATGTGTGGTTCCAGATCCAAATTATGATTTTGTTGATATCTCTGCTGGGTGGGAATTCTCTGTTGGTCTAAAATCTGACGGATCCGTTTTAGTTTGGGGATTTGGCCAATATAATCTTCATGATATTCCATCGCCTAATAGTGACTTCATTGCAATTTCGGCTGGTGGCAATCATTGCCTTGGTTTGAAAGAAGATGGATCGATAATCGCTTGGGGAGACAATACCTTTGGGCAATGCAATGTCCCGTCACCTAATTCTGGCTTTACATCTATAACTGCTGGCCAAAATCACAACTTGGCCCTTAGGAGTGACAATGAAATTGCTGCATGGGGAATCAATGATCAAGGCCAATGCGACGTGCCAGTGTCGGCGAATAACAACTTAATAATACGTGCAGGCTCTTATCAAAGTCTGGTTTTAAGATCTACTTTACCTTCAAATTGAAGTATATTCACCACAAGCTCAGTTTTCGCATAAGACGATATTTTATTTCATAGAATGCCGATGATTTGCAATTGAATCTCCAGACGCTCTATCATATTTAACGATAGTTTACTTGTTTTGTGCGGTCTCACTGCACAAATCTACAGAATAGCCAATATTTCCACATCCAATCAAATTCTCATTATTTGCTACAAGACAGGGACTAAGTTGCGATAATCTAAAATCGTTTGAGTTTTGATCACAAAATCGCGGATCCAACTCAAACGTATTAGAAATAGATGACAAGCACTCTAACTCATAATTAACTGTGTTATTGTAGAACACAATACAATTCCCTCTTCCTCCATTACAAAAATACTCTCCATCTGGAATATGTCCATATAAAAGTAGGGCTGGTGAAATTGTAGTATTGCAAATTATAGAGTTGTAAATTTTCCCACATGCTGCATTAATACCACTAAAAGTTGATTTATAAATCGGAACGCATCCAACATATCTGCTTGAAAGCGATATTATTCCAGTTCCAAACTCATTACTAAAGGCGCAATTATCAATAAATACATTTTCACAGGTTCCGTAACTAACAATATCTAAATTCTTTATAACTGAAGAGTCAAATTCTGCAACATATGGTTCCCAAAAAGAAACTGAACCTGTGCGACCAAAAATTGTCAACTTACTTCTTTTAATTGACGAAAAGCCTCCTCCAAAAAGGAAATCACTAATAACAATTTCGCTGTTATCGACAGTTAAATCACCATAAACTTGTATAATTCCTGTACTTTGTATGTCTGAATCATTCAATGACAATCGATCACACCTTATATTGGATGATCCAACGACGGTGTTAATGATGGAAATTCTCGCATTAACAAGTTCGCAATCATTCACTGCACATTGAATAAAGGACACCAAGCCGCCATCGTTTTCAGTTGAATGAATATTGGAAAGCCTACATCCATAATAGTCAACATAATTTGAAGACATGTACAGATTGCTTAGGTCAATGAATGAACAGTTGTTAAAATTTGCCCTGAAAAGAAATCGTCCCTTAAACCCCCAATTAGCGTTCCTTATAGTAAACCCATCTATACTACAGAAAATGCTGTCGTTATAGTTTTCATTAGACCCTACATCAATTATGTTAAATACAAATTCATTATTTTGCCCGTCTATCACGGTGCTATCAGGTCCGCCAATTGAAACGAAACTAATTCGCTTATTATCAGGAATGTTTAAATTCTCATAATAAATCCCATTCGAAACAATAATTGTATCAGAAATTGCGGCCGCATTTATAGCTTCTTGAATAGTTGCGTACTCCTGCGGAACCAGCCTATTCCGTGGTTCTATAGGTCCGACGATTTCATCGTATTCGGCAGTGACATTATAAAATCCCAAAATTTGCGGTTGATTCTGCCAATTCCACCCTGTCGAAGATGAAATCGAAATGCAAGTGTCTGGTGTTTGCCCAACATTCAAGGCTGGCTCTGTGGTTGAAGATGAATGATATATTCTATAATAACTAGCATCAGGAAATTCCGACCAATTTAAGTTGACATATATGCTATCACCGTCGGTGGTAGCACTGACATTAAGATCAATGGGAGGTGTTGCAGATAGCGCGGCAACCATGGTTAGTAAGACAAATAGTGTGAGACGCATTGGAGGAGCCTTTCATACGGAATAGGGATAATGTGAACTTAAGAACATATGTGACCGCGTGCAAGCGAAAGATGAGCGTCAGAAAAAGAGCATGAGTCGAGCGGTTGGTTCAACCCATATGAAGGGTCAGAGGGAGCTTCAAAAGTTGAGCATTACTGTCAGTCGCAACCAATGGAGAGGTACGTGCCTCATCTCTTGCTTCCGAGTTGCCTGCTAACGCGAAAGCTGCGAATCTTGCGAATGAAAAAGCTGCCCTACCATCCTTCGCAGCTTTCGCAGGATTCGCAACGGTTCGCCCCAAGCCTATTGTATTGAATCGCGGAATCTACCCATTAGTGTGGATCCCCAGAAAGCAACGCAGGATTCAAGGCAATCAGTTTGCGCTTGCCGTCTTGTCTCCATCGCGCCCGATTCGACTCCGTTAGCTCTGTCATGGCGGAATCAATCGCTGCCTTAGCCCGCAAGCCGCATGGCCCGCATCTTTGCACACTGCCTGTAGGAACCGCCTGGACTTTTTCGCGTCGGCAATATGCCAGGAGCCAGCTGTCCAAGCGGGCTGCGTTGGCCAGTTCCGAGGGGAGGGCCAGTTCGCCAAAGAAGCGCCGTGATTCGTTCAAGTGCCATGTTGCCAAACGGCAACCCGATGAGAGATTCTCAATCGTGATTGCGCTGCCGCTGTCTTCGAACCATTGGAATAGCGCCGCTAAGCGAGCCGCATTATCAGCCGATTTGCTGGCCACGTCTCTCACGTCCTGGAGATTGCCGCCGCTCGAGAGCTGGGCTTCCACCTTGTCATGATAGGCTGTCCAGGCCGCCTTTGCCTCTGTTGTAAACGTCAACAACATGGGCTGAAGCGCGCCGGTATCGTCTATGGGAGCCGGTTGAGAGAGGATGTCCGTGATTCGCCGATTGAAGGCTGCAAGAGCTGGCCAAGTCTCAGGGGCTTCACTGAAAGGACGTTGGCCTTGGGTTGAATCGGGCCAAGAAATAAGGAAGCGGGAAAGGAATCCCGTCCCTCTCGCCAGGGCCCCGTTTCGACTGAGGAACTCGCGCAAGGTCGGCTCCTGCACTTGCAGGGCAATTGTCAGCCGTGCCCCGTGAACGGTGAAGGATTCCGACGTGCGCCGGTCAATGGTCAAGCTGTTCCCATCCCAGAGCTGATTGAGCATCGTGAGATTTCGCATGATGGAATCCTTGCCCATTCCATGCGCCCCCAAAACGATGCCCGCCTCGGCGGATACCACACCACCTGATGGCCAATGCGTCGCCAGACCGAAGGCCAGCGCTTCGGGAGTCGCGTCGGAGTAGAGCAAGCGAGGGATCTGAGGCGGTCTTGGCTTCCTGACTTGCAGCTCGCGCAAAGCTCCTTTCCTTTCGTCCGTTGGCTGTCCGCTCTTCGCAAGTTGCCGGATCTTGTCTTTGATGCCGTTGCACTCGGCATCCCAAGCCTCAACCGCAGCCCGGTACGTTATCAGGATCGGTTTGGCGGCCTCAGCTTGCGCCTCTTGGTAGTTTTGAATGGCCTTTGTAAAGAAGCCGTCACAGGTCGATTTTCGCTCGCCGCTATCCGCAATCGTCAACAGGAACAGGCTGGATGGCCCTTGCAGCCGTTCCGCCCGTTTGGCGTCCGCATGAGGTTGAATTGCCAGTGACAGCGCTGAGAGAGCGCTTGCGGCAATCAGAGGCAAGGGAGCCTTGACGAATGCCGCCACCTCTTCAACTGCTGCCCGGATGGTGTAAGGAAGCGCATCAATTGGATAGGGCTCAGGGTCCATCTTGACGCAAAGCGATTGCGGCTCCGGCCAGTCGCCGAATTCGCCCGCTAACGACCCCGCATCCGCCGGTTGGCATTCGCGTTCATCCGTTGTCCTTGCGTTGCACACGGCCTGTCTCACAGCCTCCGCGCCGCATTGAGCCGCCATGTCGTTGAAATCCGTCGCTCCGTCGGGACGGGGCTCAGCGAAGTCGGGCACTGCCAGCAAGCCGCCGACAGCCCGCGCCGCCTCGGTCGCCTTGGTCAGGCCGGGATTGCCGGCCGTGTTGCAATCATCATCGGCGCACAGGATCAATGGCAGGTCGGGGTACTTCTGCCGCAGCTCCTTCGCCACTTCGAGAAGATTTCCGGCATTGGCGGCGGCGGCAACCGGATGGCCGGTTGCCTCGTGGATGCTCGCCCCGGTTGCAAAGCCCTCGGTGATACAGAGCGCTCTTGCGTCCTTCATCTTGCCCAAGCTGCAGTAGCAGCCCGCCACCCGCCCGCCGGTCAGAAAGCGCTTGCTGCCGTCCTCTCCGATGAACTGGAGGGAGTGCAACTCACCGCCCAACCGCAAAGGAACAACCAGCCGGCCCTCATGCACTCGCGCTCCGTGTGGCTGAATCTGCTTTCGGGCCAGGTAGGGATGCTCCCTGCAGGGAAGGGCACGTTCCCAAATCTCCTTTGCCCTTTCGCGGGCCTCGGCATGCCGCTTCACCTCCTCGGTTTTGCGCTCTTGACGCATCGCCTGGACCTGTTGCCGGTGCAAGGCCTCCTCGGCATGGGTCAGCGGGCGCCCGATCTCAGCCCGCCAGGATTGAACCAGACCTGTGCGCCAATCGCCGAAGCACCCGGCCGGAATGCCGTCGCTGTGCAAGACATACCAGCAATCCGCCTGCTTTCCACTTCCCCGGAAGCGGGCCAGCCGCCCGTTTGCGACAACCACTTCAGGAGGGGTCAGGCCAGCCGCCTGAATCGCTTCTGTGAACTGGCGTTCCGTGTCAAGCATCGGCGAGCCCTCCCCGCGATAGCAACTATTCGAAAAACCGACCTGGAAGCAAGCCCCCGCAACGCATTGCCAGGCCCACGATGCAGGTCTTGCCGATGGATCTAAGCCTGGCCTTCAGCGATGTTTCAGGCTGCATCTCTGCGCGCCTCCTCAAGCCTGAGCACAAGCGCACGGATGGCCTCATCCGACTTGCCGGAGATTCGGGCCGCATTCATGGCCTGGACCTCCCTGGCAGGCCAGCCGATAGCCCGCGCCCCAAGACTGACTTGTTTGGGCCAAAGCCCTTGCGCGATCAGTTGGTAAATGGTTGAACGGGAATAGCCGGTTTCGGCCAAGACAGTTGGAAGGCGAAGGATTGTACTGAACATGTGGGCACCTCTTTGGCTTTGGTGCCATAAGAGGGCATTGCGCTACGGGGGATCACCCAGCAATTGGGGGAGAGAGATTCCTATTAGGGCTCAAAATCCGCTCTGGTAGCGGGTCGAAGGACATTTTCAGTCGCTCGGGTTTCGCTCACCTATTGCGGTTTTCAATGTTTTTCGGGCCTCATAGAATTTCTTCTGAAGGGTTTTCTTCGACAAGCCGTAAGCATCGAACTTTTCGGTCAGCTCATCTTCAAGAATCCCCTTGCTCTTGTACTTAGGATGCCTGCTGAAGCCATGATCGCCTTCGATATAAGCCAACAGTGCTCCAATGATGTTCAGAAAACTCCCCTTGGATCTCTCGTCAACCTCTCCATTGTTGCCTTTGCTTCTCTCGGCCCTATTGAACAGGAAAGAGGGCTTTTCGTCAGGATGCTCTTTCAGCATCCATGCCTTCAGATCAGTGCGGCTAACACACCGAAGAGGATAATCAACATGCCCGGACCTTTCTGTTTCGGGCAGATAGCAGTCGGTAACCCCGACGTATGGGAGTTCGCCGTTTTCGGTCGCAGCGATAAGCCATCCGTACCTGATTCGTAGCTCAGGATGCTCTCTCTGCGGGTCAGTCTTCACGAATGGAGCACCTGGGAGCCACACTGAGACGCTCATTTGAGGTTCTTCGCCCGTTAGTCCAGCCCATCGAACTGCGGCCTGAGTCAAAGTGTAGAACCTCAGCGGCCCTCGCAGTGAGCCTTCACAATTGGGTTGCACATCGCTCATCGTGAACTTCCTTCCACTCATGCCTTCTCAACGAAATCCGCCCAGAATTGCAGCATTTCGCGGCGCTGATCAGCGTACTCAGCCCGGTTGTAGACTCCCCGCATTCCACCGATGGTGTGATTGAGCGCCTTCTCCACCACATCCGAAGGCCAACCGTTTTCATGCAGCAGGGTGGATGAGGTCCGGCGCAGGTCATGGATCGTGAAGCCCGCCATCCCGTAACCATGCAAGGCCCGTTCAAGCGCCATGTTAAGCGTCGTGGGAGCAAAGGGCTTGTTCAGGCTCCCGCAACCAGGCAGCACAAGCTCGCTGCTGTCTGCCAATCCCCGCAGCTCCTGGAACAACTCCAACGCCTGCCGAGACAGGTAGACGATGTGGGGCTTGCCGGTCTTGGACTGCTCGGCGGGAATGTGCCACTCCGCCGCCGCCAGATCCACATTGGCCCAATTGGCCAGCATCAGCTCGGATTTGCGCGTCATGGTCAATAGAAGCAGGCGCAAGGCAATCTGGAGTTGCCGGCGCATGGTGGACTCGCCAATGGCATTCAGGAAAGTGCGAATCTCGTCCCGCGACAAGGCCCGCTCACGCGACTTCTTTTTGAATACGTGTCGCATGGGTAAGGCGGTCACCGGATTCGCTTGCATCACACCACAGGTGATTGCGAAGTCGCACAATCGAAACAGCATGCCCCTCAGCTTGCCCGCTGTCGCATCGATTCCCTTGTCCTTGGCACGCCAAACTATAGCGCGCACATCCTCCGTGGAAATGGTACTCATAGGCCGCTCACCGATGAAGGGAAGGATATCCTTGTCGAAGTAGCGGCGGGGGACGCGCACGTTCTTGATGTCCTTCGCCAGCACCTCTCGCAGGAAGCGCTCGGTGAACTCTGCCACCGTGGCCGTCTCATCTGCGGCAACCTTGGCAAGCTGCTTCTGGCGGGCCGGCGACTCGCCCAGCAGCACCTTGTGGGCCGCCTCATCCCGCCAGGCCCGGGCCAGCTTGAGCGACAGCTCCGGGTACTTGCCCAGCGTCAATTTCTCCAGCCTGCCATCCAGCCGGTAGCGAAAGCGCCAGACAACCCCGCCCGTCGGAAATACTTCGACGTACAAGCCGCGCCCATCACTTACGGTGTAGGGCTTGGGCTTGGGCTTCATTGCCTTGAGTGCCGCGTCGGTTAGTGGCATGTCCGCCTCCTGTGCCCACAACTGGTTTGACCCTGGCTTGCCGTCTACTTGGTCACACACTTGGACACAAATCTAGCGGATGCTGCTGGAACTTCACGCACTTTTCAATACAAAAAATCCCCGCTCGAAAGCGGGGATTGAGTTTGTAATCGATGTTTCTGGACAGCTCTGGACGCCAGACGATTTTCCCACTATCAAGAATCAAGCCTGACGGGTCTTCTCCAGCAGTTCCTCCGCCAGGTCGCGGTTGAAGGCATCCGCGGGCCAGAGCTCCAGGGCCTTCTCCAGGTGCCAGCCGGCGTCCGAGCGGCGGCCTTCGGCCAGGAACAGGTTGCCCAGCTGGAAGTGGCTGTCGGCGTGGCCCGGGCTGATGCCCAGCGCCGACTGGAAGAACTTGACGGCCTCGCGGCGGTCCTGCTGGACCTTGGCCTGGACCAGCCCGCAGTAGTAGAGCGCCATGAAGTTGCGGTTGTCCTGCTGGTAGCTGGTGATGAAGCTCTTCAGGGCGGCTTCCCAGCGCTCGCTGGTGAATTCCAGCAGGCCCAGCTCGAAGTGCGCGGCGGGGAAGGTCTGCTGCAGCTCCAGCGCGCGCCGGATGGCCTTCTCCGCCTTGTCCTCGTGGTCGGCGGCCTTGAGGGCCACGCCGTAGCGGAACTGGAAGACCGGATTGTTGGGCTGCATGTCCACGGCGTTGCGGAACTCCTTGACCGCCAGCTCCTCCTCCTCGTTCTCCAGCAGCAGCTCGGCCAGCCGGAAGCGCACGCCCGGATCGGTGGGCAGCCGTTCCTCCAGATGCACGAGGCAGTCGATGGCGCGCTCGCGGTCGCCCGCGGCCAGCCAGGCCTGGGAGAGGTCGAAGAGCGCCTTGTGGTTCTTGGCGTCGCCCTTGACCACCACCTCCAGCTGCTCGGCGGCCTGGCTCCACTGCTTGGTGGCCAGATAGGCCTGACCCAGCAGCAGGCGGTCGTCCAGATCCTCCGGGTCGGCGGCCACGCTGGCTTCCAGCTCCTCCAGCGAGGCGGCCACCAGGGGCCGGTTTTGCTGCAGGTAGGCCAGGCGCTGCTGGGCCTCGGGGAAGTCCGGCCGCAGCTCCAGCGCCTTCTGCAGGCAGGCCTCGGCCTCGGCGTGGCGCTCCAGGTCGGTGAGGGTCAGGGCCAGGTAGTACTGGGTCACCGGGTTGTCGGGAGCCAGCTGCTCCAGCCGGTGCAGGACCTCCAGTCCCTCCTCGAAGCGCCGGCCGCGGTTGAGGACCCCGGCCAGCCGGAAGAGCGGCGTGCCGTCCGTGGGCGCCGCCTGGCTCCAGCGCTCGTAGGCCGCCACGGCCTCGTCGTCCCGGTGCAGCAGGTCGAGGATCTGGGCCAGGCTGCCGGAGGCCTCGCGCAGCGCGGTCTCCAGCAGGGTGCCGCCGCTGCCGTCCTGCCGGCGCGCGTCCAGTACGTCCATGGAACGCCGGTAGAAGCCGCAGGCCACCTCCAGCAGACCCTTCTGCTGGGCGGCCACGCCGGAGAGCTGGTTGACCTGGGCCTCGTCCAGGCGCGGGTCCGTGCCCACGCGCTCGCGCAGCACGGCCAGGTGGTCGAAGGCCTCCTCGGGCTCGCGCAGCATGAGGTTCAGCTGGGCCAGGCGCAGCAGGATGGGCGAATCCGGCGTCTCGGAACCCGCGATGCCCTTGCGCAGCGAGGCCCGGGCGGCCTGGATCCGGCCCGCGTCCTGGCCCGCCAGGTAGGAGAGCACCAGACCATGGTTGACCAGCGTGGGGGGATCCTCGGGGTTGCGGGCCAGCAGCGACTCCAGCAGCGGCAGGGCCTCCTCGAAGCGCCGGGCCGCCAGCAGGCCCTGAACCAGCTGGGTCTGCAGTTCGGGATCGTCGGGCTTGTCGGCCAGCTGCGCCTGCAGCGCGGCCACGTCGACGGTCGGCGCGGCGGCGGCGTCGGGCTGCGCGCCCAGGCGGCCCAGCAGTCCCAGCGCGGGCTGGAAGCCGGGCTGGATCTCCAGCGCCAACTCGGCCAGGGCGCGGGCCTCCTTCAGGCCGGGTTCGCGCTCCTCCTCCGGCAGCTCCAGAGCGCGTTCGAGGAAGATCAGCGCCTTCTGGTACACCAGCACGGGGTCGCGGGGCGCCAGTTCCATGCCCTTGGCGATGAGCTCCAGGGCGCGGTCCCAATCGCGCTCGTGCTGGGCGATCAGGCCCGCCAGGCGGGAGAGGGCGCCGGGTTGGCGCGGCTGCACGGCCAGGGTGCGCTCCAGCAGCTCGCGGGCGCGCGTCGGATCGCCGGCCTGCTCGCGGATCTGGGCCAGGTTGAAGAGCAGGCCCGCGTCCTCCGGACTCTCGGCCAGGGCGGCCTCCAGCCGCGCGGTGGCCTGGTCGAACTCGCCGCGGCGGGAGTGCAGCAGGGCCCGCAGGTTCAGCACGTCGCGCAGGCCGGGCTGGCCGGCCAGCACGCCGTCCAGCAGGGCCTCGGCCTCCGCCAGGGCGCCTTCATGGCCCGGCAGCTGGCTGAGGTTCTGCAGGAAGAGCGCGAACTGGAAACAGCCCTGGGGATCGTCCGGGCGCGTCTCCAAGCCCAGGCGGTAGCACTCCTCGGCCTGCTTGAGCTTGGCCTCGGCCTGCTGCCGGTCGCGCGGGGCCAGCAGGTCGTACTGGGCCTGCAGGGCGCCGGCCAGCATGAAGTACAGCGGGCCGCGGGTCTCCTTGGCCGCCGTCTCGATGGACTTGCGGATGGCCTGTTCCGCCTCTTCCGGGCGCCGCTCCTGGAGCAGGGTCTGCCCCAGGTGGAACCAGGCTTCGGACATGCCGGGTTGCAGGCTGAGGGCCCGGCGGAAGTGCTCTTCGGCGTTGGTCCACTCCCGGCGGCCCATCAGGGCCACGCCCAGGAAGTAGATCACCTGCGGGTTGTTGGGCACGAAGTCCAGGCTCTTGCGGTAGCCGGCGACGATCTTGTGGAGGTCCGGATTGGGACTCATGTGCAGGCGACGAGTCTCATCAAACCACTTCTGGGCGCGTTCCTGATCGGTCATTCCACTCACGGCCGGAATCCTCCTGCTATCACGATGCCTGGTATTGTTCGCTTGCGCCGACCCGCCTGGCGGGCATGAAAAAGCCGCGCACCGCGCGGCGACCGCTGATCAATATAGAGAAAGGCCTCAGTTGAGCTTTGCCGGGCCGGGCGGGTCCAGGCGGACCGGCGCGGCCCCGGGCGCTCAGCTGCGGGTGTCGACGAAGCGCGGGGGCCGGGGCTCCGACTTGCCCAGCTCCTCGCCGTAGCCCTTCAGGGCGTGGCGCGTGCGGTCCAGGTCGGCCATTTCCTTGCGCCGGCGCTCCAGGTCGTGCAGCACGCGCCGCTGCAGCTCCTCCTCGAGGATCTGCAGCCGCAGCGCCGCCTCGGCCTCGGGTCGCTCGAACTTGCCCCCGGCCTGCAGGCGGGGCAGCAGCAGCTCGCGGCGCTCCAGCAGCGTGGACAGCGTCCCGGGATCCAGTTCGGAGCCGTGGGGATGGGCCGTGAGGAACTCCCGCACCAGTCCGAGCCACTCCTCCAGGGCGGCCAGGCGGTCCGGGTCCACGGCGCTCACGCCAGCTCCTCCAGCAGGGCGGCGGCCGTCTCCTCCCAGCGCGACAACTGGTCCATCACGTCGTACTCCAGCAGGTCGGCCAGCAGGATCCAGTCCCGCCCCTCCTGGGCGACGATGATCTCGTCCAGCAGGCGGGGGATCTCGGCCTGGAAGCCCTCCACCAGGGCGCTGGAGGCCAGCTCCTGGTTGAGCAGCAGGCGCTGGATCTGCCCGATGCCGAGGAAGAGCAGGCGCAGGCCCTCCACCACGCGGATCAGCGCGTCGATGGCCTGGGCGTCCTCGCCCAGCCGGAAGCGGTCGGCGCAGGCGGACAGCTCCGTGCGCAGCAGGGGCAGCCACTCCAGGCTGACCTTGAGCGAGCCCGCCAGCAGCTGGCCGGGGGACTGGATCAGCAGGGCCAGCTCCTGCACGCCTGCGCGCTGGCCCCATTCGGAGCGGTCCGCGCCGGTGACGTCCGTGCCGTCCACCTGCACGCCCACCACCAGCTGGCCGGCGCGGAAGAACTCGGTGCCAAGGATTTCCAGCAGGTCGCCGGGCAGCCGTCCGGCATGGCGGGTCTCCAGATCCTCCCGCCGGGTTCCGTTCACCAGGATGTGCATTCCCGCTCCTTTTCCGCCGCCGGGCGGAGGCTGTGCCCAGGCCGTTCGCGGCCCAGGATCGTTCCCATGCAATCCAACAGGCTGCGCAGCCGGTGGGTGTAGAGGTGCTGCCCGCGGATGCGCGCCCGGGCCCGTTCCACCAATTGCCGGCGGGCCGGCTCGTCGCGCGCCAGCTCCAGGCCCAGTTCCAGCGCCTCGGCGGGCTCGTGGTAGACCAGCACCTCGCGGCCGGGCTCGAACAGCTCGTCCAGGTCCCGGCGCCAGTCCGTCAGCACGGCGCTGCCCGCCAGGGGTGCGTCGAAGAGCCGCTGGTTGACCGTGCCCGGCATCTGGCGGCTGGTGGTGTTGAGGCTGACCCGGACCGTGCTGTAGTGGTCTGCCAGCTCACGGTAATAATCCAGGGGCGGCGCGACCCGGCTCGCGGGCAGCAGGGCGCGCCAGCCCGCATCGCCGTGCAGGCAGAAATCCTGATCCAGGAAGCGGCGCGCCAGCCGCTGACGGTCGTCGCGGGTGGCCCGCAGCACCACCAGGCTGGCCAGCCGGCGCCGGGCCGCGGAATCGGCCCAGGCAGCTAAACCGGGATAGCCCCCGCCCTCCAGCCGGCCGCGCAGTTCGTCGTCGGGCAGCGCGGCGCTGGAGAAGTCCACGGCCTGCTCCAGCAGGGAATCCAGCTCCCCCTCCAGGCGGGCCGGACAGTCCAGGCGCTCGCGCCACTTGCGCAGGGCGCTCTGGTTGCTCCCGCAGACCAGGCTGAAGTCCCGGCGCGGCGTACCCGCCCGGGCGAAACCTGGACTGCCGGCCAGCGGCAGGTGCCAAGCCCGCGCGCGCCCAAGCTGCGCCAGACGCGGCAACCAGGCCCGCTCCCAGCAGAACAGGAAGCTCTCCTCGCCCAGCGCGCAGGGGGCGTCCTCGAGGATGTACTCCGGGCTGTCCACGTACCAGACCGCCAGCGGCACGTCCAGGCTGGCCAGCAGGTCCTGGATGCGGCCTTCGCGGTCCAGGCCCAGGTGGTTGACCGTGAGCAGCAGGTCTGGCCGGTGGGCCAGCACGGCCTGCAGCAGGCGGTCGGCGTAGTCCACGTCGGCCTCCGTGCCCGGACGCGCGCCGGGCGGGGCCGCGGCCCGGCCCTGGCGCAGCGGCACCAGCACCACGCGCGTGCCCAGCTCCTCCAGGGCCTCGCGGATCTCCCGCAACAGGAAGTAGCCCGAGTCGGGCATGAGCACGGTGCGGGGCGGCCAGCTGCGGGCGGCGCGGCCGCTGTCCGCCCCCACCCGCGACGGCAGCCGGCCCGGCGGCAGGAACTGGCCGAGGCCCGTCAGCCAGTCCGGAAAGAAGCGTCCGTAGGCCGGGTTGTGGACCACCAACAGGTCCGGCCAACCCAGGGCCAGCTGGCGCCGGGTGACCTCGGCCACCAGCTCGGGCGCCGAGCCGCGCAGGACCTGGGCGCCACAATCCCCGGCCAGGCCCGCCGGACTCTCCGGCGGCTCCAGCAGCAGCACGCCCGCCAGGGGCCCGGCCGCCGGGACACGGGCCAGCCAGCCCAGTCCGCCGCCCGCCGCCACCACCAGGCAGCGGCCGTCCGCCGCCAGCCGCTCCAGCTGGCCCTGGGCCTCGCGGCGGGGATCCACGGCGCTGTGCACCCAGCACTCGCCCGCCGGGCCCACGAGGCGCAGGCTGGGCTCGCCGGAGCGGGCCGGGGCTGCCACGAAGGCCGGCGGATTCATGCGGCGGCCTCCCGGTTGCGGGATTCCAGCACAGCCTGTGTCTCACAGACCAGTGCCGCCAACCGGCGGCCACGCTCCAACAGGCGCCCGTAGGTCTCCTCGGTGGCCCGCCCCAGGTCGTCCAGGGACTGCCAGGCGTCCAACTGCTCCTTCTCGAAGCGGAACAGCACGCCCAGCGGACGCAGCAGCGGGCGGCTGAGTTCGTGGGTGAAGAGCTGGTCGTCCACCCGGGGCAGCGCGGCGACAATCTCCTCCAGCCGCTGGGTGCTGGGTGCCGGGCCGTCCAGCTCGCGGCGCGCGTCGCGGGCCAGCTCCAGCCCGCCGGCGGCCAGTTCCAGCAAGTGGTCCAGATCCTGCCGCAGCTCGGCCAGTTCCCGCGGGAAGCCGGCGGCCGGCAATTCCCAGTCGCGCAGCCACGGCTCCAGCTCGGCGGTAAAAGGGAGGGCGACGGGCGCGCCCGCGCCCAGCAATTCGGTCCACAATCGCCGGTAGCAGCGGGCCACCAGTTCGGCCACACCCGCCCGGCGCGTGCTCAGCAGGCGCAGGTCCTGCAGGCCCTGGGCGTCCCGGCGAGTCTCCCAGACCAGGGTCTCCGGGCCGTCGGCCCACTGCCTCGGCGGCGCGGGCGCCAGGCCCCGGGCGTGCAGCAGGCTCAAGGCGGCGTCGCGCACGGTGGTCGCGGGGATCCGCTCCCGGCACATGACGTGCGGGCACAGCACCTGGTGGCTGCAGGGCGCGCACTCCATGTCCACCTGGAGCACGAGACAGCCGGGCAGCCAGGGGCCGGTCTCCCAGGGCAGGGCGGTGGCGATGAACAGGCTGACGCTGGGCAGACCGGCAGCGGCGGCCACGTGCAGCGTGCCCGTGTCGTTGGTGATCAGCAGGTCGGCGCGGCCGCAGAGCGCGCCCAGCTCCGCCAGGCTGGTCTGCCCGGCCAGCACGCGCAGGGGCAACTGCGGCACCCGGGCGGCCAGCTCCAGGCCGAGCGCGCGCTCGGAGCCGGAGCCCACCACCAGGAAGGATGCACCGCAGGCGGCGTGCAGGGACTGCATCACCTCCGCCAGGCGCTCGGGCGGCCAGCGGCGGTTCTCCTTGCTGGCGCCGGGCTGGATCAGCACCAGGGGCCGGCACTCCAAGCCCGCCAGCAGCTCGCCCGCACGGGAATGGGCCGCCGGGCCCAGGTGCAGAGCCAGCCGCTCGCCCTCGTGCGGCCCCAGTCCGCCCGCCAGCCGGTACATGTCCACCAGGTTGAAGTGGTTGACCGCTCGATTGCCCGTGACACAAAAGAAGTAGCGCGCCCAGTCGTGCTCGACCTTGATGCGCCCGTCGGGGTGGATGGTGATGCCGCGGGTCTCGCCGCGGGAGAGGAAGTCCGCCAGCACGGCGCTGTCCCGGCTGTGGGTGACGTTGATGACCAGGTCCCAGCCGGCGCCGCGCAGTTCGCGCAGGCGCGCCAGAAACCAGGCGGACTTCTCGGCCAGGCCGCGCCCGGGTTCGAGCAGGAGGCCCACCGCCAGGTCCTGATCCAATTCAAGGCACTCGTCCACGCCGGGCAGCAGGCGCGCCGCCCCCGCGAAGGTCTTCAACGTAAGCAGGCCCAGCCAGGCCTGGGGATGGCGCGCGCGCAGCCCGAGGATCAGCGGCCCGGTCTGGATGATGTCGCCCATCCGGGTCAGGTTGAGCACCAGGATCCTATCCATGACGGACCTGCTCCAGCATCCGCTCCACGCCGCGGTCGCGGGCCCAGTCGCGCAGCTCCTGCATGTATAGCAGGGCGGCGCCGGTCTCGTCCAGCGGAGCCTGCCGACCGCGCAGCCAGTCCGCCACGGCGTCCAAGTCCCGCGGCAGCTCCGCCGGCAGGGCCTCGAGCCAGGCGGCCAGCTCGTGGTCCGCGCCCGGATCTTCCAGCGATTGGCGCCGGGCGGCGGCGGGGAAGATCTCGCCCTGGAGCAACAGCAGCTCCAGCAGTTCGGCCATCCGCCGCTGGTAGGTGTGGCGGGCCAGCACGGTGCGGCGGCCGGTCTCGGCGATGGCGCGGCGCTCCTCCTCGTGTTGGGAATAGTGCCGGATGAGTTGGCGCAACTCGGCGACGGATTCGTAACACAGCAGATCGCGGCCGGGCTCCAGCAGTCCCGGCAACAGGCTGCGCCGGTCCACCAATTGAAAGCCGCCGCAGGCCAGGATCTCGAAGGTGCGCGGGTTGACGAAGTCGCCCTGGGGGTGGATCCCCGCGTGGTAGCTGGAGGAGTGCAGGTTCAGGTTGATCCGGCTGTTGGAGAAGATCCGGCGGTTGAGCTCCGGCGTGGTGCGGCGGCCGCCGTCCTGCAGCAGGGGCCGCAGGGGTCCGTGGGCGCGCCAGTCCGAGCCCCAGATGCGCAGCGGCAGGTCCAGCAGCTCCAGAAACAGCCGCTCGCGGTTGAAGTAGCCGGCCCCGACGAAGCTCAGCTCCGGCGGAGCGCCCTCCAGCCAGGGTTCGGGGTGGCAGAGCGCGGGATCCGCGCAGGTGGGCAGGTAGGCCACGGGCGCTGAGGAGAGCGCGGCCAGTTCCTGGTGAAAGCGGCCCCGCTGGATCGTGAGAAAGAGGTCGAAGGCGCCGTGCAGGCCCTTCCAGTAATCCAGGGTCTCGAAGTCCTCCACGAACCAGAAGGCGCTGCGCACTCCCGCCTCGCGCAGGGCGGTGGCGCACTCAGGCGTGAAGGGGCTCTGGGCCAGGCCCAGCACGAGATCCGGCCGGAAGGCCCGCGCCTCCACCAGCAGCATGCGGCCCAGCATGCGCGTGAAGTCGCCGGCCAGCGCGCCCGAGCCAGGATGGCGGTCGGCGAAGTCGTGCAGGGACTGGCGGGCCGATGCCATGGCCGAGAAGTCCACGCTGCGCACCTCGTGCCCCAGTTCGCGCAGGGCGGCGGCGGCGCTGCGGGCCATGGGCAGCGAGCCGCCGTAGATGGGCTCCACCACCAGGATGCGCAAGCGCCACGCGGCGGAGCGCAGGTGGCCCAGCGCGACGCGGCGCACGGCGCAGGCCTCGGGAAAACTCCGCTTCCAGAACGGTGTCTCCAGCACAAGGTCGGCGGGCTCGGCCAGGCTGGCGCAAGCCTCCAGCTCGGCGAACTCCACCCGCGGATCCGCCAGCGCCTCCGGCCGGTCCCAGTGCTCCAGCGCGAAGCGCAGCAGCGCCAGTTCGTCCGTGTGCAGCCAGAGGGCCCGCACGCCACGCTGCAGCAGGGCCTCCACCTCCCAGCCCGTGCCGTGGCCGATGACGTGCACGCGGCGGTCGGCGCCGTCGGCCAGCACCGACTGGGCCCAGCGTTCGGCCTCCCGGCGGGGATCCACCGGTGAGACCAGGCTCTGCCCGTGGACCACGAGGCGGCGCCGGCCGCCCTGCTGCAGGCACTGCCCGCCCTCGTCGGGCCGGATGGCGGCCAGGGAATCCGCCAGCCAGGGCCAGCGGGCACGGACGATCTCCAGCGCGTTCATTCGTTCTCCTCCCGCGGCAGCCAGTCCGGGGCGTGAGACAGGCCCCGCACCTGCCGGCCCGCCCGACGCAACTCGCGCACCCATTCCCCCATTCGACGCCGGGCAAATCCAAAGTCCGGCCGCGGCGTGTCCGCCGGGCGCCGCACGCCAGCCACGTGACCCCGGCCATCCGCAGCCAGGTCCACGCCGCTCAGCAGCAGCGGACCGGCGCTCAGCCAGGCGGCCAGAGCCAGGGCCGGACCGGCCACCGTCCCGCAGCCGGCCCGCAGGGTTCCCGGTCGCCGCCCGTGCCACTCCTGCTCGAAGAGCCCGGGACCCTCGGGCAGGGCCAGCCACAGGGGACCGGGCCAGCCCCGCACCAGCGCGGGGCAGGTGCCGGGAAACACGGCCAGCGGCACATGGGACCAGGCGGCGCCCCGCGGCAAGTCCGCGCCCAGCAGCGGGCTGGGATCCGTGGCCACGGCGGCGTCGGGCAGCAGTCCCCGCCCTTCCAGCACCGGCAGCGCCGTGTTCACGGCCAGCAGCCGCACGCCTTCCGCCCGGCACTCCGCCAGGCGCTGCAGGTCGTCCCCCAGACTCGGTCCAGCCCCCAGGACCACCACCGGATCCGCCCCCCAGCCGCCGCGCTGCTCCGCCACGTCGGCGGCCTGCAGCAGACGGGCGTGATTCAGCCCGGCGTTCTCGCGCAGCAGCTCCTCCTGGGCACGGGCGCTGGCCCGGCGGCAGAGCAGATCCTCCACCAGTCCGGCGGCGCCGGGAGTCCCGGTCCGCCAGAGGTCCGCGCAGGCGGCGCGCACCAGCACGGGCCGTTCCGCGTGTTCGTTCTCCAGCAGCGCGGCCAGACCGGCGCAGAGCTCCCCATCGGACGGGGCCAGCAGCAGGCTGCAGCGGGAGTCAGCTGGCAGATCCCGGCCCAACCGGCGCCAGCGCTCCAGGGTGGTGGCCAGGGAGCGCAGGTCCGCCTCCACCACCAGGATCTGGCCGCTTCCGTCCCGCAGCAGCAGATCCAGTTCGTGCCCGGCGCCCAGCCCCAGCAGCAGCACGCTGGGCGAATCCAACAAATCAGCCACACGCAGCCGGGCCTCGCGCAGGGGCGCCCGGGCCGAGCAGCCCAGCCGGCCGTCGGGCAGCCGGAAACTCCAGTCCCCGTCGGGCGCGGCCTCCAGCGGATAGGCCGGCTGAGCGCCGCAACGCCGGGCGGCCTCGGACCAGGCGAGCTTCACGCCGACTCCCCCTGCCGAGAGTCGCCCTGCAGCCAGTGCCACTGACCGGCCAGGTCGCGAGGCGGATGGAACCACTCCCGATCGCGCCAGGCGGCGGGCGTCAGGCCGGCCTGGCGGGCCCAGTCCCGTCCGTGTGACAGCGCCAGATCCCGAGGCAGGGCCGCGGAGCCCAGCCCGCGCAATAGGAAGAGCTGGCGCTCGCGCTCGGCCGTCGACGCCGGATCCTCCACCCCCTGGGCCGGAACTAGCCGGACGCCGCCGGCATCCGCGCGGCAAATCCAGTGCGAGCATTCTTCGCCATTCAGGTCGGGGATCCCTCCCACGCCCACCAATGCCGCGCCCAGGCGGGCCACCTCGTCGGGACGGATGCGGCTGCGGCAGAAGTAGTCCGCGCAGCTGGGCTGCCCCTCCACGCAGGGCGCGCAGTCCGCCCGGATCTGCAGCACGTGCGCGCCATCCAGCCAGGGCGCCGTCTCACGGGCCGAGGCCGAGCCATGGTAGAGCCCGATGAGCGGCCGGCGCAGGTGGGCCGCCAGGTGCAGCACGCCCGTGTCCTGGGCCAGCACCAGGGCGGCGTCGTCCAGCAGATCCTGGAGTTCGTCCAGATCCAGGCTGCCGCTGACGTTGAGCACGCGGTCCGGCCGCTGGATCTGCCGCTCCAGCTCGGCGCAGTCCGTCTGCTCCAGCAGCCCGCCGGTGAGCAGCAATCGACGGTGGGGAATCCGCTCCAGCAGCTCCCGGGCCAACCGGGTCCAGAACTCCGCGGACAGGCGCCGCGCGGGACTCCCGCTGCCCGCGTGCATGACCAGATCGCCCGGACCGGGTTCGGCGGCGCGGGGGGCGGGGGTCGCCACGCCGGGCAAGCAGGCCAGCATGGCCTCTGCCAGCTGCAGGCGGTTCTCCCGCCGGTGTTCCACGGCCAGCCGCAGCCAGCTCGGGTAGGGGTCGCCGGGCACGCCCGCCCCCAGCTTCCGGCGGGCGGGCAGCAGGCGCGTCAGGGCCGTGGCCGCCGGATCCTCGTTCAGGCAGATCTGCAGATCCACGGGCGCGTCCAACCCCTCGTCTCCGCCCAGGGCGTCGCGCAGGCGATGCAGAAAGAGCGCGGGCCGCCGGGCCGCCCGGGCCAGACTCCAGGGTTCCACGATCCGCAAACGGTCGGCCTCCCGCCGCAGGCGCTGGCCCGGATCAAAGGCCAGCACCAGCTCCACCTCGCCCCGTTCGCGCAGCGCCCGGCAGAGCGGCAGGCTCTGCAGCAGGTCGCCCAGCCGGGCGAGCTGGATGATCCGGCAGCGTGTCACGGCTCCACCTGCAAACCCAGTTCCTGCTGCCGCCGCGCCAGTTCGCCGTGCTGGCGCTCCAGCTCCCGGGCCTGACGCGGGGTGGGGCGCAGGCCGGTGGCCCAGTTCTTCGCCGCCGCGAGGTTGCCCACGCGCAGTTCCAGCTCCAGCAGCGCGCGCCGCAACTCGCCGGTGCGGGCGGCGGGACCGGCGTCCTGCAGGGCGCGCGCGAGCAGCTCCCGGGCCTGTTCCACGCGCCCCAGCTGCAGCAGGTCCTCGGCCTGGCGGCGCAGCTCGGGCGCCCGCGCCGTCACGGGCGGCGGGAGGCGCTTCAGGCTGAGGCTGCCGGGGCTGCGCTGGGCGCGCCAACCCTCGGGGCCCAGCACCTCATCCTCGTCGTGCGGCAGCCGTCCGGCCCACTTCTCCTGAAGGACCAGCCAGCTGTGGCCCACCCGCTCGTTGCGCCCGGCGCTGCGGCCCTCGTGGTGCAACACCACGCCGTCGGGCTGGTAGACGCAGTCCAGCCCCAGCGCGCGCACGCGCAGGCAGAGATCCACGTCCTCGTAACAGTTGATGAAGTTCTCGTCCAGGCCGCCCAGCGCCTGCCAGGTCGCGCGCCGCAGGCCCAGGCAGGCGCCCGTGAGCGCCCAGAGGTTGCGGCGCTTCATCACTTCCGGCGCCTCCGCCGGGAAGCCGCGGAACACGTGCCAGGGCAGGTGGTCGGGGCCGAAGACCAGCCCCGCGTGCTGAATGGTCCGGTCCGGGTAGAGCAGGCGCAGGCCCACGGCGCCGGTGGCCGGGTTGGCCAACTCCTGGCGCAGGGCCGCGTCCCAACCCGGCAGGACTTCCGTGTCGTTGTTGAGCAGGACCAGCCACTCGCCCCGCGCCACGGCGGCCGCCTGGTTGGTGGCCCGGGCGAAACCCAGGTTGCGCTCGTTGCGCAGGTGGACGTGCGGCGTCACGGCCAGAAACTCCGCCGTGCCGTCGCTGGAGGCGTTGTCCACGACGATGATCTCCAGCGGTCCGCCGCTGTGGCGCTCCAGGGCCGTGAGACAAGCCCGGGTCAGCTCGAGCTGGTTGAAGACGGGGATCAGCACGGAGAGCAGGCCGGGCGTGCCCGGACCCTGGGGAATGGGCGGGGCGCCGAACCAGCCCGCGTCCGAGTGCAGACGGAACAGGGTCTCCAGCAGACGGTCCTGCTCGCGGTCCAGTTGGCCGGCCAGGTCGCCGGCGCGCTCCGCCCCCGGCAGGATGCGCAGGGGCGCGAGGTCCAGCTTGGCCAGTTCGCCCAGTGCCGCCTCCAGCTGGCGCATGGAGAGGCGGTCGGGGGGATCCGTGGGCGGCTGGCCGCAGATGGCCGCGTATTCGCGCGGCCGCCGGGCCTGGAAGACGCGGGCGCAGGCCCCGGCCTTGCGCTGGCGGCGGGCGAACCCGGCGTAATCCGTGGGGTGGTCGTGCCGGAGCCGCTGCGCGGCGTCGTGGACCAGGATCAGCCCGCGCTCCATGGCCCGCACGCCGAACTCCACGTCCTCCCAGGCCGCGTGGGGGAAGTCCTCGGCGAACTCGAGGCCGCTGGCCAGCAGAAAGGCGGGAGTCAGGGCCACGGCGCAGGTGTAGAAAAACTGCGCGGGCAGCCAGGCCCGGGCGGGCAGGGACTGGAACCCGAACTGCATGCCGTTGCGCTCCACCAGGCGCATCACGCGTGTGACACCGCGGCTGTCGTCCCACTCCACGCGCCCCAGGATGGCCACGCGCGGATCGGACCAGGCCACGTGTTCGGCGGCCAGGCGGGCCAGGTAGCCCGGTTCGGGCCGCATGTCATCGCCCGTGATCAGGATGCGGTCCACGGCCGCCCCGCTGTGGAGCAACTGCCGCAGCCCGGCGTTGCGTGCTTTGGCCGGTCCGCCGTTGACCTCCAGCCGCAGAATTTCGAGCTGGGCCCGCGACCCGGATTCCGCGGCCTCCGCCTGCAAGGCCTGGATGACGGGCTCCAGCGGCGGGGTGCTGCCGTCGTCCACCACCAGGATGCGCAGCAGCGCGGCGGGATCCTCCTGCGCCAGCCAGGCCCGCAGGCAGCTCCGCAGCGAGTCGGGCCGCTGGTGGGCCGGGATCAGCACGGCCAGCCGGACGGGATCCGCCACCAGCCGGCTGCCGAAGTGGAAGGGCAGGGGACAGAGCTGCGGCTGCTCGAGCAATTCGCGCAGGCTGCAAGGCCGGGCCACCGCGCCGACCAGGTAGTCCACCAGGCGGGCCAGCAGCGCGTCCGCCCGCAGGGTAGCGGCCGTGACCGGAGCGGCCACCCGCTGGGGCCGGCCGTACTCCACCTCGTCCACCCAGGGAAAGGGCGTGGGGCCATCCAGGAAGAGGCGCCCGGCGTGGGCGCGGGCCCGCTGGCCCCAGTCCGCGGGACACGGGGCGCCCAGGGCCTGGTCCAGCCGGCGCGTCAGGTCCGGCGCGTCGGCCGCGTCCAGCGTGAAGCCCCGGCCGGCGTAGTGCACGCGCCCGCAGGTGATCACGGGCTTGCCCAAGCCGGCCATCTCCAGCCCGGCGGAGGTCACGTAGACCAGGCCCGCCGTGGCCGCGGCCATCAACTCGTAGCTCGACTCCGGATCGTCCGCACCCACCACGCGCAGGTTGGGGGGCGGCGCCTGCTCCGCCAGCCAGTCCTCCGTCCGGTCCAGGGTTGGATCGAACTGCAGGCGGGCCTCGCCGGGATGGACGCGCAGCACGAAGTCCGTCTCCGGCCGGCGGCGCGCCTCGTCCAGCACGGCGCCCAGCCAGTTCAGGTAGCCGCCGAAGCCGTCGCCCCGGGAGCAGACGGCGGAATCCCAGCAGACATTGGTGAGCACCAGCACCAGCGGCCGCTCGCGCTGCGCGGCGGCGCCGGACTCCGCGCCCGTGCCGAAGCGCGTGGAGGCGTCGCGGTTGAGCGCCCGGCCCTGCAGGTAACGCCCGGCCAGCGGATCCGGCTCCGCGTGGAAGGGCACGGACTCGTCCAGCTCCAGGTAGCAGGCGGGCTGACCGTCGGAGAACGCGAAGGTGTTGCGGGCATGGCCGCGCTCGTAGTTCACCACGCGCAGGCCGGCGCTCCGCGCCAGCTCCGCGATCACGCGCTCCGAGAGGAAGAGCCCGTTGAGCAGGAGCAGCATGTCGATGCGCTCGCGGCGCAGCAGCTCCGGCAGCAGGGCGTCCAGGCGCAGGGCCTGGGCCGCGTGCTCGCGCAGCACGTCCAGCGGAATCCGGCTCTCCAACTCGCGGCCGGAGCGGGCCCAGCGGCGCAGGGAGGGTCCCGCCAGCTCGCGCAGGGTGTGTCCGGCCACCGGCAGTTCCAGCAGCTGCCGGTGATCCAGGCTGGCCAGCAGGCGGTCGAGTTCGCGCTGCAGAGTCTCGTCGGAGGGAACCGGCAGCTCCGGGAATCCCGCCCGCTGGTGGACCCCGCCCTGGCGCGTGTGACAACCCGCGCAGAAGGCCGCGTGGCTGCCGGCGACCTCGCGCACGGCGCGGTCCACGCACTCGCAGGCACTCATCCCCGCGCGCGAGCAGCCCAGGAACAGCACCTCGTGGCCGGCGGCGCGCAGCGCCTCGCCCAGGAAGTGCTCCACCTCGTGGTGGTAGGGCCAGGCCTTGAGCCCGGGGATCAGGATTCTCATGACGCCGCCTCCACCGGCAGCGGGGCCGCCAGGTGGGAGGCCAGGGCGTCCAGCACGGCCGCGCGGCCGGCTGCGTCCAGCTGGGACGAGGAAGGCAGGGCCAGGCAGTTCTCGTAGGACTGGCGGGCCGTGCGGCATTCCATCCGCGCATAGGCCGAGTAGAGCGGCCAGCAGTCGAAGGGCCGGAACACCCGGCGGACCTGCACGCCCCGGGCGGCCAGATCCGCCACCAGCCCCTCCATTTCACGGCGGCCAAGGCCCTGCGCGATATTCAGCCACCAGCTGGGGTCGTCCCCCGCCTGCCCCTCCAGCAGGCCCAGACCCAGCGAGGCCAGACCCGCGCGATAGGCCTCGTGCTGCGCGCGGCGGCCGGCCAGCAACTCGTCCAGGCGTTCCAGCTGGGCCAGACCCAGCGCGGCCTGCAGGCTGCTGAGCCGGAAGTTGAAGCCGTAGTCGTCCGGGTCCGGCTGACCGGGACGGCGCGCCTGGTTGGCCCAGTAGGCTGCCCGGGCCGTCACGCCCTCGTCCGCCGAGAGCACCATGCCGCCGCCGCCGGCCGTGATGGTCTTGTTCCCGTTGAAGGAGAGGATCGAGGCGTGTCCGAAGGTCCCCGTCAGTCGTCCGCGCGCCCTGGCCCCCAGGGCCTCGGCGTTGTCCTCGAGCAGCGTCAGCCCAAACTCGAGGGCGAGCTGGGCGAGGTCATGGATGCGGCAGGGCAGGCCGTAAAGATGCACGGGGAGCAGTCCAAAGACCCGCCGGCCGCTGCGGCGCTCGAACACGGCGCCCTGCCGGCGCAGGGTCTCGCGCTCCAGCCAGTTCTTGACGGCCTCGGGACTCAGGCCCAGCGAGTCCTCCTCCACGTCCAGGATGACGGGCTCGGCGCCCAGGTGGATGATCGGGTTCACGGTGGCCGCGAAACTGAGGGCGGGCACGATCACCAGCTCGCCGGGGCGCAGGCCAAGTGCGATGAGCGCCAGCTGGAGGGCCGCCGTACCGCTGGAGCAGGCTGCCGCGTGCATGTGCGGCCCGTGCAGGGCGGCCACGGCGGACTCAAAGCGTCCCGTCCACGGACCCTCCGCGGACACCCATCCCTCGGCCAGACACTCCTGGACCCGGGCGGCCTCGCGGGGTCCCAGGCTGGGTTCGCTGAGCGGAATCATGTCAGGCACTCCTCGACGGTTTCGCGCGTTTCCCGCGACAGGTGCCCCAGCCAGCCCCCGCCGCCGTCCGTTCCGAGCCGCTGGGCCAGCCGGTTGGCCCGCTCGTAGTCGGCCATCCGGCCGATGTCCAGCCAGAACTCGCGCAGCGGATAACTGCGCACCCGGCGCCGCTCGCCGATACCCCAGCGAATCAGGTCGGTCATGTCAAAGGACTCGTCGGCGGGCACCAGAGCGCGCAGGCGCGGCCCCACCACGTAGATGCCCGCGTTCACCAGCAGGCTGCGGCGCGGCTTCTCCTCGATGGCCTGGACCCACTCGCCCTCCACCCGCACCACGCCGTACTCCACCTGCTCCACCATCTCGCGCACGGCCACGGTCATGTCCGCACCGCTGGCCACATGGCTCTCCAGCAGGACCGAGAAATCCACGGTGGTGAGGATATCCCCGTTCATGACCAGCAATTCGCCGCCGACGTCCTCCGGCAGCCGGGCCAGCGCACCCGCGGTGCCCTGGGGAGTCTCCTCGCGCAGGTAGCGGATGGAGGCCCCGAACTGGCGCCCGTCCTGCAGCTGGTCCTCGATCATCTGTGAGTGGTAGCCCGTGGAGACCAGCACCTGGCTGAAGCCGCACTCCACCAGACGCTCGATGACGTGCTCCAGGATGGGCCGGCCGGCCACGGGCAGCAGGGGCTTGGGGCGGGAGAGCGTGAGCGGGCGCAGTCGCGTGCCCTGCCCGCCCGCCATGATCAGGGCCGGACGCCCGCTGACCGGCGCCTCCAGCAGCTCGGCGGCCAGGGCCAGCCAGAGCAGGCGGTTGTCCGCGTCGACGATGGGGATCTGCGAGATGGAGCGGGCGCGCATCAGGTGCCGGAGCTGGTTGCGGCTGAAGTCCGGCGTGGCCGTGACGGGACGGCGCTGCATGGCTTCGCCCACCGGCGTCTGGCGCAGGTCCGTTCCCCGCAGCACCTGGCGGCGGATGTCGCCGTCGGTGAGCATGCCCAGCAGCCGCTGGCGCGCGTCGATGACGCAGACCGCGCCGCAGCGGTTGCGGTCGATGCGGGCCACGGCCTCCTGCAGCGGCAGGGCGATCTCCACCACCTGGTCGGGGTGGAACACGCGGCTGGGCGGCTTCACGCGGGACTCCGAGCCAGGATGTGGCGCTTGGGCAGCAGGCTGCGGCACTCCAGCCCGGCCAGGTCGCCCACCACGCGCTCGGCGGCGTGCCCGTCGCCGAAGGGGCAGGCCAGCCCGCGCACTTGCGCGCGGTAGTCCGCGTCGTCCAGCGCCCGGTGGATGGCCGCCTGCAGGCCCTCGGCCTCCGCCTCCACGAACTGGACGTTGCCCGCGTGGCTGCGCCCGCGCTGCCGGGCTCCCACGTTCACGGCGGGAATGCCCAGGAAGGGCGTCTCCAGCAGTCCGGCGGACGAGTTGCCGAGCATCAGGTTGCAGCGCTTGAGCAGCGCCACCCAGGCCTCCTGCTCCAGATTGCGGACCCGGATCACCTGGTCCGCCTCCTCCCAGACCCGCAGCGGCCCGGAGGAGCCGGGATCGCTGTTGGGAGTGTTGACCACCACCTGGGCGTCCACCCGGCGGCAGACCGCGAGGATCAGCTCCAGCTCCGCGGCCGCGGCCTGGGGATTGGGCCCCACGGGATGCTGGCAGACCAGGATCAGCGGCCGGGCGGGCACGATGCCGAAACTCTCCAGCAGACGCTCCGCCGGCCAGGCGGGCAGCCGCCGAATGCGGTCCAGGGCGGGATTGCCGCAGACGTGGATCCGGCCCGGATCCTCACCCAGCCGCAACAGCACGTCCCGGCTGCCCTCCGAGGCGACGAAATGCAGATGGGCGAGTTTGCTGACGGCGTGTCTCACGCTGTCGTCCACGGTGGCGTGCCCCAGGTCGCCGCCGAAGATGTGGGCCACCGGAATCCAGCTGTAGGAAGCCGCGGTGGCCGCCAGCAGCGCGTCCTCGCGGTCCCCCAGCACGAGCACCAGATCCGGGCGCTCCTCCGCCAGATCCTGGGCCAGCGCGATGAGCTCCAGGCCCATGCTCTTCAACCGGGCCTCCGGGCTGTCCCAATCGATGAGCGTGGGCCGCAGCAGCGTGCGGCTGAACCCGTGGATGCGCGCGCCCGTGCCGCCCCAGGCCTTGGCCAGATGCGCACAGGTCACCACCAGCGTCAGCTCCAGGCCCGGATGCGCCTCGATCTGCCGCAGCACGGGCTCCAGCAGATCGTAGTCCGAGCGGCTACCGGTCACGGCCAGCACTTTCATGTCGCCTCCAGCCAGTCCAGGGGATGCAGCAGGCGGCCCGCCTCCAGGTCCCGGGCGGCCCGGCGTCCGACGAAGTGCGGCAGCCACCACGGCGGCAGGCCGTCGGCGGGCCGCAGACAGCGCACGTCCTCCCGCGTCAGGATCTCGCCCGCCGCCAGGGGGCGCGCCAGCAGCAGCGACTTGCGCGCGGCCCGGCGCACATCCTCCTCGCAGGGCATGGTGCGCTTGATCCCGTCGCCCAGCAGCGCGCGCACGGCCGCCAGTTCGGCCAGCCAGTCCCGCAGGCCCCGCTCGTCGCTGGAGCAGGCGTGGTCGGGACCGGGGGCGGAGCGATCCAGCGTGACGTGCCGCTCGAGGATCTCGGCGCCCAGGGCGACGGCCAGAGGCGCGGCGCGCGTGCCCGTGGTGTGGTCGCTGAAACCGATGACGCAGCCGAGTTCGCGCAAGTGCGGCAACACGGCCAGGTTGCAGGAATCCTCCGGCGCCGGATAGGCGGAGACGCAGTGCAGCAGGGCCAGCCGCTCGTGGGCGCCGTCAAACCAGCGGACCACGCGGGCGGCCTCCGCCAGGCTGCACATCCCGGTGGAGACCAGCACGGGCCGGCCGCAGTCCCGCGCCGCTTCGAGCAGGGGCTGGTTGTCCGCGTCGCCGGAGCCCAGCTTGACGAAGTCGGGTTCCAGGCCGATGATCTCCTGCAGGGAGATCTCGTCGAAGGGTGTGACACCGAAGGCCAGACCGCTCCGGCGGGCCAGTCGGGCACAGGCCTCCAGTGAGTCCAGGTCGATCTCCAGGCCCTTGAGCAGGGCGAACTGCCCGCCCGGATCCGCTCCCAGATTGCGGGCCTGGTAGGCGGCCAGCGGCGTGTTGCGGCGCACCAAACGCTCCGCCCGGAAGGCCTGGAACTTGACAGCCTGCACGCCGCAGCGGGCGGCCACCTCCACCAACTCCAGGGCCTCGTCCAGCCGGCCGTTGTGATTCACGCCGATCTCGGCGATCACCCAGGGGCGGCCGGCACCCAGCAGTCCGCGCACGTCGCTCATGCCGCCTCCGACGCGGGGTTGCGGCCGTTGGCCACGCCCATGGCCTGCAGCCAGTCCAGGGGCGTGTCGATGTCCACGGACTCCCAGTCCTCCATCAGCAGCGCCAGGGGCTCGGCGGGCAGCAGGCAGCCGTCCGCCCGGAAGCGCTCCACGCGCGTGAGGTAGATGGCGCCGTTGAGCCGCCACGCGGGCGCGGGTTCCGGACAGCTCCAGGCCCGGGCCCGGCCGTCCCGCAGCTCGCGGCACCACTCCAGTGGCTTGCCCACGGGGCCCAGCGAGACCACGTCGCCGCCCCGCTCTTCGGCCAGCCCGCAGGCCTCGCGGATCCGCTCCGCGCCGCGGAAGGGCGAGGTGGGCTGCAGCAGCATGACCCAGTCCGGCAGCTCCAGTCCGGCGGAGGGCAGCCACTCCAGGTAGTGCGCCAGCACGTCGGCGCTGCGGCTGACGTCGGTGGCCAGGCGGGCCGGACGCAGGGGGAAGGGATCCAGGCCCAGCTCCAGCCCGCGCTCCCGCAGGGCGGGGTCGTCGGTGGAGAGCGTGATCCGCCGAAAAATCCCGGCCGCCCGGGCCGCCAGCAGCGTCCAGTCCAGCAGGGGCCGGCCGCCCAGCGGCAGCAGGTGTTTGCCCGGCAGGCGCCGGGAGCCCGCCCGCGCGGGGATCAGCGCGTCAACCCGCATGCGCGACTCCTTCCAGAGCGGCCAGGCGTTCCTCGAGCCGGCCCACCCGCCGTCGCAGCGATTCCAGTTCGGCCAGGGTCCCGTTGCCGAAGCGGTCGGAGAGGTGGAACTCCTGCTGCGGGACCCGTTCGCCCTCGGGGGTCCAGAGCTCGCCCAGCCAGAGCGCGCCGTCGCCGGTCTTCACCAGCAGGCCGCGCACGGGGTCCCGGCCGATCACCGCGCCGGGCACGCCGGCGACACCCGCCGGAAAGTCAGGGCAGGCCGCCGCACGCCGCACGCGCAGCTCGCGCTCTCCCAGCCGCGTGGCGGCCAGGCAGTTGGGCGGCGCCAGGGCACGAATCAGCCTCAGCAGGTCGGCGGAGTCCCGATTCCAGTCCAGCCACTCGTCGCCGGCCCGGCGGCGGGGATAGTAGACCGGCTGCGCGGCCGCATCCCCGGGGAGCGCGCGCTCCCCCGCCAGGGCGGCCAGCGCCTGGTCCAGCACGGCGGGCACGGCAGCGCAGACCCGCTCCAGAGCCTGGCCGTACTCGTCATCCTCCCCCAGCGCGACGTGTGACACGCCCAGCACGGGACCGCGATCGATGCCGCGGGTCACGCGCATCACCGTCAACTCCAGCTCGCGGACCCCTTCCAGCAGCTGCCAGCAGAGCACGGCGCGGCCCCGCTGGCGGTCCGGATGGCCGGCGTGCAGGTTGAGCACGGGCGGGTGGGGTGGGCTGAGCAGCGGGCGCTGGAAGATCTGGTCGTAGGAGACGGAGAGGAGCAGGTCGGGAGCCAGGGAGCGGATCCACTCCCGTGCGTCGGGGGCATTCACGTCGGCCAGCCGGACCAGCGGAAGACCGGCCTCCCGGGCGGCCCGGGCCAGGCTGTCATCCGTCGGGCAGCTCCGCTCCACCACGGCCGGCAGCACGTGGCGGACGGCCAGATGGCGCAGCGCGGCCGCCGCCCAGAGACCGTCGCCCAGCAGCAGAAGCCGCCGGCGTGGGTCGTCCGCTGGAGACATGCTCAGCTCTGCGGTTCGCGCCGCCGCCGCGCCGAGGGCCGCCGCTCACGGATCAGGCGCTTGTAGTATTCCGGGTCCAGCCGGATGGAGGGGCGATTGGTGATGATGTCCCAATCGGACTCCTCCATGTCCGCCGTGATTTCGTCCAGGTGTTGCAGCACGGAGTCAATGTCCACTCCCACCCAGAACTCCACGTCGGGCGTGGCCTGGAGGTCCCAGTTCTGCGTCTCCGCAGCCCGGTTGAAGACCTCCTCGTAGCGCTCGATGGCGTACACGCGGGCCCGCGGGTCCTTGCGCTCGCGAATGGCGGTCACCTGGTAGCCCAGGCCGACCCCCAACACGAAGAGCGCTTTCTTGCCCCGCAGCCGCTCGCTTTCCTGCAGCTCGGCCATGGCCGCCTTCCTTTCGACTTGTGTCGCAGACTCCGTTGGCAAGAGCAGTGCCAAGAGCTGGGAAGGGCGCAAACTCCTGAGTTTCAGGAGCTTCCAACTTCAGGAGTTGTGAAGGGGGCGGATCTGCTTGGGGTTGAGGGGGATCAGGCTGCCGGGGGCGGGAAATCCTTGCCCAGGGCCACGCCGGCCGAGAGCTCGATTGGCGGGGGCCGGGTAGGACCACAATCGGCCCGCATCAGATGTATCTGGGCAGGGCCTCCAGGCGCGGAGCCACCCGCAGAGCGTCCGGCAGCTGGCTGCCCGCGGCGGCGGGGTCCTTCAGGCCGTTGCCCGTGATCAGCAGGGCCACGCGCTCATGGGTGTCCACCAGGCCCAGCTCCAGGGCCTTGCGCAGCCCGGCCAGGGCCGCGGCGCCGGCGGGCTCGGCGAAGATGCCCGTCGCAGCGCCCAACAGGGCGATGGCGGAGCGCAGCTCCTCGTCGCTCACCCGCACGCAGCCGCCCCGGGTGGCCGCCAGCACCTGCAGCGCGTGCTGCGCGTTGCGCGGCGCCTCCACGTTGAGGCTGTCGGCCACGCTGTCGGCCCGCGGCACCCGGGCGGCGGCGGCGTCGCAGGCCTCCCATCCCCGGGCCAGGGCGTCGGACGAACCCGCCTGGACCGCGTAGAGGCGCGGCGCCTCGCCCAACAGTCCCGCCTGCTGCAGGTCGGCGATCCCTTTGCCAAGGCCGCCCAAGATCACGCCGTCCCCCGTGCCCACGAAGATCGCGTCCAACGCGTGGCCAGGCGCCTGGGCGAGCATCTCCAGCAGGGCCGTCTTCTTGCCCTCGATGGTGTAGGGGTTGAGCGCCGTGTTGCGGTTGTACCAGCCGCGCGCCAGGCAGGCCGCGCTGGAGAGTTCGAAGGCCTGGTCGTAGCTGCCCTCCACGGCCAGCAGCGTGGCGCCGCAGGCACGGATGTGCAGCAGCTTGGCGGCCGGCGCCGTCACCGGCACGAAGACCACGGCCTGCAGGCCGAAGGCCGCCGCGCAGCAGGCCAGGGCCGTGGCCGCGTTGCCCGTGGAGGCCGTGGCCACGGTCTCCAGCTCGAACTGGAGCGCCTTGGCGCACACCAGCCAGGAGGCGCGGTCCTTGGTGGATCCGCTGGGATTGCGCGTGTCGTCCTTCAGCCAGAGGTGCGGGATGCCCAGCCGCGCCCCCAGAGCCGCGCCGTGGAGCAGGGGTGTGTCACCGACAGGGAAGCGCGGCAGCTCCAGCCCGTCGGGCAGCGGCAGCCAGCCGCGCCACTCGCCGTGCGCCTGGGGCCAGTAGTCCGGGAGCTCCGCGTGCCGCACCAGCAGCACGCCCCGGGTGTGGCCGCCGGCCTCCTGCCGCGCGGCGCAGGCGGGACAGACCAGCAGGGCGGGATCCTCGGGATAGCGGGATCCGCACTCCACGCAGCCGAGCTCCACGTGTGACATGGTTCCTCCAAAAACAGCCTTCCCCCGCCGGGCGACGGGGGAAGGTGGAAAATCCGGGCGGCTGACGCCGGGGCTACATGACCATCGCCATCAGCGCCTTCTGCACGTGCAGGCGGTTCTCCGCCTCGTCGTAGACCACGGACTGCGGGCCGTCGATCACCTCGTCGGTCACCTCGCGGCCACGGTCGGCGGGCAGCGGGTGCATGTAGATCATGTCCTCCTTGCCCAGCTCCATGTGCCGCTTGTCGCAGCGCCAGGTGGGGTACTGCTCGATCAGGCGCAGGCCCTCGGCCTTCTCCGTGGTGTGCATCAGCGGGCCCCAGGACTTGGGGATGACCACGTCCGCGTCGGCGAAGGCGTCCTCGAACTTGTGGCTGATCTCGAACTTCGCGCCGCCCGCCGCGGCGTTGAGGCGCGCCTGCTCCTCAATCTCGGGCATCAGGCGGAACTCCTCCGGGTAGGCCAGGGTCACGTCGATGCCGAAGCGCGGCATCATCAGGATCAGGCTCTGGGGCACGGAGAGCGGCCGGACGTAGTTGGGCGCACTGGTCCAGGCCACGCCCAGCTTGAGCTTGCGCTTGTAGCCGAAGCGCTCCCGCATGGTGAGGTAGTCGGCCAGGATCTGGCACGGGTGATACACGTCGCACTGCATGTTGATCACGGGCACGCTGGCGTGCTCGGCCACCTCGCGCAGGTACTGATTGCCCTCGCGGAAGGCGCAGTGCCGGATGGCGATGCCCTCGCCGTAGCGCGAGAGCACGTTGGCCGTGTCCTTGGCGTTCTCGCCGTGGCTGATCTGCATCTTGTCCGGCGAGAGGAAGATGGCGTGGCCGCCCAGCTGGGTCATGCCCGTCTCGAAGGAGTTGCGCGTGCGCGTGGACGAGTCGAAGAAGATCATGTAGAGCGTCTTGCCGTCCAGCACGCGGTTGCCCACGCCCATCTTGCGTCCCAGTTTCAACTGGCGGGCCAGCTCGATGATCTCCTCCAGCTCGCTGGTACTCCAGTCCTGGGTGGTGATGAAATCCCTGCCTCTGTACTTGTGTTCCATAGGGCTCCTCACATGAGTTCGTTCTTGCGCGCCGCCAACACGACGGCCAGGCGCGCGTACACGGCGGCGGCCTTCACCAGGTCGTCCTCCGACACCCACTCGCCGGTGGAGTGGGAGAGTTCCTCTTTGCCCGGGGCGAATCCGATGGTGGGAATGCCCAGCCGGCCCATGCTGGCCACGCCGTTGGTGGAGAAAGTCCAGCGTGACACACGGGGGACGGCACCCAGCTCGGCCTGCACGGCCTCCACGGCCCCCTGCACCAGCGGATGGGATTCCTCCAGCACCCAAGTGGGGAAGCTCTTGGGCTGCTTGACCGCCAGGCCGCGCCAGCTGACGGCATCATAGGTCGGCAGTTCCACCGCCGCGTCCCCGATGTGCGGCAGGGTGCGGATCTGCTCCAGGGCGCCTTCCACGGTCTCGCCCTTGGTGAGGCGCCGGTCGATCCAGATCCGGGCCTGGTCGGGCACGGCGCACAGGCTGGGCGTCCGGCAGTCGATGTAGGACACGGTCACCGTGCCCTTGCCCAGGAAGTCGTCCGCGGCCAGCGTGGCGTTCAGCACCTCGATGTCCTGCAGGATCGGGGCCATCTTGTAAATGGCGTTGACGCCGCGCTCGCAATGTGCGCCGTGGGCGGCCACGCCGCGGGTGGTCACGCTGATCTCCATCCGGCCGCGGTGGCCGCGATAGATGGCCATGTCCGTGGGTTCACCCAGGATCACGGCGTGGGGCTTCAGGCCCTCCTGTTCGATCAGGTGCTGCAGGGGCAGGCCGTCGCAGTCCTCCTCCATCACGCTGGCGCAGAGCCAGACCGTGACGCCCTCGGGCCAGCCGGCCCGCTTGAGCGCCGCCATGCCGTGGGCCATGCAGGCGATGGCGGGCAGCTCGTCCACGGCGCCGCGGCCCCAGACCTTGCCGTCCTCCCGTTTGCCCTGGAAGGGGTCGTGGCTCCAGCTGGCCGCGTCGCCCACGCCCACGCAGTCGATGTGGCCGTCGAAGAGCAAGTGCAGGGGTCCGTTGCCCACCCGCGCGATGACGCTGCCCAGGCCGTCGAAATGGACCTCGTCGAAGCCCAGCGCCTCGTACTCCGCCTTGACCCGCCGGCAGCGGGCCTCCTCCCGGCAGCTCTCCGCCGGGATGGCGATCATCTCCCGCAGGAAGCCCACGATGGCCTCCCGGGACGCGTCCGCCAGTTCCATCAGGTTGTCAGTGTCACGCATGTCGTCTTCCGAAGTCAGGGGGTGGATGTCCTAGGAACGGGTCGCGAATTTCGCGCCGCTGTCCCGGTTGAAGCGCGTGATCTCCTCGTCCCAGGCCGGCAGCTCGTCCTTGAGGGCGCTCCAGAAGCCGGGATCCCAGAGGGCGTTGAGTTCCTCCACCGTGCGGCCCTGCTGCTCCACCCAGGTGAAGTACTTGAGGTTGTGCAGGGCCCTGCGATCCGGGTAGGTGAGCTCGCGGAAGTTGTCCGTGCCCTGGCCCAGCAGACGCCGTTCATGGTCCACGCGGGCGTCCGCCGCGCCGTAGACCCCCAGCGTGCCGTTCATCTCGTCCAGCCGCGAGAGGTACATCTCGGCGCTGTCCGTGAAGCAGGTGAAGATGACGTGGGACTCGTCCAGCTCGAACCAGCGGGCGGCCTTCACGGCGGTGAGCAGGTTGCAGATGCTGGAGATGCCCAGCCAGGGCAGCCGCGCCAGCAGCGACTCGTCCACTCCCAGCGCGCGCAGCTGCGCGTGCCCGGCGGGCTCGTTGAAGAGGCGCAGCAGGCGCAGGGTGTCCTCGTCGTCGATGGCCGCCACGGCGTCCGTGTTGCGCGCGTTGTGGATCCAGGGGATGTGCTTGTCGCCGATGCCCTCGATGCGGTGGCCGCCGAAGCCGTTCCGCAGCAGGGTGGGGCACTGCAGGGCCTCCGAGGCCACCAGCCGCGCGCCGGGAAACTCGTCCTTCACGCGATCGCCCGCGGCCAGCGTGCCGCCGGAACCGGTGGCGCCCACCCAGTGGACCTGACCCGCAGCCAGTCCGCGCTCGCGGGCCAACTCCAGCACGGCGGAGCCTGTCACGGCGTAGTGCCAGAGGTAGTTGCCGAATTCCTCGAACTGGTTGAAGATGACGGCGTCGCTGCGCTCGGCGCGGATCCGCCAGCAGGCGTCGAAGATCTCCTTGACGTTGCTCTCGCAGCCCGGCGTGGCCATGATCTCGGCCCCGATCTCCTCCAGCCAGCGGAAGCGCTCGCGGCTCATCTCCTCGGGCAGGATGGCCAGTGGCCGGCAGCCCAGCAGCGCGCTGTCGAAAGCGCCGCCGCGGCAGTAGTTCCCCGTGCTGGGCCAGACCGCCAGCTGGGTGGTGGGATCGAACTCGCCGCGCACGAGCCGCGGCACCAGGCAGCCGAAGGCCGCGCCCACCTTGTGCGCGCCGGTGGGGAAGTGGCGTCCCACCAGGCCCACGATGCGGGCCCGGACGCCCGAGATCTCCGGCGGGATCTCCAGCTGGTTGACGCCGCCGAAGCCGCCGCTCTCCACGTCGTTCTTCCAGGTGATGCGAAAGAGGTTGAGGGGATCCAGGGCCTGCATGTCCAGCGGCCGCAGCGCCGCGCGGATCTCGGCGGGTACCTGCTCCGGGTGCTGCTGCTGGGCCAGCGTGGGAATCACGATGCCCCGCTCCCGGCAACGTTCCAGGGCGCGGGCGCGGACGTCTTCACGATGAGTCATTCGGGTCTTCCTCCAGCGGCTCCGGGTTCGGCGCCAAGATAAGGTGTTCCGGCCCCCAGCTGGTGGAAGCGCCGCCAGAGCGCCTCCCGCACCGGGCGGATCTCCGCCGCCAGGCGGTGCGGATCCAGGCCGCAGGCCTCGAAATTGTCGACCAGCCGGCGTCCCCGGGCCACGGTGTGCCGCACGCGGGGCGGCACCTGGCCGAAGACGAGTTGCGCGGTCAGGTTGGCGGCCGTGGGCGGCAGGGCAGCCGGCACGTCCAGCACGATCAGGTCCGCCGGGGCTCCGGCGACCAATTGGCCGTAGGCAGGTTGTCCGAAAAGCCGGGCCAACCGCGCCCGGGCTCCATCCAGCAGCCCGGCGCAGTCCTGCCAGCCGCCCGCCGGATCGCCCGCGCCCTGGCGGTGCAGCAGGAACGCGCAGCGCAGCGCGCTGAGCAGGCAGGAACTCATGCCGTCGGTGCCCAGCGCCACGTCCACCCCGGCCCGGCGCACGGCGCGCAGGTCCAGCCGTCCCACTTGGTTGTTGGCGTTGGATTCGGGGTTGTGGACCAGCAGGGCGCCGCGCCGCGCCAGCAGGTCCAGGCCCGCCTCGTCCAGGTGCGTGCCGTGGGCGATCCAGGCGGCCGCCCCCAGCAGGCCGGCGGAATCCAGGCGCTCCAGCGGACTTAGGCCATCCCGGCCCCGGCAGATCTCGCCGTCCAGGCGATCTTCGGCCACGTGCACGTGGACGTCCCCGTCCTCCGCCAGCTGCGCCGCCGCGGCCAGCGTGTCGTCGCCCAGCGTGAAGGCCGCGTGCAGGCCGATCAGACCCCGGAAGCGCTCGTGCCTCCGGACCGAGTCCCGGAAGCGCCGGCTCTCGCGCAGCCCGGCCAGGGCCCCGGCGTGCCCGTTGCGGTCCGTGGCCTCGTAACACAGCAGGGCGGAGAGGCCGGCGACCTCGAGTTCCTCGGCCAGCCAATCCAGCGAGCCGTCGACGCAGGCCGGCGAGGCGTGGTGGTCCACCAGGGTCGTGCAGCCGGCCAGGGCGCAGCGCAGGGCCGTCAGTCGGGCGCTCTGGCGGATGCTGGCCTCGTCGAGGGCGCGATCCAGCCGCCACCAGAGACGATCCAGGCGCTGGCCGAACCCGTCGATGGGCAGGCCGGGGTCCAGTCCCGTGGCCAGCGCAGAATAGATGTGGTGGTGGGCGTTGACCAGACCGGGGGCGATCCAGCCGGCCCGGGCGTCGAGCCGGACGGCCTCAGGATAGAGCCGTTCCAGCTCCCCGCGCGCACCGGCCGCCAGGATCGTCCCGCCGCTCCAGGCGACAGCGCCGTCCTCCACGCAGGCGGCTCCACTCCAATCGGGCAGCAGCGTGCCGCCGCTCAGCAGGTGGATCTCAGGCATGGGTCCGCCTCCCGCGGCTTGTCAGACGACCGAATCCCGGGGCGGCCGGAAACTCCGCCCCGCGCCGGTCCCAGACCTGCTCGCCGCGCAGCCAGGTCTGCTCCACGCGCAGCGCCAGCTCCCGTCCCTCGAAGGGCGTGTAGCGGTTGAGATTGTGCAGCTCCTCCGCGCGCACGGTCCAGGTCTCCTTGCCCAGCAGCACGAAGTCCGCATCCAGGCCGGGCCGTAGCGCGCCCTTGCGGTCCTCCAGGCCGAAGAAGCGGGCCGGGCCGCCGCAGAGCAGGTCCACCAGCCGCTCCAGGCTGAGCCGGCCCGTGGCCATGCCCGCCGTCCAGGCCCAGGGCAGCAGCAACTCCACGCCCGGGATCCCGCCGTAATCCGTCCAGAAGGAGCCGGTCTGCTTCTCGCGCGGCCACTCGCCGGCGGCGTGATCCGTGGTCAGAAAGGCGATGTCTCCCTCGCGCACGCCCTGCCAGAGGCGCTGACGGTCGGACTCCTCCTTCACGGGCGGGGCGGTCTTCAGCCGGGAGCCCAGCCGCGCGAAATCCGCGCTCGTGAAGGCCAGGTAGTGCGGGCAGGTCTCGGCGCTGACCCGCAGCCCCGCACGCCGGGCGGCGGCGATCTCCTCCAGCGCGGCTCCGCTCCCCAGATGCACCACGTGCAGGTGGGCGCCCGACTCGCGCGCGGCCTGGATCACCGCCCGCACCGCGCGCCGCTCCGCCTCGCCCGGCCGCGACTCCACGAAGGCCTCCGCGTCGGCGCGTCCGGCCGCACGCAGGGCGGCCTCACGCCCCAGCACAAGTTCCTGGTCCTCGGCGTGCACGCCCAGCGGCAGCCCCAGCTCGGCACAGAGTCCGGCCAGCTCCCCCAGTTGCGCGTGTGACACGGCCCGGAAACCGTCCATCCCGGAGTGCAGGTAGCACTTGAGCGCGCCGATCCCCGCGGCGGCCAGTGAGCGCAGGTCCCGCCGCCAGTCCGTCCCGCCCTCCATCAGGTTGGCGCACATGCCGCCCCAGAAGATGTAGTCCACCAGGGCCTGGTCGCGCACGGCCGCGTGCTTGGCGCGCAGGTTCGCCAGCGACACCACCGGCGGCGTGGACGTGCAAGGCATGTCCGCCACGCAGGTGACGCCGCCCGCCGCCGCGGCCCGCGTGCCGCTGGCGAAGGTCTCGCGCCAGGTGTAGCCGGGATCGTCGAAGTGCACGTGGCCGTCGATCACCCCGGGCAGCACCAACCGTCCCTGCAGGTCGATTTCGCAGGCTTCCGGACAGCGGTTGCGCCCCGGCTCGTCGAACCAGGCGAAGCGCCCGTCTTCCACCAGGAAGTCCAGCACGCGCGTGGCGTCGCCGCCGGCCGGAACGCGGGCGTTGCGGAAGAGTCGCGGACTCACAGGCCCTCCCCGCTCAACAGGGCCGCCGGGTTGTCCCCTTTCAAAAAGGAGTCTCTGACCTGGAGAAAGCGCTCCAGCAGGGTTTCCGGCGCGTCGGGCAGCTCCCCCTCCCAGGCCAGGCAGTCTCCGGCCGGGGCGGTCGTCAGGGTCAGCCAGCAGCCGGAGATTCGTCCCGTCAGCACCCCTTCCGCCACGCAAAACCCGTCCAGTTCGACAGGCGCGGCCCGCAGCGAGGCCAGATCCTGGTGCCAGCGTTCCTTGACCCGCCAGGGCGCGCCCTGCTCGGGACACCAGGTCTCACAGTTGGAACAGGCGTTGCAGGCGTCGGCCAGCACGCCGATCTGCCGGCGCGGCGCCTCGCCGGGGGCCGGCATCAGGTTCCAGCCGAAGAGCGCGCCGTTGGGACAGGCCGGCAGGCAGAGGTCGCAGTTGATGCAGTCCAGCCGCTCGAGCACGGTCTCGCGCTGCCGGGGCGGCTTCATCACGCTGCGGGCGTGGTAGCGCGCGTCCCCGGCCGCGGCGTCCGCCGCCCGCTCCAGTCGCCGGCGGGTCTCGGCCCAGGCGCCGGGAGTCTCCGGCCGGCCCAGGGGGCCCAGCCACTCCTGCAGGCTGCGGGCGCCGTCGGCGCGCAGGCGGGCCTGGACATCGGCCAACAGCCCGGACAGCCGGCCCTGGCCGCCCCGCCGCAGCAGGTCCGTGCAGAGGGTCAAGGGCGCGAAGCCGCAGCGCAGAGTCTCCACGGCGTTGCCGCGCTCCAGCCCGGCCGAGAAGGAGAGGGGCAGGGGATCCGGAAAGGCCCCGGCATACCGGGCGGCGGCCCGCAGGGCCAGCGGGTGGAGCGGCGCGCCGCTCAGGTACATGTACGCCCCAGCCTCGGGGGGAAAGAGATCGGCGTCCCGCTGCAGCACGAACGTGTTGGAGAACTTGGCGCCCAGGCTCAGACCCAGGCGGCGGGCCCGGCCCAGCAGCCGGCCCATCAGGGCCACGGCGCCGTCTAGTTCCAGGTCCTGCGCGAAGGCCGCGGGATCCGGCTCCAGCCGCGTGTACCCCAGTTGGTCGTGGAGGATCCGGCGCACGTCCTCCAACCCGCAGAGGGTGGGGTTGAACTTGATGATCACCGACCAGCCCTGATCCAGCAGGTGGGCGGCGATGGACTCGATCTCATCCGGCGGACACCCGTGGAAGGTGGAGAGCGTGACACAGTCCGCCAGCGCGCCGGCCGGCGGAGTTCCCGCCCAGTCCCGCAGCTCGGCGGGCAGCTCGGCCGCCAGTTCGGCCAGGCCGGTGGCGGGATCCCGCAGCCCGGCCAAGGCCTGGCTCATGGCCGCCGAACGGATGCCGTCCAGCGAATAGCCGACGCTCAGGTCCAGCACGGTGGCGAGATCCGCCGCATTGGAGAGGGCGCCGCCGGCCCGCGTGCGTTGCAGGATCTCCAGCAGCCAGGCCGCCTTCTGGTATTCGCACACGCTCTCGGGCAGGCTCAGCTCCTGGCTCCACTCCACGTTGAGCGCGTAGTGCGGCGCGTGGATGCAGGGCCGGGCGATCTGCAGCCGGTCCAGCACCTGCAGGGTCTTCAGCTCGAAGACCCGGGCTCCGGCCAGCCAGCCCTGCACCAGGTTGGGCGCCAGCTGGGTGTGGGGTCCCGCCGCCGGCCCGAAGGGGTTGGCCGCCCGTCGTCCGGCGTGGGAGAAGGAGAGGTCCAGCTCAGGATCTGGCAGGTGCCAGGCCTTGCGGGGCAGTTCGAAGACCGGCCCGCCGGCCGCGAGTTCGTGGCGCAGGCGCCGGAGCAGCGCGGCGAAGGGGAAGGGGCGCAACTCGCTCACGATCTCTCGGCTCCGGCCGCCGCCGGGGCCCGCAGGCAGCGCTCCCGGTCCTCGCGCATGGGCAGGCGCGTGCGCGCCCGGCCGTCCAGCGCGCGCAGGGCCGAGGCCACCGCCGCGGCCGTGGGCACCAGGCCGATCTCGCCCACGCCGCGCACGCCGTAGCCGCCCACCTCGTCGGGCTCCTCCACCAGGATCACCTCCAACTCCGGCGTCTCGTGGGCACGCAGCACGCCGCAGTCCTTGAGTTTCAGGCTGTCGGGCACGCCGTCCGTGCAGGGGAAATCCTCGCTGAGCGCGTAGCCCAGCCCCATGTGCAGCGAGCCCTCGATCTGGCCGCGGCAACTGGCGGGGTTGATCGCCCGGCCCACGTCGTGGGCGGCCGTGACGCGCAGGATGCGTCCGTCGCCATCAAGCTCCACCACCTGGGCGGCGTAGGAGAAGGTCATGTGCGTGACGGGCTCCGCCACCGGGGCGCCGGGCGCGGTGGTGAGGGTGCAGAAGAACTCGCCCAGGAATTCCTGCCCTGCCAGCTCGGCCAGCGTGGCGCCGATGAGGGCCTGGCGCAGCTTGCGCGCGGCTTCGCCCGCCGCCGCCCCCGCCAGGGCCGTGGCCCGGGAGGCCGTGGTCATGCCACAGAGCACGGCCAGGTCGCTGAGGGTGCCCACCTCCATCAGGTCGTGAGACAGGCCGGTCTCCTCGTGGACGATCTGGCGCAGGATGGTGAACAGGCCCTGGCCCATCTCGGTGTAGCCCGTGTGCACTTGCAGGCGGCCGCCCGGCAGCACGCGCAGGCGCACGCGGCCCGTGTCCACCAGCCCGTTGCCGATGCCCGTGTTCTTGATTCCCAGGGCGATGCCGGTCAACGGCGAACGCTCGTAGGCTTCGCGGACGGCCTCCAGGCAACGTTCCAGCCCGCGCACGCTGTCGCGCATCTTCTGACCCGTGGCGAAGCGGTCCCCCGGCTGCAGGAGGTTGCGCCGGCGGATCTCCAGCCGGTCCAGCCCCAAGCGCTGCGCCAACTCGTCCAGCACGCCCTCGATGGCGAAGGCGGCCTGGTTGGCCCCGAACCCGCGCATGGCGCCGCAGGGCGGATTGTGCGTGTAGACGGCGTGGGCTTCCACGTCCACGTTGGGCACGCGGTAGGGGCCGCAGCTGTGGCCTGCGGCGCGCTCCAGCACCTTGCCGCCGACGGAGGCGTAGGCGCCCGTGTCCCCCAGGATGCGGATGCGCGCAGCCAGCAACCGGCCGTCGGCCGCCGCGCCCACTTCGTAGCCCAGGCGCAGCGGGTGGCGCTTGGGATGCATGCGCAACGACTCCGCCCGGTCCAGCACCAGCAGGACGGGGCGCTGCAGCAGCCAGGCCGCCAGCGCCGCGTGGCCCTGGACCGAGAGATCCTCCTTGCCGCCGAAGGCGCCGCCGTTGCTCACCAGCTCCACGTGGACCCGTTCCAGGGGCAGGTCCAGCAGCGAGGCGATCTGGCGCTGGTCGTCGTGCACGCCCTGGCCCGGGCTCCAGACCTTGAGCCCGTCGCCCAGCGGCTCGGCCAGGCAGGCCTCGGGCTCCAGGAAGGCGTGCTCGATGCGCTGGGTCTGGAAGTCCATCCGCACCACCGTGGCGGCGCCGGCCAGGGCCGCGTCCACGTCGCCGCGTCGGAAGGCGCAGGTCTCCAACAGATTGCCGCCCGGGTGGAGCTGCGGGGCTTCCGGTTTCAGGGCCTCCTCCGGGTCGGTGACCGGAGGCAGCGTCTCCCAGCGGCAGAGCACGCGGGTCGCCGCCCTGCGTGCCTGCAGAGCGGTCTCGGCCACCACCACGGCCACCACGTCGCCCACGTAGCGGCTCTCCTCCCCCACCTCGAGCAGCAGGGGCCAGTCCGCCACGAGCAGGCCCGTGTGACGCTCGCCCGGGATGTCCCCGGCCTGCAGCACGCCCACCACGCCCGGCAGTCCGCAGGCCTCCTCGGTGTCGACGGCCAGCAGACGCGCCCGCGGATGGGTGGCGAAGACCAGCGCGCCGTGCAGCAGTCCAGGGCGCTCCAGATCGGCGACGAAGGGCTTCTGTCCCAGGACCAGCTCGCGGCCGCGGTAGCGCGGGGCGTCGCTCCCGATGCCCCCTGCCGCCGCGTCGTCACAACAGATAGAGGGATCCTGCTTGAGCCGGGCCAGCCGCTGCGCCGCGCGCTCGATGCTCTTGTAGCCCGTGCAGCGGCAGAGGTGTCCGGCCAGCGCGCGGCGGATCTCGGGCAGGCCGGGATCCGGATTGCGCTCCAGCAGCGCGTGCAGCCGCATGGCGATGCCCGGCGTGCAGAAGCCGCACTGGACCGCGTGCTCGCCGGTGAAGGCGCGGGCCAGCAGCTGGCGCTCCGCGTCGCTCAGGCCTTCCAGCGTGCGGACGCGCCGGCCCGCCACGGCCTCGGGCTGCTTCAGGCACGCCAGCTGGGGCCGATCGTCCACCAACACCGTGCAGCAGCCGCAGACGCCCTGGGGCGCGCAGCCGTTCTTCAGCGAGTGCAGGCCGCAGGAATCGCGCAGCAGGTCCAGCAGGCTCATGCCCGGCTCGTACTCCACGCGCAGGTCGCGACCGTTGAGGCTGAAGTCCACGCTAGCCATGCTCACTCGCGCTCCCGTTCCGCTTCCCCCCGCAACCAGTCCTCCCAGGCCGCAGGAGTGTTGAGATTCAGCCGACAGTTGGCGTCCCGCACGGATCCGCGCAGCAGGACCTCCGGCGGATCCAGCCCGCGCAGCAGCTGATCCAGGCGCAGGCCGCTCTCGGGCGCTGCGTGCGCCAACTGTTCCAGCAGACCCTGTCCCAGCAGCACGGGATGCCCGCCCGCCGCAGGCACGGCTGCCTGATGCACGTCAGCCTGCCAGTTGACCCAGAGGTCGCGCCACAAATCGGGACCCGGCGCCGGCACGTCCACGGGCAACCACCAGGCTGCCGCCCAGCCCTCCGCCAGGACCGCGGCCGCGGCCAATCCCAGGCTGGCGCTCATGGGCGCCGCGGGATCCGGTTGGAAGAGCCAGTCCACCTGCAGGCCCGGCGGCACGACGGCCGGCGGGGCGGTCCCGTCGGGCAGCACCACGTGGACCCGAGTTCCACCCGCCGCCCGGAAGCGCGTCAACTGCCAATCCAGCCAGCTCGCGCCGTGATACGCCAGCGCGTGCTTGGGCCGGCCCATCCGGCTGGAGCGGCCGCCCGCCCCCAGCAGGAGCGGCGGCAAGCCGCCGTTCACGCTTCCCCCGGACAGGCGCCGGCGGATTCGGCGGCGGGACGCAGCCGGGCCTCCGCGAGCAGCAGCTCCCGGGCCAGGGCGATGGCCACCTCCCGCGGCGCCTTGCCGGTGCGGGAATCCCCCACGGGGCAGCAGACGGTGTCGAGCCAGGCGGAATCCACGCCCTCCGACTCCAGGCGCTCGCGAAAGGAGCGCCACTTGTTGCGGCTGCCGATCAGGCCCACCCAGGCCGGCGGTCGGCGGGCCAGGTGGCGCAGCAGCTCCAGATCCAGCTCGTGGGAATGGGTCAGAATCAGCAGCAGGTCGCGCCCCGCCGCTCCGTCCAGCGCGTCCACGTATTCGAGCGGCGACTGCTCGTGCCGGTGGAGGCCCGCGGGCAGGTCGGCGCGCCGGATCCACTCCGCGCGCTCGTCCACCAGGTGCAGGGTCAGGCGCGTCCCCTCGAGGACCTTGGCCAGCTCCTGCCCCACGTGGCCGGCGCCCAGTACGTGCAGAGCCGGTCCGTCGAACAGCGCCTCCAGCAGCAGTTCCACCATCCCGCCGCAGCACTGACCCTGGGCCGCCAGCGGGATCCGCAGCCGTTCCGTGCTGCCGCTGCCCAGCAGCTCGTGCGCCTTTTCGAGCACGGCCGCCTCCAGCGCGCCGCCGCCCACCGTGCCCCAGCGCCGGCCGTCCGCCGCCAGCACGAGCTTGGCGCCGGCAGGGGCCGGGGCGGAGCCGCTGCCCTGGCAGAGGGTGACCAGCACGCAGGGCGTGCCGGCTTGGGCGAGTTCCGCCAACCGCGCGGGCCAGGCCCACATCAGCGACCGTCCGGGCCGGGACGGGCCGCCTCGGCGCGACGCAGAAAGGCCAGCAGCAGATTGCCCGCCACCTGGCGGCGGTAAGCGGCCGTGGAGCGAATGTCGTCGATGGGCCGCAGGCCGTCCATCAGCAGCCGCGCCGCGCGCTCCATCCAGTCGCCCCGGCCGGCCTCGGCGGCCAGGAAAGCCTCCAGCTCGTGACAGCGCAGAGGCACGGGCGCCACGCTGGCCAGGGCCACGCGACACTCCAGTCCCCCGGCGGTCCAGCGGCCCGCGGCCGCCAGCGCCACCTTGGAGATGGCCTGGGCGCGCCGGGTGCCCACCTTGCGGAAGTACTGGAGCGGCGGTGACGCCAGCGGCAGGCGCAGGGCCGTGATCAGCTCATCCGGCCGCAGGGCCGTGCGCCGGTAGTCCAGAAAGAAGTCCTCCAGGGGCAGGCGACGCTCCGCCGTTCGGGAGCGCAGCAGCAACCCGGCGCCCAGCGCCAGCAGGACGGGCACGCTGTCCGCCGCCGGCGAGGCGTTGGCCACGTTGCCGCCCAGGGTCCCACGCTCCTGGATGGCCCGGGCCCCCGTCTGCTCCGCGGCCTGGACCAGCAAGGGCAGGTGGGCGATCACGTCGGGATGGGCCTGGATGTCGGCGTAACACACGCCGGCGCCGATCTCCAACTCGTCGCCCACGCGCCGGATCTGCCTTAGCTCCGGCAGGGCCGAGAGGTCCAGCAGGCGGGCGGGACCCAGGCTGCCGTCCTCGTGCCGGACCAGCAGATCCGTGCCCCCGGCCAGGACTTTCAGCTTCGGGTCCTGCGCCAGCAGGTCCAGCGCCTCGGCCAGGCTGGCGGGCCGGCGCAGTTCCAGATCCGCGGCGATGCCTCTCACGCGTGGCTCCTCATCCCTGGGCGGGCGGGTCCGGGGGACCCAGCCGCTCCGCCGCCGCCAGCACGCTGTCCACGACGCGCACGTAGCCCGTGCAGCGGCAGAGGTTGCCCGCCAGCGCGCGGCGGATCTCCTCCTCGACGGGCCGCGCCGAGCGCTTGAGCAGCGCGCCCGCGGCCAGCACCATGCCGGGTGTGCAGATGCCGCACTGCACGCCGCCCCGCTCGGCGAACGCCGCCTGGACCGCCGCCAGCTCCCGGTCCGTTGCGGCTCCCTCGATGGTCAAGAGCGTCGCGCCGTCGACTTGGAGGGCCGGCACCAGGCAGGAGTTCACCAGCCTCCCGTCCAGGAGCACGGCGCAGGCCCCGCACTCGCCCTCGCCGCAGCCCTCCTTGACGCCCGTCAGGCCCAGCCCGCGCAGCAGGTCCAGCAGCCGCTCGCCCGGCAGACAGCGCAGCTCGCGGGCTTCCCCGTTTAATGTGACACGCAGCACCACGGGCTCAGGCATGGGTCGCCTCCGGCGTCAGCAGGGGAAGGATCTGCTCGGGCAGGGCCGGCACGCGCGCCAACCGCGCGCCCAGCGCCTGGTCCAGGGCGGCCAGCACGGCGGGGGCCGTGCCGTCCAGCGGCAGTTCGCCCACCCCCTTGGCGCCCGCCGGGCCGTAGCCCGCCGGTGTCTCACGGAAGTGGACACGGATGCGCGGCAGGTCCAGGGCCGTGGGGATGATGTAGGTGCTAAGGCGGTTGTTGGCCATCCGGCCGGCTCGCCAGCGCACGTCCTCCAGCAGGGCGAAGCCGATCCCCTGGGCCACGCCGCCCTCGATCTGGCCGGCGGCCAAGAGCGGATTCACCACCCGGCCGATGTCCTGCACGGCAGTGAACTCCTCCACGCAGGCCTCGCCCGTCAAGGGATCCACGGCCACCTGGGCCACGTAGGCCGCCCAGGCGAAGGTGGGATAGGCGTCGCCCCGGTAGGTCTCCTCGTCCCAGACCACCCAGTCCGGCTGCTGGTAGCTCTCGATCCAGCGCTCGCCGCCGTGACTCCGCGCGCGCTGCCGCAGGGCCCGGGCCACCGCGGCGGGATCCGCGTCCGCGGCCAGTCCGTCCGCCGCCAGGGCCGCGCGCAGGGCCAGGGCCGCGCGCTCCACCAGTCCGCCCACCACCATGGTGGTCCGCGAGGCCACCGTGGGGCCGGAGTCCGGCACGTGGGCCGTGTCGGGCTGGGCCACCCGCACCTGTTCCTGTGTCACGCCCAAAGCACCGCAGACAATCTGTTGGAAAACCGTGGCCGCGCCCTGGCCGATCTCCGTGGAGGCCGCCAGGACCTGCACAACGCCCTGTTCGTCCAGCTCCAGGCCGGCCCGGGAGGCCAGCCGCTTCTCGCCGGAGCCCGTAAAGCCCGCCCCGTGCAGGAAGACCGCCAGCCCCACGCCGCGCCGCGGATCCTCAGGGCCTGCCCCGGCATTGGCCCGGGCGAACTCCGTCCGCAGGCGGCGGTAGTCCGACTGTTCCAGGGCCGTCTCCACCAGCCCGGTCAGATCGATCTCCTCGCGCATCACCTGTCCGGTGGCCGTGGTGTCGCCCGGGCGGAGCAGGTTGCGCAGCCGCAGCTCGGCGGGGTCCAACCCCAGTTGCGCGGCGGCCTTGTCCAGCAGCCGCTCGATGGCCAGGCAGCTCTGGGGCGCGCCGAAACCGCGGAAGGCGCCGTGGGGCGGCGTGTTGGTGGCCCAGGCGCGGGCCCGCACCCGGATGTGGTCGCAGCGGTAGGGACCGGCGGCGTGCAGGGCGCCGCGCGAGAGCACCACGGGCGTCAGCGTCACGTAGGCGCCGGCGTCCAGGTTGAAGTCCACGTCCAGGGCCAGCAGCCGGCCGCCCGGGTCGAAGGCGGCGCGGCTCAAGGAGCGGGAGGGATGGCGCTTGGTGGTGGCGGCCAGATCCTCGGCGCGGTCGTAGACCATCTTCACCGGCCGGCCGGCCTTCAGGGCCAGCAGCGCGGCGTGCACGGCCAGCACGGTGGGATACTCCTCCTTGCCGCCGAAGCCGCCGCCCGTGACGGCCTGGATCACGCGCACCTTCTCGGCCGGCAGCCCGAACACGGCGCAGAGGCCGTGCTGTACGTAGTACGGGCACTGCAGCGAGCCCGTCACCGTGACGAAATCCGGGCCGGCCCAGGCGATCATTCCCTGGGGCTCGAGGTAGAGCTGCTCCTGGGCGCCGCTCTCCACCTCGTCCTCCACGACGTGCGCGGCGCCGCTCCAGACGGACTCCGGATCCCCCTTGGCGATGCGGATCTCCTTCACCACCGGCCCCAGCGGATGGATGTCGGCGCGCTCCTCGGCCATGGCCTGACACAGATCCAGCACGGCGGGCAGGGGCTCCAGCTCGATACGCACGGCGCGCCGGGCGCGCTCCAGCACGGCGGGATCCGCGTGGGCCAGCAGCAGCAGGGGCTCTTCGGCGTGATTCACGAACGCGTCCGCCAGGGCGGGCTGATCGTCCACCAGCAGGGGAATGAGGTTGCGGCCGGGCAGGTCGCGCGGCCCCACCACCACCAGTCCGGGCTCCCGAAAGGCCGGATCCAGCGTCACGCCGAGCACGCGCGCCCGTGGCAGGGGGCTGCGGATGGTGATGCCGTGCAGCAGGCCGTCCACGCGCAGGTCGTCCACGTACTGCGCCCGGCCGGTGAGCTTGTCCCAGGCATCGGGACGCGGGCTGGAGCTGCCGATTCGGGGATGCGCCATGGGCGGTCCTGTCTGATACTGGATACCGCCGGGCAGGTCATCGGATGGTCTGCGACTGGCGGGGTGTTAATCAGTTGGTTTTCACGGGATTGCGCAAGACGACGGGCCCGCGGACAGCCGCCTGCAGGGCCGTCCGTGGGCCTTCCGCATATTGGATCCGTCCGCCGCAGGGAAGGCGGGATCCATCGGGGTATCCACATGAAGAATGAACCGGACTTCGCCGCCGCCGTCCGCAGCGGCTACGACCGCTGGGCCGCCGTTTACGACCACGACGGCAATCCGCTCCAGGCCTTGGAGGAGCCCGCCCTGCGGGTCCGCCTGGGCGACGTTCGCGGACAGGCGGTGCTGGATCTGGGCTGCGGCACCGGCCGGCACGCGCTCTGGCTGGCCGCCCAGGGCGCGCAGGTCACGGCGCTGGACTTCTCGCCCGGCATGCTGGAGCAGGCGCGCGCCAAACCCGGCGCCGGGGCCGTGCGTTTCCTTTGCCACGACCTGCGCCTGGCGCTGCCGCTGGCCGACGACAGTTTCGACCAGGTGGTGAGCGGCTTGGTGCTGGAACACCTGGAGGACCTGCCCGCCGTGTTCCGCGAGGTGGCCCGCGTGCTGCGTCCGGCGGGGCGCGTGCTGGCGAGCGCCATGCATCCGGCCATGTTCGAGCGCGGCGCCCACGCCCGCTTCACCGATCCGGCCACGGGTGAAATTGTGGCGCCGGGCAGCCTGCGGCATTCCCTGGCGGACTTCCGCCAAGCTGCAGAGGCCGGTGGCCTGGAAGTGCTGGAACTGCTGGAGGCCTCGCCCGACGCGGTCTTCGCCCGGTGCTGGCCGCGGGCGGAGCGCTACATCGGCTGGCCCATGCTGGCGCTGCTGGTCTGCGGCAAGCCGGCCTGAGCGGGAGTCTCTCTCCGCAGTGCCGCTAATCCGCCGGGGTCCTGTCCCACACGGGGGCTCAGCGCAGGGCGGTCACTTGGTAAAAGACCCGGGCCGGCGTGGCGGCCTGCTGGAACTCCAACTCCGTCGTCTCGCCCACCAGAGCGGCCTCCACGGGGCGGGGCCAGTTGGTGCCGGGTTCCGACTGCCGCCAGACCCGGTACGAGAGCGCGCCGGGCACCGGCAGCCAGCTCAGGCGGACTTCCCCGCCCGTGATCTGCAGGCCCAGCCGGGGCGCGGGCAGGCGGCCCGGGCCCTGCCAGCTGGCTCGGGCCAGGGTCAGGGGCGCCGGATCGGTGGCGGCGGACAACTCCAGCCAGCGGGTGATCTCCGCCGCCTCCTGGTCGGCGAAAGAGTCCTGCAGGCCGGGGGGCACGCTCTGGTAGACCAGCTCCGCCTGCACGGTCACGCTGTCGGCGGGCATGGGCAGGCGATAGCGGATCCAGTCCGCCCCGCTGCCTTCCCCGCTCTCGTCCCGATTGAAGTCCGGATCTGTGGCAGCCTCGCCCACCACGGCCACGCTGTCGTAGCCCGCGGCGGCGCTGCTGAAGCCGGCGGGGGGCAGGCGATTGTCCTTCAGGAAGTGCGAGGCGCGCAGCAGGATCCAGGTGGGCAGCTCGTCCGCGTCTCCCATCACGCCTTCCCAGATCTGGGTCCGGGCCGGGTCGCGGATGAGTTGGTGGTGGGGCTCAAAAAGCCCGGCGGGAGCGGGCGGCCGCCCGAGGGAATCCCACTCGCCGGACGAGAAGAGCGGCGCGCCTGCCAGGTCCCGAACCACCAGCCGCAGCCACATCCGACGCAGGGGAATGCCCGTGGGCAGCTTGTGGCCGCTCAGGTTGACCACGCGCACGGCCAGCTCCAGGCTGTCGCCGTCCTCCCGGCCGCTGAGCTCCAGCCGCGCGGCGCGCTCCAGCATCTGCGTCGCCAGCGTCCGCGTGCGCTCCAGCTGGGCGGCGCTGGCGCTGAGCCCCAGGCTGTCCGCATGGTCGCGCAGCAGGCCGCTCATCCAGGCGTTGCCGCCCACCAGCTCGTGTTTGAAGAAGGGGGCGCGCAGGGTCTGGTTCCAGGGCGGCAGGGTGGCGATGTCCATGGCTGCGGCGCTGGTGGGCAGATGGCAGCTCTGGCAGCTGATGTCTTCGCCGGGATAGCGGCTGTTGCGCCATTCCAGGTAGGGTACCTGCTCGGGGAAGGTGCCGCCGATCTGGCCCGCGTTGTCCAGCCAGGGCGTGAACAGCGTGTGACAGGTGGCGCACAGCTCGGACTGGCCCAGCTGGGGTCCCAGCACGGGCGTGTAGCCGCTGTTGAACTGCATGGGGCCGACCAGCGGATTGGAGTAGGGGCCGTAGATCAGGTGCTGGTCGCCCACGAGGAAGCCGCCGGAGAAGCTGGCGGGCTGGCCCAGGTTGTCCGTCGCCACCTGATGGCAAACGGTGCAACTGACTCCATCGCGGGCCAGCGGATCAGCCAGCGCTTCGTCCAGGGAGTAGGCCGTGGCCCCGGAGTGGAAGGCCTCCGTGCTGCCCTGGGGCGCGTGGCAGCGCGTGCACTTGGTCTGGATCAGCTCCGCCAGCGCGGGATTGTGGAGACACTCCGAGCGCACCTTGGCCTGCCAGAGCGGATCGCGCGTCGAGTTGGCCATCATGCTGGAGCGCCAGAGGGTGGGCGGCGAGACGTCCAGCCCGCCCTCCATCATCACGCCCGCCGCCCCCGTGTGACACAGCGCGCAGTTGCCGCTGCCCGACATCAGCACGCCTTCGGCCACGGGGAGCGGCTCCTGGGCCAGCGCCGGCAGGGCAGCCAGCACGAGCGCGGGGAGCAGCAGGCGGGACACGCAGGTCAGCTGGTTCATGGGTCACCTCCGGGGTCTGGTGGGTCGTGGCCTTCGGAAGCAGGATAAGCAGGAACGGGGGGCGCAGGGTGCCGACTTTGTGACAACGCGAAATCAACAAGGCCCGGGTGGAGGCGGAACAGCCGCCGGGCACCGATTGGGCCGGCCTGGCCTCTCAAATCTCACGTATATAGAGGTTCTATGATTTATGCTCAATAAAAATGCTTACTTTCCATCAACCGCTAATCGGGTTGCACACAGGTCCAACAAGGGGATGAAGTCATGAGAAGGTTGATGATGTCCGTGCTGGCCGCCGTCGTGGTGGCCGGCGTCTTTGCCGGGTGCGGGCTGACCCGCGCGCAGAAGGGCGCCATTTTCGGGGCGGGTGGCGGAGCAGCGGCAGGCGCCGTGATCGGCAAGCAGTCCGGCAACACGGCCATGGGCGCGATCATCGGGGCGGCCGTGGGCGGGGCCGCCGGCGCGGTGATCGGCAACTACATGGACAAGCAGGCGGCGGAGATCGAGCGCGATCTGGAGGGGGCCACCGTCGAGCGAGTCGGCGAGGGGATCAAGATCACCTTCGCCTCGGGCATCCTGTTCGCGGTGGACAAGTCCGACCTCCAGCCGGTGGCCCAGGCCAACCTGAGGCAGCTGGCCGAGATCCTCAACAAGTACCCCGACACGAACATCCTGATCGAGGGGCACACGGACTCCGACGGTTCGGAGTCGCACAACCAGTCGCTCTCCGAGCGGCGCGCCGGGGCTGTCTCGCACATGCTGGCGCAGAACGGCGTCACGGGAGCGCGGATGAGCACCATCGGCTACGGCGAATCCCAGGCGGTGGCCGACAACAGCACGGCCGGCGGCAAGCAGGCGAACCGGCGGGTGGAAGTGGCGATCATGGCCAATGAGAAACTGAAGAAGGCGGCGCAGGAGAAGTCCAACTAGCGGACGACGGTCCGGCGGCGACGGCGCCACGTGGGTCAGGGAAGCGTTTCAGCCCCGCCAGAGCCGGGGCTTGCCTTCCCCGTCACGCTCCAGCAGCGTGTCGACGGCCCAGGTGGCGTCGTCGCGGTCGGGGAAGTCCAGCCGGAAATGCAGGCCGCGGGATTCCTCGCGGAAGAGCGCGCAGCCTACGGAGAGGCGCGCGGCGGCCACCATGTTGCGCAGTTCGATCAGCCCGGGGCGCAGACTGGTGCGGCGGTAGTACTGCTCGATCTCGCGGGAGATGAGCGCCAGGCGCGACTGGGCCCGCTCCAGCCGCGGGCGGCTGCGCACGATGCCCACGTAGTCCCACATCAGGCCGCGGATCTCGTCGCGGTCGTGCTGCACCACCACCCACTCCTCCGGATCGTAGGTGCCGGACTTGTCCCAGGGGGCGACGCGCTCCGCGGGCGGTTCGGGCAGCTCGTCCCGGCCCACGGCGGCGGCGGCGCGCCGGGCGTAGACCACGGCCTCCAGCAGGCTGTTGGAGGCCAGCCGGTTGGCGCCGTGCACGCCCGTGAAGGCCGCCTCGCCCACGGCGTAGAGCCCGGGCAGGCTGGTGCGGCCGTCCAGGTCCGTCCAGACGCCGCCGCACTGGTAGTGCGCCGCGGGCACCACGGGAATGGGATCCCGCGTGATGTCCAGCCCCAGTGCCAGGCAGTGCTGGTGGATGTTGGGGAACTGCGCGCGCAGCTCGGCGGCGGGCAGGTGCGTGGCGTCCAGGAAGACGTGGTCCGTGCCCTGGGCCTTCATCACCTGGTCGATGCCGCGCGCCACCACGTCCCGCGGCGCCAGCTCGAGCATGGGATGCTTGCCCTCCATCACCCGCCGGCCGGCGGCGTCCACCAGCCGCGCCCCGTGGCCGCGCAGGGCCTCGGAGATCAGCCAGTTCTGCGCCTCGGGCAAGGCCAGGCTGGTGGGATGGAACTGGAAGAACTCCAGGTTCGCCAGCCGCGCGCCGGCCCGCCAGGCCAGCGCGGTTCCGTCGCCGGTGGCCACTTCCGGGTTGGTGGTGTGGCGGTAGATCTGCCCGCTGCCCCCGGTGGCCAGCACCGTGGCCCGCGCCAGCACGCGCCGCACGGGAAAGCGCTCCGCCGGATCGCGGACGGGCATGACGTAGGCGCCGTGACACGGACCGCCGTCGCCGCGGCCCTCGTCCAGGTACTGGTGGCGCGTGATCAGGTCCACCACCATCCAATGCGGCATCAGGGTGATGCGCGGATGCTCGCGGGCGGCCTCCAGCAGCGCGCGCTCGATCTCGGCGCCCGTCAGGTCGCGGGCGTGGACGATCCGGTGGTGTGCGTGGCCGCCCTCGCGGCCCAGGTGCAGGCTGCCGTCGTCCCCAACCGTGAAGCGCGTGCCGTGGGACATCAGCCAGCGGATGCTCTCGGGTCCTTCGCGGACGATCAGCGAGACGGCGTCCGCGTGACACAGCCCGTCGCCGGCAGCGTGGGTGTCGCGCTCGTGCTGGACGAAACTGTCCTCGTCGCCCAGCGCGCTGGCGATCCCGCCCTGGGCGCGGTTGGTGCTGGTGTTGAGTAGTTCCGATTTGGTGAGCAGCAGCACCTGGCCGTGCCCGGCCGCGCTGAGGGCGAAACTGAGCCCGGCGATGCCGCTGCCGATGACGAGGAAGTCGGTCCGCTCCGGCGGCCGGGCTGGGGACGTGTCACTCATGGCGCTGAAGATACAGGTCGGCCGCTTGGATGCGAAGCTCCTGCTCGGCCACCAGCAGGGGCAGCCCGTGCTGCGCAGGCAGGCGCACGGCGTCCTTCCAGGTGGTGACCAGCCGACCCAGCCGCTGCTCGCGCACGGCCCGGCGCAGAGTTTCCAAATCTGCTTCGGTGAAGTCGTGGTGGTCGCCCCAGCAGCGCGACCAGGCCGGCGCGCCCAGCAGGCGTTCGGCCTGCTCCAGGAAGCGCTCGGGCGCCGCGATGCCGCAGAACAGGCCGTGGCGGCCCAGCCCGGCGGGGCTGTGGGGGCGGCCCGTGGCGGGATCCGTCAGGCCGGCCAGCGAACTCTCCACGGCGAAGGCGGGGGGGAAGGGGCGCCCGGCCTGCCGGAACAGCCCGCGAAACCAGTCCAGCCGCGCGGCCAGCAGGCGCGGCGAGGGTCGACCGAAGAGCAGCACGCCGGCGTCCAGCGCGGCGGCGGGATTCTCGCGCAGACGCCCGAAAGGCAGCACGCACTCCCGGGCCGGATCCACCTGGCAGTCCCAGAGCAGCAGATCGAGATCCCGGCGCAGGGCCAGGTGCTGATAGCCGTCGTCCAAGAGGATGCCGCCCGCACCCAGTTCCACCAGCCGCCGGGCTCCCGCCCGGCGATCCTCGCAGACCGCCACCCAGGCCCCGGGCAGCTGGCGGGCCAGCATCAGGGGCTCGTCACCGGCCTCCTCCACCTCCAGCAGCGGGCCCTCGCCCCGGGAGACCAGGCGCCAGCCGCGGCTGGCCCGGCCGTAGCCGCGGGAAAGGATCGCCACGGGGAGTCCCAGCGCGGGCAGCAGCGGGCTGAGTTCGTGGGGAACGCCCTGCAGCAGCGCGCGGGCCAGCGAGCGGATCAGCGGACTTTTGCCCGTGCCGCCCAGGCTCAGGTTGCCGACGCTGACCACGGGAATGGCGACGCCGGCCGAGGCCAGCCAGCCGGCGTGGCTGGCCCGCCGCCGCAGGGCCATCAGGCCTCCCCAGGGCAGGGAGAGTCCCCGGGCCAGGGGACTACGCATGGCTCCGCGCCCCGTCCGGCACCCAGGCGTCGGCCTCGGCCTCCAGGCGCAGCAGGGCCTCGCGCACAAGCGCGCACTGCTCGTCCACCTCGCCCTCCGGCGGGCAGGCGATGGGCTCGCCGTAGAGCACCACAGCCCGGCCGAAGGGTCGCCAGAGCTGGAAGCGGTCCCAGCTGTTGAAGCGGATGGGCTTGGGGCAGCCCCAGGACATGGGGATGATCAGCGCGCCGCTCTCGCGGGCAATGAGCACCACGCCGGGTTTCAGTTCGTGGCGCGGCCCGCGCGGCCCGTCGGGCATGATGGCGCAGACCGTCCCCGGCTGCCGCAGCTGGGCGGCCATGGCCAGCATGGCGTCCCGGCCCCCGCGGGAGCTGGAGCCGCGGACGGTGCCGTAGCCCAGTTTCTCCACCGTGCGGGCGATCATCTCGCCGTCCCGGGAGAGGGAGATCATCGGGATGATGCCCTGGTGGCGGTGTTCCAGGATGGGCAGCAGGATGCGTCCGTGCCAGAGCGCGATGAGCACGCTGCGCCCCGCGCGCCGGGCCTGCTCCAAATGCTCGCGCCCCACGGGCGTGACCCGCACCAGCGCGTGCAGGAACCGCAGCAGCAGCCAGCCGGCCTGCACGGCCAGCCAGGCCACCGCCCGGCGCCGCAGGGTCTTGAGGTTCACGGCTGGACTCCCGCCGTCCGCAGCTCCTCCAGCAGCAGCTCGGCCACCCGCTGGGAGGCGCCGGGCCCGCCCAGATTCTCCCGTGTCACACGGGCCAGCTCGTCGCCGGCCGCGGCCAACCCGCCCTGGCGCAGGCTGCGCACCACCCAGTCCGCCATCAGCACGCCGCTGGCCCGCCGGTTGAGCAGCTCGGGCACCAGCTCGCGGCCCGCGGCCAGGTTGACGGGGGAGGCGTAGGGCGCCTTGACGATCCGCTCGGCCAGCCAGGCGGCCAGCTCGTCGAGTTTGTAATACACCAGGTGCGGCAGACCCAGCACGGCGGCCTCCAGGCTGGCCGTGCCGCTGGCCACCAGGCCCAGGTCGGCGGCGCGCAGCATCTCGTGGAAGCGACCCTCCACCACGCGCACGTTGCCCGGGAAACCCGCCGATCGCACCAGCTCGCGGGCCTGGATGCGCTCGGGGATCTGCAGGACGAGGCGCAGGGGCTGGTCGGCCAGCACGGAAGCGCAGTCGCGCAGGAGGGGCAGGTGGCGGCGCAGCTCGCCGGGCCGGCTGCCGGCGAACAGGCCCAGCACGGTCTCGCCGGGGGTCAGTCCCAGCGCCGCCCGGGCGGCCTCGCGCTCGGGCGCGTGGTCCACCAGATCCAGCACGGGATGTCCGACGAAGAGCGGATGCCCGCCCACGCGCCGGTAGTCCGCCTCCTCGAAGGGGAAGATCAGGGCCTGGCGATCCGTCTGGCGGGCCACGCTCTCCAGCCGGCCGGCCTTCCAGGCCCAGTACTTGGGGCTGATGTAGTAGACGAGGCGCGGCACCTCGGCGCGCACGGCGCGGGCCAGCCGCAGGTTGAAGCCCGGCGCGTCCACCAGCACCAGCAGCTGGGGCCGTTCCCGGCGGATGGCGCGGCGCAGTTTGCGCCAGGTCCACCAGATGACGGGCAGGCGCAGCAGCACGTCCTTGAGGCCCATCACGGCCAGGGACTCCATCGGCGCGACCAGCTCGGCGCCTGCGGCGGTCAGGGCAGGTCCGCCCACCGCCAGCACGCGCGTGCGCGGACTTAGCGTCCGCAGGCAGGTCACCGCCCGGGCGGCGATCTGGTCCCCCGAGGCCTCACCGGCCACGATCATCAGGCAGGGCGTCGTGGAGGAAGCGGGACTCATGCCTCGTCGGCGTACTTCTGGCGCAGCTCGGCCATGTCGCTCTTGACGGAGTCGAGGATGCCGTTGACGAACTTCCCGCTGTTCTCGGTGGAGTACTTCTTGGCGATCTCGATGGCCTCGTTGATGGAGACCTTTTCCGGGATGTCGGGGAAGTGCAGCATCTCGGCGATGCCGATGCGCAGGATGATCCGATCCAGGCGGGCGATGCGCTCCAGATCCCACTTGTGGGCGCGCTGGGCGATGATGTCGTCGATGACCTCCGTGTCCCGGATGGTCTTCAACACGATGTTGCGCAGGAAGATCGCGTAGACGGAATCCCGGTCCAGCTCGTTGGCGGGCAGCGCGTCGCCCACCTCCAGGTCCAGTTCCACCTTGCGCTGCAGGATGCGCACCCGGTCCATCACTTCACTTAAGGGGAGCCCACTGGACTGCTGGGCGTAAAGAATGAGCACCGCCGTTTCTCGCGCCGCTCGCCGGGATATCACAGATCACCTCCGCGCACCGTCTGACAATTGATGGCCGAAAACGTAGGGAATGCCAAGGGGATCCCCGAGCAGGCGTCTCGGGCACCCCTTGGCCTGAAGGTGCTTTCGGCTCTGGCTGCTCAGCTCAGACTGGTCTGGCCGAGGCCCAGCCACTGGCCGGCCACGGCTTCGCGCAGGTTCTCCACGCCGCCGCCCACCAGTTCCATTCCCCGGGCGTCGCGCATGAAGCGCTCCGCGTGATACTCGCGCGAGTAGCCGTAGCCGCCGTGGATCTGCACGCATTCCCGACCGCAGAAGCCCGCGCCCTCGGCCCCCATCAGCCGCGCCAGATCCGCCAGGCGGGCGAACTCGGTGGGCTGGCCCGCGTCGGCGGCGGCGGCGGCGCGCCAGACCAGGCTGCGGGTGGCCTCCAGCTTGACCTGCATGTCCACCAGTTTGAAGCGCACGGCCTCGAACTGGTCGATGGTGCGGTTGAACTGCTCGCGCTGGCCCGCGTAGTCCTGGGCCAGCCGGGCGCTGCCCTCCATGATCCCCAGCGCCACCGAGGCCCAGCCCAGCGAGGCCGTGGCGCGGATCAGCATGAGGCCCTTGCCGCTGGTCCGCGTGTCCAGCCGGGCCTCCTCGTCCACACGCACGTCGCGGAACTCCACCCGCCCGATACCCGCCCCGCGCAGGCCCAGGCTCTTGGGCTCGCGGGCGCGGCTCACGCCCTCCGTGGCGGCCTGGAGGGCCATCAGCACGCGCCGGCCGTCCAACTGGGCGCTCACCAGCAGCAGGTCGCCGATGGCGCCCGCGGTCACCATGCGCTTGACGCCGTTCAGCACGAGAAAGGGGTCCTGCTCCACGGCCAGCAGCGGCTGCTGCAGGTCGTCCATCCGCGTCCAGGCCGCCAGAGCCTGGCCCGCGGCCAGCCGGGGCAGCCAGGCCTCGCGCAGGCGCGGCGCGGCGTGGCGCATCCAGCCCACGCCCAGCGCGTTGTGGTTGGAAAGCAGCTGGCCCATGGAGGGATCCACCCGGGACAACTCCTCCAGCGCCAGAGAGAAGCTCAGGTGATCCAGCCCCAGTCCGCCCTCGTCCTCGGGCAGCAGCATGCCGCCGAAGCCCTGCTCGAACAGGCCGGCCCGCTCCCGGCTCAGGTCGGGCCAGTCGCCGTCCACGGCCGCGGCCTCCTCGCGGGTCTGCATGCCGGGCAGCAGCCGGTCCTGGGCGTAGCGCCGGGCCAATTCCCGCACGGACTGTTGCTGTTCATTGAGCGCGAATTCCATGGCGTCTCCTGCGTGACTGGTTCCGTTGCGACGGCTCTCCCCTGTGCGCATCAGCTGCGTGAGGGATATCAATACTCGTAGAAGCCACGCCCCGTCTTGCGGCCCAGGTGGCCGGCGGCCACCATTTTGCGCAGCAGCGGGCAGGGCCGGTACTTGGGATCTCCCAGACCCTGGTGCAGCACCTCCAGGATGGCCAGGCAGACGTCCAGGCCGATGAAGTCAGCCAGGGTCAGCGGCCCCATGGGATGGGCCATGCCCAGTTTCATGATCCCGTCGATGGCCTCGCGCGTGGCCACACCCTCCATCAAGGTCTGGACGGCCTCGTTGATCATGGGCATCAGGATGCGGTTGGCCACGAAGCCCGGGTAGTCCTCGCTGGCCAGCGGCGTCTTGTCCAGCTTGGCGCAGACATCCAGCACGAGCGCCAGAGTGGCCTCGCTGGTGTCGTGCCCGCGGATCACCTCCACCAGTTTCATCATGGGCACGGGGTTCATGAAGTGCATGCCGATGACCTGGGCCGGGCGGCCCGTGGCCGTGGCGATCTCCGTGATGGAGATGCTGCTGGTGTTGCTGGCCAGCACGGCCTCCGGCGCTGTCACGGCGGCCAACTGGCGGAAGATCTCGAGCTTGACGGCCTTGTTCTCCGTGGCGGCCTCCACCACCAGGAAGGAGTCCGCCGCCCGGGCCAGCTCCGTGCTGCCCTGGATGCACGCCAAGGCCGCGTCCGCGTCGGCCTGGCTGATCTTTTCCTTCTTCACCTCGCGGGACAGGTTGCCCTGGATGGCGGCCAGGCCCTTCTGCAGGGCGACCTCGCTCACGTCCACCAGCCACACCTGGAAACCGGCTTTGGCCGCCACGTGGGCGATGCCGTTGCCCATGGTCCCCGCGCCGACCACCGTGATACAATCGCTCTTCATCTCTAGATCTCCCGTTCCACGATCAACGCCACCGCCTCGCCGCCGCCGATGCACAGGCTGGCCAGCCCGCGCCGCTGGCCCAGATCCTCCAGCTCGTGGAGCAGGGTCACCAGCACGCGCGCGCCGCTGGCGCCGATGGGATGCCCCAGGCTGACGGCCCCGCCGCGCGGGTTCACCTTGGCCGGATCCAGCTCCAGCAGGCGCTCGTTGGCCAAACTCACCACGCTGAAGGCCTCGTTGATCTCGAAGAGGTCGATGTCGGAGAGGGCCAGGCCGGCCTTGTCCAGGGCCTTGCGGATGCTGGCCGCCGGCGCGGTGGTGAACCACTCCGGCTTCTGGGCCGCGCCCGCGTGGGCCACGACGCGCGCCAGGGGCTTCAGTCCCAATTCGCGGGCCTTGTCGGCGCTCATCAGCAGCACGGCGGCGGCGCCGTCATTGATGCTGCTGGCGTTGCCCGCGGTCACCGTGCCGGTCTTCTCGAAGGCCGGATTCAGCCCCGCCAGCTTGTCGATCCGGCCCTTGCCGGGCTCCTCGTCCGTGTCCACCAAGAGCGGATCGCCCTTGCGCTGCGGCACGGGCACGGGCACGATCTCGCGCTTGAAGGCGCCGGCCGCGATGGCCGCCTGGCTGCGCCGGTAGCTCTCGGCGGCGAAGGCGTCCTGGTCTTCGCGACTGATGCTCATCTCCCGGGCGCAGATCTCCGCCGCGTTGCCCATGTGGAAGTTGTTGTAGACGTCCCAGAGTCCGTCGTGCACCAGGCCGTCCAGCACCTTGCCGTGGCCCAGGCGCAGGCCGTTGCGGGCCTCGGGCAGGTAGTAGGGCACCTGGCTCATGTTCTCCATCCCGCCGGCCACCACCACTTCGGCGTCGCCGGACTGGATGGCCTGGACGGCCAGCATCACGCTTTTCAGCCCGCTGCCACAGACCTTGTTGACCGTGGTGCAGGCCACGTGCTCGGGCAGGCCAGCGAAAATCGCCGCCTGGCGCGCGGGGGCCTGGCCTTCGCCAGCGGGCAGCACGTTGCCCAGGATCACCTCGTCCACCAGTTCCGGCCGGACGCCGGCGCGCTTCAGCACTTCCGCCACCACCACGGCGCCCAGGCGCGGGGCCGGAACGGAGGCCAGCGCCCCGTTGAAGGAGCCGATCGGCGTGCGCGCCGCGGCCACGATCACCACTTGCTTCATCTGCCCTCCGATTGCTGCTCGCCGCCGGCCTCCGGGCCGGCGCCAGATTCACGATTGCGGGTCCGGGGAACGGGATTCCGGCCGCCAAAAGCGCCGTCCCGGGGTTCCGTGATACAAGTAGCAGACCAGGCCGCGCACCGCCGCCGCGCCCAGATCCGCCCGCCGCGCCCGCGCCCGCTCCGGCTCCACGTCGGACGAGGTGCGGAAGTCGGGGTGGAAGCAGGCCTTGAGCGAGAGCAGGTCGCCGCCCAGCAGCAGGTCGCCGTGGCCGTCCCCGGCGGGCTGCCAATGCAGGCGCTCCTCGCCGCCGGCGGGATCCTCCACCCGGCGCAGCAGGCCCTCGCCCGCCAGCGCGATCTGGTGGCCCGGCGTGTGGCCGCCCGTGTGGGTCACGGCCAGTTCCTCGCAGAGCCGCCAATCCCCGTGGTGATGCACCGCCAGGGGCGTCTGCAGCAGCCAGTCCAGCAGCACGGGGGAGACGAAGCGCTCGCCGCCCCGGGCCGCGCGGTCCAGACCCTGCCAGAGCGCCAGCTCCTGCACGTGCAGACGGGCGTTGGGAAAGACGGGCGCCTCGCGCCGCCGGTCGAAGACCCCGCCGCCGTGGTCGTCGTGCAGGTGCGTCAACACCACGTCGCCCACGTCGTCCAGGGTCAGTCCCAGCGTTTCCAGCTGGGCCGCCAGGTCCCGGGCGGGCCGCTGCCACTCCACGCCCTCCACCCGGTCGGCCAGGCCGGGATCGAGACCGGCGTCCACCAGCACCACCCGCTGCGTCAGGCGCAACAGGCAGGGCGCCACCGGCAGCAGCAGGCGGCCGCCGTTGGCGCGCTGGATGAGCAGGCGGCCGAAATCCAGTTCGTGGGCTTCGCCGAAGGGAAACACGCGACCCGCAAGCCGGGAATGGTCAGCGGGAGTCAAGCGGCGCCCAGACTTCTTAGAATCTTGCGCGCCAGTTCTTCCTTGATCTCAGAGTGACGGGGAACCGCTTCCATTGTGCCGTTGTGCGGATTGACCCACAATGCGTGTTGGGCACCCTGTCGCTTGAGGATGCAGCCCGCCTGGCGCAGTCGACGCTCCAGATCGAGTCTCTTCACCGGATCACCAACGGTTCCCGAATGGCTTCCGCCGGCAGGCCGCGCAGGAAATCCTCCAGGCGGTCCTCCAGGATCAGCGCCACGGCCAGGCGCAGACTTTCCTTTGCCTCAGCCACGGTTTCGCCCTGCCCGTTGGCGCCGGGGACTTCAGGACACAAGGCCCAAAAACCACCATCGACCGACGGTTCGATGATGGCGGTCAATTCGCCTTTCATGCGAGGCTCCGTTGCTGTGCTGGGCGATTTACTCCAGCCGCGGGGAGGCGGCCGGCTGTCAGGCGCAAGTTGGCATTGCTTGGGGGGCGAGGGAACCCGCCGCCGCCCGGCCGGGAACGAAAAACGCCGCCGGGAACGAATCCCGGCGGCGCCAATCCAGCCTGCCCGCCCGCTGAATCAGCGGACGAACGTGTGTGCCGGTGCTACCAGCGATTGCGGCCACCGCCGCCGCCGCCGCTGCCGCCGCCACGACCCTCTTCGCGCGGACGGGCTTCGTTGACGCGCAGATTGCGGCCGCCGAGGTCCGTCTCGTTCAGCGCGTTGATGGCCGCAGTGGCCTCCGCCGCGTTGGGCATGGTGACAAAGGCGAAGCCCTTCGGGCGGCCGGTGTCCCGGTCGTTGATGACCGCCACGTCTTCAACGACGCCGTAGGCCTCGAAGGCGGCGCGCAGCTGAGGCTCCGTCACCGAAAAGGCCATGTTGCCCACATAGATCTTCATGTCCACTCCAATCAAACAGTGAAGGTGACCCGGGACCCCTCGTGGCTCCCGCAAGGCACCCAAAAACGCGTGTGAATCGCCCGTTGGCGGTGAACTACCCCACAGCAAAACAATCCCGGGAAGATCCTCGGGAGGTGCCGTCCAGTTGATCCAGGGAGGTGCGAGAGCCAATCTGGCGGGCGCGATCGCTGGGTCCACAGGCAGTCCGGGGATGAGTGTAGGACAATTTTTCTCGTGTTTGTACCACTGGCTGAAAAATCGTGGAATTTTTTCCCGCCGCGCGATTCCGCCCAGGGCACAAAGAAGAAGGCCGCCGCGAGCGAGTCGCGACGGCCCTGAAGCGTTGATGCGCCGGAACAGGTCCGGTGCCAGGCAGAGCCTAGTAACGCCCGCCGCTGCCCATTTCAGCCTTGGGCTTGGCCTCGTTGACGCGCAGATTGCGGCCGTCGAGGTCCTTCTCGTTCAAGCCCTGGATGGCCGCGTTGGCCTCCTGGGCGTTGGGCATCGTGACGAAGGCGAAGCCCTTCGGGCGACCCGTGTCACGGTCGCTGATGACGGCCACTTCTTCGACGGTACCATAGGCCTCGAACGCGGTGCGGAGCTGGGAGTCCGTCACCGAGAAGGCCATGTTGCCCACATACAACTTCATTTCGATCTCCAATCCAAACAGATGATGGGTGGCTCAGGAACCCGATTGGCTCCCGAAGGGCACCCGCAAAACGCGAGTCCAGGGTCCGGGCCGCCGCGCGGCCACCGGCCGGGCCGATGAGCTGCGGGACACATTCCCTCTACGCTCTAATGTAGGGTAGCAAATTCCTTTTCGCACCATCAAAGGAGATTTTATTCCCCGGCTCACCGAGCCGGGTGCGCCAGCTTTAACGGCCCAGCCAATGGGACACTGGCTGCAACAGGAAATCCTCAATTGGAATGCCGTCGGCCCCGACCAACAAGCGACGGGCGGACGGAAAGGCCGCAGCAAACGCCGCCATGCCCGGCAGGCGATCCCGGCGCCGGCTGCTTTTCACTTCAATGGCGCTCAGCCCGGCTGGGCTGCGGACCACGAAATCCACCTCGTGATGCCCGTCGCGCCAGTAGAACAGTTCGCAGTCGCCCACGGCTTCTGCATTGGCCAGGTACGCACCCACGGCGGATTCCACGAGCCGGCCCCAGGCTTGCCCGTCCGCGCGGGTGTTTTCCAGGGGGCGGCCGGCAGGAGCCGTGAGCAGGGCCGTGTTGTACACCAGGAATTTGGGGCTGGCGGCACGACGCCGATGTTCCGCCCCGGCGTACTTGGGCAGCCCGGTCAACACGCCGGCGCCGCGCAGGAGATCCAAGTAGTGGGCCAGCGTGCCGGTATTGCCGGCATCCTGGAGCTGCCCCAAGATCCTGTTGAAGGAAAGCTCCTGGCCGGAGTGCCGGCAGCCCAGCTCGAAGAGTCGGCGCAGCAGGGCCGGCTTGTCCACGCGGGTGAGCAGCAGGACGTCGCGAGAGATGGTGGTCTCCACCAGCGAATCGAGGATGTAGCGCGCCCAGCGCGGAAAGTCGTCCACCAGGGCCGCCGAGCCCGGATAGCCGCCGTAGAAAATCGACTGTTCGATGCTCCAGCCAAAGGCCTGACGCATTTCATACGCCGACCAATGGGGCAGGCGCAGGATCTCGAAGCGCCCGGCAAGGCTCTCCGTCAAGCTGTGCCGGACCAGCAAGGGCGCGGAGCCCAGGATGACCACCCGCAGCGGCAAAGCACGCCGGCTGTCCTCGTCCCAGAGGGCTTTCACCGCCTCGGACCAACCGCTGATTTTCTGCACTTCGTCCAGCACCAGCAGGGCGCCCGCGCCGTCGCACTCCAACCGCGCGGCTTCCCATTGCTGGGCCAACCAATCCGGACCGCGCAGAGTGGGTTCGTCGGCGCTGGCGTAGCGCCAAGGCAGGCCGCAGGCTTCCGCCGCCTGGCGGGCCAGAGTGGTTTTGCCCACTTGGCGCGGTCCCGCCACCACCTGGATGAAGCGGCGTGGTTCGCGCAGGCGCTCTACCAGCTGGGGAAGTTGTTGACGCTCAATCAGCATGGCACTTTTCCCAATTCACTGCGTAAATTTACGCAGTGCGTTGCGAAATTTCAAGAGATCGCGAGTTCCGAAAATATGAATGGAGCCAAGATGAGTGCCAGTGGAGTTATTTAGGCCGTTACTTAACACTTGACGAACTATACAGTCGATAAGTTGCTTTGCACTTGCCCATTTTCACTATTCATATTACATGCAAGTGTTAAGATTCATCTTGCATCAAATCATAACAAGAAGTTTCAATATCACTTATCCAATTCGTGCCACATAACTAACTGCTTCTAATTTGCAGCTCTCTTCAATTGATCCAGATAGAATAAACAATTTCGGATCGTTTCTAAACTCAAACACTCTAAACACATGGTAGTGCGGTTTCATGATTTTTGACACATTAAGTTCATTTCTTGAAACAAAGAATGGCGTTTGCTTGCCGTATGCTGTTGTTTTCACCTCAATTAACCTATCAGCTCCGTTAATTTCAAACGATCTAATATCGAATCCAACCCCATCTCCTTCAGTCACAGATGTGTGCTCTATTTTATCCGCCAGACTTAGACGACCTGATTCAACAAGCCTAGCACGCTCAAACTCTAGCACAAACTCCTCACCCGCTAAACCGAGAGAAGAATTCCGCGTCTCGCGTTCAAGATAATTCGTCGCTATGCCGTAATTGTGTTTTAATTCCGCAACTAATTGCCGAGATTTCACAGTTTGTGGATCAGGCGCAAGAACAAGTCTAGTAAGAATGTCAGTGGTTTGAGATTTTATTGCGGGAGCTTCAACAGATTGGCTTACTGTCTTATTAATCAACTTGTTAGACGCGATCAACGATTTGATTGTTTCCAACAGTAATTGTTGATAATTAAATTTCGGCTTGTATCCTGCAATATATGGATATCCTAAATCTATCAACACCGCGCTAATATTCTGGTGTTTAAACTCTATAGATCCATCTGATCTGGATTTCAACAATTTGGCAAGAGCATGTCGATGGGCCGACTTGCTGTAGGGCTCCAATTTGAGTTCCTTAACAAACATGGAAAAGTAGTCAGCCACGACGGCTTCGACTTCCAGTCTTGTCCAGTCATCACCCATGAATTTGCTTTCAGATTAATCAGCTTAATCTTCAAGAGTCTATCATATGCTCTAACCATTCACTCTCTTTACGATTCTTATCGCGCTTCCAGCAGCCTGCGACTGATCACCAGGCGCTGGATCTCGCTGGTGCCCTCGCCGATTTCGCAGAGCTTGGCGTCGCGCCAGATGCGCTCGGCGGCGTGGGCGCGCGTGTAGCCTTCGGCGCCGAGGATTTGGATGGCGCGATCGGCGCACCAGCTGGCGGTTTCGCTGGCGAAGAGCTTGGCCATGGCGGAGAGGGTGACGTAGTCGCGGCCGGCGTCCTTGGCGCGCGCGGCGTCGTAGACCAGGTGGCGGGCGGCCTGGATGCGCGTGGCCATGTCCGCCACGTAGAAGGCGTGGCTCTGGCGCAGGGTCACGCCCTTGAAGACCTCGAGGATCTCGTCCAGCGCGCCCTGGGCCAGGCCCAGCGCCATGGCGCCGATGGAGATCCGGCCGCCGTTCAGGGTCTTCAACATCTGCTGGAAGCCCTGGCCCAGTTCGCCCAGCAGGGCGTCCTCAGGCAGGTGCAGATTCTCAAAGGCCAGCGCGTGGGTGTCGCTGCCGCGCAGGCCCAGCTTCTTCTCGCAGGCGCCGATGGAGTAGCCGGGCGTGCCCTTCTCCACCAGGAAGCAGCTGATCTCGCGCTTGTCGCGGTCCGTCAGCGCGGTGAAGACCAGCACGTCGGCGTAGGCCGCGTTGGTGATCCACATCTTGCTGCCGTTGACGACCCAGCCGCCCGGAGTGCGCGCGGCCCGGGTGCGCGTGCCGCCGGCGTCGCTGCCCGCGCCGGGCTCCGTCAGGCCGAAGGCGCCCAGGGTCTGGCCGGAGCAGAGGCGCGGCAGCCAGTGGGCCTTCTGCTCCGCGCTGCCGAACAGGTAGATGGGGTTGGTGCCCAGGCTGGTGTGCGCGGCCAGGGTGATGCCCGTGGAACCGCAGGCCCGGCTGATCTCCTCCACCGCCAGGGCGTAGCAGACCGTGTCCAGCCCGGCGCCGCCCACGGCCTGCGGGTAGGGAATGCCCAGCAGACCCAGCTCACGCAACCGTCCCACCAGGTCCTCGGGAAACGCCTCGGCGGCGTCCACGGCGGCGGCCCGCGCCTTCACCTCGCCCTGGGCGAAGCTCCGCACTTTTTCCAGGAATGCCTGCTGAACGGGGGTGAGCTCCATGACGCCTCCTGCTGGCCGGTTTCCCAATCGTCAGTCTGTTGCCGTTTACATTCTGCCCAGCTTGGCGCTGGCCAGCCGATTCAAGCTGACTCCCTGGAGAGCCGCCTCCAAGGCCAATTGCCGGTGCACTTCCGGCGGGACACGCACCATGAATTTGCCGCTGTAGATCTTGGCGGACAAGGGTTCAGGCACCGGTTCGCCCTCCTGTCCAAGATCGAGCACCACGTCGGCCACCAGCTTGCGAATTCCCTTCAGCGCGGCTTCTGGCGTGGTCGCCAGCCAGGACAGGCTGGGAAACTCCACGCACAGGCCCACGTGCCGTTCGTCCTCCTCGGACCAGCTGACCCGGTAGGTGTACTTGTCAACTTTCATTGCCTGCCTCCTTGGCCAGTCGGTCCAGTGCCTTCAGCACCTGCCGGACTTGGTAGGCTTTGGCCGTCCCATGTTCTGCCTGAATGTTCACGCGCGGGTCGCCCGCCCACGGAGTGCGATAGACTCGATGGCTGCCGCCTTGCTGGCGAGCCGGCCCGAAATAGTGATCGCAGACCCGGCAGAGATCGGCAAATCGCTGCCCTCCGGGATGTTCGCGCATCTCGCGCAGAATGTCATCTATCGAGGGCATTCGATGATACCACTATTGATATCACACTTCAAGAACCATGACCAGGCAGATTATGGCTAATCGTTCTCGCGGCCGGGATCCCGGGCCACCAGGCGGCGGCGGCCGGCGTGGCTGACATCCTTGATCTGGAGCTGGATGCAGCAGGTGCCGCGCCAGGAATTCTCCATCACGGCGTAGACCAGGTCCACGCCGCGCCCGGCGGGCTCCAGGCTGGGCAGCAGGTGCCCCAGCCCGTAGCCGATGGCGTCGAACTCGATGCCCTCCTGCTCCACACGCAGCATCAGGTGGCCGCTGCCCACCACGCGCGGACTGACCGCCAGGTGGACGTCGCGGCTGAGGAAGTGCGGCTGCTGGTTGCGGGGACCGAAGGGCGCGAAGCGCTGCACGTGCTCCAGGAAGCCCCGGTTGACGGCGCGCAGGGGAATCTCGGCGTCGATGCGCAGGCGCGGCCGCAGGTCGTCGGACTCCAGCCGCGAGCTGCACCAATGGCGCAGGCGCTCACGCAGCTCGGGCACTTTCTCGGCGCGGATGGTCAGGCCGGCGGCGTACTTGTGCCCGCCGAACTGCACCAGCAGATCGGCCGAGCTGTGCAGGGCCGAGTAGATGTCGAAGCCCGGGATGCTGCGCGCGCTGCCCTTGCCCATCCCGTCCTCGTCGATGGTGATCATCACGGTGGGGCGGTGGTAGCGCTCGATGATCCGGCTGGCGACGATGCCGATCACGCCGCTGTGCCAGCCCTCGCGGGCCAGCACGATGACGCGGTCGTGCTCCAGGTCGCAGACCCGGGGCACCTCGGCCATGGCCTCCTCCAGGGTGTCGTGGTCGATGGTCTTGCGCTGGCAGTTCTCGTCCTCCAGCACCTGGGCGATGCGGATGGCGTTCTCGCGGTTGCGCGTGCAGAGCAGGTTGACGGCCCGGTCGGCGCTGCCCAGCCGGCCCACGGCGTTGATGCGCGGCGCCAGCCCGAACACGATGCTCGAGACGTCCACGTCGCGGCGCAGCAGGCCGGCCACGTGGAGCAGCGCGCCCACGCCCACCATGGGGTCGCGGTTGATTTTGCGCAGGCCGCGGCTGACCAGCACACGATTCTCACCCACCAGCGGCACGATGTCCGCCGCCGAGCCGATGGCCACCAGGTCCAGGTAGCGCTCCAGCAGGCTGTCGCCCACGCCCAGGCGGTTCACCAGCGCCTGGCAGAGCTTGTAGGTGACGCCCACTGCGGCCAGTTCCTTGAAGGGATAGGGCTCGTCGGGCAGTTTGGGGTTGAGGATGGCCGTGGCCGCGGGCAGCATGCTCCCGGGCTGGTGGTGATCGCAGATCACCACCTCCAGCCCGGCGTCCCGGGCATAGGCGATCTCCTCCAGCGCCGTGATCCCCGTGTCCACGGTGACCAGCACGGAGGCGCCCCGGGCGCGGATGCTTTCCACGCCCTCCACCGAGAGCCCGTAGCCTTCACTGTTGCGGACCGGGATGTGCGTGAACACGTCCCCGCCCACGTCCTTGAGAAAGAGATAAAGCAGCGCGACCGAAGTCACCCCGTCCACGTCGTAGTCTCCGTAGACCGCGATGCGTCGACGGGAGATGAGGGCCTCCGTCAGGCAATCCACCGCCTTTTCCATGTCCCGGAAGCGCGCCGGATCCAGCAACTGGTCGGCATCCGGGTTGAAAAAGGCTTCCGCCGCCTCGGGCGACGACACGCCATTGCCCACCAGAACGGCGGCGATGGCGGGGGGAAGGCTCAGTGTCCTGGCGACATGGGCAACTCGTGGGTCCTGCTGCAGATCTCCCGGGTGTTCCCACAGAAGATCCATGACAGCTCCGTCCGATATTTCATTGTTCTTGCCTTCGAGTGTGGTCCCGCGCGAGACGCGGCGGGAAGCGGTCCGTCATGAGAGGAGGCCGGAGCAGGTCATAAGCCGGATTCTGTCCCCGCTGATCACGGGGGATGGTCATTGATCTGCGCGACCGACCCGGTTCCTGTTCCGCCGGCCGAAACCGGCTGAGCGGGCGGGCCACCCCTGGAACCTGCTTGGTCTTGCTTCGGATGGGGTTTGCCCTGCCGCGACGGTTGCCCGCCGCGCGGTGCGCTCTTGCATTAAGCCCGGTTGATCCCAGGCCGCACCTTTTCACCCTTGCCCGGCGCACGGTTGCCCGTGGTCGGGCGGTTTGTTTTCTGTGGCACTTTCCGTCACCTCACGGTGCCCGCCATCGGCATCCTGCCCTGTGAAGTCCGGACTTTCCTCCGCCCGTCCATCCTTACGGATCCCGGACGGCGACCATCAGGCCTGCTCCGGCCCCCTGCCACGATCAGAGTTTGGTGTCCAGCGTGTCCGTGATCAGGATGCGCCCGCAGATCTCGCAGAGGACCAGGTCGTCCATCATGCGCACCTTGTTGATTTTCTGCGGGGGCAGGGCCTGATAGCAGCCGCCGCAGCTGCTGTTGCGATAGACCGAGACCACGCCGCGGCCGTCCTTGGCCTTGCGGATGCGGTCGTAGTGGCTCAGCAGCGGCTTGGGAATGCTCTCGCACAGTTCGGCGCGCCGGCCGTCCAGGTCCTGGATGCGGGCGGCGGAGGACTGGTTGTGCTCGGCGTACTGGCCGCGCATGCGCTCCAGCGAATCCGCCAGCTTGGTGGCCCGCTCGGCGCTCTCCTCCAGGCGCTGCTCCAGCTCCTGCTGCTGCTCCATGCCGGTCTGCATGGCCTGTTCGTTCTCCAGCAGGGCGTCCTGGTGGAATTCGATCTCGCGCGTGACGGCCTCGTATTCCTGGTTGGTCTGGGTGGAGAACAGGCGCTTCTGCAGATCCCCCACCTTGAGCTTGAACTCGTCGTGGCGCTTCTCGCGCTTGCGCAGGTCCAGCTCCAACTCCTTGAGTCGGATCTGGGATTGCTCGCGCATGACCGTCAGGTCCCGCTCCTCATTCTGCAACCGCTCCAACTCCTGTGGCAGAGTCCCCTTGGAGATCTCCACCTCACGGAACTGATTGTCAATCTTCTGAAGCTCGATCAGCAGCAGCAGTTCCTTCTTCAAGACTGGCCTCCCGGTCAAACACAAAAAATGCACCCTCAAGGTGCATCTGGACTTCTCAGAGTGGTGCGTCGAGAACCATGTGTGGAATTGAGGCTGATAACCTTTGTCGCACGTCTCCCTCGCACTGATGGCTGACCAAGGTAGGGAAGCTCCGCTGGAGTGGCAACCTTCCGGACGGAATGCTCACCGACTTCTCACAAGCGGCCGGCCAACCGGGCCTGCAGGTCCTCCACCAGGGCCGGATTGCCCGCCAGCACGTGGCCGTTGACCAGGGGCTCGGGTTCCGGCACGCCGGCGGCGGCCAGGCCGGCCAGGCGTCCGCCGGCCTCCTCCACCAGGCAGACGCCGGCGGCCATGTCCCAGGGCGCCAGCTGCAGCTCCACGAAGGCGTCGAAGATTCCGGCCGCCGTGTAGGCCAGGTCCAGGGCCGCGCTGCCGCCCCGCCGGATGCCCGCCGACGGCGGCATCAGCGCGTCGAAGAGGTTCAGATAGAGGCGGGCCAGATCCTTGTTGCGGATGGGAAAGCCCGTGGCCACGAAGGCCTCGTCCAGCCGCGGGGCCAGGCCCACGCGCAGGCGTTCCGCCGCCGGCAGCGGCTCGTCCAGCCCGCCGGGCAGGTCGCAGCGCCAGGCTCCGCCGCCCCGGTGGGCGAAGTAGAGCTGGCGCCGGCAGACGTCGGCGATCACCCCCAGCACGGACTCGCAGCCCAGCACCTGAGGAAAGCGCACCGTGGCGGCCCGGACGGGATCCACCGGCGCCACACGCCTGAGCAGGCCGATGGAGACGGCGAAGGCCGGGTAGCCATGGACGAAGTTGCTGGTGCCGTCCAGCGGGTCCACCACCCAGAAGGACTCGGCGTCCAGATCCAGGTGAGAACCCTCCTCCCCCAGCAGGCCGATTTCTGGACAGGCCGTCCGCAGCTGCTCCACCAGCAGGGCCTCGGAGCGCCGGTCCACCTGGGTGACATAGTCGTGGCAGCCCTTGCGATCCACCTGCAGGGGTTCGCGCTCCAGCCAGGCGCGCTCGAGCAGCGCGGCGGCCGCGCGGGCGGCGCCCAGGGCCGCTGCCAGCGGCTGATCCAACAGCAGTTCCTTCGTCACGCGCCCTCCAGCTTGTCGGCGGCCGGAGAATGTGGCGATTCCCGCGCCGCGATCCCGCGCCGTCCGGCTGGTCGGAGCCGCCAGCCAGGGGCCTCCCCGTGCAAAGCCGGGCGCCAGAGCCTATGTTTGGAGCGGTGGATTGGAACGGCCCTGCGGGGCCCCTGACAAATCGGAGCATCATGCCTGTCTGCTACATCACCCGGGTGGAGGACTTCTGCGCCTCCCACCGCCTGCACAGCCCGCATTTGAGCGACGATGAGAACCGCGCGCTCTACGGCAAGTGCAACAACGCCAACGGCCACGGCCACAACTACAAGCTGCTGGTGACGGTCCGCGGCGAGGTGGACCCCAAAACGGGCATGCTGATCGAACTGAACCAGCTGGCCGGCCTGATCCGCGACGCCGTGACGGAGCGCGTGGACCACTACAACCTGAACCTCGACGTGGACTTCCTGCAGGGAGTCATCCCCACGGCCGAGAATCTCTGCCAGGCCTTCTGGGACCAGCTGGAGTCCCGCCTGCCGGTGGGCGAGCTGTGGGAGATCCGGCTGGAGGAAACCGGCCGCAACATCGTCTCGCTGCGGCGGGAGTAATCCGCGTCGGGTTTGATCTCACCACAGTAGACACGAAGACACGGAGACGCTTTCAATTGAGACAGCGAGACGAGAGCAGAGACCGGAGATGGTTGGTGGCGCAGAGCACGCGTCCCGCTCTACACCGAGCCTGAATCCTCTCTTCCCGTTCTTCGTTCCCCTCTGTGCCTCTGTGTTCTCTGTGGTGAGACTTGGGTTCAACTTTTCGGAGGAGCAGGCATGCGACAGGTATTGATCAGCGGCGGGGGGAGCGGCATCGGGCTGGCCTGCGCGCGCCGCCTTTTGGCCGCCGGGGAGCGCGTGCTGTTCTGCGGGCGCAATCGCGAACGGCTGGAAGCGGCCCTGCGGGGGCTGGAAGCCGAGTACCCCGGCCAGGTGACGGCCCGGGTCTGCGACGTGAGCCGCGCCGCCGACGTCGCGGCGCTGGGCCAGTGGCTGCGCGCCGAGGCGCTGCCCATCGACGTGCTGGTGAACAACGCCGGCCTGTTCGTGGCGGGGTCGCTGCTCAAGGCCGAGGAGGAACAGGCGCAGGCCATGTGGGAGACCCAGGTGCTGGGTCCCTGGCGCCTGCTCAAGATCTGCGCGGACCCGGCGCTGCGCCAGGGCCGTCCGCTGCGCGTGATCAACGTGATCAGCGTGACCGCGTTGAAAGCCTACGCCGCCTGCGGCTTCTACGGCGCCACCAAGGCCGCGCTGGCCAGCCTGATGGATACGGCGCGCGCGGAACTGCGCGACAAGGGCGTGGGGATCAGCAACGTCTATCCCGGGGCCACGGAGACGCCGATCTGGGGCGACCGGGAGCTGGACTACTCGAAGATGATGGACGCCGACGCCGTGGCTGCCGCCGTGCAGGCCTGTGCCGACGCCTCCAGTCGCGCCCTGGTGGAGGAACTGGTCCTCCGGCCGGCCGGCGGGGATCTCTAGCGTCGACTGGCCTCCTCAACACAGAGGCACAGAGGCACAGAGGCACAGAGATTTTGCTGGATTTGGCCTTGGCTGTCGAAGTGGTATTGACCTTGGTTGGGCGAGGCTCTTCCAACTGTCGGTTTGAGCACGAAGGCTCGAAGCCGAATTGTGTCACGTGAGGTGAAGCGCGCAGCGCTGAACCAGAAACTGGGTGAAGCGCGCAGCGCGAACCAACTACACGATGGCAGGAAGTAGTTCGCTCGGCCGTCTGTTTGACGCCCGCCGTGAGGCGGGCTAGTTACGGCCGGTGAGAAAAAGCGCCTCTTTGGCTCCACCTTTCTGGCGCAAGCAGAAAGGTGGAAAACAAGGCGCCCCAGCTTCTGCCGGGATGACCGCGACACCGGGAAAGTCGAATTCGAATTGGAAGGGAATAGCATGCAACGCGGACGCTTTCAACTGACTGCGGTGCCCCTGAGCATCGTGGACAATCCCGCTCAGGTCGCCTACCTGCGCAAGGTGCTGGGCTACCTGTTGATCGGCCTGCTGGTGGCGGCCGCCGGCACTCAGGTGGGGATGATGCCGCCCGTGCTGGCTCTGGTGGCCGGCCACCCCTTCATCGGGATGTTCGGGATGATCGGCCTGATCATGTGGGCCACCACCGCCTCCACGGGACCGCGCGCCGGCACGGCCTACTATGTCTTCACTTTCGCCATGGGTCTGCTCATGGCGCCCATCATCTTCGTGACCCTCTCGCGCTTCAACGGCCTGCAGACCCTGGCCATGGCCGGCGGCATCACCGTCGTCAACACCCTGGCGCTGAGCGCCTACGCCTGGATCAGCAAGCGCGATTTCAGCTTCATGGGCGGCTTCCTGATCACCGGCCTGATCACCATGATCGTGGCCCAGCTGCTCAACGCCTTCTGGCTGCACAGCCCGCTGCTGGAGAGCGTGGTGCCGATGATTCTGATTCTGTTGTTCAACGGCTTCATCCTCTACGACCTGAGCCGCATCCTCAACAACGCGCGGAGCATCCCGCCCACCGCGGCGGCGCTGATGCTCTTCCTGGACATCTTCAACCTGTTCCTGGCCTGGCTGCGCGTCCTGGATCGCGATTGATGCAATCAGGCGCAGGACAGCCGCGCAGCGCGGCTTGGAGGCGACGCACGGTCGTGACACACGCGGCGGGCGGGGTCCGTCCGTGAGTCGCCTGACCCGCTACGTCCTGCGCGAGCACATCGCGCCCTTCATCTACAGCCTGTCGCTGATCGTCTTCCTGTTCGTGCTCAACTTCGCCTTCCAGATGCTGGGCAAGATCCTGGGCAAGGGACTGCCCACCCGGCTGATCCTCGAGTTCTTCGTCTACAACATCGCCTGGATCCTGGCCATGGCCGTGCCCATGGCCGCGCTGATCGCCACGCTGATGGCCTTCGGGCGGCTGGCCGGCGACCACGAGATCACGGCCATGAAGGCCGGCGGCGTGGGCCTCTGGCGGTTGACGATCCCGCTGCTGGTGGCCGGCGCCGTGCTCACGGCGGGGCTGATGGCCTACAACAACTGGGTCCTGCCCGACTTCAACTACAAGAGCAACCTGCTCCGACGGACCATCTTCCGCAAGGCGCCGACCATGCAGATGGAGGACGGGCTGTTCCTCTTCGACGTGCCCGGGCTGGTGGTGCACAGCCGCACGGTGGACCACGCCACGCGCCGCATGCAGGGCGTGACGATCTTCGAGGAGGACGAGCGCGGGATCCACCAGACCATCCTGGCGGACAGCGCGCTGCTGCAGCTGGACGAGGAACAGGGCGAGTTCCTGCTGACGCTCTACTCGGGCCAGATCCACCGCCGGGACTGGCGCGAACCGGGCCGTTACGGCCTGCTGGACTTCCGCCAGAGCGAGCTGCGCATCGACGCGCGCAACGCCCTGCTGCAGCGCCAGGAGACCAAGTACCGCAACGACCGCGAGCAGACCACGAGCCAGATGCTGCAGCGCGTCAAGCGCTGGCGCGAGCAGGATCCGGTGCGCAACGCGCGCAAGATCCGCAGCTACCTGGTGGAGGTGCACAAGAAGTTCGCCCTGCCCGCGGCCATCCTGACCTTCGTGCTGCTGGGCGTGCCGCTGGGCGTACGCTCCGGCCGCGGCGGACTGGGGGTCTCAGGCTCGCTGAGCGTGCTGTTCTTCCTGATCTACTGGATCTTCCTCATCGGCGGGGAGGATCTGGCGGACCGCGGCTTCCTCTCGCCGGCGGTGGCCATGTGGGCGCCCAACGTGGTGATGCTGGGCGTGGGGCTGTGGTTCATGCGCAGCGCCGTGCGCGAAGGCACTCCCGTGCAGCTGCCGGCCTGGCTGGCCCGCTTCAAGCGCGCCGAGCCCCGGTCCGAGGGCGTGGACACGGAGGCCGTGAAAATGGCCGAGCTGGCGCGCAAGCTGGAGCAGGACAGCCCGGAGGACGCCGCGTGAGCATTCTGACCCGCTATCTGCTCAAGCGCTTTCTGGGCATCGCCGTCTTCACGGCGCTGGCCAGCCTGATGATGTACATCACCGTGGACCTGATGGAGAACCTGGACAAGTTCATCGACACCCAGACCTCCACGCCGGTCATCGTCCGCTACTACCTGCTCTACACGCCGCAGATCCTGGTCCTGATCATGCCCGTGATCCTGCTGCTCACGGTGATTTTCACGCTGGGCGGTCTGCACCGGCGGATGGAGATCACGGCCATGAAGGCCGGCGGGATCAGCCCGGGGCGCCTGCAGCGGCTCATCGCCCTCTGGGCGCTGCTGGCCAGCGGGCTGGCCTTCTACATGAGCGAGACGCTGGTGACGGACACCTCGCGCGAGCGGATGGAAATCTACCGCACCAACATCCGCAAGAAGCCCGCCTCGCTGGGCGAGCAGAGCGGGCGGATCTTCTTCCAGAACGACTCGCGCAGTTTCCTGACGCTGGAGAACTACCACGTGAAGGAAGGCTGGGGCCGGCGCGCCAGCTTCCTGCGCATCGTCGACGGGCGGCTGGTCTCGCGCCTGGACGCCGACACCCTGCGTCACACGGACATCGGCTGGATCCTGCTTGCCGGCGAGGAGCGCCACCTCAGCCCGCTGCTGGTCAGCCGGCCCTTCCAGGTCTACGTGCTCAAGGAGCTCAAGCTGCGGCCCGAGGACGTGGAGACGCTGCAGGCCGTGCCCGAGGAGATGAACCTGCGCGAACTGACGGCCTTCATCGAGCGTCAGCAGGCCGCGGGCTCCTTCACCCGGCGCTGGGAGGTCAACGCCCAGACCAAATTGGCCTCCCCGCTGGCCAACCTCGTGATCGCGCTGTTCGGCGTGCCGCTGGCGCTGCGCCGCAACCGCTCCAGCACCATGCTGGGCTTCGGGCTGAGCCTGCTCAGCGCGTTCGCCTATTACGGCGTGCAGGTGGTCTGTCAGAACCTGGGTTACAAGGGCCTGCTGCCGCCCATCGCCGCCGCGTGGATTCCCAACGCCGCCTTCCTCACGGCGGCGCTGCTGCTCTACCTGAGGGTCGATCGTTAGGAGGAGAACCGGTGCGCCGCGTGTTCCTCGTCAGCCGTGACCCCGCCGTGCTGCGCCAGGCCGGGGATCTGATCATGACCGGCCACCTGGTGGAGAGCAGCCTGGGCGGTGCGGAGACCGTCGCCCGCCTGCGCGAGCAACCTGTCGACCTGCTGCTGCTGGATCCCGATCCCGCCGACATGAGCACGGCCGAACTGCTCCGCCAACTGGAGGAGGCCGGCTGTCTGCCGCCGTGGGCCGTTCTCTGCCCGGGCGGCGACGAGCGCCTGGCCGCGGCTTGGGTGCGGCGCGGCGCCCTGGACGTGCTGCCCCGGACGGGTCACTGGATGCACACGCTGCCCGACGACGTGGAGCGTCTGCTGACTCTGGGCGACAGCCAGCAACAGTTGCAGGCGGGGCGGCGGCAGCGCCGGGAGGCGCAGCTGCAGCGCGACCTGATGCTGGACGGCGTGGCCGGATTGCTGCTGCTGGTGGACGCGGAAGGCGCGGTGGCGGGCTGCAACGAGGCGGCCCGGCGCTGCGGCCTGCAGCCCGGACGGCTGCTGCCCGGGCCGGAGGCGGGGGTGGGGGATTGGCGGCCGCCCGCCACGCTGCTGCGGACGGGACTGACCGTGCGCCGCGAGCAGGAGTTGAACGGCCTGCTCTACGAGGCCCACTGGACGCTGCAGGGCCGGCTGGCCGTCTGCCTGGCGCTGGAGAAGGGGCCGCATCAGCGCGAGGAGCAGCGCCGCCGCCGGTTGGAGAATCGCCGGCTGCTGGCCCAGAAACTCGACAGCTTGAACGAGCTGGCCAGCCACCTGGCCCACGACATCAGCAACCAACTCCTGGTGATCATGGGCTACTCGGACATGCTGCGCGAGCGGCTGGCCGAGGACGCCTCCGCCAGCCAGTGGACGCAGTCCATCCGCAAGGCCGCCGAGGGCGTCAGTCAGCACATCCGCCGGCTGATCAGTTTCACGCGCGGCCGGGGCGGCCAGTTCAGCGCGCTGGACTTCCACGCGCTGGTGGGCCAGGTGGCGGAACGCCTGCGGCCCGAGCATCCGCTGGTCCACTTCCGCCTGCGGCTGGAGGCCCGCACCTACCGCATCTGGGGCGACGCCGGCCGCCTGGAGGACGCGCTGCACAACATCTGCCTCAACGCCTGCGAGGCCATGCCGCGCGGCGGCACCATGCAGCTCATCACCAGCAACCTGATTCCCGAGGGCAGCACGCGGGATCGCACCGGGCTGCCGCCCACGCACCTGCAGCTGCTGGTGCGCGACACCGGGGCGGGGATGAGCGAGGAGGTGCTGGAGCGGATCTTCGACCCCTTCTTCACCACGCGCAAGAAGGAGGGCGGCGCCGGACTGGGGCTCTCCAGCGCGTGGAGCTGCATCCGCGGGCATCGCGGCAGCATCGACGCCGAGAGCCGACCGGGCAGCGGCAGCCAGATCCGCATCCTGCTGCCCCTAAGCCACGGGGAGACCCACGCCGAGTCCGGGGCCGAGGGGCTGGGCGGGCACGTGCTGGTGGTGGACGACGACGAGGTGGTGCGCGGCGTGGTGCAGAGCATCCTGCGTTCGCTGGGCTGTCAGGTGACCTCGTTCTCCGGCGCGCCGGAGGCGCTGGCCTGGGTGGACGCGCAGTCCCCGCACCTGGACCTGGCCCTGTTGGACCTGCGCATGCCGCGCATGAACGGCTGGGAGCTGCTGCAGGAGCTGCGGCGGCGGGATCCGCGGCTGCGGGCGCTGATCATGACGGCCTGGGCCGATGACCTCGTCTCCGGCCAGGTGGATCCGGCCGTGGTGCTGGGCGTGCTGCGCAAGCCCTTTGAGCTGGAAGAGTTGCACACCCACGTGCTGGGCGCGCTGGCGGCCATCCAGGCGGAGCGGCTGGGGGACGAGGGCGGCGGCTGAGCGGCCTGGAGGTGACGAGCCGGGGCGTCTGGGATGTGGACAGCACGGCGCGGCTGGAAGTTGGGCGGCTGCAGCTGTCGGGATTCGCGACCACGGCGCGCTGGAAGCACCGACATTCCGCAGAAAAGCCGGGAACCCGCTCACGAGCTCTTCCGTTTGGCCGCGGCGCCCCCGGAACCTCCCTTCTAGGGGTGGGCGGGGGGTAAGTGGGAGGGCGCGTCAGTACAATTTTCAGGACTCACCGAGTCGCGCGAATCCCCACCACGTCCGCCTCAGGCCTCGTGCTTGCGCTGCAGCAGATCCGCGAATTCCCGCTTCAGATCCTCCATCAGATCCTCCGCCAGATTCCCCGCCCGCAGCTGGCGCCGGATCTCCTCCATCCGCCCCTGCACCCGGGCCTCCTCCAGCCGGCGCAACAGGTCCCCCGCCTCCTCCACGTCCCCGGCGCGCGGCGCTTCGGTCAAGGCCGCCAGAGCCAATTCGCGGATGTGCCGGTTGCTGCTGGAGTGCGCCCAGCTGTCCAGCCCGCCCTCCTCGTCCGTGAAGGCGGCCAGAGCCTGGCGGAAGGCCTCGCGCAGCAGCGGATGATGCAACTCGTCCAGGTCCAGGCTCTCCGCGATGAGTTCGCGCGACTCCCGGGAGCGCATGAAAAGTTCAAAAAGCAGCAGCTCGCGCCGCTGGTCGCGACTCAGGCTGCCGCGTTCCAGGCGCAGGGCCGCGCCGTCCTCCTCCACCGGGCTCTCGCAGGTCTGGGTGGCGCGGCGGGTCTGCTCGGCGGCCAGGCGCTCCACCTCGTGGACTGGAATGCCGCTGGCCCGGGCGATGCGCTGGAAGAGCTGGGACTTGTGCAGCAGGTCCTCCACCAGCCCGGCGGCGCCGGCCAGGTTCTGCACGAACTCGCGGAACTCCGTCGGTGTGGCCTGGTCCTGGCGCTGACGGAAGTGCTCGATGCGGTAGCGGAAGTAATCCTGCGCCTCGGCCAGGAGCTCCTTCATGGCGGGTGCGCCGGCACCGCGCACGAAGTCGTCGGGATCCTGTCCGGCGGGCAGACGGCAGACCCGCAGGTCCAGCCCCGCGCCGATCAGGCTGGCCGCGCCGCGAGCCATGGCCTCCTGGCCGGCGGAATCGCCGTCGTAGAGGAAGATCACGCGGTCGGCGAAGCGCTTGAGCAGGAGAGCCTGCTCGCCGGTGAGCGCCGTGCCCAGCGTGGCCGCGGCGTTGCGGATCCCGCCCTCCCAGAGCCCGATCAGGTCCAGATACCCCTCCACCAGGACGGCCGTGCGCTCCCGGCGGATCTCGTTCTTGTTCTCGTAAAGTCCGTAGAGCGTGCGCCCCTTGTGATACAACAGGGTCTCGGGGCTGTTGATGTACTTGGGCTGGTCGGGCGCCGCGTCGATCACCCGACCGCCAAACCCGATCACCGTGCCGCTGACGTTGCGGATGGGAAAGATCAGTCGGCCCCGGTAGCGGTCGTAGACGCGGCCGGTCTCTGCGCGCAGGCTGACGCCGGACTGCACGGCCAGCTCCTCGCCCAGCCCCAGCGTGCCCAGATATTCCAGCAGGGCGCGCCACTCGTCCGGGGCCCAGCCCAGCTGAAAGCGTTCCTGAGCCTCGCCGCCCAGCCCGCGTTTGGCCAGGTAGGCGGCCAGGGGTCCGGGCTGCCGCACCTGGAGCTGCAGGTTGCGCCGGAACCACTCCAGCGCCGTCCGATTGACGGTCTGCAGGCGGTCTTCCAGCGTCCGGGCCTCGGGCTCGCGCTCATCCTGGTCCGGCACGTAAATACCTGCCCGCTCCGCCAGCCGCCGGGCGGCCTGGGGAAAGGACAGGCCCTCGCTCTCCATCAGGAAGCCGATGGCGTTGCCGCCCTTGCCGCAGCCGAAGCACTTGTAGAGGCGCAGGGAGGGATTGACCGTGAAGGAGGGGGTCTTCTCCTGATGGAAGGGACAGAGACCCTTGAAGTGGGCGCCGGCGCGCTTCAGCGTCAGGTACTCGGAGACCAGATCGACGATGTCGACGGCGTCCAGCACCTGCTGGATCACGCTTTCGGGGATGCGTCCCACGGCGGCACTCCACTTCACCAGATCAAAACGTTCACCACAAAGGACACGAAGCTCGGAGAAGCACAGGAAGAAGGACGAAGGGCAGGATTGGCTCTCTGGACGTGTTGAGTTCAACCGGCATGGATGGTTTGAGTTCTCTCATCTCAGCTCAAACTTCGTGCGCTTCTTCCTTCATCGTGTTCTTCGTGGTGAGTTCTTTTGCCCATGTCAGACGTCGAGTTTGAGGATGGTGACGCCGTCGCCGCCCTCCTCGGGCTGGCCGTCGCGGTAGCTGAGCACGCGCGGATTGCCGCGCAGATGATCCTGCACCACCTGCCGCAGCACACCCGTGCCCTTGCCGTGCAGGATGGTGGCGAAGGGCAGGCCGCTCACCAGGCAGTCGTCCACGTAGGCGTCCAGCTCCACCAGCGCCTCGTCGGCGCTGCGGCCGCGCAGGTCCAGCCGCAGCCCGGGGTCGCTGGTGTGGATGCTCACGCCGCCCCGGCGCTCGCGCTCCCGGCGGTCCTCGGGGGGCAGCACCTCCAGCACGCGCCCGCGCTCCACGGAGAGCTTGAGGATCCCGGCCTCCACCTGCAGGCGCTCGCCGCCCTTCTCCACGCGCCGCACGATGGCCGGCGACTCCAGGTCGCGCAGCCGCACCCGGTCCCCCACCTTCAACACGCCCAGCTCCTGCGGGGCCACGGGACGCGGAGCCAGCTGCTGCTCGCTCTTCTGCAGAACCTCCAACCGCTCGGCGATGCGGTGTCGGCCGGCCTGGACCGTCTCCTTGGCGGCCACGCCCTGGCGGATCTCGCGCACCGTGTTCTCCACCAGCCGGCTGGCGCCCTTGACGATCTGCGCGGCCTCCGAGACGGCCTGGTGCTTCAGCTCCCGGGCCTCCTTCTGGGCGGCCTTGAGCTTCTCCTCGTAGCGCGCCACCAGCGAGTCCAGCTTGATCCGGCCCGCCTCCGCGGCCTGGCGCTCGCGCTCGGCCGTGGCCACGCGCGACTGCAGGTCGCCGATCAGCCGAGCAAGGTTCTTCTGTTCGCTGCCCATGTGGTGGCGGGCCCGATCCAGGAGGACGCGCGGCATGCCCATCCGCTGCAGGATCTCCAGCGCGTAACTGGAGCCCGGCACGCCCTGCACCAGCCGGAAGGTCGGCACGATGCGCTCCTCGTCGAAACTCATGCAGGCGTTCTGGAGGCCGGGTCGGTCGTGGGCGAAGGCCTTGAGCTGGCCCAGGTGCGTGCTCACCACGGTCAGGCCGGGACTGAGCAGCATGCGCTCCAGGAAGGACACGGCCACGGCGCTGCCCTCCTCCGGGTCCGTGCCCGAGCCCAGCTCGTCCACCAGGAAAAGGCCAGGCAGCGGCCCATGCTCGAGGATCACTTTCATCCGGGCCAGGTGGCTGGAATAGGTGGAGAGGTCGTTCTCGATGGACTGCTGGTCGCCGATGTCGGTCAACACCGTGGCCAGCAGCGGAATCTTCGTCCCCTCGCCGCAAGGCAGGGGCAGCCCCAGCCGGGGCAGCAGCGCGAACAGCCCGGCGGTCTTCATGGCCACGGTCTTGCCGCCGGCGTTGGGGCCTGAGATCAGCAGCACGCGGTCGCCGCCCGCCTCGCCCAGCCGGAGGTCCAGCGGCACCACGGCCAGATGCCGGGCCAACAGCGGATGCCGGCCCTGGACGATGACCAGCTCCACACCGGCCGAGATCTCCGGCACCCGCGCCTCCAGCCCGCGTCCCCAGCGGGCCCGGGCCTTCAGATGATCCAGCTCGAGCAGGATCTCCCAACTGGCGGACAGTTCCTCGCCCCGGGCGCGCAAAGCCTCGGAGAGGCCGCGCAGGATGCGCACCTCCTCCTGGCGGATCTCCACCTCCGTGCGGCTCAGCCGGGTGCGGATCTCCAGGCAGGCGGCGGGCTCCACGAAGAAGGTGCGGCCGCTCTGGCTCTGGTCCACCACCAGGCCCTGCACGCGGCCCAGAGCGCCCGAGTTGACGGGCAGCACGGGCCGGCCCTCGCGCCAGCCCAGCCCCGTGTCGCCCAGCAGGCCGCGAGCGCGCCAGTCCTGCTCCACGCGCTCCAGCTCCTTGCGCATGCGCTGTTCTTCGGAGCCGTAGAGCCGGCGCAGGCGGCGCAGTTCCGGCGAGGCGCCGTCCAGCAGGCTGCCGTCCTCGCCGATGGCGCGCAGGATGTCCGCCAGCTCGCGGCGAAACTCCGCCAGCCCGCCGCGCCACAGGGAGAGCCGCGGCGCGTGGGGGTCCGCCGCGGCGCCCGCCAGCTCGCCAGACAGCTCCAGCAACCCGGACAGCGCGCGCAGCTCCTCCCCTTCCAGCCAATCCGGGCTTTCCTGCAGCCGGCGCAGCGGCGCCTCGCCCTCGGCCAGGGCGCCCAGCGCGGGGGCCGTGCCCCGTTCCAGCAGGTCCAGCATCTCGGCCAGACAGGCCAGATCCTCGCGCAGGGCCTCCTCGTCCTCGTGCGGCCGGCCCTCGCGCAGCCGGCTGGCGGCCTCCGTGGTCACCGCGCCCTCGGCCACCCACTCGAGCAGGCGGTCGAGTTCCAGCACCTGCCGCGTGGCCGCGGGGATCAATTCCGCCGCAGGCCGCACGCCCTCCCGGCGGGAGCGGCTGCGGAAGGGGCGGCGGCCGGGCCGGCGCACCTCGTTGGTGGGGGATTCCGGGCTCATAGCCCAAACTGCCCGAAATGGTGCTCCAGGTGGCGGTCCTGGAGCGCCGCCCACTGCAGGCGCGTCAACGGACCGAAGAGCGGGTGCGTGTGCCGGGCCAGCGGATTGCCCAGCACGTCCCGGTGAAAGCGGCGCAACAGACCCTCCACGTGCGCTTTGGTCTCGGCGAAGCTGCGGCCGCCGGGTTCCAGGAACTCAGCCGTGGAGGGCAGGCCGTGGGGGATGGGCAGGGGCAGGCCGCCCAACAGCCGAGCCAGGGGAAAGACGAAGGCGGGCACGCGAGCCCGGGCCTGGCGCAGACCCAGGGCGATCTCCAGCGAGTTGCCCAAGTGCTCCAGCATGCGCAGCGCCGTGAACCGCCCCCAGCGCGGGCGGCTGTCTTCGTTCAGGGCGGCGAGGCGCTGGAGGGCCCGCTCCACGCGGGTGGAATCGATCAGACTCATGCTGGTAGATAGCATTGCCGGGCGGGGTGATCCACCGCCGCTGCCCGTCACGGGGCCCGCCGGGGCCGGTCCGGGCCGGCATTCGATACCCTGCCGGAGAAAGCGCTGAAATTTCCAGCGAATGAAAGTGGAGCTATCGAGAACTGAAAGCGCTGAATCTGATCCTTGATTCAGGCCCGGGAGCCCGGGCCGGCGGCGGAGCCGGGAGCTCAGGCTCCCGTCGCTGCGCCGCATCAGAAGGAGGACGTCATGGAAGTCCAGACCCAGGCTCCCGAACCCGGCGGACACGGGCCCGAGCGGATCCCGCCGGATTCTAGCCCGGCCGTCGCCGTCGGCACGGGCACACTGGAGGCCCTGCGCCAGGGACACTGGCAGGCCTACCTGAGCCTGCGGGACCGCCTGCAGGCCGCGCGGGACCTGCTGGAGATCCAGCATCTGCAGCAGGAGATGCTCGAGCTGAAACTGCGCCAGCAGCGCGAGGAGCTGGAGTGGTTGCGCGCCGACGCCCTCTCCCGGGGCGAGCTGGAGGACGCGACGCGCCTGGAGCAGGGGTTGGCCGCCCTGGAGCCCCGAGGAAATGATCACACACCCAGCACTGGAGGATCCGCCGTGAACAAGCTCTTGTTGTTGCTCTGCCTGGTCTGCGCCCTCGGGGGCCTGCTCCAGGCCGCTGAGCCCGTCCCAGCAGCCGAGCCCGCCGCCCTGGCCGAGCTGCGCAGCCGGCATGGACTCGCCCTTCGCACGCTCGAATCCGCCATCCGCGCCGCCGCCCCCGCCGAACGAGCGGAACTGGAGCGAAGCGTCGGAACGCTCAAACAGACCCAACGCCGGGAGTGGCTGACCCTGCGGCTGGAGCAGGAGATCGCCCGGGGCGACTTGGACAAGGTGGCCCGCCTGCGCCTGGAGCTGGAGCATGTGACACCGCCTCCGGCCCCCCCGGCCACGACATTCGTGACCCGTGACACCGACATCCCGCCCTTGGAGCAACCGAAGCCAGGAGTGGAACAATGAAACAGCATGTGTTGCTGGTGGCGGGACTGGCTCTGCTGGCCACGGCGGCGAACGCCCTGGACAACCGGTCCCTCAAGCCGCGTTTCCAGTTGCCCCGGGGCCAGTTCCTGGAGCTGACGAACCCGGCCGACGTCTACGTGGACCACGTGCGCGTGAAGTTCCGTGAGACGTCCCGGGTGCGGTTGCGCGACGGTGCGCCGGTCTCGCTGGAGGGCGAGGATCTCTCCCCCGTCAAGGCCTTTCTGGCCCGCCACCCGGAACTGCGTCTGCTGCGGCGCTGGACCCTCTCCGAGGAGGTGGTGGATGCTTATGTGGCCCGGGGCGAGGAGCGCTCCGGCCTGGATCTGGCGGACCTCAACAACTGGTACTCGCTGGAGCTGAAGGGGGACAACCGCGACCCCCAGGGCCTGCTCAAGGAGCTGCTGGCCCTGGAGCTGGTGGAAACCTGCCATTACCATCCGCGCCCGGCGGAGGCCACCTGCGGGCCGGACGTGGCGCCGCCCACGCCCGACTACAGCAGCCTGCAGGGCTACCGGGATCCTGCGCCCGTGGGCGTGGGCATCGACCATGCCTGGAGTCTGGATCCCGCCTACGGCAACGGCATCCCCAGCTACGACATCCAGGACGTGGAGCAATCCTGGTGCGTGGGCCACGAGGACATCGACAGCGACTTCACGGTCTACGACACCCAGGCCACCGAAGGGAACCACGGCCTGGCGGTGGTCTCCATCATGGGCGCCTGCGACAACGGCTTCGGCATCACCGGGTTGGTTCCCGAGGCCCGCTTCTCCGGCCGCAGTTGGCAATCCGACAGCGGCAGCTTCCCGGATGTCTCCAACACCCTGCTGAGCACCGGCCAGTGGCTGGACCCGGGCGAGATGTACCTGATCGAGATCCACGCCCACGGCCCGGGCCAAGGCACCACCTGCACCTGCAACTGCGACCAGTTCGAATACGTCGCCATGGAGTACTGGCAGGACAACTTCGACGTGATCCAGGCCAACACGGCCAACGGGCGCATCTGCGTGGAAGCGGCGGGCAACGGCAGCATGGACCTGGATGGGATCAGCTACAACGGCGCCTTCAACCGCTCCCTGCGCGACTCCGGCGCCCTGCTGGTGGGGGCCGCCGACAGCCCCCTGCCGCACAACGCCTCCTGCTGGACCAACCACGGCAGCCGGGTGGACTTCTTTGGCTGGGGTGATGGTGTCTGCGCCGCCGGGTATGGCGCATCCTTCGACCAGGATGGCTGCACCCAGGACTACACCCAATTCTTCAGCGGCACCTCCAGCGCCACGCCCATCGTGGCGGGGGCGGCGGCGAGCCTGGCTCTCATCCTGCGCAATCAGTCCGGCGAGTTTCCCACTCCCCTCGCGCTGCGCTCCATGCTGCAAGGGTATGGCACCCCGCAAGGGCCGGTGGATTCCCACAAGGAGATCGGCGTGATGCCCAACCTGGGTGGAATCGACGGCAACAACCTGCTTCCCGCCACCCCAGCGGGCTGGCACGGGCCCTTGGTGCCGGCCAACAGCATCGGCGCCCACCTCCCGGCGAACCTGCTGCCATCCCCAACCTACAACGCCCTGCGCCTCAACTGGTTTTATGACGCCCTGGCCGGAAGCACGGGCGGCGCCCACGCCCGCTTGTGGCGGGACGATGCCGAGCAGATGGTGGTCAGCACCCCCGATACGGAGGCCGGACAATTCGGTGACCGCAATGTCAGCCACACGGATGTGCGGGGCGGCCGCCACTATCTGCGCATGGCGCTGGACGTGTACGACGTGGTGGAGGAAGTCTGGGAAGGCGACAACAGCTACACGGAGTCCTTCTGCTGGGACGCGGTCCCGCTGGCCGACGGCGTGCCCGCCACCTTTTCTCGGGGGCCGCGCCCCAATCCGCAGGGATCCGTGGAGCAGGCCCTGGATGGGTACAGCAACGGCGGCAACTTCACCGGCTGGTGGGAGGCGTTCGGAGTCGTCTCCAGCGTGAACACGGACTACGACCTGCAGCTCTTCGACGAAGCGCCCACGTCCACCAGCGGCTGGACGGATCCCGTGGCCAGCTCCCAGCAGTCCCTGTACACGGACTTCGTAGGCTGCAACAACAACACGGGCGCCGACGCCGACTGGGTGGGGGTGATCAACCAGAGCGACGGCTCCGATGCCTACACGCTGGAAGGGCAGGGGTCGAGCTATGTGGGCGTGCCACCCTCCACCACCTCCACCATGGCCAGCGGTGAGCTGGCGGTGGGCGAGGTGCTGGACATCTTCGAGTTCCAGGCCGTCAACACCAATTCCATCACCTTCGAACTGACCGTGACGGATGGCATGGCCACGCCGGCCCTCTTTGTCTATCCTGCCTCCACGACGCTTTTCTCCCGTGCCACGGCGGCCCTGAGTCTGCTGCCCTCAGGGGGGAACGGAGGGGTGGGCGGCGTGTTCACTCCCGCGACACCCGGGTATCACGCCCTGGTGGTGTGCAAGAACCTGCGCTCGGAAGGACTCCACTCCGCCACGTACACCCTGACCTGGGGCCCCGCCCGGGGCGACCTGACCCACGCCACCCCCGCCGGCTGGAGCGGCTCCCTGGTCCCCCGCGTCTCTAGCGGCACCGTGGGCCAGCTGCCGTCCCTCCTTCTGCCCGGCACCACCGTGCTGGACGTGGGCTACGCCAACCTCGGCCCCGGCACCGTCTCCGCGGGCTTCAACCAGCGCTTCACTGTGGACGGCGTGACCGTGGAGACCAGCGCGGATCTTGCCGCCCTGGCCGCCGGGGCCTCCGCCCAGCGCACGGCCGTCTCACCGGGAACGCTAAAGGGCGGCCGCCACGAGATCGGCTCCCTGCTGGACTGCAACAACGAGAAGGCAGAGTCCCCGCCTGGCGGCGAGACCAACAACCGCGCCTACGTCCAGCATGTGTGGAGCGCGACGTCGCTGGCAGCCCACACGCCCCAGTCGCACAGCTCGGCGCCCAACTTCGAGAACCGCGACAACCCGTTCTACTCAAGTCAGCCCGGTGCCAACCAGGACGGTTACCGCTTCACCGTGAACGGCTGGACGGGCGTGGCCGCGCTGCCCGCCGTCGCCAACGCCGGCACCTGTGTTTACGGCTACACCTACGCCAGCAACAACTCCACCACGGGCTTCCTCAACCCGGCAGTCAGCTCGCTGAGTCCGGAGGGAAGTCTCTGCCTGGTGATGTTCAACGGCCACCAGAGCGGCGAGAATCAGGGCCGCAACGTGGGCGTGGCCAATTCCCAACCCTGGCCCGTTCAACCACCCAGCGGGACCTACACCATCCAGGCCGCGCCCGCACAGGGACTGCTGGAGGAGCTGGTCCCCCTCTCCGGCACGCTGGCCGGCAGCACGAGTACGGGGGGCCAGATCCTCCACGTCTACGAACTGGACCTGGCGGCGCGCGAACGCTGCTCCCTGAGCCTGGACAACCAGAGCGGCGTGCGGCTGGGCCTGGCGGTCTTTCCTCCCGGCGCGGCCTGCCTGGACAACGACGACGCGCTGCTCACCGCCAACCCTGGCCAGGCCGGCGCGGATGCGAGCGGGAGCTTCGTCGCATCGCTGGCCGGCCGCTACGGCGTGGCCGTCTACCGCTGCGAGTGGGACGACCTGGGTCCGGCGGCCGCCTACACCCTGATGCGCGGCCAGCGCGAGCCCGCCCAGCCGCTCATCGCCCAGTTCACGCCCGTGGACTTCGAGAACGGCCACGCCGTCATGCACCTGGAAATCACCCCCGTCATTGTGGATGTGAACGGCAATCCCCTCGTCGTGGACGCCTACAAGCTCTACGTGGACGACGACCCGTGGCTGGGCTCGCCCCAGGTGGCCACCATGACGACCACCAGCATGGACCTCTACTTCCACAACATCGGCATGCCCACCCGGGCCTTCCTGCGGGTCACCGCCGTGGACGAGAATGGCGTCGTGCTGGCGGACAGCCGGCCGGAGCTGCCGCTTCCCGCCCAGGCCAGCGCCGCCCCCACCGGGTGGGTGGTTCCGCACACCGGCAGCCAGGCCGTGGAAGACGAGCATCGATGATTACGGGGGAGGAGGGGCGTCGGTCGAATCACGTGGCTGGCGCCCCCTGCTTCGCCCACAACCCAGGAGGAGTCATGATCCGCACCCTTTGCCTGTCCCTGCTGTTGCTCCTCGGCTTGTTCCGGGTCGCGGCGGCAGACGCGGACCAACCCGGCGCCGGCAACGTTCCGACGCCCGGCCTTGTGACACAGGCCGCGCCGCCCGCCCCGCCGGACGCCGCCACCCAGGCCCACCGACTGGCCATGGCGACCCTCTTGGGCGAGCGCCAGGCCTACAGCGCGGGCTTTGACTGGAACGCCTCCGGCGATCGCGTCGCCCTGAAGCGCCAGTTCGGCGCGCAGATGCGGGCCTTCGATCTGCGGGAGCTGGAGCTGAGGCGTGACTGGTACCAGGCCCTGGGGCAGAGTGAGCTGCTGGCCCGCATCCAGGCCCGCATCGAACGCCTCACCCAACCCCGCCCCGCGCTGCCGGAGCTGGAGGCAAGCGAGTCCGCCCCGCCGGTGTCCCCGGATCTGGAACCGGAGGTGATCCAATGAAGCACGCCCTGCTCACGCTCTGCCTGTTCGGCCTCCTCGTCCCGGTCGTTGGCACTGCCGAGGAGCGCCGGGAGGACACGGCCACCTATCGCGTCAGCGAGCCCGACACGCCGACCCTGCTGTCTGTCCCTGTGGAAGTGCTTCGACAGTCACCAGCTGCCCGTGTCACGACCCCGACCGCCCTGGCCGAGCTCCGCTCCCGGCACCAGGCCGACACCGCGGCCCTGGAGCGCGCCTTGCTGGCGACCGACGACCAGGACGAGCGCGCCGCTCTGGAGCGGCAAGCCGCCGCCCTCAAACTGACCCAGCGCCGCGAGGAGCTGGAGTGGCGCCGCTCCGACGCCCTGGCGCGTGGCGCTGCCGCGACCGTCGCCCGGCTCGACGAAGCCCTGCGCGAACTGGAGCCCAGGCCGCTGCCCGCCGCCACCACCTGTGTGCCGCGTGATCCACTCAGCGGCCAGGCCCTGGTCGGCCGCACGGAAGGAGGCGCCCAGTGAACAAGCTCAGCCTGGGCGGCCTGTTGACGGCCGTCCTGACGGGACTCCTGGTCCCCAACGCGCACGCGCTGCGCAACCTCGCGCTGAAGCAGCAGGGCGAGTTGCCCCGCGACCAGTACCTGAACCTCGTCGATCCCAACCGCGTCCGGCTGGATCAGCTGCTGGTCAAGTTCGTGGAGGACACGCGCGTGCGTCTGCGCGGCGAGCAGCTGGTCTCGCTGGAGGGTCGCAGCTTGACGGCCGTGGACGCCTTCCTGAAGGCGCACCCGGAAGTGCAGGTGGCGCGCCTCTTCGACGTGCTGGACGAGCCGGCGCTGGACGCCTACGTGGCTCGGGGCGAGGCGCTCAGCGGCTGGGACGTGGCCGACCTGAACAACTGGTATCTGCTGACCATCGCGGGGCGCAATGACGATCCCAAGGGCCTGCTCGAAGAGGTGCTCAAACTCGATCTGGTGCAGACGGGCTACTTCGAGCCCATCACCCTGCCCACCGTCTGCGGCAGCGATCCCGCACCCGCGACACCGAACTATGAAGCCAGCCAGGGCTACCGCGACGCGGCGCCGAATGGTGTTGACATCAACTATGCGTGGGCCCATTCCAGCGCCGGCGACGGCGTCGAGAGCTACTGGTTCCAGGACCTGGAGGAAGGCTGGTGCGAGGACCACGAGGACTTCGACACGTTCACCATCTGCAACGGCGCTGATTCCACGGATCCGTCCTGGTACGACCACGGCACGGCCGCCTGTTCCATCGTGGGCGCCTGTGACGACAACAAGGGAGTCACCGGCCTGGTGCCCGAGGTCCGCCTGACGGGTCGCGTCTGCAACAACCACAGCTCGGTGGAGGCCGCGATCCTGGCCACCGGCGATTACCTGGTCACCGGCGAAACCTACATGATCGAGTTCGCCGCCTGGGGCCCCAGTCAGGGCACGACCTGTGTCTGCAACTGCGGGCAATTCGAGACGATTCCGATGGAGTACTGGAGCGGAAACTTCGACGCGATCCTGGCCAACAGCACCAACGGCCGCATCTGTCTGGCAGGCTCGGCCAATGGCAGCATGGACCTGGACTGGGCCGGCTACGGCGGCGCCTTCAACCGCTCCGTGCGCGACAGTCAGGCGATTCTGGTGGGTGCCGCGTCCTCCGACGCGACCCACGACCCGGAGTGCTGGACCAACCACGGCAGCCGCGTGGACCTCTACAGCTGGGGAAGCAACGTCTACGCCGCCGGCTACGGCTGGGCCGTCAACCCGGCGGGCTGCGAGCAGGATTACACGAATGCCTTCAGCGGCACGTCCAGCGCGGTGGCCATCGCGGCGGGAACGGCGATCAGCCTCAACCTGATCCACCACCAACAGGAAGGAACCTACGCGTCGCCGCTGACGCTGCGCTCCCGCCTGCAGACCAACGGCACACCTCAGGCCACGAACCCGACGCATGAAATCGGCCTCCAGCCCAATCTCAAGGGCGTCTTGGCCCCGGACCTGGCGCCTTACGCACCCGGCGGCTGGGCCGACACCATCGTGCCCTCCTCGGTGACGGGGACCAACACGCTGCCGGCAAGCCTGATGCCGGCCCCAGCCAACACCTATGTCGACTGGTCCTGGGTGAACTGGAGCCGCTACGGCAGCGCCGAACCCGCCCTCACCCATCTCTATCTGGACGATGTCCCCGTGGCGTCGGCGTCCATCGACCTGGGGCCATTCAGCGCCACATTCTCTCCGGACTACTCCCTGGATGTCCGTGGCGGTTTGCACTACCTGGCGCAACGGTGCGACCCGCTGGGCGGGACGGATGAAAGCGTGGAAGGCAACAACTTCGACGCGATCCCCTACTGCTGGGAACCCGTGATGCTGGCCGCGAACACGCCCATGGACTTCACGCGCGGCCCGAGGATGTATCCGGAAGGCGCCGGCGCGGCCGCCCTGGACGGGTTCAGCAACGGGGGCGACTACTCGGGCTACTGGGAGGTGTTCGGCGTGATGCCGGAGACGGACGCGGACTACGACATCTGGCTCTTTAACGCGGACCCCACCCCCACCAGCGGCTGGACAAGCCCGGTGGCCATGTCCAGCGGCATCACCACGGTGGACTTCGTGGGCTGCAACAACAACGTCCTCAGCAACGGCGACTACGCCGGTGTCGTGAACTACAGCGACTCGAGCCAGGGCTACACGGTGGAGGGCGACCACTCGAGCTATCTGGGCGCGCCGCCTTCCGTCCCCACCGTCGCCGCCAACGGATCGCTCTGGTTTGGCGAGATCCTCGATGTCTACGAATTCAACGTCACCAGCCTGACACCTTTCCACATCGCGCTGGGCGTGGAAGGGTACGGCGGGTCGGCGGACCTGGCGGCCTATGTCTACGGTCCGGCGACGACCTATTTCAGCCGCAGCAACGCCGCCTGGTCGCTCAACTCCGTCGGACCCGGCGAAAACGAGCACGGGGTCTTCACCCCCACGGCCACGGGATTCCACGCGCTGGTGATCTGCAAGAACCTGCGCACGGACCTGGACAACTACGCGTACTACGCGATCTCCTGGGGACCGCCCACGGGCGACCTGACGCATCATACGCTGCCCGGCTGGAGCGCGCCCGTGGTGGCGCGCAACAGCGGCGGTGCCGTGGGCGTGCTGCCCGCCATCCTGAACGAGGGCGCCAGCCTGGGCGACGCCGGCCTGCTCAACGCCGGCTCCGGCACCATGGCCGGCGGCAGCAACCTGACCTTGTCCCTGGACGGCCCGCTGGTCCACACGAGCGGCGATTTCAACGCGCTGGTGTCGGGCGCAACGGGCAACATCTCCGGCCGCTCCATCGGCACGGTCAAAGGCGGGCGCCACACGTTGACTTCCCAACTGGACTACCTGGGCGAAGTCCAGGAGGAGCTGCCCTACGGCGAGAGCAACAACCTCCGCTACGACCAGTATGTCTGGGCGCCCTACGCCCTGACCAACAACGTCTCGGTCACGCGCTCGGCGGCTCCCAACTTCAGCCAATCCGGAGAGCCGGGCCAGGGCAGCTTCCTCAACTGGAGCCAGGACGGCTATCTCTACTCCACGAACGGCTGGACGGGCGTCGCCAGCATTCCCACCGACCCGGCGATGCAGCACGACATGCAGGGCTACGACAGCGCCTCCACCGATCCCCTGACGGCCATGTCCCAACCTGTGCTGTCCGAGTACGCCGAACCCGGCGGCATCACGCTGGTGATGGCCAACGGCAACGTGGTGGGCAACGGCGTGCCGCTGAATGCCGGCGTGATGAACAACTGGGCCTGGCCCTACGTCACGCCCACGGGCAGTTACGTGGTGCAGGCCGCCAGCCGGGCCGCCACGCTGACCCCTGGAGTGGTTCGCAACACCTCGCTCACGGCCACGCAGATCCTGCGCTGCTACGACATCGAGCTGGAGGCCGGCGTGAGCTATCCGCTCCGCCTGATCAATAACTCGAGCGTGAATCTTGGGGTGGCGATCTTCTCCGCCGGCGTGGACTTCACGGCGTTGAATCAGGCGCTGGTGGAATTCAACAGCGGCGGCGCAGGCGACGACGAGATCGACTTTTTCACCACAACGAGCGCCGGGCGGCACGGCGTGGCCGTCTACCGCAGCGGCAGCGCCGACCTGGGCCCCAGCGCGTCCTTCCAGCTAACCATCGGCAGCCGCCAACCCGCCGCCGTCACCGGCCTGGAGCTGCACATGGTGGACGTCGACGGCACGGACGACTACGTCACGTTCTATCTGGACTGGGACGACGTGAGCACCGACGGCAACGGCAATCCGCTGGGCGTGGACGTGTACAACTGCTACTACCGACGGGACATCGACGAGCCCTGGACCCAGTTCGATTCGCCCGTTCTCAGCCAGACCGACATCTGGGGCGCGGGCCTGACCATCCGGCCGCAGTGTTTCTTCATGGTCACGGCCCTGGACGTGGACGGCATCCTGCTGGGCAGCAGCCACCAGTTGGAGATTTCCACCGTCACCACCCCTTCGACGCCGCTCTTCCTCAATGGAGAGGGGACTCCGGGACTCTGGCGCGTGGGCGCCGCGCCGCCGGAGGCGGGCCGCTGATCCTGCGGCCGACTGCGAGGAAGCGAGCCATGATGCGCAGGGCGCCTTGCCGGGGGGCGGCGTCCTGAAGAGCGCCGGTCCGTGCATGCGGGCCGGCGCTTCGCCATTCATAGCGCGACGCAATGGTCCGACAGCGGACCGTTGTATCACGACCGATCACGCCGGGGATCCGGCCCGCCTGGCAACAGAAAAACAAGTTCAAACGGGCGTGTTTCGGCGTTTTCCTGTTTGATCCCTGCTTGCGGCCCCGTAGGTTGTGCCCCACTTCTTCGACCGTTCCCGTCCTACATCCGTGGGGATGGAATGGTCCGGAAGCGTCGGTCCCCCAGCCGACCCAACACAGCAATTGAATCACACAGCAACCTGCCGTGGGCCCCGCGTGGCGCCTGCGGTCAACTTCAGGAGACCCCATGAAGCACGCACCTTGGATGGTGGGCGTTGTGGTCCTGGCCGTCAGCGGAGCCGCCTGGGCGGCTGAGAGCGCGGCCACGTTGGACCCCACCGCCCCCGGAACCCGCGTCTTGGACGCAAAGGCCACACCCGTGGTCGCCGCCGTCGCCGAACGGCCGGCGGATGCCCCCCACCGTCAGGCCATCACGGCCCTGCAGCAGGAGCGCCAGGCTTTCGTCCAGTCCTTTGACTGGAGCGCGGGCGAGCGCGAGTCCCTGCGCGGAGCCTTCCAGGCCGCCATGGAGCGCTTCGAGATCCGCGAGCTGGAGCTGCGCCGCGACTGGTACCAGGCCACGGGCCAGACCGACCTGCTCGCCCGCACCCAGTCCAGCCTGGAGAAGCGCCTGCAGCCCGCCCGCGCGCTGCCCGAGATCGGCGGCGAGCGCCGGACCGCCGTGCAGCCCCTGACCCCGGAGGAGTCGAAATGAGCAAGTTGATCCTATTGAGCCTGGTGCTGGCCTCGTGGTCGGGCACCGTCCTGGCCGCCGGGGACGAATCCCCCGAGCGTCGCGTGGACACCGAGACCTATCAGATGCTGGCGCCCACCCAGCCCGCATCGGGCGGATCGGTGGATGCCCAGGCCGTCGCCGGGCGTGCCCAGCAGGCGCAGGCCGACGGCCCCCTGGCCGAGCTGCGCAGCCGCCACCAGAGCGAGTACGCGGCCCTGCTGCAGACGCTCGCCGGCGCCCGCGACAACGCGGAGCGGGACGCGCTGGAGTTGCAGGCCAGCCAGTTGAAGGCCCGCCAGGCTCGCGAGGAGCTGGAGTGGCTGCGCTCGGAGGCCGTGCTGAAGGGCAACACCTCCGCGGTGGACCGCCTGGACGCGGCCCTGCTGGACCTGCAGCCCAAGACCGCCCCGGTGGCCACGAGCTTCGTGCCCCGTGACACGGTCACGGGCGTCGCGCTGGACGGCCGGACGGGGGGTGCGAAATGAGGAAGCTTCTTCTCAGCGGCCTGCTGGCCGCCGCGACCATCGGCCTGCTGGCCGGCAACGCCCACGCGCTGCGCAATCTCTCCCTGCGGCAGATGGGTGAACTGCCCCGCGACCAGTTCGTCGAACTGATCGACCCCGACATGGTCTACCTGGACAAGCTGGTGGTGCAATTCAGCGAAGACACGCGCGTGCGCCTGCAGGGCGAGCGACTGGTCTCGCTGGAGGGTCGGAACCTCGGCGGTGTGGAGGCCTTCCTGAAGGCGCACCCGGACATCGTCGTCTCCCGCGTCTTCGAAAGCATGAGCGTGGATGAGCTGGATGCCTACGTGGAGCGCGGCGAGCGCCTCTCCGGCATCGACGTGGCCGACCTGAACAACTTCTACCTGTTCACGTTGAAGGGCGGCAACCGCGACGCCAAGGGCCTGCTGACGGAGCTGCTCAAGCAGCCCCTCGTCCAGACCGCCTACTACGAGCCCATCGCCACCCCGGCGATCTGCGGCAGCGATCCGGCGCCGGCCACGCCCAACTACGTGCCCAGCCAGGACTACCGCGAGGCCGCGCCCACGGGCGTGGACATCGATTACGCCTGGGCCTTTGACCCCACCTACGGCAAGGGTCTGGGCTCCTATTGGTTCCAGGATCTGGAGTGGGGCTGGACGGAGACCCACGAGGACTTCGGCAACGTTCTGATCACCAACGGACCGGACAGCGCCACGCCGGACTTCTACAACCACGGCACGGCGGTGATGTCCATCGTGGGCGCCTGCGACGACGGCAAGGGCGTCAGCGGCCTGGTGCCCAACACGCGCCTCACGGCCCGCGTGGTGAGCAACCACGCCACCACGGCGGACGCGCTGATCGCCATCGGCAGCCAGCTCCTCACGGGCGAGACCTACCTGATCGAGATGCACGCCGGCGGCCCCAACCCCGGTTGGGCCTGCGTGTGCAATTGCAGCCAGTTCACCTACATCGCGATGGAGTACTGGGTGGCCAACTTCAACGCCATCCTGGCCAACTCCACCAACGGCAAGACCTGCATCGAGGCCGCCGGCAACGGCAGCATGGACCTCGACTGGGCCGGCTACGGCGGCGCCTTCGATCTGGGCGTGCGCGACAGCGGCGCCATCGTGGTGGGTGCCGGCACCTCGGGCAGCGTGCACAACCCCGAGTGCTGGACCAACCACGGCAGCCGCGTCAGTGCCCAGGGCTGGGGTGACGGCGTCTACGCCGCCGGCTATGGCGACGTCTTCAATCCGGCCGGCATTGACCAGGATTACACGGCCTCGTTCAGTGGGACCTCCAGCGCCAGCCCCATCGTGACCGGCGCGGCCATCTCGCTGGCGTTGATCCATCGCTATCAGAACGGCAGCTACATGAGCCCGTGGGATGTGCGCAGCCGGCTGACCATCAACGGCACGCCCCAGGGTCCCACCGACACCTGGAAGGAAATCAACGCCCTGCCCAACATGAAGGGCATCCTGGCCCCGGACCTGACCGCTTACAATCCCGGTTGGGACGCCGTCATCGTGCCTTCCGACGTGGGTGGCACCACGGTCTTGCCGGCCAACCTGCCGCCGGCCCCCGCCACCACCTACTTCGACTGGGCCTGGGTGAACTGGAGCCACTACGCCACCATCGGCGCTTATGAGAACTACCTGCTCCAGGACGACGCCGTGGTGGCCGTCAATGGTATCGGCAGCCACCCCAAGTTCTGGTACTACACCACGGGCGACTTCGGGATGGCCGTCCGCGGCGGCTTGCACTACCTGCGCTTGTACAACGACCAATCCGGCGTGGTGGATGAGAGCATCGAGACCAACAACAACAGCACCATCGCCTATCGCTGGGATCCGATGGTGCTGGCCTCCGATGTGCCCCAGACCTACAGCCGCGGCCCGAAACGCAATCCGCAGGGCTACAGCTACGCGGCCCTGGACGGCTATGGCAACGGTGGCTGGGGCGGCTGGTGGGACATCACCGGCGTGATGCCCTCCGTGGGCGCCGACTATGACATCCAGCTGTTCAACACCGACCCCACGCCCACCACGGGCTGGACCGGCGCCTTGGCCGGCTCCGCGGGCGTGAGCACCGTGGACTTCGTCGGTTCCAACAACAACGCGGTGGGCGACGCGGACTTCTACGGCATAATCAACTACTCCGACACCGGCGAGAACTACACCGTTGAGCACGAAGCCTCCACGGGCATCGGTTCGCCGCCGGCCGTTCCCACGCTGATCTCCACCAACCAGCTTCTTAGCGGGGAGATCCTCGACGTCTTCGAGATGTACGTGGACGATCTGGAGCCCATCCGCTTCGCACTGGACCTCACCTACGGCAACGCCGACGTGGCCGTCTTCGTGTTCGGTCCTTCCTCCACCTACTTCGGGCGCGGCTCCGCCCTGTGGACGCTCAACGCAGCCGGCAACGGCGGCGATGAAGTGGGCCTCTTCACGCCTCCGGCAACGGGCTGGCACGGTATCGTGATCTGCAAGAACCTGGTCACGCAGCTGAATGAGGAAGCCTACTACGACTTCTACTGGGGTCCGCCCGCGGGTGACCTGACCTCCTACACCCCGGCCGGCTGGACCGGACCCGTGGTGGCCCGCAACAGCGGCGTGGGCCCCGTCGGTGTGTTGCCCACTGTGTTGAATGAAGGCAGCTCGGTGCTGGACGCCGGCGTGGCGAACGTAGGCAGCGGCGACACGCCGGCCGGCCCCGACAACAACATGACCGTGGACGGCATCGTCGCCGCCACCGCCGGTCCCTACGGCAGCCTGTGGCCCGGCTTCGCCGGTTACCTCTCCGAGTGGCCCATTGGCACGGTGAAGGGCGGACGCCACGAAGTGGGCTCCATCGAGGACGCGTACTACGAGGTGGCCGAGGAGCTGCCCGGCGGCGAGTCCAACAACGTCACGTATGCGCAGTACGCCTGGGCCCCCCACGCGCTGGCCGGCCTGACTCCCGAGTCGCGCTCGGCGGCTCCCAACTGGGCCAACTTCAACAACCCCGCCTACTGGTCCCTGCCCGGCTTCAACCAGGACGGCTACGTGCTCACGGCCGTGTACTGGAGCGGCGTGGCGGCCATGCCCACGGACCCCGCGGAGCAGCTGAATGTCCACGCCTACGACAACGCGGACAACAACTCCAACACGGCGCTCCTCTATCCCGTGGAGTCCAACTACACGGCCCCCGGCGAGATCAGCTTCACCCTGGCCAACGGCAACGTGCTGGGTTACGGCAGCACGCACAACGTGGGCGTGACCAACAACCTGGCCTATCCCTACGTGATCCCCGCGGCGCCCTACACGGTGCAGCAGAGCCAGTGGCAGGGCGACCTGCAGCAGGGCACGATGTTCCACAACACCCTGACTTCCGGCGCGGGCGGTGGGCAGATCCTGCACACCTATGACGTCTACCTGCAGGGCGGCCAGAGCTATCCGATCCAGCTCTTCAACAATTCCAGCGTTGACCTGGGCGTGGCGATCTTCACGGCCGGGGACAACTACGCGCCCCTGAGCAGCGCCGAAGGCCTGTTCAACGTCAACGGCCCCACGGGCTCCGAGAGCGGCACCTTCACGGCCAGCGCCACGGGTTGGCACGGCGTGGCGGTCTACCGCACGCGTTCCACCGACCTGGGTCCCGATGCTCCCTACGGCATCGTGGTGGGCAGCTGGGCGCCGCAGCCGATCCTCGATCTGTCCATCATCATGACGGACACGGACGGCACGGATGACGTCCTCGGGTTCGCGCTGGATTGGAGCGACGTCGTGTACGACACGAACTTCTATCCGCTGGCCGTGGACCACTACAACTGCTACTACTCGTCGAGCCCCTACGCGGGCTGGATGCAGTTCGCCGTCGAGTACACCAGCCAGACCGGCCCCTGGGGCATCTGGATCGGCGGCGACCCCGACTTCTACTTCATGGTGACGGCCGTGGACGAGAACGGCATGTTGCTGGCCAGCTCCCGGCCCTTCCAGGGACCGCTGGGCGGCCCGGTGGAGACTCCCACCTCGCGTATTCTCGGTCTGCCGTCCGGCATCAGCCAGCCGGCCGTGGGGACTGACCGCTAGTCGCCACTCGCATTTCTGACCGCCAAGCGGCCCGTGTCACCCGACACGGGCCGCTTTCTCATAGTTCGGGTTTGGTATTCATATTTATGCGCCCCTAAAGCGAACTAAGTTTATGTTTTGATATTAGGCCAGCTTCGCGTAGGTTCGCCCGTCTGCCTGGCAGGCACGCTTGGAGCCGGGACCCGGTCCCTCCGCCGGACAACACAGCACAACACCAGAACGCCCATTGCCGCACGCCACCTGGTCGTGGGGCCAACCACAGGAGAGATCATGAAGCACGCCACTTGGCTGGCGGGCCTGCTGGTTCTGTCCACGGGGGTCGCGCACGCCGCGACCCGCGCGACCGTGGACGCGCAGCTCGTCCCAGCCCCTTCCTCCGACACGCCCGTCGTGGCGCTGGAGGCAACGTCGCTGGCCGCGCCCCATCGGCAGGCCATCACCACCCTCCACGCCGAGCGCCAGGCCTTTGTCCAGGCCTTCGACTGGCAGGCCGGCGAGAGCCAGGCCCTGCGGCGCGAGTTCAACGCGGCCCTGGCGCGCTTCGACCTGCGCGAACTGGAGCTGAAGCGCGACTGGTACGCGGCCAGCGGCCAGACGGACCTGTTGGCCCGCACGGAGGAGGCCCTGGCCAAGCGGCTGCAGCCCGCCTCCGCCCAGCCCGAGATCGTCACCGAGCGCCTGCCCCAGCCGGTGGCCCCGAGCCCGGAGGCGACCCGATGAACAAGCGACTCACAATCGTTCTGGCGCTGGCCCTGACCGGCGCGGCCTTCGCCGCGGAAAGTGAGACCACGGAGCGCCGCGTGGACACGGAGACTTACGAGATCCTGAGGACGTCCCAGCCCGCCACGGGGGGCGCCGTCGTCGCTCTGCCCGGGAGCGCGGCTGAGTACGGGCTGGCCCCGGCCCCGACCGGTCCCCTGGCCGAGCTGCGGGCCCGCCAGCTGGCGGAGTTCCAGTCCCTGGCCGCCTCGCTTGGCGCTGCCGACAACCAAGCCCGCGAGGCGCTGGAGGATCGGCTGCGCGACCTGAAGCTCCGCCACTCCCGCGAAGAGTTGGAGTTCCTGCGCCAGGACGCACTGAGCCGGGGTGACGCGGCCTACGCCGCCCGCCTGGACGAGGCCCTGGGCAACCTGACGCCCAGGCCCGCACCCGCGCCCACCACCTTCGTGCCCCGTGATCCGGCCACCGGCCGCGCCCTGGACGGCACGGAAGGAGGCGCCCGATGAACAAGCTCCTGACCCTTTCCCTGACGGGCCTGTGTCTCACAGGCCTGCTGGCCCCCACGGCCCACGCCCTGCGCAATCTCTCCCTGCGACAAATGGGCGAGCTGCCCCGCGACCAGTTCGTGGACCTGATCGACCCGGACCTCTACCGCACCGACAAGCTCATCGTCCAGTTCAGCGAGGACACGCGCGTGCGCCTGCAGGGCGGGCGGCTGGTCTCGCTGGAAGGCCGGAGCATGGCCGGCGTGGAGAGCTTCCTCAAGACACATCCCGAGATCGAGCTCTCCCGCGTCTTCCAGAGCATGTCTGTGGAGGAGCTGGACGCCTACGTGGAGCGCGGCGAGCGCCTCTCCGGCATCGACGTGGCTGACCTCAACAACTTCTACCTGTTCACGCTGAAGGGCGGCAACCGCGACGCCAAGGGCCTGCTGATGGAGCTGCTCAAGCAGTCCGTCGTCCAGACGGCCTACTACGAGGCCATTCCCTCCCCGGCCGTGTGCGGGACGGATCCCACCCCGACCACGCCCAACTGGACCGCCAGCCAGGACTACCGCGAGGCGGCCCCCACAGGCGTGGACATCAACTATGCCTGGACCTATGACCCTGTCAACGGCAGGGGTCTGCCCAGCTACTGGTTCCAGGATCTGGAGTGGGGCTGGACGGAGACCCATGAGGATTACAGCTCCCTGACCATCAACAGCGGCCCGGACAGCACGAATCCGGACTTCTACAACCACGGCACGGCGGTGGTCTCCATCGTGGGCGCCTGCGAAGACAGCAAGGGCGTCACCGGCCTGGTCCCCTTGACGCACCTTACGGCCCGCGTGGTGTCGGGTCACGCCAGCACGGCGGACGCGCTCATCGCCATCGGCAGCCAACTGATGACCGGCGAGACCTACTTGATCGAGATGCACGCCGGCGGCCCCAATCCCGGCTGGACCTGCGTGTGCAACTGCGGCCAGTTCACCTACATCGCCATTGAGTATTGGACGGCGGAGTTCAACGCCATCCTGGCCAACTCGACCAACGGTCGCACCTGCATCGAGGCGGCGGGTAACGGCAGCATGGACCTGGACTGGGCCGGCTACGGCGGCGCCTTCGATCTGGGCGTGCGCGACAGCGGGGCGATCGTCGTGGGCGCCGGCACCTCGGGCAGCGTGCACAACCCCGAGTGCTGGACCAACCACGGCACGCGCATCAGCGCCCAGGGCTGGGGCGACGGCGTCTACGCCGCGGGCTACGGCGATCTCTTCAACCAGACCGGCGGCGACCAGGACTACACGGCGGGCTTCAGCGGCACCTCCAGCGCCAGTCCCATCGTCACGGGCGCGGCCATCAGCCTGGCGCTCATCCACCGCTACCAGCATGGCGCCTACCTGAGCCCCTGGGACCTGCGCAGCCGCCTGACCACCAACGGCACGCCCCAGGGTCCCACGGACACCTGGAAGGAGATCAATGTCCTGCCCAACCTGAAGGGCATCCTGGCCCCGGATCTGCAACCCTACAATCCGGGCTGGGCGGACATCATCGTGCCTTCCGATGTGAGCGGCACCAACACCTTGCCGGCCGCCCTGCCGCCGGCGCCGGCCACCACCTACCTCGACTGGGCCTGGATCAATGCCGGCCGGTACGGCGCCGCGACCCCCGCCCGCGCCTACCTCTACCGGGACGACGTCATGGTGGCTTACGGCGTGAACGGCACGTTGAACCCCTGGACGACCAGCAACATCAGCGACCACCAGACCACGGTCCGCGGCGGCTTGCACTACCTGCGCAACACGCTGGACGCCACCTCTCTGGTGGACGAGAGCGTGGAGAGCAACAACACGACGGTCATCGGCTACCGCTGGGAGCCCACGGCGCTGGCCTCCAATACGCCGCAGACCTTCAGCCGGGGGCCGCTCAAGAGCCCGGAAGGCTACTCCTTCAACGCCCTGGACGGCTACGGAAACGGCGGGGCGCCGGGCTGGTGGGACGTGACCGGCGTGATGCCGTCCGGCACCGGAGATTACGACATCCGCCTCTACAACACGGATCCCACCCCCACCTCCGGCTGGACGGCCACGGTGGCTTCCTCGGCCGGCGTGTCCACCACGGACTTCGTGGGCCACAACCGCAACGGCGGCACCACGGCCAACTTCGTGGGCGTGGTGAACTACGCCGACAGCGCGGAGGACTACACGGTGGAACGCGAAGCCTCCACGGGCGTGGGCAATCCTCCCGCCGTCCAGGCGCTGCTCTCCGCCAATGCCCTCGCTGCCGGCGAGATCCTCGACGTGTTCGAGCTCAACCTTCTCAACCTGAACCCCGTGCGCTTCGTCCTGGACATCACGGCGGGCGACGCCGACGTGGCCCTGTTCGTCTTCGGCCCCAGCGCCACCAGTTTCTCCCGCTCCGGTGCGCTGTGGACCCTGAACGCGGCGGGCGACGGCGGCGACGAGGCCGGCACCTTCACGCCCACGGCCACGGGCTGGCACGGCCTGGTGGTGTGCAAGAACCTGGCCAACCAGTTGGCGGAAAGCGCCACCTACAACCTCTACTGGGGACCGCCCACGGGCGACCTCACATCGGCGCTGCCGGCCGGTTGGACGGCCCCCGTGGTGGTGCGCAACAGCGGGACCATCGGCGTGTTGCCCGCGGTCCTGACCGAGGGCACGACCTTGTGTGACGCCGGCGTGGCCAACATCGGCAGCGGAGCCACCCCCGCCGGCCCCAACAACTCCATGACCCTGGACGGCGTCACCGTCGCGACCAGCAGCGATTACGGCACCCTGCCCAGCGGCTGGAGCGGCTATCTGTCCAGCCGATCCCTGGGCACGGTGAAGGGCGGCCGCCACGAGGTGGGTTCCATCGAAGACGCGAACAGCGAGCTGGCCGAGGAACTGCCGGGGGGCGAGGACAACAACCGCACCTACGCGCAGTACGCCTGGGCGCCCCACGTCCTGGTGGCGGGCACCCAGGAGTCGCGAACGGCAGCGCCCAACTTCGTCAACCCCCAGAACCCGGACTACTGGAGCCTGCCCGCCTGGAACCAGGACGGCTATCGCCTGACCACCAGCTACTGGAGCGCCGTGGCGGCCATGCCCACCCATGCGGAGGGCTATCTGGTCAGCTTCCTGTTTGACAACGCCGACACCGATCCCACCACCTCGTACCTGTATCCGATGGTGTCCCACTATCCTGCTTACGGCGAGATCAGCCTGGTGGCCGCCAACGGCAACAGCATCGGCAACGGCCAGCTGCGGAACACGAGCGTGACCAACGGCTGGGCCTATCCCTCCTTCAGCAGCGAGCCCTACACGGTGCAGGAGGCCGTCAACTCAGGCGACATGACTCATGGGGTCGTATACGCCGGCACCTTGGACGCCGGAGCGGGGGGCGGGCAGCTCGTGCACATGCGCGACATCCAACTGTTCGCCGGGCAGAGTTACCCCGTCCACCTGTTCAACAACTCCTCCGTGGATCTGGGTGTGGCCATTTTCCCGGCCTCGCTGAGCTACGCCTCGCTGCCCGGCGCCGGCGCCGTGTACAACTCGGGCGGTTCGACCGTCGACGAGGAAGGGGTGTTCACCGCGGCCACGACGGGCTGGCACGGATTGGCCGTCTACCGGACCCGCTACTCGGACCTGGGTCCGGCCGCGGACTACCGCCTCGTGGTGGGCACGTGGGGACCGGCGCCCGTCACCAACCTGAGCGTCGTGGTGACCGACACCAACACCGAGGACGACGGCCGCATCACCTGCCACCTGGACTGGGACGATGTGACCACGGACACGAACGGCAATCCGCTGGTCGTGGATTCCTACAACTGCTACTACAATCTGGGTGGCTACGACGGGTGGACCCACTTCTTCCAAACCGCCGTCAGCGAAACCATCGACTTCTACCCGCTGGTCTCGGACTACCCGGTCTTCACCTTCAAGGTGACCGCCACTGACGAGAACGGCATGCTGCTGGGCAGCAGCGGTCCCATCCAGGTACCCATGAGCGGAACCGCGACGCCGATGACCCGCGCGTTGGTCTTTCCCAACGGCGCGCAACCGCTGATCATCGCCCCTGCGGAAGTCGGCCGGTAGCCGGACACACCTTCCACCAACCAACCAAACGGCCCGTGTCACACGACGCGGGCCGTTTTCTCGTCGCACGGCAAGGGGGCTTCAAGGGAGCAGCAGGAGCAGGCCGCCCATGGCCAGCAGGATCCAGACCGGCACGGACAGGCGCCAGGCCAGGGGGGCCTGGTGCAGCTCCATGTAGCGCTCGGAGATGATCAGGCCTTTGAGGGCGGCCAGCGTCCACAACAGCTCCGGCCGGCCGGCCGCGCCCGCCGCCATGCCAGCCAGCACCAGCAGGCCCAGCAGCAGCCAGAGCCCGAGCGGGAAGTCGCGCAGGGCCTTCACGGGCGGCCTCCGCCCAGGTAGACCAGGGGAAAGAGCACGAGCCAGACCAGATCCACCATGTGCCAGTACGCGGCGGCGGCCTGCCAGGCGGAGAGGCGCTCCGCCGCGGGCCGCTCCCGCCCGGCGCGGCGGCGGGCCCAGAGCAGCAGGGCCATCCCCAGCCAGACGTGGGCCAGATGGATAAAGCAGAGGAAGAAGTAGAAGAAGTGGAAGGTGGAGCTGGACAGGTGCCGTCCCTGGGCGAACAGGCCGGCGAACTCCGTCAGCTTGACGGCGCTGAAGGCCAGGCCCGTGATCGCGGCGGCAGAAAACCACTGCCCCGCGGCTCGTCCGTTTTGCGCACCATCCGCCTCCAGCCGACGCACGCCCGCCAGGGCCAGCGCCCCGCCCGTGAGCAGGACCAGCGTGTTGAGCAGGCCCAGTCCCGGGTGCAGGTCCGACCGCCCGGCGGCGAATCCCGCGGGATCGCCGCGCTCCAACCAGGCGAACACCAGGAAGAACAGCAGAAAGGTGACCAGCTCGGCGAAGATGAACACCCACATGGCCTTGTCGCCGGGCACGTCGTGGTCGTGTGTCACCATCCGGGCGGAGGGCCGGCTCATACGGAGAGTCGCCCGTAGATGGTGGTGAGCAGGTCCGGCAACTCGGCGGGCCGGCGCAGCAGCTGCCAGTGTCCGTCCCCCAGCATGCTGGGCAGGGCCGCGCGGGCGCGCGGATCCAGCGCCAGGGCGTGGGTGTGCACGCCGCGGCTGCGGGCCTCGCGCAGGGCGTGGCGCACGTCGGCCATGCCGTGGCGGCCTTCGTAGCGGTCGAAATCCGTCGGACGCCCGTCGGTGATCACCAGCAGCAGGCGCCGCCGCGAGGCCACCGCGGCCAGACGGTCCGTCGCATAGCGCAGGGCCGGCCCCATGCGCGTGTAGCCCTCCGGCTGCAGGCCCCCCAGCCGCGCACGGCCCAGGCTCCAGTCCCCGCCCCGCTCGTGCACGCGCCAGACGCGGCAGTGGTGGCGCGTGCGGGAGTGGAAGGCCAGAATCTCCAGCTCCTCCCCCAGCCGGCGCATCACCTCGCCCAGCACGAGCGCGGCGTCCTTGCAGAGGTCCAGCACGCGCCGCTCGCCCACCCAGGCGTCGCTGGAAAGGGAGACGTCCAGCAGCAGGGTCAAGGCCAGATCCGGCCGCTTGCGCCGGTCCTGCACGTACCAGCGCCCCGCCGCGTCGTGCCCGGCGCGCAGGGAGCCGGCGTCCTCGGCGTAGGCGTCCGTGTCCAACTGCTCGCCGTCCTCCTGCCGCGGCACGGGCTCCGGGCGCTCGCGTTCGCGCTCCAGCACGCGCTGCAGCCGGCGGATCTGGGGTTCCAGTTCCGGGAGGCGGCCCGCCGCCCAGCCGGCGTCCGTGGCGCGGGGCTGCGCCGGGAAAACGCGACACCAGGCCTCGCGGTGGCGCCCGCTCCGCTGGTCCCACTCCGGGTAGGGCAGACCGCCCTCTGCCTCCTCGTCCGCCACGTCGGGGATGCCCGGATCCAGCCGCAGGTCGGCGCGCAGGATGCTCTGGGCCGCCTCGCCGCCGCGGATCACGTGGCGCAGATCCACCTCCTGCAGCGCCTCCAGTTGGTCCTGCAACTCGTCCTCGCCATCGGTCTGGCGCGTGCCGCCGCGGTACTCGTCGGCGGTCTGGACCTTCTCGAAGATGTGCTGAAGCACCTGCTCCTGCAGATCCTTGCCGGAGAGCCGGACCTGTTCGATGTCGGTCCGCGCCGGCATTTCGACCTCGGTGCCGGTGGAACTCTCCGGCTGCTGCAGGTCCGCCGGGATGCCCAGTCCTCCCGCCACGGCGGCCACCGCCAGCCATTCCGGCCAGCAGGAGAGGGGCGGCGACTCTGCCGGAAGCACGGTCAGACCGCCCAGCCGCCGACGCCATTTGTCCTGCAGCCAGGGCTGACCGCCGGCCAGGGCCAGTTGCCGCAATTCTTCCACCACCCGGGCAGCCTCCGGCAGCCGGTCCAATTCCGGCCGGGTGGCCCGCGCCCGCGCCTCGCTCCGCTCCAGCAGCGGACGCGCGCCCGGCCACTCGTCCAGCAGCTCCCGCCGGGCCTCGGCGGCCCGCCGCAGGCTGTCCAGCAGCAGGAGTCCGGGCGCCTGGGAGTCGGGCAGATCCTCCCGGGCCAGCATCTGGGCGCCCAGCAGGCTGAAGGCGAGCAGCGAGTCCAGCGCCGCGTCCGCGTCTTCCACCTGGGGCAGAAAAGCGGGCAGCACGAGGCCTTCCGGCTGCAAACCGCCGCAGCCCTGCGCCGTGGCCAACCGGCAGGGCCAGCCGGCCAGCAGTTGGACTGGTAGAAGCAGGCGGGGCAGCAGCAGGCTCGTGTCGTAGCCGGGATCCGGCCTGACCGGCGCGGATCGCCAACGGCGCCAGAGGGCGCGCAGGCCCGTGAAGAGCCGCTCCTCCCAGTCCAGCTCGAGGCTGGGAGGGCGGGATGCGCGGGGGGGCGCGTTCATCTCAGAAGGCCAGGCGCACCAGGTCGCGCAGGGAGCGCAACAAGTCGGGGTCGTCGCTGAGGGGCTCCACCAGCGCCGTGTCACAAGCCAATCGCGGCGGCATGCCCGCCTGGATCAGCCGCGCGGCGTTCACCAGCAGCCGGGTGGAGGCCGGCTCGGCGAAACCCAGCTCCTTCAGTCCGCGCAGTTTGCCGCCCAGTACGGCCAGGCGCTTGGCCTGGGCGGCCTCGATCCCCGTCTCGCCCGCCAGGATGCGCGCCTCGGCCTCGGCGTCGGGGTAGTCGAAACTGATGCCCAGGAAACGCTGCCGCGTGCTGGGTTTCAGTTCCTTCAGGCCGCGCGTGTAGCCGGGGTTGAAACTGACCACCAGCATGAAGCCGTCCTCCGCCTCCACCTCCTCGTCGTGGCGCTCCACGAACAGGCGGCGGCGGTGGTCGCTGAGCGGATGCAGGGCGGTGATCACGTCCGGGCGGGCTTCGATCAATTCATCCAGGTAGAGGATGGCCCCCTGGCGCAGCGCGCGGGTGGCCGGGCCGTCCTGCCAGACCGTCTCGCCGCCGCGAATCAGCCAGCGACCCAGCAGATCCGTCACGCTGGTGTCGTCGTGGCAGCAGACCGTGACCAGCGGGCGGCCCAGACGGGCGGCCATGTGCTCCACCAGCCGGGTCTTGCCGCAACCGGTGGGGCCCTTCAACATCAGGGGCAGACGGTTCTGGAAGGCGATCTCGAAGACCTCGCACTCGCGCCCGGTGGGGTGATACCAGGGCAGCGACTCATGGACAGCCAGGGGCAACATGGTGCTTCCTTTCCCTCCGGCAGCGGCCGAAGCGCTTCAAGCGACGCGCCGGGAGCGGCGCCGCCCGCAGGCGACGCCGGCCTCCCGCGCACTCAGGAGTTGGAGTCCAACTCGGGGGCGCCCACCTGCTCGTCCTTGGGCAACCCGTAGCGGATGAAGTTCCAGATGAAGAGGCCGATGCCCACGCTGAACAGCGTGGCCGCCAGCACCAGACCGAGGAAGTGCACGTGCAGCGCCTCCTGCACCTCGAGAAAGTCCATGCCCACGAGGCGCTCCAGATAGACCTGGGCCACGCCGGCCACGCCGAAGGCGCCGGTCATCCCGATCATGCCGATGTTGCTCGTCCAGAAGGCCCAGTCGGGGATCCAGCCGTCGAAGAGTCGGCGTCCGGTCAGCTGCGGCATGGCGTAGGTGATCATCCCCAGCACCAGCATGGCGTAGGCGCCCCAGAAAGCCAGGTGCCCGTGCATGGCCACCACCAGCGTGCCGTGGGTGTAGGCGTTGACCTGGGGCAGCGTGTGGGCGAAGCCCAGAAAGCCCGCGCCCACGAAACTCATGATGCCCGTGCCCACGCTCCAGAACAGCGCGATGCGGTTGGGATGCTTGCGCCCGCCGCGCCGGCTGAGGGCCACGGTCCAGAGGGCCATGCCCAGGAAGGCCAGCGGTTCCAGCGCGGAGAACACGCCGCCGACGATGAGCCAGTATTTGGGCGCGCCCATCCAATAGTAGTGGTGGCCCGTGCCCAGGATGCCGGAGAGGAAGGTGAGCCCGACGATGATGTAGAGCCACTTCTCCACCACTTCGCGGTCCACGCCGGTGAGCTTGATCAGCAGGTAGGCGAGGATGGAGCCCATGATCAGCTCCCAGACGCCTTCCACCCACAGGTGCACGACCCACCAGCGGAAGTAGCTGTCGAGGACGTGGTTCTGGAAGGTCCACATTCCGGGCAGGTAGAGCAGGGCCGCCGAGAGCAGGCCGCCGAACAGCACCAGGCCGGTGGTGGTGAAGCGCCGTCCCTTCCACACCGTCATGCCGATCACGAAGAGGAACAGCAGCACGTCCGCCACCACCAGGTAGTCCAGCGGCCGCGGGATTTCCAGGAACTTGCGGCCCTCCCACCAGCCCACGTGGAAGCCGGCGATGGCCACCAGCCCGACGATCACCAGCGCGGCCCACTGGATCACGGCCAGCTTGACGCTCCACAACTCGCGCTCCGCCTCTTCCGGCAGGATGTAGTACGCGGCGCCCATGAAGCCCGTCAGCAGCCAGACCACCAGCAGGTTGGTGTGCACGGCGCGCGCCGTGTTGAAGGGGATGAGGTCGTGCAGCCCGTCCAGCCCCATGTGGGCGAAGCCCATGATGAAGCCGTAGACCAGCTGCAGCGCCAGCAGGGCCATGCTGGTGGCGAAGAAGAGGTAGGCCACCTGTTGCGATTTGTACTTCACTGGGCGACTCCTTCACTGCTGCGCGTGGCCCGCGCCGCCGCCTCGCGCAAGGGCGGGGCGAAGGGGAAGCCGTTGGTGTCCACCTGGCCCATCCAGCGCAGGTAGGCGATGAGATCCGTGATCTCCTCCTCGCTGAAGTCGTACTGGACCATCTTGCGCCGGCCCGGGTAGAAGGCCTGCGGATTGCGCAGGAACCCGCGCACCCAGTTCTCGTCGCGGCGCTCCAGCACCTGGGTCAGCTCCGGGGCGTAGTAGGCGCCCTCGCCCAGGATGGTGTGGCAGCCCATGCAATTCTTCTTGTCCCAGATCATCCTCCCGCGCAGCACGCTGGCGTCCAGCGAGGCTTCCACGGTGCGGGTCGGCGTCTGGCGGATGGTGTCCACCGTCAACCCCAGGAAGACCAGACTGAACAGGGCGGTGCCGCCCAGGAAGAAGAGCTTGGCTTGGCTTTTGGACAGCATGCCCACTCCTCCGCTCTTTATAAGATATCAGGACATTCATATCCGATTCAAGGGCAAGATAGGAGGACTGATTTAGGATATCAAGGTCCGGAAGGATAATTTGGCGGCGTCAGGCAGGCCCAAAGCGGAGGATGAATGATCTCCCAGACAGCGGAATATGCGTTGAGGGCCATGGTTTTCCTGGCCGAGAACCCGGATGCGGCCCATCCCGTGCCGCGCATCGCCGAGCACACCCAGGTGCCGGCGGGCTATCTGTCCAAGGTGTTGCAGGCGCTGGCGCGCGCCGGGTTGGTGAGCTCCCAGCGCGGGCTGGGCGGCGGTTTCCGGCTCAGCCGCACCGTGGCGGAAATCAGCCTGCTGGACGTGGTGAACAGCGTGTCGCCCATCCAGCGCATCACCTGTTGCCCGCTGGGCCTGGCGCATCACACGGAGCGGCTCTGCGCCCTCCACCACCGGCTGGATGAGGCCATCGGCCTCTTCGAAACCAGCTTCCGTGACACGCGCCTGTCCGATCTGCTGGCCGGCAATCCGGGACAGACGTTCCGGCTGGCGGAGTGAGGGCGGGCCCACGCCCGTCATCCCCCGGCTTGACCGGGGGATCCCTTCCCCCTAAGGGGAAGCCCGACTCCCTTCCCCCTGCAAGGGGGAAGGTTAGGATGGGGGTTCACCGCGTCTTGCTCATCTGTCGGACGCCTTGATTTCCACCTTTCTGCTGGCGCCAGAAAGGTGGAGCCAAAGAGGCGCTTTTTCTCAACGGCCAGAGTCAGGCCACCTCGCGGTGGCCTTCCGCTGGCCGCAGTTTGGGCTTCCTGCAACCGTGTAGTTGGTTCGCGCTTTGCGCTTCACCCAGGTTCTGGTTCAGCGCTGCGCGCTTCACCTCACTCAACCACGGACTTCCACCATCTCATGTCTTCACTGTGACCCTGTGCCTCTGTGGTGAAGAGTCGGCCGAACTACTCGGGCAGGATGGCCCGCACTCGATAGTAGCGCTCGGCGTCCGCGCGCACGCCCTCCCAGTGCTGTCTCACGAAGGCGCCGCTCCCGTCCGGCGTGAATCCGGCGTAGGGTTCCTGGCTGCTCTCCAGAACGTAGCCCGCCACACCCAGCACGGGAGTCCAATAGATCCGCACTACGTCTGCATCCCCGTGGATGTAGCTGATCTCCGGCGGCGCGTCCTGCCGCAGGTACGGCGCGAAGATCACCTCGTCATTCGGGTTGCCCTCTTCGTTATCGCGGATCACAGCGTCGATGCCCGCCTGCGTGTAGACGCCCCAGTCGTTGTAACACGCCTGGATGACGTTGTTGGAGCTGTTGTAGAGCTGGTAAGGCCCCAGGTTGCCCGCGATGGTGTTGCCACCGCCCATGGTGTCCAGCAAGTCCCCCAGCATGGGCTGGCCGCCGTCGACGATGCGCACCCCTTCGGTGGTGTTGTTGGTGAACACGCAGTCCTCCACCAGGGGCGCGCTCCACGTGACCTCCAGCCCGGCCGTGGAGGAGAACTCGCTGCGGCAATCACGCAGGACGGCCTCCGTGGCATACCAACTGCGGATGTTGCCGCCCAGCGAGCCGCCGTAGTACACCTCCACGTGGTCCAGCCAGGCGCGGGCGTCGTTCCCACCGTAGCCGCTCAGGAGCACCCCGTTCCAGTCGCCGGGGGCTGGGGACGTGGCAACGCCGTCGGCGTTGGTGTCCCCGCCGCAGCTGTCGTCTCGCAGCGAGCTGAGCACGATGGGATCCGCCTCCGCGCCCGTCGCGATCAGGTAGCCCAGCACCTCGAAAGTGGAGGCGGGTTCGCCCTTGAGGACGGATCCGGGCACCAGGACCAGCGTGTCCCCGGTGCTGACAGAGAGGTCGCCGGACAGCACCAAGGGCAGATCGTGGGTGGGTCCCAGGGTCAGGTTGGCGGCGGTCTGGCACCCTTGCAGTTTCAGTCCGTTGAGACCGTTGCCGGAGCCCGTGCAGCCGCGCATCTCGCCCAGCGTGGAGTTGATGAAGTGAGCCGCGGCGGCGCCGTTCCCCGTGAAGGAGCAGTCCAGCAGGTCGGCGGCCTGGGTTCCCGTGGCATAGGCGCCGTTGCGCAAGTTGCCGGTGAAGGCGCAGGACTCCAGCACGGGCCGGCAGGTCGTGGTACGGATGCCGTCCACGGCGCTCCCGTGGAAGGTGCTGTGGTCGACCCGGGCCTCGTCGCAGTAGCTGAAGTTCAGGATGCAGTCGTCCGCAGATGCCGAGCTGCCGCCGTAGCCCAGCCAGGCGTGGTCCAGGTGGACGATGCCCTGGGCCCCGCTGTAGCCGTTGCACCTGATCTCGTACCAGTCGCCGGGCGCCGGACCGGTGGCGGTGCCGTTGTTGTTGGCGTCGCCGCCGTGGCCGTCGTCGTGGATGGAGGTGAACACCACCAGGCTGTCCGGTGTGCCCAGCCCGATCAGGCTGCCCTGCACCTCCAGGCTGGAGGCGGACTGTCCCTTGACCACGGCGCCAGGCCCCAGGGTCAGGCTGGCCCCGTTGGCCACCATCAATTGGCCGGAGACGACGTAGGCGAACCCGTCGGCGTTGGCCTCCCAGCGCACCGGTGCGTTCACATCCGCCGTGTTGAAATGGATGGCGTTGACGGCGTTTCCGCTGCCGCTGTTGCCGCCGTACGAGGCGGCGTCGGCGTCCACATAGGCCGCGCTGCCGCCGTTGCCCGTGAACACGCAGTCGTGGATGGGGCCGCTGAGTCCGCTGGCGCCCAGCAGGCCATGGCTCGTGTTGCCGAGGAAGGAGCAGGAACGGAACTCCGGCGCGCAGACGAACACCCTCGCGCCGGACTGAGCGCTGGACTCCAGGGAGCAGTGGGAGACGTGGGTGGAGTCTGCGTAGCTGAGGGCCAGGCAGGCGTCGGCCTGGCCGGTGGAGTTCCCGCCGTAGCAGACGCGGGCGTGGTCCATCGCCAGCACGCCGGCGTTGCCGCTGTAGCCGTTCACGAAGATGCCGCGCCAGTCGCCGGGGGCGGGGCTGGTGGCGGCGCCGTTGCTGTTGCTGTCCCCGTCCACGCTGTCATCGTGGACGGAGGTGAGCACCACCAGGCTGTCCGGCGCGCCCTGCACGAGCAGCGTCCCGGTCACGGTCAGCTCGGCGGCGGCCAGCACCTTGATCCGCACGCCGGCCCCCAGGGTGTACGTGCGGCCGTTCGCCACCTCCGTGCCGGCCAGCAGGCCCCAGGGCAGGCCGGGCTCGTTGGCGGACAGCCTGTGGCCGTCGGCCACGTCGCCGCTGAAGGCCAGCAGGTTGGTGCCGTTGCCGCTGCCGCTGTTCCCGCCGCCGCTGCCCATGTTGATGCCGGACAAGTAGGCTGCGTAGAGCCCGTTGTCCGTGAAGGTGCAGGCGCGGATGGTCGGCGTGCCGCCCGTGGTGCCCGAGAGGCCGTGCTCCAGATTGGACTGGAAGGCGCAGGCTTCCAGCAGCGGGCTGGCGGCGGCGAGGCGCAGGCCGTTTTTGAGACTCTGGGAGAAGCGGCAATTCCGCAACTCCGCGCTGTCCGGGTAATTGAGGAATAGGTTGGAGTTGGGGTTGCCGCTGGCCACCTGCCCGCCGTAGCGGAAGATGCAGTGCTCCAGCAGGGCCGAGCCCGTGGCCGTGCTGTAGCCGTTGATCTCCATCCCGCGCCAGTCGCCCGGCGCGGGCACGCCGTCGGAGCCGCTGATCGCCTCGCCCACGCTGTCGTCGTCGCGGCTGGTCCAGATGATGGGCTGGCTCTCTGTGCCCACTGCCACCAGCGCGCCGTCGATGTCCACCACGCGGGAGGCCAGCACCTTGACGATCACGCCGGGCTCCAGCGTAAGGGTGGTGCCCGCGGCCACGGTCAGATTGCCGCTGACGTAGTAGGTGCCGGCGCTCCAGGTCTGGCCGCCCACGGCGCCGGTCTTGGTGGTGTAGGCCAGGGTGGGGGTCGCCGCCAGACAACCCAGGAACAGGGCGAAACCCGCCGCTACGCTGCGCATGATGCCTCCGTCCAATTGCATGCCATGTGTGAGAGTTTTGACAAGCAAACGGCGTGCCTCGCCCAGGCGTGCGCAGCCGGGCCGGTTTGGCTTTGTTTTCATTGGATTTGGCTTGGGGTGCGGGACCAAATGTGAACGAATCATGTTCAGGGAGCCGGAATCTGCACACCGCTCCCCGGCGTGTGCTGCGCCGAAGCTGGCCTGCCGTGGAAGACGGAGTGCCTGTTCCATGGAGCCCGTGAACACGAAGACTCGAAGGCCCGAAGCGGATGCCGGGCGGGTTGGGGTGGATCTTCAACACAGAGGCACAGAGGCACAGAGGCACAGTAAGTCCGTAAGACCTGAGACAGCGAGAGTCAGCGATTGAGTGAGGTGAAGCGCGCAGTGCTGAACAAGGAAATGGGTGAAGCCGTCAGGCGAACCACCTACACGGAATCAGGACTTGCACCGCTCGGCCGTCTGTCTGACGGCGGCCGCGAGGCCGCCTAGTTACGGCCGCAGAGAAAAAGCGCCTCTTTGGCTCCACCTTTCTGGCGCCAGCAGAAAGGTGGAAAACACAGAACCGCAGAGATGACTGGGGCGCGAAGAACCCCCATCCTAACCTTCCCCCTTGCAGGGGGAAGGGACTCGGGCATTCTCTCGCAGGGGGAAGGGACGGCTCCGGAAGACGATTGAATCAGGGGGTCTGGGGGAAGAACTCCTCCAGCATTCCCGTGACACAACGCTCCAATTCCTCAATCCCCGCCCGGTATTCCTCCAGGGGCGCCTTGACGAAGTCGTAGAGCCCGGCGTCGTCGCGGTAGCGCTCCTCGGGGTGCCACTCCGTCACCACGTGGATGCCGTGGCTGACCAGGTCCGTGTCGCCGCCCAGCTCCAGCCGCACGATCTCGCGATGCGCCTGCTCCATGCACACGACCAGTTGCGCTTCGCGCAGAAGGAAGTAGCTCAGCGGCCGGCTGCGATAAGATTCCAGATCGCCGCCGCGCTCGGCCAGCAGCTGGCGCGTAAAGGGCGCCGCCGGCTCGCCCGTGATCCGCAGCGTGCCGCAGCTCTCGCAGAGTACGTCCGTGCGGCCCCGGGCGGTCAGCCAGAGCCGCGCCAGCTCCATGGCGGCCGGGCTGCGGCAGATGTTCCCCGAGCAGACGAAGAGCAGGCGGGTCGGGGCCAGCGGATCGACAGGCATGGTCACTCCTGCAGCATGCGGTCCAGACTCTCGCCGGCGGGAATCCAGGCGGCCAGCGCGCGCCAGGGGATCAGGATCTCGAAGGCGCCTTCGGCGCGGCTGCCGGCCTCGTAGAGGTTCAGCACGTAGAGCAGACCCAGTGCGGTGGGCGCCGCGTCCTGCAGGCGACGGGCATCCAGGGCTTCCCAGCGGCCCTCCAGCACGGCGGAGGCGCCCAGCAGGCGCAGCTGGCCCTCGATCTGCCGGTTCAGCTCGTTGCGCAGCTCGCGGTTCCACTTCAGCAGATCCGCCAGGGTGACGGGCTTGAGCTTGCCCTTGTGCCAGGCCAGGATGCGGAAGTGCGTGTTCTCGTCGCCGTGGGCGGCGCCCGCGCTGTAGGTGTAGTACGTGTCACGCAGCACGACCAGCTCGGGCGAGCCCCAGACCAGGAACATCCGCCCTTCCTCGACGAAGACCGGCCCGGCCGAACCCGCCACCACGGGGTCCGTCTCCGCCGCCACGCTGAGCGCGCCCGCCAGGCGGGACTGGGCGTTCTCCTGCAGCAGCGTGGTGAGCGGACCACTCCAGCCCGTGGGGGAATCGAAGCCGTGGAAGAGGATGCGCACCTCCACGTCCGGACGGTTCACCACCAGCGAATCGATCCGCTGTCTGCAGGGATAGACCTGCAGCTGCGCGGGCAGACTGCCCGGGCAGGCCAGCGTCAGCGCCAGCAGCAGCGGCGCGAACCACCTCCCAACCGTGAAGCGCATCCGCTCCTCCCGCTCAGTTGCCCGTGTCCGACTCTGCCCGGCCCGCCCCGCGCGCCGCGCAGCGCGCCCCCAGCCAGGCCGCCGTGGCGATGCCCGCCAGATCCGCCACGGCGAACCAGAGCGGATGCGGCAGCAGGCGCAGATTGGAGACCGCCCCGCTCAACATGACCAGCCCCACCACCAGGCCCAGCCAGAGGGGTCGCTCCGGCCCCAGCCGCACCGCCGTCCAGGCGCCGCCGCCGGCGCCCGCCAGGTGGGCCAGCAGCACGGCCAGGAGCATGGCCGTGGTGGGTGCGGCGGGCAGCGCGCCCGTCGGGGGGAACAGCGCGTGGCCCAGCAACTCGCCGGCCACGGTCAGCACCATGGCGACCAGCGCGCCGCCCAGCAGGGCGAGGATCAGGCGGGGCGAGAATTTCATCGGATTCCTTTCTGCCGGGGCCGGCCCGGCCGGGTTCGTCAATCCAGCAGGTCGCGCAGCTCCAACAGCAGACGCATGGCGTCCAGCGGGGTCATGCGCTCCAGGTCCGCGGCGCGCAGGCGCTCGCGCAGGTCCTGGTCCGGCGCCGCGAACAGCGCCAGCTGGGCGGCCCGGGGCGGCACCTCGGCGACTCTGGGCAGGCGCTGCAGCGTGGGCGTCAGGTCCGCCGCGTACTCGTGGCTCTCCAGCTGGGCCAGCACCTCCCGGGCGCGGCGCAGCACGTCCCGGGGCAGGCCGGCCATCCGGGCCACGTCGATGCCGTAGCTGTGGCTGCAGCCGCCGGGCTGGATGCGCCGCGTGAACACGATGCGCTCGCCGAACTGCCGCACTTCGATGTTGGCGTTGCGCAGGCGCGGCAGGCTCTGCTCCAGATCCACCAGCTCGTGGTAGTGCGTGGCGAACAGCGTCAGCGGCCGGCGCCCGGGCGCCTCGTGCAGGTGCTCGGTGATCGCCCAGGCCAGGCTCAGCCCGTCGAAGGTGGAGGTGCCGCGGCCCACCTCGTCCAGCAACACCAGGCTGCGGTCCGTGGCGTGGTTGAGGATGAAGGCGGTCTCCTGCATCTCCACCAGGAAGGTGGATTCGCCGCGAGCCAGGTTGTCGCTGGCCCCCACCCGGGTGAAGATCTGGTCGCGCAGCGGCACGGTGGCCTGTTCCGCCGGCACGTGGGAGCCCATGTGGGCCAGCAGCGTGATCAGCCCCACCATGCGCAAGTACGTGCTCTTGCCCGCCATGTTGGGGCCGGTGAGCAGCAGGATCTGCTCGCGCTCCGTGGACAGGGTGACGTCGTTGGGCACGAAGCGCTCGCCGGGCGGCAGCACGGCCTCGATCACCGGATGGCGCGCCTGGCGCAGGTGCAGCTCGCCCGCGGCCACGACCTCCGGGCGGTGCCAGTCGTGCCGGTTGGCCAGCTCGGCCAGGCAGGCCAGCAGATCCAGCTCGGCCAGGGCGCGGGCATTCTGCTGCAGGGGCGCGAAGAAAGGCCGCAGCCAGTCCGCCAACTCGCGGAACAGCCGCTCCTCCAGCTCCAGCGCGCGCTCCTCGGCGTGCAGGACCTTGTCCTCGTAGGTCTTCAGGTCGTCCGTGATGTAGCGCTCGGCGCCCACCAGGGTCTGGCGGCGCTGGTAGCGGTCGGGCACGCGGTCCAGGTTGGAGCGCGAGATCTCGATGTGGTAGCCAAAGACCTTGTTGTAGCGGACCTTGAGCGAGCCGATCCCCGTAGCCTCGCGCTCGCGCTGCTCGAAGGACTTGAGCCAGTCGCGGCCGTGGGTGAGGATCTCGCGCAGCTCGTCGAGTTCGGCGCTGACGCCCTCGCGGATCAGCCGGCCCTGGCTGACGGAGAGCGGCGGGCTGTCCACCAAGGTCTGGTGGATGCGGCTGAGCACGTCGGGCAGCGGTTGCAGTTCGCCCGCCAGCCGCAGCAGACGCGGCGCGGGGGCGTCGGCCAGCACGCCCTGCAGCCCGGGCACCACGGCCAGACCGCCCGCCAGCGCGCGCAGGTCGCGGCCGTTGGCCTTGCCTGCCGAGAGGCGCCCCACCAGACGCTCCAGATCACCCACGCCGCTCAGCTGCGCGCGCACGCGTTCGCTGCGGCGCTCCGTGCGCAGGGCGCCGACGGCCTCTTGGCGCGAGTGGATCTCCGCCAGCTCGCCGGGCACGGACCAGAGCCAGGAGCGCAGCAGGCGCCGGCCCAGCACGGTGACGTTGTGGTCCAGCACGGAGAGCAGGGTGGGGCCCTGCTCGTCTCCGGACAGGCTGCGCACTAGTTCCAGGTTGCGGCGGGTGGCCGGGTCCAGCAGCAGGCTGCCGCCCAGCTCGTGCCGCGCAGGCAGGCTGAAGTGTTCAAGCGGCGAGCGCAGGTTCTCCCGCGCGTAGCCCAGCAGGGCGGCGGCGCAGGCCGCGGCCACGGGCAGGTCGTCCAGCCCGAAGCCCTTCAGGCTGGCCGTGCCGTAGTGTTCCTTCAGGTCGCGCTGGGCGACGTTTGGGTCGAAGAACCAGTCCTCGAGTTTGGTCAGCACGGCGCTGCCGGCCAGCGCGGCCAGCTCGCGCCCGCGTCCGGCGGGCTCGTCCCGGGCCAACGAGCGCGGCAGCAGGATCTCCGCCGGCTCCAGGCCCGCCAGCAGCAGGCGCAGGTTCTCCGGGCTGAACTGCCCGGCGCGGAACTCGCCGGTGGTCACGTCGGCCCAGGCCAGCGCCCAGCCCGGACCGGCCTCCGCCAGCGCGGCCAGGTAGTTGTTGCGGGCCATCCCCAGCACGCCGTCGTTGAAACTCGTGCCGGCGGTGATCACCTCCACCACATCCCGGCGTACCAGGCCCTTGGCTTTTTTGGGATCCTCCACCTGCTCGCAGACGGCCACGCGATAGCCGGCCTTGACCATCTTGGCCAGGTGGGGTTCCAGGGCGTGGTAAGGGAAGCCCGCCAGCGGCACGTCCAGCCCGCCCTGCTGGCCGCGGCTGGTCAGGGTCAGCCCCAGCACCTCGTGGGCGATGCGGGCGTCCTCGAAGAACATCTCGTAGAAGTCGCCCATGCGGTAGAACAGCACGTGGCCGGGATGGCGCTGCTTGATCTCGTGATACTGGCGCAGCATGGGCGTGCCGTCGGCCGGGCGGGCCTGGGGAGTGGGATCGGCGGGTGCGGGGTTGTCCAGCTGGTCCATGGATTCCATCTGTGTTGCGGCGGTCTGTCGGGTCGCGCTACTTCGCGGCGGCCTCCAGCAGGCGGAACTCCTTCAACCGGCCGGCCTGCTGCCAATCGCGGGCGGCGCGCTCGGCCTCCCCGCGGCTGGCGAAGGGTCCCAGCCGGGCCTTCCAGAGCGCACTCTCGCGCAGCACGCGCCGCTGCGCCGCGGAACCCAGCCCCTTGAGCGCCGCCTTGGCCGCCGACTCGCTGGAGAAGGCCCCCACCTGCACCCACCACGCTCCCGGGGCGGCCGCCGCAACCGGCGCGCTCGCCGCCTGCAGGGGACAGCGCCAGTCCTCGCCCGTCAATTCGCGCAGCTCGCCCGCCCGCCGGGCCAGGGAGTCCGCCGCGCCCGTGACACAGAAGTACTCGCAGAGCGTGACCAGCGCCTCCCGGCGCTGCCAGCGCGGCACGTCCAGCCGGGCCAGCCGGCGCATGACCCCCGCCACCTGCCGGGGATCGCGCTGGCGCACGGTGGCCAGCAGCAGGCGCTCGGCCTCGGTCTCCGCGGCGCGCGCCAGGGCCAGCGAATCCCGCGTGGCCCACAGTTCCGGGGTCAGCGCCCCCCGGGCCGCGGGCGCAGCGGCCAGCAGGGCCCCGAGGAGCAGCGCGCCGCGTGTCACACCCGCCCCATGCCGAACACCCCGCCGAAGCAGGGTGTCGAGGCATTCACGGGCTGCGCGCCGGAGGGTCACAACCGTCTCCGCGGGTCCGCTCGCGTCAATTGAGTTTGGGCCGTTCCAGGGTTTCCCAGCCCTGGCAGCCGGGGCAGCGGAAGTGGAACTCGTCCGACTCGTGCCCGCAGCTGCGGCAGCGGTAGAGCCGCGACTTGCGCAGCAGGCGGTCCGCCAGCTCCACGGTGTAGGTCACCAGCCGCTGGGTCTGGCCGGAGCGCGCCAGCAGGCGGATCAGCATGCGCGAGAGATCCAGGCTGCCCGGGATCTTGGCCAGGCCGTTCTCCAGGATGCTGATGGCCAGGGCGAAATCACCCTTGCGCTCGTAGAAGCCCGCCAGCGCCAGGTAGGCGTCCGGATTGTCCGGACGCTGCTGGATCACGCGCGTGTAGAACTTCTCCATCTCGCCGAAACGGCCGTGATCGAAGTAGACCGCCTCCAGCCGCTCGAAGACCAGGCTGGCCCGCTCGGGCACTTCGAAGGGCAGCTTCTCCCAGTATTGGATGGCCTCGTCGATCCGCGACTCCGTCAGGTAGCTGTCGCCCATCAGGATGTAGCCCGCCGCCGACTTGGGGTTGAGCTTGAGCGCCTCCTTGACCAGGATCCGCCCGGGCCGGCCCTGGCCGTCGGCCATCTTCTGCCGGCCCTGTTCGACGAGGATCTGGCTGCGCCGGTTGTTCTGCTCGCGGCCGCTCACCGATTCGATCCGCTTGAGCACGGAGAGCGCGTCGTCCCAGCGCCGCTCCTGCTCGTGCAACTCCAGCTGCACGACCAGGGCCGCGACGTTGCGGCGGTCGGCCTCCACGGCCTTGGCGGCGGCCTCCTGCGCCTCGCGCAGCCGGCCCATCTTGCGCAGGTCCTTGGCGAGTTCCAGGTGGATGCGCGAGCGGTCCACGCCGGAGAGGCCCTCGCGCACCGTGAGGTCGCTGTGGATCTTGACGGCCTTGGGCAGTTCGCCCAGCTCGCGGAAGACGCGGCCCAGCTGCTCGTAGGCGCGGATGTTCTCGCTGTCTTGCTCCACGGCGCGCTTGAAGCAGCGCCCGGCCTCGCGCCAATCCCGCCGCACCATGGCTTCCAGGCCGTCCACGAAGGGGTCGCCGCCCTCGCCGGATTCCTTGCGGCGCACCCAGCGGTAGGCGATCAGCAGCCCGATGAGCAGGGCGGCCAGCAGAAAGAGGATGTCCATCATCGCTCGGAGTTCCTCACATGGGTGACGTCACCGAACACGTCGTCGTCGCCGTCTTCGTCCGGCAGGTCCAGATCGAGCGCGCCCGAATCGTCGCTCTTCGTCACCGGCGCGTCGGTGCCCTCCAGGCTGTGGTCTTCCAGGATGGATTTGTTGCGCAGGTTGGCCAGTTCCAGGCGCAGGTCGCGGTTCTGCCGCTCCAGCTGGCGGATGCGCAACCGGAACTGCATGGAGCCCAGGAAGGACACCACGGCCCAGATCAAGATGCCCAGCGCCACGGCCAGCAGCACGACCACGGCCTTGCTCATGGGCTGGGTGTCGATGAGCGGCAGGTAGGGAATGCGCAGGGTGATGGGATCCAGGTTCAGCGCGGCGAAGATCACCGCATAGATCAGCAGCAGCAGGGTGAAGAGCCAGCGGATGAACCACATGGGCGACCTCTTCTGTTGTCGGGGCTGTGTGTGGGGCCGGCGGAGGCCCATGCGACGGGCCGCGGTCAGGCGAGCGGCCGTCCTTCCAGCTGGGTCACCACGCCGCGCAGGGTGAAGGAACTCACCTCGTCCACCCGCGCCGTGACCAGGCTGCCGATGCGCCAGCGCGGGTCCGCGGGCACCACGACCACGCGGTTGCAGGTGGTGCGGCCCATGAGTTCAAGGTCACTCTTTTTGCTTGGGGATTCAATCAGGACCTCGTACGAGCGGCCCCGGCAGGCGGCCGCCTTCTCTTCCGTGATGCGGTGCTGGAGGTCCACCAGCAGGCGCAGCCGCCGGTTTTTCTCCGCCGCCGGCACGTCGTCCGTCCAGCTGGCCGAGGGTGCGCCTTCCCGCGGGCTGTACTCGAAGGTAAAGGCGGAATCGAAGCGCACGCGCTCCACCAGGCGCAAGGTGTCCTCGAACTCGGCAGCGGTCTCCGTGGGGAAGCCCACGATGATGTCCGTGCTGAAGCCAATCTCCGGCAGCTGGGCGCGGGCCTCATCCACCAGGTCCAGGAACTCGGCCCCCGTGTAGTCCCGGCGCATCAGGGCCAGCACGCGGTCGTTGCCCGCCTGCATGGGTAGGTGCATGTGCTTGCAGATCTTGGGGTTCGTCGCCATTTCGCGGATCATGGCCGGGCTGAAGTCCTTGGGATGCGGGCTGGTGAAGCGCACGCGCTCCAGACCCGGCACCTCGCCCACCGCGGCCAGCAACTCGGCGAAGCGTGCGCCGTCCGATTCGCCCGCCGCCACCGCCGCCCCGCCCACCGGCGCAATCGGCCACCAGCTGGGGTCGCGGTAGCTGTTGACGTTCTGGCCCAGCAGGGTCACCTCGCGGAAGCCTTCGGCCGCCAGCCGGCGGCACTCCTCCAGCACGCTGGCCACGCTGCGGCTGCGTTCCCGGCCGCGCGTGAAGGGCACGATGCAAAACGTGCACATGTTGTCGCAGCCGCGCATCACCGTCACCCAGGCGTTGACGCCGGCCTTGCGGCTGGGATAGATCTCGTCGTAGTTCTCGGTCTTGTCGCGCCGGGTCAGGATGACCTGCGCCTCGCGCCCCACCACCAGGTCGCGGATCACGCCGGGCAGCTTGCGGTACTGGTCGGGGCCCATCACCAAGTCCACGTGGGGCAGGCTCTCCGTGATCTTCGAGGACAGGTGCGCGCTCATGCAGCCCAGCACGCCCAGGATCAGCTCCGGGCGCTCGGTCTTCAACCGCTTCCAGCTGGCCAGCTGCCCCAGCACGCGCTGCTCGGCGCCCTCGCGCACGGCGCAGGTGTTCACCAGCACCACGTCGGCGCCCTCGATGGACTCCTGCACGCGGTGGGCGTCGTCCTCCAGCAGCCGGGCCACCAGCTCGCTGTCGGAGACGTTCATCTGACAGCCGTAGGTCTCGATGTACACCTTGAGGGCCAAGGGAATCCTTCCTTCCTCATCCAGCCTGACGCCGCACCCGCTTGAAAGGGGCCCTCAGTGTAGGAATTGAAGGGGCGAGGGGGGAGTGGGGTCGAGACTCAAGATGGGCAGATCGATGGGTCAGCTGGCGGGACCGGCACGTTGGAAGGCCGGCGACATCCCTTCCACCTCCGTCTCGGGAAGATGCAGGGACCGGGCCACGCGCCTCCATTCGCAGACGGCGGACCGCACCTGCAGCATGATTTCCCGGGCCCGCGGCAACTCGATGCGGAACTCCTTTGCGCTGCCCATGGCCAAATCGAGATCCAGCCGATTGTCGACTTCGTTGATGTTCAGCTGCAGGCCATCCCCGTCGGGCTCCGGGTTGAGGTCGAAGGCCGGCGCCAGACGCCAGCCCTTCGCTTCCAGCAGAAAGCCGTGGTTGCGCAGGTGGTCGTCGACGTTGGAAACACAGATGGAGAAAACGATGCGCCGCCACAGCTCTTCCAAATCCGGTCGGGTGGCCGCCCCTTGGCGGATGAGCAGCTCGGCCAGCTCCAGGTAGGAAGCCCCTTGGGCGCCGGACTCGCCGTCGCGATGGTCCAGCAGGGTCATGGCCGATGCATAATGGAGCCGCTCTCCTGTGCCTGTTCGGTCGAAGCGCCGGGTCAGAAAGGTCCGACCCCGGTCGCCGAAGGGTTCCAGGCGGGCCGGTGAGATGTTCAACCCAGCCTGGCGGGCCAACTGATGCACGAGGAATTCCCAAGCGCCGTGCTCCCGGCGGTCCGAACGGGAAGGGAACTTGGCGATCCACAGAGCACCTTGTTCATCCACCACCCCGGCCTTGGGTCGCGCCCCGCCCAGCGAACTGCCGGGACCCAGCAGTTGAGCCAGCCAGGCCTCCGCGAAATCCCCTGTCGCGGCGTTGCCTGGGGCCTGCGCATCCTCGAAGCGGAGGCTGGCCTGTTCCAGCTCACGCAGGCGGGTCCAGGGCGGGGCCGCCATGCGCGGATCATCAGCCAGGAAGGCCTGCGACTCGGGCAGCTTGAAGCGCAGACCGCCCAGTCGCTGGGCATCATGGACACCCAACAGGTAGTCAATCTCCCGCAATGCCCGGACGGGCCGACCCTCGGAACATGCCCGCAGCGCTTCCCGACGGTCCATCAAGACGCGGCCCCAGCGATCGGGGGCGGAATCAAGCAAGGCGCCAAAGTTTCCGGTGTCCGCCGGCGGGAATTGTCGGCCAGCGAACTGCCCCAGCCGCGGATCCAGCACCAGGCCCGGATCGAAGGCCTGGGCTGTCCGGCCTGCCAACCAAGCGCTGTCGTATTCGAAGGAATGCAATTCACGGCCGCGAACCGGCTCCACATGCAGCACGCCCAGGCGACGGGCGCCACCCAAGTCCGCCCAGTCCGCCCAGACTTCCACGGTTCGCAGCGTGCTCATGGTCTATCCTCACCCGGGCGGACTCCGCCAGACGAGGAAACCTGCCGCGCCCGCTGACGCAGCTCCGCGTCCTGCAGGCGGCGTCCCAGTTCCTCGTCCAGGGCCACGCGGGCCAAATCGCCGTCCAGCCCCAACACGTGCAGGACGTTCAAGCACGCGCCCAGGCTGACGCTGGTTTCGCCCCGCTCCAGGGCCCGCAGGGTGGTGCGCGACATGCCGGCGCGCTCCGCCACCTGCTGGGCGGTGAGACGACGGCGCAGCCGGGCTTGGCGCAGGCGCCCGCCAAGGGCTTGAAGCGCACGGCGCTGGGCCGGCAGGGGAGTGGTGGATTTGGGTGCCATGGCCAATAGATTAACCATTATCACCGACAATGGCCAGCATATTGACCATTCATCCGCTCTTTCCTCGTCATCAACTTGGAGACTCGGTCTCCGCCAGACAGCCCGCTTCGCGAACCAGCTGAAGATCATTCCAGAATTCGGTTCAGTAATGGTCCCAGCCCTTCAGCCAGCGGGCTGGGCAGCCGATGATGGGAAATGGGCAGGTCAGGCAAGTAACTCCGTGCCTGATCTGCAGTTCAGAGCAAGCTGTCAGCGGCCAGGGGGCGGGGAGGACGCAATGATCAACTCAGTGGATGTGGGCAGCCTGCGCGCCGTGCTGGATGCCATGCCCGCCATGCTGATGGTGGTGGACGACGACGTGCGAATCCTGGACTGCAACCAGGCCGCGGCCGCCGTGCTGGACGGCGGACCCGAGACATTCCGCCTGAAGCGCAGCGGCGACGCCATGCACTGCCTGCACTCGCTGGAGACGCCCGCGGGCTGCGGTCACTCGGTCCACTGCCAGCGCTGCGTGGTGCGCACTTCGGTGCAGGAGGCCCGGCACGGCACCCACGTGGCCCGGCGCCGCGCCCGGATGGAGCTGAAGACGACGGATGGGATCCGCGAGATCTTCGCCCTGGTGACGGCCACGCCCATCACCTACGACGGCCAGCCCCGCGTGCTGCTGGTGATCGACAACATCAGCGACCTGACGGACATCCAGTCCTTCCTGCCCATTTGCAGCGTCTGCAAGAAAATCCGCCCCGAGAAGGACCGCTGGCTGCCGCTGGAGAGCTACTTCAAGAATTACTGGGACGTGGACTTCTCCCACAGCTACTGTCCCAGCTGCCAGACCGCCGAACAGGCCCGCCTGCTGCAGGAGTTCGCGGAGGTGGGTGGCGGATCAACCCAGTAGCTGGGCCTGGGCGGAAAGTTGTGGATTGTTCCGGGACAGCCGTTTTCCTAGAGGTTCTCCAATCCCGGCAGCCGAACGATGAAGGCCTCCGGATTCTCCAGCGAAGAGCCAATCCAGAGCAGCAACAGATCCCGCATCTCCGTGTAACCCGGCTCCCCATCCACTAGTAAAAGGCGCTCACCCCCGATGCACAGGATCACTGTTTCCGGAGTTGAGCTCCGTGGACTGATCCAGCTACGATTTGCGGCGCGCAGTTCCAGCCGTTCCAGCTGACCGACCTCGCGCACGACCTTCTTCCCGTTCCACTGCCATTCGATTTGGCTGCCATTGACTTGGAGATAAGCACCGGCGGATTCTCGTCTCCTCGACCAGACGGAGACAATGGATCCCAGAATCCCCGCCCCCAATCCAAGCAGGATATAAAGGCCGGAATTCTCCTGCGACCACAATCCAAGGGTGATCACAACCGTGCCGAGAACAGCCGTCAGGACCAAGCTGGGCCAGAGCTTTCGCAGGAACCAGGTCCAGGGATGCGCGCGGGAGACGCGCTCCTGCAGGTGACAGACCCGCGCCTGGGGAGCCGTCGCCTGGAGGATTGTCGGAGCTTCGTGAGACACGGATTCACGCGGTTTTCCTGGGTCCGCCTTGGCTGTTTGGGCAAATTGATCGGGTGTGACAGATGTGGTTTGGTGCTTCAACACCAGCTCGCGCAATTCCCACCCCACCGAGGACGAGGAAAGCTCGGAGCTTGGCTTGCGGCTGAAACTCGACGTGAAAGCTCCCGTCCGGTCTTCCACCAAGCCAAGCTGGATCAGCCGCGCGCTCGCTTCATGCAACAGGGCCTGCAGGGCTTCCGGGTAGGCCTTCCCATTCACATGACGCAGGGAATCAATCAAGTCTTCCAGCGTGTACTTCGAGTAGTCAGGGGTCATGTACTCAGCACTCCTGCCTGTCTGTGGCGGACTCGTGGATGGTCGCTGGGCCGGCTGATCGCTGTCTCACACCGCCTGCTGATCCGTCCACTGGCGCAGCAGGGCCAGGCCCACCGCCAGGATGGGCGGACCGATGAAGATGCCGATGAAGCCGAAGGCCGCGATCCCGCCCACCACGCCCAGCACGATCATCAGGATGGAGAGGCGGCTGCCGCGGCTGATCAGGTAGGGCCGCACCAGGTTGTCGATGCTGCTGATCACCAGCAGGCCCCAGAGGATCAGGAAGATGGCCCGGCCGTAGGCGCCCTGGGAGAGCAGCCAGAAACTGGCGCCGCCCCAGAGCAGCGGCGGCCCGACGGGAATCAGCGAGAGGAAGAAGGTGGCGGAGGCCAGCAGCGGCGCGCCGGGCACGCCGGCGATCAGGAAACCCACGAAGGCCACGAAGGCCTGGGCCAGCGCGGCGCCGAACAGTCCGTGCACCACGCTGGAGACGGTGCCGTGGACGGTGTCCAGCAGTTCGTCGCCCAGCCCGCCGGCCAGCCGGGTCGCCAGACTGCGCAGATGCTGGTGGAGCTGTTCGCCGTCGCGGTAGAGGAAGAAGCCGATGAAGGCGGCGAAGATCATCTGCAGCAGGCTGCGCCCCAACGCCGCGGCCGTGCCCAGCAGCAGCGCGCGGGCGGGCTCCAGCAGACTCTTGAGCAGCGCCACGGCCTCGTCGCCGCCGCTGGCCAGCGCCTGCCAGTAGGCCACCAGCTGCCCGCCCACCACGGGCAGACGGCCCAGCCAGGCGGGCGGTGTCAGCGGCCCCTGGCCCAGCAGCGTGCGGACGGTATCCACCCCGGCGCTTACCTTGCCCGCCAGATTGACGGCCAGCAGCGCTGTGGGGCCCACCACCAGCGCGATCATCCCCAGGACCATGATCAGCGCGGCCAGGCTGACCCGTCCGCCCAGCAGGCGCCGCAGCCGCAGAAACAGCGGCCAGGTGGCCAGGCAGACCACCCCGGCCAACAGGATGGCGGGCAGGAAGATCCGCAGCACGGCCAGCGCGCCCAGCACCAGCAGCGCGATGCCGGCCAGGCGGACATATCCGGTGATGCGTTGGTCCATCTTAGGCGGGCCTCCCGGCGGAATTTGTCAGTCAGTGGATACGGCAACGGCCGCGATCCGGGAGGAAGTTCGCAAGCGCGGGCGACAACTATTCCTTGACGGGCAGCACGTGAATGGCCTTGACCACCAGGCTGACAGGATCACCGACCTTCAGGTCCAGCTCGTCGACGGACTCCGTGGTCAGCACGGAGGCCATTCCCGCCGGGACCTGGATCTCGAACTTGACCAGCGACATGACGTCGCCCTTGGTCACCGAGGTCACGGTGGCCTTCAGGTTGTTGCGGGCACCGAATTTCATGGGATCTCCTGTGGGTGGGTTTTCGGGCTTTCGATGGCGACCGCCCGGGCTGGTTCGACGGCGATGGGCCTTCCCGCGGCGGAAAGCAGCGTGACCCGTTATCTAATCAGCCGCACGCTTCTTGCCTACAAAAAGCACAAGTCGCGCTCCGCACAAAATTTGCTCGCTATTGAAATTCCCAACCATGTCAATTCCAACCGCGGAATTGATCAGCCACTGCAGATTCACAGCCAAACCCGGGGCAAAAAAGAGCGGTTCTGAATAATAGTCAACAGCCCCGCGTTTTCCCCAAACATAGGCTGGCCCGACAAAGAAGATCGACTTGCCAAACCAATCACCTTCCATTCCAACGCCAAGGTGGATCGTGTTCGTGATTATGGATTCGTTGAAGAAGGCAACATTCTCGTTTTTATTGTACGCAAGCTGAGCTGCATACTTTTGCTTCGTTTTCATATTAACGCTAAAACCAACAGATGTCCCACCCAACGGAATGAAACTCATTCCGCCCGCGGCCGCCACCCAGATGAAGGTCACTTTAGGTTGCTCTTGTGCTTTACCTTCTAAGACTATCAAAATGCAGCATATCAGTAGTTTGCATAATATTTGGCAATACTCATTGTTCTTGAGTTTCAAACTCGCTACTCCTTAACAACTCGCATAACGTCGGCTTCAGCCATGGCGCGCCTGGCGCGGCGCTTGCCTTTCTCCTACCGACGTTTCTTATCCCTTCCGATTGCAAGCGCCGTGACAGGCGCAAAGTCGGCTGCTAGCAATGTTAACCATCTATAATTCGACACTTATCGAGACTCTTCAGCATCATTTAAGTAGAAGCATTTTGTTTACAATACTGTTTTGATCTGTTGTCAAGTGTGCTATGTAGATGCCGCTCGCCGATGAACTACCATCGAAAACAATGTGATGCTCACCTGCTGCAAGCGATTTGTTAACAAGCGTTTGCACCAGCTCACCGGCCAAATTGAAAATCTCAATTGTGACATGCCCAGTTGTTGGCACCCTATAACTAATCCTTGTCGCTGGATTGAAAGGATTGGGAAAATTCGTCATCAGCGCAGTCGAGATGGGAATGGAAGGATTACCGGGATATAAATCTGCATCAGGATCGAATTCAATAGCAACCACTCCCCCAGAGTGCGTAGCCACATATGCAACCCTGTCGACGACCTGCACATCGGTGGCATTTCCTGGAGTCTCGAAGAATCCTACTTCATTAACATTCAGTGGGTCGCTGATATCCAATACCCGCAGGCCATTACTGTTTGCTGCAACAAAGGCTAAATCGCCTTGAATGGCGACCGCTTCGTTGTAAGGATTTGCTGTGTAAATATATTGTTCGTGAGGGTGGGCCGGATCCGCGATATCAATGAAATGTAGACCGTTTTGGTCGGCGGCAACCAAAGCACGTCCTCCGTCAACAGCCACGGATTTGGCCTGCCCCGGCAGATCAAGACGGCCGACCGCAATGGGGTGCGCTGGATCGCTGACATTGATGGTGATCAGAGCAGAATCGCTTTCGGCTAGATATGCCCAGTTCCCATCCACTGCGATGTCACGAACTTGAGCCGCACTTTCTACACGACCCAGCAACTGTGGCAGGACGGGATTGCTGATATCGTAAATCTCGATTCCTGGAGGATAGGTGGAAGTGTAAGCGAGATTACCGGCGGTTGTCACTGCCAGAAAGTTTCCCTCTGTTTCGATGAATCCTACCTCCTGAAGTTGCTCCGGATCGTGGATGTCCACGACCCATAGACCTTCATTTAGCACAGGAAGATAAGCATAACTGTCTTGAACTGCAATACCTATCGGGAGTCCTGTTGTTCGTAAGTAATCCAGCTTTTCGTAACAGCCGTTTACAGTTGTATTATAGACATCTATTCCTGTTACTCCGGCAACACAGGCAATCCCATCGCTAGGGATGGATGCATAGGCGAGTCCATCGATTTCATAGGTGCCCCAAACTACAGGGTTGGTCGGATCATCGATTTCAGCGGCAATCAATCCTTCACGATAATCTGCAATGCAAATCCTCTGATTCAGGGCGCAGAATCCCCAAGCGGAGGACGGGCATTGAATCTGTCCTGCCAATATCGGTTGTATTGGATTGGATACGTCAAATACATGAAGAGCGTTGAAATCACCCCACAACAATTTTCCACTATAATACTTAAAATTCAACACACTGCCGCTCAATTGATATGATCCAACTTCCTCAATTTGATCTGCAATACTTATGTCATAAACGTGGATTCCATTAATCGGATCGGCCGAATAGAGTAAGCTGTCATGCAGAGCTATTCGTGGGGTATATGACAATCCAACATAACTACCGAGAACCAGAGGCTCTTCTGGATTACTTACATCTAACAGCGTAAACTCATTAGAATGATTTATTGCCACTAGATCATCTTGAACATCAAAGTACCATATGCTGTCTTGTGGATCAAATTCCCCCACCACTTGGAGATTTTCATGATCATCACAGTCAAGGATTTTAAAGCTAAGCCCGTCTGACAGATATACCAAACTTCCGATTGCATTTAATTCATGTATATATCCTGGCGTATACCATTGTCCAATTTGTCGCGGATGAACCACATCATGAATATCTACCAAGCAAATGAAATGTGTAGCAGCTACATATGCAATGTCGCCCTGAATGGCGATGTCAGTTACCTCATCAGGCATAGGACATGCACTCAGTTTTATCGCCGGCCCAGGGTCATGAATATCCAGTGTGATCACTGTCGCACCGGACCCCAAGAACACGAGATTACCCAGCTGAGCGACGGCCCGACAAGCACCTTCCGTGGCACCCAGCATTGTGCAATTCAGTGCATCCTGGGAATGTGCGATGCCAATAGTCGCGGCGAGAATGAAGGCGTGTAAAAACAAACGAAACATGATTATCTCCTGAGTTGAGAAATGCACAGAGGTACTTTCTAAGTACACCCGCTGCGACTTCTCCATGTATGGCTAAAATCCAATTCGACCAACGCTTACCCCACGGGACCCCAGCTTTCGCTGGGGTGACAGTCTACCGGGGCTGCCCAGTGAGGCACGGCGCGATGCAATCCATGGTGCCCGGCGCCCTACCTCCAATCGAACCAGGTCAGGTAGAGAATTGCCGGGTAATCAAAGCCGGTCAGGCTTAGGCGGACGCGCTGGGGGCCGGCGGGGTTGGGCGTGCCCACCGTGGTGTGGGCGCGCTCCAGTTGCAGGCTCAGTTGCAGCCAGTCGGAATTGTTCAGCTGGGTGATGGCGGCATCCTGCGTGGGGGCGGCGGGGTCCAGCGGCAGCGTGTAGCGGCGGTAGTTGTCCGCCGTGTCCAGCACGCCGTCGCCGTCCAGGTCCTCGCTGTCCGGCTGGTCGTAGTCGGCGTCCTGGCCGTTGCCTTCCGTGCCACAGGGGTTGGCGCTCAACGGGTCGGCCTCGTCGGCGGCGGACCAGTCGTCCCAGGACCAGGCTTCGCTGGCGTCCCGCAGGTTGTTGCCGTCCGCGTCGTTCCAGTCGTGGACCATCCCGAACTGCGCCAGCTGCTCGGTGGGCGTGCCCGTCCAGCCCATCAAGTCCACGGGCAGGGGCCACGGCACATCCGGGCCGCTCCGGCCATCCAGGCCCAGGTCTTCTTCGGCGGCTTGCAGGACGTCGTCGCCGTTGGCGTCCTCGCTGTCCAGCACGCCGTTGCCGTTCACATCCTCGCTGAACTCGCCGATGTCGATCACCAGCACGCCGGCGTCGGGCAGCGACGCGAAGAGCAGCTTCCACTCCAGCACCGTCGCGAGGGTGTCCAGGGTCACCCGGCTGCTCAGGCTGGTCCAGCTGTCGGGTACGTAGTGCGTCGTGCTGCCCGCCAGAAAGGCGAAGGGCTGGTGCACGAGCTCCAGCAGCGTGACCTCGTCGTTGTGCGGCCAGCCGGGGTGGATCTGCTGCTGGGTCAGCGTGGTCGTGCGCGGGAACCAGTTCAGCCGCCCGCGGGGCTGGTCGTTCAGGCCGGGATCGGCGCCGGGGGCCCAGTCGGTTTGGCTCACCAGGGGCGCCGCGGGCCCGGGATCACCACCCTCATCGCTGTCGTCGGTGCAGCCAAATACAAGCAGCAGGCCCAGCAGGGCCAGCGTGCCGGTGCGCAAAGCGGACTTCATGAGGCCTCCAGGCAGGGTGTCGCGCGGGCCAGCCCGGCGCGGGGCGGCGGTCGTCGGGGGGAGGCGCCGTCGTCACATGCAGATTCGTCTACAAGATCATCTTCCGGATGGCGTTGGGCAAGCCGAAACGCTGCGCTTGGGAAAACCCGCGGCCGGAAGCCCGGCGCGGATCCTCCGGCCGCCGGGCGGAGTTGGCGGGACTTCGTGCGGCGGCGGAGTGCTGGTGTCTTCGCGCCGCGATCCGCATGTTGGAACGGGTCCCCGCCCACGCGCAGCAGAGGAGTCCACGTGACACAAGCACAGCCCCGCATCCTGGTCACCGGCGCCAATTCCGGCATCGGCCGGGAGATTGTCCGGCAACTGGCGGCCCAGGGCGCCCAGCTGATCTTGGCCTGCCGCGACGCCGAGGCCGGCGCGCGCACCATCGACGAACTGCGCGAAGAATTGCCGGACGCGCAGCTGGAGGTGCGGCAGGTGGACGTCTCCAGCCCGCCCAGCATCCGCGCCTTCGCCCATCGGCTGACCCGGGACGGACGAAAACTTGACGTGCTGGTGAACAACGCCGGCGTGCATTTGCCCGCGCGGCGGCCCAGTCCGGAGGGCCTGGAGCTGACCTTCGCCACCAACGTGCTGGGCACATTTTTGACCGCGCTGGAGCTGCTGCCGCTGCTGGAGGCGGGCGCGGCGGAGCGGGGCGGACGGGCAGGCCGCATCGTCAACGTGGCCTCCACCTTTGCTGCGGCGCCCGAGCTGGACGACCCGCAGTTCCTGCGCCGGCCCTACAACGGCCAGCGGGCCTATCAGGAGAGCAAGGCCGGCGACCGCATGTTGACCCGGGCGCTGGCCCGGCGGCTGGCGGCGCGCGGCGTGACGGTGAATTCCATGGCCCCCGGGCTGGTGCAGACCCGGCTGTTCCGTGATACAAATCCGCTCACACGGCTGATGATCGGCGTCGCGGGCCTGCTGCGCGGCAAGAGCGTGGAGCAGGGCGCGGACACGGCCGTCTGGCTGGCGGCGGATCCGGCAGTTGAGGGCCGCAGCGGCGGCTTCCACAGCCAGCGCCAGGAGCGGCCCTGCGAGTTCGCCGACCCCGCAGCCGAGGAGCGGCTCTGGCGGCTCTGCGAGGAATTGACGCAGCGCGAGCATTGGCCCTGTCCGCCGGTTGGCGCGCAGGTTTAGACGGACGAATCGCGGCACATCGGTGACAGACAGCAGCACGCAATCTCCGTTGAGTGTGCGCTGATTGCCAATGGAATCTCTAGGTCGCCGTCGGCTTTTGCGCCTCATGATGCAAGTGGGGTTGGGGTACGCCCCCATCCCGTCCTTCCCCCGCTGGGCGGGGGAAGGTGTCTGACGCAACCCCTCCCAATGCGCCGTGCTGGCCGTGTTGGGGCCGATCGAAGGTCAGGTGACAGAATGGAGGACTGGGTTGGGAAACTACCGCGACCTGGAGGCGGGCATCGCCACGGACTTCCGCGAGCGCATGAGCTACGGCGGCTACCTGCAGCTGGATACGCTGCTGGCGGCGCAGCAGCCGCTCTCCGGCCAGCATGACGAGCTGCTGTTCATCGTGCAGCACCAGGTCAGCGAGCTGTGGCTAAAACTGCTGATCCACGAACTGCGCGCAGCCCTGGCGAACGTGCGGCGCGACGAGCTGGAGCCCTGCTTCAAGATCCTGGCCCGCGTGAAACTGATCCAGCAGCAACTCTTCAACATGTGGGCCGTGCTGGAGACCCTGACCCCCAGCGAGTACGCGCAGTTCCGGCCGGCGCTGGGGCAGTCGTCGGGCTTCCAGTCCTTCCAATACCGCACGCTGGAATTCCTGCTGGGCAACAAGCACGCCGGGCAGGCGGAGATCTTCCGCCACGACCCGGAGCAACACCGGCAGATCCTGGCGGACCTGGCGGCCCCCAGCCTGTGGGACGAGTTCCAGCGGCACCTGGCCCGGCGCGGGTTCGCCATCCCGGCCGAGCATCTGGAGCGCGACCTGCGACAGCCTTACGTGGCCCATTCCGCCGTGCTGGAGGCGCTGCGCCTGATCTACCGGGAGCCCACCGAGCACTGGGACGCCTACGAAATGGCCGAGAAGTTGCTGGACGTGGAGGAGGCCTTCCAACTCTGGCGCTTCCGCCACATGAAGACCGTGGAGCGTGTGATCGGCCACCGGCCGGGCACGGGGGGATCCAGCGGCGTGGGCTTCCTGAAGAAGGCGCTGGAGCTCTGTTTCTTCCCGGAGCTGATCGAGGTGCGCACACGGATGGAGGACGCATCATGACTTGCCTATCGGACCTGGGGGCCGCGCTGGGCGACGGTCCGCTCACGGCCGCGGGGATCGCAACCCACGTCCGGCCGTTGTTTTCCCGCATTCTGGCGCGGAACTCGCGCGAGATCTACCTGGCCAACCACTCGCTGGGCCGCCCGCTGGACCAGACGGCGCAGGACCTGGCCGAGGGCCTCAGCTTGTGGTACGACGAGCTGGACGAGGCCTGGGGCCCGTGGTGGATGGAAATGCAATCCTTCCGTGCCGCTACGGCCGCGCTGGCCGGCGCCCCGCGCGTGGACTGCATCGTGCCCAAGGCCAGCGCGGGCCAGGGTCTGCGCGCCGTGCTGAACTCCCTGCCGGGCGTGCCGCGCGTGCTGGCCAGCCGCGCGGAATTCGACAGCCTGGACAGCATCCTCAAGCAGTACGAGGCCCTGGGACGCGCCGAGCTGCACTGGGTGGACGCGCGGCCGGACGGCTTCCTCCACGTGGAGGACCTGATCCCCGTGCTCTGCGAGGTGGACCTGGTGGTGATCTCCCAGGTCTTCTTCGCCAACGGCCACGTGCTGGCGGACCTGCCCGAGCTGGTGGCCGCCGCCCACGCCACGGGCGCGCGCATCCTGCTGGACGTGTATCACGGCTACGGCATCCTGCCGCTGGACCTGGCCGCCCTGGACGTGGACTACGCCGTGGCCGGCAGCTACAAGTACCTGCGCGGCGGGCCCGGCTCCTGCTGGCTCTACGTCTCGCCCCAGGCCCTGCGCAGCGGCGCGGGCACGCTGGACACGGGCTGGTTCGCCCGCCGGGATCCCTTCGCCTTCACGCGCGGCGACAAACTGGTGCTAGCGGAGAACGGCGACGGTTGGCTGGAGTCCACCTTCCCGCCGCTGGTCTTCCACCAGTCCCGGGCGGGCCTGGCCTTCACGGCCGCCGTGGGCGTGGAGCGCTTGCGCGCCTGGAACCTGCGGCAGAAGGCCCTGCTCTCCGACCTGCTGGCGGCCCGGGACATCCCCCACCTGGGGCGAGGGCCGGAGTTCGGCGCCTTCCTCACTCTGCCCTGTCCCGATCCGCAAGAACTGGTGGGGCGGCTCAAGCGCGCCGGGGTGAACACGGACGCGCGCTCCGCCGGCGTGCGGTTCTGCCCGGACCTGTTGACCACGGATGAGGAGTTGGAACAGGCCGTGGAGCTGTTGGCCGCCTGCCGCTGAGGGCTCAGCGCAGCACGCTGAGCCGGACGGCGGCGCCGCGGTCGGGGTCCCCGAGCAGCAGCGGACCGTTGGCCGCGGGCGGCAGCACGAGCTCCCAGGGGCCGGGACCCGGACCGGGAGGCGTCCAGAGCGCCAGGCGCTGGCCCAACAGGTTGCGGATCTCCAGCGGGTGCGAGGCGCCGGCGAACTGCACCTGGCGCCGGAAACCGCCCGGGTTGGGCCAGACGCGCAGCGGCGCGGCGGCGGCCGTCCACTCCAGCCAGCCCAGTCCGGCCCGCGGCGGGGTGCCCGCGTTCACCAGCAGCAACCAGTCCCGATTGGACACGGCCATCCGTGCGGAATCCGCCCAGGCGACGGGCTGTTCCGCACGTTCCGCCAAGTGATACAAACCCTGGCCGGCGGCCCGCAGACCGCCCGCGTCGCTTAGCGCCAGGGCCTCCCAGGCGAGTCCCTCCAATTCCTGCGCCTCCGCCGGAATTCCGCCCGCGTGGGTCAGGCCGGGAAAGGTGGCGCGCAGGGGCGCCGGCTGGCCGGCCAACTCGGGCACGCGCCAGTCGCGGTCGGTATCCCCCGCGCGTAGCAGTTCCGTGAGACAGGCCGCCAGTTCATTCGCCGGCGGGGCCTGCAGGCTGTCCAGCAGCCGCGGCCAGCAATCGCCCGTCAGCGCCCCGTACTCCAGGGCCGCGCGGCAGGGCGACCAATCCGCTTCAGCCGCCAGCAGGAACTTCAGCACGGCGCCGGCGCCGTACTCGCGCAGCCCGCCCGTGAAGGTGAGCGGTCGCCGCAGGTCGGTGAGCAGCGCCGGCAGGTAGCGCACCGCCCAGTCGTCGTGGTCGGGGAAGACCTGGTCCTCGGCCCAGACCGCGCTGGACTCGTAGAAGGCCAGGTTGCGCAGGTCCGCGCCCCGGGCGAACTGCAGGGCGTGGAAGAACTCGTGGGCGCAGGTCACGTCCAGCAACTCGCCGGGGTCGCCGCCCCAGCGCTCCGGCTGGTGGTCGAGCTGGATCCAGCTCAGGCCGCCAGTGCCGTCCTCCTCGAAGGGCAGCGTGGTGGCGCCGGGCATGTCCTGCCGCACCACCAGCACGGGGTAGCGCTCGCGCAGGCCCAGCGGGGCGTCCCAGGCGCCGGGCAGCGAGAGATAGTGGGCGCGCGCCGCCTGCAGCGCGGCCAGGATCCGCGGCACGTGCTCGGCGGCCAGGGCCGAGTCGCCGCTGGAGTTCCAGTGCAGCTCGAAGTAGCCGTCGGAGCCGGGCGTGACGTGCTGGAAGGCCTCGTCGATGCGCGCGCCCTTGTCGGGCGGCGTGGAGAGCAGGCAGGCGGCATTGGCGGAGGCGGCCAGCAGGACCGGCAGGATGGGCAACACGCGCCGCACCCACCCAACGGGAGGCCACCCACGCAGCGGGCGACAAGCAGGGAGTTCGGGCACGTCCACCAAGGCCTCCCGCGGAACTGCCGCCGTCTACTTCAGGAAGGTCACGCGCCGCAGCTGCTGCGCCGCGCGGCCGTCCGCCCCGGTGTTGACCATCCGCACCAGGTAGACGCCCGAGGCCAGCCGGCTGAAGTCCAGCGGGAAGGCGTTGGCGCCCGGGTGCAGCAGCCAGGGCCCGGCGCTGAGCACGCGCTGGCCCAGCAGGTTGTAGACGGTCACTTCCAGGCGTCCTGCGGCGGCGGCCTGCCAGCGGATCTGGGTCAACGGATTGAAGGGATTGGGCGCCAGCAGCACCTCGTCGGCGTGCGCACGCGGCGGCGCGGGGGGCGCGGGCGTGCCCGGCAGGGCGTCGGCCACCGTCAGCAGGACCAGGTTGTCCAGCGCCGCTCCGTAGGACCAGTTGCCCTGGTAGCGGAAGGCCAGGCGCAGGCTGTCCGTGCCCGCCAGGCCCGACAAGTCCAGACTGCGCGTCTCCCAGTGTTCGCCGTCGACGGGCCGGGCCAGGGTGCGCCAACCGGTGCCGGCGCTGTCCGCCAGGATCTCCAGCGTGTCGCCGGCGCCGGACTGGTAGTACTGGTCCCAGGCCAGCAGCAGGCCCCGGGCCGTCTCGCCCTCCCGGGTGTGTGATACATCCAGCCACGGGCTGAGCAGCCAGGCGTCCTGGACCAGCGGAAGCCCGTCCGCCGTGAAGCGGCCGCGGGCGTCGCTGTTGACGCAGGCGAACCAGCTGTGGGCCGGCACGGTGAAGTTGGCCGAACTGCTGGTCTGCGCGCGCTGCCAGGAGAGCGTGTCCGTGCTGCCCGCCTGGGCGCTCCAGTCCGCCGACAGCTCGCTCTCGAAGTCCTGATGCAGGTCCAGCCGGGCGGCCGAGTCCGGCGACCAGAAGGAGACGCTGAAGGGAATGCTGACCGTGAGCAGTTCGCCGTCCGAGGCGTGGAACAGGTCGAACTCCAGGGTGTCCAGGTAGGTGCCGTGGTAGCGCAGCGTGTCCAGCTCACCCGAATCCAGGGTGTCCACGTAGAAGGAGCGGACTCCGAAGTCGATGCGCAGGCTGTCTTGGCTGCCCACGCTGTCGGGGTCCGCCTTCCAGAGGTAGAGCGTGCTGTCCACGTCCCAGCGGAGTTCCGCCGCCCCGACCCGGCGGGCCTTGGAACGCAGGAAGGGGGGCTGGGGCCGCCGGTGGATCACCAGGGCCAGGCTGTCGGCCGCGTCCAGGTTCCAGATGCGGAAGGGCTTCTGGGCGATGGAGTCGCGCTGCATCAGCCCGAAGTCGAAGCGCCGGTAGGCGTCCTCCAGCTGCCAGCGTTGTCCCGGCAGCGTCACCGTGGAGAAACCCGTGGCGTCGTCCACCAGCAGCACGAAGCGGTCCTGTGACACGTTGCGCACGGCGAAGTACCACACGCCCCCGCTGCCCACGGGCAGCTCCTCGGTGAATTCCTGCCAGGTGACGGAAACCTCGCTGAAGCGTTCGAGCAGCTGAAACTCGTCCAGGTGGGCGGCCAGCTCCCCGGGCGCCAGGGCGGCATCCCGCTGCAGGGCGAGGAACTCCACCGTCTCCGGATAGTTCGGGTCCTGGCTGCGGTACCAGATCTTGAAGAAGCGCCGCGCCGAATCCGGTTCCATGGGCGGCGAGATCAGCCAGTCGTCGTTGGGCTCGCCGTCGTCCCGGTAGCGGCTGCCCAGCGCCCAGTCCCCCGCGTGGGGCGCGTAGTACTGCGCCGTGCCCAGCCGGCCCCAGGAGTCGCCGGAGCCGTCGCGGTCCACCACGGTCCAGGCGATGCGCCAGGACTCGGACTCGAAGCCCTCGCTGAGCAGGACGTCCACGTCCCGGCCGGCGCCCTTGTCCACCACGGCCGCCCGGGCTCCCAGCCAGGCCAGCAGCAGCAGCAGGACCAGACCCGCCCATCCCGTGACACGCCTCATGCGCCGTTCTCCCGAACGAGCAGCGAGCAGTCGAAGGCCCGGGCGCTGTGGGTCAGGGCGCCCACCGAGACCAGATCCACGCCGGCACGCGCCAGCGCGGCCAGGCGGTCCCCCTGGATGCCGCCGCTGACCTCCAGGCGGGCCCGGCCGGCGGCCAGGGCCACCGCGGGGGCGATCTGCTCCGCGCTGAAGTTGTCCAGCATGATCCAGTCCACTCCCAGTTCCAGGGCCTGTCGCAGCTCGTCCAGCGTCTCCACTTCCAGTTCCAGGGCCATCTCCGGCCGGCCGGCGGCGGCACGCTGGGCGCGCGCGGCCTCTACCGCCCGGGCCAGCCCGCCAGCCGCGCGAATGTGGTTCTCTTTGATCAGGTACATGTCATGCAGACCCAGCCGGTGGTTGCCCGCGCCGCCGGCCCGCACGGCCAGCTTCTCCAGCTGGCGCCAGCCCGGCGTGGTCTTGCGCGTGTCCAGCACCTGCAGGCGCGGTCCCGCCAGGGCCACCAGGGCGGCCGCGGAGGTGGCCACGCCGGAGAGGCGTTGCAGGAAGTTGAGCGCCGTGCGTTCCCCGGCCAGGATAGCCCGCAGGGAGCCGTCCAGCTCCACCAGCCGCTGGCCGGCCGCCACCGTCGCGCCGTCGTCCACCAGGCAGCGGACCTCCAGCGGAGCATCCTCGGCCACGCGTCCGAACACCTCCCGGACGATGGGCAGGCCGCAGACCACGCCGGCCTGGCGCGCCTCGATCCAGGCGGAGCCGGTCCGGCCGGCGGGCACGCAGGCGCTGCCCGTGACATCGCCGGGCAGCCAGGGCGGCCCGCCGCGCCCCAGATCCTCCTCCAGGGCCAGGGGGATCAGCGCTTCCGCCGCCGCCAGCCAGGGATTCGTGGTCGTCATGCCGCCGCCCCTCCTTGCTCCACCGCTCCGCCCGTCCTCAGGGCTGCCCGGCGCCCAGCCGCTCCAGTTCCACGGCGGCCCGCAGCCCGTGGCCCGAACTGGCGCCGTGGCGCAGGGCGATCTGCCGCAGAGTCTCACGGGCCTCCGCCGGCCGTCCCAGCGCCTCCCAGCAGCGCGCCGCGGCGAACATGGCGCTGGCGTCCCAGTCCAGGCTCGAGGAGTCCTTGAGGTGCGGCACCTTCTGGTACTCCAGGATGGCGCCCGGCAGGTCGCCCTCGCCCTCCGCCACTTCGCCCAGCCGGTACTGGATCTCCGCCGCGCAGGTCTCGTCGGCCTCGGCCTGCAGGGAGCGCAGCGCGGCCCGTGCCGTGGCCGTCTCCCCCGCCCGGGCCAGCAATTCGCCCAGTTCCAGCCGCCGGGTCAGCACGTCGCGGGCCTGGGGATGCTCGGCCACGTAGCGTTCCAGCGCCTGGCGCCGGACCTGCGGCCGCCGCAGGCGGTCCGCGCCGTCGATCCAGCGACCCAGGGCCGCCTCGCGCCGGAGCGGCGCGCTCAGCTCCACCGCCCGTTCCAGATTGGCCAGCGCCTGGGCCGTGTCACCCGCAGCCTCCGCCAGTTCGGCGCGCAGGGTGGCCGCGTCCGCCCGCTCCGGGGCGCGGGGCCAGCGCTTCTCCAGCACGCCCAGCGCCTTCAGGCCGGCGGCGTCCTTGCCCTGGGCCTGCAGGGCCCGGGCGAGGCCCAGCTGGGCCGCGGGTGCCTGGGGCGTCTTGTCCAGCTTGCCCGCCACCTGGCCAAAGGCCTTCTCCGCCTCGGCAGGCTGACCGCGCTCCAGCAGTCCCAGTCCCTGGGCCAGACCCACCGCGGCCTTCACCGTGTCCTCGCTGACCCGGCCGTTGTTCTCCTTCAGCAGCCGCTGCAATTCCTGGCGGCTGGACTTCTCCCGGCCCGCACGGGCCAGGGACTTGATCCACTGGGTGCGCAGGGCCAGGTCGGCGGACTTGGCCGGGCGCAGGCTCTCCAGCAACACCAGCGCCTCCGCGTTGCGGCCGGCGCCGCTCTCCAGCGCGGCCAGCAGGCGCACGGCGCTCCCGGCGGCGGGCGTGCCGGGAAAGACGGTGGTCAGGGTGCGGCAGGCGCGCCGGGCGTCTTCGTCCCGTCCGTCGCTGTGGAAACTGCGCGCCACGCGCAGCAACAGGCGCGAGGCCAGCGCCGTGTCCGCCAGCACCGGGCCGCCCAGCGCGCGGAACCAGCTGCGGCGGGCCTCGGCGCGTTCGCCCAGTTGCTCCAGTCCCTGGCCCAGTTCGTCCAGCAGGCGCGGATCTGCCGGCGGCGCGCCGGGCAGCGGCACGCGCCGGGCTTCGTCCTCGGCCAGCAGTCTCCGGCAGATGGCCAGCGAGACCTCCGGACGGCCGGCCCGGCGCTCCAGTACGGCGATCTCCCGTTGCAGGCCGGCGGAGACCGGATGCCAGGCCCAGTCCTCCGTGGCGTGAGACAACACGAGATCCCGCACGAGGCTGTCGGCGCGTTCGTCCAGGGCCAGGTTGCGCGCGGCCACCAGCGCGGCGGGATCCTCGACGGACTCCCGCAGGATGCGCAGCCAGTCCTGGCGCGCGGACTCCTGGTCGCCCAGTGTCTCACGGCAGAGCGAGCGGGCCAGCACGCGGCCGGGATCGGGTTCGCGCAGACTGTCCGCCCACTGCAGGGCCTTGCGCGCGCAGTCCGCCTGGGACTGGGCGCTGCCGCCCTCGGCGCCGATGGCTTCGCGCAGCCCGTTCCACTGGTCCAGCAGCTCGCCCGCCAGCGCTGCGGGATCGCACTGCCCGGCGCGGCGCAGGCCCTCCAGCAGCGCGATGCGCTCCCGGCGCTCCTCCGGGCTGGGCGCGGGCTCGGAGGACCAGAGGGCGCGCAGGGCCTGCAGTCCCCAAGGCGAACGAGCCAGCTGGCGGTCCTCGGCCTCCCACTCCTCGCGGGCCTCGTCCACACGCTTCAGTTCCACCAACGCGGCCAGCCGGCCCATCCGGGCCTCGGCCTGCAGGTTGCCGTCCGCCTTGTCAGGCAGCGACTGAAAGGTCCGCAGCGCCTCCTGGGGCGACTGCAGTTCGCGCAGCTGCAGCCAGCCGATCTCCAGCGCGGCCCGCGGATTGCGCTCCGCGCCTGTCTGGCGCAGATCCTTGAGCCAGCGCTCCAGTTCCGTCTTGCGCGCCCGGGGCCGGGCCCGCTGCTGATCCAGGCTGTCCACCTCCGCGCGCAGCGGCGAGACGGGCCAGCGTTCCTGGAAGATGCGCGCCAACTCCACCGCGCGGCTCCAGTCGGAGCCGGCCACGGCCAGCCGCACGCGCAACAGGCCCCGGCGATCCGCCTGCAGCGGATCGCCGCGCTGGGCCTCCAACAGGCGGGTCGCTTCGGGCAGCAGGCCCTGCCGCAGCAGGATCTCCGCCAGCCCGGTGGCTTCCGGGTGGTCCGGCTCCACGTGCCGACTCAGTTCGCCCACGCGCTCCCAGGACACGCTGGGCAGGCCGCTCTGGTCCTGTTCGCGGGCCAGACCCAGCAGGCCCACGGCCAGCAACCGGGCGGAGTCGGGAGTCAGATTCGGGGTGGCGGACAGGGAATCCAGCGCCGCGGCGAAGTGCTCCGCGGCCTGGGCGCCCGCACCGGCCCGCGCCAGCGCCAGGGCGCGCCGCAGCCGCACGACGGGCGTCTGCCGCGCGCAGGTGGCCCAGGCCCCTTCCGCCTCCAGATCCGCGCCCTGCAGCACCAGCGCGTCGCCCAGCAGCAGGCGCAGACTGTCGCGCACGGCAGGCGAGTCGAAGGCCGCGTCCTCCTGCTCCAGCTCGTAGCGCAGTCCGCGCTCGGCCTCCAGCAGGCGACCCAGCTCCAGCCGGCGCGCGGCCAGGGCCAGCCAGAGCCGGCCGCGCAGGGGATCGTCCTCGTACTGGGCCTCGGCCCGCACCAGCAGCGCCAGCGCGTCCTCGCCCTGCTGGTTCTCCACCAGCAGACGGTCCAGTTCCAGCAGGGCGCGCAGCTGGCCGGCCCCCGGCGCGGACTCCCGCAGCACGCGGTCCAGCAGTTGCCGGGCTTCGGCGGCGTGGCCCTGTTCCACCAGCAGCAGGGCCCAACGGCGCCGCGCCTCCAGCCCCTGATCGCTCTCGGAATCCAGTTCGGCCGCCAGGCGCAGCAGTTCCTCCCGCGTGGCCAGCTCGCTGCGCGGGGTGTTCGCTTCGGCCTCGAGCAGGCCCTGCACGGCCTCCGGGCTGCCCGGGTGCTGCTGGGCCAGCCGGCGCCACTGCTTGACCGCCTCGCCCGTGCGTCCCAGCCGGGCCAAACACTCGCCTGCGGCCAATTGGGCGCCGGGCGCCAGCGGCGAGGAGGAGTGGCGCTGCACCAGCGACTGGAAGGCGCCCAGGGCCTCGGCCGGCCGTTGCAGAGCCAGCCAGGCCCGGCCCTCGAGTTCGAGGATCAGGTCGCCGGCCTGGGAGGAGGGAAAGCGTTCGCGGAACTGCCGGCACTGGGCCACCACCAGTTCGTGACGACCCTCAGCGGCGAACTGGCGGGCGTGCACGGCTTCGCGTTCCTCGGCCCAACTGGCGCCTGTCGCGGGGCGCAGCCCGGCCAGCGCGGCAAAAAGCAGGATGAGGATCCGGTTCATGCGGGTCATGGGATTCCAGTTCTGATTGCGCCCAGAATGTGGCAAGGAAAGGGGAGTATCGGGGTGTCAGAACGGTGCCAGGCCGGTGCCAGGCCGGTGCCAGACCGGTGCCAGGCCGGTGCCAGGTCGGTGCCAGAACGGTGCCAGGCCGGTGCCAGGCCGGTGCCAGACCGGTGCCAGAGCACTGTCAAGCAGGATTTACGTCTGCGCATCCGCCGCCGGAATGACAGCCCTGTGCTGGGATCCCCCGGTCAAGCCGGGGGATGACGAAAAGGTTGCGTGAGGTGAAGCCCGCAGGGCTGTGCCAGGTCGGTGCCAGAGCACCTCTCGACCTGCCTAGCCGATGAGCCGCAACTTCGCCAGCCGGGCCACCAACTTTTTCACGCCCACGGACTCGAAGCGCACGCTGACCCGGGTCTCGCCGCCGAAGCCAGTCAGGTGGATGATCACGCCCTTGCCCAGGGTTTCGTGCAGCACCTTGGCGCCCGGGAAGAGGTCCGCGGGGTCCGCGATCTCGGCCAGCTGCGAGGACGGATCGCGCACGGGTTCGGCCTTGCGGAAGGGGCTGTACTGGTTGAGCAGGGCCGCGCGCTCGCGGTCGGCGCCCAGTTTGCCGTCCGCCCGGGCCGGCTTGCGGGCGGGCGCCGGCAGCTCGCCGGGATCCAGTTCCAGCTCGCCGCCGGCGAAGCCCGGTCGGGCGGGCGGGGGCGGCGGGGTCACGCGCGGCGCGGGCTTCCAGCTGGGCGTGCCGCCGCGGACGGGTTCACCGGGCTTGGTGTGCGGATCGCTCTGCCAGCTCGCCTGGGCGTCACGCCAACTGCCGCGCAGGCCGGAACCCAGCAGGCGGCCAGCCTGGGAGCGGTCCAGCAGCTCCTCGGGAATCATGTCCAGGAAGGTGCTGGGCATGGCGCCGCCAGCCTGTCCGTAGCGGCGCCGCATCCGCGCGAAGCAGAGGAAGAGCCGGCGCATGGCGCGCGTGGCCGCCACGTAGAACAGGCGGCGCTCCTCCTCCAGCTGCAGCGGATCATCCAGCGCGCCGGCCAGCGGGAAGAGCCCCTCTTCCAGACCAGTCACGAAGACCACGGGAAACTCCAGGCCCTTGGCGCTGTGCACGGTCATCAGCGTTACGTGGTCCTCCTTGTCGTCCCAGCCGTCCACGTCGGCGACCAGCGCCACCTCCTCCAGGAAGCCCGCCAGGCCCAACTCGCTGTTCTCCTCGTAATGCTGCAGGGCCGCCTGCAACTCGCGCACGTTCTCCACCCGGGCCTTGCCCTCGGGACCTTCGGCCTCCAGGTGTTCGATGTAGCGCGTCTGCTCCAGCAGCAGTTCCAGCACCTCGGTGGGCTTGCCGGAATCCATCAGCGAGCGCAGGTCGTGGATCAGCTTGCCGAACTCCACCAGCCGCCCGGGTGCGCCGCGCCCCAGTTCGGCGATCAGCTCGAAGCGCTCCACGCCGTCCAGGAAGGAGAGCCCCTCGCGCTGGAAGATGGCGCGGGCCTGGGCGATGGTGGCGTCGCCGATGCCGCGGCGGGGCGTGTTGATCACCCGCAGCAGGCTCACCGTGTCCTGGGAGTTGACCAGCAGGCGCAGATAGGCCAGCAGGTCCTTGATCTCGCGGCGCTCGTAGAAGCGCGTGCCGCCCACGATCTGGTAGCGCAGGCCGTGGCGCATGAAGGCCTCTTCCAGCGCCCGGGACTGGGCGTTGGTGCGGTAGAGCAGGGCCACGTCGCGCAGGGAGCCGCCCTGCTCGCGATGCTCGAGGATGCGCCGGCAGATCAGCGCGGCCTCCAGCGACTCGTCCTCGCCCACCAGCAGGGGAATCAATTCGCCGCGGCCGTTCTGGGTCCAGAGCTGCTTGGGATGGCGCGACTGGTTGCGCGAGACCACTGCGTGGGCGGCCTCGAGGATGACCTCGGTGGAGCGGTAGTTCTGCTCGAGCTTGAAGATCCGCGTGCCCGGCCAGGTGCGCTCGAAGTCGAGGATGTTGCGCAGGTCCGCCCCGCGCCAGCCGTAGATGGATTGGTCGTCGTCGCCCACCACGCAGATGTTGGCGTGCTCCTGGGCCAGCAGGCGCGCCACTTCGAACTGGGCCTGGTTGGTGTCCTGGTACTCGTCGATGAGCAGGAAGCGGAAGCGCTCCTGGTAGACCTTGAGCCGCTCCGGGTGGGCCCGGAACAGGTCGATGGGCTTGAGCAGCAGGTCGTCGAAGTCCATCGCGTTGGACTGCTTGAGCTGGATGGCGTAGTCGCGGTAGATGTCGCTCAGCTTCTCGTGGATGAAGCCACTGTCGCTGGTGGCGAAGGTCTCGGGGTCCAGCATGGCGTTCTTGGCGTTGGAGATGGCGCCGCGCACGCGCTTGGGGTTCAGCTGCCCGTTCTTCAGCGAGAGGCGCTCCATGCAGTCCTGCACCACCTTGAGCTGGTCGTCGGAATCATAGATGGTGAAGTTGCGCCCGTAGCCCAGCGCCTCGGCTTCGCGCCGCAGGATGCGGGCGAAGATCGAGTGGAAAGTGCCCACCCACATGTCGCGCACCGAGCCGTCCACCAGGTGGGCGATGCGCTCGGACATCTCCTTGGCGGCCTTGTTGGTGAAGGTGAGGGCCAGGATCTCCCAGGGCCGGGCCAGGCGCTTGTCCAGCAGCCAGGCAATGCGGCTGGTGAGGACGCGCGTCTTGCCGCTGCCCGCTCCCGCCAGGATCAACACCGGGCCGTCCGTGGCTTGGACGGCCGCCTGCTGGGCCGGGTTCAGTCCGCTCAAATCCATGGGGTTCACGTTCCTGTTGGATGAAACGGGCGACCCGCGGGTCGCCCACCATGTTCGTGTTCGCCGGACCGCCCGCCCTCAGGGAGTGCGCCGTCCCAGACCGCTGTCCCGCGCCGCGGCCGCCTGTTCCAGCCGGGCCGCCGATTCCAGCTGGCTGGCGCTGTCGGCCAGTTCGCCGGCGTCCAGCCGCGCGCGCAGGGCGTCCAGGGCCTGTCGGGCGCGCAGGTGCTCGCCGTAACTGACGGAGAAATCGTGGCTGCCGTCGCCGCGTGAGACAAAGTAGAGGTAGTCGCAGCGCGCGGGATTCAGCACGGCCGCCAGGGCCACCTTGCCCGGACTGCCGATGGGTCCGGGCGGCAGGCCCGTGTAGCGGTAGGTGTTGTAGGGCGAGTCGATGGTCAGGTCCTTCAGGTACAGGCGCCGGCTCTTGGGCAGCAGGTACTGCACCGTGGGGTCGGCCTGCAGCTTCATGTCCACCTTCAGGCGGTTGAGGTAGACGGCCGCGATGGTGTCGGCCTCGCCCGAGAGTTGATACTCCGCCTGGACGATGGAGGCTAGCGTGGCGATGCGCCGCAGATCCAGGCTGTCCTGGGCGCCCGGACCCGCTAGGTCGTCCAGCACTTTCTGGAAACGCGCGACGGCCTTGAAGAGGATGGCGCGCTCGTCGTCCGCCGGGCTCAGGAAGTAGGTGTCGGGGAAGAGCAGGCCGTCCAGGTCCGGCACCTTGAGACCCAGCAGGCGCACGAAACTCGTGTCACGCACCAGCTGCATCATCAGCAGGCTGTCGCGCCCGGCCTCCCGGGCCAACAGGCCCACCACGTCGGCGGTGCGGCCGCCTTCGGGGATGCGCACCTTGAGCATGGGCACGGAGAAGACCAGCAGCTGACGGAGCATGGCCTTGGGCGACATCCCGCTGTCCAGGATGAAGGCGCCCACCTGGATGGCGCGATCCCCCCCCAGCAGGCGGGCCGCGAACAGCAGGCGGACGGGTTTGTCCAACAGGTGCAGGCCGTGCAGTTCGTCGGCCACCTGACGCAGGGTCATGCCCGGCCGGACCAGCAGCTTGGCCACCACGCGCTCGCCCGCCCAGCCCGGATCCCGGGCCAGCCAGGCCCAGCCCTTGCCCAGGCCCAGCAGCAGCAGGGCCAAGGCCAGCGCGACCCAGAAGATCGGGCGACGGAAGCGCAGCGGGGCGTGCGGGAGCTGCGTGGGCTGTTCCGCCGGCGCCGGCAGGACGGGACCTAGGTCGGGCACGGTGCGCAGTTCGGCGTCCAGGCGCTCTTGCCGACTGTGGGCCTGGGCCGTGGGCCGGCTGTCCGGGCGATCCTGGGGCTGGGGATGGGTCCGCCCGCCCTCCAGCGCCTTGCCTTCGCGCTTGCGCGGACCCGGGCGGCGGTCGTGGCGCGTGTCGCCACCTTCCCCACGCGGAGAGCGCGGAGCGCCTTCAGACGAACCGCGACGGGAATCGCCCGGGCGCAGGTTGTCCGCCCGCGCGCCGGGAGCCGGGGTGGGCGTGCCGTTGCCCTCCGGCCGATGGCCGCCATCCTTGGCACTTCGGCGGGGCCGGCGCCGGGGCGGGCGCGGGCGGCGGGAGGGTCCAGGGGAATCGTTGGGAGTGTCGGCGCTCACGTGATTCGCTTGATTATCATGGATTTGCGCACCCAAGGTAAGGATCGGCCCGCTCGCAGTCAATCCGCGCACCGGCCTCACGGCACGGTCGCCACGACCCTGCCCGGCGGGTTGGACAATCTGCGGGCCGGGTGGCCCGGTTCATGAAAAAGCCCCCCGCCGCGGTGCGGCGAGGGGCTGCGATTCGTCAGGGAAGGAGGATCACTCCAGATCCTGCAGCTTGGGCGCATAGAACTGGTAGAGGATCCCGCTCATGACCGAGCGCGCGCCGCTACCCGTGGTCGGGGCACCCAGCGCGTAGCTGGGATACTCGCCTTGCTCCAGCATGTGGAGGGGCAGGGAGTTGAAGGCGGTGCGGAAGTTGGTGTAGCCCGTGCCGGTTCCGAAGCCCGCGCCGCCGCTGAAGGTGGTGTTCTCGGTGTAGAGGAGAACCGGCTTGCGGTGCTTGATCAACGTGGGCTGCCAGGTCAGGTCGACGTTGACCGTGTCGCCACGCACCCAGTAGTCCGCCGGGTTGTCGATGCGTTGATGGTCCACGCGGATGAAGACCATCTCGCGGCTGTTGACCACGCCCGTGGTGGTGATGATCGGATTGGCCCACATGTGGTCCGGCCGGCTCATGTTCCAGGCGTCCAGGGCGGCGGTGATGGACATGCTCCAGTAGTAGCGGGCCACGTTGGGAATGTAGAGCCAGCAACCCGTGGCGTCGGGATCCGTGGAGTAGGCCGGATAGCGGGCGTTCTCGCCCGTGCTCTCGTTGTCCTGGTAGAAGATCGCCGGCAGGTCGGACTGCCGCGCCACGCGGAAGATGTTGAACTCCTGGCGCTCGGGCAGCCCGGCGGTGAAGGAGTCGTAGGTGTAGGCCGCCACCGTGCCCAGCCCCTCGTTCAGGGCGTAAGCTTCCACGTAGGCCAGGGCGCTGTCCGGCAGATAGGGCCGGTAGGCTGGGCCGGGGATGTAGAAGGCGTTGTACCCGGTCGCTCCGCCGCTGTTGGCGCGGATGATGTCGATCCGGTCCTTGTCCATGTACAAGGGCTGCAGGCCGTCGCCTTCGGGCAGGCCGGAGAGGCAGCCGTCCAGGCGGCCGTCCGTGGAGAAGGTGTTGTTGTCGTCCCCGTAGACACCCAGGATGCCCAGGTAGCCGGAGAGGAAGTCGCCGGCCTGGTCGGCGATGGCCGCCTCCGTGGTGGTGGAGGCGTCGTTGCGCGCGTAGCTGAATGTGCCGAAGAGGCTGGACCAGCCGGTCCAGAACAGCGAGCCGCCCATGTCCAGATAGTCCATGAGGAAGCCCTTGGCCGTCTTACTGATCCACGAACCGCGCTCGCCCGGGTTGCCCTGGCCCTCACTGGTGGCCCACTTGTCGTCCAGGCAGATGATGGTCTTGTACTGGCTGATCACGGCGAAGGGCAGCTGGACGGGATACTCCGCATCCAGGCCCATCTTCCAGTAGCGACAGTTGAAGTCCTGACCGTCGCCCACTTCGTGCCGCCAGACCACTTGATAGCCCGCCACGCCCTGGGTGGCGGCCTTCACGTCGGGCAGGGCGCCGGCGATCAGATCCTGATAGTAGGCCATGTATTCTTCGTTGCTGGCGAAGCCCAGGGTGGCCAGCGGGTTGGCGGCGTCCGGAGGCGTGAAGTCCAGCACCAGGACGTCCTTGGCCAGGGTCAGCTCCTGCACCTTGAAGCGCATCCAGGCCGGCTCCGTGCAGCTCTCGTAGCCGTCGTCCCGGCTGAACACGGTCAACTGGTAGTAACCTGTGGGCAGGTTGAACAGCTCGACTTCGTTGTGCAGCGACCAGCCGTCCTCGTCGAAAGCGTGCAGCTCGAAGCTGCCCGTGTTGTCCTCGGTCAGTTCCACGCGCGTGCTGTCGGCGTTCACCAGCTCCAGCCCGTCGTCGGTGGCCGTGGAGCCCGCGTTCATGTAGCCCGGCACCAGGGAGTCGGGAATGCGGTGCAGCAGGAAGCGGAACTGCAGCGGGATGGTGACCAGGGCCTGGTCGTCCGGGTCGTCGCCGGACACCAGGAAGCGCAGGCCCTTCCAGTTCTCCAGCTGTTCCGTGGCGATGGGGATTTCGTAGTAGGGGCTGACGTGCTCCTGCAGGTACTGGATGGTCACCGGGTCGGTCTCGATGTCGGTCCAGTTGATGACGTGGCGCTCGTGCTCGCCCGGCTGGCTGACCAGCGTGTAGCCGTCCTTGTAGTAGGCCAGCGTGGGCGTGTTGGGGGCGCGGTTGCTGCGGTTGAAGACCCGCATGGCCGGCTCGGAGACTTCGCCGTCGTTGTCGATGGCCTGCAGGAAGACTACGTGCTTCTGGATCCGCCCCAGCCCGGTGGTCAGGTTGACCACGGCCTGGGTGTTGGTGGTGGTCACCCAGTGGATGGCCTCGGTGGTGTCTTCCAGCGCGGCGTCGTTGTTGTTCACGCGGGTGATGAAGGCCGCCAGCGCGTCATCGGTCTCGTAGGGATAATCCAGATAGCGGTAGGCCGTGACGAAGCCGTCCGGGTCGGAGCCGCGCCAGAAGATGAGCGGGGCGAAGCTGTAGACCGGATAGTACTCGAAGCTGCCGTCGATGACGTAGTTGTAGCCCAGCTTCCACTGGAACTCCGTCGTGTGCTGGATCCAGACGTAGCGCGCGATGTTCGGGTCGATGCGGTAGCAGGAGGCCGGCACCCAGCGCCAATCGTCGGGGTCCAGCGGGTTGACTTCCTTGATGGAGCGGATTTCGCGCACAAAGAAGTACTGGTAGCGGATCAGCTCGAACTTGGCCTCCACGTCCAGCTCGCTCGGCAGCTGGGCGCCCTCGGCTTCCTGGAAGCCCTGGAGGGAATCGGGGAAAATGAAGGTGTAGTTCGGGATCTCATAGGTGGTGCGGGCGCTGTCCGCATCCTGCTGGTTGTTCACGAAGGACACGCTGGGCGCCTGGTTTCCCGAGAGGCTGCCGTCGATCTTGCTGCAGCCGATCGCCAGGATCAGCAGCAAGGCCAAGGCCGACAGGGTGGTGGGACGAGAAAACTTCATCTGTCGGGTCTCCTATCGCGTCCAGGAAAGGGTGATCATGTTGCGGGTTTCCAGGTAGCGGGACGGGGCGAAGGCGTAATCCAGCGTCCAGTTGCCCCAGTTCTCCTTCTGCCACTTGAAGCCCGCACCCAGGCAGAGGCCGTCCGTGGAGAGCAGCGGATACTCGTAGCCCACCTCCGGATCGTACTCTTCCCACTCCGTCTGCTTCACGCCGTTCATCTTCTTGCCCAGTCGCAGGAAGAACTGATTCTTGTAGGCGTATTCGAGGCCCACGTCGATCTGTTCCACGTTGTCGCTGGGATGGCCGAATTCAAAGGCCCCGTGCAGGAAGTGCTCGGCGTCCTTCTTGCCCATCAGGTCCATGGACACGCCGAACTTGAACATGATGGGCAGGGGGTAGGGTTTGTCGATGAAGGTCATGTCCGGCCCGAAGTTCGTGATGCTCATGGCCATCTTCATGCTTCGCCAGCCGGTGTCGTAATAAGTGCCCAGGTCGGCCGCCCAGCCGTTGGCGCTGTATTCGTAGGTGCTTTCCCGCACGAACTTGCCCGTCACGCCGACGGAGAACTTGTTGGTCAGGCGCTTGGCGTAGGAGGCGCCCAGGGCCAGATCCTGCCAATCGAACTGCTGGCCCGTGCCGTTGGGCAGCTCGGGGGTGTTGACGTCCATCATGCCGGAGCGCAGCCAGGTCAGGGCGACGCCGAAGGCCGTCCCCGTCTCAGGGGAGGAATAGGCGCCGCCAATCCAGTTCTGCGACACGTCGACGGGCAGGGCGTAGTGCGTGGCGCTGTAGTGCCAGCCCTCGCTCAATTGCACCAGTCCACCCGGGTTGTAATACAGGGCACTCACGTCGTCGGCCAGGGGCAGCAGGGCGTCCGCCATGGACAGGCCGCGGGCCGAGGGGCTCAGTTTCAGGAACTGGGCGCCCGCGGTTCCGGCCTTCACCTGGGCCAGGGCCGTCTGTTGCAGCGCCAGGGCCAGGACCAGGGCCAGGACAAGCTTCCAATACCTCATGGTTGGTCTCCTTGTGCGCTCTACTTGATGATCACAAACTTGCCGGTGGAGATCTCACCGTCGCCGGCCGGGGTCTTGTCTTCCACGCTGAAGTAGTACAGACCGCTGGCCACCTGCTGGAAGTTGCGCGTGTTCAGGTCCCAGGACTCGCTGAACTGGGAGTCCCAGCGGGAACCGTCGCCATCCAGGTTGTGGGGCAGCATCTGCACCAGGTCACCGGCCACCGTGTAGATGCGGATGACGCAGATTTCCGGCAGATTCATGAACTCGATCCGGCGGTCGCTCTGCGGATACCACTGCAGGGTGCCGTCGTCCTGGTTTTCCCACTGCAAACCCTGCTCGGAATTGCCGAACTGGTAGGCCTTGGTGTAGTCCACGTCCGCGCGATAGGGATTGGGCACCACGCGCACGCCCTGGCCGGACACTCCGCTGGGAGCCTGCCGCAGGCTGTTGCAGCTCTGCGCGGTCTCCAGGGGTTCCGTGCCGGTCTGGTAGTCGCCGAAGTCGAAGGCCGTCACGCTGTAGTAGCGCGGGAAGAGGCTGTGGACCTGGGGGATGTTGTAGTGGAATTCCACGTCGTAGCCGGCGTGGTCCCAAGTGTTGTTGTACGCGCCCTGGTTGTCGGCCAGGTCTTCGAAGCGCTCGCCCAACACGGGGACGCCCGCGCCGGCCTCGCCGGTGAAGATCAGGCCCGTGGCCGGGTCAACGGCGCTACCCAGATTGTTGAAGACTTCCGTGCCGTCCAGCAGGTAGTAGCGATGGAGGCCGTCGACGCTGCGCACGGCCACGGCCGTGGTGTAGGCGCCGATGATGTCGTTGAAGCCCGTGCCCATGCTGACCCAGAGGTCCTCGTTGATGTCCAGCAGGATGCTCTCCTGCAGCTCGCCCACGGGAACGGCGATCTCGCGGAAGCCCGAGTTGCGCCCCACCTGCTGGCGTTCCCAGCCGCGGTTGGTCTCGCGCATGGGCAGGCTCTGCAGCGGGCCGACGTCGGGCAGCGTGCGCAGGGAGTTGTCCGCGTCGTAGTAGGCGAAGTTGACGTTGTCGAACTCGTCCAGCAGGGAGAAGTCGTTGTCCATGCTGGTGTTGTTCGCCCAGATCCGGAAGCCCTCGAAGTCCTGCACGTGGCTGAAGGGATCCTGGTAGGAATCGTCCATGGCGGCGCGGGACCAGATCAGCTCGACGAAGTCGGCGCCGGTCTCGATGCGCATGTCCGGACAGGGGGGAGGCGGCGGGCCCTGGAAGTCGGGGATGCCGTCGCCCAGGTCCAGCACGGGCAGGGACTGGTCGCCGGCGCGCACCACGTTGGCGTTCATGTGGCCCAGGTACCAGTCGTCCACGCCGCTGCCGTGGGTGGAGAACTTGGGTCCGGCGTAGACCAGGAAGGAGTCTTCGCGCATCTCCTGGCAGCCGACCTTGGAGAGGAAGTCCCAGAGGAAGCGGTTCTCGTGGAATTCGCCGCCGAACAGGGCCTGGGTGGCGGTGGAATCCACCAGCCCGTTGCCCTCGGTGCCGTCGGCGTCGGGGCCCATGTAGATGATGGGTTCGTTGGTCAGCGGGTTCCGCACCGTGGTGCCGAAGTAGCGCACGGTGTCGCCCACGGCCGGGGCCCAGAGGCCGTCCACGCCCACGTCCTCGCCGCCGTAGCCGTCGCCCAGGTCCAGGTAGCCGTCGCCGTTGGTGTCGTAGATGGGCGTGTCGTACATCTCGTTGTCGTAGACGCGCTGGGCCCAGATGGCGTTGAAGTCGAAGTCGGTCCAGTCGAACTTGGTGGCGTCCAGCGAGCCCATCGGGAAGCCGTCCGAATCCAGGCCCGTGATCCCGGTCTGGGGATTGCTGCGGTTGTGCAGGTTCTCGCCGGCCACGAAGGCCACGGTCATCACAAAACTCTCGCCCGGATTCAGGCGGTAGACGTTGACGCCGTTGCCGTCCGTGTAGTCGTAGACGCCCAGCGGACCCCAGGAGAGCAGGTAGCGCGTGTCGTCGCCCGCCACGTGGACGGTCTCGTTGGGACCGGGCATCAGCCAGCTCAGCGTGTCACCCGTGACGCAGACGTTGGCGTGGGGGTTCTGCTGACCGTCCGGCTCGTCGGCCGGATTGATGGAATACATGTCCGGGTCGAACTCGCCGTTGGCCATCACCTGGTACTTGTTGACGTCCGCCAGCGGCGTGCCGAAGGTGGAGCACCAGGTCATGCTCTCGCCGGCGATCAGGCACTCCGGGTGCTCGCCCCAGTACTCCCAGGCCGGACCGTAGTCCTGGCTGGCCGTGCTGTTGCTGTTCCACCAGTTGAAGGTGGTCTGCAGCATGGGGTTCGGCGCCCGCAGCACGCGCGTTCCCACCACGTGCGGGCAGGTGAAGTTCGTGCCCACGATGTCCGTGCGGTCGCGGCCGTCGTTGTCGGCGATGTAGGCCGCGTTGATCTGCACGGCCTGGCCGGTGACGCTGTCGACGGCGAAGGGCCGGAAGCCGCAGAAGTCGTCCTGATGGTGCTGGGCCTCGTCCTTGTGGCCGATGTCCGCGTCCATGTAGAGGCCGACGTAGAGGTTCTTGAGGAACTTGGAGCCCACGTTGGTGAACTTGAAGTCCACGATCACGAAGTCCTGGGCGTAGGAGTAGGACCAGGAGTGGCTCATCTGCTCGACTTCAATGCCCAGGCTGATGTGGTTGCGATCCTCTTCGTCGTAGCCCTGGCTGCTGCCCACCACCGTGGGGTAGTTCTCCAGGGTGTCCGCGTAGAAGCTGATGAAGTCCTGCTCGGAGACGGACAGACTGTCGTAGATCTCGCTCATGTCCGTGCAGTTGAAGCCGTTCTTGCGCGTGGATTTCTCCTCGATGCGCGCCTCGACTCCGCAGGTGGGATAGAGCTCGTTGCAGTTGGGCTGCCAGCCTTCGCTGCCGAAGGAGACGCGCGCCGTCTCGAGCCCCGTGTCGTCCACGATCAGAGCGCCGATCCAGATGGAGCCCTGGTAGAGGTACTGCTGGCCCGAGCCGCCCGGGTACTCCAGCTGCGGGGCCCAGACACCCGGCAGGCAGGGATCGTCCAGGGTGCCGGTGGCGTCCTGGGCGTCGTTGCCGAACCAGCCCTGGTTGGTCATGTTGACCCAGACCTTGCCGAAGCGGTGGACACGGTTGTCCAGCAGGGGCAGGCAGAAGTCCGCCGTGCGCTGCGCATCATCCTTGCGCACGGCTTGCGGCCCGGGGTCCAGCGTCTTGGCCAGCAGGAGGGAACTCAGGCCCGCCGTGACCACCAACCCCAGGAGCAGCGCTCGTTTCATCATTGTGCATCCTCCGAAGGAGTCCCGGGGGCAGCCAGCCGCCCGAGCCCGCTACTCATCTGCTACTGGACCAGAACCCGGAAACTGCCGCGCGTCTCCCGGCGCAGTTCGCGCAGGTCGCCGCCGTCCACCACCGTGATGTTCACCGCCAGCTCACCCGTGAAGGTTGCTTCGGGCTCGAGGGTCAGGGTGGTGCCGGACAGCGTCAGGCTGTGGCCGGAATCCTCACCCGTCACGACCACCAGTTCGGCGGTGTAGGTCAGGTCGTCGTCTTCCACGTCCGTGGCGGCGAGGGTCAGCACCAGGGTGCCGCCCACGGCCAGGGTCTGCGTCGCGATGGGCGCCAGCACCGGTGCGTCGTTGACGGCGCGCACGGACAGGCTGACGGTCTCGCTGTCGCTGCCCTCGGAATTGGTGGCGCGCACCGTCAGCGTGGCCGGTCCGCTGTCGCCCGTCTCGGCGTTCACGTTGAACCAGTTGGCCGTCGGGTGGATCACCAGATGGCCGCCCGTCAAGGTCAGGGTGATGGCCGTGGTGTCCACCAGCGCTTCGTAGGTGAAGTCGTTGTCCCCGCCGAAACTGATCGCGCCCAGGTAGAGCTCGATGCTCTCATCCTCGTTCATGACCAGGTCGCCCACGCTGTTGAGGTAGGGACCAGGGTTGCTCACCTGACCCTGACCCCAGCCGATGGCCTGGGCCGTGCCGCCGGCCTCGCAGTTCGCGATGGTCTGGCTGAAGGTCCAGTCGGCGGGCAGGTTCACCTGGGTGAAGTTGTTGCAGGCGCCCACGGTCCAGTTGTCGGGCATGGCGGCTTCGTCGTCGCCGCCGTTGTCGCTGAACCAGTTGACGTTCACGTCCGGGTTGTTGGTGTCCTGGTAGGGCAGGCTGGGATCCGGGTTGATCTGGGTGCCCACGATGCCCGTGGCCACGGGGCTGACGCTGTAGTCGTTGCCCGCGATCAGGTTGTAGCGGATCAGCGGATCGCTGTTGGTGTCCAGCTTGATGCCGCCGTAGGCGTTGTCCACGATGGTGTTCTGCAGGATCTGCACGTGGGGGGCCGCATGCAACTTGATGCCGTAGAGCGACCCGGCGGCGATCAGGCTGTTCTCGATCTGGCAGTCGTAGGTCGTGTTGTAGATGAACACGCCGTAGGACTGGCAGCCGCGGATGTCGCAGTTGGAGACGCGGCCGCGGGCCTGGTTGGCGAAGTAGACGGCGGAGAGGCCCGTGCCCGTGAAGTCGCAGTCGTCCACCCAGGCCATGGAGCCGGCCCCGTGGGCCGAGACGCCGTAGTTGGTGGCTCCGCTGAAGCCCGAATTCTTGACTTCGGCCACCGCGCCGTTGCGCAGTTCCAACATGCCGCCGGCCGTGATCCAGTCCTGCCCGCTGAAGCTGCTCTCCGAGCCGTTGGTGAACTGGCAGCCCTCAATCAGGGCCGTGCCGCCGGCGTTGCCGTTGATCACCAGACTCTTCCAGGCCGCACCCGTCCCGGCGCGTTCCGGCGTGGGCTCGAAGACCGCGTTGGTGGCGTTGACGCCGCCGTCCAGCCGGATGCCGTAGTAGCCGGCGAACTGGATGTGCGAGCCCGTCATCGTCACGGGGTCGTGGCTGAAGGCGTCGCAGGTGACCGTGTAGGTGGCGGCGCTGAGGTTGGGGTTCTTCAGCCGCTTGCGGATTTCGTTCGCCGCCTCGGCGTAGACGATCAGGCCCATGTCCGAGCGGTCCAGACCCAGCGCGTCGTAGGCTTCGTAACCCGACTGGATGCAGGGGCTGCAGGGGTTGAAGGCCTGGAAGTCCGCCGACAGCTCGTCGAACATGGCGTCCTGGATGGTGTTGCCGTAGATGTCCACCCGGTCGTTGTTCTCGTTGACCCGGTAGATATCGTCGCCGTTCTCGTCCAGGGCGATCACGTCCACGCCCGGCGAGTTCAGGTCCACCTGGGCGCTGTCGCCGTCAAACCACTGGATGAAGGCGAACTCCCGCGTGAAGCGGATGGGCAGCGAGCTGTTGGCCGAGATGTTGTTGCGGGCGATCAGGCTGTCCGTCATCCAGTTGGTGACGCGCGTGGTGTTGCCCACGTGGCTGGTGTCGAAGGCGATGCCCGAGCCGTCGTTCTCGTAGACGATGTTGGAACGCAGACGCGGCAGAGACGAGCCCATCAGCGTGATGCCGTTGTACTGGTTCATCCAGACCAGGCAGTGCTCGATGGTGGGGCTGGCGTTGTTGCAGACGATGCCCGCGTTCTTCTCGGGATCCGTGTTGTTGAACTTGGCGCCGAAGGCCACCATGCAGTAGCTCAGCTGCGAGGCGTCCGAGCCCGGCCGGAAGACGATGCCCTGCCAGAGGCCGAAGTCCTCGTCGGCCACGTAGCCCAGGAAGCGGATGGGCTGACCCAGCTGGCCGCGCGCCGTCAGGGTTCCTTCCACATAGAGGCTGCTGCGGTCGTGCATCCACACGTCCACGCCCGGTTCGATGGTCAGGGTCTGGCCCGCCGCGACGGTCACATCGCCGGCCACGTAGTAGGGCGAGCCCGCGGTGGTCCAGGTTCCGCTCACCGGTCCGGCGGGGATCTGGGTGGTGAAGGCGCGCGTCAGGCGCTGCTCTTCCTGGGTGCCCGACCCGTCGTCGCTGTCGCAGGCCGTCAGAAGCAGGGTCAGTGCCGCCAGCAGCCAAGGCAGTAGTTTTTTCATGTTCGGCTCGCTAGAACTTGTAACCGAAACGCAGCAGCACGTTGCGACCCTCGCTGTACATGCGCGGGTTGGCGTCGTACATGGCCTTGTTCGGGTAGTAAATCGAGTAGTCCGGATTCGACGGGTGCATGGCCAGATAGGTCGTGCCGGTGGCCGAGTAGATGCTCCGCTGGTTCCGCTTGTTGAACACGTTGCGGATCTCGAAGCCGGTGACGACCTGGTGACGCTTCTGGCCGCCCAGCCGGAAGTACTTCTCGAACTTCAGGTCCGTGTCTTCCGTCCAGGGCATGCGCTCGGAGTTGATGTTGATCTTGGCGTCGTTGTCCACGTGCTGGGTGTAGCGGCTGGGCGTGTAGGGCTGGCCCGAGCCGTAGGTGTTGCTGATGGTCAGCAGCCAGTCGTCGGGCAGCGTGAAGCCGAACAGCACCGGATGGTCGCCGTCGTCGTAGTAGAGCGACCAGTAGGTGTTCACCGAGTGGGTCTGGTCCCAGTCCAGCGGATGCTCTTCCCGGTTGACCGGCACGCCGGCCACGCGGGCTTCCGCCGCCTCGCGGGCCGCGCTGGCCTTGCCGTAGGCGAAGGAGAGTTCGTAGTTGAAACTCACCGAACTGTGCGCCGCGGCCTTCTCCACGCTCAGGTTGACGCCCCGGCTGCGGCCGTAGTCGCCGTTGGTGAACATGTCGATGGTGTAGCCCGGGGCCACTTCCACGCTGGTGGAGGTCACCTGGTCGAAGATGTCGCGGTAGTAGCCCTGCACGTTGATCGTGGTGCCGATTTCCGCGAAGCGGGCCTCCACGCCGAACTGGTACTCCACCGTCTTCTCGTACTTCAGGTTCGGGTTGCCCACGATGATGCTGTTGGCGCGCGCGCCGGTGGCTTCCCGGTAGTAGTACTGGTAGCTGGGCGCCTGGTAGAAGTGCCCGTAGTTGAAATAGAGCTTGGCCTGGTCGGTGATGGGATGGCTGATGCCCAGGCGCGGGCTGAAGCGGCTGGTGGAGGGGTTGGCCTCGATGGCGCCCGGGTTGCCCGCGTTGGCGTTGTCGCGGCTCTCGCTGACGAAACTCTCCTCATGGACCAGGAAGTCGTAGCGCAGCCCGATCAGCACGTTCAGTCCCTCGAACTCCATTTTGTCGCGCAGGTAGACGGCGCCTTCCAGCGGTTTGCGGTGATAGAAGTCGCGGAAGTTGCCGCGGTCCGGATAAGGCGAACCGTCGGGCAGCGCGATCAGGCCGTCGTAGGGGATCTGCGGTTCCTCGATGGACTGCATCTCCATGTCGCGGTACATCATCTCGATGCCCGCCAGGGCGTCGTGATACTGGTTCAGCTGGACCTGGTACTCGGTCTTCAGCGAGTAGGTGATGGACTTGCGTTCCTGCCAGAGGGCCTGGGTGTCGTAGGTCTCCGGGTTCAGGAAGAAGTCGAAGTAGCCGGGCTGGTTGTAGGCGTAGCCCCAGTCCGAGAGCAGGTTGGAGTTGCGCTGGGTGCCGCCGTCCTGCTGGCCGTTGGCGTTGTAGTCGGTGAAGGGCTCCCACTCGTCCCAGCGGCGGTTGGGAGGATCGAAGTAGGTGTCGGTCATGGCCACTTCCAGCTCCGGCGCCGAGGAGCGCTCGGTCCAGGTCCGGCCGGCGGCGCCGATCAGGTAGAGGGCCTTGTCGATGGGCCAGTCGGAGCCGTGCTGGGCCAGGTCGTAACCGCTGTAGATCACGGGCCGGCTCACGTCCACCACGCTGCCCTGGAAGTGGGCGTTCTCGATCAGCTCGGCCGGGGTCTCCGCGATGTCGCGGATGTTGCCGAACTGGCTGTGGTAGCCCGCGAAGGGATCGGTCATGAAGTCCGCGAAGCGCGTGAACAGCTCGTACTCGTCGAAGAGCCAGTTGGGCCCGTCGTAGTGGCCGTTCAACGTGGGCTGGGGCGGGGGGCCCTGGGCGCCGTTGGCCAGCCAGTTGAGATAGCCGCTGCCGTTGTTGCCCACGGTGCTGGGCAGGTCGAAATAGATCTCGCCCGAGTCCCACTCGCCGTTGTAGGCGCCGGTGACCGGATCGGGTTCGTCGATGAAGGGCTCGCCCGTGTCGAAGAAGAAGTCGCCGTCCACGAAGGGCTCGCCCAGGTCCTCGTCGTCGTCCCGCACGTCCTTGAAGTTCATGCGGCCGTCGGCGTTGATGTCGTCGTAGCCTTCGGCGCTGTCGAACAGGCCGTTGCCGTTGGAGTCGACGAAGGTTTCGCCGTCATCGTAGGCGTTGTTGCCGTTGCCGTCCGTGAAGGTCTCGCGCCAGCCGTTCCAATAGCCGTCGTTGTTGACGTCCTGGAAGCGCTCGCCGTCCCAGCGGCCGTTGTGGTTGATGTCCTGCTCGGGGGTCTGGGGCTCGGCGTCGTCCCAACGGCCGTTGCCGTTCATGTCGGTGAAGGGATCCCAGGGATCGTAGTTGGGATTGTTCACGCCCGAGGCCGGGTCCGGAATGTTGACGTAGGGCTCGGCGGAATCGTACTGGCCGTTGCTGTTCAGGTCCACCCAGTCCTCGCCGCGGTCCCAGCGACCGTTGCGGTTGACGTCCTCGTAACCCTCCGAGAAAATCGGGTTGCCGTTGGAGTCATAGGTGAAGCCGTCGTAGGCGCCGTTGTTGTTGGCGTCCACGTAGCCGTCGAAGTAGCCGTTGCCGTCCAGGTCCTGGTAGCCGAGGAAGGCCGACTTGTCGTCCTCCTGGGCGCGCTCCTGGGCCGAGAACTCGAGCATGAAGTCGTCGGGCTCGCGCTCGCCGGGGGTGATCAGTGTGCGGGTCTCGCTGCGGTAGAGCACGGCCTCGATGCTGGAATTGGTGCCCAGGGCGTTGGTGTAGGTCAGCGAGAGGGCGTTCTTGTTGGTCTCCGCCCGGGGCCGGTTGCGCACGTTGTAGAGGTAGCCGTAGCCGTAGTTGCCGCTGGCCGCGCCTTCGCCTTCGGGGTAGAGGTCCCAGCGGCGGTAGTAGCGCTCGCCAAATAGCTTCAGCTTGCTGGCGCCCGAGAGCGGGAAGGCCAGGTTCAGGCTGGCCTGGTACTCGTTCTTCTGGCGTTCCGGCAGGTCCAGGCCCAGATTGGTGTAATCCCAGCTGCCACGGTCCACCTGGAAGGGCAGGTAGGTGTCGGTCAGGTAGGCCCGGCCGCTGAAGAAGAAGGTGGAGCGCTTGTTCTTCTCCAACGCGCTCTGGAAGGGCAGCGGCCCGCCCCAGTTCATGGAGAACTGGTCGGAATTGAAGGAGAACTTGTCGAAGGGCTGGTCGGTCAGCCATTCCACCTTGCCGTGGTATTCGTCCTTGTCGCCTTCCCGGGTGCTGACCTTGATCACCGCGGCCTGGGCCTGCCCGTATTCGGGGCCGAAGCCGCCGGAGAGCACGTCCAGGTTCTCGATGTTGGCCACGTCCAGGTTGACGAAGCTCTGGCCGCCCACCAGCGGATCGCGCGCGTCGATGCCGTTGATGACGAATTTGGTCTCGTCGGCCCGGCCGCCGCGGGCGTGCAGGGCGCCCTCGTCGTCGACCTTGAAGCCCGGCATGGTGGCAACCAGATCCGTGGCGTTGGTGACGGAGGTTTTCTCGATGTCCTCCGACGTCTTCGTCAGGGTCTGGCCGGCCTTGCCCGTGTCGATGCGCTTCCGGTCCGCCTTCACCACCACGTCTTCCAACTTGATGTTGGCTGGCGTCAGCTTGATGGTCTTGAGGTCCGTCGTCAGGTCATTGCTGACCCCGGCCTCGGTGACCTTGATGGTGTGGTAGCCGGCGTAGCTGATCTCCACGGTGTAGCGGCCGATGGCCACCTGGGGAATCAGGAAGTTGCCGTCGATGTCCGTGGCGGCGCCGCGCTTGGGTTGGGAATCCAACACCGTCACGTTGGCGCCGGCGAGACCTTCGCCGGATTCGGAGTCCACCACCCGGCCCTTGATCTTGCCCGTGTTGCCGGCAAAGACCAGCTGAGCGGCGAGGATGGAAAACAGCATGACTGCCAGCCATTTCGGCGGGCGGAGATGAATGTGGGACCAACCCTTCATTCTGCACTCCAGAGGCTTGGGTTGTGAGATGAGTGACAAGCAAGGCCCAACCTACCAAAAGCCCCAAGTGAAAGCAAGAATGGGGCTCAGGGCGAAACCAAGTCAAAGACGTTGAATTTCAACGACTTAACCGACTTCCGTCCGTCGGGCCAGGCTCCAGCCAAAAGCGTGCCAAGCGCAAACACGATAACACGGATGCAAAAAAGAGAAACTTGATTCTGTTTTATTCTAATTACTGATGATATCAGGAAGCGAGCTTATTTGGCCGGCGGGCGGGAACCCGGTCGAGAACCGGGCTGCCGGAGCGAGCGCGGGCCGCGACTTGACACTGAGTTAAGGAAGGGAGTCAGAAACCGGAGCGGGACCGCCGGGCGGCCCGGCGACGAGGGCGGCGGGCGCAACGAACAGCCGCTCAGCTCCGCGTCTGGAAGAGCACGGGACCGCTGTCGGCCACCGGCTCGAAGCCGGCCTGCTCGCGGTAGAGCAGGAAGAGATTGCGGATGATCAATTCCTGGTCGCCCGGGTCCAGGTTGCGGAACACCAGGTGCAGGCGCGAGATCTCGCGGTTGACCGTGATGTGCAGGACCTCCGCCTGCAGGTCGTGCAGGGTCTTGGAGGGCAGGTTGAGCGTGAAGGCGATGTGCGAACCCCGGGGCGGCGGGTTGTGCGTGATCAGGGCCGCGCCGTTGCCGGACAGGTTGATCAGGTGCCCGGGGCGCTGATCCGGCCGCCAGCCGGCCTCGCTCTCGTAGACCTTGCCCGGCTCCTGCATGACGATGAAGGCCACTTCCATGTCCACGTCCACTCGCCAGAACTCGCGCAGCTGGCGGACGCGGAACTGCCCCTGCTGGGCGTGGGTGACCCGCAGTTCGCCGCCCGGGGACTCCTTGAGGCGGACGACGGCGTGATACATGGCCTCCGGGCGCGGATAGAAGAGCGAGAGCTGCTCGCCCGGCGCGCCCTTGCTGCTGTGGGAGCCCCGCGGGCTGAGCCGCAGGCCATCCATGCCCACTTCCACCACGATGCAGGGAATCACCTCCTGGCCACCCTTGTGGAAGACCAGGTTCAGGCTGACGCCCGGGCTCAGGTCGCGCGTGCTGTGCGGCACGAAGACGTGGCCACTCTCCGGGTAGGCCATCTCTTTGATGCGCTGCAGGGTTTGCAGCAGCTCGGGCTCGGCGGAGTCGATGTCGGGCAGGCCGTCCACCCAGGTGTGGAACAAGCTGACGCTGTCCAGCAGACGGTCGGGGTTGTCCGGGCAGGTGCTGCGGATGGCGCTCTCCAGCAGGCGCCACTCCTGGGGATTGATGCCCTTGGCGCTGAGCTGGCGCTGGATGCGCCGCAGTTTGCGGAAGCGCTGGAAGCGTTCGGTCCAGATGTGGGAAAGGATGGGCAGGCTGATGCCCAGCAGGATCAGCAGGACGAAGGCCCAGAGCGCGCCCTCGAAGGAGCCACGAAAACTCTGCTGGATCTGCTGCCAATCCATGCCCGACCTCTTGAAATCTGGTTCACTCCTATCGGCCGGGCGAATTCATTCTTTACCGGCGCTCCAGGGCTGGATGGTCGTGCGGATGTCCAGGCCGGTCTCGGAGCGGGCCAGCCAGGTGACTGCGCCGTCGTCGATCTCGATGCTCATCTGGGTGTCAAGCTGGTGCAGGAGCGTGCAGCGGCGCCGCAGATCGAACTCCATCCGGCCCCGCCCGCCGCCCTCCAGCATGATCCGCAAGCCGTCGGCCTGGGGATCGGGCACCAGTTCCACCACAACGTCGAGTTTGGCCACGTCCTGCTCCAGCGAGCGCAGGGTCACGCGGCGAATCTCGGTCCAGGCCACGTCGTGCGCGCCGATGGTGGTGCTCTGGTGCTGGCTCTCCTGATATCCTTGACCGGGAAGCAGTTCCCGCGTGCTGTCCGCCAGCGAGGCTGCCAGCAGCTCCATGGAGGACGCCAGGTAAGCCGCCGCGTCGTCGCGCCCCAGCACTTCCAAGGCCCAGCCTGAGTCGGCCGGCGCCCGGCCGCCCTGCCAGGTGGTGTCCGCCAGCCCCAGCCAGCGCAGAGCCAGCGAGCTGGTGTCGTAGTCCGCCCGGGCCACGCAACCTTCCAGATCCAGCTTCAGCGCCAGCCCGGGTTCCTTGATCCGGTAGTCCAGCATGTCCATTTCCAGCCGGGCGACGCCGTCCGACACCGGCCCCAGCCGCAGGCGCTGGGTGGTGTTCAATTCCTGGAAATAGTCCTCCATGGCGGGGCTCAGCTCCCCGCCCGTGGGTCCGCGGAACAGCGAACGCCGGCTGCTCATCAGCACCTGGATCCGGTACTCGGTTTCGGGCAGGTAGCGCCGCTCCAAACGCGCCAGTTGGGCCTCGGGACGACAGCCGGCCAGCAGGGCGGCCAGCAGGGGAACGAACAACAGCACGATTTTCATGCGCCCTTCCTGCGGGACCAGAGGCTGCGGGCCAGTTCATCCAGGTGGGCGGCGAACTCCGGATCCTGCTCGCGGCGGTCCAGGAACAGCACCAGCACGCCGGACAGCAACAACGCCACCAGGGCGGCGGCCAGCACCATGATCGAGCGCCGCGGCTTGAGCTTCTTCTCCGCCAGCACGGGCGGATCCAGCACCTCCAGCACGGGGTTGTCGTTCACCTCGTCCAGCTTGGCCTGCTCCAGCTGGGGCAGCATGAAGAGCAGCTTCTTGTTGGCAATCTCCAGCTCGCGCTTGAAGCGCAGAAACTCCATCGTGGCGCTGGGCAGTTCGTTGATGGCCAGGAAGAGGTCGCTGTCGCCGCGCTCCCAGGATTCCTTCAACTGGGAACGGATGGTGGAGAGGGCCTGCTCGGCCTGCTGCACCTCGGGATGGGCGGGGCCATAATTCTGGCGGGCCATCCGCAGCTCCAGCTCCAGGATGGCTTCGCGGGCCTTGATCTCGGCGTACTTGCCCAAAATGGCCTGGCCCTGGACTTCGGGCTCCAGCACGCGGCTGGACTTCTGGAAGACCAGCATGGCCCGCTCCAGCGAATCCACCTCGGCGCGGATCAGCCGCACTTCCATCTCCGCGAAGCTGCGATTGTTGCGCGCCTTGCGGGTTTTCAGCTCCAGGTTCAGCGACTCCAGCCGCTGGATCAGCCATTGGGCCATCTTGAAGGCCAGGACAGGGTCCTTGTCGTGGACCGTCAGCACGATCATGCCGCTCTCGAAGTCCAGCTCCGCCATGACCTTGCGCCCCACCACCTTGAGGATGTCCTCGATCTTGGCGCGCTTCATTTTATAGTGCGCACGCAGGTCGAAGGTGCGGATCAGCTCCTCGTGGACCTGGCGGCTGCCCAGCAGGGCCACGAAGTACTCGCCGCCGGCGCCTTCCAGGCCCTGGCCGGTCAAGTCCCCCAGCATGTCGCCCATGGGCAGGCCGCCCAACAGGCCGGCCAGCATGCCCGTGCCGCCCGAGGGCGGCGAAATCACAGCGCGGGACTCGTAGGTCTTGTTCATGAGCAGGCTGTACACGGCCGTGAGCACCGCCGTGATCAGGACCATCGAGATGACGAGTCGCTTGCGGGCCGCCATGAGCAGCAGAAAGCGCAGCAAGGGGGATGGAGCGGTGGCAGGGGTGTGCACGATGGAATTCGACCCTTTTTCGTTGCAGGCGCTGCGGGGCCCGGCAGACCGTCCGGGCAAGGTCGCGCGGCTGTCGCGGGGCCCTGTCCGACGGGCTGCAAGGTAGAATTGAAGCGCTTGGGGAGCAAGGGATTCCTTGAGTCTGTTCAGTAATTCGAACTGATCGAAGGCGCCACGGGCTCGTCCCGCGGATGGGGCGGATCCGGAGCGTCCGGGCTGGCGAGCGCCGCGCCCGCTCGCGCGGCGACCGGTCCGGGCCCGCGTTTGAGCCGGGCGTAGAGCGTGGGCAGGCTGATCCCCAAGCGCTGGGCGGCCAGGCGTTTGTCCTGTCCGCAACCCGCCAGCGCCGCCTGGATGCGCGTCCACTCGAAGCAGGCCACGGCCTCGCGCAGGGGCAGCTCGGGCGCCGCGTCTCCCCCGGCGACGACGGGCGGCGGGGCGGGCGGGGCGTCCTCCGGCAGCACGGCCAGCTCCGCCAGGATCTGTTTGGCCGTCAACGGCGCCAGCCGCTGAATCAGGTGCCGGAGCTGGCGCAGGTTGCCCGGCCAGGCCGCCCGGCGCAGGCGGGTCTGGGAGGCCGGTGAGCAGAGCGGGTGGCGGGCGGGTTGGGGCACCCCGGCCTCCAGCAGGAAGGCCCGACAGAGCAGGGGCAGGTCGTCCAGGCGGCGGGACAAGGGCGGCACCTCGATCACCCGGCCGGCCACGCGATGCAGCAGATCCTGCCGAAAGGCGCCCCCCAAGCGGCCGATCTCGCAGGTGGCGGCCGCCACCCGCACGCGCACCTGGCGCTCCCGGGCCTCGCCCACGGGCCGGAAGACGCCGCTCTCCAGGAAGCGCAACAGGCGGGCCTGGACCGGCGTGGGCAGGGCGCCGAACTCGTCCAGGAAGAGCAGGCCGCCGTCGGCCCGGACCGCCAGGCCCTCGCGATCCACGGCCCCGGTGAAAGCCCCGCGCACGGAACCGAACAGCTCGGCCTCGGCCAGGTTGTCGCTCAGCCCCGCGCAGTTCACGGCCACCAGCGGCGCACCGGCCGGAAAGGCCAGTTGGTGCAGATAGTCCACCGCCAGTTCCTTGCCCGTGCCCGTCTCGCCCACCAGCAGCAGGGGCAGCCCGTCGCCGGCGGCTTGTTCCAGCTGACGCCGCAGCTCCTGGAACGCCGCGGAGCGGCCCACCATCCGGCCGTAGCGGTGACAGGCCAGGAAGCAGGCCTCGCGGCGGGCCTCCCGCAATCCTGGCGCCCGGGCTCCCCCGCGCCGGCCCTCCGGGCGGGACTCCTCCAGCCGGGCCAGCCAGCGGCCCAGCAGCTCCTCCAGCCGCGCCGCGCCCCGCCGCCGGGCTTCCCGCAGCAAGCCGCCCAAGCGCTCCCCGGCCTCGCGCGACCGGCCCGCCCCCAGCAGGTTCCAGGCCTGCACGGCGCCGCGCAGCAGCAGGTCGTCCCGGCTGACGGGCAGCTCCGCCAGCAGCTCCTGCAGGGCTTCCCCGGGCGGCCGCCGGGCCAGGGCGCGCCAGCGGGCCAGCTCCCGGGCCAGCCAGTGCAAGGAGTCCGCGGGCTCGCCCTCCAGGCTGTCCACGTAGCGTTCCAGCGCCTCCGGCCGCCCGGCGCAGAGCGCGCGCAGGACCTGGAGCAGCAGGATCTCCTCGGAATCCGGCGGCAGGAATTCCGGGCCGTCCTCCTCCTCCGCCCGCCGCAGGCGGTCCAACGGCTGCCACAGGCCGCACTGCAGCAGGCCGGGCCCCTGTCGCAGGAAGAGCCATTCCAGCAGAAGCGGGGGCGTGTCGCGCAGCCAATCCAGTTCCGTCGCCATGGCGGGCCCTCCAAAGCGCGCCACACGCCCGAATGGGGCGCCGGGTTTCCCGCTTCCCGGGCCATTCCGCCCGCCCGTGCCCGGCTCGTCCAGCCCGCCGGACGGGTCCGGTCCGCCCTCTTGGCCCGAAGCCCTATCTTCCGCCCGCCGTGACGGTCACCGCAATCCAAGGAGAGGCCCGTGAGTCTGCTGCCCGCCCTTCCCCGACGCATCCACTTCTCCGGCATCGGCGGAGCGGGAATGAGCGGCCTGGCCCGCGTGCTGCACGAGGCTGGTCATCAGGTCAGCGGCAGCGACCGCGACGAGACGCCGCTGGTGGCCGAGCTGCGCGCCCTGGGCATTCCCGTCCGCGCCCAGCAGGGGGGGCTGCCCGAGGAGACGGATCTGGTGATCCGCACCGCGGCCATCCCGCTCGCCCACCCCGAACTGGCAGAGGCCACGCGGCGGGGCATTCCCATCCTGCGGCGCGCCGAGCTGCTGGGGCGGCTCTGCGAGACCCCGGTCTCCGTGGCCGTGGCCGGCACCCACGGCAAGACCACCATCACGGCCATGACCGCCCGCCTGCTGGAGGCCTGCGTGCCCGGGGCCGGCTGGTTCATCGGCGGCCAGCACGACTCGCTGCCCTCCGCCCGGCTGGGCGCGGGACAGGTGCGGGTCTGCGAGGCCGACGAGTTTGACCGCTCCTTCCTGGAACTGCATCCCACCCACCTCCTGCTGGGCGCCGTGGACTGGGACCACGCGGACATCTATCTCACCCGCGCCCTGATGGAGGAGGCCTTCGACCAGCTGGCGGAGCAGATCCGCGGCGACGCTCCGGTGATCCAGCAGCTGGGCGGCAGCGCGCTGGGCGGCGAGCCCTGGGTGCCGGCCTGCGTGCTTAAGGGCCGGCGGCGCCGGCTGACCGTGGGCGAGGAACGCGACTGCGACCTGCGGGTGATTCCCCGGGGCGGGGCGGGCAATTGTTTTGATCTGGTCTCCCGCACGGCCCCGGATGGCGGCTCCCAGGGTCTGCGCCTGCCCGTGCGGCTGGGTCTGCCCGGCGCGCACAACCGGCTCAACGCGGCCACGGCGCTGGGTTGGCTGCTCTTCGGCGAGTGGGGCGGCCACGTCGATCCCGCGGCCGCCGCCGCCGCGCTGGCGGATTTCAGCGGCCTGCAGCGCCGCTTCCAGCTGGTGGCCGTGAGCGGCTCGCGCCGCCTCTACGACGACTACGCCCACCACCCCAGCGAGATCGCGGCCTTCCTGAAGGGCCTGCGCGAGATCAGCCGCGGACCCGTCACGCTGATCCACCAACCGCACACCTTCAGCCGGGTGCGAGCCTTCGCCCAGGCCACGGGGGAAGCGCTGAGCGCCGCGGACCGCGCGATCCTCTGGCCGGTGTTCGCCGCGCGCGAGCTTCCCGAGGACGGGATCAGCCACCGCAGCATCCTGCCCTGGCTGACGGCGCCGCGCAGCCTGGCGCTGGACACGCCGGCCGAGTTGTTCGCCGAGCTGGAGCGCTCGCTGGCCCCGGACGAGATCGTGGCCACGGTGGGCGCGGGGGATTTGTACAAGCTGCACGGGGAGCTGGCGCGAATCTTGGCGCGCTGAGGTGTCAGCAGGGGCACGCGTCGACATTGGGGGAGCTTGTCACCCCGGCGCAAGGCGGAATTGAATGGGAGCCAAGCCTGTCATCCCAGCGAACGCTGGGATCCTGTCCGGCCGTCCACGGGCAGTACTCTTGCGACGTGGCGACCGCACATAAAGGGACCAGGCGCCGTGAGGCGCCAGCAGGGTTCATTTCCACCGGTCATCCCAGCGAACGCTGGGATCCTGTCCGGCCGTCCCCAGGCAGCACCCTTGCGACGTGGCGACCGCACAGGAAGGGACCAGGCGCCGTGAGGCGCCTGGAGAGTTCCTTTCCGCCTGGGATCCCAGCTTGCGCTGGGATGACAGGCTCAAGTCCATGACGAGGATCAAATGAACCTGTCCTTCAACAAGCTGAGCGCCTGCGGCAACGATTTCGTGGCGTTGGACAACCGCGATCGCCGCCTGTCAGGTGGCGAGACGGAGTTGATCCGCTACCTGTGCGACCGTCGCCGCGGCGCCGGGGCGGACGGCCTGCTGCTGGTGGAGGAGGATCCCGCCGCCGACTTCCGCATGCGGATCTTCAACCCGGACGGCAGCGAGGCGCGGATGTGCGGCAACGGCGCGCGGGCCTGCGCCTTCTTCGCCGCGGGGCTGGGCATCGGCGGCGAGGAGCTGCGCTTCAGCACGCGGGCCGGTCTCCAGCGCGCGCGGCTGGAGTCGGGCCGGCAGAGCCGCCTGTGGCTGAGTCCGCCGGAAGCCCGCGGGCTGGGCGAGCCGGAGCTGGCCGCTGATCCCCGGCTGGTGGATGAACTGCGCGGCGCCCACATCGCCGGCTTCTTGCGGGTGGGCGTGCCCCATTTGGTGGTTGAAGTGGAGACGGAGCTGGCCAGTTATCCCATCGAAACGGTGGGTCCCTGGTTGCGCTATCACGCCGCCTACGCCCCTGAGGGCACCAACGTGATGTTCGTGCAGCGGCTGACGAACCAGCACCTGCACCTGCGGGCCTGGGAGAAGGGCGTGGAGGACGAGACCTGGGGTTGCGGCACGGGCGCCGTGGCCTGCTGCCTGACTCTCGAAGAGAGCGCGCCGCTGCAATTCCCCGTCACCGTTCGCATGCTGGGCGGCGACCTGATCGTTTCCCGGCAGGACGGCGAGATCAGTTTCTCGGGCGAGATCCACGAGAGCTACCGCGCCGTGGCCTCTCTGCCGGCGGAGCTTGCATGAAGAGGATTTTATCCACAAAAACACAAATGACACAAATAGTTTCTGATTGCAAACGATTCAATGCACACACTACAGGCAGTTTATCATCCAGTCTGAATTTCAGGAAGATTGTATTTGATTCTAATTAAATAATATGAAACTTTAACCAGTTTACATACAAGAAGTAAAAGTTGAGTATAACGGCCAATTCCTGTTATCTGATTTCAATTCGCTGTCAATTAAAATCAATAATTAGATCTCGTAAAATTGCGCCTCCATCTTGCGGTTTGATGAATTCTTCTTTTGTGATTTTGTGTTTTTGTGGTTAAATACCATCTGATTTCTTCGTGTCTTCCCGTGAGACCCATCCCCCCGCTACCAAGCAGCAACACAGTGGCGGCTCTATCCGGTGGGCTCGGCTGACTCCTCCATGTCCCGGAAGCGATAGCCCACTCCCGTCTCCGTCAGCAGCAAGCGGGGCCGGGCCGGATCGGCCTCCACCTTGCGCCGCAACTGCGCCATCAGGACGCGGAGATACTGGGTCTGGTCCATGTACGCGGCGCCCCAGACGTCCTTGAGAATCTGGCGATGGGTCAGCACGCGGCCCGGAAAGCGCGCCAGCAGCGTCAGCAGTTTGTATTCCAGCGGCGTCAAGTGGACTGCTTGCCCGTTCACGCGCACTTCGCGCCGGGCCAGATCCAGGCGCAGATGCTCGACTTCGAGCACGGAAGCGCCGCTCTCCTCCACCCGGGCGTGCCGGCGCAGGGCCACGCGCATGCGGGCCAGCAGTTCGCCCACGCCGAAGGGTTTGGTGAGGTAGTCGTCCGCGCCCCCGTCCAGGGCCAGCACCTTGTCGGCCTCCCGGCCCCGGGCCGAAATCACCAGGATGGGCACCTGGCTCCATTCGCGGATCCGCCCGATCAGGTCCAGGCCGTCGCCGTCGGGCAGGCCCAGGTCCAGCAGGATCAGCTCCGGATTGTGCGTGGTGGCCGCCACCAGGGCGTCGCGCACGTTGCCGGCGGCGACCACGCGGAAGTCCTGCACTTCCAGGGCCGTGCCCAGCAGGCGCTGCATCTGCGGATCGTCCTCGACCACGAGGATCAGGGCGGCTCCAGGGCTCATGCGGATTCCTCCTCCTGTTCGTCCTGCGCGGCGCCGGCCGGCGGCTCCCCCACGGGCAACGTCAGCGTGAACTCCGCCCCGCCACCCGGCCGATTGGCCGCGCGCAGCGTGCCGCCGTGGGCCTGGACGATGCCCCGGCAGATGGACAGGCCGAGCCCGGTCCCGCCGGGTTGGCTCACGCCGCGCCAGAACTTGTCAAACACCCGGGCGGGCTGATCCGTCGGCAACCCGGGCCCGCGGTCCAGCACGCTGATTTCCAGCGCGTCACCGCGACTGCGGGCCTGGATCTCCAGCGGGGAGCCCGCCGGCGTGTAGCGGCAGGCGTTGTCCAGCAGATTCCACAACACCTGCTCCACGAGGACCGGATCCACCTGGATCAGGGGCAGATCCTCCGGCACCTGCCGGTCCAGCTGCCGGCCGGCCAGGCGCGCGTCCAGCCGGTCCAGCACGCTGCCCAGGATCTCCTCCAGCGCCGCCCACTCCCGCTTGGGCACCAGCCCGCCGGACTCCAGTCGCATCATGTCCAGCAGGTTCCCCACCAACCGCTCCATCCGCAGGGATTCGCCGCAGATCGTCTCCAGCAGCTCCCGCCCCGTGGCGGGCTCCAGCCGCCCACCGTTCTCGCGCAGCGTGGTGGCGGCCGCGGTGATGACCGCCAGCGGCGTGCGCAGATCGTGTGACACGGCGCTGAGCAGCGAGCTGCGCAGCTCCTCCGTCTGCGCGCGCACACCGGCCTCGCGAGCCTCCTGGGCCAGCAGGGCGCGCTCCAGCAGCAGGCCGGCCTGCCGAACCCAGGCCGCGAGGAAGCGCCGGCCCTCCCGGTCCAGGCTGTCCCAGGCGCCCTGCCGGAGCAGCAACACGGCGAACACCCGCTCCCCGCGGCGCAAGGGGTGGCAGAGACAGGGCAGGCCCGGCAGCGTATCCGTGCCCGAGCCGGCGGGCCGACCGTGCTGGTGCGTCCAGTCGGCCAAGCCCTCCTCCTGCTCGCTCAGGCTGAGATCCTCCGCGCTGCGGCCCAGCGGTTCCAGCTGGCCGGCCGCGTTGGCCATCAACACGACCGCCTGCCCGCCGAAGCACTCCGCGGCGTGGCGCGCCATCACCTGGGCGCAGCGTCCCACCTCCGTCACGCCCGCCAGGTCCCGCGACAGGGCGTAGAACGCGGCCGTGCGCTCTTCGCGCGCCACGGCGTCCTGTTCCCGCCGGCGGAGGCGCTCGACGAGCAGGCTGCCGAGAATTCCGGTGGCGAACAGCACGCTGAAAGTGAGCAGGTGGCGCGAGCTGTCGATGTGAAAGGTGTGGACCGGCGGGATGAAGAAGTAATTGTAGCCGGCCACGGCCAGCAGCGAGGCCGCCAGCGAGGCTCCGCGTCCGAACAGGATGGCGCAGAGGACCACGGCGAACAGGTAGATCAGGGCCACGTCGGGCAGGGCCAGCCAGCTGCCGCCCGCCAGACCCAGCAGAGTGGCCGCGGCCAGGATCAGCAGCGTGCGCCCGACGCCCCGCAGGTCGATCTTCTCCGGATGCACCAGCGGCAGCGCGAACAGGACCAGTCTCAGCAGCCGCCGCGCGCCCTGCTGCGCCCGCTGCCAACCGACGTTTCCGGTCCGGGCGCTTTCCGCCGGTATCAGGTGCAACTCGATCTCCCCCGCCCCGCGGATCAACTCGCGCAGGGGGGAGCGCAGGATCCGCGAGCCACCCGGCCGCCCGAGCACGATGCGCGTGACGTTGCGGCTCCGGGCGAAGCGCAGGATCTCCGCGCCGCTGTGCACGCCCGACAGGCGCGACACCTCGGCCCCCAGGGATTCGGCCAGCGCCAGGTGATCTTCCAGCCGGGTGCGGGACAGGTCGCCGGGCGACAGCGAGTCCGTCTCGCCGGCGTAGACGGCGTACCACGGGGCGCCCAGCCGCGAGGCCAGGCGCCGGGCCGCCCGCACGACCTGGGCCGACGAGGGCGCCGGGCCCACGCAGGCCAGCACCCGCTCGGTGGCGGGCCAGGTGGCCTGGATGTTCCGCTCCCGGCGCCAGGCCTCCATGTCCTGGTCCACGCGCTCGGCCGCCCGCCGCAGCGTCAGCTCGCGCAGGGCCAGCAGATTGCCCCGACGGAAGAACTGCTCCAGGGCCCGTTGCGCCTGCTCCGGAACGTAGACGCGGCCCTCGCGCAGCCGCACCAGCAGCTCGTCCGGGGAGAGGTCCACCAGCTCCAGCTCGTCGGCGCGCTCCAGCAGCGCGTCGGGCACGGTCTCGCGCACCCGCACGCCGGTGATCTGGGCGATGACGTGGTTGAGGCTGTCCACGTGCTGGACGTTGAGCGTGGTGTGGACCTCGATCCCCGCATCCAGCAGGTCCAGCACGTCGTGCCAGCGTTTGGGGTGCGCGCTGCCCGGGGCGTTGGTGTGGGCCAGCTCGTCCAGCAGCAGGATCTCCGGCCGGCGGGCCAGCGCCGCGTCCAGGTCGAACTCCTCCAACCGCGTGCCGCGATGCTCCAGTTGGCGCGCGGGCAGGCTCTCCAGGCCCTCCAGCAACTCGGCGGTCTCCGCGCGGCCGTGGGTGACCACGCAGCCGGCCACCACGTCCCGGCCGTCCCGGCGCAGGCGCCGGGCGCTCTCCAGCATGGCGTAGGTCTTGCCCACGCCCGGGGCGTAGCCAAAGAAAATCTTCAGGCGGGGACCGCTGCGCTCCTGCTGGCTCTGCACCCAGCCCAACAGGGCGTCGGGATCCGGACGGTGGTCGACCATCGGAGCCTCACTGGCTGGAGGGGATTCTGGCTGCAATGTCGTGCACGGACGCGTTCAAACGCAGCACGTTCACGCGCGGCCGGCCCAGGAGGCCCAGGACCGGCGTCTCGGTGCCGGCGGCCACGAGCGAATCCACCACGGCCACGGGCAGGCCGCGCGCCCGCGCCACGCGGGCCGCCTGCCAGCGGGCGCCTTCCGGTGAAATGTGGGGATCCAGTCCGCTGCCCGAGGCGGTCACCAGATCCACGGGGATGGGTTCGCGGTTGTCCGGGTCCAGGGCGCGCAGGGCCGCGCAGCGCTCCGCGACGCGCTCCCGCAAGCCGGGATTGGCGGGTCCCAGGTTGCTGCCGGACGAGGCGGAGGCGTCGTAGGGCGTCGCCGCCGTGGCGGAGGGTCGGCCCCAGAACCAGCCGGGGCCGCTGAACTCCTGCCCCACGGCCGCCAGGCCCACGCTCCGGCCCTGCCAGATCACGGCCTTTTGGTCCGGCTGCCAGGCCTTCAGCAGCCAGGCGCCGCCGGAGACCAGCAACGGATAGACCACGCCGCACAGCACGCTCAGCAGCCCCAGCAGGGCCAGGGTCGCCCGCAGATCGCGCTTCATCAGGCAACTCCCAGGGCCGCCAGCGCCCAGTCGATGAGCTTGATGGCCGGGAAGGGCAGCAGCACGCCGCCCAGCCCGTACACCAGCAGGTTGCGCCGCAGCAGCACGCGCGCCGGCGCCGGACGCACGGTCACGCCTCTCAGCGCCAGCGGGATGAGGGCCACGACGATCAGCGCGTTGAAAATCACGGCGGAGAGGACGGCCGAGCGTGGCGAGGACAACCCCATCACGTTGAGCAGGGCCAGCTGCGGATGGATGCCCACGAAGAGGGCCGGCAGGATGGCGAAGTACTTGGAGACGTCGTTGGCCACGCTGAAGGTGGTCAGCGCGCCGCGGGTCATCAGCAGCTGCTTGCCGATGGTCACCACCTCCAGCAGCTTGGTGGGGTCCGAGTCCAGGTCCACCATGTTGCCGGCCTCCCGGGCGGCCTGGGTGCCCGTGTTCATGGCCACGGCCACGTCGGCCTGGGCCAGGGCCGGCGCATCGTTGCTGCCGTCGCCGGTCATGGCCACCAGCCGGCCGCCGGCCTGGTGTTCGCGGATCAGCGCCAGTTTGCGCTCCGGCGTGGCCTCCGCCAGGTAGTCGTCCACCCCGGCCTCGGCGGCGATGGCCGCTGCGGTGCGCGGATTGTCGCCCGTCACCATCACCGTGCGGATGCCCATCCGGCGCAACTCGGCGAAGCGTTCGCGGATGCCGCCCTTGAGCACGTCCTTCAATTCCACCAGGCCCAGCGCGCGAACCCCGTCGCAGACCAGCAGGGGCGTCCCGCCCGCGGCGGCGATCTCGCCGCCCTGGCGCAGCAGCTCGGCCGGCACCTCGGCTCCCAGTTCGCGCAGATACTCGCTCACGGCCTCCACGGCACCTTTGCGGATGCGCCGCTCGCCCAGGTCCACGCCGCTCATGCGGGTCTGGGCCGTGAAGGGAATGAAGCGCAGCCCCGGCTCGCCCAGGCTGCGACCGCGCAGCTCGCAGCGCTCCTTGGCCAGGATGACAATGCTGCGGCCCTCCGGGGTCTCGTCGGAGAGCGAAGCCAGTTGGGCCGCCTCGGCCAATTCCTCCTCCCAGACTCCATAGGCCGGCCGGAAGGCCACCGCCTGGCGGTTGCCGACGGTGATGGTGCCGGTCTTGTCCAGGAGGAGCACGCTGACGTCGCCGGCGGCCTCCACCGCGCGACCCGAGGTGGCCAGCACGCGGGCCTGGAACATGCGGTCCATCCCGGCGATCCCGATGGCGGAGAGCAGGCCGCCGATGGTGGTGGGAATCAGGCAGACCAGCAGGGCCGTGAGCAGCACGGGGCTCACGCCGGCCGGGGATCCGCCCGCGGCGAAGGCCGTCAAGGCGGGCAGCGTGCACACGGCCAATAGGAAGATGATGGAGAGGGCCGCCAGCAGGATGCCCAGCGCGATCTCGTTGGGCGTGCGGCGGCGCTTGGCGCCCTCCACCAGGGCGATCATCCGGTCCAGAAAGGTCTCGCCGGCCTCGGAGGTGATCCGCACGATCAGCCAATCCGAGAGGACGCGCGTGCCGCCGGTGACGGCCGTGCGGTCGCCGCCGCTCTCGCGGATGACGGGCGCGCTCTCGCCGGTGACGGCGCTTTCGTCCACGGAGGCGATGCCTTCCACCACGTCCCCGTCGCCCGGGATGAGCTGGCCGGCCTCGACCCAGACGAAGTCGCCGCGCCGCAGCTGGGCGGAGGACAACTCCTGGCGCTCGGCATCCCGGCGCGCCTCAGCCAACCGAATCGCCTGGGTGTCCTGCCGCGTGCGGCGCAGGGCCTCGGCCTGGGCCTTGCCCCGACCCTCGGCCAGCGCTTCGGCGAAATTGGCGAAGAGCACGGTGAACCAGAGCCAGAGCGCGATGGACAGCGTGAACGCAGGTGGATCCGCCCCTCCAACTGCCAGGCCGTGCAGGCCCAGCAGGGTGGTGTAGACCGCGCAGATCCAGACGGTGAACATGACCGGATTGCGCCACACGCGCAGCGGGGAGAGCCGCAGGACCGCGTCCCACAGGGCGCGGTTGAGCAGCGCCCGGTCGCCCAGCAGGCCCCGGGACGCCGGCGCGGCGGATGTCAGGCGAGCCATTGGATGTGCTCCACAATGGGGCCCAGCGTCAGGGCGGGCAGGAAGGTCAGGGCGCCCACCAGCAGGATGGTGCCCGCCAGGAGCAGGGCGAAGAGCGGGCCGCTGGCGGGCAGGGTACCCTCTGTCTCCGGCGTGCGGGAGCGCGCGGCCAGCGAACCGGCCAGGGCCAGGGCCGGAATCATCACGCCAAATCGGCCCACAGCCATGCAGGCTGCCAGGGCCAGGTTGTAGAACAGCTGGTTGGCCGCCAGTCCGGCGAAGGCCGAGCCGTTGTTGTTGGCCGCCGAACTGAAGGCGTAGAGGATCTCGCTGAAGCCGTGGGGACCGGGATTCGCCACCGCGCCGCGGGCGGCGGGCAAGAGACAGGCCAGGGCCGTGCCAGCCAGCAGGGCCAGCGAGGGCAGCAGGATCATCAGCGCGGCCATGCGAATCTCGAAGGCGCCGAGACGCTTGCCCAGCAACTCGGGCGTGCGGCCCACCATCAACCCGGCCAGGAAGACCGCCACCACGGCGAAGGCCAGCAGGCCGTAGAGGCCGGAGCCCGCCCCGCCAGGAGCCACTTCGCCCACCTGCATCAGCACTAGCAGGGACAGACCGCCCAGCGGCGAGAAACTGTCGTGCATGGAGTTGACCGAGCCGTTGCTGGTGGCCGTGGTGGCACCGGCCCAGAGCGCGGATTCCAGCGCCCCGAACCGCAGTTCCTTGCCCTCCAGAAGGCCGGCGCGCTCGTCCAGGCCCAGGCCGGCGAAGGCCGGATTGGGGGCCGTCTCCTGGCTCGCGATCAGTCCGAGCAGCGGCAGGAAGACCAGCAGGACGGCGGCGTAGAGGGTCCAGGCGTGGGCCCGCTGCCTGAGCCAGTGTCCGAAGGCGAAGAGGCAGGCCACGGGCAGCAGCAGGATGGCCAGCCACTCCAGCGAGTTGCTGAGCGGCGAGGGGTTCTCCAGCGGGTGGGCCGAGTTGGTGTTGAAGAAGCCCCCGCCGTTGCTGCCCAGTTGCTTGATGGCGACCTGCGAGGCGACGGGGCCCTGCGCCACGCGCTGCAGCTCCGGCCCGCTCCCCTCCGCCACGAACTGCAGCGGGGAGATCTCCAGCGCCGCCGACCAGCGCTGGGCCACGCCCTGGCCGAGCAGCAAGCCGGACAGCAGCAGGGAGAGCGGCAACAGGATGTAGAGCGTGGCGCGCGTCAGGTCCACCCAGACGTTGCCCAACGCGCGCACGCCGGCCCGGGTGAACCCGCGGGCCAGGGCCGCCGCCACCGCCAGCCCGGCGGCGGCCGAGAGGAAGTTCTGCACCGTCAGGCCGCCGGCCTGCACGAGGTGGCCGAGGGTGGTCTCGCCGCCGTAGGACTGCCAGTTGGTGTTGGTGACAAAACTCATGGCCGTGTTGAGCGCCAGGTCCGGCGCCACGCCCGGCAGTCCCGCCGGATTGAGCGGCAGCAGTCCCTGGGCCCGCTGCAACAGATAGAGCAGCAGCAGGCCGGCGCCGTGGAAGAGCAGCAGCGCCCCGGCGTAGCGGGACCAGGACATTTCCTCGTCGGCCCGCACGCCGCAGACCCGGTACAGGCCCCGCTCCAGCGGTCCCAGCCAGCGCCCGACCCGACCCAGGTCGCCCTCCAGCACGCGGGCGATCCAGCGCCCCAGCGGCAGGGCCAGCAGGGTCAGCACGGCCAGCAGCAGGGCCAGTTCCAGCGCCGCGCCGTTCATTCGAACCAGCCGGGTTTGAGCAGGGCCGCCGCCAGGTAGAGCAACAGGCCCAGCGCCAGGATCAGTCCAAGCCAGCTGAGCGCGTTCATGCCCCGGCCTCCTCGCGCTCGAGGTGCCGGATCAACCACACCAGCCCCGCGGCGCCCAGCAGGCAGGCCAGCAGGAAAAGCAGCATCCACAGGTCGTTCATTTCGCCTCCCTTGCCTGCGATGGGTCGCAAGCGGGGCGCAAGATGGAGGCCCGGAGCTCAGGATGCTGCCAGCATTGCGGCGCCGGGCATCAGGAAGGTGTCAGGACGGCGGCGAGCGCGATCTCAGAATTGCATCAGGAATGGGGCCGGCGGCATCAGGATTCCATCAGGTTGGCGCAATTCGCCGGCCCGCGGCTTGTGCCCGGCCGGGGCTCCGGTTAGGTTGTGCCCCGTTTGGGCGGACGGAAACCGTCGAGGTCAACCGGGAGCGCGGGATGAGACAACAGGACTCCCATGAGTGAGACAAGCCCCGGCCGACGCCTGCGCGAGTGGGTGCTCGGAGCGCCCAAGGATCCCCACACCCAGAACCTCTTCCACCACCTGAGTCTGGTGGCCTTCTTCGCCTGGGTAGGCCTGGGGGCCGACGGACTCAGCTCCTCGTGCTACGGCCCGGAGGAGGCCTTCCTGGCGCTGGGTCGCCACTACCACCTGGCCCTGCTCATCGCCCTGGCCATCGGCGTGACCGTGACCGTGATCGCCGCCAGCTATTCGCAGATCGTCGAACTCTTCCCCAGCGGCGGCGGCGGCTACACCGTGGCCACCCAGCTGCTCTCGCCCACCGCGGGCATGGTCTCGGGCAGCGCCCTGCTCATCGACTACGTGCTGACCATCACCATCTCCATCGCCAGCGGCGCCGACGCGCTCTTCAGCTTCCTGCCGGCGGCTCTGCTGCACTGGAAACTGGCCTTCGCGGCCCTGATGGTGACGCTGCTGGTGGTGCTCAACCTGCGCGGCATCAAGGAGAGCGTCCTGCCGCTGGTGCCGATCTTCCTGCTCTTCCTGGCCACCCACGCCTTCGTCATCATCTACGGCATCGCCAGCCACGCCGGGTTGCTGCCGGAAATGGCGACGGCCAGCGTGGCGGAAATCCGCAATTCGCACCTGGAACTCGGCACCTTCGGACTGCTGCTGCTGCTGCTGCGGGCCTACAGCCTGGGCGCCGGCACTTACACGGGCATCGAGGCCGTCTCCAACAGCATGCGCATCCTGCGCGAACCCAAGGTCCAGACGGCCAAGCGCACCATGCGCTACATGGCCGTCTCGCTGGCGCTGACCGCCATGGGCCTGATGGTGGCCTACGTGCTGTTCCAGGTGGGACACGAGCCGGGCCGGACCCTCAACGCCACGCTGCTCTCGCGGATGACCGCGGATTGGGGCGGGGCGGGCCACGCCTTCGTGCTGGTCACCCTGCTCTCGGAGGCCGTGCTGCTGCTGGTGGCGGCCCAGACGGGCTTCCTGGACGGCTCCAACGTGCTGGCCAACATGGCCGCGGGGCGCTGGCTGCCCACGCGCTTCGCCAGCCTGAGCGACCGCTTCGTCACCCAGAACGGCGTGCTGATCATGGGCGGCGCGGCGCTTCTGACCATGCTGGCCACCCGCGGCTCCGTGCGCTTCCTGGTGGTGCTCTACAGCATCAACGTGTTCATCACCTTCAGCATGTCGCAGCTGGGCATGGTGCGGCACTGGCTGGCCGAGCGGCGCGCCGGGCGGCGCTGGCTGGACAAGCTGTTGATCAGCGGCACGGGCCTGCTGCTGACCTCGCTGATCCTGGTGGCCGTGACGGTGCTGAAGTTCCACGAGGGCGGCTGGATCACGCTGCTGATCACGGGCAGCCTGGTGCTGCTGGCCTCCCTGATCCGCCGGCACTATCGCAAGGTGGAGGCCCTGCTGGGCCGGCTGGACGGGCTGGTCTCGGCCGTGGAGCTGGATCCCGTCACGCCGCCGCCCGCCGTGGCGCCCGCCTATGATCCCGCCGGCAAGACCGCCGTCTTCCTGGTCAGCGGGTTCAACGGCCTGGGCCTGCACACGCTGTTCACGGCCCTGCGCACCTTCCGCCACGTCTTCCGCAACTTCGTCTTCATCGAAGTCGGACTCATCGACACCTCGGTCTTCAAGAGCGAGGCGGACATCGCCGAACTGGAGCAGCGCATCCAGACGGATCTGGAGCGCTACGTGCGCTACATGAACCGCCAGGGCCACTTCGCCCAGGGTCTGCCGCTGATCGGAACGGAGATCACGCGCGAGGTCACGCGGGTGGCGGAGGGGCTGGCGCGCCAGTATCCGGGCGCGATCTTCTTCGGCGGGCAGATCGTCTTCCCCAACGAAACCGTGTTCTCGGGCTGGCTGCACAACTACACGGTGTTCGCCATCCAGAAGCGCCTGTACTACCAGGGGATCCCGGTCTTCGTGCTGCCCATCCGCCTGGACGGGTAGCGGATCAGTAGGCGCCTTCCTTGGAGACCAGCACGGTCAGGGTCTTGAGGATGATCCGGAAGTCGAGCCAAATGGACCAGTTGCGGATGTAATACATGTCCAGCTGGATGCGCTCCTCGAAGTCCAGATCGGCGCGCCCGCTCACCTGCCAGAGCCCCGTCAGGCCCGGGCGCACGCTCATCCGGTTGTCCTGCCAGACCGTGTACTTGTCGTACTCCACCTCGCTGATCGGCCGCGGCCCCACCAGCGACATGTCGCCCATCAGCACGTTGGCGATCTGCGGCAGCTCGTCCAGGGAGAACTTGCGCAGGATCCGGCCCACCCGCGTGATCCGTGGATCGTTCTTGAGCTTGCACTGGGCGGCCCACTCCGCGCGGGCCTGGGGATCCGTGGCCAGCAGGTGCTCCAGCACTTCGTCGGCGTTGGTCACCATGGTGCGGAATTTGTTGAGGTAGATGTACTTCCTCCCGACGCCGAAGCGCCGGTGGCGATAGATGCCCGGACCCGGGCTGCTGAGCTTGACGGCCAGCCAGACTCCCAGCAGCAGCGGGCTCAGCACCAGCAGGCCGCCGGCCGCGCCCACGATGTCCACCGTGCGCTTGAGCGCCGCACTGAAAGCGCTGCGCAGGCCCTGGTTGAAGAGCAGGACGGGCTGACCGCCCACCCGGCTGATCTCCACCTCGGCGATGTCCAGCACCGCGATGTCCGGCAGGATGTAGAGCTGGGGCACGCAGCCCACGGCGCGCTGCAGGATCTCGCTCAAGTCGTCGCGGGAGAGCCGCGGCGCGCAGATCAGCAGCTGCTGCACCTGTTGGGCCTTCACCACCCGCGCCAGGTCGTCCAGGCCGCCCAGCACGGGCAGCGGGAAGTCCGCGCCGTCGGACGCCGCTTCATCCGGCCGGGGGGAGTGCAGCAGCACGCCCAGCGTGCCCAGGGCGTTGGCCGTGCGCTCCCAGCGGTGCAGGCTGAAAAAGAGCCGCAGACCGGCGGGGCTGCCCACCAGCAGCGTGCGGCGCAGGCGCGCCAGCCGCCCGATGAGCAGGCCCTGCACCAGGGCACGGAACAGCGGCAACAGCAGGAGCGCCAGGCCCAGCCCCGCCAGCATTCCGCCCGGCGGAAACTCCAGCCGGAGGAGGAAGAGCGGCAGGGCCAGCAGCAGGGCGCTCCGTCCCAGGGCCCGCAGCGCGGCGAAGAATGTGTCCCAGGGATCCTGGACCTCCAGCCGGAACAAGCTCTCCTGCCAGGCCAGCACCGCCCACAGGACACAGGCGAAGAGGAAGACCCGCAGGGTGCCGCCGCCGAACAAGCCCGGGGCCAGGTCGCCCGGGTCACCGCCCTGGACCAGCAGGGCGCCCAGGCTCAGCGAGCCGGCCAGCAGCAGCAGGTCGGCGCAGAGCAGCAGGAGGCGGGCAAGCAGGGCGGGCATGGGGCGCGGGCTCCTCAGTCCAGTTGCAGCTCGTGTTTCTTGATGCGGTAGCGCATGGTCTCCCGGGAGAGGCCCAGCATGCGGGCGGCGCGGGAGACGTTGTAGCGCGACTTCTTCATGGCGCGGGCCAGAATCACCTTCTCGAACTCCTCCAGCGAGAAGCCGTCCTCGGGGATCTCAAAGTCGTAGCCGATGCGCTGGCGCTGGCCCTCCTGGCCCTGCTCGCGGTTGGCGCGCCGCCGCCAGAGACCCAGGTGGTCCACGTCCACCCAGTCGTCGGCCTCGATGAGCACGGCGCGCTCCACGGCGTTGCGCAGCTCGCGCACGTTGCCGGGCCAGCCGTAGCTGCGGATGGCCTCCAGCGCGTTGGGCGTGAAGCCCTTGATGACGTGGGCGTGCTCGCGGCAGAAGCGCTTGAGGAAATAGTTCGCCAGCAGGATCACGTCCTCGCCGCGCTCGCGCAGCGGCGGCAGGTCCAGCACGATCACGCTCAGCCGGAAGTAGAGGTCCTCGCGGAAGACGTGCTGCTGGATCATCTCATCCAGGTTCTTGTGGGTGGCCGCCACGAAGCGGATGTCCACGGGGATCATCCGGTCGCCGCCCACCCGGCGCACGGCCCGCTCCTCCAGCACGCGCAGGATCTTGGCCTGGAGGTTGAAGTCCATGTCGCCAATCTCGTCCAGGAAGAAGGTCCCGCCGTGGGCGCGCTCGATCAGGCCGATCTTGCGCTCCTTGGCGTCGGTGAACGAGCCCTTCTCGTGGCCGAAGAGCTCGCTCTCCAGCAGCTGGGGCGGAATGGCCGAGCAGTTGACCTCGATGAAGGGCTGGTCCGCCCGGGGCGACTCGAAGTGCAGGGCCCGGGCGAAGAGTTCCTTGCCCGTGCCGGTCTCGCCGCGGATCAGCACGGTGTTGGCGCTGGAGGCGGCCACCTTGCTGGTGGCCGAGAGCGCGCGTTTCATGGCGACGGACTCGCTCATGATGGTGGAGAAGCGGCCGTTGCCCTGCTGCTGCTGTAGGACCTCCATCTGCAGGCGCTCCCGCGTCTCGCGCTGGACCTTCTCCAGCACCAGGCGCAGCTGCTCCAGGTTGATGGGCTTGATCAGGAACTCCGAGGCCCCCAGTTTCATGGCCTCCACAACGGTCTTGCTGGTGAACTCCCCGGTGATCATCACGCAGGGCAGGTCGGGATGCGCCGCGTGCAGCTGACCCAGCACCTGCAGCCCGGAGATGTCCGGCAGGTTCACGTCCAGCAGCACCAGGTCCGGGGCCTCGGCCAGCGCCGCCTCCACAGCCTCGCGACCGGTGGCGAAGGTGTGCACCTCCAGCCCCAGGCCACCCAGGAACTCGCCCAGCGTGAGGCGCACCTCGCGCTCGTCGTCCACGATGTACACGTGATGATTCATCCCTGCTCCTCAAGCAATGATTCCAGGATCTGCAGGTAGGTCCGGTAGCGCAGCAGGGGGATCTGCCCCTCCTCCACCGCCTCGGCCACCGCGCAGTCCGGCTCGTGCGTGTGCGTGCAGTCATTGAATCGGCATTTCGCCGCCCATTCTCGAAGGTCCGGGTACAATTCCGCCACCTCCTGGGGAGTCATCCGCCAGAGGGTGAATTCCTTGATGCCCGGCGTGTCCGCCACGTAGCCGCCGAAGCGGAAGGGGATCAGGCGCGAATGCGTGGTGGTGTGGCGGCCCTTGCGGGCCTGGCGCATGATCTCGCCCACGGGCAGCTTCAGGTCGGGATCCAGCGCGTTCAGCAGCGAACTCTTGCCCACGCCGGACTGGCCGGAGAGCACGCTGATCCGGTCGCGCAGGGCCTCGCGCAGCTCGTCCAGGCCCTGGCCCGTGGTCGCCGAGCACTCCAGCACGCGCAGGCCGGAGTCGCGGTAGGAGTCCGCCACCTCCTCCCAGAGTTCGCGGGGCGCCAGGTCCACCTTGTTCAGGCAGACCACGGCCTCGATGTCGAAGCGCTGGGCGGCCAGCAGATAGCGGTCGATGAGGCCGGGCTTCAGGTAGGGGTCCTGGACGGAGGCCACCACCAGCAGCTGGTCCACGTTGGCCACCAGCACCTGCTCCACCTGGCGGTGGATCTTGGAGGCCCGGGAGATGCGGTTGCGGCGCTGCAGCACCTCCTCGATCACGCCCCGGCCGGGGTTCACCAGCACGCGGTCGCCCACGGTGATCAGCGTGGCGTCGCCGTGGGGCGTGCGGGTGGTGGAGCGACTGGCGGCCCGCAGCGCCGAGCCGTCGGCCAGCACCAGGTCGAACTGGTTGCGCCGGTAGTGGACCACCAGCCCCTCCACCAGCGCGCCGGCGACGCCCGCCGTGCGGCGGGAGCGATCCTTGACCGTGCGCTGGAGGGCCTGGTCGCTCTGCTCCTCGGATTCCTCCAGGCCCAGTTCGTGGCCCTGCTCCATCAGCGAGGCGCGGCGCTGCTCCCGGCGCTCCTCATGCCGGTCCTGCTCGTCGCGCTTGCGCTTGTCACGCCGGCGGGTAGTCCAGGTGTTCTGCGCCATCAGCCACCCGCTCCGTCGGCCGTGGGTGCGGCAGGCATTTCCGGCGCGGCCAGATCCTCCAGCAGTTCGAACAGGCAGCAGACCACGGGCATGCTCTCGTCCGGCTCGCGACCAATGCGCGCGCACTCGCGGGAGAAGAAGGCCCAGTGCGCCCGCCGCCAGTATTCGAGCGAGCCGTCGCCCTCGCCCTCGCGGGCGGCGTAGTCCGCCGTCACCTCCGAGAAGGGCAGGGTTTGGACCCAGCTGATCCGGGTCAGCAGCGCGGGCTGCTGCTCGTGATCCAGCACGATCTCGATGTCGCCGACGCGGGAGGGTGTCTCACCGTCTGCCTCCATGGCCCAGAGCAGACCCGTGCCGGCCCGCTTGACGCCCTGGCGGATCAGCGCCAGCAGTTCCTGGCTGAGGGCGGCGGAGTCCCCGTACCCGTCCAGGCGCACGGGACCGGCCGGCAGGCGGATGCCCCGCGCTTCCAGCGCCGCCAGCACGGCAGCAACCGTGGGTTGCTCACTCATTCGTCACCCGCTTTCCGGCGTGGGTCCGATTGGATCCCCGCCCGGCTTGCCGTCCATTCCTTGGCCAGCAGGCCGTACATGGCGCTGTCCGACCATTCCCCCGCCACGCACCAGCGCTCGCGCAGCAGGCCCTCGCGGCGGAATCCCAGCCGTTCCAGCAACCGCACCGACGCCGCGTTGCGCGGATCCGTGTCCGCCTCCACGCGCCACAGATTCAGGCCGGCCCGCTCCGGGGGCACGAAGGCCAGCTCCAGCACGGCCGCCAGCGCTTCCGCCATGAAGCCGTGGCCCCAGGACTCCCGCCCCAGCAGATAGCCCAGTTCCGCCCGCCGGTTGGCGGCGTCCAGCTGGTGCAGGGTCACGGTGCCCAGCAGGCGGCCGTCGGCCCGCCCCGTCACGCCCCACTCCAGCAACTCGCCCGCCGCCTGGCCCCGGGCGATGGAGGCCAGCAATTCCTCGGCCTGCCGAAGCGCGCGATAGGGCGGACAGGACCAATAGCGCATGGTCTCCGGCTCGGAGTAGAGCCGATAGATTCCGTCCGCGTCCTGTGCGCCCAGCTCCCGCAGGCGCAGACGGGGCGTGAGCAGTTCCGGCGGCCTCATTCCTCGCCCCGGGGCGCCGAACTGGCCATCATGCGCCGGAAGCGCTCGGCCTGGCGGATGCCCTCCTGAACGTCCACGCGCAGCAGCAGGATCAGCCCGGCCACGAAGAAGAAGAGCAGGCTGACGATCCCCAGCCGCATGTCCCCGGTGATCCAGGTGACCACGCCGAAACTCAGCATTCCCAGGATGTTGGCCAGCCGGCCGCTCAACGTGAAGAAGCCGAAGAACTCGCTCTCCAGCCCGGTGGGCAGCAGCAGGCTCTGCAGCGCGCGGCTCACGCCCTGGCTGCCGCCCATGGCCGTGCCGGCCAGCACGCCGATCAGCCAGTATTCGCGCCGGGCCTCCCCGAACAATCCCAGCTGCCAGGCCCAGAGCAGGGTGACGATCCAGATCCCCAGCGTGGCCAGCAGAGCGCCGCGCTGGGTGAAGCGGTCGGCCGCCCAGCCGAAGAGCATGGCCCCCACCAGCGCGGTGCCCTGGATCACCAGGAAGAAGAGCACCAGTTCGCCCTGGGGCATGCCCAGCTCCTGGGCCCCGAAGATCGAGGCCAGCCGGATCACGCTCTCGATGCCGGTGGAGTAGATCAGGTTCGCCAGCAGGAAGCGCTCCAGCACGGACAGCTCGCGGAAGTGCGAAAGGCTGCGCCGCACCCGCCGCAGGGCGATTTTCAAATAACCGCCCAACCGCCCGGCCGGGATGTCCACGGGCCGGTCGCGCAGCCAGAGCATGGTGGGCAGCGCGAACACCAGCCACCAGAGCGCCGTTAGCGGGAAGCTGTGCGTGTATTCGAAACCCGGCAGGTGGCGCTTGAGCAGCAGGATCACCACCAGCAGCAGGCCGCCGCCCAGGTAGCCCGCGGCGTAGCCCGCCCCGGAGATTCGCCCGGCCTGGCTGTCGGCGCCCAGTTCCGGCAGAAAAGCGTCGTAGAAGACCGAACCGGCGCTGAAGCCCATGCTGCTGATCACGAACAGCGTGCTGCCCAGCCAGAAATCCCCCGCCCCCACCCAGGCCAGCGCCGCCGTGCTGACCACGCCGGTCAGCCAGGCCCAGGCCAGGTAGCGCCGCTTGCGGCCGGAGTAATCCGCCAGCGCGCCCAGCACGGGGGAGGCCAGCCCCACCAGGCCCATGGCCAGCGCGTTGACGAAGCTGAACAGGCTGGCGCCCGGGATGGTGAGCTCGAGGCCCAGCAGTTCGAAGTGGGTGCCCGCCGCGCCGCCGGCCACTTCCTGGGCGAAGTAGGCATTGAAGATCACCGCCAGGATGACCACGGCGTAGGCGCTGTTGGCGAAGTCGTACATGACCCAGCCGAAGATGGCTCGCTTGCCGCGCTTCACGAAGGGGCGATCCTGTCGGTTGATATGACCCAAGGTCGGGAAGGCGGGGCCGCGGAGCAATGGCGGATCCGCTTTTCCCGCCTGAGGATCGCCAGCAAATGGAAGTCCCGGAACCCGCTCTTGTCCGTGAAACTGGACAGGTTTGGCGGCGCGGCGGATTTTCCGCCCCGGAGCCGGCACCCGGCGCCCGTCCCGGCGTTGGAGGGCGGATCAACCCGGGAGGACCCGATGAAATCCGATCCCCACGTGGAGCGCCTGCCCTACCCCACCAAGCCGCTGCTGCTGGGCGACCACGCCATCGAGGAGTACGTCATCCCCGACGAGTGCCGGGAGGACGTGCTGCGCCAGCTCTACCTCTTCGTGCCCGTGCCACGGCTCAGCGCCTGGCGCGAGGATCTGCACACCGGGCGGAAATTCCAGGTGCGCGAGTTCCGGGTCATCCGCCACTCCGGCCGCAACTGGCTGTTCACGCCCTTCATCGAGGACGGGGGCGGGAGCGTCATCGACTGGATCCCCACCACGCCGCCCCGCCGCTCCCTCCCTTGACATCCCACTCCGGAAGGTGTACGCTGGGTGCGAGTTCCCCGCCCCGCCCGCCGGGAATCGCCTTCCCCGCGGCGGGAGCGGCCCGAACGCACACCCAACACAGCGCCGGGAGCAAGCATGAATTGGAGCGGACCCACGGCCTGGTGGATTGTCACGGCCTTGCTGGTGGCGGCGGAGCTGACCACCGGCACCTTTTTTCTGCTCATGCTGGCCCTGGGGGTGGCCGCCGGCGCCCTGGCCGCCCACGCGGGCCTGGGTTTGTCGGCCCAAATGATCACGGCCGCACTGGTGGGAGGCGGCGCCGTCACGGGCTGGTACATCTGGCGGCGCCAGCAGCCCGTCGAGCCACCCTCCCAGGAAAACCGCAACATGATCCTCGACATCGGCGCCCGGATCCAGGTGGACCGGTGGGAGGCCGACGGCACGGCCCGCGTGCAGTACCGGGGAGCCAGCTGGGCCGCCCGCTGGCAGGGACAGGGCGCGCCGGAGCCGGGCGTCCACGTCGTTCGCAAGGTGGACGGCAGCTGCCTGCTGCTGGATCGCTAAACCGGGGAAGCCATGGAAACCATCGCCCTGCTCCTCCTGGCCATCGCGGCCTTCTTCATCATCGGCGCCGTCAAGGTGGTGCCCCAGCAGAACGCCTTCGTGGTGGAACGGCTGGGCAAGTTCCATCAGGTGCTGTCGCCGGGGCTCAGCTTCCTGATGCCCTTCGTGGACCGCGTGGCCTACCGGCACTCGCTCAAGGAGATTCCGCTGGACGTGCCCAGCCAGGTCTGCATCACGCGGGACAACACCCAGCTGCGCGTGGACGGCATCCTCTACTTCCAGGTGACCGATCCCATGCGCGCCAGTTACGGCGCCAGCAACTACGTCATGGCCATCACCCAGCTGGCCCAGACCTCGCTGCGCAGCGTCATCGGCAAGATGGAACTGGACAAGACCTTCGAGGAGCGCGACCTGATCAACGCCTCGGTGGTGCAGGCGCTGGACGAGGCGGCGCTCAACTGGGGCGTCAAAGTGCTGCGCTATGAGATCAAGGACCTCGAGCCGCCGGAGGCGATCCTGCGCTCCATGCAGGCCCAGATCACGGCCGAACGTGAGAAGCGCGCGCTCATCGCCGCCTCCGAGGGCCGCCGGCAGGAGCAGATCAACATCGCCACGGGTGAGCGCGAGGCCTTCATCGCCCGTTCCGAGGGCGAGAAGCAGGCCGAGATCAACAAGGCCCAGGGCGAAGCCGCCGCCATCACGGCGGTGGCCGACGCCACGGCGGACGCCATCCGCAAGATCGCCGAGGCCATCCGGCAGCCGGGCGGCGAGCAGGCCGTCCAGCTCAAGGTGGCCGAGAAGGCGGTGGAGGCCTACGCCCAGCTGGCGCAGAAGACCAACACCATGATCGTGCCGGGCAACATGACGGAAGTCGGGGGCCTGATCGGCACGGCCATGGCCCTGTTCCGCAATGCACCAAAGAACTGATCCGGTTCACTTTTGATCTTGTGAACGTTTTGCGTTCATCTTGTCATCAATGAACTGATTTGGTACAGTCAGACATGAATCCCGTGGTGTTGATCGCCGATCTGGTGCGCTCCCGCGACATCCCGGAGCGGGCCCAGTTCCAGAAGCGGCTCTCCGCAACCTTGCAGGCACTGTCCGTCCAGTCCGCGGAGAGCCTGCTCTCGCCCTACACGCTCACCCTGGGGGACGAATTCCAGGCCGTCCACGCGGACTTCCGGCGGATCCTCCCCGATTGCCTGCGGATCCTGGCGGAGTTGGCCCCGGTGCGGGCGCGCTTCGCGCTGGCGGCGGGCCCGCTCAGCACGGAGATCAATCCTGTGGCCGCGCTGGAAATGGACGGCCCGGCCTTCCTGCGGGCCCGCGAGCTGCTGGGCGAACTCAAGACCCAATCGCGCAACGTGATCCAGGTGGGCTGGGCGGAGGGCGCCGATCCGGGCCTGGTCAACGCCGCCCTGGGCCTGCTGGCCGGCACGATGGAAGGCTGGAAACCCGTCACCCTGCGCCTGTTCCGCCACCTGCTGGACGGGCGCTCCGTGGATGAGATGGCCGCCCTGCTGGGCATGACGCCGCGCGGCGTCTACAAGCACATCGCCGGCCGGCACCTGCAGGAGGCGCGCACGCTGCTCAAGCTGGCGGGCCAGGAACTGGACGGGCGGCTGGGCCGGGAGGCCGGAGAAGGGCGGGAAGCCACATGAGCCCCGATCCCTTCCTGCTCGTGCTCTGCGGCGTGCTGATCAGCCGGAACTGGGCGGACCGCCAGGCTGCAGCCTGGCGGACCCTGCTCCCCGCCCTGCTCGCTCCGATCATCCTGGTCTGCCTGCTCTGGCGCCCCCCCAGTCTGCTGGCGCCGCTGGCCGCCGTCCTGGCGCTCCAGGGTCTGCACCTGCTGCTGCTGCGCCGCTGGCCGCCGCTCCAGCGGGCCCGCCTGCTCTCCCTGCTGCTGACCCTGGTCACCCTGCTGCTCGTGCTGGGCCTGCCCGGCCTGGAGCTGCGACCGGAACCGCCCAAGGCGCTGGACGCCTTCCTGGCCGGCAACACGCTGCTGGCCCGCCTGCCCGCCGACCTCGGCCACCGGCTGCTGGTCTGGCTGGCCGCGCTCTGGATTTCCAGCGTGGAGCTGAACAACCTGATCACGTTGATTCTCAAGCGCTACGCCCTGATTCCCGGGCCGCTCTCCCCACATGCCAGCCCCCACGAGCCGGCCCGGGGCCGGGTGATCGGCCTGCTGGAGCGCGGGATCGTCTGCCTGCTGGCCCTGCACGGGCAGTTGGAGGGGCTGGGCCTGTTGCTGGCGGCCAAGGGCTTCGCCCGCTTCAAGGACTTGGACGAGCGCAACTTCGCCGAGTACGTGCTCATCGGCACGCTGCTCTCCGTCAGCTGCGCCCTGCTGGTCGGGTTCTGGTTCCGGCACTGGTTGTGATACGGCGGGCCGCCCCAGCCGCCGGCCTGTCGGGCCTGCTCCTGCTCTTTCTTCTGTCCGGGCCGGCCAGTCCCGCGCTCGCGTCCACCCGCACGCCGCCTGAATCAACCCTCCCGGAGGAGGCCCCGGCGGAGGCCGGGTTCGTGCCCGGCCTCTTGGCGGAATTGGCCGTGGCCGACGATCCCGGCTACCTGGGGCTGCGGCTGGGTCTGCACGCGGCCGGGGAGACGGGCTCGCTGACCCTGGGCGTGGGCCTGCTGGGCGCCGAGCTGCATGAGGACCTGATGATGGAAGGCTTCCTCAGCCTGCGGCGGCACCTGTTCCCCATGCGCCGCCAGTGGCTGGTGCCCTTCGCCGGCCTGGGCGTCACGCTGGCGGCGGCCGGGGAGAGTTTTCCGGCGGAGGAGGACGACGTGGACAACGACAACGACGGCGCCGTGGACGAGGACGGGGAGGAGAGCTCGCGGATCACCGACTTGTTCGCGGGCCTGACGCCGGAGGTGGGACTCCTGATCCAGCCCCGCGCCAACCTGTCGTTCTGCCCGCTGTTCCGCTACTATCTGAAAAGCACAGGTCTGGACGACAGCCAGTGGGTGTTCGCCCTGGGCCTGCACTTCAATTTCTAGGAGCCCCGTGCGCGCCGACTTCTCCTCCGACCCGCAACTCGCCCCGGCCCTGTTCGCCCTGTTGGACCAGGTCTTTCCCGGCATCGCCGGCGGGGCCCGCGCCATCCGCGCCCTGGGCGCGGCCTGGGAGGACGCCTCGACGCCATTCGTGCAGTGGGAGAACGACCGGATCCTCGCCCACGTGGGCCTGATCGAGCTGCCCCTGGTGCTGGCGGGCCGTCCCGTCCGGGCGGGCAGCGTCCACGCCGTGGCCACCGACCCGACGCGGCGCCGCCAGGGGCTCTACGGCACGCTGATGGCGGAACTGCTGGCGTACGCGGACACGCGCTACCCCACCCTGGTGCTGACCACGGAGCACCCCGAGTACTTCACACCCTTCGGTTTTCGCCACGTGGAGGAGTGCGCCTTCCTGCCGCCCTGTCCGCCCCGAACGCCCACCGGCACGCTGCGGCGGCTGGACCTCGCCAACGCGGCGGATCTGGCCCGCCTGCACCGGCTATTGGAGACGCGCGAGCCGGTCTCGCAGGTGGTGGGCGTGGGCCCGGAGCAGGCCGTCTTCCTGTTCAACGAGGGACGCCGCCCGCTCTGGTACTGCGAGGAGTTGGATTGTCTGCTCTGTCTGGAAGTGGAGGGCGAGCTGCTGCGCCTCTTCGACGTGGTGGCCCCGCGGCTGCCGGATTGGGAGCAGCTCTGGCCCCGTTTGCCCGGCACCTGCCGCCAGGTGGAGCTGGCCTTCGCCCCCGACCGCATCTGCCCCCAGGCACAAGCTGTCCCCCGGCTCTTCGAACACGACGGACCGTCCTGGTTGATGGTGCGGGGTGATTGGGCGCAGGAGCCCTTCACCCTGCCGCGCCCGGCCCGGACCTGAACCCGGCGGAACTCAGGCGGCGGAGGCGGACTCCTCCGGCAGGTCGCTCGGGCGGGCATCCTTGCTGAAGGCGCGCCGCAGGGCCTCCGCCAGGTGAACCTCGTCGCGGATCAGGGTCAACTTGCCGCCAATGGCCAAGCGGATCTGGCCGGTCTCCTCCGACACCACCACCACCACCGCATCGGATTCCTCTGAAATCCCCAAGGCGGCGCGATGCCGGGTGCCCAGGTTGCCCAGGCCCTCCATGGGCGCGGTGCTGAGGGGCAGAATGCACTTGGCCGCCTGCAGCAGGCTGCCCGTGATCACCGCCGCCCCGTCGTGCAGGGGCGTGCGCGGGAAGAAGATCGAGATCAGCAGCTCCTTGGAAACCTCCGCCTGCAGGCGGACGCCGGTCTCCATCACGGCCCGGATGCCCACTTCCCGCGTGATCACGAACAAGCCGCCGTACTGGCGGCGGCTCAGGTCGCCCGCCGCCTTGGCGATTTCCTCCACCACCAGGGTGGGGCGCATGGGAAAGAGGCGGCTGAGCAGCGGACTGTTGCCGAAGTGGATCAGGAAGCGGCGCAGCTCGGGCTGGAAGAGAATGACGATGGCCACAGCCCAGACCGTGGCAAATTCCTTGAAGATCAGGGAGATCAGGTCCAACTCCATCACCTGCACCACCACATAGGTGAAGAGGATCAGCAGCAGGCCCAGGAACATGGGCACGGCGCGCGTGCCGCGCATCAGGCGCCAGACCTGGTAGAACAGCACGCCCACGATGGCGATGTCCAGCAGATCCCGCCAGCCGGGCAGCACGATGCTCAGCACCTCATTCATGCGCGGACCTTTCCGGGAGTGGGCTGAAAGTCGAACAGGTAATCGGGCTCCAGGCTGTCCGGATCCTCGCCGCCCTGGCGTTCCCAGCGCCGCTCACCCAGCCGCAGCAGCCAGGGCAGGGCCAGCTGGCAATCCGGATCCTCGGCCAGTTGCGGATGCCGCTCCGCATCGAGGAAGGCCGCGCGCTGCTCCAGCAGGCTGGGACCCAGCAGCAGGGCGTCGTCAGGCAGGGAGGCCAGCAGGTCGGGGATGGGCACGCGTCGCACCTCGTCCACAGGCAGCAGGCTCTCGCCCTGCCGGCGCCAGCAGGCGCTGAACACCTCGCCGCGCCGGGCGTCCATCAGGGGAAAGACGTGTCCCTGCCGCGTGGGAGCCTGCCAGGCCAGGACCTCCAGCGTGGAGACGGGCACCAGCGCGGCCCGGCCGCCGAAGGCCAGACCCTTGGCCGTGGCCAACCCGATGCGCAGGCCGGTGAAGGAGCCCGGCCCGTTGGCCAGCACGATCACGTCCAAATCCTGAGCAGCCAGGCCGCAGCCGGCCAGCAGCTCGTGGATGGCGGGCAGCAGCAATTCCCCGGCGTTGCGCTGCGGGGCGAAACGGCGCAGCTCCAGCGCACCCCCGGCCTGCAGGGCAAGCCCGGTGTGTCGCGTACTGGTGTCGATGGCCAGGCAAACCGGCATGGCGGGACCGCTGACTTGATTCCGTGGCCGCGGAAGGTAGGAAAAAGGCCCTGCCGGGGCTGTGTGCAGGCGGCCCCGGCAGGAAGATTTCACGGGCTGAAATCCCTCACGGCGTGCCGAGGGTCGCGCCCACGGCCAGTTCGAGTTCCGCCAGCCGGTCGCGGAAGGTCAGGCGCTGGGTCAGGTTCTCGTTTTCCGCCTGGCGCCAGGTGGCCTCGGCGCTCTGCACCTGCAGCAGGCTGGAGAGGCCCAGCCGGTAGCGTTCGCGCTCCAGGCCCAGGCTGCGGCGGGAGAGTTCCAGGTTGGATTCGGTGTAGCGACTCTGCGCCCAGGCGGACTTCACGCTGGCCAGGGCCTCGCGAATCTCGGCGCGCACCTGGCGCTCCAGTTGGTCCAGGACCAGGGCCTGACGGCGCTCCTGGATGCGGCTGCTCTGCCAGGCGTTGGTGGTGGAGAAGCCCTGGAAGACGGGCAGCGCCAGCGAGAGGGACGCGCTGTTGCCGTAGTTGGCGGGATAGGGCTCCCAGGCCTCGTAGCCCGAGCGCTGCTCGCTGCGCGAATGGCTCAGGCGCAGGTCCAGCGTGGGCAGGAAGCCCGCGCGGGCCTCCACTGTCTGCAGGTGCCGCTGTTCCTGGACGCGCCGGCCGCTGGCCAGATCCTCGCGGTTCGCCAGGGCCTGCGTCACCAGTTCCTCTTCCTGCCAGGCGGGCTCGAAGACCGTGAACTCCATGTCCAGCTGGCCGGGCGGGCCCGGTTCGGCGCCCAGCAGCAGGGCGAGCTTGTCCCAGGCGCTGTGCAGGCTGCGGTTGGCGGCCTCCACGCTGACCTGCTGGCGACCCACGTCGATCTCCATCTGCAGCACGTCCAGGTCGGTGCCCTTGCCCACCTGCAGGCGCACGCGCGCCAGCTCGAGCTGGCGGCCGCGCTCCTCCAGCAGGGTCTGCTCCGTCTCCAGCTGCCCGCGGGCGGCCAGCACGGCGTGGGCGGCCTTGCGCAGATCGTGGCGGAGCACCTTGAGCTGCTGCCGGTCGGCGCCGGTCACGTCCGCTTCCGCCAGCAGGGCGCGCCGCAGGCCCGCGGTGTTGGCGAAGCCAGCGAACAGGCGCTGGCTGAGGCCCACGCTGAGGTTGCTGCTGGTGGCGCGAATGGTCTGCTCGGGCTGCTCGCGGATCTCGCCGTTGGGATCCTCGTAGGTCGTCAGCGTGCGCTCCGAGCGGCCGAAATCCAGGCCGGCCGTCACTTTCGGCAGCAGGGCGCCGTAGGCCGCCAGTCGTTCCCAGCGCAGTCCGTCCACCGCCAGGTGGCTCTGCAGCAGGTCCGAGTTGCGCTGCTGGCCCAGCTCGTAAAGATCCTGGAAACTCCAGGTGCGCGTGGCGTCCAGGCTGGGGGCCGACTGGGCGCCGCCCACCGCGGCGGTCAGCAGGGACAACAGAAACGCCCGCAGCAAGGCTCCGGGCGCAGGGAAAAGGGTCAACCGAACTCGCATCATCTCTCCAGCATGGCCAGGGGCGCCCCCACCAGGCGCCGCATCAGGTTCAGGGTCGAATCGATGGCCGCACGACCCGGGAAGGTGCCCACGTTCTTCAGTTCCTGCACTTGCGGCAGACCCGGCAGGTGCGGCATGCCCGGATACTCGGGAATCCGGGGCAGCTCCTCGTCGGGCTCGCCCAGTTCCGAACTGTCCCGATCCCCAAACACGATGTCCACGCTCAGAATCTGCCGGTCGCGCACCAGCCGCAGCCGCACCTTGGTGCCGGGCCGGTAGTCCTCCATCAGGCGGCGCAGGCGACCCGGGCTGTCCACCGCGTGGCCGTCCAGGTCCACCAGGACGTCGCCCACCCGCAGCCCGGCCTTCTCCGCCGGCGAACCTTTCACGATGGCGTCGATCAGGATGCCGTGGCCGTCCTTGACGCCGAAGTGCTGCAGCAGATTGTCATTGACGGCCAGGGTCCCGATGCCCAGGAAGGCCGTGTTAGCCAGTCCGCTGCCCACGTCCACGGTCACGCTGCGCTTCAGGTCGGGCTCGTTGCGGGATCCCAGCCGCACAACGCCCTTCTGACGCGTCTGATTGCGTACCCATTCCAGTGTGGCTTTCTCGCCGGGCCGGGCTTGGCGCAGGAAAAAGGTCAAGTCGTCGCCGTCTTCGACGGGTTTGCCGTTGAAGGTGATCAGCACGTCGCCGGCCCGCAAGCCGGCTTCCGCCGCCGGACCCTTGGCCACCACCTGCCGCAGCAGCAAACCGGTGCCGGAGAACCCGGCTTCCTTGACCTTCACCGACTTCTCCGGCACGATTCCCAGAAAGGCGTAATCCGCGGCCTGCACCGAAAACACCAGCAGCAGGGTCGCGAGCAAGAAGAGTAGGCGTTTCATGTTGTACCTCCGGGATCCCCCACTGACAAGGTGGTGTCGCTGGCGTTTCAATCAAACTGCAAGGCTTGCAAAGTAAGCTCGGCGCTGGCCAGCGCGGACTCCATGCTGAGGGGCAGGCCTGTGTCTAGCCAGGCACCGCAGAAATACAGGTTGCCGGGCGCGGCTTGGTCCAGCGGACGAGCCGGCGGACGGGCGGCCTCGAAGTCCGGCGACTGCAAGGCCGTGGCGTGGCGCTGGACGATCCAGCGGGGCGGTCCTCCGGCCGTCAGCCCGTGGGCGGCCAGCCAGCCCGGGAGCCGCGGCAGCAGCTCGGCGCGCTGCGCCAGGTCCGCGTCCGTCCAGCCGCTGCCCACCAGGGTCAGCCAGCCGTCGCCCCCGGCAAAGACCCATTGGAAGGGTTGTCCGAACCAGCCGGTGAGCCGGTCCAGGCGCAGGCCGGGGACACAGGGCAGCCGCAGGTTGACGATGTGCCGTCCCTCCCGGCGCGGCGGCAGCGCGGGCCGGCAGTCTGCCAGACCCTCCACCTGCGCCAGGCCTTCCGGCGGACCGGCCCAGACCACCTGCGGCGCTTCCACCCGCAGGCCCTCCGCCAGCAGAGCCCGGATGCCGCCCGCGTCCCGCGCCACGCCGTGCAGCGCCGTGCCGGTGAGCAGGCGGACGCCTGCGCGCTCCAGCGCCTGCTCGAAGGGCTTGACCCACAAGTCCACCAGTGGACAGTCCGCCAGCAGGGGCCGATGGCTTCGCGGATCGCGGAACAAGCTCAGCAGGGTGCGACGGAACAGGCCCGCGTCCACCAGCTCCAGCGGGGCGTTGAAGACCGACAGTCCCCATTCCCGCCAGAACAGACCGGCCAGCCGCCGGCGCGGCAGACCGCGCCGCTCCAGCCAGGCGCCCGCCGTCTCGCCGGGCCGGGGCCGCGAAATCCCCAGGCGCGCCAGGCCCGTCGCCAGCTCCAGCCCGCTCCCCAGCGGATGCCGCAGGCGGACCAGCCCGGCCAGCGTGGGCAGGCGGCCCGCGCCCAGGGGCAGTCGGAACCGGTGTCCGTCCAGCGCCACGTGGCAGGTGTCGTCCAGCTCGCGGAGGGGACGGGAGCCCAGCTGCGCCAGGCGGGCGCGGCAGCGCGTGAAGGCGGCCAGGAAGAGGTGGATGGAGTTGTCCGCGCCGTCCGCGCCGGGCAGGCTGAAGACCGCCCCGCCGGGCTGTCGACGCCGCTCGAGCAGGATCACGCGGCGGCCCCGCTGGGCCAGATCCAGGGCCAGGCCCAGTCCCGCCAGCCCGGCTCCGGCGATGGCCACGTCCGCGCGCAGAGTGGTCACGAGAGCAGGATCCGCACGGCGATGAGCAGTTTGCGCCAGATGGGATAGCCCACCTTGCCCAGGAAGACGTTGTAGTCGCGCTGGCGCAGCTCGGCCAGGATGGGCCGGTAGAGTCCGGCCATCACCAGGGCCGTCTTGAGCCGGCCGCGCTCGCCGGCGGGCAGCAGGGCCAGCGCCTCATCGTAGCGCTGCTCGGCCAGGCCGCAGAATTCGCGCAGGGCGGCCTGCAGGGCGGGCGTGAAGCGGTGGGCATGGACGTCGGCCACGCTCAGGCCGTGGCGGGCCAGCAGGTCCAGCGGCAGGTAGACGCGGCCCTCCCGGCTGTCCTCCAGCACGTCGCGCGCCATGTTGGTCAGTTGCATGGCCACGCCCAGGCGGTCGGCGAAGGCCGGGCCGGCGGGATCGCGGCTGCCGAGAATCACGATGACCATCCGCCCCACGGTGGAGGCCACGTGCCAGCAGTAGCGCTCCAACTCCTCCTGCGTGGCGTAGGGCCGCGGCTCCAGGTCCATCTCCAGCCCGTCCAACAGGGCGCGGAACAGCTCCAGCGGAATGGGCGTGCGGCCCAGCGTGTCCAGCAGCGCCAAGAGGATCGGGTCCGCAGGCAGCTTCTGGCTCCGGCCGGCCAGCAGGCCCTCCAGCCAGTCCAGTTCCTGGCGGCGCTCCTGCAGACGCAGGCGCTTTTCGTGCGGATCGGGCTCCAGGTCCATCAACTGGTCGGCCTTCTGGCAAAAGGCGTAGACCGCGTGGATGGCTCGCCGCTGGCGGCCGGGCATGAAGCGGAAGGCGTAGTAGAAGTGCCGCGCGTTGACCTTGGCGAACAGCGTGCAAAAGGCGTGGGCCTGACGCAGGTCCGCGGCGGGCAGTTCGAGCTGGCGGGGAGGTCGGGTTTCCGTCATGGACGCAAGATGGCGCTTTGGCTCCGGCGGGAGGGCGACCCCGGCCAGAGAGCGCCCAGGGCGATGGCCAGTTTGGCGCCACGGCCGACCTGCGGACGCACGTGGAGCAGGCGCGCGCCCAGGGCCGCGCTGCGCCAGGCCACGCAGGCGCCGCCACCGGCGAACATGCGCACTTCCAGGGCGAAGCGCCCGGGCAGCTCGCGGGTGAGCGGTCCGGCGGCCGCCAGCAGCTCCAGCGCCCAGTCCGCCAGCTCGGCCAGCAGCGGGGCGGCCTCCGCTCCGGTGGCCTGCAGACGCGCGGGATCCGCGGGCAGACCGTGGCGCGCCAGGCGGCTGCGCGGCACGAAGAGCCGGCCCGCCGGCAGATCGCGAGAGAGGTCCTGCCAGAAGTTGGCCAGCTGCAGGCCGGCGCAGACCGCGTCGGACAGCGGCGCCAGCCGGCGATAGTCCGGTCCCTCCGGCCGCAGCCCGTTCAGGGCCAGCAGCAGGCGTCCCACCGGTGCCGCGCTGTTGCGGCAGTAGTCCAGCACCGCCTGATCGTCGGGATAGTCCGGCGGCTCCTGGTCCGCCAGGAAGGCCAGCAGCAAGCGGCGGCACTCCTCCAGCGGCAGGCCGTGCCGCGCCGCGTCCTGGTTCAGGGCGAACAGGATGGGGTGGCGCACGGCAGTGCCCGGCAATCCGTCCAGCAGGGCCAGCCAGTGCGTCAGCCGGGAGCGCCGGGCCGCGCGCAGCTCCGCGCCGGCCAGATTGTCCAGCGGCTCGTCGGCCATGTCGTCCGAGAAGCGGGCGAAGGCGTAGATGGACTGCAACGCGGGCCGCAGCCGCCCGGGCAGGAAGAGGGAGGCCAGGCTGAAATTCTCGTAGTGGGAACACAGGGCCGCGCAGGCCGCCCGGGCCGCGGGCTCCCCGGCGCAGCCGGGCTCGAGTGGGTGAAGCAGGGTGGGATTCGTCGCCGCAGCGCTCATGATGGAATGGGGGACATGAAAAGGGGGGCCGCGCCCCCCTTTGGAATCAGAACATCTCGATGGGTGTGTTTACGTGCAGGTTGCCGGTGGACTGGATGTTGTTCTCCAGGATCTGACTGCCGATTCGATTGACTTCCCGGCACACCTTGATGAAGCACGTCCAATGATAATCGCCTTCCAACCCACGCTGCACAGACCTGTACTTGTTATCGCTTTCCTTGATCTCCCGTCCGCAGGACTTGCAGGTCATTCAGCACCTCGCATGTTGGTCGAACTTGGCTTGAAAAATGAGCCGCAAGAGTAGCATGTCAACCTGGACATCGCAAGGGGTGGGACGGCAGTTTGGAGAGAAAGTCCAAAGGAAGCTGGACAAGGCCGTCAATACTCGAACATGTTGTATGACAAGTATTTCCTTAAGACCGTAAAGCTGCCTCGGCCCTCGTCTGAAGTCGGGCCCGGCACCCCCCGGCGCGCGGAAGGCTGCGGGCGCGCGGGCTCGACGGAGTCCGAATGGGCCGTCTCCGCCGCACGGGCTGGGCCGTGAAGTCGAAGGCCCGCAAGCCCGGCGGAACCCCTCCCCGATCCTGTCCGCCCGGGCGCATTTTTTGACCGGCCGGTTTCCCCGCCGCCCGTTCCTGCGTACTTTTTCCCGCCGCGGCAGCCGGGCTGAACGCCCGCTCCGCTGCCGCCGGGCCCATAGCTCAGTCGGTTAGAGCGGATGACTCATAATCATTTGGTCGGGGGTTCAAGTCCCTCTGGGCCCACTTCCCCGCCGCGCAGCACCCGGTCCACAACGGGCCGACTCGCATCCAGCGCAATTCCTGAACCAAGCCCCTGACGACCCTGCACGCGGTGGAAGTTCATCTCCAGCGGCTTGCTTGTCACGAATTCAACACTTTCATTTTTTGCCAAATGAACAAGTGAGGCTCCCATGGACGAGACGGCGCGGCTGCGCGGCCAGGCGATGAGCGGGGTGTTGAAGGCCCTGGCCCATCCCACGCGCCTGCAGATGGTGGAACTGCTGGCCGGCGGCGAGCGCTGCGTTTGCGAGCTGGCGGCCGCGGCGGACACCGACGTACCGGGCATGTCCCGGCACCTGAGTCAACTCAAAAGCGTCGGCATCCTGGCGGACCGCCGCCAGGGCAAGCAGGTCTTCTATCGCCTGCAGACCCCCTGCCTGTTGGGCTTCCTGCACTGCATCGAGGACGTGGTCCAGGCCCACGGCACGCGTCTGGTGTCCCTGGACGCTCTACGCGCGGGCACACCGAACGGAGGCTCCCGTGAATTGGCGCGCTGAGGGTCGGAACCTGCTGTTGCTGGCGGCGCTGTTCCTGGGCTGCTTCTACCTGCCCGTGGGTCAGGCGCGCTTCGACGGCGCGCTGGTGGAGGCGCTGGAACTGGTGAAGTGGTACGCCCGGGAGCACGTGCTGCTCTGCCTGGTGCCGGCCTTCTTCATCGCCGGGGCGATCTCGGTCTTCGTCAGCCAGGGCTCGGTGATGCGCTACCTGGGGCCGCAGGCCAACCGCTGGCTGGCCTACGGCGTGGCCTCCGTTTCGGGCACCGTGCTGGCGGTCTGCTCCTGCACCGTGCTGCCGCTCTTCGCCGGCATCCACCGGATGGGCGCGGGCCTGGGGCCGGCCACGGCCTTCCTCTACTCGGGACCGGCCATCAACGTGCTGGCCATCGTCATGACGGCCCGCGTGCTGGGCCTGCAGCTGGGCGTCGCCCGGGCCGTGGGGGCCATCGTGTTCAGCCTGGTGATCGGCCTGCTCATGCACCTCATCTTTCGCAAGGACGAGGAGCAGCGCGTGGCCGCCGCCCTGCAGCTGCCGCAAGAGAGTCCGTCCCGTCCGCTCTGGCAGAACGCGCTCTTCTTCTTCACGCTCTCCGCCATCCTGGTGTTCGCCACCTGGAGCCAAGCCGAGGGCGTGGGACTCTGGTCGGCCATCGGACGGGCCAGGTGGACCTTGACCAGCCTGTTCGCCGCCGGGCTGGGCCTCCAGCTGGCGCTCTGGTTCGGGATCCGCCCCTGGAAGATCCTCCTGGCCGCCGTAGCAGTGGGCGGCAGCGCGCTGGCGGCGCCGGGTCAGCCGCTCCTGCCCTTCAGCGTCGGGCTGCTGGGCCTGTCCCTGGCCACGGCCAGCAGCAAGGGTGAGGCCGCCGACTGGTTCGAGGCCTCGTGGGGTTTCGCCAAGCAGATCATGCCCCTGCTGCTGGGGGGCGTGTTCGTGGCGGGCCTGCTGCTGGGGCGGCCGGGCCACGAGGGTCTGATTCCCAACGCCTGGGTGGCCGGCGCGGTGGGGGGCAATTCCCTGGGCGCCAACCTGTTCTCCGCCGTGGCCGGGGCCTTCATGTACTTCGCCACGCTGACAGAAATCCCCATCCTGCAGGGCCTGCTGGGCAGCGGAATGGGTCAGGGGCCGGCGCTGGCGCTGCTCTTGGCGGGTCCGGCCCTCAGCCTGCCGAGCATGCTGGTCATCCGCAGCGTGCTGGGCTGGAAGAAGGCCCTGGTCTACATCGTGCTGGTGGTGGTGATGTCCACGCTGACCGGCCTGCTCTACGGACTATGGGCGGCCTGAGCGCGCCCCGAATGTTGCAAGGAGTCGTGATGCTGCTGCAAATCCTGGGCACGGGCTGCCCCAAGTGCAAGCAACTGGCCGAGCGCGCGGAGAGCGCGGCCCGGGAGTTGGGTCTGGACTACCAATTGGAGAAGGTCACCGACATCAACCAGATCCTGGCCTTTGGCGTGATGATGACGCCGGCCCTGGTGGTGGACGGGCAGGTTCGGCTGGTGGGAAAAGTGCCGGACGTGGCGGACTTGAAGGCCCTGCTGGGCTGAGATTCGGGGAGGACCCATGACCCGCAAGACCTGGATTCTACTGGCCCTGCTGGGCTTCGTGCTGGCCAGCCTGGGCAAGGTGGCCGTGACCCACTGGCTGCCCCGGACTGAGGCCGCAGCGGAAAACCCCACCGCGACCGAACAGCTCGCGGACACCCAGCCTGAGCAACCGATGGCGACGGCTGCCGCGGTTCCGGAGGCGCCTGGCGAGGCGGTGTCACCGGCAACCGCAATCCCCGCCACGGCTCCCGCCGGGAAGCCGAACCCGGCCGTCGCCCCGCCGTCGGCCCCGGCACAGAGCCCGGAGTCTCCGCCGAGCGTGGCTCCCGCAACCGCGGCGAATCCGGCCCGAGTCATCGTCTATTACTTCCACGGCGCCGTGCGCTGCAAGACCTGCCGCACCATCGAGGACACGGCCCGGGAGGCCCTGGACGAGCACTTCGCGCGCGAGACCGCCAGCGGCCAGGTGGAATGGCGGCTGGTGAACGTGGACGATCCCAAGCACGAGCACTTCGTCGAGGACTACCAGCTGACCACGCGCAGCATCGTGCTCTCGCGGCTGGAGAACGGCAAGGAGACCGCCTGGCGCCGGCTGGACTGGGTCTGGGAGCTGGTCAAGGACCACGACGCCTTCCTGCTGCAGTTCCAGAAGGACCTGCGCGGATTGCTGGAGGGCAAGGCTTGATGGAGTCGCTGACCCTGGCCCTGGGCTCGGCCGTCTGGCTGGGCCTGCTCACGTCCATCAGCCCCTGCCCGCTGGCCACCAACGTCGCGGCCGTCTCCTTCGTGGCGCGTCACCTGGGCGACCCGCGCCGGGCTTTCCTGGCCGGCCTGCTCTACGCCCTAGGCCGGACCGTGGCCTACGCCGCGCTAGGCATCGTCCTGGTGAAGGGTCTGCTGGCCGCGCCGGGCCTCTCCCAGGTGCTGCAGAAGCAGCTCAATCTGCTGCTGGGCCCGCTGCTGATCGTGGTGGGGCTGGTCCTGCTGGAGTGGATCACCTTCGGCGCCTTCGGCGGCCGGGCGGGCAGCGGCCTGCAACAGCGCGTCCAGCGGATGGGCGTCTGGGGCTCCGCCCTGCTGGGCCTGGTCTTCGCCCTCTCGTTCTGCCCCACCTCGGCCGCGCTCTTCTTCGGCAGCCTGCTGCCCCTGGCCCTGCGCCACGAATCCGGCCTTTTGCTCCCAGCCGTCTACGGACTGGCCACGGGCCTGCCCGTGCTGGGCTTCGCCACGCTCATCGCCCTGGGCGCCAACCGGCTGGGCCAGGCCTTCCAGCGCGTGACGGTCTTCGAACTCTGGGCGCGCCGGGCCACGGGCATCCTGTTCATCGGGATCGGCCTGTGGTTCTCCGTCACCCGCATTTGGCTCTGAGCGAGGAAAGCCTAAGTGCTCTGGGTTGCCTCTTGCATGGGGCCGCCGGGGTATTCGATCGCTGACCAGAGAGACACCCCCATCCCGTCCTTCCCCCGCCTTGCGGGGGAAGGTGACGCCCCTTCGAAAGGGAGCCCGCTCTGCGCGGCCCCTTCCCCCGCGTTGCAGGGGAAGGTTGGGATGGGGGTGAGAGCCCAGAGGTGTTGTTCGCTCTGTGACCGAGCCTCCAGCGAAATCATGAAGAAGTTTCCACCCGCCCTTGACAACCCCGCCTCCAAGCGTCTTCTTCGTTTCGTCATTTAGCTAATCAACGAAACGAACCATGAACCAGACCCTGGACATCCTGAAAGCCCTGGCCGACGGCAACCGGCTGCGCATCCTGGCGGCTCTGCTCCAGACGGAGGAACTCTGCGCCTGCCAGCTCATCGACCTGCTGGGGATCAGCGGGGCCACCACCAGCCGGCACCTGGCCCAGCTGGCCGCAGCGGGCCTGATCGAGGGCCGCAAGCAGGGGCGCTGGAGCTACTTCCGCCGCGGAGCGCTGCTGCGCGAAGCTTCGCCGCTGGCGGACTGGCTGCGCGCCCGCCTGACGGAATCCGCCGAGTTGGCCGCGGACCGCGCCAGCCTGACGGCCATCCTCTGCTGCCGACCGGAGGAGATCTCCAGCCGCCAGCGTCAGGTCCGCTGCTGTTGATGAAAACGCAACCGGGAGACTCCATGACGAAAACCCGCCTGCTCTTCCTCTGCACCGGGAACTCCTGCCGCAGCCAGATGGCTGAAGGCTGGGCCCGGGCGCTCAAGTCCGATCAGTTCGAGGTCTGCTCCGCGGGTCTCGAGGCCCACGGGCTGAATCCCCTGGCCGTCCGGGTGATGGCCGAGGCCGGCGTGAACATCGGCGGCCAGCCCTCACGGCGGCTGGACCAGCTGCCCGGGCTGGACTTCGACCTCGTGGTGACCGTCTGCGGTCACGCCCACGAGAGTTGCCCGCTCTTTCCGGGCACGGCCCGGGTGGTCCACCGCGGCTTCGACGATCCGCCCCGGCTGGCGGCCGAGCTACCGGACGAAGAAGCGCGGCTGGCGGTCTACCGCCGCGTGCGGGACGAGATCCGCGAGTTCGTGGCCGGGCTGCCGGGCTCGCTGGGAGAGTGAGCCGGAGCGGCCGGCCGTGACACAACCAAATCGGGGCGCCGGACGCGCCCGTCAACTCATTTCGGAGGAAGCATGAAGGACATGAACGAGGACCAGGTGCGCGGCGCCGTGCGCGAGCGCTACGCGAAGATCGCCACGCTGCAGGGCGGCTCCTGCTGCGGCGGAGGCAGCTCCTGTTGCAGTGTCGACGAAATGGCCGCCACCAGCGCCCACTTGGGCTACTCCAGCGCCGAGCTGGAGGCCGTGCCCGCGGGCTCCAACCTGGGGCTGGGCTGCGGCAACCCGCAGGCCATCGCCGCGCTCCAGCCGGGCGAGACCGTGCTCGACCTGGGCAGCGGCGCGGGTTTCGACTGCTTCCTGGCGGCGCGCCAAGTGGGGGCGGAGGGCAGGGTGATCGGCGTGGACATGACACCGGACATGCTCAGCCGGGCGCGGGCCAACGCGGAAGAGGGCGGCTACGCCAACGTGGACTTCCGCCTGGGCGAGATCGAGCACCTGCCCGTGGCCGACGGCAGTGTGGACGTGATCCTCTCCAATTGCGTGATCAACCTCTCGCCGGACAAGGGCCAGGTCTTCCGCGAGGCCCACCGCGTGCTGAAGCCCGGCGGCCGGCTGGCGATCTCCGACGTGGTGGCGCTGCAGGCCCTGCCCGAGGCCCTGCGGCACGACCTGGACGCCTACGGCGGCTGCGTGGCGGGCGCGGCGCAGGTGGGGGAAGTGGAGGAGTTGCTGCGTGCGGTGGGCTTCCGCGACGTGCAGGTCCGGGTGAAGGAGGAGAGCCGTGCCTTCATCCAGGAGTGGTTCCCGGGCAGCGGGGCCGAGGCCTACGTCGCATCGGCCACCATCGAGGCCCGGCGCCAGTAGTCCCGCAGCGCTTGTCTCACGCAGGAGAATCGACCATGACCAAGACCGTGCTCCCGACGGAGTCCCGCCACATGAGCAGCCTGTTCGAGCGCTGGCTGACCCTCTGGGTCCTGCTCTGCATCGCTGCGGGCATCCTGTTGGGCAAGGCCGCACCGGACCTGGCGCGCAGCCTGGACAGCCTGTCCATCTCGGTGGGCGGAGCGCCGGTGATCTCGGTGCCCATCGCCATCTGCCTCTTCCTGATGATGTACCCGATCATGGTGAAGATCGACTTCGGCGCCGTGCTAAAGGCCGGTCGCAGCACCAAGCCCGTCCTGCTCACGCTGTTCGTCAACTGGGCCGTCAAGCCCTTCACCATGACGGCCATCGCCAGCCTCTTCCTGGGCGTGCTGTTCCGCGGCTACATCGGCGCCGAGGCTACCGACCTGGTCAAGCTGCCCCTGGGGCTGGATCTGCCTGTGGGCGCCCTGCACGGCGCCGGGCGCGTGGTGCTGCACGAGGGGCTGAAGATGCTGGAGATCCCGCTCTGGCGCAGCTACCTGGCCGGGGCCATTTTGCTGGGCGTGGCGCCCTGCACGGCCATGGTGCTGGTCTGGGGCTACCTGGCCCGCGGCAACGACGGCCTGACCCTGGTGATGGTGGCCGTGAATTCGCTGACCATGCTCGTGCTCTACGGCGCGCTGGGCGGCTTCCTGCTGGGCGTGGGCCGGCTGCCCGTGCCCTGGCAGGCCCTGCTGCTCTCCATTCTGGTCTACGTGGCGCTGCCCCTGGCGGCGGGCTGGCTCTCGCGGCGCTGGATCCTGGCGGCCAAGGGCGAGGCCTGGTTCCAGCAGCGCTTCCTGCCCTTCCTGACCCCTGTCACCATCACGGCCCTGCTGGCCACGCTGGTGCTGTTGTTTTCCTTCAAGGGCGAGGTGATCGCCGCCCACCCGCTCACCATCCTCTGGATCGCCGTGCCACTGTTCCTGCAGACCGTGCTGATCTTCGCGCTGGGCTATGGGCTGGCCCGCTGGCTGCGGCTGCCCTACGCGGACGCCGCCCCGGCGGCGCTCATCGGCGCCAGCAACCACTTCGAGGTGGCCATCGCCACCGCCGTGATGCTCTTCGGCCTCTCCTCGGGCGCCGCGCTGGCCACCGTGGTGGGCGTGCTGATCGAGGTGCCCGTCATGCTCCTGCTGGTGGAGGTCTGCAAGCGCAGCGCGCCCTGGTTCGCCCGGGCGTAGCCTGCGGTCGGACTGTCCAAAGTTGAACAGAGCGAACACGGTCCGGGCATAAAACAGGTTCAGTCAAGGGGGTCGTCCAGGGCGATCCCCTTGTTTTGTAATTGGTTCGCTAATCATCCCGACCTAGTCCGCCTCTTGGCACGAACCGTGCATGTGCGGACCCAGTCGAGAAGCAGCCGTCTGGCACAGCTTACCACGAACACACATTTGTCACGCGCGGTCGAACCCCGGACGACGGGCTGTGCCTGTTTCGTCCCGGGCCGACAACCCAAGAAAGGAGCCTCTCCATGAGGACGACGTTGACTTTAGCTCTGGCCCTGACGACGACCCTGGTCGCCCAGGCCACCGTGCCCGGAACCAGCGGCACCGCCCAGGCCGGCGCGGACCGCGATCTCAGCACGGTGGTCATCACCGAAACCGGACAGATCACCCTCTCCTCCGACGGACTGGGCACCATGGCCTCCTCCGGCCTGATCCAGGTGGACAAGCCCAGCGCCGGCGCCACCGTGCGCGGGGCCTATCTGGCGGCCGCCAGCACGGGCGGTTGGGGTTACATCATCCCCGACGGCTGTGTCACGCTGGAAGGCTCGGCCGTCAACTGGAGCGCCTACGCCTCCACGCCCTATCCCTTCCAGAATTTCTGGAGCGACGTCACGGGCATCGTCGCCGCGTCGGTGAATCCGGAGGCGGCGGGCATCATCGATCTGGAGCTGGGCGAGTGTGACACCTACGCCATCGACGGCGTGGCCCTCTACGTGATCTTCGACGATCCGGCCACCGCCATCACGCGCACGGCCGTGATCGCCTTCGGTGCGCAGGCCTCCGGCGGCGACCAGTTCAACATCGGCTTCGGCCAGCCCGTGGACGTGGACGCCAACACGGTGATCGAGATGGGCCTGGCCATCAGCTACAGCTACCAGGCCAATAGCTGCCAGACCAGCTTCGTGGACGTCAACGGCCTGCGCCTGACCTCCTCCGCCGGCGGCAACGACGACGGCGACTACGCCGACGGCGCGCTGATGACGGTGGGCGGCATCGGCGACAGCCGCAGCAATCCGGCCGATCCGAACTTCGCCTGCGTGGGCGAGGCCACTTTCTACGACGACGAGCTCTACGACATCGCCGGCTTCGTGGTTGACGGCGACACGCAGGTCATCGTGAACACGGTCAACCCCGACCTGACGGACAACATCTTCGTCTCCCACCTGCTGCTGGACTTCGCCGCGGTGGTGGACGAAGGCGCCGTGCTGACGCCGGCCCAGGCCGTCAACTGCCTGTGCGAGCCGCACACCGTCACCCTGACCGTCCAGAACGACAACGGCGAGGCCGTGGCGAACACGCCGGCGGCCATCTGGGTGGTGTCCGGTCCCGGCGCCCCCGCCTCCTACCAGGGCCTGACCGACGGCGCGGGCCAGATTTCCCTGACCTACACCAGCTGTGTCGAAGGCACGGACGTCATCGTCGGCAACTTCCTCAACAGCGCCAATGAGTGGGAGCTGAGCAACCGCGCCACCAAGCTGTGGGAGCGTTGCGACGTGGGCGCGGACGAGACCCCGGCGGGCTTCGCCCTGGCGCAGAACACGCCCAACCCCTTCAACCCGGCCACGACCATCTCCTTCAGCATGCCTGAGACGGGCGCGGCCACGCTGCTGGTCCACACCCTGACCGGCGCGCTGGTGCAGAGTGTCGACCTGGGCCTGGCGCCCCGCGGTCAGAACAGCGTCACCTTCGACGGCTCCAACCTGGCCAGCGGCGTCTACCTCTACACGCTGCAGAGCGAGTTCGGCAGCCAGACCCGCAAGATGGTCCTGCTGAAGTAAGTCGCGACCCGGCGAATCGGACACGAGAAAGCCCCCCGCGGACTGGCCGCGGGGGGCTTTTGTCTCACGAACCCGGGGGCCTCAGGGCAGGCGCAACTGGTGCAGGACCAGCGCCGAGCCCAGCCGGGAACCCGCCACCTCCAGCGGGGCCGCCCGCGGCACCAGTCCCAGATGGCGCACCAGCAGAATGGGCAGCGGATGGCCGGGCCGCACGGCCAGGTCCAGTTCGCGCACGCCCTGGGCGCGCAGCTCCTGGAGCATGGTCCGGGCCGCCTTCTCGCCGAAGGGTCGGTAGAGGGTGCGCTCGCGGGCCAGCCAGGGGTGGTCGCCCAGCAGATAGGGCTCCGTGGTGGCCAGCACGGGCGCCCGCAGCACCATCAACTGCTGGTCCTGGCGCTGCACCAGGTCCCGCCGCCCGGCCAGCAGCAGCAGCGCCGCGAGCTGCGCGCCCAATCCCAGTCCCAGCAGCAGGCGGCGCGGCCAGCCGACGGGCTCGCGCTGCAGAAACCACAGCCCCAGCGGGAGCACGGCCGGCAGGAGCAGGCGTGGTCCCCAGTGGAAGCCCTGGTTGACCGGACTGAGCAGGACGACGACCAGCAGGAAGCCGGCCAGCAGCGCCAGCTCCGGCTCGAGGCCCCGGCGCCAGTCCGGGCGGAGGGCCCGCAGCAGCGCGGCCACGGCCAGCGGCGCGGCCAGCAGCAGTCCCCAGCTGGGCAGGAGCTGGTCGCCGGCCGTGGCCTGCTGGAAGGTGAAGGCGAGGCCCGCGCCCAGCCAGGCCAGCAGGGCGGGCAGCTCCAGGCGCGGCCAGCGCCGGGCGGCCGCCAGGCCGAGCAGCAGGCCCACGCCCAGCCAGGCCCAGACGCCGCCCGGGAGCGGCAGCAGGAAGGAGGCCAGGTTCTGCAACGGGTGCCAGCCGCCAGCGGCGAAGTTGGCGCGCACTTGCAGCCAGAGCCAGCTGCCCGTCAGGGCGTGATGCATCAGCAGCCCCGCGGCGCAGCCCGCCAGGGAGAGCAGCCGGCGCGTCCAGCCGCGGAGCAGGAACAGCCCGCCGGCCCAGATCAGCAGCAGCTCCGGCCGCAGCCAGGGCAGCAGGCCGTAGGCCAGTGAGACCCAGCGGGGCCAGGGCCGGCGCCGTTCCCGCAGGAGCAGCAGGACCAGCAGGCTGGCCAGGGTGAACTCCCAGGAAGTGCCCAGATAGAAGAGTACGGGCGAGGCCAGCAGGGCCGTCAGCCACGGGTTGCGTCCGGCGGAGGCGCTCCCGTCCGGCGCCGTGGCCTGCGCGAGGCGCTGCGCGGCCCAGGCCAATCCCAGGGCCGAGAGCAAGGCCAGCAGGGCGGGACCCAGCTCCCCCAGCCGGCTGAACAGCCAGAGCAGGGCCAGGTAGAGGGGCGGAAAGACCAACAGCGGCCCCTGCCCGCGCCACTGGACGAAGGGCTCCAGCACGGGGTAGAGCGGCGCCTTGAGCGGAGAGGAAGGCTGCACGGCACCCGTGTTCAGCACCGCGTCCAGCTCGGCCACGCGACCCAGCTCCGGGCCGGAGGCCGCCAGCAGCCGCAGGCCGTCGTCCAGGCACCAGGGCCGTCCGGCGCCCGCGGCCAGCCAGAGCAGCAGCAGCACCGCGCCCACTCCGAGAATCCAGTCACCACGCTTCATGCCTTGTGTTCCTTGCCGCTAGCTGAACTCCCACACAAGGTAGGCAGCGGGCCACGCTTTCGCCGGCCCCTTGTCTGGGACGGGGTGGACGTCGGTCAGCCCGCCTGACGGCGCACCCAAAAGAAAAGCCCCCGCTGGTAGTCGCGGGGGCCGGTTTCACTTGTCCTTGGCCTCATCCTTGGGATTCACTTGGCAGGACCCGCCCGCCGGGCCGGACATTCACGTCCCGATGCCCAGGCGGGGCAGGATGACCCGCTGGAGAAGGATCCACACGCCCACGAAGGCCAGGATCTGCAGGAGATCTTTCATCGGCCCCTTCCACTTTCTTGTCGTCTGGCGAGATTCCATCTCACGCCGCTCCATTCGCCGTTTCGTTGACCAGCAGGCGCCGGGACTGCGCGAGCAGCCGCTGCTCGTCGGAGAGACGCCGTTCGATGGTCCGCCCCACCACGCCGCAGATCTCGAACAGGCCGGGATCGTCGATGGCGTAGATGATGCTGTGCCCCTCGCGCCGGCAGCGGACCAGGCCGGCCTGGCGCAGCACGCCCAGGTGCTTGGAGACGTTGGCCTGGCTGCCCGCCGTCTCCCGCACCAGCTCGCCCACGCAGCGCTCCCCGTCCATCAGCAGGCTCAGCACCTGCAGGCGCAGCGGATCGGCCATGGCCTTCAACACCTCGGCGATGAGGGTGAAGAACTGGGCCCGTTCCTCCCGTTCCATGTCACGCTCCCTTCCGGTCCTGGCGAGACCTACATCACCACAGTAACATCCCAGTGGAGCAGTTTGATGTGCTCGCGGCACTGGCTGCAGTAGCGCTGCAGCATCTGGACCAGCGCGTCGATGCGCTCGTCGGGCACCAGCACCTGGATGATCGCGCTGCTCTCCGGCCAGGCCGCGGACTCCAGCCGCGGACCCGTGCTGCCCATCCCGCGCACGTGGGGGATCTCGGTCCAGCCCTGGACGCCCTCCTTTTGGAGCACCAGTTCGAACTCTTCCTTGCGTCGGTTGTCGACGATGGCCATCAGCATCTTCATGGCGCGCTCCTACTCCTTGACTCCGGCCTTCTTCAGCATCCACATGGCCGGGCACCAGCCCGAGAACGCGCTCTGCAGCTGGTTCAGCCCCACGAAGGCCGTGAACCAGAGCCAGCCCGGGTGGACCCAGTGGGCCAGTGCCAGCGAGAGCAGGGTGAAGAAACCGGCCATTCCGCGTAGTACGGCGTGCATGTTCATGTTCATCTCCTTCAGCGGGACCCGGCCGGCGCGGCCAGGCCTGTGTGGTTCACTCCTGGTCCATGACGACGGCGGTGCCCGCCGCCTTCAGGTACATGTAGTAGAGCAGCGGGATCACCACGAGGGTGAGCGCCGTGGACACCAGCACGCCGGCGATCAGCGAGACCGCCAGGCCCTGGAAGATCGGGTCGAGGTAGATCACGCCCGCGCCCACCACCAGCGCCAGGGCCGTCAGCAGGATGGGCCGGAAGCGCACGGCGCCCGCCTTCATCACGGCGTTCTCCAGCTCCTCGCCGCTGCGCAGCTCCAGGTTGATGAAGTCCACCAGCAGGATGGAATTGCGCACGATGATCCCCGCCAGCGCGATGAAGCCGATCATCGAGGTGGCCGTGAAGAAGACGCCCAGCACGGCGTGGCCGGGCAGGATGCCGATCAGCGTGAGCGGGATGGGCGCCATGATGATCAGCGGCGTGATGAAGGAGCCGAACCACCCCACCACCAACACGTAGATCAGCACCATCACAACGGCGAAGGCGATGCCCATGTCGCGGAAGACCTCGTAGGTGATGTGCCACTCGCCGTCCCACTTGAGCGCGTAGCGCTGGCTGTTCTCCGGCATGTGCGTGCTCATCACCTCCAGCGGCGTGCCGTCGTGGGCCGTGATGGCCTCCACGCGGGAGTTCATGTTGAGGATGCCGTAGACCGGCGACTCGGCGCTGCCGGCCACCTCGCCCAGCACGTAGGTGACGGGCTGGAGGTTCTTGTGATACAGCCAGCTCTCGCGCTGCCGCTCCTCCACGCGCACCAGCTCGGCCAGGGGCACCATCCGCCCGTCGGCGGCGTGGATGGTCAGGTCCAGCAGGTCCTCCACGCGGCTGCGCTGGCCGCGGTCCAGCTGCAGGCGCAGCGGCACGGCGCCGCGCTCGCGCTCCACGTGCAGCAACCCGGCGTCCGCGCCGGCCAGGGCCACGCGCAGAGTGCGGGAGATCATCTCCGCCGTGACCCCGCTGCGCATGGCCTTCTCGCGGTCGATGACCAGCTCGGCCCGCGGGGCGTTCTCCTCCACCATCCAGTCCACGTCGACGATGCCCTCCGTGGCCTGCATGATGTCGCGCACCTGGCGCGCCACTTCCACGCGCTGCCGGTCGTCGGGTCCGTAGACCTCGGCCACCATGGTGGAGAGCACGGGCGGTCCGGGCGGCACCTCGGCCACCTTCAGGTTCACGCCGTGGCGCTCGGCCACGGGCTTGAGCAGCTCGCGCACGGCCTTGGCGAACTCGTGGCTGGGCTGGTCGCGCAGGTGCTTGTCCACCAGGTTGACCTGGATGTCCGCCTGGTTGGCGGCCCGCCGCAGGTAGTAGTGGCGGACCAGTCCGTTGAAGTTGAAGGGCGCGCTGGTGCCCACGTACACCTGGTAGTCGGTGACTTCGGGCAGCGAGTTCAACAGTTGGGCCATGTCGCGCGCCGCGGCGTTGGTGCGCTCCAGCGTGAAGCCCTCGGGGGCGTCGATGACGATCTGCAGCTCACTCTTGTTGTCGTAGGGCATCATCTTCACCAGCACGGCCCGCATGGGCACCAGGGCCATGGAGAGCAGCAGCAGGGTCACCACGCCGCCCAGGGCCAGCCAGCGCACCTTGGGCTTGCGCAGCAGCGGCCGCATCAGGTCGGCGTAGGCCCGGTGGAAGCGGCTCTCCTGCTCGGTCTCGTCGTGCGGCTGATGCTGGACGCCCGCGCCGTCCTTGGCCGCGTTGCGGTTGAACAGCCGGTAGGTCAGCCAGGGGGAGACCACGAAGGCCACCACCAGGCTGAAGAACATGGCCGCCGAGGCGTTGACCGGGATGGGCCGCATGTAGGGCCCCATCAGGCCGCTCACGAAGGCCAGCGGCATCAGCGCGGCGATCACCGTGAAGGTCGCCAGGATGGTGGGGTTGCCCACCTCGTCCACCCCAAAGATCGTCGCGTGGCGCGCGCCCGTCCACTTGAGCTGGTAGTGCCGGTGGACGTTCTCCACCACCACGATGGCGTCGTCCACCAGGATGCCGATGGAGAAGATCAGCGCGAAGAGCGTGACACGGTTCAGCGTGTAGCCGAAGAAATAGCTGGCCGCGAGCGTCAGCGCCAGCGTCACCGGCACGGCCACCAGCACCACCACGGCCTCTTTCCTGCCCAGCATCAGGCCCATCAGGAGCACCACGGAAATCGTGGCCAGCAGGACGTGGAAGATCAGCTCGTTGGACTTCTCGCCGGCCGTGGCGCCGTAGTCGCGGGTCTTGGTGATGATCACGTCGCCCGGGATCACGCGGCCCTTCTGGCCCTCGATCAGGCGGTCCAGGTCGGCCACCAGCGCCACGGCGTTGGTGCCGGGCTTCTTGGAGACGGCGATGGTCACCGCGGGCGTGTCCATCCCCGGCTGCACGCCCTTCTCGCCGGCGGCCGGGCCGGTGCCCATCCAGACGTACTGGACGGGATCCTCGGGACCGTCCGTCACCTCGGCCACGTCGCGCACGTAGACCGGCCGGCCCTGGTAGACGCCCACCACCACGTCGCGGACCTCGTCGGCCGTGTGCAGGAAGTCGCCCACCTGCACCTCCAGCTCGCGGTCCAGGCTGGCCATGTTGCCGGCGGGCAGGCTCCAGTTGGCGCCCTGCAGCGCCTGCCAGGCCTGCAGGAGGCTGGCGTTGAATGAGCTGAGCCGGTTCTTGTCGAAGGTGATCCTGACCACGCGCTGCTGGCCACCCAGCACCGTGGTCTGGGCCACGCGGTCGTGCCGGGTCAGCAGGGCGCTGAGCTCGTCGGCCACGCTGCGCAGCTCGCCCGGGGATTTGCCCGGACCCCAGAGCGTGTAGGCCGCGGCCGGCACGTCGTCGATGGTGACCAGCTTGACCAGCGGCGGCAGCGTGCCCGCCGGCATGCGATCCATGGCGCCCATCAACTTGGCGTGCACGCGCAGCACGGCCTGGTCGGGATCGGTGCCCACCTTGAAGCGCACGACCACCATGCCGCCGGAGGGCATGGACGTGGAGTAGACGTATTCCACGTTTTCGATCTCGTAGATCAGTTTCTCGGCGGGCGTCATCACCCGCTGCTCGACTTCCTTGGCGCTGGCGCCCGGGAAGCCCAGCATCACGTCCACCATCGGGACCTTGATCTGCGGCTCCTCCTCGCGCGGCGTCACGGCCACGGCGAAGAAGCCCAGCAGCAGGGCGGCCACCACCAGCAGGGGCGTCAGTTTCGAGTCCAGGAAGGCGCCGGCGATCCGGCCGGAGATGCCGATGCTGCGCCGGTTCATCTTCACGCGCAGCGCCTCGCGCTGCAGCTCAGACATGGAGGGGACCTCTGGCGCGGAGCCCTCGGCTCCGGGACCGGCCACCCGCTGCTCCTCGTCCGGCAGGTTGGGATTGTGCTCGCTCATGCCCCGCTCCTTAGTTGGCCTGGATGGGCGTGCCGTCGGTGATGGGCGCGCGCAGCGGGCTCACCAGCCGGTCGCCGGCGTTCAGTCCGCTCAGCACTTCCAGCCGCTCGCCCTGGGTCGCGCCCACAGTGACTGCCCGGGTGCGCGCCAGGCCCTGGTCGTCCACCACCACGGCCAGGCTCAGGCCGCCGGTCTGGAGGATCGCCGCGGCGGGCACCAGCAGGGACTGCCGGGCAGCGCCGGGCAGGACGGCCTTGCCGCTCAGGCCGCTCATCACCTGGCTGGAGGCCAGCTCGACGCGGACGCTGAGCGTGTGGGTGGCCATGTCGGCGGCGGGGACGATCTCCACCACGCGGCCCTGGATCACGCCCAGGTCGGGCCGGCTGTCCAGGGTCACGGGCAGGGCCATGCCCACTTTCACGTGGGGCGCGTCGGCCTCGCGGACGGAGAGCACCAGCCGGCGGCCGGACTGGGACTGCAGGCGCAGCAGCGGCCGGCCCGGGGCGCAGAGGTCGCCCAGGTTGACCATCCGCTCCACCACCACAGCGTCGAAGGGGGCGCGCACGGCGCTCTCCTCGGCCACGCTGCCCGCGGCCGCCACGGCGCCCTGGGCCTGGGCCACGGCGCCTTTGGCTTGCTCGTATTGCATACGGGCCATGTCCAGCTCCAGCTCGGAGCAGGAGGCCTTCTCGTGAAGTTTCTGGAAGCGCTCGAAGTTGCGCTGCGCCAGCGAGAGCGCGGCCTGGGCCTGGGCCTGGGCGCCCTGGGCCTGGGCCAGCTGGCCGTGGCTCAAGTCCTGCTGGATGTCCAGCAGCAGGTCGCCCTTGCGCACGCGGTCGCCGGCGGAGGCCAGCACCTTGACCACCGGACCCATGGCGCGGCTGGAGAGGAAGGTCTCCTGCTCGGGCATCACCACGCCCTGCAGCTCGATGGGCCGGGGCGCGCTTAAGGCCTCCACCGTGACCAGTCCGGCCTTGACCGGCGCCAGGGCGGGCGTCACCGATTTTTCGTGCTCCTTGCCGCAGCCGATCAGCAGCACGGTTAGGGCCGCCAGCGCGGCGACGGACAGATTCCGCAGCGTCTTCATTTGGACATCTCCTCTTCGAGCTTGACGATTTCCTGGCCGGCGGCGTGACGCAGGCGGAAGCCCGCCATGTGGCCGTCGTAGCGGGCCACCAGTTCGCGCACTTCGGCCTCGCGCAGGGCGGTCTCGGCATCCAGCAGGTCGATCATGCGTGAGACACCTTCGCGGAAGCGGTCCTCCACCACGCGCAGATTCTCGCGCCCGGCCGTCAGGGCCTGGGCCGCCGCCTGCTGGCTAAGCCGCGCGGTCTGCAGGTCGCCCCAGTGCTGCTGCAGTTCCAGCCGCACGCCCTCCTGGAAGCGCGCCACGTCCTGACTACCGGCGCGGTACTCCTGCCGGGCGCGGGCGAAGCGGGCGCGGTCGCTGCCGCCGCGGAACACGTTGAAGGTGAGGGCGGCCTTGACCGAGTAGCTGCCCTCGGCGGTGCCGAAGGCCGTGTCGTCGTACCAGTCGTAGCCGGCCTGCACGCCCAGGGTGGGCAGGAAGGCGGCGCCCGCCACCCACTCCTCCAGCTCGCCGGCCTTGAGCTGCTTGCGCGCTGCGGCCAGATCCGGCCGGCTGCCGAGCGCCTGCTCCGTCCAGGCGCCCAGTTCGTCGCCGGTTTCCGGCTGCGCGGGCGTGGCTTCAAGCTTGTGCATGGTGCGCAGGTCCAGCCCGAGCTGGAAGTTGAGCGCCGCCTGGGCCAGCGCGGCGCCGTTCTCCGCCCGCAGCACCAGTTCGTTCATCTGGGAGAGCTGGACCTCGGCGCGCAACACGTCGCTGGCTACCAGAAAGCCCACGTCCTGATAGTCGCGGGCCATCTCCACGTGGGCCTTGGTGGTGGCGCGGGCGCGTTCCAGCAGGTCGCGGTACTCGCGGGCCTTGGCCAGGTTGGTCCAGGCCGTGGCCACGTCGAAGTCCACCTGCCGGCGCTCGCGCTCGCTCTTCAACTCCTGGGCGTCGGCCATCAGGTCGGCCTGGCGCACGCGGTTGACGATCTGCCCGCCGGCGAACAGCGGCATCTCCGCCGTGACACGCGTGATGTAGGTGTTCATGGGATCCGGGTTGACCAGATCGGCGACGTAGGGCTGGCCCTGGCTGAACATCAGGCTGTTGGCGGCGATCAGGTCCATCACCGCCTCGCGCCGGTTCATCATCAGGCCGAAGACCTCGCCCGGCTGCTCGCTGCGGATGGCCACTTCCTGCAGATCCACTTTGGGCAGCAGATAGCCCAGCCCTTCCCAGCGCAGCTGGGCGGCGCCGCGCGCCCGGGCGTCGGCGGCCTGCACGGCCGGTGAATGCTCGCGGCCCAACCGCAGGGCCTGTTCCAGACTCAGGCTGCCTTCGGCGGCCAGCGCGGGGCCGGCCATCCATCCCCAGGACCCTGCCAGCAGCAGTGCAAGCAGCCGTCCGGGGCTCGCTCCCTTCCACCGAAGCATTTGTCCTCCATCCACTTGGCTTGAGTTCATCATATAACCGGACAGCAATATAAGCAAATATTTGCTGGTGTCAATGATTTCTTGGCAAAAATTCCAGCCTGCGAGTTCTGCAGAAACCGCGATTCACCGGCTGTCCCAATCCGCCGATAACATGAGGGCCCGAGATTGATGACTGAAACCGCTCGCGGGCGGCTCGGCGACCCGGTCGGAGGACCGGAGGCCGCGCGGCCCCGCGGGTCAGGATTGGAAATCGGGCAAGGAAGGGAGTTCAGCGTGTCGGAAGTGAAGCTCAGACTGTCGCGCCTGGAATGGGCGCTGATGATGCAGGAATCCAGCGGCCGGGCCCACGCCTCCCGCCTGGATCCGCGCCTGCGCGCCGCCCTGGCCGCCCAGGGCGTGACCGGAGCCGAACTGGAGTTCCAGTCCCGGGCCTGGGGCCTGTGGCAGATTCGTGGCGTGGATCTGCGCCGCCTGGGCTACGAGGGCGGCGGGGCGGAATTCTGCGGCCAGGTGGCCCTACAGTTGGACTTCATGCGCCGCAAGTGGGAGCAGGCCACAGACCCGCGTGATCCGGACTGGTGGAACATCGAACACTGGAACCAGGACCCGCTGGAGAGTGCGCGCCGGCCTGGCCCGACAGCCTACTACCGCGGCGTCTCCGGCTGGCTGCGCCTGCGCGAGTCCCGCGAAGAGATACTGGAAATCTACTTCGCAGTAGCTGCCTGATCCCTTCCCCCTGCAAGGGGGAAGGTTAGGATGGGGGTTCACCGCAACCCCATCTCTTGCCGGGAGCTTTGTCTTTCACCTTTCTGCTGGCGCCAGAAATGGACACTGCTCTGGCACCGGCCTGGCACCGACCTGGCACCGGCCTGGCACCGGCCTGGCACCGGCTTGGCACCGGCCTGGCACCGGCTTGGCACCGCTCGACCCCGACTTGGCCGGGACCCATGTTTGCCACCTTTCTGCTTGCGCCAGAAAGGTGGCGCCAAAGAGGCGCTCTTTCTCACCCGCCAGAGTCAGCCCGCCTCCCGGCGGGCTTCCGCTGGCGGCAGCTCGGCCTTCCTGCAACCATGTAGTTGGTTCCGGCTGACGCCGTCACCACCTGGTTCTGGTTCAGCCCTGCGGGCTTCACCTCTCGCAACCCTTGACCTTCACTCTCTCACGATCTCACTGTGCCTCTGTGACTCTGTGACTCTGTGTTGAAGAGCCAAGACTACCACCCCAGCATCCGCTTCGAGCCTTCAAGTCTTCGTGCCCAAGCAGATCATCGGACGCGTCACGCGCAACCCAGGCCAAGACCCATCTGGCCTCTGAGACTCTGTGACTCTGTGGTGGGGAGCCGGCGACGGCGGCCGCGACGTTCACGGGCGGAATCAGTGAATGGGAAAACCCGTGCGGGAGAGCTCCCGCACGGGTTGATTTTTCGTTTCAGCGACTCATGGTTCTGAGTCGATCCTGCCCGCCTGGCCCGCTTGGCCCGCTCAGTCGCAGAGGCTGGTCACCTGGTAAAAGCGGCGGCCCGCACTCTCGGCTCCGGCGTCCAGGTAGGAGGTGCCGGCGCTTTGGCCCAGCGGCGCCCAGGGTCCGTAACCGCTGTCGGAGAACCAGACCTGGTACTGGCTGGCACCGGGCACGGCGCTCCAGCTCAGCTGCGTGTCCAGGCCCTGCATCTGCACGGCCAGCCCGCCGGGGGCCTCGCAAGTCGGGGAGGCCAATTGCAGGCAGAAGTTGAGGTCCTGCTCGCTCCACTCCCAGACTTCGCCCTGGACCCAGTGGAAACCATCCGCGCCCGGGCTGCGCCCCCAACCGAACACGCAGTCCGGGTCGCCCGCGCCCTGCACGGCGAAGTAGCCGCTGTCCTGGAAATGGGGTGCCGGCAGGGGCAGGTGCCAGCTGACCACCGGGATGCCGAAGAAGAAGGTGTCGCCCGTCGGGGTGGGCGTGCCCGTCACCAGCCAGGAGCCCAGCTCCGCGCCGGGTTCCCAGCCGTCCGCGTAGAAGGTGACGCGGAACTGGGGATCCGTGCAGGCCAGGTTGGCGGAGTTGGCCTGGATGCCCGCCACGTCCAGGCCCGTGATCGTGCCGCCGTGGCCGAAGTGCTCGGCCAACAGGAAGCTGCCCTGGTTGGAGGCGTCCTCCGCGGCGGGGAACTGGGTCGGCTCCCCGCTGAACTGGAAGGAATGGCAGTTGGAGAGCGGATCCACCCAGGTGCAGGGACTGCAGCCCAGGAAGAGCTGATAGGCCGCGCCCTCCAGCGGGAGTCCGCCCGAGGCGGCCACGCGCAGCGTGTAGGTGCCCGCTGGCAGGCAGGCCGTCTCGACGCCCTCGCTGTAGCAGATGCCCGAGAAATCGCTGGACTGCAGCAGCTCACCGCCCAGGCCGCTGAAGAGCTCCAGCAGGGGATCGAAGCCACCGGGCAGCAGGCTGGCGTAGATGGCCGCGTCCTCCGTCAGCTCCAGCACGAACCAGTCCTCGTCCGGCTGGCCGGCGACCGCGTCCAGGCTGCCGCAGATGGGCACGTCGCAACTCACGTCGTCAAACAGGCCGCCCTGGGGACCCGGGTTGGGCTCGCTCTCCGTGGCGCCTTCGCAGGGTCCCGGATCGCAGGTCAGGCACCAAACGCTGAGGTCGAAGTTGCCCTCGGCCGACGCGCCCTCCACCAGCAGCGTGAAGGTGGAATTGGCGGGCAGCAGGACCGTCAGCTCCGAAAGCGTGTCGTAGTAGGGCGTGCCCGTGGCCACGATCTGGGCGCCGGGCTCCAGCGCGCAGCCTGCGTAGAGAGTCAGGCCCGGGGCCAGATTCATCTGCGCCGCCAGGCTGAAACCATAGAACCGCTCGTCGGTGGTCTCCACGCGGTAGAGGACCTCGCCGGCCGGCCCGCCCAGCTGGTTGGGCTGGCCCACGGTGCTGCCCGTGACGTAAGCGTCGCAGCCCAGGAGCGGCAACTCGGCGCAGGCCCCCTGCGCCCGCGCCGCGCCGGCGCCCGCCAGCAGCAGAGCGCAGAGGAAGAGGCGGGCCACCACAAGAGCGGATCGAGGGGACATGAGGCACTCCATGTGTTGAGGATCAAACAGCCGCGTCCGCGCCGGTCGTCACTCGCCGGGCGGAAGGACGGCCAATGCAAGGGGTGTGCCGTTGTTCCACTAGGGAGTTGGTTGCCAGAGGACCTGGTTGTTGGGAAGCTGGTCGGGGTTGGATGGACCCGGGCCGGGAAGCGTCAGCGCCGCGACAGATCAAGTAAAGACGTCAGCAAGTGTTGAAAAACCGGCTCCTGCACCTGTCAAGCCGTGAATGGGTTCAGCACCGGGCGGCCCCTTCTCGCCACGAAGTGAAAGACGGACAAGCGTGGCGCCCGTCATCCCGCGCGCCAGTCGTCGCCCCGGCGCCAGTTCGTCATCCCCCAGCCCGTCATCCCCCGGCTTGACCGGGGGATCCCATGACCTCGCCGGTCATCCCGGCAACATGCCGGGAGCCTTGTTTTCCACCTTTCTGCTTGCGCCAGAAAGGTGGAACGGCCGGTTAGGCGCCAAAGAGGCGCTCTTTCTCAACGGCTAGAGTCAGGCCACCTCGCGGTGGCCTTCCGCTAGCCGGCGTTTGGGCTTCCTGCAACCGTGTAGTTGGTTCGCGCTGCGCGCTTCACCCAATTTCTGGTTCAGCCCTGCGGGCTTCACCTCGCGTGACCATCACGTCTTCGAGCCTTTGAGTCTTCGTGCCCAAGCAGATCCTGGGATGTGTCACGCGCAACCCAGGTCAAGACCTATCTGGCCCCTGTGACTCTGTGACTCTGTGACTCTGTGTTTAAGAGCCACTTCGACCACCCCAGCATCCGCTTCGAGACTTCGTGCCCAAGCAGATCCTCGAATGTGTCACGCACAAGCCAGGCCAAGACCAATCTGGCCTCTGTGCGTTTGTGACTCTGTGGTAAACCTCGGCAGCCAGCGGAACCGCCGCTACTCGGGACGCCGCAGCGGCGCGCCTTTGCGGCCCTCGTTCATGATGTCGATGTCTTCCTGGGGATGGTCCAGGTCCAGGGGCAGGGCCGTGTCCAGGGCCGCCTGCACAGGGCTGGAGACCGTGACCTCGGGGGGCGGGTTGTCGCGCAGATAGTCCGCGGCAGGCGCCAACTCCAGCTCCGTGGCCAACTGGCGGAAGGCCTCCCCCAGGGCACGGGCGCCGGCTTCGGCGGTGGGGCCCACCACTTCCAGCTTGAGGAAAGGCGCGATGGCCGGCCAGAGGCGCGGGTTCACCGCGTCCTCGCCGGCGTGGATGTCCACGATGTAGCTGCGCACGGCGCGCTGGGGCGTGGCCGTGGGCAGGATCTGGGCGTGAGCCATCCAGGCCACGTAGCCCAGGTGCTCGATGCTCCAGTCCTGCAGGCTGGGAGCCGCCTCGATTTCGCGCTCCGTTTCGCGGCGCCGGGCGCGGGCCGCCTCTTGCTGTTGGGCCTGGGAGGGAGCCTGGCCGCGGCCTCCCTCGGCCGGTTGGCCGCCCCGCCCGCCCTGGCCCGGCGCGCGACCGCCGCCCGGGCGCTCGCCCGCGGGACGCTCGCCGCCCTCGCCGGGACGCCGCCCGCCCTGGGAGCGGTTGCGGTTGTCGCCGCCACCACCGCCCGAGCCGGATTGTTGGTTGCGCGGAGCTCCCTGACCGCCGGGCTTGCCGCCGCCCTGGGGCGGGCGTCCGCCTCCGCCGCCGGCGGATCCGGCTGGCGGGCCGCCGGGCGTGCCGGCCGGAGCGCCCTGCGCTGGTGCGGGCGTGGCGCCCGGGGCGCCGGAGCGGCCCCGCCCGCCGCGGCTGGAGCGCCGGCGGGTGCGCGAACGGTCACCGGAACGGTCGCCGGATTCCCCGCCGGGACGCGGGCGCGGGTCATTGGAGCGGTCGGGGGTCGTGGGATCAGGGCACATGGATTCTTCCGTTGCTCAAGTCGCGGCGGCTTCCCGGGCGGCCCGGCTCGTGTGGGCCTGCCCGGGCGGGAATCGGGCGGCGGTGCCGGGGAAACGGCCCGCCGCGGGCTCCAATAAGTGGAAATCCGGGCGGAATCGGCAGGGCGGGGCGGCGGGGAGCGGGTCGCTCGGAAGCGGGCGCGTCAACCGGTCTGACAAAGGAAAACCGGCGTTCCAGGGAACGCCGGCTCCTTGTTCTGCCGAAACTGATCGATCAGCCTTGCAGCAGCTGGGCCACCATGGAGGGCATCTGGTTGGCTTGCGCCTGCATGGAGATGCCGGACTGCATGAGGATCTGGGCCCGGGTGAAGGCCGACATTTCCTCCGCCATGTCCGCATCCCGGATCATGCTCTCCGATGCCGTGGCGTTCTCCTTGGAGACCTGCAGGTTTTGCACCGTGGCCTGCAAGCGGGAGACATAGGAGCCGATGCGTGTGCGTTCGGTGTCCTTGGTGTCGATGACCGTGTCCATGGTGTCGATGGCGCTTTGGGCGGCAGCCGTGTTCAACAGATTCACCGGCATGAGGCCCAGACCGGAGGCGGTCATGTCGGCCAGATGCAGGTAGTAATAGTCCTCACCGGACACGTTGTAGGTGCCGATGTGCAGCTTGATGCCCTGGGCGCCCGTTCCCGAGGCTCCCTCGGAATAGGTGCCGTCGATCAGGTGAAGGCCGTTGTAGTTGGTGACCGCGGCGATGCGCGTGATCTCGCTCTTGAGCTGCTGGAACTCCGTGTCCAGGTAGCTCCGGTCCAGGCTGCTCATGGTGCCGTTCGAGGCTTCCACGGCCAGGGACCGCATGCGGATCAGCTTCTCGTCGATGGTCGCCAGGGCTCCTTCGGCGGTGGCCAGCATGTTGATGGCGTAGTTCGCATTGCGCTCCGCCTCCGTCATGCTGGAGATCTGTGCCCGCATCCGCTCCGACACAGCCAGTCCCGCCGGATCGTCCCACGCATAGTTGACGCGCAGGCCGGATGAGAGCCGGGTGACCGCCTGATCAAGGGCGTTCTGCGTGATGCCCAACTGGCGATGGACGCCAATGGACAACGAGTTTTGGTTGATTCTCAGACTCATCAGTCAATCCCCCTTGGATTGCGACCTGCTAACGAACAAAGTCCGCGATCACTCTTTTGCCGTCTGTCGTTCCTGGATACACGTGGCGTCCGTTGCGCCTGAGGTCTCATCGTCCCCCTGCGTCGCTGGACAGTTGTGTTGTCGGGAGAATCAAAAAAAGCTTGAGAGCCCGGCAGGGCCTCCAGCGAGCGCGAGAGCGGGTCCAGGGAGGTAGACGGGGTTGCAGGCCGCTGTGGCAGCGGGCGGAGAGCCTCCGCCAGAAATGTCCACGTTGGAAGAGGATCGTGGACGAGGCAGAAAAATGTCGGGGCGAGGGGTTGGTGTCGGGTTATTCCGTACCGCGCTGGAGCCAGCGCTCCACCAGCTCCTCCTGGGCGACAGTTTCCACGCTGCCCGGCCGCAGCTGACGCACCCGGGCCACGGCGGAGGGGCCGTCCAGCCCCAGTTCGCGACCCAGCAGGCAGGCCAGCAGCGTGCCCGTCCTGCCCATCCCCGCCGCGCAGTGCAGGGCCAGAGCTCGGCCGGGCGCCAGCGCGCCCAGCCGCGCCCACAAGTGATCAGCCTGCGCCGGCTCCGGCGGGCAAAAGTCGTCCACGGGCAAGTCCAGCAGCTCGATGCCAGCCAGGCTGGCGCGCTGCTGCGGGTCGTAGGCCTCCCCGCTCAGGTTGACCAGCAGGCCGATGCCCTGGGAGCGCAGGAAGGCGCCGCTGTCCAGGGCCTCCCGCCGGGGAAAGGGCCAGGCCAGTCCGGCCAGCCGGCCGGGCAGCACGAAGGAGAAGTTGAGGCGCTGGGCATCCGTCATGAGAGCTCCTGATGGTCAATCCCCGCCTCGCTGGCATGCTTGAAAGCAGCGAGTGCCCCCATCCCCCGCCGCTGCGCGGCGCCTTCTCCCGCCGGGGGCGGGGGAAGGGAATTGGCTACGCCTGGCCTGCTTGAGACTCCAGCAGGCGCAGCGCGTCGCGGAACTCGCCCCCTTCCACGTCCACGGTCTCCATGTCCCCCATGAAGCCGGGCAGGATGCGGCGGGCCAGGGCCTGGAAGGCGTCGGTGCGGTCGCTGAAGACGTAGCGCCGGCGGCCCGTCTCCAAGTTGGGCGTGGCCAGATCCAGCCGGGTGAGGATTTCCGACAACTCCACGGCCGTGCCCTCGGCGGCGTCCACGATGCGCAGCTCGGGACCCAGGGCGCGGCGCATCTCGCCCTGCAGCAGGGGATAGTGCGTGCAGCCCAGCACCAGCGTGTCGATGCGCGACTGGCGAATGTCGGCCAGATAGTGCCGGATGACGGCCTCGGCCACCGGACCCTCCACGATGCCGTCCTCCACCATGGGCACGAAGAGCGGGCAGGCCCGGGAGAGGGTGCGCACCTGGGCGTCCAGCCGGGACACGGCGTCGGGATAGGCGCGGCTGTTGACCGTGGAGGCGGTGCCGATCACGGCCACCTCGCCCGTGCGGGTGGCTTCCATGGCCTGCCGGGCGCCGGCCTCCACCACGCCGATCACCGGGATGTCCACCAGTTCGCGCAGCGCGGGCAGGGCCACGGCGCTGGCCGTGTTGCAGGCCACCACCAGCGCCTTCACGCCGCGGGCCACCAGCCAGGCGGCGATCTCGCGACTGAATTCGCGGATCACCCGCGGGCTGCGGATGCCGTAGGGCACGCGGGCCGTGTCGCCGAAATAAATGATGTCCTCGCGGGGTAGCAGTTCCAGCACGCGGGCCACGACGGTCAGGCCGCCCACGCCGGAATCGAAGATGCCGATGGGTTTGGTGGAAGGCATGGGTCAGGCCGCGCTTGAGGTGAAGCGAAAGCGCCGAATCTGCCGCAGTTGCTCCTGCTCCGCCCGCAGGGCATGGAACAGGTCCCACCGCAGTTGCAGGTTGAGCCAGAAGTCGGGCGTGTTTCCGAAGAACTTCGACAAACGCAGGGCCGTGCTGGGAGTTAGCCCCCGTTTGCCGCGGATCAACTCGTTGACGCGCTGATAAGGGACCTGGATGCCCTCAGCCAGCCGCTTCTGCGAAAGTCCCATCGGTTGCAGGAACTCCAGCAGCAGCATCTCGCCGGGATGGGTCGGGGGCCGATGGGTCGGTATGCGAATCATGATCCCTTCTCCTACCGGTGGTAGTCGACGATCTCCACATCCAGCGGGCCGGACGATCCCCACGTGAAACAGATGCGGAAGCGCCGGTTGATGCGGATGCTGTGCTGGCCGCTGCGATTCCCCGCCAACGGCTCAAGGCGATTGCCGGGCGGAATGCGCAATTCCTCGATGAAGCGGACGGAGTCAATCTGCTCCAGCCGCCTGCGGGCAGCCGCCACCAGCTGACGTGGGCAGGCCCGCCGCGCGAGGACGCTGTCCCGCCCGTAGAAGACATCCTCGGTGCCCTGGTCATGAAACGTGAGAATCATGGCGCCAGAGTAGCATGGACTCCATGCTACGCAATGGCGCGGGGGGAGTCAAGTTCGGTCCGGGCGGGAGGCCGTCAGGGACGCTGGACGGGGCCGCCCTCGGGCAGCGCGCGCACCCAGTCCCGGAAGCGCAGGCCGCGCTCCTCGAAGTTGGCGAACTGGTCGAAGGAGGCGCACATGGGACTGAGCAGCACCACGTCCCCCGGGTGGGCCAGCCCGGCAGCCAGCGCCACGGCGCCCTCCAGGCCTGCGACGCGATGGACGGGCAGTTTGCCCTGGAACCAGTCGCCGATGAGAGCGCCGTCGCGCCCGTAAACCACCAGCTCGCGCACGTGGCGCAGCACCAGCTCCTCCACCGCGCGGTAGTCGTCGGTCTTGGCCTCGCCGCCAGCCAGCAGGATCACGCCGCCGGGAGGGAAGCCCGCCAGAGCCTTGGCCGTGGAGTCCACGTTGGTGGCCTTGCTGTCGTTGATCCAGCGCACGCCGGCGCGCTCGGCCACCGTCTCGATGCGGTGCTCCACCGGGGCGAAGTCCAACATGGCACGCCGCACGGCGGTCAGGTCCAGCTCCAGGTCCCGGGCCGCCAGCAGCACGGCCGCCAGGTTCTCCAGGTTGTGCGCGCCGATCAGTCGCGGCTCGCCGGCCCGGATGAAGGGTCCGCCGGCCTGCTCCGCCAGCCAGAGCCCGGCCCCGTCCACCCGGGCCTCCGCCGGACCCGGCCCTGCGCGGAAGGCGCGCACCCGGCAGCCCAGGCCGCGGGCCCGCGGCGCCAGCAGGGGATCGCCCCCGTTGTAAACCAGGCAGCCGTCCGGCGTGAGCTGCGCCGTGAGCCGCCACTTGGCCTCCAGGTAGCCCTCCATGTCGCCGTGGCGGGCCAGGTGATCCTCGCTGATGTTGAGCAGCAGGCCGCAACGGGCCCGCAGGCAGCGGCTGAGTTCCAGCTGGTAGCTGGAGATCTCCAGCACGGCCCAGGCGGGCTGATCCGCCCGCAGCGCCACCAGGCTGAAGGGATGGCCCACGTTGCCGCAGGCCGTGGCGGAGAGTCCGCAGGCCCGCAGCACGGCCTCGGCAAGCAGCGTCGTGGTGGTCTTGCCGTTGGAGCCGCTCACGGCCAGCACGGAACCGCGGAACCAGGCCCGGGCGAAATCGGGCTCGCTGTGGACCGGGATCCCCAGCTCCAGGGCCCGGGCCACCAGCGGATGGCGGGGCGGAATCACCGGGCTGGGCACCAGCAGGTCCACGCCGACGGGCAGGCCGGATTCGCGCACGATCTCCACGGGCAACCCGTCCAGCCGCTCCGCCAGTTCCTGCGGCGCCAGGTGGTCGTCGCGCAGGCTGACCCGATAGCCGCGGGCCACGCCCAGGCGCGCCGCCGCCAGCCCGCTGCGGGCCGCGCCGATGATCAGCAGATGTCCGCCGCGGGGCACCTCGTGGATGGATCGAGTCATGCGCGCGTCTCCCAGGCCCCGCGCAGCACGGCGCGCTCGTCGAAGGGCAGCTTGTCCATTCCCAGCAGCTGGTAGCGCTCATGGCCCTTGCCCAGTAGCAGCAGCAGATCCTCCGGCCCGGCGTCGGCCAGCATGGCGCGGATGGCCGCGGCGCGGTCGTCGATGCGCGTGATGCGCGGATCCCCGCCCTGGCGGGCCAGGATGTCGGCGAAGATCTGCTCCGGATCCTCCCGGCGCGGATTGTCCAGGCTCAGCCAGACCCGCTCCGCGTGGCGCAGCACGATCTCCAGCATGACCGGCCGCTTGCCGCGGTCGCGCTCGCCGCCGCAGCCGAACAGCACGTGCAGGCGCCGGCGCGGCAACTTCGCCACGGCGGCCAGGGCCTTCTCGTAGCCGTCGGGCGAGTGGGCGTAGTCGATGAGCACGCGCGGCCCGCCGGGCAACCGGACGGGCTCCATCCGCCCGGGCACGGGTTCGATGCGCGCCAGGGCCTCCGTCAGCTCGCGGGCGGGCAGACCCAGGCAGCGGGCCGTGATCCAGGCCGCCGCCGCGTTGCCCACCTGGAAGTCGCCGTGGATGGGAATCGCCAGCGCGTGGCGCTCCCCGCCCCGGCTGAGCGTGAAAGTCTGGCCCTCCGGCGTGAGACAAGGATCCGTGATCCGCCACTCCGCCTCGGGCCCGTGCCCCAGCGTGCTGACGGGCAGCGGGTCCAGGCCCTCCGCCAGCCGCGCGCCCCAGGGGTCGTCCACGTTCACCAGCCGCAGGGCGGGTTCCGGGCGGCGCAGGAAGGAGGACTTGACGCGGAAGTAGTCCTCCATGCCTGCGTGGTAGTCCAGGTGCTCGGGGCTCAGGTTGAGGAACACGGCGCTCTGGAAGCCGAAGACGGCCTCGCGCCGCTGGTGGATGGCGTGGCTGGAGACCTCCATCACCAGATGCCGGCCGCCCTGGTCCAACAGGCCGCGGGCAAAGGCCGCCAGCCAGGGGGAGTCCGGCGTGGTCAGCGCGGAAGGCCGCGGCTCGTCGTCCCCCAGCCGGCTGCAGATGGTGCCCACCAGTCCGGCGCGCGGATCCTCCAGGCGCAGCAGTTGCTGCAGGATCCAGGCCGTGCTGGTCTTGCCGTTGGTGCCCGTGATGCCGTGGACGCGCAGCTCGTCGCCTTCCAGCCCGGCGATGCGGGCCGCCGCGCGGGGCAGCCAGTCGCGCGTGTCCTCCACCAGGATTTGTCCGGGCAGCGCGCGCAGCGCCTCCGGCTGCTCCAGCTGCCAGGCGCGCTCCACCACGCAGGTCACGCCCTGCCCCAGCAGCCCGGGCACGAAGTCGTGGCCGTCCCGGCCCGTGCCGCGCAGCGCCACGAACAGGTCGCCCGGCCGGCAGTGCCGGCTGTCGGTGCGCAGGCAGGGGCCGTCGCCGGACAGGCCCTCCAGCCCCGCACGGCCGTCGGCGGCCAGCTGGGCGCGGCGCACGCCGGGCAGCGCGCAGAGCCAGGCGAAGGAAGCTTCTCGTCGCATGGGAATTTCTCCGGCACGTGGAGTCAGGAGCGCAGCCCGCCCACCCGCGGCCGCCGCAGGCTGCGCAGGGCCTTGCCGGCGGATTCCAGCAGGATGCGCAGATCCAGCTGCGGGCTCCAGTTCATGGTGTAGTACATGTCCAGAGCCAGGCGCTGGCCGGGCTCGAAGTAGCCGTAGTCGGTCACCTGCCAGAGGCCGGTCAGGCCAGGCCGGATGTGGGCGAAGGCCGCGCCGTTTCCGCCGTAGAGATCGAACTCGCGCTCGATGAGCGGCGCCGGCCCCACCAGACTCTGCCGGCCCAGCAGCACACCCAGCAGTTCGGGCAGCTTATAGAGGCCGGACTGGAACAGCCAGCCGCCCTGCTCGTAGTCCACGCGCAGCTGCAGCAGGTGGATGGGCCGCCGGGCCAGATCGTATCGCCGGATGCGCATCAGGGGCCGGAAGCCCAGGCAGGGCGCGGCCAGCAGGATGACCAGCAGCACGGCGGGCAGCGCCGCCAAGGCCACGGCCAGGTCCAGCGTGCGTTTCAGGGCCCGCACGGCGGGCCGCCAGAGGTTCTGCCGCAGGCTGAGCAGCGGCCGGGCGTCGGGCCGGACGATGCGCGCGCCCATGAAGGCCATGCTGGCCGCGTCGGGCACCAGTTTGATGGTCTTCACGCGGATCTCGAATTTCCGCAGCACGGTGGTCACCCGCCGCCGCGGCAGGCCCTCCAGGAACACCACCACCTTCTGCAGCCGACCCTCGCCCAGCAGGCGCTCCACCTCCGCATTGCGCGCGGGCGTGAAGTCCTGGCCGCTCTCGTCGAAGAGCTCGCTGGGCGAAAAGCGCCCCAGCAGGATGTTGCGCCGCTGGTAGCGCCGCCGGCCCACGGCCTCCAGATAGGCCTCCACGCGCTCCTGGCTTCCGATGAACAGCGTGGGGGCGCGCAGCACGCCCAGACCCTCGATGAGCGCGAATACCAGCGAACGCGCCGCGGGCAGCAGGAGCAGCAGCCAGCCCATGGCGAACAGGGTCCCCAAGCGGCTGAATTCGTAGTCCAGCCGGAACAGCACCAGGTAGGCCAGCACCACGGGCAGCAACCAGGCCGCGGCCTGCAGCGAGCCGTAGACCTGGCGGCGGCGGTCCGTGTCGGTGAAGCGGTAGAGCCCCGAGCGCGTGGCGAAGATCACCAGCAGGAGAAAGGTCGGCGGCAGGATCTCCAGGTAGAGGCTCCAGGGCTGCTGCACGCTCACCAGCCCGGGCAGGAGCGGCGGCAGCAGGTTGAAACGCGTCCACCAGCCCAGCCAGAAGGCCAGGCAGAGGCAGCTGAGATCCAGCAGGACCAGGCCGGCGCGGAGCAGGTAGCGGGCCATCAGCTGCGGCGCGTCTTGAAGAGGTTCATCAGCAGGAACACGGCCATGCGCAGATAGATGCCGGTGAAGACCAGGATCGTCAGCGGCAGCGTGTAGCGCCCGCGGTAGTGCTTGTTGTAGAAGATGCGCATGGAGTCGTGGAAGTGGAAGATCACCCACGGCTCGCGCTTGTTGGTGGTGCCGCCCTTGCGGTGCAGCATGCTGATGTCGCCCAGGTACCAGACCTCGCGGCCCCGCTGCTTGACCAGGTAGCAGAGGTCGATGTCCTCCCCGTAGAAGAAGTAGTCCTCGTCGAAGGGACCGGCGGGCAGGTCCGCGCGGCGCGCCATCAGGAAGGCGCCCACCAGGCTGTCCACCTGATAGCGCTCGTCCTGGGGCAGATAGCGCAGGTCGTAGGCGGCGAAGCGCCGGCTGCGGGGAAAGAGCCGGTTCAGGCCCAGCATCTTCCAGAGCGACACGCTGGGCGTGGGGAAGGAGCGGCGGCAGGCGCTGTCCAGGGTGCCGTCGCCCTTGAGCAGGCGGCAGCCGGCCAGGGCCGCGCGGGGATGTTCGTCCAGGAAGGCCACCACGCGCCGCAGCGCGTCGTTCTGCACCTCCGTGTCGGAATTGAGGAAGAGCACGTGGCGGCCGCGGGCCAGCCGGGCGGCCACGTTATTGGCGGCGCCGAAGCCTACGCCCCGCTCCAGCCGGAGGAAGTGCAGCCAGTCGTTGGCCGCGGCCAGCCGCTCGCCGGAGCCGTCGCTGGAGCCGTTGTCCACCAGGAAGACCTCGCAGGCCAGGTCGCGGGCCTCCGCACGGATGGAATTCAGGCAGGCGCGGGTCAGCTCCTCGGTGTTGTAGTGCACGACGATCACCGAGAGGTCCGGCTGCTCCACGACCTGCCGCGGCGGGCGTCCGCTGGGCTCGGGGGTGGGAGTGCGCGTCATTCTGCCGCCTCCGCCCGCTCCTCCTTGACCAGCAGCTGGCCGCAGGCGGCATCGATGTCCGTGCCCATGTTCTGGCGCAGCGTGACGGTGAAGGGCGCGTTCTGCAATTCGTCGAAGAAGCGCTGGTAGACCGGCTGCCCGCTGCTCTGGAAGCCGCGCTCGGTGGGGTTGTAGTAGATCAGGTTGAGCTTGGAGGGCAGGCGCGAGAGGCGCGCGCGCAGTCCGCGGATATCGTCCGGGCCGTCGTTGACACCCTCCATCAGGATGTACTCGAAGGTCACCCGCTGACCCGTGGCCTCCGTCCATTCCTTGCAGGCGGCGAAGAGCGGATCCAGCGGATACTTGCGGTTGATGGGCATCAGGGCCGAGCGCTTCTCGTTGGTGACGGCGTTGAGCGAGACCGCCAGCTTGCAGGGCAGATCGTCCTCGGTCAGGCGGCGGATCTGGGGCACCAGGCCGGCGGTGGAGACCGTCATCCGGCGGCGGCTGAGGGCCAGCCCGCGGTCGTCGTGCAGCAGCCGCAGGGCCGCGGCCACGTTCTCGTAGTTGTGCAGCGGCTCGCCCATGCCCATGAACACCACGTTGCTGAGCTCAAGCCCCGGCTGGGCCGTGACCCACAGCACCTGCTGGACGATCTCCGCGGCGCTCAGGTGGCGGCGGAAGCCCATGGTGGCCGTGGCGCAGAACGCGCAGTCCAGGGCGCAGCCCACCTGGGTGGAGACGCAGAGCGTGCTGCGCTTCTCGAAGCCCATCCAGACGGCCTCGATGCGGGCGCCGTCCGCCAAGCCAAAGAGGAACTTCTCGCAGTTGGAGGTCTGGCTGCGCACGCGGCGCCGCACATCCAGGTCCACCACGCTGTAGCGCTCGTTCAAGTGGAGGCGCAGGCTCTTGGCCAGGTTGGTCATTTCGTCAAAGTCGAAGGTGCGCCGGGCATGGATCCAGTTGAAGACCTGGTCGGCGCGGAAGGAGGCCTGGCCGTCGGTCATCAGCCGGGCGCGCAATTGTTCGAGACTGTCGCCGGCCAGGGAGAGGCGGGCGGGAGCCGCAGGGTGAGTGGGCGGGCTGACGGGATGCGACACGGTCTCCTCGCCCCTTCCGGTCCTACCTGGAGGAGGACAATTGGGACTCGATGCAGGACTTCAATTCCATCAAGCGGTAGGGCTTGTAGAGATGGGGCGGGTCCCCGGGTGACGAGTCGGGCTCGGGATCCCCGCTGCAGTAGATGGCGCGCACGTTCGGGCGCAGCTTGCGCAGCTCCTGCAGCAGCTGGCGGCCCGACATGCCGGGCAGGTTCATGTCCAGCATCAACAGGTCGAACAGGTCCGGTTCGCGGGTGAACACGCCGATGGCCTCGGGTCCGTCCACGACCGAAGTCACCTGATAGCCCAGCATGGTCAGCATCTGCGTGCTGATCTCGCGGACCGCGTCTTCATCTTCAACCAACAGGATGTGCGGCTTCACGCCCGGTTCCCCCGACCTGTGTCCATGCGAATTCACCCTTTGGAAGGAAGGAAATCGCGGGCTTGGGTTCAAGCTGGGCCCGCTTGGGCTGTCAGGTCCGCGCCGGTCCCCCGGAGTCCGTCGGACGTGCATCCTTGGCGGTTCTCGTCACCCCAGCCAGATTCCTAGAGCACCTTCTCCCGGCCCAGAGCCCGGCTGAGCATGGAGAGACAGCCGGTGTGATGGGCCTCGTGGTGCGTCAAGTGCGCCAGCAGTTCGGCGCGCGAAGCGAAAAAGACCGATGGTTCGGGCAGCGGGGCGCGCAGTTCCGCGTCGGTGGCGCGCTCCAGGTAGATGCGCCAGTCCTCCAACCCCGCTTCCAACCGCGTCCGGCAGGTGGCCAGATCCGGCAGATCATCCGGCGCGGGTGGCGTGCAGCCCTTGGCAAACCAGGCGCTCCAGTCCTCGCCCTGGCGCGGCCGGCCGGTCAGCAGATCCAGGAACAGGCCGCGGTACCAGGCCAGGTGGCCGAGGGTCCAGAGGGCGCAATTGGGAAAGCCCGGCGGCACCCGCCGCCAGTCCTCCTCCACCAGCCGGCTGGTGAAGACCGTGATGAAGCGGTCGCTGCGCTGCAGACCCAGCCAGAAGGCTTCCGCCATCCCGTCCATGGTGCGCCCTTTCGAGTTTCCCGTCGACCTCAGCCCTGCGGATGGTAGCGCTTGCGCGCCTCGGGCAGCAGCTTGCGCAGGTTGGCAATGCGCGTCTGGTCGGAGGGGTGCGTGCTGAGCAGCTCCAGCGGCGCGCCCGACTTGCCCGCGGCCATGCGCTCCCAAAAAGTCAGCGAGGCCGCCGGATCGTAGCCGGCCATGGCCATGAAGATCAGGCCCATGTGGTCGGCCTCGCTCTCGTGGGTGCGGCTGTAGGGCAGCATCACGCCCACCGTGCTGCCTACGCCGTAGGCGGTCATCCACAGTTGCTGGGTTTCGGCGGGTTTCGTCTCCAGGTAGGTGGAAAGCGCCAGGCCGCCGAACTGCTGCAGCATGTTCTGGCTCATGCGCTCGTCGCCGTGCCGGGCGATGGCGTGGGCGATCTCGTGCCCCATCACCACGGCCAGGCCGGTCTCGTCCTGGGCCACGGGCAGCAGGCCCGTGTAGACCACCACCTTGCCGCCGGGCATGCACCAGGCGTTCACCTCGTCGCTCTCCACCAGGTTGAATTCCCAGGCGTAGCCGGCGAGCTGCGCGCCCAGACCCTTCTCCCGCATGTACTGCTCGACGGAGAGCTGGATGCGCTGACCCACGCGCTTGACCATGGCCGATTTGGCGGCGTCGGTGCTCAGCTTGTTCTCTTTGAGGAAGCCGTCGTACTCCTGATAGCTCATGGCCTGCATCTGGGAGGCCGGCATCAGCGAGAGCTGGCGGCGTCCCGTCAGCGGCACGGTGCTGCAGGCCGCCATCAGCAGCAGAATCGACAGCGTAAGCGGCAGGAAGGCGCGGTGCAACATGGGGTGATCTCCTGTTCCTTTGGCTGGAATATCGCACTGCCGCCCGGGACCGCCGCACGCATTCGGCGGCGCGGACTCAGGCCACGCCGGCGGACTCCTGGGGCAGGATCCCCCGCTGCCGGTAGACGGCGTGCGCCAGCGCGCGCAGCCGGGGCAGGCGCGGCAGGGCGATGGCCGCGCAGATCAGGTAGGCCAGCGCGCCGCCGCCCACCGCCAGGCCGGCGCCCCAGCGCTCGGCCACGAAACCCAGCATCAGGCTGCCCAGGGGGAAGGTTCCCATGAAGGCCATGGTGTAGAAACTCATCACCCGGCCGCGCATGGGGTCGTCCACCAGCGACTGGAGCAGCGTGTTGCTGCCCGCCATCTGGACCATCTGCCCGAAGCCCACCGGCACCATCAGCGCCATGGCCAGCAGCGGGCGGGTGGTCAGGCTGAAGGCGATCAGCGCCAGGCAGAACACGCCCGCCGCCAGGGTGATCAGGCGCCCGGTGCCCAGCACGCTGCGCCGGGAGGCCAGGTAGAGCGCGCCGCCCAGTGCGCCCAGGCCCGCGCCGCCCATCAGCAGACCCAGGGTGTCCGGGCCGCCCCGCAGCACGTCGCGCGCGAAGACCGGCAACAGCACGGTGTAGGGCATCACCACGAAGTTGAACACGGTCAGCAGCATCAGGATGGCCCAGATGGGCGGATTGCCCCGCACGTAGCGCCAGCCCTCCGCCAAGCCGGCGGCCAGGCCCTGACGCTCCGGCCGGCGCGGATCCGCCACATGCCGCGGCTTGAGGCGCATGGCGAAGAGCGAGCCCAGCACGGCCACGTAGCTGATCCCGTTGAGCAGGAAGCAGACGCCCTCGCCGGTGAGGGCGATGAGCAGGCCAGCCAGCGGCGGCCCCAGCAGCCGCGCGCCGTTGAACATGCTGGAGTTGAGCGCGATGGCGTTGCCCAGGTCGCGGCGGTCGTCGAGCAGTTCGATCAGGAAGGTCTGGCGCACGGGCATGTCGAAGCCGTTGATGGCGCCCAGCAACATGCTCAGGGCCAGCACGTGCCAGATCTGGATCCAGCCGCCCAGCACCAGGACGGCCAGCAGCAGGGCCTGCAGCATGGAGAGCGCCTGGGTGACCACCAGGATCCGGTGCCGGTCCACGCGGTCGGCGAACACGCCGGCCAGCGGGGCCAGCAGGAAGCTGGGGACCTGCCCGGCGAAGCCCACCAAGCCCAGCAGGAAGGGCGAGTCCGTCAACCGGTAGACCAGCCAGGAGAGCGCCACGCGCTGCATCCAGGTGCCCACCAGCGAGAGTCCCTGTCCCATGAAGAAGAGCCGGTAGTTGCGGTGGTGCAGCGCGCGGACCACGGCGCGCCAGCGGCCGCCGGCGTTCGGCGGAGCGGGGGTGGAGGGGGCGGAGGCGAGGGTCATGCAGTGGTCCACACAGCCTGGCTGGAATTGCGTTGCAAGCTAAGGAAGGGGCTGCGTCCCGGCCAAGGCTTCAGTCCTCTTCCGGCTTGCCCGGCGCCCGCTTGCCCGTCAGGGATTCGATCTCCAGCGCCCAGACGCGGGTGCGCGCCAGCACGGCCGGGGCATAGGGCCAGTCCGCGCGGCCGGAATAGTGCCGCATGATCTCGTCCAGACCCTGTTTGCGCCCCGCCTCGTCCAGCAGCTCCACCAGCCGGCCGTAACCGATCACGCTGGCGTAGGCGACGCCCCAGGCGCAGCCACGCTCGGGGTGCTCCACCACGCGCGGCTCCTCCTCCACCTCGAAGCAGACCCGCGGATTGTGCGCCACGAAGTCCAGTTTGCGCCCGCTCAGGGCCGTGTGGAAGTAGAGGCGCCGGCCGTCGTAGCCGAAGGAGAGCGGCACCAGATAGGGCTCGTCGTCCCACGCCAGCGCCAGCCGGCAGACCCCGGCCGCGTGGAGCAGTTCGTCCAGTTCGCGCCGCTCGAGGATCTCGCGATCCTGGCGCCGCATCCCGCCCGGTTCCGCTGTCATTACGTCTCTCCTGAAAATGAAAACCCCAGCTTCCGATCCGGCGAAAGCTGGGGTTCTTGTGTTCAGCCGAAGACGGAGGAACTAGAAGCGACGGTTGCCGCCGCCACCACCGTAACCGCCGCCACCACCGCTGCCGCCGCGGTTGCCGCCGCCGCCGCCGCCGAAGCCGCCGCGACCGCCGCCACCACCGCCGCCGAAGCCGCCGCCGCCACCGCTACGCGGACGGGCACCCTCTTCGCGGGGGCGAGCCTCGTTCACGGTGAGCGCGCGACCGTTGATCTCCTTGCCGTTCAGCGCGGAGATGGCAGCCTGGGCTTCGTTGTCATTATTCATTTCCACAAAGCCAAAGCCCTTGGAACGACCCGTTTCGCGATCCATGATCACGGTGGCGGAACTGACCTGCCCGTACGGGCTGAACAGCTCCTCAAGGTCCTGGTTGGCCATGGCGAAGTTCAAGTTGCCGACGTACAACTTCTTGCTCATCGAAAGAGACTCCTGTTGGAAGAAGAACTGTGAGGAACCACGCCGTGCCTTGAACTTGTCAGACCGGAGCTGCCTCGTTTTGCATCAAGCCGCCGATTTCGCCCATCTCGCAACCGCCCGCAGACCCCTCGAGGGCCGGATTCTCCTCAGCGGATCTGCATGCCGAGCAAGACTGTGCGCAATCAGCGACGCGGGAATGTAACGCTCAACTGCTGGGATTCCAGTCCGTTTTTTCATTCTCATTCAAAATGTTCCAGGGACCATCCGCTGCCTGCACATCTTGCCAATCGGGGGGGCGCGGAGGACGCGGCACGGAGACAGAAGAGCCTCCGGCGGGGAGCCGGCTGCACAGAAAATGAAATCCCCGGCCCGCGAGCGGACCGGGGATTGGGTCGCCAGTGGATCGGGATCACTTCACCAGCATCAGCTTGTGGGTGTCGCGGGCCTGGCCGTTCACGCTCAAGCGGGCCAGGTAGAGGCCGCTGGCCAGGTCGGAGGCGTCCAGCAGCAGGCTGTGCTCGCCGGCCGGCCGCGCGCCCGGCACCAGGCGCCGCACTTCCTGCCCCAGCACGTTGAACAGGGAGACGCTGACGTCGCCGGCCGCCTCCAGCCGGTAGTCCAGCCGGGTGACGGGGTTGAAGGGGTTGGGCGTGGCGCCCAGGATGCGGAAGCCGCTGGCCACCAGCGGGGCGGGCTCGTCCACCGCCACCTCGCCGAAGTAGGCCAGGGCGTGCTCCAGGAAGCCCTGGACCGTCACCGAGCCGGGGGCCGACGTGTGCACGCGGTTGGCCTCCACCGGGAAGCCGCAGAAGATGGCCTGGCGGCCGGCCGCCGTGGTGTAGACGGCCGCCGGCGCGTTGCCCGCCTGGGTCCACGTGGCGAAGACCGTGCTGCTGCCGTCGCTGGCCAGGACGTCGGGATCCTCGTTGTTGTTGGCGGCCTGGTTGCCGGAGATGACCATCGCCGCGCCGCCGAAGTAGGGATCGCCGGCGGGGCAGGACATCAGGAAGATGTTCCCGCCGTCGTCGTCGGCCACCGTCACGCCGAAGACCTCCTGGAGGAAGTCCAGCCGCGCGGGGTTGTCCGACAGGTACTGGCTGGAGAGCAGCAGCTGGCCGCCCGCGTCCACGAAGGCGCGCAGGCCGGCTTCCTCGTCGTCGCTCATGTCCGTCTCATTGACGCCGCCCAGCCAGATGATCCGCGTGTAGCGGCCCATCTCCGTGCCGGTCAGGGCGCCGGCGGCCGTCCACAGGTCGGACTCCATCCCCAAGGCGGTCAGGGCCGTCTGCACGAAGCTCTCGTTGTCGTCCGTTGCGCCGTCGCTGTCCACCAGCAGCAGGTTGGGGCGGCCCATGCGCTGTTCGTGGAGCATCTCGCCCGTGGCCGTGCCGCCGGCGTAGGGCGCGCTGTAGGAGAAAGTGAAGGTGGCCCAGTGCGGCGTGATCCCGTCCGCCACGGTGAAGGCGAAGCTGCCGGCGCCGGCCACGGTCTCGCCCGGGTCGGCGGCGGGATAGCTCACGGTGCCGTTGGTGATGGTCACGGCGGGGTCGTCGCAGCTCAGGGTCACCGTGCAGGCCGTGGCGGGCACGGCGATGGGGCTGTTGCGCACGTCCACCACGAACTGGACAGACTCGCCGGCGTCGGGCCGGCCGTCGCCGTTGTCGTCACCCGTGACGCTCAACCCCTGGAGGGCGAAGACCGGGTGGTCGATGCTCATGTTGGCTTCGATGAGCGCGTGCAGGGTGCCGGGGTTGTAGCCGGAGCCGGCGTAGAGGATTTCCCCCTCGGTGTCCAGCAGGCAGTTGTAGGGAATGTAGCCGTCGCCGTAGTCGCTGTAGAGGTCGTCGCAGCCCACCAGCACGGGGAAGGTCACGCCCAGCGCGTCCCAGTGGTTGTGCAGGGCCTGGGCCGTGATGCCGTCCGTGTCGATGTGCACGATGGCGAAGCCCGCCGGGTCGTAGGTCTCGTAGAATTCGGACTGCAGCTCGGGCATTTCATCGTTGCAGGGCCCGCACCAAGTGGCGCCGAAATTGAGCAGCACGACCTTGCCCAGATTGTCCGCCAGGTTCCAGGTGTTGCCGTTCCAATCCGTGCAGGTGAAGTCGGGGGGAACGACGCCCACCGCGTATTCGGCCCGGGCCACGCCCAGCAGCCCGAACAGTCCAACCAATAACAGGCGCTTCATGGGGAATCCTTCCGCTTGCGCTGATCGTCAACTGATTTTGTTAGGGACGTTCGTAGACCCGTTCAGTTGAAGATCCTAATCCAGCGGGGCATTCCTCAAGAGAAAAAGTGCAAAGAGAAAACGCGCTCCGGACTCCCTGTGAGGGAATCCGGAGGCGTTTTCTGAGGGTTGGCTAGTGAAGTTCGCTGGTGAAAACTACTTGACCAGCATCACCTTCATCGCGTCCTGGGGCTGTCCGTCCACGAACAGGCGGATCAGGTAGAGGCCGCTGGCCAGATCGCGGGCTTCCACCGTGGCCTGGTGGATGCCGGCGGCGCGGGGGCCGGCGCCGAAGCTGCGGACTGCCTGGCCCTGCAGGTTGAACAGGCCCAGCTCCACGTCACCCGCCCGACCCAGCTGGAATTCCACGCTGGTGGTGGGATTGAAGGGGTTGGGCGCTGCGCTCAGCAGGCGGAAGTCGCTCACCTGCACGGGGGTCGGCTCGTCCATCGAGACTTCGCCGAAGTAGGCCAGCGCCCGCTCCAGGAAGCCCTGGACCGTCACCGAGCCGGGGGCCGAGCTGTGCACGCGGTTGGCCTCCACCGGGAAGCCGCAGAAGATGGCCTTGTGGCCCGGGGTCGTGGTGTAGACCGCCGCCGGCGCATTGGCCGCCTGGTTCCAAGTGGCGAAGACCGTGGTGCTGCCGTCGCTGGCCAGGATGTCGGGATCCTCGTTGTTGTTGGCGGCCTGGTTGCCGGAAATGACCATGGCCGCGCCGCCGAAGTAGGGATCGCCGGCCGGGCAGGACATCAGGAAGATGGTGCCGCCGTCGTCGTCGGCCACCGTCACGCCGAACACGTCCTGGAGGAAGTCCAGCCGGTCGGGGTTGTCCGACAGGTACTGGCTGGAGAGCAGCAGCTGGCCGCCCGCGTCCACGAAGGCGCGCAGGCCGGCTTCCTCGCCGTCGCTCATGTCCGTCTCATTGACGCCGCCCAGCCAGATGACCCGCGGGTAGCGGCCGAGCTCAGCGCCCGTCAGCGTGCCGGCGGCCGACCACACGTCGGATTCCATGCCGAGGGCCAGCAGGGCCGTCTGCACGAAGGTCTCGTTGTCGTCCTGGCCGCCGTCGCTGTCCACCAGCAGGAGGTTCGGCCGGCCCATGCGCTGGACGTGCTCGAAGGAGCCCGTCTGCGTGCCGCCGGCGTAGGTGGCCGAGTAGTTGAAGGTGAAAGTGGCCCAGTGCGGCGTGATGCCCGCGGCCACCGTGAACGCGAAGGCGCTGCCGCCGGTCACCACCTCGCCGGGATTGGCGGCCGGGTAGCTCACCGTGGCGTTGGTGATGGTGACTTCGGGGTCGCTGCAGGTCATGGTCACCGTGCAGCCCGTGGCCGGCACGGCGATGGGGCTGTTGCGCACGTCCACCACGAACTCGACACTCTCGCCGGCATCGGGCCGGCCGTCGGCGTTGTCATCCCCAGTCACCGTCAGCTCATGGATGGCGAAGACGGGGAAGTCCACCGCCATGTATTGCTCGATGATGGCGTGCATGGCCGCGTCATCGAAACCGCTCGACGTGTACCGCACCACGCCTTCGGTGTCGAGGATGGCGTTGTAGGGGATGTAGCCGTCGCCGAAGTCGCCGTAGACGTCGCCGCAACCCACCAGCACGGGGAAGGTGGGATCGTGGACGTCCCAGTGGGCGTGCAGGGCGGCGGCGCTGATGTTGTCGGTGTCGACGTGGACGATTTCCACCGCGGCGGGATCGTAGACTTCTTCGAAATCGGATTGAATCACCGGAAACTCGGTGTTACAACCCGGTCACCACGTGGCGCCGAAGTTGAGCACGACGACCTTGCCACGGAAGGACTCCAGGTTCCAGCTGCCCCCGTTCCAGTCGTCGCAGGTGAAGTCCGCGGGCACGTCGCCCACGTTGTACTGCGCCTGTGCGACCAGAGCGAGACCCAGCGTGGCCAATCCAACGGCCAGCTTGTGTTTCATATGCACGTCTCCCGATGTTCGGCCCCGCAGCGCGCGAGGCGGATGGCTGATGGCTGAAGCTTGAAACGGCCGTCGTCGCCGGTCTCGGCAAGGCCCAGACCCGAGCGGGACAGCCCATTGGTTGGCGAAGGGAAGAGCGGAAGGTGCAGGGGATGGGAGCGATTCCGGGACCCCGGAATCACCCGCGTTCAGCCCGCCTGGGCGGGGCGCAGCATGCCGAACCGGATGCGCGAGTGATTCACAAAACCCCCCTGGTTCCAAAGGCGAACGAAAATAGGGCTGAGCAGGGGCGGCTCCAAGCTCTTTCCCATGATCCTGTTAAAAAAACTTGTTGGTGGGGCTGGATTGGCGATCCATGTCCCACCCCCCCTGCTTCTTGTCCCCCGTTCAAAACAGGGGAGAGACCACGATGAACACCAAGAACCTGAAGCCGTTGATGATCAGCTTTCAGCGCAACGTCGGGGAGTTGCGTCTGCTGGGGCTGGTGGCCTGGGGCGGCGTCTGTCTGGACGTGAACGGTCTGCGGGCCCGGGATCTGGCCAGCCGGCTGGGCGCGTCCAAACTCTGGCTGGAGACCCTGCTGGAGGTCGTCTCGCAGTCCGGCACGCGCCACGTGGTGCTGGTGGATCCGGACTTCTCCGTCTTCCTGGGTCAGCCGGCGGAGCTGGAAGGCCGGCTGCGCCGCTGGGCCGAAAGCCAGGGCGTGCTGCTCACCAGCCTGCAGACCCGCGCCCTGGGCTCCATGGCCGCCTGAGTCCGGCCGCCCCGGAGCCCGCCTGGGCCGGGCTCCCTCAGTGCTGGCTGCGCACTTGGTAGAAAGCCCGGCCCGGTTCGCCGGCCGGCAGCGGCACCGAGGTGGCGCTGGTCTCCAGCAAGGGCAGCTCCGGGAAGGTCCAGGGCTCCGCGGACTGGTAGACGCGATAACTACCGGCGTTGGCCACGGGCGACCAGGACAACTGGCAGCCGCCCGAGGCGCACTCCAGCCGCAAGTCCGTGACGGGAGCCAGCGGCTGGGGCGGATTGGCGGCGTGGAACGCGAACACCCGCTGCAGGAAGGTGGAGAGGGTCACCGAGTTGGGCCGCGAGGAGTGGATGCGCAGGGCCTCGATGGGGAAGCCGCAGTAGACCATGTTGTAGCCGCCCTGGATGCGATAGGCCGCCGCCTGGGCCAGCGCGCCCTGGGTCCAGGTGGCCAGCAGTTGGCCCTCGGGCAGCACGGACAGGTTGTCCGGCTGCAGACAGTTGCCCGCGCCCGGCGCGCCCGTCAGCACGAAGCTCATGTCGCCGAACCAGGGGTCCACGGCCGGCGTCGTGGCCAGGAACAGGATGCCCGGCGCGGTGGCCAAGGTCTGCACGCCGCAGCGCTGGGCCAGCCCGCTGTTGAGCGGCTCGCTGGAGGCGTACTGGCTGGACAGGAGCAGCAGGCCGCCGCGGTCCAGGAAGGCGGTCAGCGCCGCGCGCTCCGCCGGGTTGATGTCCGGGTCGCGCCGGCCGCCCAGCCAGATGAGCTGGTCGTAGGCCAGGACCTCCGCCACGGGCAGGTCGCCGTCGGCCTCCGGCGTCCACATGTCGTAATCCAGTCCCAAGCCGCCGAGAGCCGTCTGGATGAAGGTCTCGTTGTCGTCCAGGCTGCCGTCGGAATCCACCACCAGAAGGTCCGGCCGAGCGATGCGCCGGGAGCTGCCCAAGGTCTGCGTCCAGGTGCCGCCGGCGTGGGTAGCCGTGATGGTGAAGTGGAAATTGGCCCAGTGGGGCAGCGCGTCCGCCGCGACGCTGAACTGGAATTCCTGCCCGCTGAAGGCGGACTCCCCCGGGGCCAGCCCGGGCAGCGTGGCGGCGGTCTGGGTTTCCGTCAGCGCGCCGTCGTCGGTGCTGAAGACCACGCTGATGCCGGTGGCGGCCTGGGCGTTGATGCTGTTCTGCAGACGCACGCGGAAGTTCACCGTCTCGCCCGGATCGGGCCGGCCGTCGCCGTTGTCATCGCCCAAAAGGTCGAACTCCGCCAGTTCGAAGAAGGGGTGCGCCATGTTCATGTTCTGCTGGATCACGGCGTGCAGGGCGGACTCGCTGAAGCCCGCAGCCATGTAGCGCACGACGCCGTCGGGATCGAGGATCACGTTGTAGGGGATGTAGCCGTTGCCGTACTGGCTGTAGATCGAACCGCAGCCCACCAGCACGGGGAAGCTGGGATTGTCGGGATCCCAGTGGGAGTGCAGGATGCTAGCGGTGGCGTTGTCCGTGTCGATGTGGACGACTTCGAAGGACGACGAGCTGTAGGAAGCCTCGAAATTGGTCTGCAACACCGGAAACTCGGCGTTACAGGAGGGTCACCACGTGGCGCCGAAGTTGAGCAGGACGACCTTGCCGCGCTGGGCGTAGAGGTTCCAGCTCTGGCCGTTCCAGTCCGTGCAGGTGAAGTCGGTGGGCGTGCTCCCCACGGTCCAGACGGCACCCGCGGGTCCGCCCAGAGACAACAACATGGCGAGCAGCGCAAGCGGGCGGTGCGAAAGATTCACGATGGCTCCTGGGTGCTTGGTTGGACTGCGCTCAACATGCCTTCCGCAAAGCTGCCGAACAACAGAATTGAGCCGGGCGGCGAGAAAAGTGGCCGCCCGGAACCGCCGGGTTGCCGTCGCCGCGGCTACCAGGCCAGCGACTCTTCGTCGCGGAAGAAGCCGCCCGTGGGGCCGTCGTCGGGCAGCAGGGCCAGCCGCACCAGCCCGCGCGCGCCCTCTTCCGGGCTGCGGGCGGCGTCGGCCCCGCCCATCCGGGTGCGCACCCAGCCCGGGCTGACAGCGTTGACCTTGACCGTCTCCGGCAGCTCGCGGGCCAGGCTGAGGGTCAGGGCGTTGAGCGCCGCCTTGCTGACGCTGTAGGCCGCCGGCCCCGTCAGGCCCTGGGCGAAGGAGCCGTAGCCCGAGGAGACGTTTACCACCCGGCCCCAGCCGGCCTCCACCATGCCGGGCAGGAAGGCTCGGCAGCAACGCAGGGCGCCCAGCAGATTGACCTGGACGGCCTCCAGCCACTCGTCCTCGGCCAGCTCCAGCGCGCCGCCACGGGCCAGGACGGCGGCGTTGTTCACCAGGATGTCCACCCGCAGGTGGCGCAGCTGCAGCAGTTGCCGGCAAGTGAGGATGGAGGCCGGGTCGGCCACGTCCAGTTCCAGGCATTCCACCAGCCCGGCGGCAGCCAGTTCGCGGGCCGCTTCGGCGCCCGCTTCGTAGTTCCGGCTGCCCAGCAGAACGTGGACGCCCTGCCCGGCCAGTTGGCGGCAGACCTCCAGCCCGATGCCGCGATTGCCGCCCGTGACCAGTGCCGTGCGCATGATGCCCCTTTCCTTTCAACAATGGACCAAAACGTGGCGCGGCGGACCCAGCCGGACCCGGCGCCCATGCCCGAAATCGTACACCCCTGTCCATGTTAAACGTATGACTGTCAAAGTCGATCTGCCACGCGTACTGATTTAAATGCAAGGAGGCTTCACGCCACCACAAGATGGAGAGGCTACCCCTCATTCAGGGCCATCCCGCCGTTGGCACTCCGCTTGCCTAGCTGGACCACAATAACCGAAAAGGACCATCATGACAAGGCATTGGATCAGCGGATTGTGGCTGCTTTGCACCGTGCTGCTGGGTGGGCCGGCGGCCCGGGCGGATGTGCGCATCGGTTTCGGGGAGACGGCGCCATCCTTCTACCCCATCGACACCTACTACTCGGATTCACGCTTCCAATTCATCATTCCCAAGGAGGAACTGCGGCTGGAGTCCGGCGAATCGATCAGCTCGCTCTCGCTTTACCTGGACAGCTCGGTCGGGTACTCCGTCGATCAACTGTTCATCCGGCTGAAGAACGCCACCCAGACGGATCTGGACAGCATGAATCTGTCCCGCTTCGTCAACGGGGGCCTGACCCTGTGCCGCCAGTCCGTCGCCGTCATCCCCAACACTCCGGGCTGGGTGCTCTTCAGCTTCTCCAACAACCACAGCTTCGACAGCAGCCGGGACCTGCTGGTAGATCTGGTGATGAACAAGTCCGTGCAGGGCAACGACAGCTACTGGAGCACCGTGGCCACCACCGAACCCTGCCTGCGCACCGGCATCTACAACAGCACGCCTTCATTCAACCTGCTGGGCACGAATGTCGGGGTTGTCTTTTCCCGGCGGCCCCTGGTCAAGCTGGGCGGCGCCAAACGCCGCATGCCCGCGCTGGTGGCCAACGCGTCCCAGCTGGTGGATCCCGACGGACTCCTCCACGCGGACTGGAAGGTCAGCGGCCGGCGCACCACTATCCTGCCCGGCGTGACGCTGAACTTCGCCGCGGGCTACGGCCTGCAGGTGTACGACGACTTCCGCGCCATCGGCAGCGAAGCCGACAGCATCCGCTTCACCGGCGTGAATTGGACCGGCATTTATGCGGCGCCGGAATCCGACGCCCAAGTGGAGCTGAGTCACTGCGTGGTGGAACACACCCGAACCGGAGTCAACGGGCTGACCATCTACGGCGGCGCCACCGGCGGGCGCCACAGCCTCCACCACCTGCGGGTCCGCGATTGCCCGGGGGCAGTGGGCCTGTCGCTCAGCTACTCGCCGCTGGACCTGTCCCACATCCGGGTGGAGGGCTGCGCGACCGGACTCTACCTCTATGGGAATTCGGGCACGATGGAGGATCTGGAACTGGTGGGCAACGGCCTGGGCCTGCGGCTGTGGTCGCTGGGTTGGGACGGCCCCGCGCTCATGCGCCGAGTGCTGATCAGTGAAAGCCCCCTGCAAGCCCTGTCGGCCCAGACCTGCACGATGACGCTGGAGGATTTCACCCTGCGGGACAACGCGGGCACCGCGCTGCACGTGAGCGGGGCCTCCAGCCTGGAGCTGGTGAATTGCGTGCTGGACAACCCGGCGACGCCCGCCGAGGTGCAGGCCGAGAGCGGCTCCTTCGTCGCGCTGACCTACGGCGTGCTGCCCGGCGGCGCCGCTCGCTGCACGCAGGACGGCTTGTCCCAGGTGGTGCTCGGCGCGGGCCTGCTGGACGCGGATCCCCTGCTGGACGCCCAGCACCGGCCGCTGGCGGGTTCGCCGGTGATCGACGCGGGCAGCCTGCTCAGCGCCGCCGACCCGGACCTGACGCCGGCGGACATCGGCTACCACTACTACGACCAGAGCGCGCCCGTGGCCAGCGCCGCCGTGGACGTGCCCGAGGATCAGGGCGGACGCCTGCAACTGGTGTGGAATGCCTCCAGCATGGATCTGGCCCAGGCTAACGGCGACTGGTTCTACAGCCTCTGGCGGCTGGACACGCTGTTCAGCGCCGCGGCCGGAGCCCCTGCCGCCCTGCCGGTGGTACACACGCGCAGTCAAGCCGAGGCGGCGATGGAGACGGGCGCGGCCTTCACCTGGGAGCGCGACGGCAGCGCCTGGAGCTGGCTGGGCAGCCTGCCCGCCGCCCGCCACGCCCAGTACGCCCAAGTGGTGGAGACGCTGGCGGACCGCCTGGACGGCCAGCCCTGGCCCACGCAGCTGAAAGTCCTCTGGCACGCCGGCGCCGTGCTCAGCGAAAGCGAAGTGCTGACCGGCACCAGCCTGGACAACGTGCCGCCCGACGCGCCGCAGCTGCTGGCCACGCTTGCCCAACCGGCGGAGGGCCTGCTCCTCGGCTGGCAACCGGTGACCACCGGCACCGTGAACGGCCAGCACCTGCCCGAGCGCAACGGCGTGCGCTACCACGTCTACGAGATCCCCACGCCCTGGGCGCCGGCCAGCGCCGGCACCCTGCTGGGCACAACCAGTGAGCCGCTGTTCCTGCTGCCCCAGCCGGTGGGCAACGAGAAGCGCTTCTACCGGGTGCGCGCCGACGACCAGTTCTAAGCGGGGACGACACCCGTCACCACCCATCAGCATCTGCACGCCCCGGGCCGCGAGGTCCGGGGCGTTTTCATTGACGTTCACCTGGCAAGATTCCGTACACATGGCCGAAAACCCCATCATCAGCCAACACTGCCTCCTATCTTACCCACCAGCCAGTTGAACAGCTCCTTTCGATGCTCGTGGGGAGCCCGGGATCTAATCAATGCGAGTTGCAGCCATGAGACACCACGCGTTAGGTCACAGCGAGTTGACGATTTCCGCCATCGGCTTGGGCTGCATGGGGATGTCGGACTTCTACGGCGGCGGGCAGGAGGACGAGTCCATCGCTACCCTGCAGCGGGCGCTGGAACTGGGCGTCAACTTCTTCGACACCGCCGACATGTACGGCCCCTGGACCAATGAGCGGTTGGTGGGGCGGGCCCTGGCGGGGCGGCGGGACGCGGCGGTGATCGCCACCAAGTTCGGCGTCATGCGCAGCGAGCAGGGCGGATTCCTGGGCATCAGCGGGCGGCCCGACTACGTGCGCGCGGCCTGTGACGCGTCGCTTCAGCGGCTGGGGCTGGAGCACATCGACCTGTACTATCAGCACCGGGTGGATCCGCAGGTCCCCATCGAGGAGACCGTGGGCGCCATGGCCGAACTGGTGCAGGCGGGCAAAGTCCGCTATCTGGGGCTGTCGGAAGCCGAGCCGGAGCAGGTGCGGCGGGCCCACGCGGTGCATCCCATCAGCGCGCTCCAAACCGAGTATTCGCTCTGGAGCCGCGAGCCCGAGCGCGGAATCCTGGCCACGACCCGCGAGCTGGGGATCAGTTTTGTCGCCTACAGTCCGCTGGGGCGCGGCTTCCTGACCGGGCAGATCCAGCGCTTCGAAGACCTGGCCGCGGATGACTGGCGGCGGACCAATCCGCGCTTCAAGGGCGAGAATTTCGGCAAGAACCTGGAGCTGGTGGAACGCATCAGCGAGATCGCCCGGGACAAGCAAATCACGCCCTCCCAGTTGGCGCTGGCTTGGGTGTTGGCCCAGGGCGAAGACATCGTCGCCATTCCGGGGACGAAGCGGCGCAGCTACCTGGAGCAGAACCTGGGTGCGCTGGAAGTGACCCTGACGGCGGAGGACCTCGCCCGCATCGATGCGGCTTTCCCCATGGATGCGGCGGTGGGGACCCGCTACTGACAGCTGTCGGGGTTCCCGTACACTGGGCGGAAATCCACTCCACCGACCGCCACAAGTACTTGTGGAAGCCCTGCTGTTGCGCCAAGCTCCCCCATGCACACGGCGAATCAATCTGATCTGCTGGACAACCCACGCGCGCGGGATTTGGAGGTCCAGCACCTATGCGATCGGGTTCGCGAGGCTGCCTATGCCCTGCACAGGTACCTGGGCCATGGGCACCTGGAAAAGGTCTACCAACATGGCCTGGAGCACCGACTCTCCATGCTGGGGCTACAGGTGGAAGCCCAAGTACCCTTGCAGGTACTGGATGAGGATGGAACTGTCCTGGGCGAGTACTTTGCCGATCTGGTGATTGAAGGTGGGCTGCTGATCGAGCTGAAGGCGGTTAGGAACCTGAACAACGATCACATCGGACAAGTCATCGGTTACCTTAGAGCGGCCCGAAGACGGCACGCGCTGTTGATCAATTTTGGTGGCCCCAGGTTCGAAATCCGCAAGCTCATCTGGTGACATCTCCAGGCAACCACAACTCAATCCACATAAATCATAAAGAAGAATTTAACCACAAAAACACAAATGACACAAATCAGATTTTATTACGAATTATTCAACTCACACCCTATCTCTAATTTGTCATTCTAACTGAATTTCAAGAAAATCTTGTTTGATTCTTACAAAACATAATGAAACTCTAATTCATGAAAATGTAATAAATAGTAAGTTGGTACAATGGTCGGATATTTGTCTGCTGCCATCAACTCACTTTCAATTGTCATAATTAAAGCGAGATTATAAATCGCGTTTCAATTTGTATTTTTATTGATTCTCCTATTTGTGGTCTTTGTGTTTTTGTGGTTATATCCCTTCTGGAACTTGCCCGCCATTTATCATCCAGTATTAAGAAAATCGTGTTTGATTCTTACAAAACAATATAAGACACTAACCATGAATACAAAACAGATAAAAATCTGATAAGATAGTCAGATGTCTTTCCCATGTTGTCAGCTTGCTATCAATTTTATAGTTTTTTTCTACCTTATACGACCAAGTCTCCATCTTGTGCCATTATTGATTCTCTTATTTGTGATCCTTGTGTTTTTGTGGTTAAATCTCTTCCGATGTCTTTGTGGTTCAACGCAGAACGGGCCGCCTTGCGGCGACCCGTTCCCATAAATGGCTGGATTCGGCGCTTACTTGGCCTTCTTTGCCGGCGCCTTCTTCGCCACCGGCTTGGCGGCCTTCGGGGCCACCTTCGGCGCAACCTTCTTCGCGACAGGCTTCACCGCCGGCTTCGCAACCTTGGCCACCTTCTTCGCAACGGCCTTCTTGGCCGGAGCCTTCTTGGCGGGCGGGTTCTGCTTCAGCTCGGCGATGGCGGCCGCCAGGCGGGCGATGGGCACCCGGAAGGGGCTGCAGCTGACGTAATTCAAGCCCAGCTTGTTGCAGAACTCGATGGAAGCCGGGTCGCCGCCGTGCTCGCCGCAGATGCCCAGCTTGATGCCCGGGCGCGCGGCGCTGCCGTCAGCGCAGGCGATCTGCATCAACCGGCCGATGCCCGTGGTGTCCAGAGTCTCGAAGGGATTGTATTCCAGCACGCCGCGCTCCGCGTAATCCTTCAGGAAGACGCCGGCGTCGTCGCGGCTGATGCCCATGCCCATCTGGGTGAGGTCGTTGGTGCCGAAGCTGAAGAACTCGGCCACGGTGGCGATCTCGCCGGCGGTGAGCGCGGCGCGCGGCACTTCGATCATCGTGCCGATGAGGTAGGGGAACTTCACCTTGGCCTTGGCGACGATCTCCTCGGCGATGGCGCGCACGCGGCCGGCCTGGTCCACCAGCTCGCTCTTGTGGCCCACCAGCGGGATCATCACCTCGGGATGGACCTTGACGCCCTTGGCGGCCACGGTGGCCGCGGCCTCGAAGATCGCGCGGGCCTGCATCTCGGTGATCTCGGGATAGGTGATGCCCAGGCGGCAGCCGCGATGGCCCAGCATGGGGTTGCTCTCGTGCAGGGCGTGCACCTTGGCCTTCACCTGCTCCACGCTCAGGCCCATGCGCTCGCCGATCTCCTTCTGGGAGGCCTCGTCGTTGGGCAGGAACTCGTGCAGCGGCGGATCCAGCGTGCGGATGGTGACGGGACGCTCGCCCATGGCCAGGAAGATGCCCTCGAAATCCTTGCGCTGCATGGGCAGCAGCTTCTTCAGCGCGGCCTTGCGGCCGGCCTCGCTGCCGGAGAGGATCATTTCGCGCACAGCGCTGATCTTCTCGTTGTTCGAGCCTTCACCGAAGAACATGTGCTCCGTGCGGCAGAGGCCGATGCCCTCGGCGCCGAAGGCCACGGCGGACTGGGCCTGATCCGGCTGGTCGGCGTTGGTGCGCACCTTGAGGCGGCGATACTGGTCGGCCCAGCTCATGATCTGCAGATAATTCTGGTAGACGCGGCCCTTGCTGGCGGCGGCCATCAGCTTCTTCTGCTCGGGCTTGGAGAGCTTGGGATTGGGCAGCAGGGCCTGGATCACTTCGGAGTCGCTGGTGGCCACGGCGCCGGCGATCACTTCGCCCGTGGTGCCGTCGATGGAGAGCCAGTCGCCTTCCTTCAGCGTGAAGCCCTTCACTTTCATGGTGCCGGCCACGTAGTCGATGTCCAGCGCGCCGCAGCCGGCCACGCAGACCTTGCCCATCTGGCGGGCGACCAGCGCGGCGTGGCTGGTGGCGCCGCCGCGGGCCGTCAGGATGCCCACCGCCGCCTGCATGCCGGCGATGTCCTCCGGGCTGGTTTCCACGCGGGTGAGGACCACCTTGTCCTTGGCGGCCAGTTCCATGGCGCGCTCGGGCGTGAAGGCGATGCGGCCGCAGGCGGCGCCCGGACCGGCGTTCAGCCCCTTGGCCAGCAGCCGACCCTCGGCGATGGCCTTCTTCTTGTCCTTCAGGTCGAAAATCGGCTGGAGGATCTGGTTCAGCTGGTCGGCCTTCAGGCGCAGCAGGGCCTCGCGCGGATTGATCAAGCCCTCGCGGACCATGTCCACGGCGATGTTGATGGCTGCGAACCCGGTGCGCTTGCCGTTGCGGGTCTGGAGCATCCACAGCTTGCCTTCCTGGACGGTGAACTCCAGGTCCTGCATGTCGCGGTAGTGCTTCTCCAGCTTCTGGTAGATGGCCGTCAGCTGGGCGTAGACCTTGGGCATGTCCTTGTCGAGCTGGGAAATGGGCAGCGGCGTGCGCACGCCGGCCACCACGTCCTCGCCCTGGGCGTTGATCAGGTACTCGCCGAAGAAGACGCGCTCGCCGGTGGCCGGATCCCGCGTGAAGGCCACGCCCGTGCCGCTGTTGTCGCCCATGTTGCCGTAGACCATGGACTGCACGTTGACGGCCGTGCCCCACTCGTGGGGGATGCCGTTCATCTTGCGATACTCGTAGGCGCGGCGGTTGTGCCAGCTGTCGAACACGGCCTTGATGGCGCCCCAGAGCTGCGCGCGGGGATCGTCCGGGAAGGCCTTGCCCGTGGCCTTGAGGATGGCGGCCTTGAACTGGCCGACCAGGTCCTTCCAATCCTCGGCGGTGAGTTCGTTGTCGAACTTGACCTTGCGCTGCTCCTTCTTCTTCTCCAGCAGGACCTCGAAGGGATCGCGGTGGGTCTTGTGATCCTCGGGCATGCCCATCACCACGTCGCCGTACATGCTGACGAAGCGGCGGTAGCTGTCCCAGGCGAAGCGCGGGTTGCCCGTGCGGGCGGCCAGCGCCTCCACGGTCTTGTCGTTGAGGCCCAGGTTGAGGATGGTGTCCATCATGCCGGGCATGCTGTCGCGCGCGCCGGAACGCACGGAGACCAGCAGCGGGTTCTTGGCATCGCCGAACACGGCGCCCATGGCCTGCTCGACCTTTTTCAGGTTGGCGTAGACTTCGCTCACCAGCCACTTGGGGGCCTGGACGTCCGTCTTCTCGAAGAGCTTGCAGACCTCGGTGGAGATCGTGAAGCCCGCGGGGACGGGCACGCCGATGCGGTTCATCTCCGCCAGGTTGGCGCCCTTGCCGCCCAGGATTTCCTTCATGCCGGCGTTGCCATCGGCTTTGCCGTCGCCAAAGAAATAGACCATCTGCTTGCTTGCCACGAACGGTTCTCCTCGTGTCTTGACCGTTTTCGCGCACCCGGGAGATTTCCCTTGCGCGTTTGCTGTGCAAATGTAGGGAAAAACCGGCCAGCCCCAAGGCGCCTCAAGGACTTCGGGGCGGCGTCCGGACTCGCGCGGCGCACCGCCTGAGCTTCATGCCAGTCTAACAGACCCAGCTCCGCGAGCCCGTCCTGAGAGCAGAAGCCCCCGTGGGTCGGGGGCTTCTGCGCAGTGGCGATTCCAAACCAGCCGGTGCCGTCCATCGGCACAGCACAATCCCGCTCAGCCTCGCTCCTCCGGCCCGCCGGACTCCGGAATCATAGGGTCATGCTCAGCCCCGCTCCTCCGGCGCCTGTTCGCGGATAAGGCGCTCGATTTCCAGCACGTCGTCGCGGCTGCCGATGTAGAGCGGCGTGCGCTGGTGCAGGGCCGTGGGCTGCAGATCCAGCACGCGGCCCGCGCCCGTGGAGGCCAGGCCGCCGGCGTTCTCCACCACCATGGCCAGCGGGTTGGCCTCGTAGAGCAGGCGCAACTTGCCGCGGTGCAGGCTGCCGCGCACGTTGGGCGGATAGAGGAAGATCCCGCCGTAAAGCAGGTTGCGATGCACGTCGGCCACCAGGCTGCCGATGTAGCGCAGCGTGTAGGGCAGGCCCGCTTCCTTGTCCTCCGTGGTGACCTGGCGGATGAAGCGGTCCACGGCCGGCTCCCAGTACTGGCTGTGGCCCACGTTGCAGCTGAGGATCTTGCCCCGGGTCGGCGTGCGGATGTTCTGGTGGCTGCGCAGGAATTCGCCCACGCTGGGATCCAGCGTGAAGCCGTTCACCGTGCCCTTCTTGGTCGTGTAGACCATGACGGTGGAGCTGCCGTAGACGATGTAGCCCGCGCCGATCATCCGCGTGCCGGGCTGCAGCACGTCCTCCTCGGTGGGCGTCGTGTTCAGCGGCGTGACACGTTCGCTGATGGAGAAGATGGTGCCGATGCTGACGTTGGCGTCGATGTTGGAGCTGCCATCCAGCGGGTCGAAGTGCACGACGTACTTGGCGTCCTTGCCCACGTTGGGCGGATGGATCACCTCGGCGCACTCCTCGGAGCCGATGACGCAGACGCGCCCGCCCTGGCTGAGCGTGTTCACCAGCACGTCGTTGGCGTAGTCGTCCAGCTTGGCGACCGTCTCGCCCTGCACGTTGACTCCGCCGGTCTTGCCCAGCAGGTTGATCAACCCGGCGCGGCTGACTTCGCGGTTGATGATCTTCCCCGCCAGGGCGATGCTGTAGATCAGGTCGGAAAAGGCGCCCGTGGCGCCCGGCACGCTCTTCTCTTCCTCGAGGATGTGCCGGTCGATGGTCACCATGCTGTTCATGTCCGCTCCCTGCTAACCTTGTCCCATTCAACACAGAGGCACAGAGGCACAGTCCCGCTGTGCGCCTTCACGCCGATCCTTCGGCCGTGCCTCCGTGTCTCTGTGGTATTGTCCGGTCTTCATCGATGAGCTCCAGCACGCGCAGATGCCGGTCGCTGATCTCGTCCGCGCCCGCCAGCAGCTCGGCCGGCAGGGTGGTGGTCAGGGCCAGCACGCGGCAACCCGCCGCCCGGGCGGCCTGGATGCCGAAGGGCGCGTTCTCCACGGCCAAGCAGTCGACCGGGTCCAGCCCCAGCGCCGCGCAGCCCTTGCGGTAGCCCTCGGGATGCGGCTTGCCTTGTGTCACGTCCTCCGCGGCGATGTGCGCGGCGAACATCCGCCACATCTCCGTGGGAATCATCGCCCGGGCGTTGACCACCGTGGAGCCCGTCACCAGGGCCGCCGGAATGCCGCGTTCCGCCAACCCGGCCAGGACGTCCGCCACCTCCGGAAAGGGCAGCGTGCCGGCAAGCGAGCGGAAGTAGCTCCGCTTCTCGGCCACCAACTCCGCGCGCTCCGCCAAGCTGAGCGCCAGCCCCACCTGGGCGCAGATCCAGCCGCAGGTGTCCAGCGCCTTCTCGCCCTCGCGCTGCAGGGGCAGGTAGGGATCCAGCTCCACGCCGCGCCGGGCGAACACCGTCTGCCAGGCGCGCACGTGATTGGGCTGCGAGTCGATCAGCACGCCGTCCATGTCGAAGAGCACGCCCCGGATGGGACGCGCGGCTGGGATCGCGGCGCTCAGGCCACGGGCTCCAGTTTGGCCATGAAGTGGCGCAGCACGGGCGGTTGCCAGACGATCCGGTAGCCGCGCAGGCTCTCCTTCCGCTCGGCGATGCGACACAGCACGTCCGCCACGAACTGCATGTGGGCGCTGGTGTAGACGCGGCGCGGAATGGCCAGCCGCACCAGCTCCATCTCCGGAGCCTCCGTGGCGCCGAACATCAGGCTGCCGATCTCGCAGGCGCGCACGCCGCCCTCGCGGTAGAGTTCCACCGCCAGGGACTGGCCCGGGAACTGCTCCGGCGGGATGTGCGGCAGGAACTTCTTGGCGTTGAGGTAGACGGCGTGGCCGCCGGCCGGTTTGATGAAGGGAATGCCGTTGGCCTCCAGCTCGTCGGCCAGGCCCTTGACCTGGCCCACGCGATAGGCTAGATAGTCCTCGTCCACCACCTCCTCCAGCCCGCGGGCGATGGCCTCCAGGTCGCGGCCGGCCAGGCCGCCGTAGGTCGGGAAGCCCTCGATGAGGATGAGCTTGGTCTTGATGCGCAGGGCCAGCTCGCCGTCGTTGGTGCAGAGGAAGCCGCCGATGTTCACCAGCGCGTCCTTCTTGGCGCTCATGGTGCAGCCGTCGCCGTAGCTGAACAGCTCCTGGGCGATCTCCAGCACGCTCTTGTCCTGGTAGCCCGGCTCGCGCTGCTTGATGAACCAGCAGTTCTCGGCGAAGCGGCAGGCATCGAAGAACAGCGGGATGCCGTACTTGTGCAGCAGGGCGCTCACCTGGCGCACGTTCTCCATGCTGACGGGCTGGCCGCCGCCGGAGTTGTTGGTGATGGTGAGCATCACCACCGGGATGTTGGCCACGCCGTGCTCGAGGATCGCCTTCTCGAGCAGCTCCACGTCCATGTTGCCCTTGAAGGGATGCTCCTCGTCCGGGCAGTAGGCCACCTTGGCCGCGCAGTCCAGCGCCAGGCCGCCGTTGGCCTGCACGTTGGCGCGCGTGGTATCGAAGTGGATGTTGTTGGGCACCACCTTGCCCGGGCTGAGCAGGGTGGAGAAGAGCAGGTTTTCCGCCACGCGGCCCTGGTGGGTGGGGATGAAGTGCTCGTAGCCGAAGATCTTCCGCACCACGTCCTGGAGGTGGAAGAAGTTGCGGCCACCGGCGTAGGATTCGTCGCCGTGCATGATCCCGGCCCACTGGTTGTCGCTCATGGCGCTGGTGCCGGAGTCGGTCAGCAGGTCGATGAAGATGTCCTCGGCCGGAATGGCGAAGACGTTGTAGCCGGCCTCGGCAATCTTGCGCTCACGCTCTTCGCGCGTCGTGCGCTTGATGCGCTCCACCACCTTGATCCGGAAGGGTTCCGCGGGGAATTCCATCTGCTCCTCGTCTCATCTATTGGGAATTGCTTACGGTCCTGTCATCCCAGCACTTCTGTCATTCCGGCATCTCAGTCAATCCGGCATCTCTGACATCCTGGCCTTTCTGTCATCCCAGCGAAAGCTGGGATCCTATGGGCCGTGCAGTTCTCCAGGCGCCTCACGGCATCTGGGTTTGGCTAGCTCTTCTGTTGATCATACGAAGCCACAGTCGCGAGCAGTTCATCCGCATGCTTGTAGATCTCGGTCAACTCTAGGATGGGGATCTTCGTCTCTTGCTTGTCAGCGCCAAACACTCCCAGGTACTTTTGTTTGGCATTGAATCTTAAACGGCAGATCGGCTTACGATTGTTGTCATCAAGTAGAATTCCGCAGTACGTCTGAGAGTCGCGCATGACGACTCGTTCTGGTGCAACATTCCGACAGACAATGGCACGAACAATGCGATACCCCTCGGCCTCGGCCTCAGTTGTCACGCACTTTTCCTCTGGAATCAACTCAACTATCTCAGGACCAGCCATCTCAGTCATTGGCAATGAGACATTGCTCTCATTCTGAAGCGCAGACCGAAGTCGGTCGCTGATTTTCTCGCTAATGAACTGCTGGAAAGACCGTGTTACGAGCGCAGTGAATTGCTCCTTGATGGAAGCGGTGAATCGACCACCGGTGGTTGCCCTTGCATAGAAGAACCTGACGAGCTCTTCGTCGGGCTGTTCAATCTGAGCGGCCAGGATTTTCTTGCAGATTGACAGATACTTGAGATCATTCGCCGCACTCAACATGCGGTCCAAATTGAACTCATCTCGCGCAAGGCGCTTCACTTCCGTCAGATCAGCAGGTTTTGGATCGCTGAGATCCAACTCCAGGAACGGCCGCTGATCCATCTTGTTCGGCTCTTCCAGGTCTGAGTAGAACCAATAGTTGACGCCGTTTGTGAGGATTGCGATGCGCGCCTTGGTCACAACGAAGTACCTGAACAGCTGACTCATCTCGGCGTGGCTCAGGTCGGTCTTGACCTTCTTGCACTCAAAGAGAATGATGATCTCCCCATCGCGCTTGATCGCGTAGTCGACCTTCTCGCCTTTCTTCAGACCCACATCCGCCGTGAACTCGGGCACGACCTCGTGTGGATTGAAGACGTCATAGCCAAGCGCCGCAATGAAGGGCATAACTAGGGCGTTCTTGGTGGCCTCTTCAGTGGGAAGGTGATCGATCAGTGAAGGCAGGCGCTGAATCAAGCCATGGATTTTCTCATCGAATCCCATTGTCATTCCTCCGCCCAAATTGTCCTGTTCAATGCTGCGCGTCGAGACTCTGGTTTGCCATGGGATCCCAGCTTTCGCTGGGATGACAGATCCTGTGGGATGACAGACGTTCCCACCGCGTCCACTGGCCTTTCTACCGCCCGATGGCCCGCAGCATGTCCTGCACGGCGCGCTCGACGCCGGTGAAGACCGCGCGCGCCAGGATGCTGTGGCCGATGTTGAGTTCCTCGATCTCGGGCATGGCGGCGATGCGCGCCACGTTGTGGTAGTTGAGGCCATGGCCGGCGCTCACCCGCAGGCCGAAACGGCGCGCGGCGATGGCGGCCTCGCGGATGCGCTCGGCGGCTTGCTCCAATTCCTCTTCGCCGCGCTGCTGGCTGTAGTCGCCCGTGTGCAGCTCCACGAACTGGGCGCCCAGGCGCTTGGCCTCGCGCACCTGGTCCAGGTCCGGATCGATGAACACGCTGACCACCAGCCCGTGGTTGCGCAGCACGCGGATCTGGCGCGCCAGCTCCTCGCCGCCGGACTTGAGGTTCAGCCCGCCCTCGGTGGTCACCTCCTCGCGGCGCTCGGGCACCAGGGTCACCATGTCCGGCGCGGCGTCCAGGGCGATGCGCACCATCTCCTCGGTGGCGGCCATCTCCAGGTTCAGGTGGGTGGTGACCAGCTCGCGGATCAGCCGCAGGTCGCGGTCCTGGATGTGGCGGCGGTCCTCCCGCAGGTGGCAGACCAGCCCGTCGGCCCCCGCGCGCTCCACGATGCCCACGGCGTGGACGGGATCCGGCTCCAGGCCGCGCCGGGCCTGGCGCAGCGTGGCGATGTGGTCGATGTTCACTCCAAGACGCATCTCAATCCTCCTGCTCGCTGTGGCCGGCCGGGACAGCCGGCGCCGACCAGGGTACGCCCGGCCACGGGGTCCGTCCCTGGGCCAGCCAGTCCCGGGCCGGCGGGGACAACAGGGCCGCGGTGGCGGAGACCAGCTCCAGTCCCGCGGGCAAGCGGGCGGCCCAGGGCCCCAGCAGCGCCAGGGTGTTGGGGCGCGGGTGCGCGATGGCGATGGTCAACTCCCGCCGCCGGGCCAGCTGCTCCAGCTCCGCCAGTTTCTCGGCGATGGCGCCGCGCTCGTCCACGTGATCCAGGAAGAGCTGGTTTTCGAAGACCGCGATGCCCGCGGCGCCCAGCTCGGCCGGCACCCGGGAACCCGCCACCGTGCGGCTGTCCACGAAGGGCAGGCCCAGCGGCTGCCAGGCCAGGGCGAAGCGTTCCAGGAACGCGGAGTCCAGGCAGGCCCGCGAACCCTGGTGGTTGTTGGCCCCCACCAGCGCGGGCAGTTCGCGCCGGGTCTGCTCCAGGATCCGGGCCAGCCGCTCCGGCGACGTGTCCACCCGGGCCAGCAGGCGTTCGGGCGGGCCCTCGGGCTGCAGCGGCTGCCAGGGCAGGTGGGCCAGGTAGTCGCGGCCCTGCTCCGTGCAGCGCGCGGCGGTCCGGGCGGCCTGCGCCGTGCCCGGGATGATGGAGAAGGCGACCGTCGGCGGCAGCGCGAAGCAGGACTCCAGCCGGGCGCGGCCGTAGCCGTGGCCCATGTCGTCCAGGATGAGCAGGATGCGTCCGGCGGCATGGCTCGCGCCACCCACCCAGCCCAGGAGGAGAAGGAGAAGCAGTGCTGGCAGGCCGTGGGGGCGTGTCACAAATCGTCGTCCCACTGGATGATGCGGAAGACCGGCTCGTCGGCAAAGATCGGACTTTGGCAGAACTCAACAACCTGTGCGGCCTTCACCACGCTGAAATTGGCGTGTCCCGTGATCAGCTCCTGGTCCAGGCGCAGCTCGAAGAGCAGGGTGAAGTGGATCAGCGAGTCCGCTGTCTCCAGCGCGGCCAGTTCATCGCCCAGGCCCACCCAGCGCAGGTCTACTTCGTTGTAATGCCGAAAGAGCCGGCCCGTGGAGACCAGATCCGTCTCCCGCGGCATCATCTCGTACTCGCCCAGCTCGGTGTTGAAGTAGTTGAACTGGTAGTCCGGGCAGGCCAGACATTCGGCGTAGCGCAGGCTGTCGCGGTGGATGTAGGCGCTGCGGAAGTTCTCCAGCAGCCCCCCCACGGTGCTCTGGTCCGTCCAGAGGCTGGTGGGGTCGCCCAGGGGTGGGGCGAAGGGATTCTCGCACGATCCCTGGAGCATCAGGAGAACACCACAGAGGCACAGAGGCACAGAGAGGGAGCGTTTGAACTTTGGATCCTGTCGCCTTGGATCATTGGCCGGCAATCCAGGCGGAGCCATCTTCTCCTTCAGGGGCCTCCACTGTGTCTCCGTGCCTCTGTGGTTCAAGCTCAAGGCCATAGGAAGGCCTGTTTCAGCTGCGTCCAGGAGGCCAGGCTGTCGGCGCCCCAGTCCTCCCAGAGGTGGATGGCCCAGTCCCCCGTGCGCAGGCTGCGCGAGAGGGTGAGGCGCAGGGTGCCGGCGTAGCTCCCGGCCAGCTGGTCGGCGCTGGCGGGGAAATCCAGCCGGTAGTCCACCGAGTAGCTGGCCGAGTCCCCGGCCAGCAGCGAGTCCGTCCGCAGGAGACTGAGCAGCGGCCGCACTTCGGCCGCGCGGTACTGGTCCGTCAGCCGCTGCCAGGCGCCCAGCTCCTCCTCCAGGCCCCAGTGAGTTTCGCCGCCGGAGGCGGCCGCGTCGCCCACGAAGCGGAAAGAGCGCGCCCAGCCGCTGTCCGCCAGCAGCTCCTCGTAGAGCCCGGGCTCCAGCGCCTGGACCACCGTGCCCAGGTTTTCCAGCACGGCGTCCGGACTGATGGGCGGCCGCCAGTCCAGCTCCTCGCCCTCGTCGGGGCGCCGGCTGTCCCGGGGCTCGAAGAGCGCGCAGCCGCAGGCCACGAGCAAGCCCAGGAACAAAAAAGGCCGCGAAGCGGGCCGGTGGGGGCCCGCTCCGCGGCGCGGTCGTCTGTTGTCGGCAGGTGTCACGGATCTCCCGCGGCCACCGGTCCGGTCCAGTGGTCGATTACAGTTTGGCGATGACCGCCAGCCCCATCTCGCGCGTGCCCGTGGTGCCGCCCATGTCGTAGGTGCGGGCCTGGCCGTCCTGCAACACGGCGGCGATGGCGGCTTCCAGCTGCTCGGCCTTCTTCGTCTCGCCCAGCCAGTCCAGCATCATCTTGGCCGTGAGGAACATGGCCATGGGATTGACCTTGTTCTTGCCGAAGTACTTGGGCGCGCTGCCGTGGGTGGGCTCGAAGACCGCGTAGTTGTCCCCGATGTTGCCGCTGGCGGCGAAGCCCAGGCCGCCCACCAGCTGGGCCGCCAGGTCGCTGATGATGTCGCCGAACATGTTCTCGGCCACCATCACGTCATAGTCGAAGGGGTTCTTGAGCAGCCACATGCACTGCGCGTCGATGTTGGTCTCCCACATGGGGATTTCCGGGTACTCGGCGGCGATCTTGCGGGCCTCGCGCACCATCAGGCCGCCCGTCTCACGCAGGACATTGGGCTTCTCCACGATGGTCACGCTCTTGCGGCCGAACTTGCGCGCGAACTCGAAGGCGCCGCGCACGATGCGCTGGCAGCCCTGGCGCGTCACGATGCGCGTGGAAAGGGCGATGTTCTCCAGCCCGGCGGCGCCGAACTTCTTCATCTTCGGATTGAGGCAGAGCGCATCGTAGACCTGCTGGGGCAGCGGGTGGAACTCGACGCCGCTGTAGCTGCCCTCCGAGTTCTCGCGGAAGATCACCAGGTCGATGCCTTCCTTGAAGTTGAGCGGATTGCCCGGGTAGGCCTTGCAGGGCCGCAGGTTGGTGTGAAGGTTGAACTCCTGCCGCAGGCGCACGATGGGGCTGAAGTAGTCCAGGCCCTTGCCGCGCAGCTCGGGAGCCAGCTCCTCCACCGCCTCTTCCTTGGGCTTGGACGTGATGGCGCCGAACAGCGCGGCGTCCGTGTTGCGCAGCACCTCCAGCGTGCGGTCGGGCAGCGGGTTGCCCTCGCGGCACCAATATTCCCAGCCGATGTCGCCGTGGATGTACTCCGCGTCGAAGCCCAGGGCCTCCAGCACGGGGCGGGTGGCGTCCATCACGTCGTTGCCCACGCCGTCACCCGGCAGCCAGGCGATCCGATATTTGGCCATTGCGAATGCTCCTTCAAACACTGTCGCTGATCTATTCCACCGCCCGGGCGGTGTCACATGGCAAAGGAGAACGTGAAGCGGTGGCTGTCGTTCAGCGCGTTGCGGAAGGGCAGCCAGGCGTAGTCCAGCTTCATCTGGCGCCAGACGAAGCCCACTCCCAGCGTGCCGCCGCGCTCGTCGTAGCCGGTCATCCAGCCGCCGCGGAGCGCCAGCCCGCCCACCGGGAAGGTCTGGACCCCAAGATGGAGATGGGTGTCCTCATCCTGCAACTGACGCGCCTCGGCCTGCAGGCTGGTGGTCCAGCCCACCAGCGGCAGGGGGCCGCGCCGCTCCACTCCCAGACTGAAGGTCCGGGGCGGATCCGGCGATTCGTCGACGAACTCGGAGCTGGAGCCCAGGTTGCGCACGGCAAGCGACACGCCCAGCAGGCGCGAGGGATCCGCGCCCGGGCGCTCCCAGCGCAGCCCGAGGTCCCCCACCCAGCCGCGCGAGTCCTCCTGGTTGATTTTCTCCTGGACGCGGCGCAGGGCTGCGCCGGCCCGCAGGGACTTGCCCAGCGGCGCCGAGAGCCGCAGGCCATAGGCCAGGTCGTCCACCCGGTAGTAGCCCTCCGGCTCCGGGTCGGGGGAGTCGCGCTGCTCGATGTCCTCGATGGTGAGCACGCGCAGGTCCGCGCCCAGCGACCAGCGCCCCAGCGGCAGCTGCACGGCCAGGGCCGAGTAGTCGCTCTCGAAGATCCAGTCCGCGCGCGTGAAGGCCAGGTGCCAGCGCTCGTCGGCGGGCGCCGTGGCCGGGTTGCGCAGCGGGCTGAGGGCGTCTTCCCAGGCCCCGGCGGTGGACTCGCCCAGTCCGGCGGAGCCCGCGTCGGCGGCAATCTTGAGGAAGGCCAGGCCCGTGGCCGCCCGGGAAGTCCCGACCAGCAGCAATAGGGCCGACAGCGCGAGGGTGGTGTTCATCGTGCTCCTTCAAGCCCGCTTAGAAAGCCACGCGCCAGCTGATGGTGTGGATCTCGTCGGGATCGTTCTCATGGAAGGTGACGGCGTAGTCCAGCCCGGCCTCGAAGGTCTGGAAGGGCCAGGCGAAACCCAGGCCCAGGGCCGGCGAGCCGTCATCCCAGCCCGCCCGCAGCGCCCAGCGCCCCAGCTCAGTTGTCGGCGAGCGCCACTCCAGCCCGCCGCGCAGGTCCCAGGCGTCCACGTCCGTGGCCTCGTAGTCGGCCACGACCAGCAGGCGCTCCTGGACGAACTCCCCGGCCAGACCCAGCGTGAAGGTGACGGGCAGCTCGTCCTCGTCCCCGCCGGAGCCGCCCGCGCCCCAGAGCGGGCTGGAATCCCAGGCCAGCGAACCGCCCAGGTTCTGCAGGCTCAGGCCCACCCAGACCTTGTCGGTGGGGCGGACGGAGAGGCCCAGATCCACGGCGGCGGTGGTCTCTTTCATTTCAGTGGAACCGTCCAGCCCGCTGAAGCCGCTGCTGAGCACGCTCATGTTCAGGCCCAGCGCGAAAAAGCGCGCCGGGTTCAGGGCCACGCCGAAGGAGAACAGGTTGTCCGAGGCTTCCATCTGGTTGCCCGTGGGCTCGCCCCAGGTGGTGGTCTCGGGGATGTCCGAGACGCCCGCCCGCTGGTAGCTGAGCCCAAAGGCGCCCATGGGCCGCAGGGGCCAGGAGACGTGCACGCCCAGCAGGCTGCGGTCCAGCGAGAGCTTGTACCAGTCCAGGCCGGCCTTGCGGACATGGCCCCAGCCGATCAGGGCCGGGTTCACCAGCCGGGATTCGGGGCCCATGGGAAAGGCCGCGCCCGCGTTGCCCATGGCCATCAGGGCCGCGCCCTGGCCCACCCGGCGCAGGGCGCCGGCGGTGCCGCCGTTGCTGTTCTCGTCCGCCCGGGCCGCGCCCAGGACCAGCAGGCCGGCGCCGCAGGCCGTCAAGAGGAGGGTGCCCGCGCTCATTTGATCACCATCAGTTTGCCCCAGCTATGGATGCCCGGGCCTTCCACCGAATAGAAGTAGACGCCGTTGGCGGCGGGCTCGCCCGAGCGGGTGGTGCCGTCCCAGTAGAATTCGCGGCTCTGGCCCGCCGGCACGGCCACGCCGTCGGCCACGGTCTTCACCAGATCCATCGCGAAGTCGAAGATGCGGATGGTCACGCCTCCGGCGCGGGGCGCCGCCACGGAGACGGTGGCCAGGCCATGCACGCGGGGCGAGAAGGGATTGGGGAAGAAGAGCGCGCCGGCGGGCTCGTGGTGCACCGAGTGCCAGCTGTTGCCCCGGTCCGTGCTGGTGAACAGCCCGCGCGTGGAGCCCACCAGCAGGCGGCCGCCCACCAGCTTGACGGCGTAGACCGTCTCGGTGATCATCTCGCGCCCGGTGACGGCGTCGCGGATGGCCGGGTAGCGCGACCAGCTGCCCGCCTCGCCGTGGCGGTTGGACTTCCAGAGCCCGTCGTCGCTGGCCACCCAGACGTCTTCGCCGTCGAAGGCCAGGTCCCAGATCTTCACGTCGCGCAGGTCCTCGACTTCCGTCCAGCTGGCGCCGTCGTCGGCGGTCCAGGAGAGGCCGTAGTAGTCGCCCACGCTGGAATAGGTGGCCCAGCCGGCCACCCAGATCTCCTCGCCACCTGACGGAAGGAGGTGGTTCTCCATCGACACCACCCAGTTGCCCGTGATGGTGGGGCTGCCGTCCACCTGGGTGTGCTGGAAATCGAAGTGCCGCCAGCCGCCGCCCAGCAGGCTGCGCCCGGGGTCGCGCAGGGAATCCCAGGGCAGGAAATTGAGCCCGCCGGCGCTGCCCGCCCAGATTCCCGTTTGGCCGGCCAGCACGCTGAAGGCGCGGTGGTTCAAGTGCTCCACGGGCTGGAAGGGATCGTCGTCCGGCACCTGCAGGCGCCAGCAGCCCGTGCGCAGATCGTAGCGCCGGAAGCCGCCGGCGAAGGAGGCCGCCCAGATGGCGCTGTCGCCCTCCAGGGCCAGGCTCCAGGAGATGTTTTCCACCGGCGTGCGGTTGGGCAGCTCGATCAGGTAGTCCAGGCTGTCGCCGGTCTCGCAGTCCACGGCGATCCAGTCGTGGGGATCGATGCTGGTGTCGAAGACGCTGTCGATGGGTTGCTCCAGCCAGGTCCAGCTGGCGCCGCGATCCAGCGAGTAACCGATCCCCGTGCCCGCGCCCTGGACGTTGGCGATGGAGGTGTCGATCACCGTGGCCGCCGCCAGCAGGCCGGGCACCGCCGCCAGCCCGGAGACGCCGCCGCGGCCCACGCCGCAGCTGTCGGTGAAGGTCACGAAGCTCTGGCCGAAGTCCGTCGAGCGCAGCACGCCGAAACTGTTGGAGCCGTAGACGAGCGTGTCCGCGCCTTCCACCACCACGCGCAGCTGGGTGACGGAGTTGCTGACCATGCCCGGATAGGGCGGGTTGAGATCCTCGTCGAAGAGGCCGCCCAGAGCGTCGGGGCGCAAGTGCAGACGGTCGGTGGAATCCGCGGCCGCGCCGGCGAGCAGCGGCAACAGGCAGCCCAGGAGGAACAGTCCCCGCCTCATTGCGCGTCCTCCCATCCGAGGATGGTCGTGGAGCCCGCCCGCCCAGGTTTCAGCCTATCCAGGAAGCGTCCCGGCGGCGGGGGCGGCGCTCCGTCACCCGGATTGTGGATGAAAATCCACCGCTCCACCTGCACCGGCTCGTGGAAGGCGTCGAAGGCGCGCAAGATGAAGGTGTAGTGGTTGTCGTTGTAGGTGCCGTCCGCCACGCCGGCCAGCTGGAACTGTCCCTGGAAGCGACCGCTCTCCGTGGGGTCCTCCATCGCGTGCTCGGGGAGATTGGGTGATCCGTCCACGGGGTCGATCTCCCACGTGACGCCGGTGAGGTCCGCCAAACTCTGCGGGTCAGAGGCATCGATGACGAACAGGTAGTTGTGGACCTGGGTGGGATCTGTCCCGGGACTATAGAGGTGGAGGGTGTCCGAGAAGGCGATCTCCACCAAGCTCAGGTCCTCAAGAACTTGGTAGACCGCCAAGCTCTCGTCGGTCAGGCTGGGCGGACCGTTCTCCAGCTCCACCACCAGTTCCTGCTGTGCGGAATTGCCCACGCGGTCCAGCAGCTCCACGTGCAGCGTGTCCATGCCCTGGCGGCCGGCGGCCAGCTCCGGGCCGACGCTCAGGGTGAAGAGGCTGTCGTCCTGCCGCACGAAGGACCAGCTGCGCAGGACGCCACCGCTTTGGATCAAGCTGGCCTGGAGCAGATCCTCCGGCCCGTCGGGATCAGCGGCGCTCAGGTTCAACGTGAAGCTGGCGCCCGAGGGCAGCGTGTCCGGGGCCGTCACGGCCAGGATCTCCGGGGCGCGGTTGAGCACGCGCTCGCGCGTCACCTGCCGGAAGTCGCGCTCGGCGCCCGCTTCCAGCAGCTGGGCCCGGAATGTGTAGCTGCCGGTGGCGGCGCTGAAGTTGGCCCCCAGCCGGGTGGTGAACCAGCCGTCGCCGGGCACGTTGTCCCCGCTGTGGTCGGCCTGGCCCGGCCCGGGCTGCGCCAGGGTCTGCTGGTCGCCGTCGTCCAGCAGCAGATAGTTCACGTCCGGCAGGCCCGGCCCGCTGACGCGCAATACGACGCTCCAGTCCCCGTCCTCCGGCAGCTCGGCCTGGACGCGGAACTCCAGCGGATCCGGCCAATCCATCACGATCACGTCGGGGAAGTCCAGGGCCACCAGTCGGGCGGAGTCTTGCGGAGCCTCCGGCAGATTGTCGGCACAGGACCAGAAGAGCGGCAGGACCGCCAGCCAGCATTTTCGCATGCGCATCACCTGGATTGACACCGGTTGGATTCGGGGGTGCTGCGAGAGTATGGTTTGGGGGGCAGGAATCCAACTGAGGCAAAGCCGGCGGAGCCCTTCCAAGAGCCGCCCAAACCGGACTGCGCAACTTCCTAACTCGGCTGCCGCCCGGCCGGGTTTTTTGCCCAGCGCCGCCGGAGTTCGGCCGGAGCTTCCGCGGTACAGCGAAACGGGAGCAACCAATTGATAGGCATGTGGATTCCCGGGTCATCCCATGCGGATTGCCGGCCCTCCGCCGGCGGGCGGGTCGGAGCTCGCCACCCGCAGGTCGTCCCAACCGGCGCGCGGACTGTAGAAATCAAAAAAGCTCCCGAAAGGTTGTTCAGCCCATTTCCGCGCGTCGCTAGGGGAGACAGGATGTGGCGGGCGGGGGGCGCTTATAGCATCTCGGTGTACAGGAAGCAAAAGAGAATTTGGGACTGTAGTAGCAGGTCTATCCGAACAGGGGAGTGACTGATGAGCTTGAGAATCAACCAAAACCCGCTGGCGATTGGGGTTCACAGAACGCTGATGAACACCCAAAATTCGCTGGACCAGGCGGTCACCCGGCTCTCTTCCGGCCTGCGCATCAATTATGCGTGGGACGATCCCGCAGGGTTGGCCGTCTCGGAAAAAATGCGTGCGCAGATCAGCAGCATGACCGAAGCCGAGCGTAATGCCAATTATGCCATCAACATGTTGGCAACCGCAGAGGGTGCGCTGGCGACGATTGACGAGAAGCTGATCCGAATGAGGGCGCTGTCCGTTGAAGCCTCCAACGGTACGCTGACTTCACTGGACCGAGGCTATCTGGATGTGGAATTCCAGCAGCTGAAGAGTGAAATCACGCGTATTGCCGACGTGACGAATTACAACGGTCTGCATCTCATTGACGGAACCTATTCGCAAGGCGCCGCTGGCCCCGGTGGACAAGGCATCAAGCTGCACATTGGCACGTACAACGTCTCCAACCAGGATTTCTATTACGTGAACCTGGGAGACATGACGGCCAGCGGCCTGGGTCTTTCATCCGTTGATTTGACCAACACCGCCACCGCCCAGAGTGCCATTGACACCCTCGATTCGGCCATCAACATCAAGGACACCGAGCGCACGCGCATCGGTTCCTACGTCTCGCGGCTCCAGGCCACCGTGCAGAACCTGCAGGTCGCCAAGGAGAACATCGTGGCTTCCGAGTCCACGATCCGGGACGCCGACATGGCCGAGGAGATGTCCGCGTTCACCCGTAGCCAGATCCTGATGCAGTCGGGCATCGCGATGCAGGCGCAGGCGAACAACGTTCCGTCCATGGTTGCGGGCCTGCTGGGTTAATCCCACCCCCGCAAGCAATTCCTGAACCGGCGCCCCAGCGGCGCCGGTTTCTTTGTGGGCCAGCCATAAAAAAAAGGGCGGGCCTTGCGGTCCGCCCAACTCGTTCCACCGATTCAAGATCCGGCGTTGGAATTGCAGCCCCCCCGGTTCAACTCCATGACGACCAATCTCGCAGGCGGATCAAGCATAAGTCCTGCACTTGGTTGCCAAGTGGGTCCGTTCTCGAACACAGTTGGAATTGCAAAACGTATGCCCAAATCCGGCCCGCGCCGTGCGCCGGAGCGATTGTCTACGAAATGTCCTTGTGGGCCACCGGGTTGGTGGTATAGGAATAGAGCGTGGTGCGGTCGATGTGCAACAACTCCGCTGCCCGGGTGACATTGCCCCCGCAAAGTCGCAGGGCATGTTGCACGTAGTTCTGCACTTGCTGTACGCGCCAGCTGCGCAAGGGTTGGATTTCTTCCACACAGTGTGGGAAAATTCCAACACCTGAGTCCTCGCCTCCCGCCGGCCGGGCCGCGCCCTGGTGAAATTCCGGATGATGAGGGAGCAGGGCGTGCAGTTCCTCCACTTCCACCCAGGGCGTGTCCGAGGTGGCCACCAACCGCTCCATCAGGTTGCGCAGCTCGCGCACGTTGCCCGGCCAGTCGTGCCGCCGCAGCACGTCCAGCGCCGCCTCCGAACAGCGGCGCGGCGGCAGGTGGTTGCGCTGGGAGGCCTGGTCCAGAAAGTGGCGGCACAGCTGTTCCAGATCCTCCATCCGCTCCTTCAGGGTCGGAGTCTCCACGGTCAGCACGTTGAGCCGGAACCAGAGGTCCTCGCGGAAGCGGCCGATGCGCACCTGGTGGACCAGATCCTGGTGGCTGGCCGTGATCACCCGGGTCTGGACCTGGGAGGATTTGCGGTCTCCCACGGCCTGCATCTGGCCGGTCTCCAAGAAGCGCAGGAAGCGCTGCTGGGCGGCCGGGCTGAGCTCCCCCACCTCGTCCAGGAAGAGCGAACTGCCGTTGGCCTGCTGGATCAATCCCGGGTGGTCCTGGATGGCCCCCGTGAAGGCCCCGCGCCGGTGGCCGAACAGGTGGCTCTCCATGATGGATTCGGGGATCGCCGCGCAGTTGACCACCACCAGCGGGCGCTCCGAGCGGCCCGGCGCCTCCTCGTGCAGGGCCTGGGCGACCAGTTCCTTGCCGCAGCCGGTGGGGCCGGTGATCATCACGGGCATGTCCAGCGGGGCGAAGCGCTGGATCTGCGAGCGGAGCCGGCGCATGGAGAGGCTCTCGCCCAACAAGCGGCCCACGCCGCCGCGCTCTTCGCCCGCGCGTGGCGGCCGGCTCTCCAGGGCCTGGACGACGGCGGAAAACAAGTCCTGCTCGCCGAATTCCCCTTTGGATAGGAAGGCGCAGACGCCCAGGCCGCCGGCCTCCAGCAGGTTTTCCTTGCTGTCCTTGCCGGAGACCATGATCACGGGCAGGCGCGGGGACATGGTCCGCAGGCGCCGCAACAGTTCCAGCCCACCCCGCGGGGCGCCGGGGAGGTGGATGTCCAGCAGCACCAGATCGGGTGGGCGGGTGGTCAGCAGCACCAGAGCCGTGGTCAGGTCCTCGGCGAAATCGATCTCGTAGCCCTGGCTGCTCAAGGATTCGCTCAGCGAGGCGACCACGTCCTGGTCATCCTCCACCAGCATGATTCGTGCGCTGCGGTTCATCTGCTTGCTGACTCCTCGGCTGCGGGGAACGACGCCACGGGCCGCGGGGCAGATCCGGCCCCCGCGACCGGCAGCAGGATGCGCATCAGCGCTCCACCCCCCACCGGACTGGTCAGGCTGATCTGCCCGTTCATGTCGAGAATCGTGTTGCGCGCGAAATACAGGCCGTAGCCGTAGCCGTCCTTGCGCGTGCTGTAGCCCGGCTCCCAGATGTGCCGGCGGTCATGGGGCGCGATGCCGCGGCCGTCGTCCAGGAGGGTCAGGCTCCAGCAGGCCTGGGGCGCGCTGGCCGAGTCCGGGAGCAGTTCGATCTCTAGCCGGCCCTGGCGCGAGATGGCCTCCAGCGCGTTGGCCAGCAGGCCCGAGAGGACCATGGTCATCATCTCCGGATCGCCCTCCACCCAGGCCGGACCCTCGGGCAAGCGGCATATGCAGCCCACCAGCGGCAGCTGCCGCACGCCCGTCCGCTCCAGCGCGGCCTCGAGGGGCAGCTTCAGATCGAAGCGTTCCTGCACCCGGCGCTCGCCGGCCAGGGCCATGAACTGCCGCAGCAGCCGGCTCATGGTGTCCAGGTCCGCCCGCATGCGGCCCAGCACGCGCTGCAAGGTCTCCGGCAGGGGCCGTTGGAGGCGCTCCACCTCGCGCTGGATCTGGTCCAGACCCAGGCGCAGCGGGGTCATGGGCGTCTTCAACTCATGGGTGACCAGGCCCGCGAAGGCCCGGAAGCGCTGGCCCTCGCCGGCCTGCCGCTGGGCCGTCTCGTCCGTGATGACGATCAGCGAGCCCAACTCCCGTTGTCCGCGCCAGACGGGCCGGCTCTGCAGGCGCATCCAGCGCTGCTCCACGTTCCAGCTCTCGTCCAGGTTCGGTCCGGCCGCCCCGAGAATGGCCAGCAGATGCCCGCTCTCCGGCGATCCCAGCAGGCGCTGGAACTCGTGGTTGGCGAACAGGAAGCGGCCCCGGGTGTCGCGCATGGCCAGGGCCGTGACATCGTGTTCCAAGATCCGCAGCAGCAGCAGGCCCCGCTGCCGGTGGCGGGTCACCAGCACGACCAGCAGGACGACCAAGCTCAGGGCCAGCAGGCTGTCCGTGGCGTGGTGATGGAGGATCAGGTGCCAAAAGCCGTCCGCCGGGTTGGCCGCGCCGTCAGGCGAACGCGTGTCCAGCCACAATCCCACGCCCAGGGCCAGCAGCAGGGCCAGGGTGAGGCCGCCGAACACGACGGGACCGATGGACTGGGTCAAGAAGCGACCCGGCAGGCCCGGAAGCGCCGGGCCAGAGAGAGGCCGTCCGGCCGCCGGGGGCGGAACGGAGGCAGTGGGTGGTGTCTTCGATGATTTCACGTACGCACGCAAGAATGGAGGCGATTTCATTCCGCTGTTCGCGGGACGGCTCCAACCTATTGAATGAGGCCTCGCCGCGCCACTGTCCGCATGCCTCGCCCCGCGACCCATCCCGTGGTATCTTGGCCCATCGCCAGCCCGGGAGACGTCATGCCAGTTGTCCGCCTGTACCACAATCCCCGCTGCTCCAAGAGTCGGGAAACCCTGGCCCTGCTGCGCGGGCAGGGCGTGGAGCCCGAACTCGTCCTCTACCTCGAGCAGCCGCCCAGCGTGGCGGAGCTGGAGGCCCTGGCCGACGCGCTGGGCCTGGAGCCGCCGGACTTCATGCGCATTAAGGAGCCGCTGTTCGCCGAGCTGGGGCTGAGCCGCGGCGACACGCGCAGCCGGCGCGAGTGGCTGGAGCTGTTGGCCCGGCATCCCTCCCTGCTGGAGCGACCCATCTGCCTGGTGGACGGCCGGGCCCGGTTGGGACGGCCCCCGCAGGCCGTGCTGGAGCTGTTCGACGCCCCGGGAAGCGCACCGGCGTGAGTACGCGTCGTCACCCCACGCCCCGTCCCGCCGGCTGGTCCGCATGAAGGGGCCGTCCTGGAGCAAACAGCCCAGCTTCTGGCGGCTGGGCCTGGGCCTGGCGGCGTTCTTCGGCGGCTCCTGTTGGCTGTTCTGGCACCTGGAGCGCGACCAGGGCTTGCTGAAGTCCCCGCTGGACGTCCTCTACTGGTGGGTCACCACCGCGGCCACGGTGGGCTACGGCGACATCACGCCGCGGACCCAGGGCGGCAAGGCGCTGGTCATCCTGGTGGTGGTGGCCGGCGTGACGGTGGTGGCCACGGCGGCGGCGCGGGCGGGCAGCTACATCCTGCAGCAACGGCTGCTGCAATTGCGAGGACTGGGACGCATGGACCAATTGAGCGGACACACCATCGTCTGCGGCTGGAGCGACGATCTGGACGGGATCCTGGAATCCCTGGTCACCTACGGACCCACCTCGCGCGCCGACCACATCGTGCTGGTGAGCGGCCAGGACATGGACCGGCTCTCGGCGCTGCAGAACCGCCCGGAGCTGGCCGGCCTGCACGTGATCGCCGGGGACATCACCAAGGCCGCCGACCTGGAGCGCGCCGGCGCCGCCCGGGCGGCCATGGCGCTGGTGCTGGCCGACGAGGGCGACCCGGCCCCGGACTCCCGCACGCTGCTGGCCGTAATGGCCTTCCGCCAGCTCAACAAGGAAGCCCACCTGAGCGCCGAGGTGCGCGAGCAGCGCTTCGTGCGCTACGTCAAGGACGCCGGCGCCGACGAGTTGATCGATCCCGGCGCCTTCCGGCGCGCCATGGCCGCGCAGATCCTGGTCTCGCCGGGGATGGGCAACGTCTTCTACGACCTGCTGCGCTTCGACAAGGGCGCGTTCTTCGGCTTCGAGGAGATCCCCGGCGGCCTGATCGGGCAGACCTTCGCCGATCTGGAGCGCCGCTACCTGGACCGCGAGGGCGTGATGCTGGTGGGGCTGGTGGAGAACGTGGGCTCGCCCCTGCAGATCAAGCGCGAAGCCCTGCGCGAGGCCCAGAAGACGCCGGACGTGAGCCACCTGGTGAACCGCCTGCGGGAGGCCAAGCAGGTGCAGCCCCACCACCCCGTGCTATGTCCGCCCGCCGGCCACGTGCTGAAGCCGCGCAGCCTGGCCGTGGTGGTGAAGCGTCAGCAGGAGAACCCCGCATGAAGCCCACGCCCGAAGTCCTGGAGCACCTGTCCGCCTTCCTGCTGATGAAGCCCATCTCCGAGCACCACGACCAGCTGGCCCTGGTGGCCGCCTCGCTGGACGAGCAGGATTACCGCGCCGGGGCCGAGATCATCCGCAAGGGCGAGCACGGGGACTGCGCCTATCTGCTGGTGAAAGGCGAAGTGACGGTCTTCGACTACACCATGGACCAGGAACCCTTCACCCGGGCCATCCTCAACTCCGGCCAGCACCCGCTCTTCGGCGAGGTGGCGCTGGTGGGCGGCGGCGAGCGCATCGCCACCGTGACGGCCCGGACAGACTGCCGCTGCTGGGTCCTGCGGCGCGAGGCCTTCATCCGGCTGGGCGACCAGCACCCGGAGATCGGCTGGCGCCTGCTGCACCAGATCGCCATCCTGCTGGCCGGCCATCTGGAGAAGACCAACCGCGACGTGCTACGCCTCTTCGAAGCCCTGGTGCTCGAGGTGGAGCAGAAGACCATCCTCGGACACTGAGGCCCCCATGCTGCCCTATCTCACCCTGCTGCTCTTGCTGATCCTCGTGGCGCTGGTGCTCGTGCTGGTGCTGCGGAGACCCACGGCGCCGGACCTGGCCCCGCTGCAAAGCGAGCTGGCCCGGCTGGAGCAGCGGCTGCGCGACGAGCTGGCCGCGCTGCGCCGGGACACCCAGACCGCTTCCGGCGCGCTGCGCACGGAACTGAGCGGCATGGTCCAGGAGCTGGGCCGCACGCTGCGCGAGCCGGTGAGCGCGCTGGGCGAGTCGCAGCAGCGCCAGCTGGCGGACTTCTCCGGTCGCTTGGAGGAGCTGCGCGAGCGGTTGGCCCGGGAGGCGGGCAGCCAGCGCCAGGAGCAGGCCGGCCGACTGGACGAGTTCGGCAAGACCCTGGAGGGCCGGCTGGAGACGCTGCGGGGCACGCTGGACGCGCGGCTGGAGAGCCTGCGCGCGGAGCTGGGCAGCCAGCTCGAGCAGGTCCGCGGCGGCGTGGCCGAGCAGCTGGAGAAAGTGCGCGGCGACAACGCCGAGAAGCTGGAGCAGATCCGCCGCACGGTGGACGAGAAACTCCACGAGACGCTGGAGAAGCGGCTGGGCGAGTCCTTCCAGCAGGTGAGCGAGCGGCTGGAACAGGTCCACAAGGGGCTGGGCGAGATGCAGGGGCTGGCGGCGGGCGTGGGCGACCTGAAGAAGGTGCTCACCAACGTCAAGGCGCGCGGCACCTGGGGCGAAGTGCAGTTGGGCAACCTACTGGAGCAGATGCTCACCGCCGAGCAGTTCGTGCGGCAGTACAAGCCCAAGCCCCGTTCCGGCGAGGTGGTGGAGTACGCCGTGCGCCTGCCCGGGCGCGACGCCGACGACACGCCGGTCTTCCTGCCCATCGACGCCAAGTTCCCCAAGGAGGACTACGAGCGGCTGGTGGACGCCGCCGAGCAGGGCGATCCGGCAGGCGTGGAGGCCGCCGTGCGCCAGCTGGAGCAGCGCATCCGCCAGGAGGCGCGCAGCATCCGCGACAAGTACATCGCGCCGCCGCAGACCACGGACTTCGCCATCCTCTACCTGCCCACGGAGGGCCTGTACGCGGAGGTGCTGCGCCGGCCCGGGCTGGCGGACCAGATCCAGAGCGAGTGCCGCGTGATGATCGCCGGTCCCACGACGCTGGCCGCGCTGCTCAACAGCCTGCAGCTGGGCTTCAAGACCCTGGCGATCCAGAAGCGCTCGAGCGAGGTCTGGCAGATGCTGGCCGTGGTGAAGAAGAAGTTCGAGAGCTTCCGTGACACGCTGGAGAAGGCGCAGCGCAAGATCGGCGAGGCCGGCCGGGTGCTGGCCGAGGCTCAGGACGACACGCGCATCATGGGCGACAAGCTGAAGAAGGTGGAGGCGCTGCCCGAGGCGGGCGACCAGCCCACGCTGGGACTGCCGACGGCGGCTGGCGACGCGGGCGGAGAGGCCTGAGCGGACCGCCCGCGGGCTCGACCCACAGTTGTCTCACAAAAAGGGCCCCGGAATCCGGGGCCCTTGGCGTATGGACAAGGCCGGTGCCTTACTTGGTCACCTGCACGGTGCGGCAGTGGACCGACACGTAGTTCGTGAAAATGCTGATCAGGACGTCGTCGGCGTTGGAGACGGTCTTGATCTGATAGTCCTCGGCGTCGCCCGCCATGACCTTCGTGTCCACGGTGTTCAACGGGATGAGCCCGAACAGCACGTACCACTGCTTCTGCTTCAGCACCGTGCTGCCCTTGGGGCCGTCGCCGACGGTGTGGATGTGGGCCGTGCAGCTCGCCAACAGGGCCAGCAGCAGGAGCGGAGCGACAAACTTGACCAACTTCATCGGGGCTCTCCTAGTCTTGAGAGGGTTGATGTGGGACGGTGACGGAGCCGAGGGAGGATTCGATCAGCTCCACTTGGGATTCGTAGATCGTGCGCGGCACGAGGTAGTCCAGCTGGACTCCACCGGCCAGCAGCAGCTTGAAGTTCACGCGCAGGCTGTCCTGGATCAGGGACTGCAGACAGGACTGCTCGGCCAGGATGAAGGAGTCGTGCTTGATCTGGCGGCCGGCGGCCGTTTCGTCCAGCCGGGCGCGCTGCCGCGCCTCCACCTGCTTCCAGGTCTGCGCCGAATCCGCGCTCCAGGTGGAGACGAAGAGCGCGCAGCCGGTGGCCGGGTCCAGGAAGACGCGCACGGGCGTCAGCAGGAAGGACGAGTCCTGCGGCTGGGCCAATTGTCCGCCCAGCAGGCGGACCCGGTTGGAATCCACTTCCGCCCACTCCTTGGGCGGGCGCAGGCTCAGGCGCGGGGTTTCCAGCTGCACGGGGGGACCCAGCAGGGCCTCCACCACCGCGAACTCCAGCTGGACCGGACCCTCGTCGGCCGGCTGCGAGGAGCGGGAACAGGCGGAACCCAGCAACAACAGGATGACGAACAACAGGCGGCGGGTGCGCGGCGGCATGGCGTCTCCATGAATGGCGCGCACAATCTACTGAACACGAGTCCAGAATCACAGCCGGAACAAGCCGCTGCACAGGCTTTCCTGACCTGCCGACCGGCATTCCCCACTGAGACCCCGCGGGTTCCGGCGGGTGTTCGCGGCGACTCCGCCCGGCTGGACGAGGCTGCGGAGCTTCTTCCAGCCAGGCCTGGACCGCTCAGGGGCGCGGCTCCTTCAAGTTGTCGATGCGGTCCAGCTCCTCGCCGAAGGGATTGAGCACGCGCAGACCAATGCGCTCCGGCGTGGCGTCGAAGAGCAGCACGGATTCCTGCGACGTGTACGAGCACGCCCGTTCCCCGCCGGGTTGGCCCTTCCACCAGGTGGCCCAGGGCGTGGGCTCCTGGGCGTACCAGGGCGAGGCGCTGCCGGAAGTGAAGAACCAGAGCGGACGCCGCAGGCCGGGCACGGGCGAGCAGGGTTCGCCGTCCTCGCACAAGCGGCCGTCGCCGTCCGGGTCGTCCCGAGCCGGGTCGCCGGCCGGGGTTGCGGGAGTGAGCAGGAGTTTGGCGTAGGCGTGCTCGTGGCCGGCCAGCACGGCGGCGGTCTTGGGGCTGGCGGCCAGGATGTGCAACAGCCGGTTGCGCACCTCGAGGATGCCCGGGCCCAGCGGCGCCAGGCTTCCGTCCGCGGCCGCCTTCCAGGCTCGCACCTTGTTGTCGCCGCCGTGCCACATGCTGTCCTTCACGTGGCCGCCCTGGGGAAACACGGGCTCGTGGGCCACCACCACAATGTGCGCGCAGGCGGGGTCCGCGTCGGCGGCGGCCACCTGCTCCTCCAGCCAGCGCAGCTGATCCTCCAGCAGGTAGCCCTGGGGATTGCCGCCCGTCAGCTCCTCGTGCTCGTTGTACCACCAGACATTGTTGAGGAAGAGGGCCGTGACACAGCCCAGCCGCGTGCTGAACACGGTCTCGGCGTAGCCCGGCAGGTCGGGATCCGCCTGGGTCGGACCGTTCTCCGGGTTGCACATCTGTTGCGCGAAGACGGTCTCCGCGCTCTCTGCGTGATACGGCCAGCGGTCCATGCCCAACCAGTCGATCTTGTCGCCCCGGAAAATGCGCAGCAGGGTCTCGTGGTTGCCGATGCCCGCGAAGAGCGGCCGTTCCCGCCAGAAGCCGGAGGTGACCTGTTTGAAGGCCTGCAGCTGGGCGCGGAAGTCCGCCGGGTGGGTGGTGTAGCCGCTGATCAGGTCGCCGCCGAACAGCAGGGCCTGGGATCCGTTCACGTAGGCCAGCCCCAGCAGCGGCTCCAGCGCGTGCAGGTTCACGCCCAGGTAGCCGCGGTCGCCGCCGCCGTCCTCGTCCCGGCTGTCGCCGCAGTAGGCGAAGCGGATGGGCTCCGGTCCGGGGCCGGGCAGGGGCAGATCCAGCCACTCCGTGGCGGGTTCGCCGGCCAGGCGCACGCGGTAGCGCAGCTCGTGCTCCGTGGACAAACCCCGCAGCGCGATCTCGTGGGAAAGCCCGGCGCCCGTGGCCTGCACGCACAGTCCGTCGTCCAGCTCCAGCGCCACGGAGCAAGGCAGGTCGGTCTTCAGCGCCACGCTGGCCATGCCGGGCGCGCGGCTGTCCACCTTGCAGAGCAGCGGTCCTTCCAGCAGGGCCGGCAGTCGCCGCAACGCCTCTCCATCCCGGCGGAAGCGTAGGGGAATGTCCGCCAGCACCAGCGGCTCGTCCGCCCCGGGCCGGGCCAGGGAGAGTTCCACGCGCACCAGCACGGACCCGGTCTCCGTCCAGCCCTCGCTGTTGAGGTTGCGGTTGAACAACCCCTTGAGCGGCAGTTCCACGCGGCCGCCCTCCACCCGGCGCTCCAGGCGGAAGCGCCGGTAGCTGTAGCCGCTCTCCTCGGCCTCGAAGGGCCAGGGACCGGCGCAGACGCTGCCCGTCACGGCGGCGGCGTCCAGCGGGCTGCCGTCCAGCAGCGTGTCCGCCCGGGCGAGATCCAGCCAGAGCGCCCCGCTTTCCTCCACCACGCAGGCGCTCAGCTGCTCGAGGGATAGTTTGACCCGCGGGCCGCGCTCCACCTGCTCCACCAGTCCGATGGTGGTCGGATCGACGACGGGCAGGGCCGCCACGGACGTGGCAACCAGCAGCAGAGACAGCAGCGCAACCACGGGGATCGGCGTGCGGCGGCGCGGCATTCCCACCCCCATCCTGTCGTGATCCATCTCGTGGCCCCTTGTGGTTGCGCCGCAGCAGGGAATCCGCTTGGGCGTGCTCACCTCGCGTTCAGGGTGATGAGGGCCAGCGTGCCGCCGGCGGGATCCGTCGCGATGCAAAAGCGCCCCACGCCGGGCACGTCCACGGGCTGCAGGCAGACCGTTCCGCCCAACTCCTGCGCCCGAACGGCCTGGCGGTCCACATCGGGAACCGTGAGGTAGGGTGTCCAGCGGGCCGGGGCCGGTCCCATGTCCTCCGTGATGGCCATCAACCCGCCCACCTCGTGGCCGTCGGCCAGGAAGGTCTGGTAACCCTCCATCCCCGCCATGGCCCGGCAGGTCCAGCCCAGCACGCCGGCGTAGAAGGCCTGGGCCCGCGCCACGTCGCGCACCATCAGCTCGCGCCAGCAGAAGAAGCCCAGCGGATTCTCCGGGTACTCGGCGGGCTGCAGGAAGCACATCAGGGCGAAGAGCGCGCCCTCGGGATCCTGGAGCACGGCGCAGCGCCCCACCTCGGGAATGTCGTGGGGCGCCAGAAGCACGCGCCCGCCCAGCGCGTCCACCCGGGCCGCCGCGGCATCCACGTCCGCCACCGAGACATAGCTGAGCCAGCCATGGAACTCCCCCGTCTGGGCCGGCGCGTGCACTTGCGCGCCCGCCACGGCGCCGCCCTCCGGCCCGAACAGGGTATAGATGGAACCGTCGGGGAGCGGCCAGGCCCGGGTCTCCCAGCCAATCAGCTCCTGATAGAAGGGCACGGCCCGGGACAGATCCGCACTCTGCAGTTCCTCCCAACAAATCCCACCCACGGGGATCGCCCGCTCGCTCATGTTCGATCCTTTCTGGTTGGCGTGGCGAACTCCTCGCCCTGCCCGTCCAACCTACCAAGGCTTCGGGCTGGAAGGCGAGGCCCATGAGCCAAGAACTGGAGAAAGCTCCCGCCGGCATTGCCGCGCCCCGCCGGGTTGCTGATATTCCCCTCACGGGGATGGATGCCGACCTGGTGGAGGCCGCGGCCTTCAAAGCCGTTGCGGGGCAGTGCACCTGTCCTGGCTGGGTTCGATTCCCAGACGTTCCCGCCAAAAGGGTCCCCCACCGGGGGCCCTTTTTGCATGGGTCCCGCCAGGGGGCTTCCAGACAACGGCCCGCTCCTTCACCTTTCACAGGCAGGGCCGCCGACAAGTCTTTACCACACCATTGGCTTTTCTTACAGATGCCGCACAATTGACCCCACTTTTATACGGCAACCCTTGGCATTGTTCAGGGAGAAACCGCACCGACCCGAATCATTTTCATTGTGTATCAACGCGTTGACTCTGAGTTTCGCTCAGTTTTGGCCAAACCAGGCTCTTGGCCCGCATGTTGCTCTGTATTAACCACACACACCCAGCCCTCTAACGAGGTCATCCCATGCGACCGCTGTTGCTTCTGTTGATCCTACCTGCGTTGCTGTTGGCCCAGCCACTGCCCGTGGCTTGGCCCGATCGGCCCGCCGGTACGGTTCTCTATGCGCTCCCCACCAAGGCCTTCAGCGGAGCGTCACTGCCCCTGGATGAAAATCACTGGCTGCTGGCCTGGTGCGACATGCGCGACGGCCAGGGCCGGCTGATGCTGCAGAGCTACCCGCTGGACAACCCGTCTGCCGGCGGAGCCTGGTACACCCAGGTGGAAGGGCTGGGGCCAGTGGATGCGCTGGTGCACGAAGCCTCCGTGATCACACCCTACACGCCCACGCTGGCCTCCGATGGCGCAGGCGGCGCCTATGTCCTCTGGCAGGAGATGCTGGATGAATCCGATGGCGAACTGCGGCTGCAGCACGTGGGTCCCGCCGGCGACTTCCTCTGGCCGGCGGATCTGGTGGTGGCGCCGCGGGTGCCCACGCCGCAGGATGATTGCCGCGACCTGTCGGAGCGTTGCCGCTCCCGGGCCGACCAATATCGCCGCCTGCATGCAGACGGCACCGGCGCCTGGGTGGTGTGGTGCAGCGGGACGGACTCGCTGACGGTGCAGCACGTGGAACCCGGCGGCTTGCCGGATCCCGATCTCCCCGCCCAAGGCCTGCCTCTTCCCATCTCCACCTATAGCTTTCAACTGAGCGACAACGGGCTGGGCGATCTCTTGCTGTGTTACACATCCGGCTCGTCCCAGACCGGCTATGTGCTGGGCATCCGGCCGGACGGACAGTGGTTGACGCCGGCACCCGTACAAATCACGCCAGCCGGTGCGGTCATCGACCGCTTCGCTTGTTCGTCCACGGGTGATGGCCGCCTGCTGGCGGCGTGGCGGGCGAACGAAAACCTGCGGGTCCAACTCCTCGACTCCAGTCTGCTGGCCCTCTGGCCGACCGCTGGAGTGACCGTGGCAAATGGGGTCCAGGATCTCAGCCTGGCCAAGGCCCAGGCGCCGGGTCCGCCCTATTCGCTGGCCTACAGCACGGCCGCGGGCTGGCAGGCCCAGCGGCTGGACGGCGAGGGCCGCCTCCTGTGGGCCGCCCCGCCCTGGCTGGACCTGATCGGCGGTGGCAATCCGGGACAGCTGCGCTGGTTCTCCGAGGACGACGAAGGCATCGTCTACCTGCAGCTCGAGGATGAGACCCAATACCTCCAGCGCTTGAGTCCGACGGGCACGCCGCTCTGGAGCGCCGAAACCGCCCGATTCAACCAGCCCGGCAACCCGGGAGCGGTGTGGGACCTGCAGCCCGGTCCCGCGGGCGAAGTGCGTGTGGGTTGGCGGAACCCGTTGGATCTGACCGTGAACATCGTGCGCCGTGATCTGCAGGGCCAGGACCTGCTGACACCGGAGCAGGCGGTTTGCTTCCGCGGCGAAGCCCAGTGGGGCGGGCCCCCCCGGCTGATCCACGATGGCGCCGCGCCTCTGTTCTACTGGAGCGACAGCGAGTCCGACTGGCTGCAGTCCGTCGACGGGCAGAGTGGCGAACGGGGCTGGGGAGTCTTGGAGCGGCCCATGCAGGAGCGCGACGATTACAACGAGCCGGTGACACAGCAGACCGCTGATGGTGTCTGGATTCTGCAGATGATCTGGCGGCCGGAAACCCAAGGCTACTTCCTGGGACTCCAGCGCCTGGGCGCGGACGGCAGCGTCCTGACCCCGCTCAGCCCGGTGAATCCGGCCATGCTGGAGCAGACCAACTACGCGGAGTACTTCGACCGCCACCTGGCGGCCGGCGAGTCCAGCGTCTATGTGGGCTATGACCAGTGGTCCAGTCCGTCGACGGAGATGCGCCTGCAGCGCCTGGACCGGGAAGGCCACATCCTGTGGGGCGACAACGGCCTGCTCATCCCGCCGCCGTCGGCCGGCAATTGGCGTCTGGCGGGCCTGGCCCCCGCGCCGGACGGGGTGTTCGCCATCCTGCACCTGCGCGAATCCGCAAGTAGCTCCCTCTACCTCCAACTCTTCGACGAAGCCGGGCTGCCGCAATACTCCGACCAAGAGGGGCGTGGCCGCCGGCTGGATTTGCCGGTGGACCTGTGGGGATTTGGTTTCGAGTCCCACGTGCTGGACGCGGGCCACCTGTTGCTCACGAGTTTCACGTATGACACAGGAATTCCCCGCCTGAGCCTGTTGTGCCTGGATTCCCAGGGCGAGGAAGCATGGAGCCGGTTCTGGGCGCCTGCCTGGGGAAACGATGTGCAGGTGCAGTCCGATCCGCTGGGGCGCTTCTGGCTGGCCTGCGAACTGGGCGATGAGAGCAGCCACCACGTGCATGTGGAACGCCTGGCGGCGGATGGCGGGGTGGAACAAGTCTGGCAGATCGCCCAGGCGGACGCAGAGTGCCAGAGCGGCATGACGCTGGTGCACACGGAGACCGAGCACGCGCTGTTGACGGCCTCCACCTTGAGTTGGAGCGGCGAGGGCTTGCGCGTGAAAGGTCGTCAGCTGGTGGACGGACAATCCACGCCGGCTGATTTGTTCAATGAGTTGCTGACCCCGGCCCACCTGTTCGCCCGGGTACCTCAGCTGACCCCCGCGCCCGAGGGCGACGCCTGGCTGGCGTGGTACGACGGACGCGGCGAGGAGATGGGCTACGGCAGCCAGGCCCGCGTGCTGCGCCTGGACGTGCTGGACGCCGGCACGGCCGTGGACGATCCCGCCCAACCGGCGGCCTTCCGGCTGGAGCCAAACCGGCCCAACCCCTTCAATCCCGAGACCACGCTGCGCTTCACGCTGGCCCAGGCCGGCCCCGTGCGGCTGGAGATCTTCAACCTGGCCGGGCAGCGCGTGCGCGTGTTACAGAACGGCGAGCTGCCCGCCGGCGCGCACAGCCTGCGCTTCGACGCCCGCGACGAGTCCGGGCGCGAACTGGGCAGCGGGCTCTACTTCCAGCGCCTGAGCGCCGGCGGCCAGAGCCGCACTCAGCGCATGCTGCTGCTTCGTTGACCGGAGGATTTGATGCGTACGCTGCTGCTGATCCTCAGTCTGCCGCTCGCTCTCCAGGCCCAGCCCCTGCCGCTGGCCTGGCCGGACAAGCCGGCCGGATCCGTGTTGTACGTCACACGATCCCGGCTCTTCGACGGCGCCCACGCCGCAGCCGGCGGGGACAGCCTGATCCTGGCCTGGTGCGACGCGCGGGACGGCAACTCCCGCCTGATGGCGCAGAAGTTCTCCGCCGCGGCACCCGCGGCTCCCGGAGCCTGGAGCAGTCAAGTGGAGGGTCTGGGGCGCGTGGAGGCCCTGGTGGGGCCTGTCAGTCCCCTGGCCGTGATCTCGCCCGCGCTGGCCCCCGACGGGCAGGGCGGGGCCTTCCTGCTCTGGAGTGAAGCCACCAGTTCCTTCCAGGGCGAGCTGCGCCTGCAACAGGTGGGCGACGCGGGCGGCCCGGGCGCCTTCCTCTGGCCCGCCGACCTGCTGCTGGCGGACGACGCGCCCATTCCCGGCGAGGATTGTCGGGACGATGCCGAACGCTGCCGCGGGCTGATGGACCCGTACCGCCGGCTCTGCGCCGACGGCCAGGGCGGCGCGTGGGTCACCTGGTGGGACGGCGAGTACCGCCAGCGCCTGCTGCACGTGGAGGCCGGCGGCGTGCCGGATCCAGACTTCCCCGCGGACGGCCTGGTGCTGCCCTTTTCCACTTGGAACTACCAGCTGCTGGCCGACGGACAGGGCAACGCCCTGCTTTTCCACCTGGATCAGGGCAACGCACTCTGGGCGACGGGCGTGCGGCCCAACGGGCTCTACCTGTTGCACGAGACCAGCCGCCGGCTGAGCGCGGTGGACGCCGTGGTCACGGCCTTCGCCGTCGAGCCGACCGGGGACGACCGCGTCCTGGCTGGCTGGGTGGACGGCTACTCCCCGGGCGTGATGGAGCTGCGCCTGCAGCTGCTGGACGCCGCCTTGCAGGACCTCTGGCCGGCGGGCGGCCTGCCCGCGGGGCTGACGGACGCCGCGTGGCTGAGAGTCTGCACGACCCAGGGCGCCACGCCCTACTACCTGGCCCACTCCACGCCCGCGGGCAACGTGGCCCTGCAGCTGGACGCCAGCGGCCAATTGGGCTGGCCGCAGCCCGCCCCGCTGGAGCTGGTGGGCGACGCCAACCCCGAGCGCGTGCTCCTGTTGGAGGCGGACGAGCAGGGCCTGTTCTGCGTCGCGTTGTATTACGACGTCGCTTACGCCCAACGCCTGGATCCGGCCGGCGCGCCGCTCTGGCCGGCGGAGCGCACGCGGCTGGCGCCGGGCAGCCACGCCGGCTGGCCCTGGGGACTGTCGCACGAGGGCCCGGGCGCCTGGAGCGTCGGCCTGTCTGCCCGGGCGGACGGCCAGACGCACGTGCAGCTGGTCCGCCGCGATCCCGGAGGACTGGACCTGCTGGATCCGCCCGCCGACCGTTTCTTCCAGTTCGACAACAGCCACGAGAGCGCGAAGGCCCTGCTCGCCGGCGCGGACGACGTCTTCACGACGTGGTGCGCGGGAGATTCCCTGTTCCTGCTCTCCACCGCAGAAGCCTCCGGCGACCCCCGTTGGGGCGCCCGGGAGCGCCCCCTGGGACCCGTCATCCCCTACGAGCAGGTGGCGGGCGCGGAGGTGGAGGACGGCTGCTGGGTGCTGAGTACCGTGTCACAGCCGGAGACCGGCTTGCCCGGGTATCGCGTGCAGAAGGTCGACCGCGCGGGCCAGGTGCTGGCCGAGTGCGCCAACCCCTTCCCCGGCCTCAATCTGAACCCCGACTATCAGGGCCTGTACTACGGCCAGGTGCTGGCGTCCGCCGGGCAGGCCTATGTGCTCGCCAATGATCTCAGCACCTATCGGCTGCAAGCCCTCGACGAGACCGGCGCCCTGCTCTGGGGCGAGGCGGGCGTGACTGTGGGCGGGCTGCGTCCAAACCAACGGCTGGGCGGCTGGGGGCTTCATCCCGCTGGCGGCGTGGACATCGGCTGGGCCGATCAGGATCCGGCGAACCTGGGCTACTACCTGCAGAGCTATGACGCGGCAGGTCAACCCCGCTACCCGGACCACGACGGCCGCGGGCGGCTGGCCAGCCTCGACTACCAGCGCTGGCAGTCCCAGACCGGCTTCCTGGCCACGGCGGAGGGCGGTTGCCTGCTGGCCCTGCGCACGGGATCCACTCTCAGCCTGCAGGCCTTCGACACGGCGGGGGACTCGCGCTGGATCCGCCACCTGAGCCATCTCCAGGCCGAGGGGTTGAGCCTCCGGCAGGACTCCCAGGGCCGGCTGATGCTGGAGATCCCGCAGTTCATCGACAACCAGGAGCGCCTGCTCTTCCTCCGGCTGACGGCGGCCGGGGACGACGAACGCAGTTGGAACCTGCCGCTGGAGAGCGACCACCAGCTCTTCACCTGGTGCTGGGTTCCGGGCGAAAGCCAGGAGGCCGTGGTGAGCATTCTCCGCTCCACTCAGAGTGACACGGGACTGCGCGTGCGCGGCCACCTGGTGGACGAGGAGCAGACGAACATGCCCTTGCTCTTCGACGACTTGTTGACCACGCCGCAAGCGGACAATTACCCCGCCTTCCTGGCTCCCGCACCCCATGGCGATCTCTGGCTAGGCTGGGAGGACAGGCGCTGCACGCCCTTCGGCTATGGCGACCAAGTCCGCCTGACCCGCCTGGACGTGCTGGACCTCAACACGGCCGTGGAGGCGCCCGCCCAGCCGGCGGCCTTCCGGCTGGAGCCCAATCGGCCCAACCCCTTCAACCCCGAGACCACGCTGCGCTTCACGCTGGCCCAGGCCGGCCCGGTGCGGCTGGAGATCTTCAACCTGGCCGGGCAGCGCGTGCGCGTGTTACAGAACGGCGAGCTGCCCGCCGGCGCGCACAGCCTGCGCTTCGACGCCCGCGACGAGTCCGGACGCGAACTGGGCAGCGGGCTCTACTTCCAGCGCCTGAGTGCCGGCGGCCAAAGCCGCACGGGACGCATGCTGCTGGTTCGTTGATCAGGAGACACCATGAAAGTCCTGCCGCTGCTCGTGCTGATCCCGCTGGGTGCGCTGGCCCAGCCCCTGCCGCTGGCCTGGCCCGATCAACCGGCCGGGACCGTGCTCTACGTGGCCCATCCCACGCGCTTCACCGGCTCCTCCACCGTGGCCGACGACGGCCGCTGGATCACCACCTGGTGTGACATGCGGGACGGGCGCGGACGCCTGTTCCTGCAGAAGCTGGATCCCGACCATCCGTCCGCCGGCGCCTGGCGCGGGGAGGCGGAAGGTCTGGGACCCGTGGAGGGTCTGGCCGGCCCGCCCGCGGCGCTGTCTCCCGTCATGCCCCAGTTGGCCCCGGCTCCGGCGGGCGGCGCCTACCTGCTGTGGCAGGACGCCCAGTCCGACGGGCGGGGGGATCTGCTGCTGCAGCGGGTAGGAGACGGCGCGGGCGGGCAGGGCGAGTTCCTCTGGGAGCAGGATCTCGTGCTGGTGGAGGATCTGCCCCTGCCCTATGACGACTGCCGCGACCCCGGCCGCTGCCGCAGCTGGATGGACTCCTGGCGCCGCTTGGCCCCCGACGGGACGGGCGGAGTCTGGGTGGCCTGGCGCACGGCCGTGGGCACGCTGCAGGTTCAGCACGTGGCGGAGGGCGGCCAGCCGGACCCGGATTTCCCGGCCGCGGGCCTCGAGCTGCCCGTCACCTCCTGGGAGTATCGCTTGTTGACGGACCCGGCGGGCAATCTGCTTGTGATCCATACCTCGTCCGGAGCGAGCGGCTGGGCCCTGGCCGTGCTGGGCGTGCGGCCGGATGGCGGCTGGTTGCTGCCCGAGATCTCGCGCGTGGTGTCGGAGGGGGACGCCAACACCTTTGACGCCAGCCTGACGGCGGACGGGCGCCTGCTGCTGGCCTGGACCAGCGAATCGGTGGCGCGGACCCAACTGCTGGACACGGCGCTGGAGAGCCTCTGGACCCCCGGAGGCGAGCTGCTCTCCGCCGGTCCGGCCTGGGGGGTTCGAACGGCCACGGGAACGCCGGGAACGCCGCTGGCCGTCGCCTGGGGTCATCAAAACGAATCCTGGCAGGCCCAGCTGCTGGACGATAGCGGTCACGCGCAGTGGACCCAGCCCGTCTCGCTGGAAGTGCTCAACGACGGTCAGCCGGGATCCCTCGAGGCGCTGGTCCTGGATGCCGGCGGCCTGGCCTATCTCTTCCGCGAGGACGAGGGCCTGCATGTGCAGCGCCTGGACCTGGCGGGCCACGCCGGCTGGGATCCGGACCTCACGCGACTGGGAACGCCCGGCACCTACACGGCTGCCTGGGATTTCCGCCTCGACGCGGACGGCGGCCTGCGCACCGGCTGGACGGAGTATCGCCCGGCCAGCGGCCTGAGCCTCGCCTGTCAGCGGCTGTCCCGGCGTGACCTGGACGGCGTGGAGCAGGTGGATCCCGCCGCGGCCGTGTTCCTGACGGAAGCGCTGGAATCCGCCTCGGGCGTCCGGCTGCTGCAGGGCGACGTGGACCCGCTGCTGACTTGGCAGACCGGCGACTCGCTCTACAGCGTGCAGGTGAACGGCCACGACGGCCGCCTGGACTGGGGCTTCCGCGAGCGGCCCGTGCTGGGTCGGCCCGGCTTGAGCGTGCAGTCAACGGCAGCGGCGACCGTGGGAACCTGGCTGGCGGCCTCGGTGACGGCGGACGAGTCGGGGCGCACGCTGCTGGAAGTCTGCCGGGTGGACGAAGCAGGCCAGCTGGCGGCCGGGCCAGTCCAGTTGGCGCCCGCGGCGCTGGAGGATCCCGGTTACTTCGACCAGCAGAATCCCCGGCTGACCGGAATGGGCACCCACGTGGTGGCGGCCTGGGAGCACTCCGCCGCCAATCTCAACCAGGTGCGCGTGCAGCTGCTGGACGGCGTCGGCACGCGGCGCTGGGGCGAGGCGGGCCTTGCCCTGTCGCCGGCGGGAGACGCCTGGACGAGGCTGCTGGGGCTGGCACCCTTCGGCAACGGAACGGTGGGCGTGCTCTGGGGCCAGTGGACCGCCGCAGGCACCAGCGTCTACCTGCAGGTCGTCACGCTGTCAGGCGCCCTGGTCTTCGCCGAGAACGGGGGCCGCGGTCTGGGACTGGGGCTGGACTACGCGGGCTGGAGTGCCGAAAGCCTGCTCCAGATCCTGCCGGACGGCACGCTGCTGGCGGGCGTGCGCGACCAACTGGAGGACGGCCTGACGCGCTGGCGCCTGGTGCGCGTGGACGCCGAGGGTCACGAACTGTGGCGTCACACGGAGGCCTCCGTCGTTCTGACCAGTCTGGCACTGGTGCCGGACGACGAGGGCTCGCTCTGGCTGGGCCGCGGCCGCTGGGACGGCGACCGCGTGCGCTTCCAGCTGGAGCGCCGCTCGGCCCAGGGTGCCGTGGAGCGGATCTGGTCCCTGGACACGCCCGACGCAAGCCAGACGGTCAGCTGGGCCCTGACCCACGCGGACGGCGAGCACGCGCTGGTGCTGCTGGAGTACAACCAGGACGCCAACGACTGGTGGTTGCGCGCGGCCCGGCTGCCGGAGGGGGACGCGCAGCCGATCTTTGCCGCGCCGGCGCCGCTGTTGCCCTCGCTGGCAGCGAACGCCGAATTGGCACCGGCGCCGCTGGGGGACGTCTGGCTGAGCTGGAGCGACCACCGGGGCAGCTTCCTCGGCTACGGGCTGCAATCCCGCCTGACCCGCCTGGACGTGTTGCACGTCAACACGGCCGTGGATCAGCCCGCCCATCCGGCGGCTTTTCGGCTGGAACCCAATCGGCCCAATCCTTTCAACCCCGAGACCATCCTGCGTTTCACGCTGGCCCAGGCCAGCCCGGTGCGGCTGGAGATCTTCAACCTGGCCGGGCAGCGCGTGCGCGTGTTACAGGACGGCGAGCTGCCCGCCGGCGCGCACAGCCTGCGCTTCGACGCGCGGGATGAGGCCGGCCGCGAACTGGGCAGCGGGCTCTACGTGTACCGCCTGAGCACCGCCGGCCGCCAGGAGGCGCGGCGCATGCTGCTGCTGCGCTGATTCGCATGATTCCAACACAAGGACTGCGGGAGCGCGCGACTCCCGCCCGAACACTCAGCTGAGGTTCACCATGAGATTGGCACTGCTGCTCCTGCTGCCGAGCCTGGCCGCCCTGGCCCAGCCGCTGCCGCTGGCCTGGCCGGATCAGCCGGACGGGACGGTCCTCTTCGTCCGCCACGACCTGCGCTTCCAGGGATCCGCCACGGCCGTGGACGACGCCCACTGGATCACGGCCTGGTGTGACATGCGCGACGGGCGCGCGCGCTTGTTCCTGCAGAAACTCGACGCGACGAATCCGGCGGCGCCGGCCTGGCACTCCGCGCCGGAGGGGCTGGGTCCGGTGGACGCGCTGGCCGGCCCGCCCGCCGCCCTGACGCCCTTCATGCCCGTGTTGGCGCCGGACGGCGCCGGCGGCGCCTTCGTGCTCTGGCAGGATGTGACCAGCGAGAACGCGGGCGATCTGTTCCTGCAGCGCGTGACGGACGGCGGCGGCCAGGGCGCTTTCCAGTGGGGTCAGGACCTGCTGCTGGCCGAGGACGTGCCGCTGCCGGTCTACGACTGCGGCGACGCCGCCAACCGCTGCCGGAGCATGTCGGACGAATACCGCCAGCTGGCGGCGGACGGTCTGGGCGGCGCCTGGGTAGCCTGGCGCGCCGCGGATCAGTTCCTGCATCTGATGCACGTCGACGGTCAGGGATTGCCGGATCCCGATTTCCCCGCCGACGGCTTGACGCTGCCGGTCAACGCCTGGGACTTCAAACTGCTGGGCGACGGACTGGGCAACGCGCTGCTGGCGCACTCGGCCGAGCTGGGAATCGAGCGGCCGCTGGGCGTGCTGGGCGTGCGCCCCGACGCGGGCTGGCTCTGGCCGGGCGGCACGCGTCTGCTGGGCGGCGAATCGCTGCTGTACTTCTCCTGCCGTCCGGCGGGCGCCGGCCGCACGCTGGCGGCCTGGACCACGGAGACGGGCCTGCGCGCCCAACTGCTGGACGCGGGGCTGGAGGACCTGTGGCAGGCCGGGGGCGTGCTGCTGGAGGACTACGGTCCGCGGGTCGTGCGGGTGGCCTCCGGCGGAGCCGCGGATCAGCCGCACGTGGTGGCCTGGGAAGATCCAACCGGCAATTGGCTGGCCCAGGTGCTGGACGGGGATGGGCATCAGGTCTGGGCGGCCCCCGCGCCGCTGGACGTGGTGGCGGACGGCAGCAATGGCGAACTCTACCACCTGGCGGTGGACGCGCACGGGCCGGCCTATCTCTTCGAAGAGGGCGACGGCCTCCATGTCCAGCGCCTCTCCGCAGGCCAGCAGCTCTGGTCGGCGGAACAGAGCCGGCTGGGACCGACGGGCCAGAGCGGCCACTCGTGGGACTTCGCGCTGCGCTCGGACGGCGGCATCCTGACCGGCTGGTCCGCGGTGGAGTCCGACGGTCAGGCGGAGCATTCGCGCCATCAACTGTCCCACCGCAATCTGCTGGGCCAGGAACAGCTGGAACCCGCGGCCGCCGCCTTCCTGGCGGAGAGCTGGCAGTCCGGCGGCGCCACGCAGCTGGGAATGGGCGGCGAACGTCCGCTGCTGACCTGGAGCGCAGCCGGCACCCTCTACCTGGCCTCCGTGGACGGGCACAGCGGGCAGCGGCGCTGGGACTACACCGAGCGGCCGGTGGGAACGCAGGCGGGTCCATATGACATGGTGAGCCTGGCGGTGGACGACGAGCTCTGGCTGTGCGGCGACGTGCTGCTGCCGGAGCAGGGCGTCTACCAGCTGCAGCTGAGTCGGGTCGACGCGCAAGGCCAGCTGCTGCTGACCCCGGTGGATCTCGCTCCGGCCGAGCCGCAGCTCCCCGGCTACTACGAGCAGTACCGTCCGCAGCTGGCCTGGGGTGGCGACCGGCTCTTCGTGGGCTATGACCTGCTCGCGGGCAACCAACTGCGGGCCCGCCTGCAATGCCTGGACGCCGCGGGAAGCCGGCTGTGGGGCGACAGCGGGCGACCGGTGGGGCTGTCCACGGACACGCAGACGACCCTGCTGGGCCTGGCGACCCAGGCGGGTGGCGAGGTGGTGGCGGTCTGGACCCGGCGCTCGGGAACGGACACGCAGTTCTACCTGCAGCGCTTCAGTCCGGCCGGCGAACCGCTCATCGCCGACAACAGCGGGCGCGGCATCCGGCTGGACCTGAACGCCGACTATCTGAGCTTCTCGGGCCAGGTGCTGCCGCAGCCGAACGGCACGCTGCTCTTGTCCCTGGGCGACACCATGGACGATCAGAACACCCGCTGGCGCGTGTTGTGCCTGACCAGCGCCGGCGACGAACTGTGGCGGCACGAGGAGACGGGCGCCGCGCTGATGGCCATGCGCGTGCTGCTGGACGACCAGCAGCGCGTCTGGCTGGGGCGTTCGCGCTACGCGGCCGAGCAAATGGACTTCCGCTTGGTGAGGCGCTCGAGCGCGGGTGTGCTGGAGCGCGAGTGGAATCTGCTGCGCTCCGCCATGGATGGCATTTATTCCTGGTCCCTGACTCACGCCGGGGAGGAGAGCGCGCTGATCACGGTAACCGAGAATGCCAATGTCGACGCGGGGATCCGAGTGTCGGGCTTCCTCCTGGCCGAAGGGCCGGAGCCCCAACTCCAGTTCAGCGACTATCTGCCGTCGCCGAAGTCGGCCAACTGGGTCGTGCAGACCCAGCCGGCACCGCAGGGAGACGTCTGGCTGGTTTGGGAGGATCGGCGCGGCATGTTGCTGGGCTACGGCGAACAGGCTCGGATCACGCGCCTGGACGTGCTGGATGCCAACACGATCGTGGACGATCCCGCCCAACCGGCGGCCTTCCGGTTGGAGCCCAACCGACCCAATCCCTTCAATCCGGAGACCACGCTGCGCTTCACGCTGGCCCAGGCCGGCCCCGTGCGGCTGGAGGTGTTCAATCTGGCCGGACAGCGCGTGCGCGTGTTACAGGACGGTGAGCTGGACGCGGGTGCGCACAGCCTGCGCTTCGACGCCCGGGACGAGGCCGGCCGCGAGCTGGCCAGCGGCCTCTACCTGTACCGCCTGAGCGCCGCCGGTCGCCAGGAGACGAGCCGCATGCTGTTGTTGCGCTGAGCGCCGTCCGCAGGCAAGCGGCTGGAAATCGAGGAAGCGCGGGGACGGTCGTCCCGGACGATCGTCCCCAACCCCAGACGGGCAACCAGGTGCGCGCCCTTCTGATCCAGGACGACCCCCCCGCGCTCCTCTTCCAGCTCCGACTGCACCCGACGGCGGGCTGCGGGACAATTGAAACACAGCGGGGCCGCGCAGACGGCCCCGGTTTATACAAGGCTCCTTCCCTACGTTTTGGCGGGCGGCGGAGCCCCCCCACCGCGAGCCTGTCACGAGTCGAGCAGCCAGGGAGCCGCCCCATGCCGCAGACCATGAACCGGGTCCTCCAGATCACGGCCGACATCTTCAAGCAGGGCGACGACACGGAGTTCCGCGAACGGCTGCGGCTGGTCCCGCCGGAGGAGCGTCCGCTGCCCGAGCGAGCGCCCCACCCCGACGAGCACGGCGCCGAGGCCCTGCAGGCCCGCCAGGACTTCCTGCGCGCCCAAGGACACGTGCTCGAGCACGTGGCAGGCCGGGGCGAGCCGCTGGATCCGCAGTCGCTGAAGGGCAACGTCGAGTGCCAGATCGGCTGGTGCCAGGTTCCGGTGGGCGTGATCGGTCCGCTGCGGATCAGCGGTCTCAACGCCAGCGGGGATTTCTACGTGCCGCTAGCCACATCCGAGGGCGCGCTGGTGGCCTCCTACGGCCGCGGCGCCCGCCTGATCAGCCGGGCCGGCGGGGCCCGGGCGGCCTGCATCAGCGAGTCTGTCTCCCGGGCGCCCTGTTTCATCTTCAAGGACATCGTCGACGCCGGGGTCTTCCTGAACTGGGTGCTGCCGCGCGTGCCCGGCTTCCGGGAGATTGTCTCACGCGAGACGCGGCACGGCGAACTGGTGGACATCAAGCTGACAATCAACGGCTCGACGCTCTTCCTCACCTTCGACTTCACCACGGGCGACGCCGCCGGCCAGAACATGGTCACGGCCGCCACCAACGCCATCTGCCGCAGCCTGGTGGAGCAGTCCCCGGTGAAGCCGTCGGCCTGGTATCTGGACGGCAACCTCTCCGGCGACAAGAAGGCCAGCATGCTCTCCTTCCTGGGAGTGCGCGGCAAGAAAGTGGTGGCGGAGGCGATCCTGCCCGCCGCGGACGTGCGCCGCGCGCTGCACTGCACGCCCCGGGAGATGGCCCGCTACAGCCACACCTCCGTGCTGGGCGGCGTGCAGAGCGGCTCCATCGGCGTCCAGGGGCACTTCTCCAACGCCCTCACTGCGATCTATCTGGCCTGCGGACAGGACGTGGCCTGCGTCTCCGAATCCGCCGTGGGGATCACGGACATGCAAGAGACCGAGGCGGGCGACCTGCAGGTCCACGTCTCCCTGCCCAACCTGATCGTGGGCACGGTGGGCGGCGGCACGCACCTGCCCACGGCCCGGGAGTGCCTGCGCCTGATGGACTGCGAGGGCGCGGGGCGGGCGCGCAAACTGGCGGAGATCTGCGCGGTGACGGCCCTGGCGGGCGAGATCTCGATCATCGGCGCGATGGCCGCCGGCGAGTTCGGCGCCGCGCACCAACTCCACCGCCACCCCCAGGCGGAGTCCGTCCGCCGTGGATGACATCCGCCGGCGCGCCGCCTTCACCTTCATCCGCTACTCCAACTGCTGGGAGGACGCGGCTATCCTGCGCGAGGCCCTGCAGCCCGCGCCCGGGCGCCGGATCCTCTCCGTGGCCTCCGCCGGGGACAACTCCTTCTCCCTGCTGGCGGCCGGGGCCCGCGTCTGCGCCGTGGACTTGAACCCCGCGCAGTTGGCCCTGGTGGAGCTGAAGCGCGCGGCGATCCGCCATTTGGAGCACGACGAGTGCCTGGCCTTCCTGGGGCTGCGGCCCGCCGGGGACCGCCCGGCCACCTGGCGGCGGCTGGCGCCCGAGCTGAGCCCGCCCGCCCGGGCCTTCTGGAACGAACGCCCGCAGCATATCGAGGCGGGGCTGATCCACGCCGGCAAGTTCGAGCGCTACTTCCGACTCTTCCGCCGCTGGGTGCTGCCGCTGCTGCACGACCGCCGCACCTGCCGCGCGCTGCTGGAGCCCAAGAGCGCGCAGGAGCGCGCCGCTTTCTACCGGGACGTCTGGGACAGCCGCCGCTGGCGCCTGCTCTTCCGCCTCTTCTTCGGCCGGACCCTGCTGGGGCGGCTGGGGCGGGATCCGGAGTTCTTCCGCTACGTGGACGAGCCCGTGGGCGAGACGATCCTGCGCCGCGTGCGCCGGGCGCTGATCGAGCTGCCCGGCGAGGACAACCCCTACCTCGAGTACATCCTGACCGGCACCTTCCAGCAGAGCCTGCCCGACTACCTGCGGCCCGCGAGCTACGCCGGGTTGCGGCAGAACCTGGAGTTGCTGGAGCTGGCCGAAGGCTCCGTGGAGGACGTGCTGGCCGCCTCGGACAGGTGTTACGACGGGTTCAACCTCTCGGACATCCTGGAGTATCTGGACGGCCCGGGCTGCGAACGCCTGCTTCGCCGCGTGCTGGAGCGCAGCCGGCCGGGCGCGCGAATCGCCTACTGGAACATGCTGGCGCCGCGCCGGCTGCCGGAATCCCTGGCCGGACGGGCGCGCTCCCTCGACGGGCTGGCCGCCGGGCTCTTCGCTCGCGACCGGGCCTTTTTCTATCGTGACTTCCGGGTCGAGGAGGTCCTGGAATGATCTCCGCCGCCGATCTCTGGAACGCCGGGCTGCTGATCGCGCTCTATCTGGGCATGGTCCTGCTGGTGGAGTCCTGGACCCGGCGCGTCCGGCCCGATCCCGAGCTGAGCCGCAAGGCCGTCCACTTCCTGGGCGGGCTGGGCACGCTCTTCCTGCCCTGGCTGATCCACTCGGTCTGGCTGGTGCTGTCGATGGCCCTGCTGTTCGCGGCCGCGCTCTACGCCGGCCAGCGCAGCGGACGCCTGCAGTGCCTGGCGGCCGTGCGGCGGCGCGGGGCGGGCAGCGCCTACTTCCCGCTGGCCGTGTTCCTGCTCTACCTGATCTGCCGCGAGGAGCGCTGGCTCTACGTGGCCTCGATTCTGGTGATCACCGTCTCCGACGCCGCCGCCGCGCTGGTGGGCGGCAGCTACGGCCGGCACAGCTTCCGGGTGGGCCACGAGCATCGCAAGAGCCTGGAGGGCTCCGTGCTCTTCCTCCTGCTCACCTTCCTGGCGATCCACCTGCCCCTGCTGCTCCTCACCGAGCTGCCGCGGGAGACCTGCGTGCTGGCGGCCCTGCTGATCTCGCTGCTCCTGACCGGCGTCGAGGCGATATCCACGCGCGGGACCGACAACCTCTACATCCCGCTCTTCACGTGTTACAGCCTGCTCAAGATCACCACCAAACCGCCCGGCGAGATCGCCTTCCAGCTGCTCAGCCTGCTGGCGATGATGGCCGTGCTGGAGATCTTCTTCCGCTCGCTGAAGCTCTTCAGCATCCGTGACTCCATCGTCTTCGTGATTTTCATCTACGGCGTCTGGTCGCTGGGTTCGATCCAGTGGTCCGTGCCCATCTTCGCCTGCTTCGCCCTCTACTGCGGGGTTCGCATGCGCGTCCCCAACCGGCGCAACTACCAGGTGGAGACCACGCCGCTGTTGCGCGTGATCCTGATTCCCCTGCTGATCCTGCTCCTGGCCAACGCCAGCGGCCGCTACCACGAGCTGTTCGGGCCCTTCCTCGCCGCCACGGTGACGGCCTTCGTCTGTGTGACCTGGGCCTACGTGCTGTTCAACCGCCAGGGAGTGTGGAACAGCCGGCCCTGGCAGGCGCTGGCGGCAGGCGCTGGCGCCGCGCTGCTGGCCGTGGGTGCCACCATGCTGCCGCAGCACCAGCCGCCGCTGGCCGCCCTGGCGCTGATCCCGCTGCTGGCCGGAGTGGCGCTGGCCGCTTATAACCTCCGCCTGCGGGGCCGCGTCCAGGAGCTGCCCGTCCAGGGCGGCGGCAGCCCCGTGCTCTGGCTGGCGCTGGGGGCGGCGATCGTCTACTGGGGCCTGCAGCGGCTGGCTCCGCTGCCCGTCTGGCAACCGCTTTCCTAACGGAGGGTACGCATGGGCGTGGAGGTGACCCTCGTCCGCAGCGCCGCCGACTGGCGGGACTTCCTGGCCCTGCCAGACAGCATCCAGGGCGGCGATCCCGACTACACGCGCGCCGCGCCCGCTGCGCTGCGGCGGCGTCTGGAAGCGATGGATTCCGCCCGCCACGACCTGTGGCTGGTCCGCCGGGAGGGCCAGCCCATCGCCCGCGTGGGCGCCTGGCTGGCAGAGGGCCTGACGGGCGTGGAAGGCGTCGCCGGGCTACTCGGGTTGTTTGAATCGCGGGATGACCTGGAGGCGGCGCGGCCCCTGCTGCGGGCCGCCCGGGAGTGGCTGCGGCAGGGCGGCGCGCGGGCGGCCTTCGGCCCGCTGGACGGCGACACGTGGCATCGCTATCGCTTCAACCTGGGGCCCCGTGACACACGGCCTTTTTTGCTGGAGCCCGTCAACCCGCCCTGGTATCCGCAGCTCTGGCTGGCCTGCGGGTTTACGGAGACGGCCCGCTACCTGTCCAAGCAGGTGCCGGACATGGCCGCCGTGCTGCCCGCCTTCGCTGGCGCGCACGCCCAGGCCCGGGCGGCGGGCTACCGCTTCCGCCCCCTGGACCCAGCCCGCTTTGAGCAGGAACTGGAGCTGCTGCATCAGCTGGCCTGCCGGATTTTTCCGGTCAACCCCTTCTATTCGCCCAGCGGGCTGGAGGATTTCCGGGACCTCTACCGGCCGCTCAAACCCGTGCTGGATCCCGGGCTGGTCTGGTTCTGCCACGACCGAAGCGGCGCGCCAGCGGCCTTCCTCTTCTCCCTGCCCGACCAGTTCGAAGCCCTGCGGAGCATGCGCGGCAGGTGCGGCCCGCTTGCCCGGCTGCGCTTCTGGCTGCGGCGACACACGGACACGCTCAACATCAAGAGCATGGGCGTTTGCCCCGAGCAGCGCGGTCAGGCCCTGGGCACTGCGCTGATCCACCAGGCCTTCGCGGCCGGGCTGGAGCGCGGTCTCCACCGGGCCAACCTCTGCCTGATGCACGAGAGCAACCGCTCCACGGGCTACGACGCCGGGCTGGGCGTCGTGTCGCGCCGCTACGCGCTCTACCGGCACGACCTGGAGGGCGCTACCTGATGGAGCCAAGCGCCAACGTGGTGGAACTGCTGCGCGCGGCCGCGGCGGAGAGTCCGGAGCGCGTCGCCCTGATCGAGGGCGCCGGGACGAGCACGCGGCGGATCACCTTCGCCGGGCTCTGGCGGCGGGTCTGCGCCTGCTCCGCCGGGCTGCGGGAGCGCGGGCTGGGTCCGGACGAGCGCGCCGTGGTCATGCTGCCCATGTCCATCGACCTCTACGCGGCCCTGCTGGGCGTGATCCACGCCGGGGCCTGCGCCGTGTTCGTGGATCCCTGGGTGTCACCGCGCCGGATCGCCGCCTTCTGCCGGTACGCGGAACCGCGGGCCTTCATCGGCGTGACCCGCAGCCACCTGCTGCGGCTGCTGGAGCCGCGCCTGCTGCGCATTCCGCTCACGGTCACCAGCGGACGGCGGCTGGGTGGCTGGCCGGCGCGCTGGACCCTGGCGGAGCTGGAGGCCGCGCCCGCCGACGAACCCGGCCACTTCCGTCGGGCGGAGGATCCGGCCCTGATCACCTTCACCACCGGATCCAGCGGCGAACCCAAGGGCGCCAACCGCACCCACGGCTTCCTGCGCGCCCAGCACCAGGCGCTGTTCCAGGCCTTCGGCCCGCCGCCGGGCGCGGCCGACCTGCCGCTCTTCCCGGTGTTCGCGCTGAACAACCTGGCCTGCCGGGCCACGTCGGTGATCCCCGAGCTGGATTTTCGCCACCTGGAGCGGCTGGACGCCGGGCGGATCCTGACTCAGTGCCGCGAGCACGGAGTGGCGTCCTGCACGGCCTCGCCGGACTTCCTGGACCGGCTGGCCGCGCACCTGTTGGCCGGCCATGGCCCCACGCCCGCGCTGCGGCGCGTGCTCACCGGGGGCGCGCCGGTGCGGGACGAGCAGCTGGACGAGTGGCAGCGGGCCTTTCCCGACGCGGAGTTGCAGGTGGTCTACGGTTCTACCGAGGCCGAACCCGTCGCCCACGCCAGCCGGGCCGAGCGGCAGGCGGCGGGCAGCGAGCGGGGTGGAATCTGCGCCGGTCGGCCGGTGCCGGAGATCCGCGCGCGCATCCTGCGGCTGGCGCCGCCAAGCGACAGCGAGCGGCCGGGCCTGGCCGACGAGATGCCGCCGGGCGAGATCGGCGAGCTGGTGGTGAGCGGCGCGCACGTCTGCCGCGACTACTTCCGCAACCCCGCCGCCACGGCCGAAAACAAGCTGCTGGACGCCGAGGGCCGGGTCTGGCACCGGATGGGCGACACGGGCTGGCTGGACGAGGCGGGCCGCTTCTGGCTAGCGGGGCGCGTGCACACAACCATCTTCCGCGCCGGACAGGCGTGTCACGCCAACTTGGTGGAGGAGCAGGCGCGGCGCCGGCTGGGGCCCGGCCAATACGCGGCGCTAGGCCGACAGGACGAACGGCAAGGCGAGCGCCTGCTGCTGGTGGTCCACACCGAGCGCCCGCCGCAATCGAGCGCCGCGGCCCTGGCCGACTTGCAGGCCGCCGGCCTGCCGGTGGACGAGCTGATCCTCCACCCCCGGCCGCTGCCGCTGGATCCGCGTCACAATTCCAAGGTGGACCATCCGGCCCTGCGCCAGGCGCTGGGCCTTCCCGCGAGGTGAACCGTGAGCCAAGTCAGCCGGCAGTCGTCCTTTCCGCGCCGCTTCCACGCCTACCTGGCCGAGCGCTTTCCGCCGCTCAACTACGGCGTCCTGATCGTCTGCTACTACTCGTCCAACCAGTTCCTGGCGCAGACCCTGGAGAACCCCGGTAGCGCGGTCCACTATTCGATCTCCTCGCTGATGGGCGCCCTGACGCTGCTGGCCATGTTCTTCCACCTGCGGGTCTTCGACGACCACAAGGACGCGGAGCGCGACCTGCGCTTCTTCCCGCAGCGCGTGCTCTCGCGCGGCCTGGTGACCCTGCGGCAGCTCAAGGTCGCCGGGGCGCTGGCCATCGGGCTGGAGCTGCTGCTGGGCGCGTGGCGCGGACCGGCCGCACTCAGTGCCGTGCTGCTGGCGCTGGGCTTCTCGCTTATGATGTTGAAGGAATTCTTCGTGCGCGAGTGGCTGAACCGGCACTTCCTGCTCTACGCCGTCAGCCACATGCTGATCATGCCGCTCTTGGCGCTGGTGGCCTACAGCTTCACCACCGGCAAGTACCCCTGGCAGGCACCGAGCTGGTTCTGGCTCTACGCCTTCGTGGGCGTGTTCGTGACCTTCAACTGGGAGATCTCGCGCAAGATTCGCGCGCCGGAGGACGAGGTGGCGGGGCTGGACTCCTACTCGCAGATCTTCGGCGCCTACGGCGCGGCCTATCTGGTGATCCTGATCCGCGTGGTGGACACGCTGCTGGTCTCGCTGGTGGGCTGGCACCTGGGCCTGAGCGCGCTGTTCTACGGCGCCCTGGCGGCCCTCTTTCTGCTCTGCCTGGTGGGCCTGTTGCAGTTCCGCTTCCGCACCAGCCGGGTCACGGCGCGCCGGATGGAGAGCTACGCCGGGATCTACATCATCGCCTTCGACCTGATCCTGGCCGTGGAGATCGCCCGGGCCTATCCCTTCCGACTTTTTTGATCCCCAGGGAGTGAGATGAATCTGTCCGCACAGCTGATCGGGCCGCGGGACGCCGCGCGGCTGGAGGTCGCCCAGGCCGGCGGCAAGGGCGCCAACCTGGCCCGCCTGCAGGCGGACGGATTCCCCGTTCCCGCCTGGTTCGGGCTGGCCAGCGGCCTGCTGCCCTGGCTGCTGGAGAACGATCCGGCCTTCGCACCGTCGGCCCGGGTCATCGCCACGTTGGTCGAGGCTGCGCCGGAGGATCGGCTGGCCGCCGGCCGCCACGTTCGTGACACACTGCTGGCGCTGGAACCGCCCGCCGCCCTGGTGCAGGCGCTGGAGGAGGCGCTGACCCGCCACATCCCGCCGGGTCGGCCCATCTCCGTGCGCTCCTCGGCCGCCGACGAGGACGGCCGGCGCGTCTCCTTCGCCGGTCTGCACGACAGCTTCCTGTTCGTGCACGGAGCCGAGGAGGCGGCCCGGCGCGTGCTGCAGGTCTGGGCCTCGGCCTGGAACGAGCGCGCCCTGGCTTACCGGCAGCGGCAGGGCCTGCCTGTGGCCGAGCCGCGCATGGCCGTGGTCCTGCAGGAAATGGTGGACGCGGCGGTGAGCGGCATCGCCTTCACGGCCAACCCCAACACGGGCAACGTGCAGGAGATCCTGATCAGCGCGTGTTACGGCGCCGGCGAGGGCATCGTCAGCGCCGGGCTGGACGCGGACCTGTTCGTGGTGGCCAAGCAGGGCGGCAGCTGGACGTCCACCCTGGCCCGCAAGACCGAGCAGCTGCGACACGCGGGCGCCGGGGAGTCCGGCCTGCGGCGGATCCCCGTCCCGGCGGAGCTGCAGGAGCGGCCCAGCCTGAGCGATCCCCAGCTGCGCGAACTCGCCCAGCTGCTGCTGCGGCTGGAGGCGCGCTTCCGCGAGCCCCAGGACGTGGAGTTCTCCCTGGACGAGGCGGGCCGGCTCTTCCTGCTCCAGGCACGGCCCGTGACCACCGTGTCCAGCGCGGGACCGGCGGCCGGCAACCCGGTGGTCTGGGACAACTCCAACATCATCGAGAGCTACTCGGGGCCCACCAGCCCGATGACCTTCAGTTTCATCCGCCACGCCTACACCATCGTCTACCACTGCTTCGCCCGCGTGATGGGCATTCCTCCGGCGGAGGTGGAGCGCAACCGCCACGTCTTTCAGAACATGCTGGGGCTGTTCCACGGCCGCGTGTATTACAACCTGCACAACTGGTACCGGCTGGTGGCGCTCTTCCCGGGCTTCCGTTACAACAAAGCCTTCATGGAGTCCATGATGGGCCTCAAGGACAAGCTGCCGCTGGAGGAGGAGAACGCCCCGGACCAGAGCCGTGCGCGCCGGCTCTTCGTGGAGCTGCCCCGTCTGCTGCGGCTGCTCTGGCGCTCGCTGGGCAACTTCCGGCGCCTGGACCGGCTGGTGGCCACCTTCCAGGCCGACTTCCACGCGCACTACTCGCGCTGGCGCAGGCTGGACTTGGAGCGCATGGCGCCCCACGAATTGCTGGCCCTCTATCGCGAGATGGAGAGCGCGCTCTTGTGGAAGTGGGACACGCCGATCATCAACGATTTCTACGTGATGATCCACTACGGGCTGCTGAAGAAGCTCTGCGCCGACTGGTGCGGGGATGCGGGCGGCGCGCTGCAGAACGACCTGATCTGCGGCGAGGGCGATATCGAGAGCACGCGGCCCACCAAACTGCTGATGGAGATCGCGCGGACCATCCGGGCGCGCCCGGACTGGCGGGCCGCCTTCGAGCAGGCCACGCCGGACGAGCTGGCCGCGAGCGTGCCCACCAGCCCGGAGCTGGCCCCGGTCTACGAACGCATCGCCTTCTACCTGGACGAGTACGGCTTCCGCTGCATCAACGAGCTCAAACTCGAGGAACCCTCGCTCAAGGAGACGCCGCGCTTCGTCTACCAGGTGATCCAAAACTACCTGCGTGCCGACGAGGAGCTCATCGACCCGGCCCGGCTGGAGGAGCGCGAGCAGGTCATCCGGCGCGAGGCCGAAGGGCGGGCCCACGCGGCCTTGGGCGGCGGACCTGCCGCGTGGCTGAAGCGCCGGATCTTCCAGTGGATCCTGGGCGGCGCGCGGCGCGGCGTGCGCAACCGGGAGAACCTGCGCTTCGCCCGCACCCGGATCTACGGCCTGCTGCGCGAGCTGCTGAACTCCATCGGCCGGACCTTCGAGCGCGAGGGCCTGCTGGATTCCTGGCGCGACATCTACCTGCTGACCATCGACGAGGTCTGGGACTTCATCCTGGGCACGGCGGTGAGCACGGATCTGCGCGGCCTGGCCGAGCTACGCCGGCGGGAATCCGACTCCTGGCGGGCGGCGGACGCCCCCGTGCCCGACGACCACTTCACCACCTGGGGCATGGCCTGCCACCGCAACGACGGCCGCGACTGGCGACCGGCGGCCACGGACTCGCCGGCGGGCGGTCTGCAGGGCATCGGCTGCTGTCCGGGGCAGGTGCGCGGAGCCGTGCGCGTGGTGGCCTCGCCCCTGGACGACCTGGCCCTGAACGGCGAAATCCTGGCGGCGGGGCGGACGGATCCGGGCTGGGTGCCGCTCTATCCGTCCATCTCCGGGCTGCTGATCGAGCGCGGGAGCATCCTCTCGCACTCGGCCATCGTGGCCCGGGAGATGGGCATCCCCACCATCGTGGGCATCGCCGGATTGCTGGCTGCGCTCAAGGACGGCCAGGTGGTGGTGATGGACGGCAGCAAGGGCCTGCTCAGCATCGAGGCAGATGGTGATGCGTGACCGTCAAGATCAGCCGGCGCTCAGGAACGGGACCGGGCCTCGCGGTTGCGCACCATCACGTAGGCGATGAGCGCGCACGCGAAGAAGAGCAGGAGCATCCAGGCGATGGCGCCCAACGTGCCCATGGCCGTCTGGTAGACTTCCAGGGTCAGGCGCTCCCAGGTGATGGTCAGCGGTTCGCCCAGCTTGTCCTCGGGCATGATGTAGCGCTCCAGCGAGTGCACGCGCACGCCGCCGGAGACCCCCACGACCAGCATGGCGAAGGACAGGTAGCGGCGCCAGACCAGCGCGATCTCGTCGGCGATGATCCGGTCCAGGATCTTGCCGATGGACTGGCGGAAGGCGCGGGCCACGGCCAGCGAGACCGCCACGGCGATGGCCAGGGTGAGTCCCATCAGGGCGAAGAACATCGGGGCCTCCTCTGCTGTGCGGCCGCCGGGCCGCCGGTGGAGTCCGGACGGCGGCAGTCCGCGCCGGCCCCAGGATGGCAATTTGCCGGCACGGCAGACGGGTTTCCCTTCGGGCAGCAGGTTCGTTTTCCCAAGTTGCGCCCGTCCCCGCCACTTGTCACACGGGAGCCACCCATGAAGCGATTGATCCTGCCCCTGGCCCTGCTGGCCGTCCAGGCCCGGGCCACCGTGCCCCAGCGCGCGGAGAATCCCTGGGAGGGCGCGCCCACGCAGTCCACGGCCGCGCTGCGCCCGGCGGCCCGCGAACTGCCCGCGCCGTTGGGGCCCTTCAGCTGGCTGCGCGAGTACGCGCAGATCGCCGCCTTCCTGGCCGATTGGCAATACCTGCAGGTCGGAAACGCCCAGTACGGCGGGATGATCGAGGCCGAGGCCGGGCCGCTGGGAAACGTGATCCAGACCGACAACACGCTGGAGGCCATCTGGGTCTGGTCGCGCTGGCGGAGCTGGACGGGCCGCGCGGACTACGACGCCCACGTGGCCGCCGCCTGGACCTACTGCCTGAACCATCCGGCCTGGCTGGAAGAGGGCGGGCTGAACGACAACTACTATCGCGCCCACAATTGCGCCTGGGGTCTGGCGGCCGCCCTGGAGTACGAAGCCGCCAGCGGCGACACCACGCGCCGGAGCTACGGCCGCACCTGCGCCACCTACATCGCGGCCCATCCGCTGCCGCTGGGCTCCGCGTCGGGAATGAATGCCATGGTCACCGGCTGGTGCGCGGGCAGCTTGTACGAATACGGCGTGGAGACCGAGCGCGCGGACCTGCGTGCGGCGGCCGTCGAGCAGGGCCTGGACCTGCTGGACTTCGTGGAACAGGATCCCGCGCGCTGGCTGGCCTGGGACGAGTGGGCCATGAGCGGCGGCACCATGCTCTGGGGCCTGTGCCGCTCCGTGTTCCGCGACGCGCCGCTCTACGGCCAGCAGTGGCTGCAGGACCACGTCTTCCAGGTGCCCGACTGGGCGGACTGGCACAACGTGGACGGCTACGATTGGGACGGCTCCTGGAACGTGGCCTACGCCAACGGTCTGTTCGCGGTGACGGAGGCGGTGGGCGACCCCGTCTCCAGCGAGCGAGCGCGCCGCATCGCCGAGAACCTGCTCTCCCACGACACGGACGACGACGGCGGGATCATGGCGGAGAGCGAGGATCCGGACACGGAGGACATGAGCTGGGTGACCTGCTACCTGGCCCGCTTCTGCGTGGCGCGGCTGGTGGGCCGGCCCGCGCCGCGGGACGTGGGGCCGCTGCGCCTGCACGGCCTGCTGGACGAGGCCGTGGTACCGGCGGGTCAGCCGTTGGAGTTGCGCGTGGTGGTGGCCAACCACGGCCTGGAGGACGCCGACAGCGTGGGCGTGGTCCTGGAGGTGGACGGCGAGACCCTGCAAACCGACGCCTTCGTGGTCAGCGCCGGGCTGGACACGCTGGACTTCGCGAGCTGGACTCCCCCCACCAGCGGGCGCCATCGCCTGCGGGCCTGGACGGTCTGGGCGGGCGATCAGCAGGCCGCCAACGACACGCTTTGCATCGACCTGAACGCCCTGGCCCCGCCGGTCACCCGCAGCGGCGCGCTGGCGGACGCCGGACGACTGCCGGCACGCCTGCGGGACGGGCGCCTGGAACTGACGCTGCCTGCGGCCGCCCCGCTGCGGATCGAGGTCTACAACCTGCTGGGGCAGCGCGTGCTGGCCTTCACAGAGGCCGTGCCGGCGCCGGGTTTGCACAGCCTGCGCTGGCAGGAGCGGGCCGCAGAACTGGCGGACGGCCTCTATCTCCTGCGCGCCGAGTCCGGCGGGCGGGTCGCCCTGCTGCGCGCGCCCCTGCTGCGCTGATCGGCCCCGTCTCCTACAGTGTGCGGCTCCGCAGCTGGCGGGCGGCCTCGACGATGGCGCGCAGTTTGCCTTCGGCGACGGCCGCGCTGTTCATGGGGCGCTCGCTGAAAGTGGCGAAGCCGCAATCCGGGTTGAGGAAGAGCTTGTCCGCGGGCATCAGTTCCAGCGCCTCTTCCACGCGCAGCAGAATCTCCGTCGGACTCTCCACGCCGGGCGTGCGGGGATTCACCACGCCCAGGCCCAGCTCCTTGTTGCCGAAGGCCAGCAAGTCACCGGCGCGCGGCGTGGCGTACTCCAGCACCAGCTGGCTGACCCGGATGCGCTGGAAGACCGGCTCCAGCGGCCGATAACTGCCCGCCAGCAGGGTTTCTTCGCGCGTGCTCCAGTTGCCGCGGCAGACGTGCAGGGCGCTGCGCGCGGCGCTCAGTTCGTGGATCAGGTCCGTCACGCGGTTGATCAGGCCCACGGCGAAGTCCAGCTCCGCCGCCGGGTCCTGGCTGGCCGCCAGCGCCGCGCACATGAAGGTGCGTGTCCGGCCCTTGGTGAAGACCAACTCCGTCAGCACGGGCTCGTCCAGCTGGATCACGGCCACGCCCAGGCCGCAGAGCTCCGCCACCTCCGCCTGCAGCAGGGCCACCACGTCCTCCGCCAATTCCTCCTTGGAGGCGTAGACCCCGCGGGTGAGTTCGGGCACCCAGAACGCACGGGTCAGGATATAGGGGCCGGGCAGGGTCACCTTGAGCTGCTTGTGGGTCACGCTCTTGAGGAACCGCGCGTCTTCGGCGGCCAGGGGCTCGCGCCGGCGCAGGCGACCCGTGCAGGTGGGGTTGCGGATGGCCGTGGCCGGCACGTCCAGGCTCTCCAACAGCGTCTCGAAGCCCTGGCGGTCCTCCACGTGCTCCAGCAGTTCGGCCAGGGTCATCAGGGTCACGCCGTCCAGGCGGTCGGCGACGAAGGAGTAGAAGTTGTCGCGGGTCAATTCGCCGTCGGTGACCAGATCCACGCCCGCAGACTCTTGCAGCTCCACGCAGCGCCGGACCTCGTCCCGCGCCAGTTCCAGAAAGCCCACGCGCGGCAGCTCGCCCGACCGCAGCCGTCGCTGGGCGTGGAGCAGTTCACGGCTGCGCGGCCAACTGCCCACCATGGTGACGGGAAAGAGCGGCAACGTCGGCCTCATGCGCGGCTCCACTCGCCCGCCGCGCGACGCTCGAAGAAGCGCAGGGTATCCACGGCGCGTCCCAGCGGGCCGAATCCGCTCTGTCGCCCCGGTCGCCACTCCTTCAGGCCCTCCATGTCCATCATCTCGCGCTGGGCCGGGTCGGAGTAGTCCATCCCGAACAGGACCTCCAGCCAAGCCTGCTGTTGTTCCAGCGGGAAGTCCCCGCGCACGGTGAAGATGCAGTGGTCGAATGGCTCGGTGCTCAGCAGCACGCGAAAGGCCGCGGAGTCCAGGCTGCCATCCGCACACCAGGCCTGCCAGTTGAGATCCAGCAGGGCCGCCGCCTCCACGTCGCCGGACTGCAGCGCCAGCAGGGCATCGCGCTCGCCGCCCACGTGGTCGCCGTGTTTGCCCACCAGCACGTCGAAGCGCGAGGCCGTGAAGTCCCGGCCCTCGACGAGTCCCGCCTCCGCCAAGGTCTGCAGCGGGATCAGCGTGGCCTGCGGGCTGTCCCAGGCGCCCAGGCCCACCCGGCGGCCGCGCAGGTCCGCCACGGAGCGGATGCCCGAGTCCGCCCGCACCACCAGGTGCGAGATCCGGTCCTGATCCGTGTCCCGCATCGCGATGCCCCGGCAGTCGCCCCCGGTGCGGCGCTGCATGTCGAGCCAGGCCAGGGGCGAGTTCCAGGCGATCTGGAACTGGCCCTGGAGGTGGCTCTCCACCATCAGTTCGTAGTTGTTGTAAAAGACCGTGTCCAGCGGGCATCCGTGTTGCCGGAAGTACTCGGCGATGATCTCCCAGATGAGGACCACCTTGGGATCGTATACCACGGCCCCCACCAGAATGGGCTTGCTCATGTCCTGCTCCTCGTTGTCCTGTTCGTGATGCCGGCGCGGATCTCGTCCCGCGCGGGTGATCACCTGTGTGTCTCAACCAGCCGGTCCTTCCCTAGCGCCCCACGGCGGAAACCGCCGCCCTGCCGCCTGCGGCGAAAGGGGCTACCCGAACACCGGCAGGCCCACCAGCGCGCGGCCCACGAATTCGCGGATGGCGTCGGAGGTGGGGGCCATGACACTCATGGCGCGGCAGTCGCGGAAACAGCGTTCCACCTCCAGGTGGCGGCTGAAGGCCGCGCCGCCGCAGGCCAGCATGGCCAGCTCCGTGGTCTCCCGCGCCGCGTCCGCCGCGGAAGCCTTGCTCTCCAGCACCAGCAGGGTGGTGGCCTCCGTGGGCTCCTCCACGCTGTCCAGGGTCACGCTGATGTGGGCCCGGGCTCTGTCGGTGATGATGCGCATCTGCGCCAGCCGCGCACGCAGCACGGGCAGGTCGCTGAGCGCCCAGTCCAGGTGCTGCAGGCGGCTGGAGGTCAGGTGTCCGGTAGTGAGGCGGATGGAGGCCTCGGCCAGCCCGGTGGCGATGACCGCGCAGCCCAGTTGGAACACCGGCAGCACCACGCCCAGCATGATCTCCAGGGCGCCGCCCGCCGGACCCATGCGCCGTTCCGCCGGAATGCGGCAGCCGGCCAGGGTCATGGGGTTGCTGGCGTTGCCCCGCAGGCCCACGCCGTCCCAGCCTCCCGTGATGGTCCAGCCCGGGTCGCCGGCCTTCACCAAGTAAAGGTCGATGCCTTCGCCTCCTGCTCCCGTGCTGGTGGCGACATAGCCGTCCGCGTGGCCGGCGGTGGTCACCCAGCTTTTCACCGCGTCCAGCACCACCGTGTCGCCCTCCGCGCGTGCCGTGCCCACCGGCGCCCAGAAGTGACTTCGGCTGCCCTTCTCGCTCCAGGCCAGGGTGCTCAAATGGCGCCCCGCGGCCACCTCGCGCAGTAGGGCCGGGAAGGGCCCCGCCGGGTTGCGCGCCGCCTCCGCCACGTAGCACGAGCTGCCGCACAGGTGCATGAGGAAGACCATGGCCGTGCTGCCGCAGCGCTGGCCCAGTTCCTCCAGGACCGCCATGGCCGCGCGCAGGCGCAGGCCCTGCCCGCCGTGCTCCACCGGCACCAGCAGGCCGAAGAGGCCCGCCTCCGCCAGGGCCTGCAGCGACGCGGAGGGGAAAACTCCCTCCCGATCCACCCGCACGGCGTGGGGTGCGATCTTCTCGTCCGCCAGGGCGGCCGCACGGGCCACCAGCAGCTGTTCTTCCACTGTCAAGCGATACATGGGAACTCCTTTTGTCAGATGAGTTTGAGTTCGATGTTCACGGGGCAGGCCCGGCGCAGGGTCTGCAGCAGGGGCGAGGTCCGGCTCGCCGCCTGCCAGCAGGCCGTGGCCGTCTCGTCCTCCCCCTCGTCCAGGAAGCCCGTCAGGTAGCAGGAGCCGCTGACGCCGGCCAAGGCCGGCGAGCCCTCGGCGCCACGCACGCCCAACGCGGCCAGCGGATCCTCCAACTCGGCGCGCAGGCTCAGCTCCAGGGATTGCACTTCAAGGCCGGTCCGGCCCAGCTCCGCCTGCAGGCGCAGCACCAGGTCTGAGCCCAGCGCGGCCAGCAGCAGGTCCAGCGAGGATGGATGCCGATCCCGCCGGCCGAGGCCGAGCGGGGAGTCGCTCAGCAGGTCGTGGCCGCGGGTTTGCGCGCGGGCGGGGCCGTCTGTGCCGGCGCGAACTCGCGCCGTCCAGGTTGTGCCCGTCACGTGGAGTGACCGATGTGGGGAAGCGGTCGTGGCATGGGGATGAACCTACGATCCGGTTCGCCCCGCCGCCACTGTGTGAAGAACTAAACAACGCTGTGTGACACAATCGGCGGCCATGGTTCAAAGGGAACGGGGGCCTGGGGCCCCCGCTCGTGCGATCAACAGGCTGCTCTGTCGCGCCCTAGGGCAGGAAGAGCACGCGGGTCACGGCGCGCAGATCGCCCAGCCGGGCCTCCACCAGATAGACGCCGCCCGCCAGGGCTCCGCCCTCGAACAGGAAGCTCCGCGTGCCCGCCGAGCTGGGGCCGTCGTAGAGGCGCCGCACGCGCTCGCCGCGCAGGTTGTAGACGCTTAGCTGCAGTTGGCCAGCCTGGGGGATCCGCAGGGACAGCCGCGTGGAGGGGTTGAAGGGATTGGGCGTGGCGGAGAGGATCTCCAGCCTCTGGGGCCGCCGGGCCGGTTCCACGCCCGTCTCTTCGTAGGCCTGGGCCGTGGTGATCAGCAGGGCCGTCTGGTTGCCCAGGGTCTGGGCGCCGGTGGCGTATTGGCCGTTGAAGGCGTACTCCAGTCCGGCCTGCTGGTCCGGCCGCTCCACGCCCACAGTGAAGAAGTGGTCGCCCAGGGTGGTGATCACGTCCTGGTACTGCAGCAGGATCTCGCCGTCCCCGGTGGGCGTGGGCCAGTAGGCGGGATCCCGCAGGATGGCCTGGAACCAGTTGTCCTGGTAGGGGTGGCCCGTGTGCTGGAAGTTGTTCCACTGCACGACGAAGATGTGCTGGTCGGCATCGTAGTAGCGGTAGCAGTGGCCGAAGCGGCTGCTGCCGAAGTAGTTGTAGAGGTCGGCCCAGAAGACCGCCAGCATGGCGTTGGGCCCCTGGGCGGCGGGAATCGGTGTGTTCAGCCCCAGGATGTGGTCGTGCTGGTCGCCCATGGCCAGCCAGCCGTTGGAGCAGATGGTCAGACTGTCATAGTCCACGCCGTAGAAGCGGAAGGTGAAGGGCAGAGCCACAGCCTGGCTGACGCCGTCCAGGCCCTCCTCGTTGAAGGCCACGCCCTCGTCGTTGAGGATCACCTCCGTGCCCGTCTGGGCGATGTTCACCCACTGGTAGTCGGGCGCGGCATCGCCGCTGTCGTCGTGGTGGTAGATCAGGTAGCCGTGCTCGTCGGGACCCACGGGGTCGGTCAGGGCCACCTGCCCGATCTCCAGCGAGAAGGGCAGGCGCGCCGCAGTGGAACCGTCCGCGCGGAAGAAGACCGCCTCCAGCGGCAGCTGGGAGCCGTCCAGCACGGCCTCGTCGATCCGCACGCGGAAGGGCCCGGCCTCGCCGGTCGCGCCGGGGGCCAGGAGTTCGCACGTCGCCGTGCTGTCCAGCACGGTCAAAGCGCCGGAGAGCGCGAACAGGCGGCCCCACGCGGCGTCCAGCGCCAGCGGTCCGGCGTTGTGCAGCTCCAGCAAGAGTTCGCCTTCGTCGCCGGCCTCCAGTTCGCCGGGATCCGAGAGCAGGCCGGCCAGCTCGGGCAGGGCGCCCACAGCGCTCAGTCGCAGGACGTGCCGCCAGAGCTCGCCGCCCTGGGGGTCGCGCAGGCTCAGCTCCAGCGCCAGCTCCTGGCCGTGCTCCACGCTGGGCGCCACCAGCAGGCTCAAACCCTCCACCTCCAGGCTGGCGCCCGCACCCAGCTCCGGCAGCTCGTGGGAGTCCGTCAGCACGCTGCAGCGTTCGTCCAAGGCCCGCAAATGCAGGGTCTGGCCCGCCGGGCTGCCGGCGTCGCCCACCTCGCCCAGCAGGATGCGCAGGCCCAGCGTGTCCCCGGCCGCCACGGCCAGGCTGTCCTCCAGCAGGCTCCACTCCAGCAGTTCGGTCAGCGCCTCGGCCTGGCCGGGCGAGAAGTCCACGCGCCAGGGGATGTGATCGTCGGCGTGGGCCACCAGCCGCAGGGGCTCGGCGGGCAGCGGGGCCGTCTCCAGCTCCACGCGGCCGCTCGCGTCCGTCCGGCCCAGGGCCAGAATCTCGCGCTCCGCGTTGCTCAGGCAGACCCAGATGTCGGCGGCGGGCTGGCCGTCGCCGGCCTGCAAGTCCACGTCCAGGCGTGTGACACCGCGGGCCGGGGTCGTCCACTGGGGCGCGGCCAGGGCCTGCTGCTCGCCCAGCCGCAGGCGCGTGCCCGGGTCGCCCAGCAGGTTGTAGGCGTAGAAGTAGAAGCGCACGTTGGTGCCCTGGTTGGTGGAACCCGGGTCGTACCACACGCCCTGGCGGTCGTTGGGGAAGCAGCGCCACAGCTCGCCCTTGCCGCGCTCCAGCAGGGCGCCCACCTCGCGCACGTCCTCGCGCAGCAGGCCCTGGTAGATCCCCAGGTCGATGCAGTTGTTCCACTTGGAGTGCGTGTCCTCCTCGGAGGGGCCGATGAAGGCCACAGCGCCGGTGGGCTCGCTGCCGGAGCCGGCCCGCAGGAAGCCCTCGCCCAGGCAGGGGTCGTAGTTGGTGTTGGCGAAATCGCCGCCGCCGCAGACGATGCTGGTCACCAGCGGCCACATGCCGAAGTTGCTCAGGTCGTCCATCTGGTCCACGCCGAACTGCGGCCCGTTCCACTTCTCCCGGTAGCCGAAGCCGCGGTAGTTCACCACGGTGCGCCCGCCGTTGAGCATGCTGGTGACCACGCCGGGCGGCAGCGGATTTTGATAGCGGTCGTTGCGGATGGTGTCCACGGCGGCGAAGCCGACCTCCAGCAAGTGCTGGCGGATGGCCAGCGAGGTCTCCCGCCGGCTGCCCGCGCCGGAGACGTCGTAAATCACTGCGCCCTTGCGCGTCCACTGGTCGTCCACCTGGGTGGGTTGCTGATCGTAGAGCAGCAGCCGGTTGACCATCACCGAGAGCTGGTTGGCGTTGTCCGCCGGCAACCGACCCACCAGGATGTCCGAGAAGTAGTCGTCGCCCTCCAGCATGCCCAGCGAATGGTCGCTGACGATGTTGCGGCCCCAGGCGTCCTCGGCGTACTGGCCGCCGGGCACCAGGTCGCCGGGCACGTGATACTCGTTCTGCGAGATGTTCATGTCGCCCACCAGCAGCAGGTAGTCCAGGCCTTCGCCGGACAGCAGCTGCTGGGCCAGCACCTGGATGGGCTCCCAGTTGTTGCCCGTGACGCCGATGGACTCGCTGCTGCGGACGTCCACCACGTAGCCCTGGCTGCGGCGCCAGTCCACCCATTCATCCAGGTAGGAGAGCGAGCTGTTCTTGCCCACCACCAGGTAGCGGCCCAGGGGCAGTTCGCCCGTGCGCGCCGCGGCCTGCCGCTCCACCAATCCGCCGTTGAGGGCCCGTTCCCGGGCGCGCTCGACTTGCAGGAGCGAGCGACAGCCCCGGCCCGGGGCGGGGTTGTGCACCTGGCCGACGTCGAAGGTGACGCGCAGGACCAGTTCCTCCAGCCGCGCGCCCTGCGCCGAGAGCGGCGCCACGGAGAGGGCGCTGTAGCGCTGGCCCAGCCAGAGCACGGGCGCGCCCAGCGACCAGCAGGCCGGCGTCGGCGCGGCGCCATCCGACCAGCGCTCGACCAGCACCTGGGCCACGGGGTCGGCCGCCGCCGGCAGCGCCAGCCAGGCGCCCAGATTCAGCGGGGCCGCCTCGGGGTCCGGCGCCGCCAGGTCCGGCAGCTGACCCGCCCGCTCCGGGGACAGGCTCAGGCGCAGCTCCAGCCCCTGGTCGCTCTCGCTCAGCAGCTCCACGCGCCAATCACCACTGGCGGGCACCCAGCGGTCTTCCGTGGCCCGGCCTGCCCGGGCCAGTACCAGAACGATGGCCATGAACAGCAACAAGTTGCGTTTCATCAAAGCTCTCCCGGGCTGAATCATGCACAAATCGCGAGGATCATGAACGCAATCGCGGGGCCAATCAATGTGTCAGCTTCGTGTCGGTGAATCCTGAATCAAATCCGCTTGGGACAGGCAACACTTTGTGAAGTCTGGTTGCCCACTTGTCCAGCATTCCCCCCGCTGAATCCAGCAAAGCCGACGACCGATAGAGCGCAAGCAGACCGTCCGAGCGGGACGGCCGCCCCGCGAAGCGAAGGAAGGTCCATGGACGAGGAACACCGCGAATTGCTGGCCGGCTTTCTGGTGGAGAGCCGCGAGCTGCTGGACGAGGTGGAGCCGGAACTGATCCGGCTGGAGAAGGATGCCCAGGCCGGCGAGGTGCAGGGCGACACCCTGGACAAGGTCTTCCGGCTCTTCCACTCCCTCAAAGGCGGCGCCGGGATGCTCAACCTGGGCACTATCCAGCAGGTCACGCACAAGGCCGAATCCATCCTCAGCCTCTATCGCAAGGGCCAGGCCAAGCCGGTGGGCCGCCAGATCGACCTGCTCAACCGCAGCTGCGACTTCGTGCGCCAACTGCTGGACCTGGTGGAAAGCCAGGGCCACGACCAGGGCCGCGAGTCCGAGGCCCACGAGCTGGGCAGCCTGCTGACCCTGGTGCGCGAGTGCCTGGAGCGCGGCGAGGACGGTTCCAGGTGTTTGGACGAGGCCTTCGGCAGCCCGCCGTCCGCCGAACCCGAGCCTGTGCCCGCGCCGGTCGCCAGCCCGGCCCCGGTGGCGGACTTCCAGGTGCTGATCACCGACGAGCTGATCCAGCAATTCCTCACGGAATCCGAGGAGCTGCTGGCCAGCGCCGAGGAGTCCATCCTCAGCCTGGAGAAGCACCCCGAAGACCCGAACCTGCTGGACACGGCCTTCCGGGCCTTCCACAGTTTCAAGGGCAACTGCGGGATCATGGGCTTCGGCGACCTACAGCGGCTCAGCCACCAGGTCGAATCTCTGCTGGACCGCGTGCGCCAGCAGCACCTGACCCTGAACAGCGGCATGCACAGCCTGCTGCTCAGCTGCTTCGATTTCATCCGCGGCGCCCTGACCCGCCTGAGCGAGACCAAGGACGCCTCGCTGCCGGCCGTGCAAGGCCTGCTCAGCATGCTGCGGGACGCCGCCGAATCCTACGACGCGCCGCTGCCCATCCAGCCCGTGGAGGCGGCCCCGGCGCCCACCGCGCCGCCCGCGCCGGAGCCGATTCTGCTGGAGCTCGCCGCCGCGCTGGTCCCGCCGCTCGTGGCACCCGCCCCCGAGCCCGCGCGGAGTGATGAGGGCGCCAAGTCCGCCGCGCCTGCCGCAGCCGCGCCTGCTGCCGCCGCGTCGCCCTCCTCCTCCGCCACGCCGCGGCCCAGCATCCGCGTGGACGTGGACAAGCTGGACCGCCTGCTGGATCTGGTGGGCGAACTGGTGATCGCCGAGACCATGGTGGCGCAGAATCCCGATCTGACCCAGTCGGGCCTGCCCCTGGACCGCTTCGAGCGCAGCGTGCGCCAGCTGGAGAAGATCACGCGCGACCTCCAGGACGTCTCCACCTCCATCCGCATGACCACGCTCTCCGGGTTGTTCCGGCGCATGCCGCGCCTGGTGCGCGACCTGGCCGTGCGCACGGGCAAGCAGGTGGAGCTGCTGATGAGCGGCGAGGAGACCGAGGTCGACCTGACGCTGATCGAGAAGATCTCCGACCCGCTGGTCCACATCATCCGCAACAGCCTGGATCACGGCCTGGAGACGGCCGCCGAGCGCGTGGCCGCCGGCAAGAGCCCCCAGGGCACCGTGCACCTGAGCGCCCGCGTGGTGGGCAGCGAGGTCTGGATCCTGGTGGAGGACGACGGCCGCGGCATGAACCGCGAGCGCATCCTGGGCAAGGCCGTCGAGCGCGGCCTGATCCCGGACGACGGCGCGGGCATGTCCGACGAGCAGGTCTGGGCCCTGGTCTTCGAGCCCGGCTTCTCCACGGCCCAGCAGGTGACGGACGTCTCCGGCCGCGGCGTGGGCATGGACGTGGTGCGCCGCAACATCGAAAGCATCAGCGGGCGCGTGGACATCCGCAGCAAGCCCGGCCACGGGTCCACGGTCATCCTGCGCATCCCGCTCACCCTGGCCATCACGGACGGCATGATCCTGCGGGTGGGCGACAACCGCTACGTCATGCCGATCATCCACATCCGCGAGAGCCTGCAGCCCGCCGAGGCCCAGGTCACGCGCACCATGGACGGAATGGAGATCCTGCGCATCCGCGGCGAGCTGCTGCCCGTGCTGCGCCTCCACGAACTCTTCGGCATCCCGAGCCAGCACCAGGAGCTGGGCGCGGGCATCGCGCTGGTGCTGGACAACGAGGGCCGCACCCTCTGCCTGTTCGTGGACGAGATCCTGGGCCAGCAGCAGATCGTGGTCAAGGGTCTGAGCCGCTACCTGGGTGCCGTGGCCGGCGTGAGCGGCTGCACCATCCTGGGCGACGGCGAGATCAGCCTGATCCTGGACATCCACGGGATCTTCGACCAGGCCTTCCGCACCGTGGGACAAGAATCGATCCGCAGCGCGGTCCCCCCCCGGGACGTCGCTCGCCAGCACATCTGATCCGAGTTGCGAGGTTTTCGATGAAGTTGAACGACCTGTCCATCCAGACCAAACTGGGCGCCATGTTCGGCACCATCGTGTTGATGGTGATGGTGGGCGCCGCGGTGGTGGTCCAGCAGACCGGCAAGCAGCTGGACGACTCCAAACTGGTCAACCTGGCCGGCCGCCAGCGCATGCTGGTGCAGAAGATCACGCGCCTGGCCACGGACTACCAATTGATGGCCGTGACCGGCATGCCACCCGAGGTGATCAGCTCCATCCAGCGCGAGCTGGACGAGACCATGATCCTGTTCGAACACACCCAGGACGCCCTGCGGGACGGGGACGACAAGCTGGGCATCGAACCCATCGGGCACGCCGCGCTGCGCGCCGACCTGGACAGCGCCAAGGTGATGTGGAAGGACTTCGACGACCAGCTGCACTTCATCATCCGCAGCCCGGCGGGATCGCCCGAGGCCCTGGCGGCCGTGACCTTCCTGCGGGCCAACCACCAGTCCATCATCGGGCAGTACAACGACATCACCACGGGCTTCGAGGAGGCCAGCACCAACAACGTGAAGCTCGTGCGGGCCCTTATCCTGCTGGCCATCCTGGGCACCTCCTCCGTCTCCGTGGTCTCGGTGCTGCTCGCGCGCAAGATGATCTCGCGGCCCATCACGGAGCTGGCGGACGTGGCACGCCAGGTGGAGTCGGGCAACCTGGACCTGGTGCTGAAGGTGAAATCCGCCGACGAGATCGGGCAGCTGCGCTCCTCGATCAACGAGATGATCGCCGGGCTGAAGCGCGGGCGCGGCGAGACCCAGCACGCCGCGGCCCAGGCCGAGGGCATGGTGGAGCGCATCCACCAGACGGTGGCCGCGCTGCAGCAGGGCCACCTGAAGGAACGCGTGGACACCCGGGGCGCCGAGGGCAAGTTCCGCCAGCTGGGGCTGGGCGTCAACAGCGCGCTGGACACGCTGACCAGTCCTATCCACCAGACCAGCCAGGTCCTGGCCCAGTACGCCAACGGCGACTTCTCCGCCGAACTGCGCGACCTGCCGGGCGAGCTGCAGCAGCTGCCCGACTCCCTCAAGCACATCCGCGAGAACCTGGAGCTGCTGATCCAGGAGATCATCTCCGTGGCCGAGGCCGTCCAGGAGGGCCGCATGAGCAGCCGCGGCCAGGCCGCCGAATTCCAGGGCAGCTACCGCGTGGTGATCGAGCGCTTCAACCAGAGCCTGGACGCCATCGGCAAGCCCTTCGCCGCGCTGAACACCAGCCTGGAGCAGGTGGCCGGCGGCGACCTGCGCAGCCGGATGGAGTGCACCACCGGTCACGACATCGGCGTGCTGACCGCGCGCTACAACGACACCATCGCCTCGATGGAGCAGGTGCTCGCCCAGGCCAAGGGCATGGTCCAGAGCGTGGACCTGGGCTCGCGCCAGGTGTCCGACACCAGCCAGGCCCTCTCCCAGGGCGCCACGGAGCAGGCCGCCGCGCTGGAGGAGATCAGCTCCAGCCTGATCGAGGTGGCGGGCCAGACCCGCACCAACGCGGCCAACGCCAGCCAGGCCAACCTGCTCTCCAACAAGGCGCGCGACGCCGCGCACCGGGGCAACCAGCAGATGCAGCGCATGCTGGAAGCCATGCAGGACATCAGCAAATCCTCCAAGGAGATCAGCCGCATCATGAAGGTGATCGACGAGATCGCCTTCCAGACCAACCTGCTCAGCCTGAACGCCGCGGTGGAGGCGGCCCGGGCGGGCGCCCACGGCCGCGGCTTCGCCGTGGTGGCCGACGAGGTGCGCAACCTGGCCCAGCGCAGCGCCAAGGCCGCCCAGGAGACCAGCGAGCTGATCGAGGGCAGCGTGCGCGTGATCGACCAGGGCGGCAGCATCGCGGCGGAGACCGCCGGCGCGCTGGCCGAGATCGTCACGGGCATCACCCAGGCCGGCGACCTGGTCAGCGAGATCAACAGCGCCTCCAGCGAGCAGTCCACGGCCATCGAACAGGTGACCGAGGCCCTGAAGCAGATCGACGAGGTGACCCAGACCAACACGGCCTCCGCCGAGGAGGGCGCCTCGAGCGCCCAGGAACTGAGCAGCCTCGCCGGACGCCTGCGCGACGAACTGGGCCGCTTCCAGGTGAGCGGCGAAGCGGTCCGTCAGCCCGCGGCCGCTGCTCCGGCGCGCTCCGCGGCCCGGGCGACCCGTCCCGCCGCCAAGCCGGCCCGCAGCACGCGCGGCGTGCCCCGTCCGGCCAGCCGCCCGGCGGCGCCGCCGCCGGACGAGGGCAAGGGCTGGGTGGACCTGGAGTCCCCGCTGCGGCCGGAGGACATCATCCACCTGGACGACCACGACTTCGGCGAGTTTTAGGAGAGGCCCATGAGCACGCTTGACCGGCTGATCGCCGACGCGGAAGACTCCGTCGACACCCTGGACCAGAAGCACCTGACCTTCCGCCTGGGCAGCGAGGATTACGGCATCCCCATCGCGGCGGTGATCGAGATCATCGGCATCCAGCCCATCACCGACCTGCCCGAGGTGCCGCCCTGGATCCGCGGCGTGGTGAACCTGCGCGGCCGCGTGGTGCCCGTGATGGACGTGCGTCTGCGCTTCGGCATGCCGGCCCGCGACTACGACGACCGCACCTGCATCATCGTCGCCAGCATGAACGGCGAGAACGTCGGCCTGATCGTGGACGCCGTGCGCGAGGTGATGAGTATCCCGCCGGAACAGGTCACGGCGCCGCCCTCGGTGGGCAGCTCGGCGGCCAACCAGTACATCCACGGCCTGGGCATGACCGGCGAGCGCGTGGTGATCCTGCTGGACACGGGGCGCCTGCTCTACGGCGAGGCCCACGAGCGGCTGGGCGCGGCGCTGCGGTAGACGGGGGACCGGTGCTCGTCCGGTCCGAAGTGGCAAGCGAGCAGGTTCGGCAGATTCCCAGAGGCGATGCGTGGTCCTCGAACTCTCCCAGGATGCGTTCTCGCGGCTCAGCCGCCTGGTCTACGATCGCTTCCGCATCCTGCTCACCGAACGCAAGCGCTCGCTGGTGGTCAGCCGCCTGAGCCGCTTCGTGCAGACCCAGGGCTTCGAGCGCTTCGAGGACTACTTGGACTCCGTGGAGGACGACCGCTCCGGCCGCGCCGTCTCCGAGCTGGTGAACCGCCTCTCCACCAACTTCACCTTCTTCAACCGCGAGCCCGCCCACTTCGAATTCTTCCAGCGCACCTTCCTGCCGGAGCGCGACCGCGCGGCACGCGGCGACAAGCGTCTGCACATCTGGGTGCCGGGCTGTTCCAGCGGCGAGGAGCCCTGGATGCTGGCCATCTGCCTGTCCGAGCACTACGGCCCAACGGTGGCCCAAAAGGCCGCCATCCTGGCCACGGACATCTCGGCGCGCGCGCTCTCCACGGCCCTGGAGGGCCTCTACAGCGGGGAGAACACCAGCCGGCTGCCCGCCAGCCTGCGGCACAAGTACTTCGACGAAGTGGGGCCGGACTCCTGGCGCGTCAAGGACGGCCTGCGCAACCTGGTGCTGTTCCGCCGGCTCAACCTCAACCGGCCCTCCTATCCCTTCCGCCGGCCCATGGACGCGATCTTCTGCCGCAACGTGATGATCTACTTCGACCAGCAGACGCGCGAAGCCCTCTCCCGGCGCTTCCACCTCAACCTGCTGGCCGACGGCTGCCTGTTCATCGGCCACTCCGAGACCATCGAGAGCACGGAGTTGTTCTCCCGCGTGCTGCCGGCCATCTATCGGCGGAAGGAGACGGCGTGAGCGGCCGCCGCGTCCGCGTGCTGGTGGTGGACGACTCCGCCCTGGTGCGCGCCGTCCTGACCCAGGGCCTGGCGCTGGATCCGGAGATCGAGGTGGTGGGCAGCGCCAGCGATCCCTTCGTGGCCCGGGACCGCATCGTGCAGCTCAGGCCCGACGTGCTGACCCTGGACGTGGAGATGCCCCGGATGGACGGCGTGGAGTTCCTGCGCCGCCTGATGCCGCAGCATCCCCTGCCCGTGCTGATGGTCAGCGCGCTGACCGAACGCGGGGCGCAGATCACCATGGAGGCGCTGGAGGCCGGCGCCGTGGACTTCGTCACCAAGCCGGCGGCGGACGTCCAGCGCGGGTTGGGCGAGATGCTGGCGGAGCTGCGCGAGAAGGTCAAGGCCGTCTCCCGCGCGGACGTCAGCCGCTGGAAGACCGGCGCCGCCCAGCCCCGGCCCCGGCCCGCGGCCACCCGCGCCCTGGCCGTCACCACCGACAAGATCATCGCCGTCGGCGCCTCCACGGGGGGCACCCAGGCCGTGCGCGACTTGATGAGCGGCTTTCCCGCCGACATGCCGGGCACGGTGATCGTGCAGCACATGCCGCCGGGCTTCACGCGCCTCTTCGCCCAGAACCTCGACCTGGTCTGCGCCATGACCGTGCGCGAGGCCCGCGAGGGCGACCGGCTGATTCCCGGCCTGGCACTGGTGGCGCCGGGCGACCAGCACCTGCGCGTGGTGCGCAGCGGCGGCACCTATCTGGTCAAGCTGGACTCCGGCGAGAAGGTCAACGGCCACCGGCCCAGCGTGGACGTGCTGTTCCAGAGCGTGGCCCGGGACGTGGGCGCCAACGCCACGGGCGTGATCCTGACGGGCATGGGCGGCGACGGCGCCAAGGGGCTGCTGGAGATGCGCCAGGCGGGCGCCCGCACCCTGGGCCAGGACGAGCGCAGCTCCATCGTCTACGGCATGCCCAAGGTGGCGGCCGAACTGGGCGCGGTGGAACAGCAGGGCAACCCCGCCGCGCTGGGCGACCGGCTCGTCTCCTTCTTCGAGAAGCGGCCATGAACACGCTCTACGCCGGCATCGGCGAACTGGTCGTGAGCAAGAGCGCGCAGGACGAGCTGAAGACCATGGCCCTGGGCTCCTGCGTGGGCGTGATCCTGCTGGATCCCGTCAACCGCATCGCCGGCCTGGTCCACGTGGCCCTGCCCGAGGCCAGCATCAACCCCGAGCGCGCCCAGCGCAAGCCGGGCAGTTTCGCGGACACGGCCATCCCCGCCCTGCTGGCGGAGGTGCGCCGCCTGGGCTGGAACGGCCAGAGCCGGGTGATCATCAAGCTGGCCGGCGGCGCGACCATCCTCGACGCCAACAACACCTTCAACATCGGCAAGCGCAACCTCCTGGCCGTGCGCAAGGCGCTCTGGGAGCACCGCCTGGCCCCCCTGGCGGAAGAGACGGGGGACTCCATCAGCCGCACGGTGGTCGTGTCCATCGCCACGGGGAAAGTGCGCATCTCCACCCCGGGGCGGGAGGATCATTACCTATGATCAACGCCGACGTCCTGGCCGCGCGCGTCCAGCAGGTGCCCCTGCTCAGTCCCGCCGTGCGCAAACTGATCGTCATGCTGGGGAACCCGGCCGCCAATCTGCGGGAGATCTCGCAGCTGGTGGAGATCGACCCCGCCCTGACCATCCAGGTGCTGCGCGCGGCCAACGCCGCCTTCTTCCACCGGGGGATGGAGATCCGCAGCGTGCAGCAGGCGGTGTCGCATCTGGGCGAGGAGCTGGTGTTCAGCGTGGCGGTCCGCACCTGTGCGGGCGACGTGATGAACCACCCGCTGCAGGGCTACATGGCCGACGACACCTGCCTCTGGTCGCACAGCGTCTACACGGCCCTGGCCGCGCGCCAGCTGGCGCACCTGAACTCCGAGGGCCCCGAGCCGGACCTGGCCTACACGGCGGGCCTGCTGCACGACATCGGCAAGGCCATCCTCTCCGACTGGCTCTGCCGCGCGCCCGGCTCCGTCGCCCGGCGGGTGGCGGATCCCGGCGACCACGAGTTCATCCAGATCGAGGAGTCGCTGCTGGGCATCAACCATCAGAGCGCGGGCCACGCGCTGGCCCGGCACTGGATGCTGCCCGAGGTGATCTGCGACGCCATCCTGCATCATCACAAGCCCGGGCTGGCCGGCCCCAAGTCCGCGTGGCTGGCCGAGATCGTCCACGTGGCGGACCTGCTGGCCCTGATGGCGGGCTTCACCACGGGCGCTGACGCCCTCAACTACCGGCTGGATCTGGCCGGTCTGAAACACTTCAAATTCTCCCGGGCGGAATTGGACCGCCTGGTCTCGCTGGTCCAGGAGGAATTCCTGAGTGCGGGCCAGGCCCTGCTGGAATGAGGTGAGCATGAGTCTGCGCGTGCTGATCGCCGACGACTCCGCCATGGCGCGGATGTTCCTCAAACGCTGTCTGGAAGCCACCGGCCTGCCCTGCGAGGTCCGGGAGGCGGTCAACGGCCGCGAGGCGCTGGATCTGCTGCTGCTGGAGCCCGCCGACGTGCTGATCACGGATCTGGTCATGCCCGTGATGGACGGCGAAGAGTTGCTGCGGCAGGTCAAAGACGATCCTCTCACCGCGGGCGTGCAGGTGGTGGTGGTCTCCAGCGCCAGCAACGAGAGTCGCCGGGACCGGCTGATCGTGATGGGTGCCAAGGCCGTGCTGGAGAAGCCGCTCTCGCCCTCCAACCTGGCGGCCGTCCTGCAGCAGGAGTCCGGCGACAGCTGGGGGGAAGGGGAATGGGCATGAGCGGGTGGCGTGCGGATCTGGCCCGGGCGCTGGAGGAAACGCTGGAGCAGCTGGCCTTCATGCTGGTGGAGGAACAGGAGGAATCCTGCCAGGCGGCGGCCGGCAGCCTCTGCTGGGCGCGGCTGGAGTTGCTGAGCCCGCTGCCGGGCCTGCTGGGAGTGGAGATGAGTCCGGACCTGGCCGCCCGCCTGCTGCAGATGGTGACCGGGGACGAGAGCGGGCGCGAGGCCCTGCTGCTGGACACCGTGGCCGAGTTGGCCAACACGGTGGCCGGGCGCTTCCTGAACCGGCGGCTGGGCGGCGGAACGGAGTTTCAATTGGGACTGCCGCTCGCGGGCCGCGGCGAATTGCCGGATAGCGGGCTGGTCTGGCAGCGACAAAGCTATCAGGTGGACGGCGGCTGTCTACGGATCAGCGTGACCGGGCGGGACTTCAGCTAAACCGCGGGCTCGATGGACGGAAAGGGTTCCTGGCCGCTGCCGAAGCGCGGTCCGGGTTGGGCGGGATCCGGCTTGGGCTGAGGATCGCCGGCCTCGGCGGGAGGCAGCTCCCAGCCGGAGGCGCCGGACTCGGGGAAGTTCAAATCCAGCGGATGATCCGGATCCTCGGGCAGCGCCTGGGACATGCGGTGCTCCAGCTCGGCAAACAGCTTGGCCGTGCCGGACAGGATCAACTTGATGGCTTCCGGATCCGCCCCTTCCTGCAACAGGGTGCTGGCCGCGTTGTTGAGTCGGATCAACGCGTCGGCGAAGGTTCGGTATCGGATGAGATCCTGCTTTTCCATTCGATCCTCTAGATGCGACCCTCAAAGCAAACGCCGTACCACTTGGCGTGTGACCCAGATCACCTTACCGGGCAATCGCTTGGCGAAAGAGTCCCTTGAGCCATCCTGTTAAACCTGTTCAAGATATGAGCAGCCGTGTGCGAGCCGGGGCCCTCCGGGCCAAAGTGTCGCGCAGGCTGGCTACCTTGGCCGCATGAAAAGTGTCCGATTCTGCACGTTCGCGACAACCGCCCTGCTGCTGGCCGCCCTGTGCGTCACGGCCCAGGAGCCCGCGCGCATTCGGCCCCTTCCGGAGGCTGTTCCGGATGCTTCGCAGCAGCGCCAGCGCCAGGCGGATCTGCAGCAGCAGGCCAACCAACTGATCCAGCAGGGCCAGTTCCAGCAGGCTCTGCGACTGCTGGAGGGACTGAGCGGCCAACGCGGCGACCCGGGGCCGCTGCTGCAGATGCTGGACCTTCAGGTGCGGCTCAAGGACGAGAGCGGCGCCCGCCGCAGCATGGACAGCCTGGCCGTCCGGCTGCCGGCGAGCGGCCCGCTGCGCAACGCGCTGGACTTTCAAATCAGCGGCGCGCTGGCCGGGGCCTGGTATCGTCTGGGTCAACCCGCCAAAGCCGCCGAGGCATGGAAAAAGCTGCGCGAGCAGGCGCGGACGGAAGAGACGGCCCTGGCGGTCTTCCAGAGTTATCGGCAGGTCCAGCTTCTCGATGAGTGCCTGGACTGGGCGCGCGAGCAGCGCCGCACGCGCGGGCTGCCGCAGCTTTGGGCGCTGGAAGTGGCGCAGCTTCACGAGGATGCGGGCCGCTGGAACGAGGCCTTCGACGAGCTGGCGGCCTGGCAGTGCGCGCGTCGCACGCCGGGCAGTCTGGTGGACACGCGCCTGCTGCGCCTGGCGGAGAACTGTCGGGAACGCGCAGCGCTGCTGGAGTACATGGTGAAGCGCGTGCGCGGCCGGGGCGGCTGCGCGGCGGTGGGTCAGGCCGTGCTGGGCGTGCTGACCCAGCAGGGGCGACCGGAGCAGGCCATCAAGCTGGCCTGGGAGCTGGATTCCGCCGACACGGGCAAGATCCCCTTCGAGCTGGCGCAGGATCTGGGTAAGGACGGCCGCCGGCAGGAATCCCAGGCCTTGCTGGAGGAGCTGAGCCGGCGCGGACGGCCGCAGCCCGCCCAGCCGGAGGGCCTGCTGCTCCAGGCGGACAATCTGGCCGCACTGGGCCGGGGCGAAGAGGCCCTGGCGCTCTATCGCCGACTGGCGGAACGCACGGACAGCAAGGGTCTGCCGGCGCGCCTGAAGGCCGCCCAGCTGCTGCACCGGCCGCTGGGCCGGCCCGAGGAGGCGATCCAGGAACTGGAGTTGTTGCTCAAGCGCCAGCCCGGCCACCCGGAGGGCGGACGCCTGCTGCTGCTGCTGCTGGGCAGCCAGGGCCACGAGCAGCGGGCCGCCGAAGTGCTCGGGGTGCTGCAGAACCGGGCCCGCGTGAACGAGGAGGAGCGGGCGGACCTGGCTTTCCTGGCCCTGCGCCTGGAGTGGTGGGCCGGCCGCTTGACGCCCTGCGGACGCAGCCTGGGCGCCTTCCTGCAGACCAGCACGCGCCAGGAGACCTTCAACGACGCCATCGACCTGGCCGACCTGCTGGCTTTCGCCACGCGCGATTCCCTCTGCGTGGCCGAGGCGGCGCGGGCGGACCGGCTGGCCTTCGCGGGTTCCTGGCGCGAGGCCCTGGAGCTGCTGCACAGCCTGGCGGAGGGCCGGCCGGACAAACTGGCCGAGTGGCTGGACTGGCGCGCCTGTCAGCTGGCCCAGGCCGAGCTGGACGCCGCGGGCCTGCGGCGGGAACTTGAGCGTTTCCGGCAGCGTCATCCGGCCTCCGTGCGGCTGGATCGGCTGGCCTGGATGGATCTGCTGGCCGCCGAGCGCGAAGGCCAGCCCCGCGAGGAACTGCGCCGACAGGCCCTGAGCCTGCTGGAGACCTGGCCGGGCAGCCTGCTCCAGGACGCCGTGCGCCGACGGCTGCGGGAGTGGGAGCCGGCGGACGCGCCGCCTCCGGCCACGCCGGCGTCCACGGACAAACCGGCTGCCGCGGATGAGCCCCGGGACGAGCGTCCCCGCTGACCCTGAAAGGCGGATCAACCCATGAGCACGACCAGAACCCTGCGCCGCGGCGCCTGCCTGCTGTCAATAGTGAGCCTAAGCCTGCTGCTGGCCGCCCCCGTCGCGGCCAAACTCCTCATCCCGATGGATCCCGGCCAGCGCGACCACCTGAAGGCCTACGGCGTGGCCTGGTGGACACTCAAGCAGGGCGTGGACGTGGAGTGGCTGCTGAACTACCGCGGCGGCTCCTTTCTGATGGACGAGTTCCCGGCCCTCGAGGAGCGCCTGGCGCTGACGGGCGTGACCTGGGAGAGCGCGGGCGGCGCCGAGACGGCGGCGATCTACGCCACCATCGAGCAGGAGAACATGGACCGCATCCTGCTGGAGAAGGCGCCCAAGGTGGCCATCTACGCGCCGCCGGACAGCCCGCCCTGGGACGACGCGGTGACCATGGCGCTGGAGTACGCCGAGATCGAGTTCGAGACGATCTGGGACGAGGAGGTGCTGGCCGGCAAGCTGGGCGACTACGACTGGCTGCACCTGCACCACGAGGACTTCTCCGGCCAGTACGGCAAGTTCTACGCCCAGTATCACGGCGCCGAGTGGTACGTGCGCCAGCAGGCCGAGTTCGAGGCCCTGGCCCACCGGCTGGGCTACGCCAAGGTCAGCCAGGAGAAACTGGCCGTCAGCCTGGCCATCCGCGCCTTCATGGAGAACGGCGGCTTCATGTTCGCCATGTGCAGCGCCACGGACAGCTACGACGTGGCCCTGGCCGCGTGCGGCACGGACATCTGCGACGCGGTCTTCGACGGCGACGGCCTGGATCCCGCCTGGCGCACCAAGCTGGACTTCGGCCAGTGCGTGGCTTTCACCGACTTCCAGCTCATCACCGACCCGTTGGTCTACGAGTTCTCCGACATCGACCTGGGCCCGATCACCGGCCGCTCCGTGCCCGAGGACCAGGACTGGTTCAGCCTCTTCGAGTTCAGCGCCAAATGGGATCCCGTGCCCACCATGCTCACCCAGAACCACACCGCCTGGGTGCGCGGCTTCATGGGCCAGACCACGGCCTTTCGGCGCGACCGGCTCAAGGCCCACGTGCTGGTCCTGGGGGAGATCGAAGGCTCCAACGAGGTGCGCTACATCCACGGCAACGTGGGCAAGGGCACCTTCACCTTTTACGGCGGCCACGACCCGGAGGACTACCGCCACATGGTGGGCGACCCCGAGACCCAGCTGAGCCTGCACCGCAATTCGCCGGGCTACCGCCTGATCCTCAACAACGTGCTCTTTCCGGCGGCGAAGAAGAAGAAGCAGAAGACTTGACTCCCTTCCCCCGCGCCCCGCGGGGGAAGGCGTCGCGCAGCGACGGGGGATGGGGGCCTTGAGAAGAACGAAGAAAATGTTGCACCACGCCCGTTGCCTTCGGCACGAAATGACCCAACAGGAGAAGGCGATCTGGGCGGCCCTGCGTAAAAGGCAACTGGGCAACTTCCGCTTTCGAAGGCAACACATTGCCGGTCCCTACATCTTGGACTTCGTCTGCTTGTCCACGCGGATTGTCATCGAGATTGATGGTGGCCAGCACGCCGAAAATCCCGTGCGCGACATCCAACGCGATGACTGGCTGAGGGAGCATGGCTTCACGGTCCTTCGCTTCTGGAATCATCAAGTGGACGAAGAATTGGACGCTGTTTTGGAGACAATCCTCCGTGAATCAAACCTGAATCGGGGTGGGATGGAGGAAGAACTGACGGTCAGCCCCCATCCCCCCGGTTCCGGCTTCGCCAGAACCGGCCTTCCCCCGCGGGGCGCGGGGGAAGGGAATCGCCCCCTTTCCCCCGAATCCAGCTTCGCCGGAACCAGTCTTCCCCCGCGGGGCGCGGGGGAAGGGAAGCCCCATGCCTGAGCCCGTGCGCCGCCTGGCCGTCCAGGCCTTGTGCGAACTCGCCGAGGGCGGGCGCAACGACGGCGGCGGCTGGATTCCCGGCCGCGCCCGGCAGGGACAGCGCCTGCATGGCCAGGCGCAGCAGCGGGCCCTGGCCGAGGGCGCGCGCGTGGAGGTGCCGCTCTCCTGGCGCGGCGTGCTGCTGGGCGAGGAGGTGGAACTGACGGGGCGCGCCGATCAGCTGGACGAGGACGGCACGGTAGAGGAGATCAAGACCGTGCTGGTCCAGGCGGAGCGGCTGAAGCGCCTGCGCGCGGAGGACTTCCCCGGCCACGTCCTGCAGGCCCTGCTCTACGCCTGGATGCTCAAACCCACCGGCACGGTGCGCGCGCGCCTGCGGCTGATCAACCTGGGCGACGGCGCCGAGCGCGTGCTGGACGTGGAGCGGCCGGCGGACGAACTGCTGGCCACGCTGGAGACCCAGGTCGCCCTGCTGGCCGCCCGGGAGCGCCGCGAGAACGAGCTGCGCGCCGCCCGTGTCACACGCTCGCGCCAGCTGGAGTTTCCCTTCCCCGCCTACCGGCCCGGGCAGCGCGTGCTGATGCAGGAGATCGAGACCGCGCTGGCCCGGGAGCAGATCCTGACCCTCAACGCCCCCACCGGGCTGGGCAAGTCCGTCTCCGTGCTGCTGCCCGCGCTGCGCACGGCCATGCAGGCCGGCCGGCGCGTCTTCTTCTGCACCGCCAAGAACACGGGCCGCGAGGCCGCGCTGCTGGTGGCGCGAGCCCTCAACCGCGAGGGAACCGTGGTCAGCGCCGTGGCCATGAGCAGCCGCGAGGGCATGTGTCCCGCCGAGACCTACTTCTGCCACGAGGAGCACTGTCCCCTGCTCAAGGGCCTGGCCCCGCGCCTGGAGGCCGCCCTGCGCGACTTGGCCGGCCTGCCGCTGGTGGATCGCGAGGAGCTGGTGGCCACGGGCATCCGGCACCGGGTCTGCCCGCATGAAATCGCCCTGGCGCTGACCGAGACCCGCGACCTGGTGGTGGGCGACTACAACTACGTCTTCGATCCGCAGGTGCGCATCCGCCGGCTCTTCGTGGAGGGCGACCCGCAGGACTTCGTGCTGGTGGTGGACGAGGCCCACAACCTGGCGCCCCGCGGCCGCAGCTGGTTCAGCGCCAGCCTGGCCCGCGAGCAGCTGGGCGAGTTGGAACGCCACCTGGACGTGCAGCTGGCCGGCGGCGACCTGTTCCAGGGCGGGCCGCTGCAGCGGCCGCTCAAGGGACTCAAGCAGGCCCTGCACAAGCTCGACGATCTCTTCGAGCGGGTCGAGGAGCAGGTGGAACCCGATTTCGAATTCGTCTACGACACGGGCGAGCGCGCCCTGGGCGCGCGCTTCGACCAGGAGGTCCTGGCCGCCGCCGCCGGGCAGTACGAGCGCGCGCTGGTGGATCTGCTGCTCACGCGCAGCCTGCTGGGCGTGGTGGTGGAGAAGGATCCCATCGTGGATTTCTTTCGCGAGCTGGAGCGCTTCGCCGAGCTGGCGCGCCAGGAGAAGGAGACGCTGCGCCAGGTGATCCGCGTGCTGCCCGGCCCGGAGCGTCCGGTCCTGATCTTCGAAATCCTCTGCACCTGGGCGGGGGACTGGATCCAGGAGCAGCTGGAGCGCTTTCACGCCGCCGTGCTGTTCAGCGCCACCCTGCGCCCCTGGGACTGGCACCTGGGCGAATTGGGCCTGAACCAGCGGCCCCGCGTGCTGACCCTGGCCGCGCCCTCGCCCTTTCCGCCCGAGCACCGCAACCTGATCATCTTCGAGGGTATCAGCAGCCGCTGGCGGGACCGCAGCCGCGGCCTGCCCCTGCTGGGCCGGCTGGTGGCCGAGAGTTTCCGCCGGGTGGGCGGCAACACGGCGGTCTTCCTGCCCTCCTTCGCCTACCTGCGCGCCTTGCGCCGGGAGCTGCCCGCCGGGTTGCCGCTGCTGGTCCACGAAGGCAGCCTGGAGCCGCTGGAGCGGCTGGCCCTGCTGAAGAAGCTGGAGCGCGGCGGACCACGCCTGCTGCTCACCGTGATGGGCGGCATCTTCGCCGAGGCCGTGGACTATCCGGGCCGGATGCTGGAGGCCGCGCTGGTGATCGGGCCCGGGCTGCCGCAATTGTCTCACGAGCGCGAGCTGGCTCGTCTGTGGTACGAAAGCCAGGGCGACGGTGGTTTCGACAAGGCCTACCGCCTGCCGGGCCTCTGCCGCGTGCTGCAGGCAGCGGGCCGCGTGATCCGCCGCCCGGAGGATCGCGGCAGCATCGTGCTGTTCTGCGACCGCTTCAGCGCGCTGGACAACCTGCAGGTGATCGAGGAATTCTACGACGCCCGCCCGCTGCAGCTGGAGCTGCCCGGCGAGCTGCTGGACAACCTGGAGTGCTTCCACGGCACGGGCGGCTGAGCCCGGCGTCAGGCCGGAGCCTCGTCCTTGTCTCACAAGAGAACAACGGGAGTGTCGCCATGCGTCTCATCGCCTTGGGCCACGTGGTCTGGGATCACCTGCTGCTGCTGGACCAGTACCCGGCCGTGGACAGCAAGAACCTGGCCCTGCGCAGCCGCGAGTGCGTGGGCGGGCCCGCCGCCCGGGCGGCCCTGACCGCCGCCGGGCTGGGGGCGGAAGTCGCCTTCGCCGGCTGCCTGGGCGACGACGCCAACAGCGTGCGGATCCGCCAGGCCTTTACCGAGGGCGGCGTGGACTGCGCGGGCGTGGAGCTCTGCGCGGGTTGTGTCACGCCCCGGGCCGGCATCTGGGTGGAGGCCCGCCACGGCAAGCGCACGGTGGTGCTGGATCGCGCCGGGCTGCCGGACTATCCGGCCGCAGCGCTGGTACGGCTGCCCTGGGGGCCCGGCTGGCTGCTGCTGGACGGCAAGGAGCCCGTGGCGCTGGAGGCCGCGCGGCGCGCCCGGGCCGCCGGCATGTCCGTGCTGCTGGATCTGGGCGGCCCGCGGGAAGACATCGCGTCGCTGGTGGCCGCGGCCGAGGTGCTGGCGGTCTCCAAAGCCTTCGTGATGAGCGAGTACCCCGGCCTGGATCTGCTCCAGGCGGCGGCCAATCTGCTGGAAGCCGGGCCGCGGCTGGCGGTGATCACCCTGGGAGCCGGCGGGATGATCGTCGGCGAGCGCGGCGCCGAGCCGTATTGGTTCCCGGCCTGGCCGGCGGGCAAGATCGTGGACACCACGGGCGCGGGCGACGTCTTCCACGGCGCGCTGGCCTGGGCCCTGCTGCAGGGCTTCCCCACCCGCAAAGCCCTGGCCTGCGCGGCGGTGGCGGGGGGCTTGGCATGTCGCGACCTGGGGGGCGAGGTCAGCTCCCTTTCGGCCGAGCTCTTGTTGCGCGAAGTGGATGCGGCAGCAGGGCTCTTTTGCCTGTAGGCCCGCCGGCAGCGGCCGCAGGTACTCGTCATCCTCCGGCTTGACCGGGGGATCCCATGGCAAAGGGCCTGTCATCCCAGCGAAAGCTGGGATCCCATGGCTCCTCCCGGCCACTTGCCGTCCCTTGTCTTCCGCCTTTCTGCTGGCGCCAGAATTGGACAGTGCTCTGGCACTGACCTGGCACCGACCTGGCACCGACCTGGCACCGGCCTGGCACCGGCCTGGCACCGGCCTGGCACCGGCCTGGCACCGGCCTGGCACCGGCCTGGCACCGGCCTGGCACCGGCCTGGCACCGACCTGGCACCGGCCTGGCCGGTCCCCTTGTTTTCCACCTTTCTGCTGGCGCCAGAAAGGTGGAGCCAAAGAGGCGCTTTTTCTCAACGGCTAGAGTCAGGCCACCTCGCGGTGGCCTTCCGCTAGCCGCAGTTTGGCCTTCCTGCCACCGCGTAGTTGGTTCCGCCTGACGGCGTCACCACCTGGTTCTGGTTCAGCCCTGCGGGCTTCACCTCACATGACACAATTCGACTTGTAGCCTTTGAGCCTTTGAGTCTTCGTGTTCAAACAGATCCTCGGCCGGGTCACACGCAACCCAGGCCATGACCGATCCGGCCTCTGTGACTCTGTCGTTCGCGTCTCAGGATGCGGGCACCACGGTCAAGCGCATGCCCATTCCTGCCAGAACTTGGCGGATGGTTTCATAACGGGGATGCGAGCCGGGGGTGAGGGCTTTGTAAAGGCTTTCCCGGCCCAGGCCCGATCGACGGGCCACGAGTCCCATTCCGCGGCGACGGGCCACTGCGCCCAAGGCGGCCAGGAAAAGGGCCTCATCCGGCTCAGCCATGGCAGCCGACAGGTACGCGGAGAGCTGCTCTTCGCTGTCCAGGTAGTCCGCGGCATCGAAATCTCGTAAGGACGTTTTCACGTGTTCTCCCTTTCCAGCTGTGCGACCAGTGCCCGAGCCCGTTTGATGTCGCGCGCCTGGGTGTCCTTGTTGCCTCTGCACAACAACACATTTCGATCCTTCTGCCGATGAACGAGATAGATCCGATAGCCCGGCCCCACGTCGATCCTCAGCTCAAGCAGGCCCTTCCCCAGAGATTTGACGTCTCCCCACTGTCCCATTTGGAGGGCCTGCAGGCGTAGCAGGATCCGTGCTTTCGCGTGGGGATCCCGCAAGGCCTTCAGCCAGCGCACGAAGGTCCGGGTTTGGTTCAGAGCCAGCCGGAGTGTATTCATTTGGATACAACCAATCAAGTGCCATGCGCGCGCTCAACGAATTCACGGCGGCGGAGGTTCGGCCACTTCCTGGAGAGTGGAGGACTTGGGTGGGGGCTGTCACGGAATGTCAACAGACCCCGCATGTGCAGGGAGGAGCCCTGGACGCTGTGTGAGATGACAAGCGGAGGACTCAAGCGGCACGCGGAGGATTGCCGGAAGCTGAGTCGGCTTTCTGTCAGGGGAAGCAAGGAATGGCCGATCCGTGACTATAGGGCGAACTGCCGGCGCGAGAGGTCAGCGTAGCAGGGTGACGCTGCGGGTTTCCCGGCGTCCGGCCGCCTCCAGGGTGATCAGGTAGGTGCCGCTGGCCAACTGCCCCGCGTTCCACGTGACCTCCTGCCGACCCGCGAACTGCACTCCGTTTACCAGCACGGCCACTTCCTGACCCAGCAGGTTGTGCACGCTGAGCTTGACGATCTCCGGGCGGGTGAGGGTAAAGGGAATGCGCGTCACCGGGTTGAAGGGGTTGGGCCAGGGGGCGCCCAGGGAGAAGTCCTTGGGTTGGATGTTGGGCTGCCAGCCAGGCACCGAAACCCAGGTGGTATCCAGCGCCACGGCGTGCGGACCGCCCGTGAAACCCATATCATTGCGCAGGCTGCCCAGCGCCGGCCAAAGGGGGAAGCTAGGAGCAGCTGGATCTTCTGCGTCGTTGTAATTTGAATTAGGATTACCAGCATCCACACAAGGTGAATTCCAGGCTAAAAAGGGGGCTCCTTGGATGGGATCAAAAGAGGCATCAACCCCGACTAAATTTCCCACACCCGGTTGCGCCGTTGGGAGGAAGCAGTAATCGAACAAAGGTGGGGGAAATAAACTGCTATCATATTCTGGATTAACCAAGAACCCGTATGTGTTATTACTAAATATTGAATTTGTGAAATAGGTTCTTAAATCAAAATCTTCTCTTGGACACCAGAACATGAACTCTGTGTGATTGTCAACAAATGAAACATTATTCAAAAAAGTTCCAATATGCCCATCTATCATTGCAACGCACTGCCAGGAAGGATAATCATAGTCATACGGATAGCTTAAAAACGCAAGGTAAGAATTCGTTCTTGATATATATAAATTATCCACATGTATCGAATCTGAAGATGAGAGATATACTCCCATTCTACTATTGTCCACCAGCACCACATCTTCCATATTCAAATTTCGAAATCGAACTATTTCCAACCCTCCATCATCATTGTGCAAGAGCGTGACTTTTCTTAGGATCAGTTTAGAATCTGGATCTCCCTCAATCTTTACTGTTGAGCCAACCATTCGCGTGCCACCAGGGAACGAATCCTGCTGTCTCCGTTCCGGTTGGGTATTGGGTTGACGATTCTCCACGAAGCGACAACTGTCCATGAAAATCGTCCACGGACGCGCGATAGGAGATGGATAGAATCTGAAGGCACGGCCCAAGCTCGCCGTGCAATCTGTCTCCGGCTGGCTATAGTCGTCCGGATCTATCACCACCACGTCATGAACCTCCACATTGCGATAGATCAGGGTATCCGCCGTGAAACGGTCTCCGTTGGAAGCGAAGATGACCGGCGGACTGATGGTGGCGTGTGGGCCAGGACTCGTGTCAAACACATCCAAAGTCAAGCGCCGGATGGTCACGTTATCCATGCTGAGACCGGTCACATACATTGCCCCTCCCGCACACCCGTCTTCGCAATTCGCTTCGGGGGACACTGGGCCGCCTGAGAGTAAATCCTCTGCCAATAAATTCTGGACGATTCCCTCCGCTCCATGTAAACCGCCAACGACAAATCCCGCATTAGTGGAACAGTTCCTGTGAGTCCAGTTAGTTACCAAGACCCGGCCGCCAGTAATTCCGACCATTGAGGTTGAATTATTAAGTCGCGAATCTGGCCAAACCACATGGACACCTTCCATCTGCAATCCGTTCACCAATATTGTCCCAGTGGTTTCTCCAGTGAAAGTTAAGGGCGAGGTAGAAAATGTGCTATTTTGAATAGTGACAGAATCCACGGATACAAATTCGTTTCCGTGTGCCATGATAAACTTGCCTGCTGGAACAGTTGAAAACTGGTGACGGTCCAGGATACAATCTGACACAATCACCGTGTCGGCATTCACACTCATTAGACTTCCTGGGTTGGCCGTCTGAATCACACGAAGTCTATGTACGACAAGCGACCTTAAGCCCACGAGCACGATCTGACTAGGTTCCGGATCCATTACTACTTGCAAAGTATCTAATTCAATACGCAAGTTATCAAGCACCAAACTACCCCGATTTTCTTCTCCATCGATCCATTGCATCACTTGATAAAGTCGACTGCTACTGCGGTGTTCTTTTAACACAACGTGGCGTAGTATTGCATTGACCTGTTCGCGAAACTGCACACCCCCCGTACGCTCGTATTGTAAGCCCATACCCCGCTGAAGAGTGAATCCTTCCATGACAAATCTGTGCTGCTGCCTGCAATTCACGGCGAGCACTGTGCCGCTCCAAGACCCATCGATGATCGTGCGTTCAATATCCAAGCTGTCCCGGGTCCAGGCGTAATCTGAAAGCAGGGTTACGGACGTAAATGGCGTGACCAAGTGTTCGTAATAGATTCCTGGTGCCACGTGGACGGTGTCGCCAGAACTGGTGGCTTGCAATGCGGCTTGGATGGTGGAGTACTGGGCAGGCACAGTCAGGATGGAGGCCCCGACGCCGCGCACGAGCAAAACCAAGAGAATCAGGCTGATCCAGCGCGGCAGGCGCACACAAACCTCCGTGAGCGGAAGAAGCATCCGGGAGGGTCAGACATCACGCGGCAAATGTACGGATCAGGTTGCGCCTTGGGGTGTCCACGTGGCGTGGCGATTGAGATCTAAAGGTCAGGTGATGCACCTGACCTTTCGGCTCGATCTGCCCCGTGCGCTGGACAAATCCCGAAAGCGGTGTCAGGCACGGTGCCAGAGCACGCCTCCGTTCTCCCACGCCCCCATCCGCCCGTGTACGCTGCGTGCACCCGGCCGGCTTCCCCCGCGGGGCGCGGGGGAAGCGAATCCCACACAACACCATGATTTTCATCCATCACGTGTTTCTGTCTCTGTGCCTCTGTGACTCCGTGTTGAGAATCCGCGCCAAGACAACCGCTCAGCCGCAGCCATCCCTCGCAAACCCACCTCCTCTTCGAGTCTTCCCAACTTCGTGCGCACCCCAACACTCCGGCGCCCCCACCCCCAACCCAGGCCATGACCTGTCAACCCATTCGGCCGCTATGCCCCTCTGACTCTGTGGTGAAGCCCCCAGCCGAGAGAGTACCCGCCCTTGCCTTTCCTACATTGGCCCATCCCACGCTTCATCCTCGCGCAGACAGCCGTTCACGGACGGGCGGCGGGCGCGGCAAGTTTTGAAAGTGATCGTATGTCGAACGCCAAGCAGACCCAGATCGAGATCCCGGGACGGCTGCCCGCCATCCCGCTGCGCGATGTGGTGATCTTCCCCTACATGATCTTCCCGCTGCTCATCGGCCGGCCGTCCTCGGTGAAGGCCGTCGAGGAGGCCATGCTGCGCGACAAGCTGCTCTTCGTGGTGGCCCAGAAGGACCCCCAGGAGGACGAGCCGCGCCGGGCCGGACTCTATCCGGTGGGCACCGTGGTCAAGGTCCTGCAGATCCTCAAGCTGCCCAACAACGTGGTCAAGGTGCTGGTGGAGGGGGTCACCCGCGCCCGCATCAAGCGCTACAGCCTGAGCGCCGAGGTGCGTTTCGTGGACGTGCTGCCCCTGGGCGGCGAGGACCAGAAGGAGACGCCGCGGCTGGAGGCCCTGGCCCGCGTGGCCGCCAACCTCTTCCGGCGCTACGTCAACTTGAATCCCAACCTGCCGGACGAGATTCTCGGATCGCTGGAACAGATGCCCCACGTCAGCGTGCTGATCGACTTCATCGCGGCCCACGTGAGCCAGAACGTCGAGTCCAAGCAGCCGATCCTCGAGGCGGAGGCGATCGACGAGCGCCTGCAGCACGTGATCCAGCTGCTGGAGGGCGAGAACGAGATCCTCGAGCTGGAGCGCACCATCGAGAACCAGGTGCGCGACAAGATCAGCAAGCACCAGCGGGCCTACTACCTGCAGGAGCAGCTGCGCGTCATCCGCGAGGAGTTGGGCGACCAGGCCGACGACGACGAAGGCGTGGTGAGCCGCTACAAGGAGAAGCTCGAGAAGGCCAAGCTCCCCGAGGACGCCCACGCCCGGGTGGAGGAGGAGCTGGACAAGCTGCGCCAGATGACCCCGGCCAGCCCCGAGGCCCACGTGATCCGCACCTACGTGGACTGGATCCTCAGCCTGCCCTGGAACGAGAAGACCAAGGACAACCTGGACATGTCCAACGCCGAGCGGATCCTCGACGAGGACCACTACGGCCTGGCCAAGCCCAAGGAGCGCATCCTCGAACACCTGGCCGTCCTGCGGCTGGTGAAGAAGATGCGCGGCCAGATCATCTGCTTCGTGGGCCCGCCCGGCGTGGGCAAGACCAGCCTGGGCCGGAGCATCGCCCGGGCGCTGAAGCGCAACTTCGTCCGGCTCTCGCTGGGCGGCGTGCGCGACGAGGCGGAGATCCGCGGCCACCGCCGCACCTACATCGGCGCCCTGCCCGGCCGGATCATCCAGAGCATGAAGAAGGCGGGCAGCCGCAATCCCGTGATCCTGCTGGACGAGATCGACAAGATGTCGATGGACTTCCGCGGCGACCCGTCGGCCGCGCTGCTGGAGGTGCTGGATCCGCAGCAGAACAACGCCTTCAGCGACCACTACCTGGACCTGGACTTCGACCTGAGCGAGGTCATGTTCATCACCACGGCCAACGTGGCCGGGGACATCCCGCCCGCGTTGCGCGACCGGATGGAGCTGATCTACCTGCCGGGCTACCTGCTGCACGAGAAGCTGCACATCGCCCAGGACTTCCTGGTGCCGCGCCAGCTGGAGGAGCACGGGCTGGACGCCACGCGCGTGACCTTCGACGCGGCGGCGCTGGAGGCCATCGTGATGCAGTACACGCAGGAGGCGGGCGTGCGCACGCTGGAGCGGCGGATCGCCAAGATCTGCCGCAAGGTGGCCCGCGAGCAGGTGGGCGCCGAGGACCGCCGCAAACTGGCCAAGGGCCGCAAGTCGCGCAAGCCCACGCTCGTGCCGGTGGACCCGGCGGCGCTGGAGCGCTACCTGGGCGTGGCCCACGTGCTGGAGCGCCGCGCTCCCTTGGCGCCCATGCTGGGCAAGGCCGTGGGTCTGGCCTGGACGCCCGTGGGCGGGGACCTGCTGATGATCGAAGTGGGCCTCTATCCCGGCCGCGGCCGGCTGGTGATGACCGGCAAACTGGGCGAGGTGATGAAGGAGAGCGCCATGGCCGCGCTCACCTGGCTGCGCATGCACGCTGCCGAGTTGGGCATCAAGCACGGCACCTTCGACAAGCACGACCTGCACGTGCACATCCCCGAGGGCGCCATCCCCAAGGACGGCCCCAGCGCGGGCATCACCATGGTCACGGCCATGGCCAGCGCCGCCACCGGGCGGCTGGTGCGCCACGACACGGCCATGACCGGCGAGGTGACCCTGCACGGCGACGTGCTGCCCATCGGCGGCCTGAACGAGAAGGCCATGGCCGCGCTGCGCGCCGGGATCCAGTCCGTGGTCATCCCGGAAGCCAACCTGCGGGACCTGGGCGAGATGCACGAGTCCATCAAGAGCAAGCTCGAATTCCTGCCGGTGAGCCGGATGGAGCAGGTGCTGGAGCGCATGCTGCTGCCGGCCAAGGGACGCGGCACCCCAGCCACTCCCGCCGCGGAAACTGTCAAGCCTGTGGCGAAGCCGAAGGCCAAGGCAACGGCCAGGCCACCGGCCAAACCGGACCGGAAGAAGCCCGGCCGCAAGGCCTGAGAGGATCCGGTGCTGCTGCTGATTGACAACCACGACTCCTTCACCCACAACCTGGCGCACCTGGTGGCCGGGGCCTGGGAGGAGCCGGAGGTGGTCCGGGCAGACAAGTTGAGTCCGGCGGACCTGCTGGCGCGCCGCCCAGCCGCGCTCTTCCTCTCCCCCGGCCCAGGCCGCCCGGAGCGCGCGCCCAATCTGCTGCGCCTGTTGCGCGCCGCCGCTGGCCGCCTGCCCGTGCTGGGCATCTGCCTGGGCCAGCAGGCCATGGGTCGGCTGCTGGGGTTGAAGCTAGTCCGTGCGCCGCGCCCGGTGCACGGCCACGCGGTGGAGCTGGAGCACGCCGGCACGGGCCTGTTCGCCGGTTGCCGGCCGGGAATGCGCGTGGCCCGCTACCACAGCCTGGTGCTGGAGATCCCCGCCCGGGGGACCCTGCCCCAGTTCGTGGCGCCGGATCTCTGGGTAGACGCCCGCTGCGCGGAGGTCGCCCGCTGCGCGGAGAACGCCCGCTGCGCGGAGAACGCCCGCTGCGCGCCGGGCCTGCCGATGGCGCTGCGCCAGCCCCGGCTGGGCTGGTGGGGCCTGCAGTTCCATCCGGAGTCTTTCTTGAGCGAGGACGGAGCGCGCCTGATCCGCAACTTCCGGGCCGCCGCGAGCGCGTGGCGGCCTTTTGTCTTGCAGGCGGACGGGGAATCTGCCTCATTTGACCCGCAACGTGTTCCGAGTCCCGGAGTGGCCTGGGACACACCGGCGACCGGCGCCGGACGCCAGCTTGAGTCCCGGAATCCAGATTGAAAGAGGATACATGAGCGAGCTTTCGATGAACGACCAGATCGCGCAGATCCTGGAAGAAAAAATCGCCCCGGCCCTGGCCATGGACGGCGGATTCTGCGAGCTGGTGGAGATTCGGGACAAGGTGATCTTTTTGCGGTTGGGAGGCGCCTGTTCCGGCTGCCCCTCCTCCACCGTCACCCTGAAGGCGGGAATCGAACGCATCCTGCGTCAGGAAGTGGATCCCGAAATCCTGGTGGAACAAGCCTGGTAGTTGCCAGGCCCGACAAGATTGAACAAACCAGCCCCCTTGCGGGGCAGATCGGGTTTGGCGTCCACTGGCTGCGGGCCGGTGCGGCCCGGTAGTGACGAGGAGGATCGAACATGCGCAGAACACGTGGATGGCTCTTCCTGGCCCTGCTGGCCTCGGCCACCCAGGGACTGGCGGCGCTGAGTACGCACCGGGTGGAGTCGGTGGATTTCCCGGCCATCGCCCAGCGCGACGCCAGCCGCACGGACACCACCCTGTACGAGACGAATTTCAACACCGGCTTCGAGGGCTGGACCAGCCAGGATCTGACCGACCAGGGCAGCACCTGGCACATGGACAGCTTCAACGGAGTGGACGGCTGGAACTGGTGGTCGGGCAACGTGGACCTGGGCGGCTACCAGGACCACAGCCTGCTCTACCTGGAGCTGCCGCCGCTGAACTTAAGCACCACCACCAACCCGCAGCTGACCTTCGACGTGCTGTGGGCGCTGGAAAGCCCCGCCGGCGCGCCCGCCCCCTTCACGGGCTGGGACGCCTGCCACGTGGAGGTGAAGGTCGGCGCGGGGGCCTGGCAGATCCTGACGCCCTCCAGCCCGGCCTACAACGTGAGCCACTCCTTCGCCTTCGGCGAGATCTTCGGCCAGACCGTCACGGCGGGCTGGGGCGGCACCAGCAACGGCTGGCAGGAAGCCTTCTGCGACCTGACGGCCTTCCGCTCCCAGGCCACGCGCGTGCGCTTCGCCTTCGCCAGCGACGAGACCACGTCCTACACGGATGATCCCAGCCTGACGGGCATGCAGCTGGACAACATCGTCATCAGCGACGGCGCCCAGGTGCTGCTGCAGAACAACGCCGACGGCATCGACTTTCCCGGCCCGATTCTGCACTATTCCGGCGTGCCCGCGGCGGGCGACCATTTCGCCATTTCCACCTCCTTTCACAGCGGGCCTTTCAGCCTGCGCTGCACGCTGGCCGACCAGGACGTGCCCATCCGCAACACCATCACCAGCACGGCCGTGCTGCTGCCCACCAACTACCAGCTCAACCTCGACTTCTGGACCCGCGTGGACATGCCGGACTACGACGGCAACGGCGACCAGAGCCTGGACGACTATTTCGTGGTGGAGTACAGCCTGAACGGCTACCTCTGGCAGGAGCTGTTCTTCGATTACTACGACACGGAGACCGGCTCCGGAGCGTGGTACTACTTCGGCGACGGGGGCGGACACAACCGCAGCACGGACATCAGCTTCCTGGCAGGCAACACGGCCTTCTTCCGCTTCCGTGTGATGACCGACGACAACCACGACGGCGGCACGGGCACGGGCTTCTACCTGGACGACTTCCGCGTGGTGGGCGAGCCCCTGCTGGCCAACGATCTGGGCGTGACGGAAGTCCGCCTGCCCTATCCCCGCACGGAAGGCCGGCCCATCGACGGGCGCGCCTCCTTCCTGAATCTGGGCTCCGGCGACGCCAACGGCGTGCAGTGGGGTCTCTACATGGACAACGCAGCCACGGATGTTTCGGGCGGCTTCAACCTGCCCGCCGGCCAGCGCGTGGACCTGCCCTTCCAGTACACGCCCAGCCAGCCCAGCATGCACTTCCCCCAGGTCCGGTTGTTGACGGCCGACCAGTACGCGGACAACGACCGCTACAACGTGCCGAGCTTCATCGTGCGCCCCGCCGGCGTGCTGGAGCTGGCCAACGACTACGGCTGGGACGTGACGGATCCCAACTTCCTGCACACCACGGCCGCCAACGAGGAGCTGGGTCTGGGCTATCTGCAAGCCCTGGCGCTGCCCGCCCTGGCCCCCAGCCACGGCTATGCGCTGGACAGCCTGCGCCTGCGCTTCGCCAGCTACAACATCATGCAGGACGACACGGTGGAGTGGCGTCTGCGCCTCTGGAATGGCCTGCCCGGCAGCGGCAGCGTGATCCACGAAAGCGTCCATAGCTACACGCCCAGCTACGCCGGCGGCGACGCCTCCGAGGACTGGGTTTCCGTGGTGCTGAGCGACGTGCTGGGGCCCTTTACCGAGAACTTCTGGGTCGAGGTGGTGACGCTGGAGGAGCGCGATTTCCAGACCCCCGGCGACCTGCGCCCGGTGCCCAACGTCACCCTGGTGCCCGTGGCCTGGGAGACGCCGGTGAGTTACCGCGTGGCCGGCGGCAGCCCGCAACTGATCAGCGGCTACCAGTTCAACTTCCACGCCTTCGGCCACGACGTGTTGATCGACGACCTGGCTGCGCCGCAGGAGCGTCCCGCCGCAGCCGGGCTGGGCCGCGCCTGGCCCAATCCCTTCAACCCGGCCACAACGGTGAGCTACCGGCTGACCCGCTCGGCCGACGTGCGGCTGGCCCTCTACGATCTGCAGGGCCGGCTGGTGCGCACGCTGGTGGACGCGGCGCGGCCCACGGGCGAGCACGTGCTGCGCGTGGATGGTTCCGACCTGGCCAGCGGCCTGTACCTGCTGGAGCTGCGGCTGGACGGCCAGCCCGCCGGCACGGAGAAGCTGCTGCTGGTCAAGTAACCGGCAACCCAGTCTGACAAGCAGAGGGGGCCCCGCGGCCCCCTCTTTCATGTGATACAACCGGGCGCCAAGTGGTCAAGGCAGCTGGGCCGTGACCTGGTAGAGGCGCGTGGCGTCGGTGAGACAAGGCAGGAGCCACTCCTGTTGGGTGGTGGAGCCCAGCAGCGACCAGGGGGAACCCAGCCCGCCGGCCTCGTACACGCGGTATTCCAGCGCGCCAGGGACGGCCGTCCAACTGAGGCGCGTGCCGCAGGCGGGCAGCCGCTCCACGCTCAGCTGCGGACGCGGCGCGACCTGGCGGATCTTCGCCGTCTGGCCACCGGTGAGGTAGACGTTGCCGTCGGCACCCAAGTCCAGCGCGGCCGCGCTGCCCCCGGACACGGTCAGGGTCCACTGGGAGGCGCCGGCGGCGTCCACCTTGCAGACGGCGGCCGTGCCCAGCAGGCCGGCGGCCAGGTAGGCCGCGCCCTGGTCGTCCAGGCGGAGCTGGACCTGCTGCAACAGCATGAGCGGGCCGTCGGCGTCCAGGTTGCTCCAGAGCGTGGTGCCCGCCGCGTCGGTCTTCCAGAAGGCCGCACCCACGCCGTTGGGGCTGGGCGTGCCGCTCAGGAGCGGCTGCTGGTCCGGACCCACTTCCACGCGCGTGCCGCCGAAGGCCAGCACGCGGTTCCAGAGTTCGGCTCCGGTCGCGTCCAGCTTGCGCAGCACGGTGCCGCCGTTGAACACGTATTCCCCGTGGACGAGGTAGGTGTGCCCCTGGGCGTCGCCGGCCGCGTCCCCGCTGCTCAGGCTCTGCAGGCCGGGCAGCGACCAGAGCAGCGCGCCGTCCTGCGAGAGTTTGGCGTAGCCGGTGAAGTTGCCCGCGCTGGTCCGCGTGACCACCAGCAGGCCGTCGTCCGGGGTGGGTTTGAGGTTGATCGGCGAGCCGATGCCCTGCAGGTCGTGCCAGGTCCAGCGCGCGCTGCCGTCGGGTGCGAAGCTCTTCACCTGGGCCGTGAAACCGCTCGGGCCAGGGCCCACGCCCAGCACGTAGACGTTGTCCTGTCCGTCCACCAGGCACTTGCGCGTCCAGGAACCGTCGAAGTCGCTCTCGTAGACCACGCGCCAGAGCAGGGCGCCATCCGGCGCGAACTTCATCAGCAGGCTGGCCGCGTTCACCGGGTTGCTGTAGCCGGACTTCAGGGTCCCGCTGACCAGCGTGTTGCCCTGGCTGTCGCAGTCCACCCAGGTGGCCTGTTCCCACTTGCCGGGATCCGTCTGGTCGTAGCCCGTGCTCCACAACACGAGGCCCGTGTTGTCGCGCTTGGTCAGGCGGATGTCCCCGGCCGGATTGTAGTCGTAGCTGACGGTGTACACGTTGAGCTGCGGGTCCACGGCCACGGCCACGCCGCCCGTGGGCTCCACCCATTCCACCTCGGCCTGGGCCAACGCCAGCAGCGGCGCCAGGGCCAGCCAACCCGTCCATCCACGCATGAGCGACTCCTTCCGGCAGATCCGTTCTTGTTTTGCTTCCCTAACAAGATATGCACCACCACGGCCCCGCCACCTGACCCATGTCACAGGTGGCCGTTTATGTTCTCACAGCCCGGATCCGCCGGTCGTCGGGGCCGGCGCCGGGCATCCGGCCGCCGCGTGGGGCCCATTCGCCGGACAGGGCGAGAAGGACCGATTGAGTCCAGATTTTGTCCACCAGTTATCCACAGGTCGACGCGGTTTCGGGATCCAACGCGCCCTCCGCTCAAGCGTGTGATCCTCGTCACTTGTCAATTTGAATGAATGAAATTCAAATCATCAAAAGAGGGTCGATTCAGTCCAGAATGAGCGGATTTGTGGGCGATCGCGAGGATCGGGAGCCCGCCGGCCGCCGTTCTCGCCCCACGCCGGCCCTCGTCCTTGCGGCAGGGACTGCCGGGAGTGGCCCGCTCCCGGGAGGTCTTCCACTCGGTTGTCCACAAAACAAAACCGGGCGGGATGGCTCCCGCCCGGTCGCGTTTGATGGGACTGTGGCTTACTTCAGCAGGGTCAGCTTGCGCACGGCGCTGTGCGGGCCGGCCTCGAGCTTCAACAGGTAGACGCCGCTGGCCAGGCGCGAGCCGTCCACGCGCAGGGAGTGCGAGCCCGCCGGCAGCGACTGGCTGAGCACCGTGCCCACGTACTGGCCGGCCACGTTGTAGAGGTTGGCCTGGACGCGGGCCGCCTCGGGCAGCTGGAAGCTGAAGTGGGTGACCGGATTGAAGGGGTTGGGCACGGCCTCGCCCAGCGCGAAGCTGCGCGGCCCCTGCCCGGGCTCCAGGTCCACATCGGCGACGTTCAGGGTCACCGGAATCAGGGTCATGGGATGTTCGGGGTCGTTGGTGCGCAGATCCACGGTGGCCGTGTACTGGCCGGCCGGAAGCACCAGGCCCTGCAGGTCGTTGCGCGCGTTCAGCACCAGGGCCTGCAGCTCGCCCGTGGACACGGCGCCCGTGCTGGTCCCCAGCGTCAGCCAGAAGGGCGGCAGGATCTGGATGGAGAGGTGGTCCTGGGCGCGGGTCATCTGGTGGATCACGAACCCTGTGTCCTGGTCCAGCTGGACGGCAATGGTGCCGCTGTCGCTGTCCGTGTCCTCGGCGTTCATCTCGCCGTAGTTGTAAGTGATCCGCCCGTTGGACTCCAGCACCACCTGGAAGGTGAAGGGTCCGCCGTAACTGGTCTGGTTGAAGTGGGGCACGACGTTCCACGTCACCACCACGCTGTCGGCGTCGTTGGTCCAGGAGCGGATGTAGCCGCTGTAGTTGCCGTTGTTCATCAGGTCGTCCCACCAGATCATCAGGCTCTGGTCCGGCGCCGAGGAACCCGGCAGGCTGACGTTGTTCTGCCAGAAGTTGCCGTCGGGCTCGGTGAAGGCCACGAAGCCGTTGGCGTGGGCCCAGAGCTGGGTGCGCGGCTCCCCGTAGAAGGGGAAGGCGAAGGGCAGGGTCAGCGGATCCGACCAGTCGTCGTCGTCGGTGAGCACCAGTTCGCTGCCGGCTTCCCACATGTCCACCCAGCCCGCGGGCGGCCCCTGCTCGTCGGCGCTGTCCCGCCAGGTGTAGCCGAAGGAGTCCGGACCGCCGCTCTCGCGCTGCGTGCTGTCCGCGATGGCGGGCGGCCAAGTCTCCGGCGCCAGCACGCTGGCCCGCCAGATCAGCGGCGCCTGGCCGTTGTTGCCCAGCCAGAGGCTGTCGCTGGCCGCTTCCACGCTGGTCTCGGAGAGGTGGAAGGCGGCCTCCGTGGCGCTCAGGTCCAGCTGGGCCGGATCCACGCTGAGCCCGATGGAGGTGCTGAAACGGATGGCCTTGCCCGTGCCGAAAGTGGCGGCCGTGCTGGGGCGCTCGTGGTAGTTCAACAACGTCAGACCGATGGTGGCGTCCTGGTTCTTCAGGCCCACCGTGCAGTAGGGGAAGTCCTGATCGTTGTTCTGCGTGTCCGTGAAGGTCTGGTACTGGTAGACGAATTCGCCGTCCCCCGTGGGAGTGGGATAGACGGCCGGATCGTAGAGCAGCAGCTGGAAGGTGTTGATCGCGTTGTTGGAGTTGGTCCGCATGCGGTACCACTCGATCACGAAGACGTGCTGGGATTCGACGTACTGGGTGACCACCTGGGCGTCGGAGGTCAGCTTGAAATCGTCCCACATGGGCGCCAGCATGGGCTCCGGCCCCATTCCGCAGGGCAGGAAGTGGTTGCGGAAGTCGGTCTGCAGGTGGGCCAGCGTGCCGAAGGCCACGAAGCCGTTGGAGCAGACCGCCAGGCTGGAGTAGGTCTCGCCGTAGACGGAGAAGGGGAAGGGCAGCTGGACGCGCCGGCTGTCGTCGGCCTCGTCGGCCGTGTCGTGCAAGTTGAGCACGGTGCCCGTCCCGCCGTTGTTGGGGGCGATCTCGATCCAGTTGAAGACGGGAGACTGGATCCACTGGGTGTCCGTGCTCTCGAAGGCGTAGTAGCCATGGGCGTCGGGGCCGGTGGGATCGGTGACCAGCCGGTTGCCCAGGGTCAGGGCCGTGGTGACCAGGCCGTCGCACTCCAGGCTCGCGTCGCCCCAGAGCAGGTAGAACGGAGCCGTGAAGCCCGGCACCAGGTTGGCCGCCGCGGTCACTGCGAGCGTCACGTTGACCGACTCGCCCACCGCCAGCGAGTCCAGCGTCAGGGTCTCCGGCGTGACCGTGAGCAGTTCGCTGCCGAACATCGGCACCAGCTGCAGGTTGTGACTGGTGATGGTGCCCGTGTTCTCCACGCGCAGGACCCAGTCCTTGGTCTCGCCGGGATAGAGGGCCGAGGTGGCCCAGGACGCGCTGCGGATGGCCAGCACGGGGGTGCTGACCGGCAGCACGGCCCGCAGCAGGAATTGCTGTTCGCCGGCGCCCAGGCGCAGGTTCAGCTCCAGGGGCAGACCCTCGGTCCAGCTGTCGTCCAGGGTGAGCTGCAACTGGTCCCGCACTTCGCCCACGCCCAGGGCTTCCAGGGCGGCCAGGTCCGCCGCGCCGTCCACGATCAGGGCCGCCTCCTCGTCCACCAGCTCAACGCTCAGCGCCAGGGCGGGCAGCGCCTCGCTGGCGGAAGCGTTGGCCAGGGTCAACTGCAGTTGGAAGCTCTCGCCGGGGACCAGCAGCCCGTCGCCGCTGGCGTCCACGACTTGGAAGGCCTGCAGCACCGGGGTCGCGGGCAGGGAGCTCAAGGTCAGGGCCGCCAGGGTCGGCGCGTGGAAGGCCTTGCTGGCGGTGAGTTTCAATTCGCCTTCCGGGTAGCCCGGCAGGCTGAGCTGCACGCGGCCCTCGGCGTCGCTGAGTTCGCTGACGGCCAAATCGCCGCTCTGCCAGGCGGTGACCGCCACGCCTTCCACCGGGGCGTTCTCGGCGTTCAGCACGCGCAGTTCCAACACCTGGGCGCTGGTGCTGCCGCCGGCGGGCAGCGTCTCGAAATGCAGCACTTCCGGCACGCCGCACCACTGCTCCATGCCCGGGTCGCCCATCAGGTTGGCCCAGTAGGAGAAGTTGTTGACGTTGCTGTCGTTGTCGGGCAGGGTGTTGAAGAGCTCCAGCTTGCCGCGGAACATGCAGGTGCCCACCTGGGGAATGCGGTAGTCCAGCAGCGCGCTCCAGAAACCGCCGTCCACCAGGTTGTTGTAGGCCGTGTGCGTGTTGGAGGTGCAGAAGCCCATGGCCGCCGCCGCGCCGCCCGGCGTGGTGATGGTCCCGCCGCGCAGGAAGGCCTCGGAATAGGCCGGACCCCAGGATTCCGACTGGGAGAACTCGCCACTGGAACAGGTGAAGACCACGGCGATGGGCGTGCGCGGCCCCTGCTGCAGATTGAGCAGCGTGTTGGTGTCCAGCCCCTCCATCCCGATCCAGCCGCGGTAATTGTAGTGGCTGATGCCCTGGTTGAACCAGTTGTAGACGTAGCTCGGGCTGCTGGCGCAGAAGGCCGTGTCCACCTGGGAATAGCCGCGTTCCTGCAGCAGCTGGAAGCCGATGTCCCGGGCCAGCTGGCTCATGGATTCGCCGCAGTGGCCCGAGCCCGTCAGGAAGGAAGCCCGGCGCAGCCAGCTGGTGTTCTCCAGGTAGGGGGCCGTCTCGTAGCCCACGATCTTGTTGAAGACGTTGTTGAGCATGGTGGCGCTGGTCACCGAGACCCGCCCCACCACCACGTCCGCCAGGATGTCGGAGCCGATGCAAGCCGCGTAGTAGTGGTCGTACTGGCTGGGGTGGGTGGGCAGGGTGTAGCTGCCGTCCGTGGGGTCGCCCACCAGCATCACGTAATGCGGCGGAAAAGCGGAGGTGTTGTATTCGCTGACGATGGCCGCGCGGATGTTCGAGGCGTTGAAGCTGGGGATCTGGGTCTCCGTCAGAATAGTGACGTGGTGGCCCTTGCGGCGCTTCCACTCCAGCCAGAGCTGGAAGCCCGCCTGATTGACGGCCGCGTTGCGGCAGATCACCAGGTAATTCAGCGGCAGCGCCGGCGCGGACCAGCCGATCTCGTTCAGCGAGCCTTCCTCCTGCCAGGATTCGCCCGAGACGGGATCCAGCAGGTTGTGGCCCAGCATCTGGCGGACGAACTGGTCCTCCGCGGCGTGATAGCGGTAGACCAGGCCCTCGCTGTCGTCGGAGAGGCCCTCGTCCTCGTCCCGCAGGGGCATGTTGAGCTCGTTGTGGCCCGTGAAGCCCAGCATCACGGTCAGGGACTCCAGCCGCTGCAGTTCGCCGGAGACGGGATTCCAGCGCAGGGGCGCCACGGTCAGGGTGACCAGGCGGATCTCGCGCAGCAGTTTGGGGTCGGAGAGGCGAATCCAGTCCTGGGGCCAGGGCGAGGCGGTCTGATAGACAGCCTCGTCGCGGATCCAGGCCAGGGGCAGGTCCTGGGGCGTGTGCAGGCGTTCCTGCACGGGGGCCATGTCCACGCGGCCCAGACTGGTCCAGCGGGCCTCCTGGACGTCCAAGGTGACGCCGCTGCGATCAGGGATGCGGATATGGCGGATGACGGCCGGCAAGTCCGGGCAGCCGGCCACGCCCCACAACCCCTCTCCCGCCAGGCGGGCCTGTTGACCGCCGCTGACGTCCAGCAGGTCGGGCTCGGGGAAATCCAGGGTCAGCACCATTCCGTTGCTCAAGGGCTGGGGATGGGCGAGCACCAGATCGGCGGACATGGAATTGGCCAGCGCGGGCAGCGAGGCCAGGAACAACAGCAGAACGCGCAGCATGACTTGCCTTTCATTTGCAGCACGGGTTGCACGGCAAGGATCATGCCACCGCCAGAGCGGGCTTCCGGACGGATTTCCGAGTGTTCCGGAGCGTCGCGGCGCCCGGTTGGCTGGCCGGCTTAACATTGTGAATGGAGTGGCTTTCAAGCCTCGCGGGTGTCAAGAAATCAACACGGCTGGCAGAATCGTGGTCTGGCACGGTGCCTGACACCACTTCGGGGAATTGTCCAGCCGGGCGGACGGGTTGCTACGGCCGGATGCCCAGGGAGAGCAGCCAGGCGCGGTCAATGTCCTCGTTCCAGGTGGCCTGGTAGCCGCCCTCCAGGCTCATCTGGAAATCGTAGGTGCGGAACAGGATCTCGCCCGTGCGGGCCGCCAGGTGGAAACCGTCGTCCATCGGGTACTTGCGGTTCGTCGTCTGGCACGGTGCCTGACACCACTTGGTGGATTTGTCCAGCCGGGCGGACGGGCTCCTACGGCCGGATGCCCAGGGAGAGCAGCCAGGCGCGGTCGATGTCCTCGTTCCAGGTGACCAGGTAGCCGCCCTCCAGGCTCATCTGGAAGTCATAGGTGCGGAACAGGATCACGCCCGTGCGGGCCGCCAGGTGGAAGCCGTCGTCCATCCGGTACTCGCCGTCCGGCTTCTTGTCCAGCACCCAGTGGAAGCCCAGCCCCGCGCCCAGGTAGGGGCAGAAGTCCTGGACCCGGAAGAGCCAGTCCGAATAGAGCTGGACCGCCGGCCCGTAGCGCCAGGCCAGGGTGTAGCCCGCATCGAAGTTGCGATCCTCGATGCCGCTGGAGAGGGCGAAGGCGAAGCGGCGGGAGTGGCCGTCGTAGTTGCGCTCGGACTTGTCCACCGCCTCGTCGCTCAGCGGCCAGAGGTAGCCGGCCTGGAGCGTGGCCTGGCGCAGGGCCGTCCGATGCCGTGTCTTGAGGCCCTCGTTCTCCAGCACCTGACCCACTTCGCGCACATCGTCCAGCGTCTTGCCACGCGCCACGGCCATGGCCGCCCGCTGCATGGCCGTGTCCAGATCCTCCACGGAGGCCACCGGCATGGAGTCGGTGAACAAATTGCGCTCGTCGGAGACCTGCAACACGCGCAGCTGGAAGATCAACTTCTCCCCCAGCTGGTCGGCGCTCACCAGCACAATGCGGTCCAGCTTCTGGCCGCGGGCCTCCCCCAGCAGCTCGAGGACCGGCGAGAGGGCCATCCAGGACTCGCCACGCAGCTCCACCACCAGATCCTCGGGCATCTCCTTCTGCAGGTTGTGCACCAGCAGGGAGCGGGCCACCCGGGCTTGGTCCATGGTCAACCCGCTGCCCGCCAGCGGCGCCACGCCCACGCGCAAGGCCAGGGCCGGCACGGTCCAACCAAGCAGCAGAAGCAGGATCAGCAGGGGGCGGATTCGGTTGCGCATGGGAGTCTCCGGCTTGCGGAATGGCTTGTCTGGCCGAAAACATCCGATTCCCGAACGGCATGCGCAAACCCGGCCAGCGGCCGGGCCGGTCTCCAGAGCCACCTTTCGGCCGCTGCCATTTCCCCGTGACCACTCAAGCTCTATTTTAGACCGTATCCGCGCCCGGTCGGCCGGTGAACGCCACTTCACCGCCGGTTCGAGGCACCCTGATTCCGGGCCATCCGCCCGTCACCGCATGACATGAAGGAACATAGATGACCGCCACATCCTGCTTCCGCTGGCCGCTCTTGGTGGGCCTGCTCCTGTGCGCCGTCGCCGGCGCCCGGGCCGCCCGCCTGCACGGCCACGTCGTGGACGACGCCACCGGCGAGGCCCTGATCGGGGCCAACCTGAAAATCCTGATCGCCGAGGCCGCCACGGGCCGGGCGCCGCGTCGGGGCGCCGCCACCAACCTGGACGGCTATTTTGTGATCTCGGGGCTGGAGGCCGGTCCCGTCCAGGTGGAGGCGAGCTACCAGGGCTACGAGCCGCGCCAGGTCCAGTTCACGCTGCTGGACGGGCTGGATCCGCTGCAGGAGATCCGCCTGCGGCCCACCACCCTGGCCCTGGCCGAGGTGGTGGTGACGGCGGAGAAGACCGAGCGCGAGCTGAAGCAGGAGCAGGTCTACGTGGGCAACGTGCGGCTGGACCGCAAGCAGATGGATCTGGCGCCCGTGCTGATCCAGCGCGACCTGCTGCGCTCCCTGCTCACCGTGCCGGGCGTGCTGCCTTCCAACGATTTCTCCAGCGACCTCAACGTGCGCGGCTCCCGGGCCGACGAGAACTTGATCCTGCTGGACGGCGTGGAGGTCTACAACCCCAACCACCTGGGCGGGCTGTTCTCGGCCTTCATCCCGGGCGCCGTCAAGCACACCGACCTGCTGCGCAGTTCATGGCCCGCGCAGTACGGCGGCCGGTTGGGCGCCGTGCTGCAGGTGACCTCCCGCGAGGGCAACCAGGAGGCCCTGGACGGCGAGGTGAGCCTGGGCGCGCTGGCCTCGTCGATCCAGTTCAGCGGCCCGACCTGGAAACTGGACAATTCCTCGTGGATGGTGGCCCTGCGCCGCAGTTACATCGACCTGGCCACCAAGGCCTTCACCCAGGACGAGGTACCCTACCACTTCACCGACGCCCAGTTGCGCGCCAACTGGGACCTGGGCGAGAAGGACCGGCTCTCCGTCACCGGCTACTGGGGCGACGACGTCTTCGACACCAGTTCGCTGGACTTCGCATACGGCAACCGGGCGCTGAACCTCAACTGGCGCCATGTCTGGAACACGCGCTGGTATTCGCGCACCATCGTGGCCTTCTCGCGCTTCCGCACGGAGCTGGACTTCGGCGGAAAAGCGCTGGTGCTGCAGACCAACCATATCAACGACTGGTCCACGCGCCTGCAACTGGAGTACCACCACGACGACGCCCTGTCGGTGGAAACGGGCCTGCTGCTGAAGAGCGTGTCCACCAATTTCCAGGCGTGGGTGTTCAACAACCACCAGTGGGACATCGACGTGCCCATGTCCGAGGTCGCACTCTACGCCCAGGCCAGCTGGCGGCCGCACCCGCTGGTGATCGTGGAGCCCGGGCTGCGGGGCGTGGTGTTCCGGGCCGGCGGCCTGACGGACGGCGACGCCTACTCCGTGGAGCGGCTGGAACCCCGGTTGGGCGTGAAGCTCCACGTCAACGAGGGCCTGCGCCTCAAGGCGGCCTGGGGACTCTACAACCAGGGCATCCAGCAGTTTCGGCGGGACGGCAGCACCTTCAGTTTCCTCTGGGTCTCCATGGACAGCACGTCCCGGCCGTCGCGTTCGATGCACCTCACCGCGGGCGTGGAGGCGGATCTACCCGCCGACTTCACGCTGGAACTGGAGGGCTACCACAAGCGGATGGACCATCTGGCCGAGGCCAAGGCACTGATGGATGAACACCAGGCGGACGATCCCTCGAGCAACGACTATCTGTTCTATCAAGGCCGGGGCGAATCCTTCGGCGCGGACCTGACCATCAAGCGCACACGCGGCCTCTGGACCGGCCAGCTGGGCTACAGCCTGGGCTGGGCCGTGCGCCACGTGGACGAAGTCAACGACGGCAAGCCGTTCTACGCCGCCTTCGACAAACGCAACAACCTCAACCTGCTGGCCAACCGCAGCTTCTTCCATCAGGAAACGAAGGGCTGGCCCTTCCGCAAGTGGGTGCGCTTCTTCCGCTACAACGAGAGTTCTGCCGGTCTGACCTGGCTGTGGGCCTCGGGGCCGCGCTTCACCGAACCCTACAGTGCCACCTGGCTGGGGGACGACGGCCTGAACGGCGAGGAGAGCATCCTGCACAACTACGGCGGGCGCAACGCGCAGCAGCTGCAGGCCTACAACCGGCTGGACCTGGCCTGGACCTTCACGCACCGCAAGCCCGGCAAGGAATTTGAGTGCCGGATGGGCATCCTCAACCTGTTCAACAACCCCAACTACTGGGGCGTGGAATTCAACTACACCGACGATCCGGGCGGACTGCCCACCAAGGTGCTGACGGACGGCATCCGCCGCCTGCCCAGCCTTGAACTGACGTGGAGATTCTAAGCATGACGGCACCTTTCCATACCCTGGCGCGGCCCGTGGCCGCCCTGCTGCTGGGCCTGCTCCTCTGGACCGGCTGCGGCGACATGCCCGAGGACGATCCCGGCGCCTTCCTGGAGCGGGCCACCGTCGTGGCGCTGCTGGAGCCCGGTGACACCGGCCTGCAGGAGGTCCGGCTGACCCAGCCCGTGGATCTGACCCAGGCGGTGAACGACTCCAGCACCTTCCTGCCCGGCGCGCTGATCACCCTGCGCCGGCTGGCCGACGGCGCCACCGTCACGCTGGAGGAGGACCCCGCGCAGTTCCGCTACGTGTTCGACCGGGCGGCCTTCCCGCTGGTCCCGGGGGACAGCGTGGAACTGGCCATCGCGGGGACCTGGCGCGGCGAGGCCTTCAGCGGCGCCGGCGTGACGCGGATCGTCAGTCCCGATGGCCTGGCCTTCACGCAGAAGCCCGGCGACCGCAGCCACGGCTACGACGCGGACACGCTGATGGTCTTCGATCCGGCCCGGGAGGAGAACCTCTCCAACCCCACCGCTTTCACTGTGGACTTCGAGCAGAGCTGCTCGGACGGTTGCCCCTACCAGTACCAGATCGAATTCCTGGCCGTGGTCTGGGACAGCGTGGCCGGGGAGTGGCAGCGCACGCCCGCCGAGCGTCTGCACTGGCTGCGCGACGACGAGGAGCTGGCCTGGCAGGTGGGCCCCTATCCCGACCTGCGCCTGCCGCCTGGTTCGCGCGTGCAGGCCCAGCCGGTCTCCTGGGGCTTCTTCGTGTTCCTCGACGAACAGGACGAATATGTCAGCGACGTGCTGCGGGACCGCCGGATGGGCTACTACCAGATCACCCTGCGCCGGCTGGACGACGCAGCGGCCCGCTTCTTCTTCACCACGCACTGGTGGATCCGCGAGCAGCCCACGGACCCCGTCGAGTTCAACCTGCAGGGCGATCGATGCCAGGGCGTGGTGGGCAGTTGCGCCCGCACGGCCTTCCGCATCGCCATCGTGGACGACACGCCCCGCTGAAGCACCCTCTGCGGGAGGCCCGCTGCGGCGGGTCTCCCCGGCATTTCCCCCATATTGTTGTTCATTTGCCCCAAAGCGCCGGGCTTTGGGATGGCCGTGCGCCATGTGAGCCCGGACAAGCGAGGCCCCACGGCGGGCATGTGAGCGGTCTCACATCCAATTCCGAACGGTTTGCGGGGAATTTTATCCTCTGGGAAGCGGAGTCTGCGTCCCGCCGCCTGAAGTCGGAGGGTTCGGGAGCGGGCTGGCGGTTGATATCCCCCACCCTGACCGTAGCTTTGATTGGGGCATTTCAACCGATATCCGCTTTGTTCTGAGAAACGATCCTGTTGATCTTCAATGAGATATTTTCGACTCAAACTGGCACAATCCCTGCCAATAAGGAGCCCGTAACCAGGAGGCTCCCATGGCACGGAATTTCACCCTCACCCGCACCCTGACCCTGACCGGTCTGCTTTCCGCCCTGACCCTGAACCTGACCCCGGCGTGGGCCGCCCCGATGGGCCCGACGCAGGTGAGCGCCATGGCCGCAGCCTGGGCCGCCCGGAGCGCGGGCTTCCAGGAGGCCCAGATCAGCAGCGTCCACGCGCTGGCCTGGGAAGCCGCCGAGCCGGTCTTCTACCTGGTCAGCCTGAATCAGGGCGGCTGGATCCTGGCCTCGGGCGACGACGCCCTGCGCCCGGTGGTCGGTTGGTCCGCGCAAGGCCTGCTGGACGGCGAGCTGCCCCCGGCCCTGGTGACGCGCCTGCAGGAAGAGGAGCGCGCGGTGCTGACCCTGCGCGCCACCGGCGGCAGCTGCGCCGAGAATCAGGCG